>JAESGA010000018.1_pt1 | contig 372608 bp, 355 predicted proteins | sample 9269521 | NCBI WGS metagenome assembly JAESGA01 (sample SAMN14514842, study PRJNA621658) | algae metagenome | isolation source: Aphanothece saxicola GSE-SYN-MK-01-06B and co-occurring heterotrophs from... | place: USA: Grand Staircase Escalante National Monument, Utah | collected 2006-04-15 | reverse complement strand
CTGAAGTCGGAACGCAGCGTGATCGCGCGCGGCATGGTGGGCCTCCGATGCTCACCAGCTTGAATCACATCACCGCCGCGTCGGGGAATCCCCATCGTGAGTCGCGCACTTCGGGAGTTGGTATTACCGCCGCCCGGCGAGCTGCCGGTTCTCCAGCCGGCTCAGCAGCCGCACGCAGGGCCACAGCAGGATGAAATAGGCTGCCGCTGCCACCATGATGGGCGTGGCGTTGAACGTCACGCTCTGCGCCTGGCGGGCCTGGAACAGCAATTCGGGCAACGCCACGACGCTGGCGATGGAGGTCAGCTTCACCACCTCCAGCGTGTTGCTCACCAGGTCGGGCAGCACGTTTCGCACCGCCTGCGGCAGCACGACGAACAGCCACACCTGCCAGCCCCTCAAGCCCAGCGCGCGCGCCGCCTCGGCCTGGCCGCGCGGCACGCTCTCGATGCCGGCGCGCAGGATCTCGGCGTAGTAGGCGCCGGTGTTCAGCAGGAAGCCCAGCGCCACCGCGCCCCATGCGCCGAGGTCGAGGCCCGCGAAGGGCAGGCCGGCATAGAGGAAAATCAGCAGCACGAGTGGTGGGATGGCGCGGAAGAAATCCACGAAGCCGATCAGCGGCCAGCGGATCCAAGGGTTCCGGCGCGTCGAGAGCAGCGCCAGCACCAGCCCTGCGGCCATGCCGAGCGGCACCGTCAGCAGCGCCAGCAGCATGGTCTGCCCAAGGCCACGCCACAGGATGGGCGAGGCGGCCAGCGCGATCTCGAGGTTCAGGAAGGCGTCGATGAATTCGGCCATCGCGCTCATCGGCGCCACGCGAAGCGGGTTTCCACCCAGCGCCCGGCCAGCACGACCGGCAGGAACAGCGCCAGATAGGCCAGCGCGCCGAGCGTGAGAGGCGTGGGGTTGCCGGAGAAGGCCATGGCCGATTGCGCCGCGCCGAGAATCTCCGCCACAGCCACCACCGAGCCCAGCGCCGTGCCCTTGGTGATGGCGATGGTGCGGTTGGTGAGCGGCGGGATGGCGATGCGGATGGCCTGCGGCAGCACGATGCGCGTGAGCGTCGGCAGGAAGCGCAGCCCGAGCGCGCGCCCGGCCTCCCATTGCCCCTTCGGCACGGCGCAGATGCCGGCCCAGTAGATCTCCTCGGCGAAGGCCATCAGCACCAGGGTCAGCGACAGCCAGGTGGCGCCGAAGCCGGAGAAGCCGATGCCCGCCGCCGGCAGGCCGAAATAGATCAGCACGATCAGCACCAGCGGCGGCAGTGCGCGGAACAGGTCCACCACGAAGATGATCAGCCAGTTGAGCGGCCGGATGCCGGCGGTGCGCACCACCGCCAGCACCAGGCCGAGCACCAGCCCGCTGACCACGACGAGGCTGGCGAGGCCGATGGTCAGCACCAGCCCTTCCAGGATCTTCGGCGCGTATTGCGCGGCCACGCGGGCGTTGAAGAAGGAAAAGACGAAGCCGTCCCAGCCGGTCATCGCCGCGCCGGCCGGAAGGATTCGGGCCGGGTGTTCAGCACCGCGGCTCGCGCGGCGTGGCGTCGTAGCCGTTCAGGCCGGGCACGCCGGTGCCGGGGAACACCGTGTTCTCGGCATCGTCGGCGGCCGGCGCCACGCCGAACCATTGCTGCGACAGCCGCGCGATGGTGCCGTCGCGCTTCATGCATTCCAGCGCGTTCTCCAACTGTGCCCGCATGGCGGTGCCGCCGATGGGCAGCACGGCCGACCAATGGGCGCGCGTGTCGGTGATGACGAAGTCGGGCACGAATTGCGGGGTGCGCGTGGCGGCGTAGCGCACCACGGTGTTGCCGCCGAGATTGGCGTAGGCGCGGCCCGAGACGACGGCCTGCACCGCATCCGGCTGGGTGTCGTAGGCCTGCACCGTGAAGCCCAGCCGCGCCGCATTGGCCTGGGCCCAGGCATCATAGGCGCTGCCCTTGTTCACGCTGATCGCCTTTCCCCGCAGGTCGTCGAGCGAGGTGATCGGCGCCGAGCCGCGGCGGATGCCGAACTGGAAGGCGGTGTAGAGGTAGCCCTCGGTGAACAGCATCGATTGCGCGCGTTCGGCCGTGGCGGTGACGGGCGCGCAGAGGAAATCGTAGCGGCCGGCATTCATCGCCGGGATCAGCCCGGCGAAGCTGGCGCTGTCGATGGTGAGTTCGCGGCCCATGCGACGGGCGGCCTCGCGGAACAGGTCGATGTTGAAGCCCTGCACACCGCCTTCCAGCCGCGGGAAGGCATGCGGCGCGAAGGTGCCGTCCACCGCGCAGCGCAGCGGCGGCTGGCCAGAAGCGGGGGCCTGGGCGAGGGCAGGGGCGGCGAAGCCGAGGGTGAGCAGGCATGCGGCAAGAGTGCGACGCATCGCGGGGAGCCTCCGTTCTGGGATGATCGTGCGCAAGCGCACGCCATTCATGATTGTGCGCCTGCACGATCCCACCCAATGCTGCGCTGCGCCACGCGCTGGCGGCGCGTGGAGAAGAATTCACCTGTCGGAGCCCGGTGGCCCTTTGCCACAATTGCGCCTTCTGAGCGGCCCCCCCGCGCCGCATCCAGCCGGTAGACCTGCGTCACGCAACGCACACTTCCGGAACGGGACCATGCCCCGCATCGCCCTCAGCCTCGTGGTTTTCGGCCTTCTCGCCATCCTCGCCACCGTGGTTCTGGTGCTGGGCGATGCGAATATGCCGGGCCGCGTCCCGCCGCTGCTGGCGGCCGGTCTGGCCGGGCTCGGCGGGCTTTCGCTGGTGGTGGGGCTGTGGCGGCTGGAACCGCCGGCGCGGCGCGGCAGCGCGGCGCGGTAGCCGCCGGCCGTCAGGCCTTCTCGGGATACAGCGCCAGCAGCCCCGCTTCTGATGCATCGCAGCGGCCGCGCTCGGTGATCAGCCCGGTCACCAGCCGCGCGGGCGTTACATCGAAGGCCGGGTTGGCGGCGGCGCTGCCCTCGGCGACCACGCGGATGGTCTCGATGCGCCCATCGGCGGTGCGGCCGGTGAGGTCCGTCACCTCGGCGGCCGAACGCTCCTCGATCGGGATCTCGGCCACGCCATCGGCCACGCGCATGTCGAGCGTGGAATGCGGCAGCGCCACCCAGAAGGGCACGCCGTTGTCGCGCGCCGCCAGCGCCTTGAGGTAGGTGCCGATCTTGTTGGCCACGTCGCCGCGGCGCGTCACGCGGTCGGTGCCGACGATCACGATGTCCACCGCGCCGTGCTGCATCAGGTGGCCGCCCGCATTGTCGGCGATCACGGTGTGCGGCACGCCGTGGCGGCCGAGTTCCCAGGCCGTCAGCGCCGCGCCCTGGTTGCGCGGCCGCGTCTCGTCCACCCAGACATGCAGCTTCATGCCCAAATCATGCGCCTGGTAGATGGGGCTGAGCGCCGTGCCGTAGTCCACCGTCGCGATCCAGCCGGCGTTGCAATGCGTCAGCACGTTCACCGCCGCACCGTCCGGCTTGCGGGCGGCGATGGCCTGCAGCAATTCCAGCCCGTGTTCGCCGATGCGCCGGCAGGTCTCGACATCGTCGTCGCAGATCGCCGCGGCTTCGGCATAGGCGGCGGCGGGGCGATCGGCCTCGGGCAGGTTGTGCAGCGCGCCGCGCATGCGGGCCAGCGCCCAGCGCAGGTTGATGGCGGTGGGCCGGGTTTCGCCCAGCATCGCCACCACGCGATCCAGCGCCGCGGTTGAGGCATCGGCGCGCAGCGCCAGCGCCACGCCATAGGCGGCGACGGCGCCGATCAGCGGCGCGCCGCGCACCTGCATGCTGCGGATGGCGTGGGCCACGGAATCGGCATCGGTGAGGCGCAGCACCTCGATCGCCCAGGGCAGGCGCGTCTGGTCGAAGATGCGGATCGACCAGCCGTCTTCGGGGTCCACCCAGACGCTGCGATAGGCGATGCCGTCGATCTTCATGCGCGCTCCTCAGGCGATCACGTCGGTGGCCGGGCGGCGCAGCGACTGCGGCAGGTCGGGGCCACGGCCGAAGCGCAGGATGAAATCCGGCCGGCGCGGCGCCACGCCAAGCCACGCCGCCAGCGCCTCGCGCAGCCCGGGCACTTCCACCGGCTGGTTCAACCAGGCCGTCTTCAGCCCGAGCGCCGTGGCCTGCAGGCAGAAGCGTTGCGCCGCGCGGCCGGCCTGCACCCAGGCTGCGGGCTCATCGCGTTCCGAGACGAAGATGGCAAGCCCGGCGGAGGAGCGGACCTGCCGCACTAGCCCCTCGGTCTCGGAGGCGAGGGTGAAGACATGCGGGAAGACCTGCCGCCCGAAGGCCTCGGGCACCACAGGCCGGCCGGCGGCGCCGGCGAACAGCCCGTCGCGCGTGGCCGCCGCCGCGCCATGGCTGAAGCGCAGCCAGGCGAGCAGCTCCGCCACGAAGGCGTCGTCGCGCATCTGCGCGGCGTTGCCGGCCACGATGAGGTCGAGCAGCGTTTCCATCCGCGCGGTGCCGGTGGTGAGCAGCACCTCCACCGACTCATCTGCCGCGGCGTCGTGCAGCGCGCGCAGCTCCGCCCGGGACAAGCCGCCGCCATCATAGGGCACGCGCGTGGATTGGCGGCGCGGGATGGCCTGGAACAGCGCGCCGGGCGCGACGGGCGCGGCTTCCAGCCGCGCCAGGGCGAGGCCCTCGGCCGTGACCTCCGGGGTGACGCGCAGGCCGAGGGCGGAGGCCGCCTGCACCATGTTCTCCAGCGCGCAGCCGAGGCTGGCGTAGAGGTGATGGTTGTCGGGGTCCACCACCGGCGTGCGACGCGCGAGGTCCGGGCGGATGGTGATGAGGTCCGGGGCGACGTCGAATCGCCAGGGCTGCGTGTTGTGGCTGTTCGCCGCCATCACGGCGTAGTGCACCAATGCGCGGCCCGGCGCTTCCAGCGGCGAGGGCGGGCCGCGTGTCTCGGCCAGCGCGGCGGCGAATTGCCGCGATTCGGCGTCGCGCAGCCAAGCCAGTCCGACGCCGCCCACGAGGCCCGCGCCGCCCAGCACGGCGGCGGCCCGCAGCAGGCCCCGCCTGTCACCGCCCCGCCGTGGCGCCATGCTTCCCGCACTCCTCCTCCGCCGGCGCAGTCTACAGCAAGGCGCGCGTGGCGGCTGCGGCTGGTGCCGTCAGATACGCTGATGCAGCGCGCAGACCAGGGTGAACAGCCGCCGCGCGGTCTCGAAATCGATGTCCACGCGCCCGGCCAGGCGCTCGGTCAGCAGCGTCGCACCTTCGTTGTGCAGGCCGCGGCGGCCCATGTCGATCGCCTGGATACGCGCCTCGGAGCCGCCGTTGGAGACTGCCTTCTCGTGGCTTTCCACCACCAGGTGGTAGTCCTTGATCAGCCGGCGGAAGGGGCCGAGCGCCAGCACCAGCGCGTGCAGCGGCGCGTCCGCATCGTCGCGGATGTCGAGGATCAGCCGCCCGTCGCGCACCGCGATCTGGATGGCATAGGGCCCGCCATTCAGCCCCTTCGGCCGGAAGCGGTTGCCGGCCAGCAGGTCCTCGACCGCCTGCTTGCGGTCGGCCTCGGCATAGGGGCTGGGCAGCGGCTGCGCATCCGGCAGCACGATGCGGATCAGATCGCGCTCAGCCATGGCCGGCACCAGGGCCTGCACCTGGGCCTGCACCTGGGCCGGCGCCGGGCGCGCGCGGCGGGCCATCGTCGCGCGGGTCGGGGCCGGTGAGGCCAAGGCGCATCATCCAGCCGATGGTCGCACCCTTCACGGGGCGCAGCAGCAGGATGCAGGCGATGGTGAACAGCGGCAGCCACAGCGCCATGTGCAGCCACATCGGCGGCATCCAGCCCTTCTCCACCCACAGCACCAGCGGCACCAGGATGTGCCCGGCGATGAAGATGGTGAAGTAGGGTGGCGCGTCGTCCGCGCGCAGGCTGCCCAGCGGCGCGTGGCAATGCGCGCATTCATCGACAACCCGCAGATAGCCTGCGAAGACACGCCCCTCGCCGCAGACCGGGCAACGGTTCCGCGCACCGCGGGAGACCGCCGTCCAGAAGGAGGATGGCGGCACATAGGGCAGGGCGGGTGCCGAGCGATCGGGCTCCCAGCGCATGGTCGGCGTTCCTTCCGGCGGTCCAGCCGCCGTTGTGCAGTGCATCATGGGTCGCCGCGTGCCACGGATCAAGGCTTGCGATAGGGGCATGCGAAAGAGGAAGCTTGTGGCATGAGCGAACGCATCCTGGTGGTGAACCCGAACAGCAGCGCCGCCTGTACGCTGGGCATCGATGCCGCCCTCGCTGGGTTTCGCGCCCCCGGCCTGCCGCGCCTCGAGGTGATGCAGCTGGAAGGCGGGCCACCGGCCGTCATCACCTGGCGCGACTGGTTCGGCGTGGCCGAGCCGCTGTGCCGTCTGGCCGAGCGCGAGGCTGCCGCCGCCTACATCATCGCCTGCGTCTCCGACCCCGGCGTGGACGCGGTGCGCACCGTGACGCGCGCGCCGGTGTTCGGCCCGCTGCGCGCCGCCATCGCGGCCGCGCTGGCGCGGGCCGACCGCTTCGGCATCATCGCCTTCGCCGCCCCCTCCATCGCGCGGCAGCAGCGCGCGCTGGCCGCGATGGGGGTGGAGGCGCGCCTCGCCGGGCATATCCCGCTGAACCTGCCGATGGAGGTGCTGACCGACGCCCTGGCGCCGCGCGCCGCGCTGATCGCGGCGGCCGAGCGCATCAAGGCGGCGGGGGCCGAGGCGGTGATCCTCGGCTGCGCCGGCATGGCCGGGCATCGCGCAGCGGTGGAGGCGGCGGTGGGCCTGCCGGTGATCGAGCCGTGCCAGGCCGCGGCCGCGCTGGCGATCCAGGCAGTGGTGGCGGCACGCCCGGCGCTGATGCGGGCCGCGGAATGAGGCGCACGCTGGCCGCGCTTCTGCTGGCGGCCGGACCGGCGCTGGCCGTGCTGCCCGGCGCCAGCGATGATGCGCAGGTGATGGAAGGGGCGCGGCTGCTGGAGGCCGGGCGCTACGACCTCGGCCTGCCATTGTTGCGCGCGGCGCTCGAGCGCCTGCCGGGCGACCCCGACATCCTCGTCTATATCGCCTTCGCGGAACGCCGGCTGGGCCGCAAGGAGGAGGCGATGGATGCCTATTTCCTGGCGCTGTCGCACGACCCCAACCACCCGGGCGCGCTGGCCTACCAGGGCAGCCTGTTCCTCGAGATGAACGAGCCCGCCCGCGCCGCGGCGAATCTGGCGCAGTTGGCCGCGACCTGCGGCGCCTGCCCCGAGCACGAGACCCTCCGCCGCGAGATCGCGCGCCCGCGCTGAGCGCGGGCCGCCTTATTTCAGCTTCGGGCCCGCCGGCTTGCCGTCCCAGCTCTGCACGATCCAGTTGAAGGCGCTGGTCCAGGAGGGGTCGGTGTTGGGAGGCAGCTTGCCGGCCTTGAGGTCCGCGAGGTCCACATCCGCCAGTTGCAAATGCGGGCGCTCGCCGGGCTTGGAGACCAGGCCTTCGTCGAGGCCCACGGCCTCCAGACGGTCCCACATATGGGCCTGGGCGTCGTCGCCATCCCAGGACCAGCGGCCCTCCAGCGCCAGCACGAAATCGGCCGCGAGGCCGTACTGGTGCAGGCTGTCCCAGGCCGAGACCGGCGTCAGGATGCGCCCGGCGCGGGTGCGGCCGGAGGCGTACAGGTGGTTCTGCCGCCAAGGGCCGCGCATGCCTTCATACAGGCCGAAGGGAATGCCCTCGGCGTTCAGCCGCGCCACGGTGCGCAGCGCCTTGTTGCGGAAGGCCGGGTGCAGCATCTTCGGCTCGCGGTTCACGCGGTCCACGTTGCGCCAGGGGAAGGTCTCGGTGTTGTGCTGCGGCGACTTCGCGCCCGCCACCTGGCGGCGCAGCAGCCCCGCGGGCGCGTAGCCGCGCTGGCCGTTCGGCGCCTCCACATGCAGCCAGGCTTCCGTCGCATCGCCCAGCAGCACCAGCACCTGGTCGCCGGGCAGGGTGCGCAGCGAGGCATGGCTGGGCCCGGGGCCCTCGCGCAACTCGGTCGTGGCGGCCACGCGGAACAGCACGGGATAGGCGGCAGGTTCGGTCATGCAGAAAACCTTCGGATGCTGCGTTAGGCGGGTTTAGCGCGGCAACCGCCGCTACGCCAACCGGGGGTTGTCATTCTGCGGCGCGCGCGGCGGGCGACCACACCGGTGGCGCCTCGCTGCCCACCTGGCCGGTGATGCGCCCGTAATGCTCCGGCCGGCGATGCCGGGCGAAGTTGAAGATGGTGGATCGACCGAGTTCGCACATGCCGAGGTCGCATTCCGCGACGATCACCTCGTCGTCCCAACTGGTGGCCTGGGCCATGATCTCGCCCTGCGGGTTGACGATGATGGAATGGCCGAACAGTTCGTGCCCGTCCTCGACGCCGGCCTTGGCCACGCCCACGCCGAAGCAGGCATTCTGGTAGCAGCCCGCCTGGATCGAGAGGTGGCTGTGCGCGACGCGCAGGTGATGCGCCTCGAAGCCGCGATTCTCCATGTTCAGGCTGGGCGTGTTGTAGCCCAGCATCACGAGCTCGACCTGCTGCAGGCCCAGCACGCGCCACGCTTCCGGCCAGCGGCGGTCGTTGCAGATCATCATGCCGATGTTCACCGGGCCCGCGCTGCCGATGGGCGCGCGCACCACGGGGAAGCCGAGGTCCCCGGGCTCGAAATAGCGCTTCTCCAGGTGCTGGACCTTGCGGATCGGGTCGTATTCCGCGTGCCCCGGCAGGTGCACCTTGCGGTATTTCAGCACAACCTCGCCCGAGGGATGCACGTAGACCGCCGTGTTGAAGCGCCGGCCATCGGGCGTCTTTTCGGCGTAGCCCAGGTGGAAGCCGATGTTCAGCCGGCGCGCCGCATCCCAGAGCGGCGCGGTTTCGTTGGATGGCAGCGCGTGCTCGTACCACCCATCGGCCTCGGCCAGGTTCTCGTGGTACCAGCGCGGGAAGAAGGTGGTCAGCGCGAGTTCGGGATAGACCACCACCTCCGCACCGCGGCGCGCCGCGGTTTCCATCAGCGCGACCATGCGGCCGACTGCGACATCGCGCCCCTCGGCCTTCTGGATCGGGCCCATCTGGGCAGCGGCGACAACGAGGCGGCGTGGCATGGCGGCTCTCTATCCGACGGGGCAGCGCGGCTTTGCCAGAGGCGGCGCGCCGAGGCCAGTCCCCACTGCTTGGGCCAGGGTCGGGGCGATGGCCGGTTGCCGCCCCGCGCTGCGCGGGCTACTGCCCTGCTTCGCTTGGGGAGAGCCTTCGGATGGTGGGTTGGCGCAGCATGACGGCGATGGGCGCGGGCGCTTGCGCCTTGGTCGCACTCCTGGCCATGCCGCAGCGGCGGGAGGTGGCCGAGAGCCTGCCCGTGTCACAGGCCGCAGCACCGGTGGCGGTCCTCGCCGCCGTGCCAGACCCGGTGCCCGAGGCGCTGCCGGCGGCCGAGCCCTTCACCCTGGCTGCCGCGCCCTTCGAGCCGCTGGCCAGCATCGCCTGGCTGGGCGTGCCGGCAGCGCCCGCCGCGCCCCCGTCGCCCTGGCCCGGCCAGGCGCCGATCATGCTCACGGCGGCAGAAGCCGCGCTATTCGGCGGCGCGCCCGCCGTTTCGCGATTCACCCGCGTGCCGCTGGCCGGCACTGACGAGGCCACCACCGCCGCGGCGCCGGCGCCGGCGCTGCGCGGCGCGGTGATGCCGCGCAGCGCCGCCGAGGTGCTGGCCGAGCGCCGCGGCCTCGACATCAATGATGTCCGCGTGGCGATCGACATGCGGCCCTCCACCGTCACCTTCTGGCTGGGCACCGCGGCGCAGGATGGCATCCTGCGCGACATCGCGACCTCGCCCTGGAACGCGGATTGGGGCGCGGACACCTTCTATGGCGTGTCCTACAGCTATCGCCTCGGGCGCTTCTGGCGCGACTTCGCCGTGGATATCGAGGGCGGCGGCGGCTATCGCAGCGGCAGCACCAACACGCCGGAACTATGGGGCGCGCTGTATGTGCGCTTCGACGGCTTCCCCTGGCGCAACCGGCTCTACACCAGCTTCGGCCTGTCCACGGGGCTCGACTGGCTGAACACGCTGCCCGAATCGGAAACCGGCACCGCCGCGCAGCCGGAGCCCAACACGACGAAGATCCTGCATTACTTCTCGCCGGAGATCACCTTCGCCCTGCCGAACCACCCCGAGCACGAGATCGCCCTCCGCTACTCGCACCGCAGCGGCATATTCGGCACCTTCAACGGGGTGTGGGAGGGATCGAACGTGCTGATGCTGGGCTATCGCCGGCGGCTGTAGCCCGGGCTGCGCGCCGCACGCGGCACCCGCGCCTAATCCGGCGCCACCGCGCCAGTCTGCTCGACGATGCGGCCGTACCATTGCGGCCGGCGATGGGCGGCGAAGTTGAACATCTTCTCCTTGCCCTGGCGGCAGGCGTCGAGGTCGATCTCGGCCAGGATCACCTCGTCGGCCAGGGTCTTCGCCTCGGCCACCACGATACCATCGGGGCTGACGATGCAGGAGCCGCCGATCAGCCCGGCGCCGTCCTCGTTGCCGGCCTTGGCGACGGCCACCGCCCAGGTGGCGTTCATGTAGGCATTGGCCTGCGCCGCCAGCGTGGAGTGGAAGGTGCGGCGCTCAGCGCTTTCTCCCTCGCCGCCATTCGGGTCATAGGCGGCGGAGTTGTAGCCCACCATCACCAGCTCCACCCCCTGCAGGCCGAGGCAGCGCCAGCCTTCCGGCCAGCGCCGGTCGTTGCACACCAGCATGCCGAGCACCGGACGGCCCCAGGCGGTGGGCCCGCGCGCCACCGGGAAGCCGAGGTCGCCATAGGCGAAATACATCTTTTCGAGCTGCTGGTAGCGCTGGCCCTCCTTCACATGGTCGGAGCCCGGCAAGTGGACCTTGCGGTATTTGAACAGGATCGTCCCATCCGGCCCCACGGTGATGGCGCTGTTGAAGCGGTGGCCATCGGGCGTCAGCTCGGCATAGCCGACATAGAAGCCCACGCCGAGCGCGCGCGCCCGATCGAACAGGGGCTGCACCGCCGGGTTCGGCATGGCGGCCTCGAAGCTAGCCAGAAGCTCCGGCGCATCGCGCTGCATCGGCCAGCGCGGGAAGAAGGTGGTGAAGGCGAGTTCGGGAAACACCACCAGCCGCGCGCCGGCGGCGGCCGCCTGTTCCAGCAGGGCTATCATGCGCGCCAGGGTGTCAGCGCGGCGATCGGCCCGCTGCGTGGGGCCCATCTGCGCGCCGGCCACTGTCAGCACACGGCTCATCGGAACATGTCCCGGAAATCCTGCATCGTGTAGCCGAGGCCGCGCCACAGCAGCGTGAAGCCGCCGGCGAAGCCGAGCCCGGCGAACAGCCCCGCCATGCCGGGGCGGTCGGTCAGCAGTGGCGCCACGACGGCGCCGAAGATGCCGAAGGCGAGCCCGGTGCCGAGCGCCATCAGCAGCTTTTCCACCCCCGGCTTCTGCCGCACCCGCGGCACGATCGGCGCCGGGCGCGCGCGGGAGGGGCGCGGCGGGCGCTTGATCCAGCGCTGCCCCGCCGGGCGGCGGGGCTCGGGCGGCCTGGCCTGCTGGTTCATGCGCCGGCGCGCCCGATCGGGCAGTTCGCCTCGCGGCTCACCAGGTCGAAGACGAACAGCATCTTGGCCATCCCCGTCAGTACTGCCGCCACCATGGCAAGCTCCACGATCTCGGCCTCGGCGAAGTGGCGGCGCAGTTCGGCGGCGAGGCCAGGCGTCACCTCGCCCGCCATGTTGGGCAGCGCCATCTCCTCGGCGAGCCGCATCACCGCGCGGTCGCGCGCATCGAACAGCGGGCTTTGGGTATCCGCGATGGCGTCGATCTGCGCCGCCGTCACGCCGGCATCCAGCGCGGATTGCGTGTTGCCCTTGTTGCAGAAGGCGCAGCCATGGATGGTGGAGAGCTTTAGGCGCAGCACTTCCTTCACCCGTCGCGCGACGCGGCCCTTGAAGAACACCTCGGCGTAGAAGCCATCATAGTACCAGCCCAGCAGTTCCGGCGCCTGGGCCAGCACCTCGATCAGCGTCGATTCGCCGCGCACCGCATCGGCGGTCTCCGCCACGGCGCGCCAGCGCGGCGGCATGGCGGCGCGCGGCAAGGGGGCGATGCGGGGATCAGGCATCGAGGGCGCTGCGGCGATGCTGGCGGGGCACGAAGCGGCCATCGCCGGGCCGGGCCGTCACCGCCGTGCCGTCCCAAACCTGACGGCCGCGCAGATAGGTGGCGGCGACGCGCGCCTTCATGGCCCGGCCGTGATAGGGCGACCACCGCGCATCCTCGCGATCGACGATGATGCGCTCGTCGAAGACGAACTCGCCGGTCTCCAGCACGCAGATATCGGCATCGGCGTCGATGCGGATGCCGCCCTTCTTCGGGTCCAGCCCGTGGAAGCGCGCCGGCTCCTCCGAGCACAGCCTTGCCATCTCGGTCGCTGGCAGGCCGCGTTCGGCCAGCAGGGTGTACATCAGGGGCGCGAAGCTCTGCATGCCGGTCAGCCCGGCGCCGACAGCGAAGATGTCGCCCGTGTATTCCTTCTTCGGCTTCGGCCAGGGCGCGTGGTCGGTGGAGACATAGGCGACGATGCCGGCCCGCATCGCGCCCCACATGCGCTCCACCTCCTCGGCTGAGCGGAAGGGCGGGTTGCATTTGCCGAAGCCCTGCAGGCGGACGATGTCCTCCTCCGTCATGCACAGGTACTGGATGCAGGCCTCGCCGGAGGTCTTGGCCCCCTGCGCGCGGTACAGCTTCGCCAGTTCGAAGCCGCGCGCCAGCGAGGAATGGGCGATGTGCACATGCGCCCCGGTTTCGAGCGCCATCTCGAAGATCTCGAGATCGGCCATCGTCTCGGTGATCGGCGGGCGGGTGCGGCAATGCCAGATGGGGGAGGTGTTGCCCGCGGCCTTGGCGGCCTCGGTCAGCTTCACCACCAGCTCCTGGTCCTCGTTGTGCACCGCCACCATCAGCCCGGTCTTGGCGATCTCGGCGAAGGCGCCGAGCATCGTCGGGTGGTCGATGCGCGGGAAGCGGTGCGCGTCATACTCATAGGTGGAGACCTTGAAGGCGGAGGCCCCGGCCTCGGCCAGCTGCGCGATGTCGTCCGCCCCGCCTGTCTTCTTGATGGTGGCATACAGCGCCATGTCCACATGCGACCAGCGATGCACCGCCGCCACCTTGTCGGCGAAGATCGCGGCCGTGGTGACCGGGTTCGGCACGTCATAGGGCATGTCGCACACGGTGGTGACGCCGCCAGCGGCGGCCGACATCGTGGCCCCCTCGATGCCCGGCCAGCCGGTGGAGGAGGAGGTGTGCATGTGCCCATCCACCAACCCCGGCATCAGCAGCTTGCCGCGGTGGTCAGCGATGCGGCCCGCGGGCGGCGGCGCGCCCGCGCCTATCGCCGCGATGGCCTCGCCCCGAATCGCGACATAGCCGCCCGCCACCACCCGATCGGGCAGAACGACGTCGCCGAGGATCACGAGGTCATAGGGCGCGGCGGTGTCGGGCATGCGGGACGTTCTCCTGGACGGCGCTGACAGCCGTCTGCTGCAGAGGCTAGGCCGGGACGCCCCCCTCGCCAACCGGGAGGGGGAACAGCCGCTCGGCCAGCGACAGCGCCAGCCGCGTTGCCTCGCTCTCGCGCTCCGCATTCCAGGCCAGCGCGACGCCGACGGCGTGGATCGGCCCTTCCAGGTCGCGAAAGGCGACGCCGGGCGGGCGCAGCCGCGCCATGCCGGCGCTCACCAGCGCTACGCCGAGCCCCGCGGCGACGAAGCCCAGCTGCGCCATGGCGCTGCCCACCTCGCGCACGGCGCGCGGCGTGAAGCCGGCGGCGCGGCAGGCGGCGACCATCGCATCCGAATAGGCGGGGCTGATGCCGCGCGGCAGCACCAGCATCGGCTCATCCGCCAGCGCGGCCAGCGGCAGCGGGCCGGCCTGCGCGGCCAGCGGGTGGCCCACCGGCAGCGCGGCGGCCAGCACATCGCGCCCCAGCGCGCGCAGCCGGATCGGGTGGCGGTCGCGTTCCAGCCGCAGCAGTGCCAGGTCCACCTCGCCGCGACGCAGCGCCTCCACCGCGTCGGCGGTGTCCATCTCCCGCACCGCGACGGCCGAGGAAGGGCGCGCGGATTGCAGGCCGCGCACCAGCGGCGGCAGGTAGTCGAACAGCGCCGAGGTGACGCAGGCCAGCGCCACAGGCGCATGTCGCCCGGCGCGCAATTCGCGGGCGAGCGATTCGATCTGCCCGGCATCTTCCGCCATGCGGCGCGCCAGCGGCAGCAGCGCCTCGCCCTCGCGAGTCGGCCGCGCGCCCTTGCCTGTGCGCTCCAGCAGCCGCACGCCCAGCTCCTGCTCCAGCGCCTGGATCTGCGCCGTCAGTGGTGGCTGCGAGATGCCCAGCCGCGCAGCGGCGCGGCCGAAATGGCCCTCCTCGGCGACGGCGAGGAAGTGGCCGAGGCGGCGGACGAGACGAAAATCCATACGAAAACCATATCGCGCCATCGCGCCAATCGGAATGGACGATCGCGCTTGCGCGGCGCAAAACAGCGCGTCACGGCAACGCTTGAGGAAACACAGATGAAGCTGCACCCGGTGAAGGTCCACGCCTCGAAGGCGCTGCTGCCGCGCGAGGAGCAACTGGCCTGGAAGATGGCCGGCGTGGCGGTGGACAAGGTGGCGGTCCAGAAGGACGTGGCCGCGATGATCATCAACCGCGTCATCGACAACGCGGCCGTCGCCATCGCCGCGATCAACCGCCGCCCGGTGGTCTCGGCCCGCGGCATGGCGCTGGGCCATGCGAAGAAGGCCGGTGGTGCGACAGTGTTCGGGGCGAAATCCGCCACCACCGTCTCGCCGGAATGGGCGGCCTGGGCGAATGGCACGGCGGTGCGCGAGCTCGACATGCACGACACCTTCCTCGCCGCCGACTACTCGCACCCCGGCGACAACATTCCCCCCGTGCTGGCCGTGGCGCAGGCCATGGGCAAGTCCGGCCGCGACCTGATCCGCGGCCTCGCCACCGCCTATGAGCTGCATATCGACCTGGTGCGCGCCATCTGCCTGCATGAGCACAAGGTGGATCACATCGCGCATCTCTGCCCCGCCGCGGCGGCCGGCATCGGCACGCTGCTGGGCCTGAAGCAGGAGGTGGTGTTCCAGTCCATCCAGCAGGCGCTGCACACCTCCATCAGTTTCCGCCAGTCCCGCAAGGGCGAGATCAGCAGCTGGAAGGCCTATGCCCCCGCCCATGCCGGCAAGCTGGCGGTGGAGGCAGTGGACCGCTGCATGCGCGGCGAGGGCGCGCCGAGCCCGATCTATGAGGGCGAGGACAGCGTCATCGCCTGGGTGCTGTCGGGCCGCACGCAGGCCGACAGCAAGGGCCGCAAGACCGTGTACGACCCTACCTATTATGAAGTGCCGCTGCCCGGCGCCGGCGAGCCCAAGCGCGCCATCCTCGACAGCTACACCAAGGAACACTCGGCCGAGTACCAGTCCCAGGCGCTGATCGACCTCGCCTTCCGCATGCGTGAGAAGGTGGCGGACTGGGAGAAGGTGGCGAAGATCGTGCTGCACACCAGCCACCACACCCACTACGTCATCGGCACCGGCGCCAACGACCCGCAGAAGATGGACCCCAAGGCCAGCCGCGAGACGCTGGACCATTCCATCATGTACATCCTGGCCGTGGCGCTGCAGGACGGGCGCTGGCACCATGTGGACAGCTACGCCCCCAAGCGCGCCGCCCGGCCCGATACCGTGCGCCTGTGGCACAAGATCGAGACGCGCGAGGACCCGGAATGGACGCGCCGCTACCATTCCAAGGATCCCGAGACGCTGGCCTTCGGCGGGCGCGTGGAGATCATCTTCCAGGATGGCTCGACGCTGGTGGATGAGCTGGGCGTGGCGAATGCCCACCCGAACGGCGCCCGCCCCTTCGCCCGCGACCAGTACATCAACAAGTTCCGCATCCTGACCGAGGGCATCATCACCACGCGCGAGGCCAACCGCTTCATCGCCGCGGCCGAGGATTTGGCCGCCATCCCGGCGGGCGAGCTGGCGGCGCTGAACGTGGCGCTGCCGGCGGGCACGCTGGCGGTTGCCAAGCCCGGCATCTTCTGAGGGGGGCGGAGCATGAGCGAAGCCACACCGGATATCCGCAAGGGCCTGGTCGGCGTCTATGCGGATGTCTCCGCCGTCTCGAAGGTGATGCCGGAGACCAACAGCCTCACCTATCGCGGCTATGCCGTGCAGGACCTCTGCGAGGAGAGCAACTTCGAGGAGGTTGCCTACCTGCTGTGGCATGGCGAGCTGCCCAACGCGGCGCAGCTGGCCGCGTTCCAGAAGGAGGAACGTGCCAACCGCGCGCTGTCGCCGGCGCTGCTGCGGGTGCTGCGGGAATTCCCGAAGGACGCGCACCCGATGGACGCGATCCGCACCGCCGTCTCCTTCATGGGGATGGAGGATCCGGAGGCGGCGGATGTCTCGGATGCGGCGCAACGGCGCAAGGCCATGCGGCTGCTGGCCAAGCTGCCCACCGCGGTGGCCGCCACCAACCGGCTGTCGAAGGGGCTGGAGCCGATCGCACCGGATGCCGGCCTGCCCTTCTGTGAGAACTTCTTCCATTTGGTGTTCGGGCGGGTGCCGCAGCCCGAGGTCATCAAATCCTTCGACGTGTCGATGATCCTCTACGCCGAGCACACCTTCAACGCGTCCACCTTCGTGGCGCGGACGGTGACCTCGACACGCGCCGACCTGCATGGCGCGATCGTGGCGGGCATCGCCGCCCTGAAGGGGCCGCTGCATGGCGGCGCCAACGAGGCCGTGATGCACATGCTGAAGGAAGTGGGCAGCCCCGAGGCGGCGGAGGACTGGCTGGAGGGCAAGTTCGACCACAAGGCGCTGGTCATGGGCTTCGGCCACCGGGTGTACAAGAACGGCGACTCCCGCGTGCCGACCATGACCAAATACGCCGAGAAGATGGCCGAGGTGGTGGGCGACCGGCGCTGGATGGAGACCTCGCGGGTGCTGGCCGCGAAGATGCTGCGGGTGAAGAACATCCACCCGAACCTCGATTTCCCGGCCGGCCCTGCCTACTACCTGATGGGCTTCGACATCCCGATGTTCACGCCGATCTTCGTCTGCAGCCGCATCACCGGCTGGGCCGCGCATGTGTTCGAGCAGGGTGCTTCGAACATGCTGATCCGCCCGCTGTCGCACTACACGGGGGCCGAGCAGCGGCCGGTGCCGCCGATCGCGGCGCGCTGAGCGCAGCACTCTCGCGCGCGGCGCGGCGCTTCGTTAACGCGCCGCGCCGCGCGCCGAGTGCAGCGCCGCGCACACAGCGACGGCGCGATCGCACGCGCGATGCACATGCGCGCATGATTCGCGTGCGAATATGTTTGACAGTGACGTGTCGTGCATCGATAGCGTGATGTCGTTCGCATCGCTTGACGCGATTCGCGCATCGTCATGCCGGCACACCGACGCATCACGATCCGCATCACGGCAGCGCGGCGACAACGGGAAGGGTCGGTTCATGGACCGCAGTCTCGTGGAGCAGGGGACCGTGCATCGCACGCCACGCTCCGCACCGCCGCCTGGCGCCGCAAGGGCGCCCGATGCGTGCGGGAGAGAAGCCGGGAAGCGCGCGATGCGGCCAGCAGCCGCAGCCTTCGCGCATGCCTCCGGCGCCTGCGCGAGACGGACGGCGGTGGACCCGGTTCGGCGCGATACGGGATCCGCGCCAGCCAGGTCGTGCCGCACGCCCCAGCCCTCATCGGTGCGCGTTGCGCGGCGCCTGCCGCGCCGCCGCGCCACCATCGGAACACCAATCACCGGAACACAGTAGGAGATCCTGAGCATCATGACCGACAAGACCGAGACCACCGAGGCCGTGGAAGCCGCGCCGCGCGCCCAGGCGATGGCGATGGCTGCGCCGCGCCGCGCCGCTGCGCGGAAGTCCTCCACCGCCGGCCGCAAGCCCGCGGCGAAGAAGGCTGCGCCGAAGAAGGCCGCCGCCAAGAAGCCCGCCGCGAAGAAGGCTGCGCCGAAGAAGGCCGCCGCCAAGAAGACCGCGGTGAAGAAGGCTGCGCCGAAGAAGGCCGCCGCCAAGAAGACCACCGCCAAGAAGGCCGCGCCGAAGAAGGCCGTCGCCAAGAAGGCCACTGCCAAGAAGGCTGCGCCGAAGAAGGCCGTCGCCAAGAAGGCCACTGCCAAGAAGGCAGCGCCGAAGAAGGCCGCTGCCAAGAAGACCGCCGCGCCGAAGGCCGCCAAGCCGGCTGCCAAGAAGGCCGCCGATCCGAAGCGCGTGGAGGCGGCCAAGAAGGCCGCTGCCACTCGCGCCGCCAAGAAGGCCGCTGCCGCCGCCGCTCCGGCGCCCGACTCCGCGTCCTAAGCCGCACGCCGATCCCGGCGAGGGGGCGTCGTCCGCGGTGCGGACGGCGCCCCTTTCGCGTACACCCTTGCGCATGCAGCCGCTGATCCGCCCCGCACCACCGGCCGAGCGCCACGCTCTGGCGCCGCTGTTTGCCGCCTATGCCGCCGAGATGCGCGGCGTGCTGGCCGGCGCTGCCATCCCCGCCCCCGCCGCGCAGGCCGCGCTGCTCGCCACCCATCCGGCGGCCGAGGTGCTGCTGGCCGAGGCTTCGGGCGCGCCGATCGGCTTCGCCATCCTGCTCGACCTGCCGGAGGTCGTGTTCGCGCGACGCTGCGGGCAACTCGACGACCTGTTCGTGCTGCCGGCCGCGCGCGGCCAGGGCGTGGCGCGCGCGCTGATCGAGGCCGCCTGCGCGCTGGGCCGCGAACGCGGCTGGAGCCATCTGCGGTGGTTCGTGCCCGAGGCCGATGCCGGCGCCATCGCGTTGTATGAGCGCATCGCCGCGCGCGCCGATTGGCGCAGCTACGTCATCCGCCTCGATCCGGCGGCGTCGCTGTAGCGCGGCTCAACTGCCGAAGGTGGCCAGCAGGTCGTCCACCTGGGTGGGCGACAGGGCGCGCAGGCCCGGCACGCCGCGCAGCAGAAGCGCCAGCCGCGCGGCCTCCTCCAGCTCCTCGGCCGCAAACACGGCATCCGCCAGCGTCGCGCCGCTGACCACCGGCCCGTGATTGGCCAGCAGCAGCGCGCGCGCCTGCAGCGCCGCAGCGTGCACAGCGGGCTCCATCGCCGCATCGCCCGGGCGGTAGTACGGCACGCAGGGCAGGCGGCGGCCGATGCGCATGACGAAATAGGGCGTCAGCGGCGGGATCTCGGCCTCGCCACCCTCGGGCGCGAGGCAGGAGACGGCGGTGGCGTGGGTGGAATGCAGATGCACCACGGCGCCGGCCTCGGGCCGCGCATCCAGCACCGCGCGATGCAGGAACACCTCCTTCGAGGGTTTGTCGCCCGACAGGTGCGACCAATCCGGCGCGAGCTTGCTGATGCGCGCGGGGTCGAGGCGCCCGAGGCAGGAATTGGTGGGCGTCATCAGGTAGCCATCGGCCAGCCGCACGCTGATGTTGCCCGCGGTGCCGACCGAGTAGCCGCGCTCGAACAGCGACTTCGCGAGCATCGCGAGCGACTCGCGCTGCGCCGCCTCAGCCATGGTCGAAGGCCTTCAGGAAGAAGTCGCGCGCACCGAAATTGCCGGATTTGAGCGCGAGGTGGATTCCTGCCGGTGCGGCGAAGGTCCAGGGCACGCCGGGGTCGATCTCGGCCCCGATGCGCAGCGTGTCGATGCCGAGGCGCGAGACGACGGCGCCAGACGTCTCGCCGCCCGCCACCACCAGCCGGCCCACGCCGGCCGCGACAAGGCCGGCCGCGATCTCCGCCATCGCGTGCTCCACCAGCGCGCCCGCGGCGTCACGCCCCAGCCGCGCCTGCAGCGCCGCCACCTTCTCTGGCCCCGCGCTGCCTGCGATCACCACCGGGCGCGTGGCGGAAAGCTTCCCCTTCGCCCAGTCCAACGCCTGCGCGGCCAGCGCGCCGGCATCGGGCGTGGCCAGCGCGTCCAGCTCCAGCACCGGCGCGTGGTCCCGCGCATAGCCGATCTGCCCGAGCGTCGCGCGCGAGCAACTGCCTGCCACCACCGCGCAGAGGCCGGCCTGTGCCGGCAGCGCCGCGGCGTCCTCGCGCGCCGGCAGCAGCCCGGCGCGCCGAAAGTTCTCCGGCAGGCCCATGGCGATGCCCGAACCGCCGGTGATCAGCGGATGCTGCGCCGCGGCCTCGCCGATCGCCAGCAGATGCGCATCGCTCACCGCATCGACGATGGCGTAGCGCCGCCCGCCTTCGGCCAGCCGCGTCATCGCATCGCGGATCGCCCGCGCGCCCTGTTCCACCACGGCGAAGGGCACGAGGCCCACCGAGCCCTCGGTCTGGCCACCGAGCACACGCACCAGGTTCGCGTCCGTCATCGGCGTCAGCGGGTGGTTCTCCATCCCGCTCTCGTTCAGCAGATGCGCGCCGACGAACAGGTGGCCCTGGAAGACGCTGCGCGCATTCGCCGGGAAGGCCGGGCAGGCCAGCGCGAAGCCGGCGCCGAGCCGCTTCAGCAACGCATCCGCCACCGGGCCGATATTGCCCTCGGGCGTGCTGTCGAAGGTGGAGCAATACTTGAAGAACAGCTGCCGCGCGCCGGCCGCCAGCAGGGCCTCGGCTGCCGCCAGGCTCTGCTCGCGCGCGGCCTTGGCCGGGATGGTGCGCGATTTCAGCGCGACGACGATGGCATCGGCCTCCGGCAGCGGGGATGCGGGCGTCCCGATCACCTGCACCGTCGCCATGCCGTTGCGCACCAGCATGGAGGCGAGGTCGGTCGCGCCGGTGAAGTCATCGGCGATGCAGCCGAGCAGCAGGGGCATGCGAGTCATTCCTTGGCGGGCGGAAGGCAGAGAATGTCGGCGTGGCCGACGCGCACCGAAAGGCGTTGCAGCCCGGCCTGCGCGCGGCGGTCCATCGCCCAGTGCAGGATCTTCGGCCGGCCGCGCCGCTCCTGCGCCATCGCCGCGCGCGCATGGCCATCGGCCAGCGCGGCCGCCATCTCCGGGCTGCGCCGGTTGATCACCCAGTCGCTCGGCGCGCGATGCACGCTGTAGCCCTGCTGTGTGAAGGCGGCGGCGATGGCGGCCGGCGCGCGGGCGCCCAGCGCCATGCCGCCAAAACCCTTGTCGCGCAGCTGGTCGCGGGCGAAGCCGCGCGCCACCAGCGCATCGGCCGGATGCGCCGGCGCGAAGCGCTCGCGCCCCGTCACGTTCAGCGCGGCGTAGAAGGGCAGGCGGTGCACGGCGCAGGCCGCTGCGATGCGCGCCACCCAATCGGCCGAGACCAGATCGCACAGCGCGGTGTTGACCACCGCATCCACCTGGCCCAGCGGCAGGTTTTCCGGCGCCTCGCGCAGATCCGCCACCAGCCCTTCCACCCGCCAGGCACCGCCGGGCGCGTGCACCAGCAGCGTCTTGCGGTTCGGCCAGGTCACCGCCCAGCCGGCCTCGGCGCCGCGTTCGGCGATGGTCTCGAAGGCGCGGTCGATCAGCGCCGCGTCGGCATCCACCAGCGTCCAGGCCTGCGCGCGGCCGATGAAATGGCCGAGCCAGCGCAGCAGCGAGCCGGTGCCCGCGCCGAGATCGAGGATGCGCGGCCGCGCCGGCAGGCCGCGCGCCAGCGCCATCGCCAGCTGTGGGTCGCGCGCCGCGGCGTCATGCGGCTCGCGCAAATCGAGCCAGTCGCCTTCGAAGCTTTCGGTCATGCGGCGTCCGTCTTGTCGAGTTCGGCGGCGAAGGCGGCCGCGCGGTCCGTCCAGCGCGGCAGGCGTTGCCCGGCGGCCCATGCGGCATCAGCCATGCGCGTCCGCAGCGCCGTGTCGAAGATGGCGCGCCGCAGCGCGCGGCCGAAGGAGGCGACATCGCCAGGCGGCGAGACCACGCCGGCCTCCATGGGCACGAGGTCGGCGATAGCGCCGCCGGCGGTGATGGCCACCGGGACGCCGCGCACCAGCGCCTCGGCCGCCGCCATGCCGTAGCCCTCCCAGTAGGTGGCGAGGGCGAACAGGTCGGCGCCCTGCCACAGCGCCTCCAGCGCAGCATCTGTCACGACGCCGGCGAAGTGCGTGCGCGATGCGATACCGAGCGATTCGGCCAGCGCGAACAGGCCATCGGCATGCACCCGGTCATCACCGCCGCCGCCGATCGTCAGGCTCCATTCCAGGTCCGGCAGCGTCGCCAGGGCGCGCAGCAGCACATCATGCCCCTTGCGCGGAATCAGCGAGCCGAGTGCGAGGATGGCGCAGCCCGGCCCACCGGAGCCCAGGGCGCGCGGCGCGGGGTCCGTGCCCGGCTCCACCACGCCGATGCGCGCGTCGTCGGCGCCGAACTCGCCGGGCAGGCGCTGCGCGGTGAGGGTGCTGGTGGCGATCAGCCGCGCCAGGCGGGGGAACAGCGCCTGCTCGGCGGTGCGCAGCGCATCGCGCACCGGGCCGGGGTTGCCGTGCTCCAGCGCCGTGGGGTGGTGGATCAGCCCGATGGCGCGGCGCCGCGCCAGTTCCTCGGCCAGCGGCGCGAAGGCGGGCAGGCCGAGGCCGTCGATCACGATGCGCGTCGCATCCGGCAGCGCTGCCAGCGCCGCGCGCGCCGCCGCCAGCGCGGCTTCGTCCGGATGCGGGTGGCGGCCGGCGAGTTCCACCACCTCCACCGCATGACCCAGCCCGCGCAGCCCCTCCACGATCCGCCGATCGTAGTTGTAGCCGCCCGAGATGGTCGCAAAGGGTGCGGGGACCAGCAGCGCGATACGCATGGCGGTCAGACCGGGCCCTCGAAGGCCGCCCACGCGATGTGGCTTTCGCGCAGCAGCACCTTCAGCCCCGTCACCGCGCGCCCGCCATCGCCCAGCACGCCCTCGCGGCAGGCCTTGGCCAGCGCGCCATGGATGTGCAGGCAGAGATACTCGGTGGTGGTGTTCTTGCCGGCGAAGACGTCCTCGGCATCGAGGTTGCGGTAGTCCATCGGCGCGAGGATGGCGCGCAGCTGGTCCTTCGCCAGGCCGATATCGACCAGCAGGTGCAGGTCATCCAGCTGCGGCGCGCGGAACTCGGCCTCGACGATGAAGGTGGCGCCGTGCAGCCGCTGCGCCGGGCCGAAGGCCTCGCCGCGGAAGCTGTGCGCGATCATGATGTGGTCGACGACGGTCAGGCTGAACATCGGGCGTGTGCTCTCACATTATATATAGGTGACAACGGGACACAGCGGCTGCGCTGCGCCGGGCGGCGGCGACAGCAGGGTGCCGAGGGATTGCGGCAAATCCGCGAAGCGCGTGTCCGGGCCCAGCAGCGCATCCAGTCGCGGATCGTCCAGCAGCGAAAGCGCCAGCGCCAGCCGCTCGGCATGCGTGCGCCGCCCGCGCATGGCGGGCGCCACATGGCCCACCTGCGTCGAGACCAGCGACAGCCGCTTGGCGTGGAACGCCTCGCCCAGCGGCAGGGCGCATTCCTTGTCGCCGAACCAGGAGGCCTCGACGATGCGCGCCTCGAAGCCGCAGCGCGCGAGTGCGAGGCGCAGCCCGGAGGGGCTGGCGGAGGCATGCACCACGAGGTCGCGCTCGGCCGGTGCGTCATCGGGTGTGCAGAAGCGGGCGCCGAAATCCCGCGCGATGGCGCCGCGCGCGGGGTCGAGGTCGCACACCGCGAGGTCGAGGCCCGGGATGCGCGCCAGCAGATAGGCCACCAGCAGCCCCACCACGCCGGCGCCCACCACAAGCGCGCGCTCTCCCACCAGCGGCCGCGCATCCCACAGGATATTGACCGCGGTCTCCATGTTGGCGGCGAGCACCGCGCGGCGGTCCGGCACCGCATCCGGCACGGGGATGCACATGGCGGCGGGGGCCAGGAAGGCGTCATGATGGGGGTGCAACACGAAGACGCGCCGCCCGAGAAGCGCGGGCGCACCCTGCTTCACCGTGCCGACAGCGGCGTAGCCATAGGACAGCGGGCCGGGGAAATCGCCGTATTGCAGCGGCGCGCGCATCGCCGCCCATTGGCTTTCCGGCACGCGGCCCTCGAACACGAGGCGCTCGGTGCCGCGGGAGATGCCGGTGGCATGCGTCACCACCAGCGCCTGGTCGGCGCCGGGCGTGGCGAGTTTGTGAGTGCGCAGTTCCGCGACGCCGGGTGCGATGGTCCACAGGGCGGTGGCCTTCATGCCGGCGCCTCCTTGCACACCGCAGGCCGCACGCGGTTCAGCGCGATGTCGAACAGCATGTCCTCGCCGATCGGATGCGCCGCCCAGCGAAAGCGCAGCCCATCGGCGATGCGCGCGGCCTCCGGCAGGGTGAAGGCGGGAATGCCGGAGCCCAGGATGACGGGCGCCACCGTCAGGTGCAGCCGATCGAGGCAGCCGGCGGCAAGGAAGGCCGAGACGGTGCGCCCGCCGCCCTCGACGAAGATGCGCGTGAGGCCGCGGGCCGCCAGCGCCTGCAGCAGCGCCGGCAAATGCAGGCCGCCACCGTCGCCGGTGATGCGCAGCACCTCGGCGCGGCCATGCGTCGCGGGGCCGGGTGCGGCTGTCACCAGCAGCGTCGGCGCGCTGTCATCGGCGAAGACGCGATGCGTGGCGGGCAGGCGGCGCGCGGGGTCCAGCACCACGCGCAGCGGGTTCGGGCCGGTGACCTCGCGCGTGGTCAGGCGCGGGTCGTCATGCCGCACGGTGCCCGCACCCACCAGCACCACGTCGCACAGCGCGCGCAGCCGGTGCGTGTGCAGGATATCGCCGGGCCCGCCGATCCATTGGCTGGAGCCCGAGACGGTGGCGATGCGCCCATCCAGCGTCTGCGCCAGCCGCCCGACCACGACGCAGCCATCGGCGCTGGCTGGCGCGGCCAGCACCGGCGCGAACAGCGCGCCGAGCGCGCCGGGCGGCACCGGGCCGCCCTGCCGCGCGCGCAGCAGCGCCGCCCATGCGGCATCGTCGGGGGTTTCGTCCATGCGGGCGAAGCTATGCCCAAGCGTCGCGCCCGCCGCAACCAAGCCGGCGCAGCCGGTGTTGCCGCTACGCCCGCGACAGGATCGACAGCGGCCCCCCGCCGCCGCCGCGGCGGTCGCCGCGCGCGCCGTAGGTGCCGGGGCCGGGGGCGCGGGCGGCGCCGGCGATGGTCTCGATCACGCGCGACTGCAGGTCGATCGCGCGTTCCAGTAGGCGGCGGTTCTCGGCGCTGAGGTCGCGCAGCCGCCCGGCGATCTCCTCGGCCGTCGCGCGGTCCTGCCCCTCGGCGCGGCTGCCGGTGCGCTGCGCTGCGGCGAAGGCGGCGGCGAAGGCATCCGAGGCCTGGCGCTTCGCCAGTGAGAGCGACGCCGCGCCCGACAGGTCGAGCCGCGCCAGCGCCTCGTTCTCGGCGCGCAGCGCCTCGGCCAGGCGAAGCCCGGCCTGCAGCAGGGGTTGCATCATGGCGTCGTCGGTCCTTCCGCAGCGGCGCGCAGCCGCGTGATCTCGCGCAGCACCGCATCGGCGATGCCAAGCCCGCCGGCCTTCGCCAGATCCTTGGCGATGGCGTCCACCAGCATCGGGCGCCACTGCGCCTCGGCGGCGCCACCGGTGAAGGGGCCCTTGGAATCGAGGCCCTGGAACATCGGCGCCAGCAGCGCGCCCAGCGCCTGCGCCTCGAAATCCTGCGCCGTGCGGCGCGCGGCGGCGTCGCCCCGCGGCGCCACCAGCGGGTTGAGGGATGGGATCTGCATCGGGTCTCAGCGCACCTCCAACTCGGCCTGCAGCGCGCCGGCCGCCTTGATTGTCTGCAGGATCGTGATCAGGTCGCGCGGGCCGACGCCCAGGCCATTCAGCCCGCGCACCAGCTCCTCCAGCGTCACGCCGCCGCGCAGGATGCCGAGCCGCCTGTCGCCCTGGTCGTCCACGTCGATGTTGGTGCGCGGTACCACCGCCGTCTGCCCGCCGGCCAGCGCGTTGGGCTGCACCACCTGCGGCGTCTCGGTGATGCGGATGGTCAGGTTGCCCTGCGCGATGGCCACGGTGGAGACCCGCACATTGGCGCCCATCACGATGGTGCCGGAGGCTTCCTCCACCACCACCCGCGCTACCTGGTCGGGCTGCACGCGCAGCTGCTCGATCTCCGCCAGGAACCCCACCGCCTCGCGCCCGCCCAGCGTCAGCGCCACGGTGCGCGGATCGGTCGCGGTGGCCACCTGGGCGCCGGCGGCGCGGTTGATGGCGGCGGCCATGCGCCGCGCGGTGGTGAGATCCGGGTTGCGCAGCGCGAGGCGCATCGTCGGGTTGCCGGCGAAGTTGAAGGCGATCTCGCGCTCCACCGTCGCGCCGTTGGCGATCCGCCCGGCTGTCGGCACGCCCCGCGTGACGGAGCCCGCGGCGCCGCGGGCCGAAACCGCGCCCGTGACCACCGCGCCCTGCGCCACGGCATAGACCTCGCCATCCGCGCCCAGCAGGGGCGTGACCAGCAGCGTGCCGCCAGTGAGGTTGGTGGCATCGCCCAGCGCCGAGACGGCGATGTCGATTCGCGAACCGGCGCGGGCGAAGGGCGGCAAATTTGCCGTCACCATGACGGCGGCGACGTTGCGCGTATCCAGCTGGCGTTCCTGGTCGCGCGTGTTGACGCCGAGCCGCTCCAGCACGCCGATCAGCGATTGGCGGGTGAAGACGGCGCTGCGCAGCCGGTCGCCCGTGCCGTTGAGGCCGACGACCAGGCCGTAGCCGACCAGCTGGTTGTCGCGCACGCCCTCGAAATCCGCGATGTCCTTGATGCGCACCTGGGCCGCGGCAGGCGCGGCGAGGAGCGCGGAGAGGAGGATGAGCGCCAGCAGGCCGACGATTTGCCGCGCCGCGCTCATCCTCGGGCAATGTTTTGTCGCCACGCTCTCCTCCGTGCCGCCGCCAGCCTGGGTCGGCGGACCGTGCCAGCGGCTTCGCAACCGGCGTGCCAGAGGCGGGGCCGGGTTCAGGCGGCAGGAACTGCCGGGGGCGGGCAGGGCGCGCCGGTCGCGCGGCAGGGTTTGCGGTGCCGGCTTCGGCTGGGCAGGGACGAAGGGAGCGGCGCATGGGGCCTGTCAGGGCGGTGGGGGCGGCGGCGGTGTCGGGGGGCGCGCGCGCGGTGCGGCGCGGCGGCGGGTTCGGCCTGCCGGCCGAAGTCGCCACGGCATCCCTCGCTGCGGCGGCGCCTTCCGCACCGCTTGGTGGCCTGTTGGCGCTGCAGGAGGATGCCGCGCCCGAGCCCGCCGAGGCGCGCGCGCGCCGGCGCGCCGGGGCCGCGTTGCGCGAGCTGGCCGGGCTGCAGCTGGAGTTGCTGGGCGGCAATGCGGACCCCGATCGCCTTGCGCGGCTTCAACGACTCGCCGAGGCCGAGGCCGAGGATGCGGAGCCCGGGCTGGCGGCCCTGCTGCAGGAGGTGGCGTTGCGCGCCAGGGTTGAACTGGCGCGACGGCGGGCGCGCCGAGGCCTGTCACCGATCTGAAAACCACGCGCAGATCAGCAGCTTGGGCACAAACGACCCCTTGCCCCCGCCCCATTCCCGCCACTATGGTCCGGCCGCTCCCGCCAGCCGGGCGCCGGGCTTGGGCCGGTGGGGGTTGGGGAATGTGCCATGCTCGTGACCTTGCCGCCGGACTACCGTCCGTCCAGCGACGAAGAGTTCATGAATCAGCTACAACTTGAGTATTTCCGGCAGAAGCTTCTGCGGTGGCGCGGCGAACTGCTTCGGGAGGCGGGCGAGACGCTCAACTCCATGGGGCAGGGTGGCATCATTGAAGCGGATCTGACCGACAGGGCCAGCGTGGAGACGGACCGCGCATTGGAACTCCGCACCCGTGACCGGGCGCGCAAGCTGATCTCCAAGATCGACCAGGCGTTGGAGCGAGTGGAGAACGGCACCTACGGCTATTGCGAGGAGACGGGCGAGCCCATCGGGCTGCGACGTCTCGAAGCGCGGCCCATCGCCACATTGTCGATCGAGGCGCAGGAGCGCCACGAGCGGATGGAGCGGGTGCACCGGGACGATTGATCGTCCCGGTTTCGGGAAACGCCGGGGCCTGTCGGCGGGCCTGCCCCGGCCTTTCTTCCCTGGTTTCAGCCCGGCTCGGTGGAGTCGCGGCAACCAGCGCGCGGCCTGATGCTCGTCAGGGCAGCCAGTCGGGCGGCCTGTCGTCCAGTTCCGGCGGGGGCGTGGCCGTGGTATCGCGCCGCAGCAATTTCGCGTCGTTCTCAGCCACCTTGCCGACGCGATTATCCACCGGCCAGATCACGATGTCGTCAGCCGGGCAGGGCAGCAGAAGCTCCAGCAGTTCGACCGGCTCCGCCGGCTCGGCCCCGAGCCAGGCATCCCACACCTCTGGGGGCAGGATCGCCGGCATGCGGTGGTGCACCAGCGCCTGCTTCTCGTTCGCCTCGGTGGTGATCACCGTGAAGCTGCGCAGCCAGGCGCCATCGGGCTGCTTCCAACCTTCCCACAGGCCGGCCACGGCCATCGGCTCGCCCGTGGCCAGCGCCACCGCGTAGGCCTGCTTGCTGCCATCCTCGTGCTTGCGCCATTCGTAGAAGCCATCCATCGGCACGATGCAGCGGCGCTTGGCGAAGGCATCGCGGAAAGAGGGCTTCTCGGCCAGCCCGTCGGCGCGCGCATTCATCAGCTTCGCCGCGTCCTTGCTGTCCTTGGCCCAGCGCGGCACCAGCCCCCAGCGCAGCATGTCGAGGTGCCGGTCACCCGAGTCGGGGTGTCGGCGCACCACCAGGCTCTCCTGAGTCACGGCGATGTTCCACGAAGCCCGGTGGTTTGGCGTCGGGTTCACCGTCTCGAAATAGCGCGCGAGGCCGGCGGGATCGCGCTGCAGGAAGAATCGTCCGCACATGGCCTTGCCTGCCGGGGGTTTCGTGGAGCGGCGAGCCTAACGGCATCGCCGCCGCTGCGCCGAGACTTCGTTGCCCCGACGCTGGCCGGCATGTTGTTGCCGCGCCGCGCTGAACGCGCGCTGCCTCATTGTGCCATGAGGCTGAGGGCATGGCGCAGTGGCGCGTCGGACAGGCGCATCAGGCCGCCGAAGGGCTGGTTCATTTCCAGGATCAGGAAGATCGCACCCGAGACCGAAAGCGCACCGACCAGCAGCGCGCCTATGACCACCGTATTGGCCCTCGCGAACAGGCCGAAGCCCGCGAACAGCATGGCGAGCCAGAACAGCAGCACGCCCAGGAACGGCAGCAGGACGGCGCCATCGCTGGCCTGCCCCAGCGCCACGCGCGTCGCCGTCAGACGCTCACCCACCTGCAACGCGCGTGACTGCAGCATGCGCTGGGCGCCGGTCTCGGGGGCGAGGTTCTCGACCATGCCGAACAACTCATGCTGCAGGCTGCGCGGTGCGGCGGCACCGATCTCCTGCGCCATCATCCGCTCGCCCGACCACACGCGCTCGATCTGCGCGCGCACGCTGCGCTGCAGCAGCTCACGCACCGGCGCAGTCTGCGGCCCGTAGAGGGCCAGCAGCCGGTCGAGATCCACGATGTCCACCGCCATGCTGTTCAGCTGTTCGTGCCTCGTGTCGTGCGTGCTCTTGGCCGAGGCGACCAGCAGGCCCAGCACCAGGGCCGACATCACCGAGATCAGCCCCATCACCAGCTTCACCGTATCGCGCGTATCGCTGCTCAGGTGGTGCTCGCGCAGCCGCTGATGCAGCACCAGCGCCAGCATCGCCGGGCCGAAGGTGCAGGCGAAGGTGACGCCGGCGGTCCAGAGTGGGATCATGCTGGGGCGTGCGGCGGGGCAGCGCCGCTCATCGCCCTGGCGTCGCGCCGGGCGCGCGCACCGTGAAGCGCAGCGAGCCTTCCGTCACCTCGGCATCGTTCGGCGCGCGTACCACCCAGCGCAGCTGATATTCGCCGGCGGGCAGGGCGGGCGCCATGGCGAACAGCACATCCGGCGCGGCTTCGAGCCGCGGGTGCAGCGTCTCCACCACGCGCCCGTCGCGCAGCACCTGCAGCTGTGACTGCCGATGGTCCACGGGTGAGTCGAACCGGATGCTGAATTCCGTGCTGCGGCCCTCGATGAAGGCCTGCGCCTGCGGCTGCGACTCCAGTGCCTGCGGCGGGCGTGCGCCAGCCTCGGCCGACGGCAGCAGCACCGCCGCGAGCGCCAACCCGGCGCATCGGATCCACCAGGCGTTCATGCGGTCTCGTGCTCCTCGCGCGGCGCCGTGCACGGCATCGTCAATCGCCGTAATAGTTGGTGATGATTGTCGTTGTCGAGGCGGGCGGCGGCGACCCGGCTGCCGCCGCGCGCGTGATGGAGGAGACCATAGCCGCCTCGTCCAACCCGCCCACCACCGCCGCCCCGGCGACCGGTGCAATGGTATGGTAGAAGGGCGCCACGGGCGCCGGCCGGTAGAAGGCGCGATGGCAGACATCGTCGCGCGCCCATCGATGCGCGTAGCCCGCGGCATAGCCGGCGCGATGGGCGCCGCCGGCATGCCACTGCCCGCCGACCCCGACGCCGGCGCGCCACCAGACGAGCTGCGGGCCGGACAGCGCGGCGCGCGTGTTTGCGATGCCCGCGGCCGTCGGCGTGGCAGGGCCCGCTGCTGCCGGCAGGCCAAGCAGGCTCAGCGCCAGGGCGAGCGTTGCGATGCTGCGCATGGCGATCCTCCGTCTCCTTCTGTTCAGCGGTTCAGCCAGTGTTGCTGCACATGGTTGCCTCAATCGGCCAGGCTGCGCGTGCAGAAGGCGCGGTCCATCTCGCGGGCGGAGCCGGCACCGAAGGCGGTGTCGAATAGGGAGGCGGCGTTGGCGCCGAGCTGGGCCATGAGGTCGGCGTTGAAGGCCAGCAACTGCCGCTGCACCGCAGCGCGCTCAGCCTCGGCCGTGCATTGGAAGGCGTGGCCGGCCATCAGTCCAAGGTTGACCAAGCCGCGCTCAATCATCTCCTCCGTGACCACGGCCTGGGGCTGGGCCGCGGCGGGCAGGGCGAGCCCGGCCAGCAGGCAGGCGGCGATGACATGGCGCATCGTCGAGCTCCCTCGTCGACTGATCCTCGGCGCCCGGCTCCTCCTCTGCCGGGGGCTTAGCGCTGCACGGCAGCGTGGTTCAGCCACCATCCGCGTGCAAGCGGGCCGCGCCCGCAGGACCTTCCCTCAGAAGGGCAAAATGATGTCCAAAATCTGCTGTCCCAGCCGTGGCGCCTGCACGTCGCTCAGCGTGCCGCGGCCGCCATAGGCGATGCGCGCCTCCGCGAGTCGATCGTGCCGCACGGTGTTGTCGCTGGCGATGTCCTGCGGACGGATCACGCCGCTGACCTGCAGGTCGCGCAGTTCGTTGTTGACGCGCACCTGCTGCCGCCCGGCCACCACCAGGTTCCCGTTCGGCAGCACCTGCGCGACGGTGGCGGCGACACGCAGCGTGACCGTTTCGTTGCGGCGGACCGAGCCGGTGCCGTTGGCGGTCTGCTCGCCGCTGGTCTGAACCAGGCGGGACGGATCGATGGTGTTGGGCAGGATGCGCGTGAAGGAGGATTCCAGGCCCAGCAGGCGGGGAATGCCCATGGTGTCCGTGCCGGTGCGCTCGCGCTCGGTGGTGTTCTGCAACTGGGCATTGTCCTGGATGCCGACCAGCACCGTCACGAGATCGCCCACCGCCGCCGCGCGCTGGTCGCGCAGGAAGGTGCGGCTGCCGGCGCGCCACAGGCTGTTGGCGTTCACGAGCGGATCCTGCGCGGCGGGCATCGGCATTGAGACCGGGCGCCAGCGCGGATCGGCCGTCGGGCTCTCGATGGCAGCGAGCTGCGGCGGGCGGCCCACCTCGGACAACCGCTCGCAGCCTGCCAGCAGCAGCGGCAGCAGGAGAAGGCGCAGCATCATCGCGGGGCTCCCACACGCACGCGGCCAGGGCCGATCACCTGCGCCTCGATCACCACGCGGCTGGCGAGGTTCATCACCGGCACCATGGCGCCGCGCCCGGCCGCTTCCAGCACCCGGCCCTGCGCCGTCAGCACCATGCCCGGCACCTCGTAGAGCATCGTCACGGTGGCGCCGCGCTCCACCGCCACGGGCTGCGCGACGTCGGCCACCAGCAGCGGCTGCTCGGCCATGGCGGGGCGGCGCAGCGCCTGCCCCACCACCTGTTCCGGCCGGTCCGCCGCGCCGGGGCGCAGGCGCGAGGCCGGCACGCGGATGACGCGCACGTCGCGCGGGCCAACCACCTCGCCGATGGCCATGCGCCGTGCCGCGACCAGCATCGGCTGCGTCGCGATCACGCGCCCGCCGAGGCGCAGCCGCGCTGTGGGCATACCCTCGACGGCCACGGCCAGCGTCGCGGCGAAGCGCCCGGCCGGCGCATCGAGCGTGGCCTGTTCCACCGCCATCTGCACGAAGGCCGCCATAGGCACCAGCGGCGGCGCGAAGGCCGAAAGCTCGATCTCGGCCTCCTCGTCCAGGCCCTGCGCGCGCAGCGCGGCGCGCAGCAGCGCCATTACCTCCTCGCGCGCCACAGGGCGGCCGGGGCGTTCCAGCACCACGCGATCGGCACCGCCGACCGGCCGCCAGGCGATGCCCTGTTGCCGCGCGATGGCGGCGAGCTGCGCCGCCTCGATCACCTGGCGCTGGCCCGGCGCCGGCGCAGGGCCCAACACGGCGCCGGCGCGCAGGCCCGCACCCTCGAACAGGTCGGAGACGCGCACCACGGCGTCCTCCACCGTGGCGAAGGGGCGCAGCGTGGCGAGTTCCTGCGCCTGCGCGGGCAGGCCGAGCAGCAGCAGCGCCAGGGCGAGGATCTTCCGCATGGCGTTCACCGCAGCCGCGAGAGGGTGGAGAGCATCTCGTCGCTGGCCGAGATGACGCGGCTGTTCATCTCATAGGCGCGCTGCGCCGTGATGAGGTTGGTGATCTCGGTCACCACATTCACGTTGCTGGTCTCGACGAAGCCCTGCAGCACCTGGCCATAGCCCGGCGAGCCCGGTGCCGCCTGCTGCGCGGCACCGGAGCCCGGCGTGGCCAGCAGCAGGTTGTCGCCGATCGCCTCCAGCCCGGTCTCGTTGGCGAAGATCGCGAGCTGGATCTGGCCGACATTCTGCGGGTCGATCTGCCCATCGAGCTTGGCCAGCACCTCGCCATTGGCGTTGATGGTGACGTCCCGCGCGGCGGCGGGGATGGTGATGCCCGGCTGCACCACGAAGCCATCGGCCGTGACGATCACGCCTTCGGGCGACAGCGCGAAGGTGCCGTCGCGCGTGTAGGCGGTTTCGCCGGAGGGCAGCGTCACCTGGAAATAGCCGTTGCCGCGCACCGCGAGGTCGAAGCGGTTCTCGGTCTGCGACAGGCTGCCCTGTTCCGAGATGCGGTAGACCGCGCCGGTCTTCACGCCGAGGCCCACCTGCGCGCCGGAGGGCAGCACGCTGCCGGTATCGGCCGACTGGCTGCCGACGCGGCGGAGGTTCTGGTAGATCAGATCCTGGAACTCGGCACGCCGGCGCTTGTAGCCGGTGGTGCTCATGTTCGCGATGTTGTTGGAGATGACCTCGACGTTCGTCTGCTGGGCCATCATGCCCGTGCCGGCGATGTGCAGACTACGCATGGCGAGTACTCCGTTGCGCCTGCGCCGGCACAGTCTTGGCCAAAGGCGGGCCGGCGATGTGCAGGCTACGCATTGTGCGGGCTCCGTTGCGCCGTCGTCGGCGCATGCTGGGTGTCAGGCGGGCTTGGGTTGCGCGGGCAAGGCATCGCGGCGGGGCGCATCAGCGGCGGCGCAGGATGCGCTCGACGGCGGAGCCCAGGCGCTCGCCCTCGCGCTCGGCCATCTGCGCCACGAATTGGAACTGCCGCATGTCGTCCGTCATGCGCGTCAGCTCAAGCACCGGGCGCACATTGCTGCCCTCGACCGCGCCCTGCACCACGCCCGGCCGCGCGATCGTCTCGGGCTGCATCGTGGGTGGGGCGGCGAACAGGCGGTCGCCCTCGGCCTGCAGCGCCTGCACATCGCTGAAGCGCACCACGCGCACCGTGCCGGTGGTGCCGTTCTCGGTGCGCAGCGTGCCATCGCCCAGCACCTCGATGCGGCTCTCGCCGGCGGCGATGCGCAGCGGCCGGCCATCGGTGCCCAGCAGCGCATTGCCCTCGGCATCCACCACGCGGCCCTCGGGGTCCAGCGCGAAGCGGCCGGCGCGGGTGTAGCGCTCGCCGCGCGGCGTCTCCATCACGAAGAAGCCCTCCGGGTTGGGCAGCGCGAGATCGAGCGGGTTGCCGGTGCGCGAGACTGCGCCGGGCGCGGGCTCCCGCCAGGTGGCGCGGTCCTGGCTCAGCGCCAGGTCGCGCCCGCCGCGCGGCACCTCGGTGTCCATCTGGCGCTCCAGCACGGTGCCGAACAGCGGCCGCGCGGCGCGGAAGCCGGGCGTGTCGGCATTGGCCACGTTGTTCGCCGTCACCGCCGTGGCGCGGCTTTGCGCCACCAGGCGCGACAGGACGATGTAGCCGGGGCTGTCCATCTGCGGTCTCCAGCAAGGCGGGGCGCGCGGCGCTGGCGCCACGCCCGGGAATGGGCGGGGCTTCCGCAAGGCCCGTGCCAGCGCCGAGGGCTGCCAGAACGGCGCCACCTGCCGCCGGGGCGGCAAGCCTTGCCGCAATGCGGCAGCGATGACCGGTCGTGGCACCTCGCAAGGGTTCCTTAAGCCTCTGCGCGGCAATGTCCCCCCTGGGCGCCGCCCGGGCGGGCTCGGCGGCAGAAGGACGCGGTGGGGGCATGGCGGCGGCAGCCAAGGCGGATGCGGGGGCGGAGGGCGATGCAGCGCCAGCGAAGGGCGGCGGCAAGAAGAAGCTGCTGCTGATCCTGCTGCCGGTACTGCTGCTGGGCGCCGGCGCGGGGCTGTGGTTCAGCGGCATCCTGCCGGGCCTGCTCGGCATGGGCCCGAAGCCCGAGGAGGCCGCACAGGCCGCGGCCGAGCCGCCGGTGCCGCCGCGCAGCCCGCCCGCCTTCGTGGAACTGCCCGAGATCGTCTCCAACCTCAACGCGCCGGGCCGCCGCGCCAGCTTCGTGCGGCTGCGCGCCAAGCTTGAGATCAGCCGCGCCGACGACGCTGCAGCGGTGCAGGCGGCCATGCCGCGGCTGCTCGACCTGTTCCAGACCTACCTGCGCGAGGTGCGGCCCGAGGAACTGCGCGGCAGCGCCGGCACGCACCGGCTGCGGGAGGAACTCGTGGCGCGCGCCAGCGTGGCTGTGGCGCCCGCCCGCGTCACCGACGTGCTGTTCGTGGAGTTGCTGGTGCAATGAGCGGTTCGGAGGAAGACCTCGCGGCCGCCTGGGGCGCCGCGGTGGAGAAGGAAGAAGCGGGCAAGCCGACTGAGGCGGCGCAGCCCGCGGATGCCGCGCGCGTGCTGAACCAGGCCGAGATCGACAGCCTGCTGGGCTTCGAGAGCGGCCCTTCGCTCGATCGGTCGGAGACCGGGATCGAGCGCATCATCTCGGCCGGCCTGGTTCAGTACGAACGCCTGCCGATGCTGGAGATCGTGTTCGATCGGCTGGTGCGGCTGATGTCCACCACGCTGCGCAACTTCACCTCCGACAATGTCGAAGTCTCTATCGATGCGATGACCTCGCTGCGCTTCGGCGACTACCTGAACTCCATCCCGCTGCCCGCCATGCTGGCGGTGTTCAAGGCCGAGCAGTGGGACAATTACGGCCTGGTGGTGGTGGACAGCAGCCTGATCTACTCGGTGGTGGATGTGCTGCTGGGCGGACGCCGCGGCACGGCGGCCATGCGCATCGAGGGCCGGCCCTACACCACCATCGAACGCACGCTCGTGGAGCGCTTGATCCGCGTGGTGCTCGGCGACCTGCACCTGGCATTCGAGCCACTCTGCCCGGTGGATTTCCACTTCGACCGGCTGGAGGTGAACCCGCGCTTCGCCGCCGTCTCGCGCCTGTCCAACGCCGCAGTGCTGGCGCGCATGCGCATCGACATGGAGGATCGCGGCGGGCGGATCGAGGTGCTGCTGCCCTACGCCACTCTGGAGCCGGTGCGCGAGTTGCTGCTGCAGCAATTCATGGGCGAGCGCTTCGGCCGCGACAGCATCTGGGAAACCCACCTGGCGGAGGAGTTGCGCCAGACGGAGGTCGCGCTCGACGTGGTGCTCGACCAGCAGACCATGCCGCTGTCGCAGGTGCTGCGGCTGAATGTTGGCGACCGCATCACCCTGGCGGCAGCGCCCGGGGCGCTGGTGCGCCTGTGCTGCGGCAATGTACAGATCTTCGAGGCGCAGCTCGGCCGGCGCGAGAACAAGCTGGCCGTGCGCATCGAGAGCGAGACGACGCGCGAGGCGCTGCCGGCGGAGGGCGCGGCATGAGCCTGCTGGAATGGGCGGTGCAGGCCGCATTGCTAGGCTTGCTGGCGCTCGCCATCCCCTTCGCGTGGCGGCTGGAGCGGCAGATCACCGCGCTACGGCGCGAAGGCGCGGCGCTGGAGGATGGCGCGGCGGGCGTGGCCCGCGCCACCGAGGCGGCTGAGGCGGCTCTCGGCCGGCTGCGCGCCACGGCGGAGCAGGCTGGGCGCAGCGTGGCCGAGCGCGTGGCCGTGGCCGAACCGCTGCGCGACGACCTGCGCTTCCTGACCGAACGTGCCGAGGTGCTGGCCGACCGCCTCGATGGGCTGGTGCGCACGGCGCGCCCGCCTTCGGCGGAAGCCACCGCCGCGGCCCCAGCGGCGCCGGCCGCGGCGTTGCGCAGCGAGGCGGAGCGCGAATTGCTGCGCGCGCTGCGTGGGGGGCGCTGAGATGGCGCTGCACTGGCCGCGCCTGCCATGGCCCATTCGCCTCCGGCTGCTGCCGGCGGTGATGGTGCTGCTCGGCACGCTGGCGGCGACGAAGCTCGAAGGCCTGCTGCGCGCGGCCACCACGCCGGATGCGTCGATGGCGCAGCCGACCGCGTTGGTTGCGCCGGCGCAGGCCCAGGCACCAGCACCACCTGCGACGCCGGCCCCAACCCCGGCCCCAACCCAGACCTCGGCCCCGCCGCAGGCGCCGGCGGCGCAGCCGGCCCCCGAAGCCGCGGCCGAGCGCGCGGTGCTGGAAGCGCTGCGCAACCGGCGCGCCGAGATCGAGGCGCGCGAGCAGGCGGCGCTGGCGCGTGAACAGGTGGTGATCGCGGCCGAGCGCCGCCTGGCGCAGCGGGTGGAGGAACTCACCAGCCTGCAGCGCCGGCTTGAGGCGCTGGAGCGTGAACGCGCCGCGCGCGAGGACGCCGGGCTGCGTGGCCTGGTGAAGCTCTACGAAGGCATGCGGCCGCGCGACGCGGCGCTGATCTTCGATGAGCTCGAGATGCCGGTGCTGGTGCGCATCGTCGATCGGATGCGCGAGGCGAAGGCCGCGCCGGTGATGGGCGCGATGCGGCCCGACCGCGCCCGCGGCCTCACCGCCGAACTCGCGCGGCTGCGCGCCGAGCGGATCGAGACACGGTGAGGCGGCGGGCGCCGTGGCTGGCGGCCAGGATGGCCGGGATAACTGGGACAAGGATGCGAGGCTGATGGACAAGAACACCAACGTGCTGATCGTCGATGACTACAAGACGATGCTGCGGATCATCCGGAACCTGCTGAAGCAGCTAGAGATCGAGAATGTCGAGGAGGCGACCGACGGGCAGGAGGCGCTGGCCAAGCTGCGCGCCGGCAATTTCGGCCTGGTCATCAGCGACTGGAACATGGCGCCGATGACGGGCCTCGACCTGCTGAAGGAAGTGCGCGCCGATGCGCGGCTGAAATCCACGCCCTTCATCATGATCACCGCCGAGAGCAAGACCGAGAACGTGGTGGCGGCCAAGCAGGCGGGCGTCTCCAACTACATCGTCAAGCCGTTCAACGCCGAGACGCTCCGTGAGAAGATCGAGAAGGTGATGGTGCATGCCTGACGGTCTCGCGGGGAGCCCCGCCGCCCCAGCCCTGCCCTTGGCCCCGCCCCAGGCGCCGCCGCTGGAGGATTCGAGGATCGAGGCCGCGGTGCGCGCCGTGCTGGGCAGCATGGCGGGCGACCTCAGCGTCACCGAGGCGGCGCTGCTGGCCGAGCTCGAGGGCCTGGGCCGCACCGTGGCGCGCGCCAAGCAGGAAATCGCCTCGCTGCGCGTCGACGACATCACCGAGAGCCACATCCCCTCCGCGACGGATGAGCTGGATGCCATCGTCGGCCACACCGCGCACGCCACGAACGAAATTCTCGATTGCTGCGAGGTTCTGGAGGGTGTCGCCGCCAAGCTCGGCACGGCCGAAGCCGAGGCGCTAGGCGGCGCCATCACGCGCATCTACGAGGCCTGCAGCTTTCAGGACATCACCGGCCAGCGCATCGGCAAGGTGGTGGCGGCGCTGAAGGCCATCGAGGCACGCGTCGAGGCAGTGACTCAGAAATTCGACGGCACCGCTACGCCCGCGCCGCCCTCTGTCGCCGCGCCCGATGCGACGCCCGAGACCGAGGGCCGGCGTCTGGCACATGGGCCGCAACTGCCCGGTGCCGGCGTCAGCCAGGCGGATATCGATCGCCTGCTGGCGGATTTCGATTGATGCGCGCCAGCGCCGCGGCGGCGCTGCTCACCCTGCTGCCCGCCTTCGCGGTGGCGCAGGAACGCGTCGGCGTGCGCGTCGGCGACCACGCGACGCATGGCCGCGTGGTGTTCGACTGGCCGCGGGACGTGGGCTTCCGCATCGAGCAGGCGGAACGCCGCGTGACTATTTTGTTCGCGGCGCCCGCCAGCTTCGACCTCGCGGCCGCGCGCCGCCTGCCGCGCAACGTCACCGCGTTGAGCGCCGAGGGCGAGCGTGTGGAAATCCGCATACCCGAGGGCGCGCGCCCGCGCGCCTTCCGCCTTGGCACGCGGATCGTGCTGGATGTCGCCGATGCCGCGCCGGCTGGCAGCGCCACGCCGGCAGCGACCCGCCAGGCCGAGCCACCGCGGCCGCCTGCCGCGCGCCCGGCCCCGCCCGCCCGCCCGGCGCCGCCTGCGCCCAGCCCCATCCCGGCATCCGCGCCCGCCGTCGCGCCGCCGCCTGCCCTGGCCGCGCCGGCCGCCGTGCCGCCGCCGGCTGCGGCGCCCGCCGCGCCGCGTGCCGCGGCAGTTCGCCTGCTGCCCGCCGGTGGCCTCGCCGTGCCCGCCAGCGCCGAAACCGGCGCGGCGCTGCTGAGGCGGGGCGGCCAATGGTTGCTGGTGCTCGATGCGCCCACGCCGCTCGACCTGCGGGCCGTGGCGCAGCATCCGCAGCTGGGCCGGGCCGAGACCTCGAGCGGCCCCAACGCCACCACGCTGCGCGTGCCGGCCGCTGCCTTCGAGGCGCCGATGCTGCGCCGCGAGGGCGATGCCTGGGTGCTGGAGGCCGCCGGCGCCGCCAATGCGCTGCGCTCCATCCTGCCGGAGGTCGAGGCGGGCCCGCCGGCACGGCTGCTGCTGCGCACCGTGGCGCCCGGCAGCAGCCTGCCGGTGCTGGATCCCGAGACGGGCGGGGTGCTGCTTGTCGGCACGCTGCGGGAGGCCGGGGCGGCGACGCCGCTTGGCCGGCGCAGCGCCACGCTGGAGATCCTGCCGACGCGCCTCGGCGTCGCCATCCTGCCCCGCGCCGATACCGTGACGCTGCGCGCCCTGGCCGATCGTTTCGTGGCCGACGCGGCGCCCGGCGCCATGCTGGCGCTGGGCGACGCGCCACAGCCCGGCAGCGCGGAGGGCGCGGCCATGTCGCGCCACTTCGACCTGCCCGGCGAAGCCCTGCCGGCGCTGCAGGAGCGGTTGCGCAACGCCACCGCCGCGGTGGCCGCCGCTGCGCCGCTCGGCCGTGGCCAACCCCGGCTGCGCGCGGCAGAGGCCATGCTGGCGCTCGGCCTGCCGCAGGAAGCGCAATCCATGGCGGCGTTGGCGATGCGCGACGATCCGCGCCTGGCAGAGGCGCCGCGTGCCCGTGCCCTGCATGGCGCGGCGGCGCTGCTTGCCGGCCGGATCGCGGAGGCCGAGGGCCTGGCTGCCGCCGGCCTGCCCGACACGGACGAGGCTGCGCTGTGGCGCGCGCTCCGCATCGCCGCGCGCAGCCCGGATGCGGTGCCGCCGGAGGCTGCTGCGGCCATCGCCGGGGCGCTTCCGCTGCTACTTTCGTATCCCGAACCCTTGCAGGCCCGGCTGTTGCCGCTGGCCGCCGAGGCCCTGCTGGCAGCCCGCGAGGTTGCGGCGGCGCGCCGACTGCTGGCCGCGCGCCCCGCCGAGGAGGCCGGGCTGGCCCTGGCGCGCGCGCGGCTGCTGGAGGCCGAAGGCGCGGTGGATGAGGCGCTCGCCGCCTATGCAGAACTCGGCCGCGGGCGCGACCGCCGGGCACGGGCACTTGCACTACGGCAGGGGGCGGAGCTTGGCCTGGCCAGCGGGCGGCTTGATGCGGCGGCGGCGGCGGCGGCGATGGAGACCACCATCGCAGCATGGCGTGGCGATGCGCTGGAAAGCGAGGCGCGGCTTCGCCTCGCGGCGTTGCGCCAGGCGGCGGGCGACCCGCGCGGCGCCTTCGACATGCTGCGCGAGACCGAGGCGTTGTTCGCCGATCTCGCGCCGCGGCTGCGGCCCGCGCAGGCCGAGGCGCTGATTGGTGCGCTGGAACGCGAACCGCCGGTCGCCGCGGTGGCACTGTTCGATGCGCATCACGAATTGCTGCCACCCGGCGCGGTGAGCGACGCCGCCTCCGCCGCCCTGGCGCGGCGGCTTGCGGCGCTCGACCTGACGGATCGCGCGCAACAGGTGCTGCGCCGCGCCGTGGCGCGCGCGGCGGGCGACGAGGCGCGCGGGCGGCTCGGCGTGCAATTGGCGGCGCTTGCGCTCGGCGGTGGCGATCCGGCCGGCGCGCGCGAGGCGCTGCAGGAGACGGCTTCGCCCGACCTTTCGGCGCCGCTGGTCGAGGAGCGCACGCTGCTGGAGGCGCGCGCCCTGGCGCAGGGCGGGCAGGTGGCCGAGGCGGCGGCGCGGTTTCGCGATGCCGGCCCGGCGGGGCTGCCCGAACTGGCCGAGCTGCTGGCCGAGCGGCAGGATTGGGCGGGCGCCGCAGCGGCGCTGCAGCAAGTGCTGCCGTTGCGCCTGCCCGCATCCCCCGCGGCGCTGGACGAACCGCAGCGCCGCCTGGTGGTGCGCGCCGCGGCGCTGCTCGCGCTGGCCGGGGACGAGGCGGCCCTCGCCACGCTGCGCGCGGCGGAAGCCACGCGCATGGCCGGAGGACCGCTGGACGATGCCTTCGCCCTGATCACCGGCGAAGGCGTGGCGGCCATCGCCGACCTGCCGCGGCTGCGCCAGCAGCTCGATCTGGCGCGGGCGCTGCCGGCGCGGCTGGACTCCTTGCGGGCAGAAAGCGTCGCGGCAAGGTGAGATTCCGGACCCCCCCGGGGGGGGACAAGTGGCTTTGCCGGACCCCCCCGGGGGGTGACATGCGATTTTTGCGGAGCAAGGGGTCCGATTTCCCTTGCGCCCTTGCCCCCCATGCCGCATATGCCGCGGCCGTTGACCCGATCGACCTTCGATCAACCCGGTCATCTGCTGGCTGGAAGGAGCCCTGACCATGGAAGCTCTCGTCCAACTGGGGATGGTCTCGGAATTGCCGAGCGACGCCCAGAATGATGAGAACCGCTCGGCGGACACGAAGGATTACTTCGTGCACCGGAACGGAGTCCGCTATGCGGGCACGCATCTGATCATCGACCTGTGGGGGGCGACCAATCTCGACGACCCCGACCACATCGACGCCGTGTTGCGGGAAGGCGCGCTGGCCACCGGCGCGACCATCCTGCACGGGCATTTCCACCACTTCTCGCCCAATGGTGGCGTGAGCGGTGTGCTGGTGCTGGCCGAGAGCCATGTCTCGATCCACACCTGGCCCGAGCGCGACTATGCGGCGCTCGACATCTTCGTGTGCGGCGAGTGCGACCCCTACAAGGCGCTGCCCGCGCTGAAGAAGGGCTTCCAGGCCGAGCGCGTGCAGCTTGCCGAACACAAGCGCGGCCTGATCGGCTGAACTTGGCCGCGACCGCGGAACAGGGTAGGGGGCGGGCCGAAGGGTCCGCCCCTTCCTGTCCGTGCAGGGAACGACGATGACCACCGAATCCTGGGTGAACGAAACGCTCTACGCCGCCTGGGGGCAGCGTTTCCTGGTGAAGCGCGAACTGGCGCGCGTTACCTCGGCCTTCCAGGACATCCTGGTGATCGAGAGCCACACGCATGGCCGCGTGATGCTTCTCGACGGTGTCGTGCAGATCACTGAGGCGGATGAGTTCGTCTACCAGGAGATGCTGGCGCATGTGCCACTGCTGGCGCATGGCGAGGCGCGGCGCGTGCTGATCATCGGCGCCGGCGACGGCGGGGTTCTGAAGCGCGTGCTGGAACATCGCACGGTGGACCACGCCGTGATGGTCGAGATCGACGGTGAGGTGATCCGTCTGGCGCGCGAACACCTGCCCGGTATCGGCGGCGATGCCTGGACCGACCCGCGCGCGCAGGTGATCGTCGGCGACGGCATCGACTATGTGCGCCAGGCGGCCGAGGGCAGCTTCGACGTGGTGATCGTGGACAGCACCGATCCCATCGGCGTCGGAGAGGTGCTGTTCACGGACGAATTCTACGCCAATTGCGCGCGGCTGCTGACGCCGCGGGGGCTGGTGGTGAACCAGTGCGGCGTGCCCTTCATGCAGGCCGAGGAGCTGCGCGAAACCTCGCTGCGCCGCGCGAAATCCTTTCCCGACGTCTTCGCCTATGTCGCGGCGGTGCCGACCTATGTGGGCGGCTTCATGACGCTGGGCTGGGCGGCGAAGGACGCCTCCTGCCGCGCCGTGCCTGCCGCCGAAATCCGCCGCCGCGCCGACATCGCCGGCGTGCTGGATGCGACGCGCTATTGGACGCCCGAAATCCATGTCGGCGCGTTCAACCTGCCGCCCTACATCGCGCGCCACCTGCCGCGTTGACGCGCAAGCGTCAGCGTGTCGTCATCGTTCTGTCGCGACCGCGGAAGCACTCTCCGCATTCATCGAGACCGAGCCGAACCATGCGCTTTCGCGCCGCCCTGCTGGCGACCAGCCTCCTCGCCCTCCCTGCCGCTGCACAGGAGGCGCCACGCTTCGAGGCGCGACTGGCCGGCCATGCCGCGCTCCCGGCCTTGACCCTGGCGCAGCCGCCGGCCGATGCGCCCGCGCTGTTCCGCCTCTCCGGCCGCTTCGCCGCGCCGAACCGGGAGCGTGTGGAGCAGCCGGGCGGCATCCCGACCACCACCTTCACCGCCGATGCCACGGCGCCGCGCGGCTCGGGCGTCGGCCTGCCGCTGGCGGGGCAGCCGGTGCAGGGCATTTCGGGCCTGGTGCCGACTGGGCCGGGCGCCTTCCTGCTGCTGTCCGACAATGGCTACGGCAACCGTGTGAACTCGGTGGACAGCCTGCTGATGGTGCACCGCGCCGCCGCCGATTGGCGCGCCGGGCGCATCACCATCGGCGAGACGCTGTTCCTGCGCGATCCGGACCGGCGCGTGCCCTTCGCGATTCGCAACGAGGCCACCGCCGAGCGCGACCTCACCGGCGCGGATTTCGACCCCGAGAGCCTGGCCGTGATCGGCGAGCGCTGGTTCATCGGCGATGAGTTCGGCCCCTATATCCTCGAGACCGACGCCACCGGCCGCGTGCTGGCCGTGCACGAGACGCAAGTGGAAGGCCGGCCCGCGCGCAGCCCCGACCACCATATGCTGGCGCAGCTGCCCAACGTGCTGGCGTGGTGGGCTTCAATGTCCGCCGCAGCCGCGGCTTCGAGCCGATGGCCGCGACGCCCGACGGCACCCGTCTGATCGCGATGTTCGAGGGTCCGCTGGTGGACCCCGCGAGCGGCCAGCCCGAGACGCAAGCCGGTGCCGCCGTCGCGCGGATGCTGGAATTCGATGTTGCGTCCCGTCGCTGGACTGGGCGGCAGTGGCGCTACCGCCTGGAGAATGCGGCCAACGTGATCGGCGACCTGGCGATGGTCGATGCCACGACGGCGGTCTTGATCGAGCGCGACGACGCCTCCGAGGGCAGCCCCGCGCTGGCCTGCAATGGCCCGGCACGGCCCGACTGCTTCAACCGTCCGGCGGCCTTCAAGCGCGTCTACCGCATTGACCTGGCGAACACCGATGCCGATGGCTTCGTGCGCAAGCTCGGTTGGATCGACCTGATGGACATCGTCGATCCGGACAGGCTGGCGCATGCGCCGCGCGAGCCCAATGGCCGCTTCGCGCTGCCCTTCCAGGGGCCCGAGGGCATCGCCGTGGTGGACGCCGTGCACATCGCCGTGGTGAACGACAACAACCTGCCCTTCAACAGCGCGCGGCGCATCGGCCGGCCCGACGACACCGAGATCGCGCTGCTGCGGGTGCCGGAGCTGCTGCGCGCCCGCTGATCAGGCAGCGCGCAGGGCGTGCAGGGCGGCGGTGTCCAGCCGCTCCCCATAGACGTCGGCCAGCGTGTCCTCGGCCGCGGCGAGCGCGCCGTTCCAGGTGCCGCGTGCGCTGGCCATGCCTTCGTCCGAACGCACTCGTTCGGCGCTGCGCAGCAGGGCCTCCTCGGCCGTCGCGGGCGCTGGCATCGCGGAGGCGGCGGCGCTGCGCGACTGCGCCTCAGCCAGGGCCCGCTCGGCCGCACGCAGCGCCGCGACCTCCGCGTTGAGCCTGCGCACGCCCTCGGCCGGGATCGCCTTGCCCGCCACATAGGCCGCCTGGCTGAGCCCGAGGAGGTAGAGCGTCTCGTTCGAGATCTCGAAACCGCCCAGGTCTCGCGGGCCGTTCAGCAGCAGTGCCACGACGGTGATGGACGAGAAGACAATGGCCTGCACGCGGGCGATCTCGAGCTCGCCATCCGCGCATACGAGGTCGGCCAGCGTCGCGGTGCGGTCCTCGCGGGTCTTGAGCAGGCCGCGCGCCTTCAGCCAGCCGCGATTGGCGGCGCTGACCGACCCGCTCTCCCCCACCAGGCGCGAGAGGCCCGAGCCGAGCACGGTGATGCCGAGCAGCGCCAGAACGTCGGAGGACAGCGCCGCCAGTTCGCCGGTGCGCGCCAGCACATAGGAGTAGACGAACACCACCGCGAGGGTGAAGACCAACAGCTGCAGCCGCGCGAGGCTGCCGACCCCGGAAGCGTCCTGGGTGATGAACACCGGGTTCAGCGCCTGGCGCAGCCGCCAGCCCAACGGCACCGGCTCGTCCACGAAGCGTGTGGCCGCCACGCGGTCCAGCCGCGCGGCGTTGATGCGCAGCGCCACAGCGACCAGCCCGGCATAGATCGCGATCAACAGGCCGCCCGAGAGCATCGCGGAGGAGGCCCAGGAATGCACGCGCACCTCGACGGTGCCGAAGGCCATCAGCGCGTCATCGGCGGTGCTGCACACCGCCACCACAGCGTGCCAGTGCTCCGCACGGCGCGCGCCGGGGCGTTGTGGCAGGTCGAGCTCCACGCGCGCCACGCCGCCGGCGTGGCTGATCAGCCTTGCGAAGATCCCATCCTCGGCGAAGCCGCGGCCTTGCGGCAGCGCGACATGCTCGGCGGTGCGTGCCGCGCCGATCAGCCGGACCTTCGACCACTCCACCGCGTCACGCTCGCCCGGCTGCAGCAGCAGATGCACGGAATTGCCGGACAGTCTGGCCTCGCGGTCGCGCACCAGCGCGAACATGCGCGGCCGTGCCGGCCCCTCGCCCTGGAAGCCGATGGTCCGCGCGATGACCTCGTCGGCGCCGAGTGTGGCGCGGCCTTCTCCGGTGCAGCGGGGAGGCGCTGCCTGCTCGCCTTGCGCGAGTACGGGCGCTGCCTGCAGCAGGAAGGCAAGCAACAGCGCCGCCCCCTGGAACAGCCGCCTGGCCCGCCAGCCATCGACGCCTACCGCCATGCCACGCCCCCCGCGCCGCGGCCCGCTGCGAGCCCGCATCGCGAAGGCTAGACTAGGCGCCGGGGGGCGCAAGCGGGCACCTCAGCCCGGCGCGAAGCCCTGCACCAGGCTGCCCGCCACCAGCCGCCAGCCATCCACCAGCACGAAGAAGGCCAGCTTGAAGGGCAGCGCCACCACGGTGGGCGGCAGCATCATCATGCCCAGCGACATCAGCAGGCTGGCCGCCACCAAGTCGATCACCAGGAAGGGCAGGAAAATCAGGAAGCCGATCTCGAAGGCGCGGCGCAACTCGCTGACCATGAAGGCGGGTGTCAGCGCGCGCCACGGCGCCTGCTCCGGCGTGCTGGCGGGCAGGCCGGCGAGGTCGAGGAACAGCGCGAGGTCGGCATCGCGCACCTGTGCGGCCATGAAGCGGCGGAACGGCTCGGCGGCGGCCTGCAGCCCTTCGATCTCGCCGATGCGGCCCTCGCTCATTGGCCGGATGCCGGCCTCCCAGCTGGCGATCAGCACGGGTTCCATGACGAACAGCGTGAGGAACAGTGCCAGGCCGATCAGCACCGGGTTGGGCGGGATGGCGGGGGCGCCGATGGCGCTGCGCAGCAGGGCCAGCACGATGACGATGCGCGCGAAGGCCGTCATCATCACCAGCAGAGAGGGCGCGAGGGACAGCAAACCGACCAACGCCGTGAGCTGCACCAGCCGCGCGGTCGTGCCGGGCTGGCCGGTGCCGCTGGCGGCGCCGAGGTCGATGTTGATGCTCTGCGCCATGGCATCGCCGGGCAGCAGCGGCAGCAGCAGGAGCAGCAGCGCAGGGCGGATCATGGCGGCGGGCCCGGCGCCTCGGCGGCGGGCGGCAGCCAGCCCACCACCACCTCCTGCGCGCCGCCCGTCAGCAGCAGAAGGTGGCGGTCGTCGCAGCGCAGCAGCACCAGCCGCCGCTTGCCGTCCAGCGCCACCGCCTCGGTCACCGCCAGCCGCTTGCCGGCCCGCAGGCCGAGGCCGGCGGCGCGGGCGCCGCGCGCGGCCAGCACCAGCGCGCCAAGCACGGCGGCCAGGGCGATGCCGGCGGTCATCAGCGTGGCGGTCCAGCCGCCCAGTTCCTGCATGCTCGCTCCGTCTTGGAAGCGGCACGGCGTTCTGCCGGGCCTAGTCGCGCGCCACTTCCGCGGTGAGGTCATTCACCTGGCGGAGCAGGGATTCGAGCGCCGGGCGCAGGCTGCGCGCGTCCTCCCGCGCCAGGGTGAGCACGGCGGCGCAAAGGGCCGTCGCGTCGCGGTCGAGCCCGGCGAGATCGACGCGCCGGCCGCCCTCCACCAGCGCACGCGCCACGCTGACGGTGCCGCCGAGCGTTTCGATCGCGGCGTTGACGGCCTCGGCATGGGTGGCGGCGTGCATGCGGCAAGTGTTGCCCAGCAGGGATGAACAAAGTCTTTCCAACGCATCGCGGGCGCGGGCGCGCCGCTACGAAGTGCGGGACGAGGGAGAGTCTCCGTCGGATGGCAACGCTTTGTTCATTCTCTGACGGCAGGTTGCAGGGATGGAGACTTTTTCAACCCGATCCGCCGGCATGCTCCGGCCCCGACAGGATGCCCCGGGCTTCCCCGCCGGCGGTCCCGTGGCGCTGGCCGAGCGCCGGCTGGGGTGGCTCGATCGCCGGCAATCGGTGCTGGCGCAGAACGTGGCGCATGCCGACACGCCCGGCTACCGCCCGCGGGATGTGGTGCCCTTCGCGCTGCATCTGGCCGGGCAGCTGGGCCCACAGTTGGCGCGTACCCAGGCGCAGCACCTCGGCCCGGTGCGACCCGGCCAGGCGGCGTCGCGCCCCGACCGGGCGGTGGCCGAGACGGCGCCCGATGGCAATGCGGTGTCGCTCGATCGGGAGGCAATGCGGATTGCCGAGACCGACACGGCGCATGCGTTGGCGATGGCGGTGCACCGCAGCTTCACGGGGATGTTTCGACTGACGCTCGGCCGATAGGGCCGGGCGCGCGCTGACGAAGGGGACACAGGATGGATCTCGATCGTGCGTTGCGCATCTCGGCCGCCGGCATGGCGGCGCAATCCACCCGGCTTCGTGTGGTGGCGGAGAACCTCTCGAACCGCGACAGCACCGGTGAATCGCCGGGTGCTGACCCGTATCGGCGGCGCACGGTAACCTTCGCCAACCGGCTGGATCGCGCGATGGGGGTGGAGGCCGTCTCGGTCAGCCGCATCGGCACCGCGCCTGGCGATTTCCCGACGCGCTTCGAGCCCGGCCACCCGGCCGCGGATGCGCGGGGCTACGTCAAGACGCCCAACGTGGACAGCCTGGTGGAGGTGATGGACATGCGCGAGGCGCAGCGCAGCTACAGCGCCAACCTCTCGGTGCTGGAGACCACGCGCGGGATGCTGACGCGCGCGATTGAGGCGTTGCGCTGATGCGCACGGGATTGGTTGCGCTGATGCGCACGGGCATTGAGCCGCTGGTGCGCGCGCGTAGGGGTCTCGGCTGATGGCGATCGGCGCGACAACAGGCGCGGGCGCGGCGGCGGCCTATGCCGCGGCGGGCGGCGGTGCGGCGGGCATCGGCACTGGCGGCGGCAGCTTCGCCGGCGTGCTGAACCGCGCGCTCGAGAATGGCGTGGAGATCGCGCGCAGCGCGGATGCCGCCTCGACGGCGGCGCTGCTCGGCCAGGGCGGCGTGACGGAAGCGGTACTGGCCATCTCCCGAGCGGAACTCGCGCTGCAGACGGCGGTCTCGCTGCGCGACCGGGTGGTTGCCGCGTACCAGGAGGTGATGCGCATGCCGATCTGATCGGCGGCGAGACGCCCAGGGCCGCCTCGGCGCTGGGCCGATGTGGGGCAGAAGGCCCCGCCATTGGGGAAGAATTCCATGCAGGCCGAGGAGGCCCTGGCCCAGGCGCTGCGGGAGGCGCTGTGGGTTTCGTTGCAGGTCATGGGGCCGCCGCTGCTCGCGGTGCTTGCCATCGGGCTCGTCATCTCGCTGCTGCAGGCGCTGACGCAGGTGCAGGAGGCGACGCTCGCCTTTCTGCCGAAGCTGGTGGTGGGCGGGCTGCTGATGATGATGCTCGGCCCCTTCACCGTGGCGGTGATGCGCGGCTTCACCGAGCGGCTGTTCGACCGCATGATCGCCATCGGCGGCGCCGGATGAGCGCCGAGGACCTCGCCTTCATCCAGTCGCTGCCCGCCCTCGGCTTTCACGCCGTGCTGCTGTTCGCTCGGCTGGGTGCCGCGGTGATGCTGCTGCCGGGGCTCGGCGAGGCCGAGATTCCGGCGAGCATCCGCCTCGCCATCGGCCTTGGCCTTGTCGTGCTGTTGTTGCCGGCGCTCGCGCCCGGGCTGCCCGCCGCGCCGGCCATGCCGGCCGATCTGTTGCGCCTGCTGGCCGGCGAGATTGCGGCCGGGCTGTGGCTTGGCACGCTGGCGCGGCTGGCGGTGACGGCGCTGGCCATGGCCGGGCAGGCCATTGCCGCGCTGGTGGGCCTGGCGGGGATGCTGGTGGCGGACCCGGCGCTCGGCGCACAGGGCACCGCGCTCGGCCGCGCCTTCGGGCTGCTGGCGACGGTGCTCGTGCTCGCCACCGGGCTGCATGGCGTGGCGCTCGGCGCACTGGTGGAGAGCTACACGCTGCTGCCAGCGGGCGCGCCGTTTCCGGCCGGAGCAGCGGCCGAGGCGGTGGCAGCGGCCGGCGCCGCCTCGCTCGACCTCGCGCTCCGGCTCGCCGCACCCTTCATCCTGGGCGCGGTGGTGCTGAACGTGGCGCTGGGCCTTCTGGCGCGGCTGGCGCCGCAGGTACAGACCTTTTTCATCGCCGTGCCGGGGCAGATCCTGGCCGGCCTCGCGCTGCTGATGCTGCTGGCGCCGCCCATGCTGGTGGGCTTCGAAGCGGCCATCCGCGCTGCCTTCCTCGGCCTGCCGGGGCTGCGCTGAGCCATGGCCGAGGAGCAGGGGCAGGACGCCGCCGATCGGTCAGAAGCCGCCACGCCGCGGCGGATCGAGCGCGCGCGGGAGGATGGGCAGGTTGCGCTTTCGCGCGAGGCTGTGGGCTGGGCGGCGCTGCTGCTGGCCACGCTGGCGGCGATGGTGGCGCTGCCGGACCTGGGGCCGGGCCTGCTGCGCGCCATGCGCGCGGCGCTGGAGCGTTCGCACGCGCTCGACATGATGGCGGTGCTGGGGGTGCTGACCGAGGCCGGCTTGCTGCTGGTGCTGCCGGTGGCGGGCGCGGCGGCGCTTGGCGCCACCCTCGCCACGCTGCTGCAGACGCGCGGCCTGGTTTCGGCCAGGCCGCTGACGCCGAGCCTCGACAAGATCAACCCCTGGGCCGGCCTCAAACGGCTGGTGGGGCCGGAGGCGCTGGCCGAATTCGCGCGCACACTGATCAAGCTGGTGGTGGTGGGGGCGGCGCTGTGGTGGGCCGTGGGCGACCTGGCGGCGCTGCAGGCGGCGCTGCACCAGCCCGCGGGGATGCTGATCGGCGTCTCTGGCGCGGCGGCGTTGCGTCTGATGACGGCGGCGCTGATCGCCTTCGCGGCAGTGGCGGCGCTGGACCTGCTGTGGGTGCGCTTCCGCCACCTGCGCATGCTGCGCATGAGCCGGCAGGACCTTCGCGAGGAAGCGAAGGAGAGCGAGGGCGACCCGCTGTTGCGCGCCCGGCGGCGGCAGATGCGCGAGCGCGCCGGGCGCACCCGCATGATGGCCGCCGTGCCGCGCGCCGCCGTGGTGATCACCAACCCCACGCACTACGCGGTGGCGCTGGAATATGCCGGCGGCCAGGCGGCACCGAAGGTCGTGGCCAAGGGCGTTGATGCCATGGCGGCGCGCATCCGCGAGGCCGCCACGGCGGCGGGGGTGCCGCTGGTCTCCAACCCGCCGCTGGCGCGCGCGCTGCACCGGCTGGAACTGGAGGCCGAGATCCCGGCCGAGCATTACCAGGCGGTGGCCGAGATCATCGCCTTCGTCTGGCGCCGCCGCGGCGGCCAGCCGGGCCGATCGCCACTGGACGCCATGCCGTCGCGTGGGGGAGAATCACCCTATGGTTGAGATGCGCCGCCGGATCGAGACGTGGTTAAGGCGGCGCGCGCGGCGCCACCGCGGTGTAAGCCCGATGCTGCGCGCGGCGCTGGAAGCCGGCACGCCCGGCCTCGCGCTGCTCGACGCTGATGACACGCTGCTGGCCTGGAATGCCGAGCTTGCGGCGCTCACCGGGCCGACCCTGCCGCTCAAGCCCGGCATGGCGGTGACTGCGCTGGTGGCGCCCGAACTGCGCGAAACCCTGCCCACGCTGCTCGCCGCCGGGCATCGCATGACGGTGCCGCTGGCCTGTGTCGGCGCGCCGCGGGTGGAGGTGGAGCGCAGGCCGGTGCGGGGCGGGGAGGGCGGCGCGGTGCTGCGCGTGGCGCGCCCGGTGGTGGCGCCGCCCGAAAACGAGGAGCAGGCAGCGGCCGCGCGGCTGCGCGCCGTGGGCGCCCTGGCCGGCGGTATCGCGCATGATTTCAACAACCTGCTGACTGCCATTGCCGGCAGCGCGGAGGCCGCGCTGGCCCGCACCCCGGGCAATGACGCGGCGGCCGAACTGCGCCAGGTGCTGGAAAGTGCGGGGCGCGGCGCCGCGCTGGTGAAGCAACTGCTGGCCTTTGCGCGGCAGCAGGCGCTGCGCCCGCGCGTGGTGGATCTCAACGCCGCGGTCGGCGGCATGGGCGACCTGCTGCGGCGGCTACTGGGCAGCCGCGTGCGCCTCACCGTCTCGCTGGAGGAGCCGGGGCGGCGCGTGAAGATCGACCCGACGCAGCTCGACCAGGTGATCATGAACCTCGCGCTGAACGCACGCGACGCGATGCCCGAGGGCGGCGCGCTGACCATCGCCACCGGCCATGCGGTGGTGCTGCGCCCCGAGACGATCGGCACGGAGACGCTGCCGCCCGGGCGCTGGGCGGTGCTGGAAGTGGCCGATAGCGGCGCCGGCATTCCGCCAGAGGTCGTGCCGCGGATCTTCGAACCCTTCTTCACCACGCGGCGCGAGCAGGGCGGCACCGGGCTCGGCCTGTCCACCGTGCATGGCATCGTGCGGCAATCGGGCGGCTTCATCGCGGTGGAAAGCCGCATCGGCCAGGGTTCCACCTTCCGCATCTGGCTGCCACGCCATGAGGGCCCCGTGGACCCCGCCTTGCCCACCAGCCTGCTGGCGCCCTCGCCCAAGCGGCCTGCGGCGCCGGCTGGCCCGATCCCGGTGACGGCCGGCGCGCCGGTGCTGCTGGTGGAGGACGAGGCGCCGCTGCTGCGCCTGGCGGAGCGTGCGTTGCGCCGCGCCGGCTTCGAGGTGATGGCCGCGGCCTCGGCCGAAGAGGCGCTGGAATGGCTCGAATCCGGCGCGCCGGCGCCGCTGGCGCTCGTCTCGGATGTGGTGATGCCTGGCTTGGACGGGCTGGAACTCGCCGCGCGGTTGCGCGGGCGGCTGCCGGATCTGCCGGTGCTGCTGATGTCCGGCTATGCAGAGGCGGCGCTGGGCCGGGACCTGGCTGCCGAGCGGCTTCGGCTGCTTTCGAAACCCTACAGCCTGAGCGACCTGGTGGCGGAGTTGCGGGCCATTCTGCCAGCGGGGGCGGCGGAAGTTTCCTAAATGTTCTTGTCGGCCCCCGGGCTTTACGCCATATTCCGCCTCGGCGAGCCTCGATTGGGCCGTGCCCGGAGTCGGGCGGCGGCGCCGATCAGGCCCGTGGCGACGATGCGGTTCGGGTGATTCATCCTTGCCGCATTGCGCGCTACGGTTGAGATATGGTGGGTTGGCACCGGGAACCGGGGGAGTGTGGGCCTGATGGACAAGAACAAGGCTCTGGATGCCGCGCTGAGCCAGATCGAGCGGGCCTTCGGCAAGGGCTCGATCATGCGGATGGGCAACAAGGCGGCGATGGAGGAGGTAGAGGTGATCTCCACCGGCTCGCTCGGCCTCGACCTGGCGCTGGGCGTCGGAGGGGTGCCGAAGGGGCGCATCATCGAGATCTTCGGCCCCGAAAGCTCGGGCAAGACCACGCTTGCGCTGCACATCATCGCCGAGGCGCAGAAGAAGGGCGGCACCTGCGCCTTCATCGATGCCGAGCACGCACTCGACCCCGGCTACGCCAAGAAGCTGGGCGTGGATGTCGAGAACCTTCTGATCAGCCAGCCGGATGCCGGCGAGCAGGCGCTGGAGATCTGCGACACGCTGGTGCGCTCCGGCGCCGTCGACGTGCTGGTGGTGGACAGCGTGGCGGCGCTGGTGCCGCGCGCCGAGCTGGAGGGCGAGATGGGTGATACCCATGTCGGCCTGCATGCCCGCCTGATGTCGCAGGCGCTGCGCAAGCTGACGGGCAGCGTCAGCCGCTCCAACACGCTGCTGGTGTTCCTGAACCAGATCCGCCTCAAGATCGGCGTGATGTTCGGCAACCCCGAGACCACGACGGGCGGCAACGCGCTGAAGTTCTATGCCTCGGTCCGCATGGAGATCCGCCGCACCGGCGCCATCAAGGAACGCGAGACCACCACGGGCAACCAGACGCGCGTGAAGGTGGTGAAGAACAAGATGGCCCCGCCGTTCCGCCAGGTGGATTTCGACATCATGTACGGCGAGGGCATCTCCAAGGTGGGCGAGCTGATCGACCTTGGCGTGAAGGCCGGCATCGTCGAGAAATCCGGCGCCTGGTTCAGCTGCGACAGCCAGCGCATCGGCCAGGGGCGCGAGAACGCCAAGCAATACATGCGCGACAACCCGGCCATGGCCGAAAGCGTGGAGAAGCGCATCCGCGCCCAGGCGGCGGGCCTCGCCAGCACCATGCTGGCCGGGGAGGAGGGCGACGAGGCGGCGGCGGCGGAATAGCGCCCCGCCCACACGCCCAGCCAGCCACGCCCGGTGCGGCGGCCTGCCGCCGCACCCTCGACGCTTCGCGCCACCCGCGCTAAGGGACGCGGCTTTGCCGTGCCGGAAGGCCGCGGCAAGGCAACCCCCGCAGCGACCACGGCAGCGATCAGGCGATGACCAGCAGCAACGACATCCGCGCCACCTTCCTCGACTACTTCCGGCGCACCGGGCACGAGGTGGTCGAAAGCTCGCCGCTGGTGCCGCGCAACGACCCCACGCTGATGTTCGCCAACAGCGGCATGGTGCAGTTCAAGAACGTCTTCACCGGGCAGGAGCGCCGCGGCTATGCGCGCGCCACCACGGCGCAGAAATGCGTGCGCGCCGGCGGCAAGCACAACGACCTCGACAATGTCGGCTACACCGCCCGCCACCACACCTTCTTCGAGATGCTGGGCAACTTCTCGTTCGGCGACTACTTCAAGGAGCAGGCCATCGAGCATGCCTGGACCCTGCTTACCCGCGACTTCGCCCTGCCGAAGGACCGCCTGCTGGTGACGGTGTTTTCCGAGGATGAGGAGGCGCCGGTCTTCTGGAAGAAGATCGCGGGCCTGCCGGACAGCCGCATCATCCGCATCCCCACCTCGGACAATTTCTGGCGCATGGGCGATACCGGCCCCTGCGGCCCGTGCTCCGAGATATTCTTCGACCATGGCGACAAGATCGCCGGCGGACCGCCCGGCAGCCCGGATGAGAATGGCGACCGGTTCATCGAGATCTGGAACCTGGTGTTCATGCAGTACGAGGAGGGCCCACCGGGCACCCGCGTGCCGCTGCCGCGCCCCTCGATCGACACAGGCATGGGCCTGGAACGCTTCGCCGCCATCCTGCAGGGCAAGCACGACAACTACGATACCGACACGCTGCGCGCGCTGATCCTGGCAAGCGCCGAGGCCACGGGGCAGGACCCCGACGGCAAGTGGCGCGCCAGCCACCGCGTGGTGGCCGACCATCTGCGCGCCGGCACCTTCCTCATGGCCGATGGGGTGCTGCCCTCCAATGAGGGGCGCGGCTATGTGCTGCGCCGCATCCTGCGCCGCGCCATGCGCCACGCCCACATGATGGGCGCGCGCGAGCCGCTGCTGTACCGCCTTGTGCCTGCGCTGACGCGCCAGATGGGCGCAGCCTATCCCGAGATTTTGCAAGCTGAATCGCTGGTCGTTGAAACCCTTCGGCTCGAGGAAACCCGGTTCCGTTCGCTGCTGGAGCGCGGCCTCGGCCTGCTGGCCGAGGAATCCGGCAAACTCGGCGATGGCGGCACCCTGCCCGGCGAGATCGCCTTCCGCCTGTACGACACCTACGGCTTCCCCCTCGACCTGACGCAGGATGCGTTGCGCGGCGAGGGCAAGACGGTGGACACGGATGGCTTCGCTGCTGCGATGGCCGAGCAGAAGCGCCGCGCCCGGGCCGCCTGGGCCGGCAGCGGCGAGGCCGCGACCGAGACGGTGTGGTTCGACCTGCGCGAGAAGCTCGGCGCCACCGAGTTCCTTGGCTACTCCACCGAGACGGCCGAGGGCGCCATCCAGGCCATCGTCGTGGACGGCACGGTGGTGGAGCATGCGGCGCCCGGCACGGAGGTCGCGCTGGTGCTGAACCAGACGCCCTTCTACGCCGAATCCGGCGGCCAGGTGGGCGATGCCGGCCTGATCTCGGCTGGCGAAGCCTGCCGCATCGTGGTGCGCGACACGCAGAAGAAGCTGGGCGACGTGTTCGTCCATTACGGCATCGTGGCGCATGGCGAGGCCAGGCCCGGCCTGCCCGTGGTGGCGGAGGTGGACCACGCGCGCCGCGGCGCCATCCGCGCGCATCACTCGGCCACGCACCTGCTGCATGAGGCGCTGCGCCGCAAGCTCGGCACGCATGTGGCGCAGAAGGGTTCGCTGAATGCGCCGGACCGTCTGCGCTTCGACGTCTCGCAGCCCACGCCGATCAGCGACTCCGACCTCGCCTGGGTGGAGGCCGAGGTGAACGCCCGCATCCGCGAGAATGCCGAGGTGGTGACGCGGCTGATGACGCCCGAGCAGGCGGTGGATGCCGGCGCCATGGCGCTGTTCGGCGAGAAGTATGGCGAGGAGGTGCGCGTGGTCGGCATGGGGCACGACCCGATGGCGACAGCGAAGCACGGCGTCTATTCGCTGGAGCTGTGCGGCGGCACGCATGTGCGCCGCACCGGCGATATCGGGCTGTTCCGCATCGTGCTGGAAACCGCCGTCGCTGCCGGCATCCGCCGCGTCGAGGCGGTGACGGGCGAGACCGCGCTGAAGCTGCTGGAGGAGCGTGACCGCCAGTTGAACGAGGCCGCCGCGGTGCTGAAGGCCCGCCCGGCCGAACTGGCCGAGCGCATCACGACGCTGCTCGACGACCGCAAGCGGCTGGAGCGCGAGGTGAGCGAGCTGCGCAAGAAGCTCGCCACCGGCGGCGCGGCGGCGGAGGTGGAAGGCATCGGCGGCCTGCGCGTGGCGCTGCGCGACCTGGGCGAGGTGCCGGCGCGCGACCTGAAGGGCATCGTCGAGGCGATCCTGAAGGCCGACACCGCCGATGTGGTCGCCGTGGTCTCCACCGCCGAGGGCAAGGCCAGCATCGTGGTCGGCCTCGGCGAGGCCGCGAAGGGCAAGGCCGATGCGGTGGCACTGGTGCGCGCGGCGAGCGCGGCCGTGGGCGGCAAGGGCGGCGGCGGCAAGCCGGAGATGGCGCAGGCCGGTGGCCCCGAGGGCGGCAAATCCGCCGAGGCGCTGGCCGCGGTGCGCGCAGCGCTGGGCGGGTAGGCGGCAGGATGGCGCTCGACGCTTTGCAGCGCCAGGATTTCGCCGCCTGCAGCGCGGCCGAGCTGCGCGGCGCCATCCGTGCCGGGCGCTGGCGCGGCACCACGCATGACACGGCGCCCGGCTACATCCAGGCGAACCTAGCGATCGTGCCGGAAGCCCATGCGCTGGATTTCCTGCGCTTCTGCCAGCGCAACCCGAAGCCCTGCCCGGTGCTGGACGTGACCGACACCGGCAACCCGGAAGCGCGGCTCGCCGCCCCGGGCAGCGACCTGCGCACCGACCTCTCGCGCTATCGCCTGTATCGGGATGGCCGCTTCGTGGAGGAGCTGACGGACCTCAGGGCGCATTGGCGCGACGACCATGTGGGCTTCGTCATGGGCTGCAGCCTATCCTTCGATGCGGCGCTGGAGGCCGAGGGGATTCCGGCGCGCAGCTTCCGCCGCGGCGATCGCATCCCGGCCTTCACCTCCGCCATCGCCTGCGTGCCAGCCGGCCGCTTCCAGGGGCCGATGGTGGTCAGCCTGAAGCCGATTCCGCGCCGCTGGGTGGAGGCGGTGCGGGAGGTGACGTCGCGCTATCCCGGCGCGCATGGCGGGCCGATCCATGTTGGCGATCCGGCGGCCATCGGCGTGGATCCCACGCGCGCCGAATGGACCACCGCCTGCGAGATCGCGCCCGACGAGGTGCCGATGTTCTGGGGCTGCGGCGTGACGCCGCAGGCCATCGCGCTGGGCGCCGGCATCCCGGAGATGATCACCCACAGCGTGGGCCACATGTTCATGACGGATCTGCGGCTGGAGGATCTCCGCCGCGCCTGATCACCCGCACGATCAAGCCCCAGGGGCCAGCGCCTCATGCACGGCGGAGCGGAATTCGCGGCGGTGCAACTCGCGCAGCACGAACAGGCTGGCCGCCATCAGCGCCAGCGGATGGACGATCCAGGCCAGCGCCGCCAGGCCGAAATAGTAGCTGCGCAGCCCCGTGTTGAAATGCCGCGCCGCGCGGTTCAGCACCCGTGCCGCCGCGCCGGCCTGCATCGCCGCCCCCGGCGCTTCCGCGCCCAGCGGAAGCCCGCCCACCAGGATCGAGGTGTAGTTGAACTGGCGCAGCGCCCAGGTGAGTTCGAAGAAGGCGTTGACGAAGATCAGCAGCAGCAGCGCGATCTTGATCTCCCAGCCGATCTCGTCGGGCACCACGGCATAGGGCAGCGCGGCGACCACGCGGCGGCCCATCTCCGGCGCGCCGAGCAGCGCCACAAGGCCGCCCAGAATGAAGATGCTGGTGGTGGCCAGGAACGCCGTACTGTTCATCAGGTTGCCGATCGCCGCGATGTCGGCGATGCGGTTCTCGCGGTCCAGCATCGCGCGCATCCAGCGGCGCCGATGCTCGTCCATCGCGGCGATCACGCTGGCGTCGCGGATGCGCGGCACCCGGTCCACCACCGTGGCGTAGCCCAGCCAGCAGCCGGCGAAGACCGCCAGCGCCAGCGCGTCGAGCAGGGTGAAGGACGCCATGGGCCGAGGCTATCCCAGCCCGCGGGACGGCCGCCAGGATGGGCCCCGGCGGCCGCGGCGCATCAGGCCATCTTCTTCTTCAGGTTCTCGTCCAGCTTCGCGAGGAAGGCCTGGGTGTTGAGCCAGGGCTGGTCCTTGCCGATCAGCACGGCGAGGTCCTTGGTCATGTCGCCGGCTTCCACCGTCTCGATGCACACGGCTTCCAGGGCATTGGCGAAATCCACCACGTCCGGAGTGCCGTCGAACTTGCCGCGGTACTGCAGGCCGCGCGTCCAGGCGAAGATGGAGGCGATGGGGTTGGTGCTGGTCTCGCGCCCCTTCTGGTGCTCGCGGTAGTGGCGCGTGACGGTGCCGTGCGCCGCCTCGCTCTCCACCGTGTTGCCATCGGGCGCCAGCAGAACCGAGGTCATCAGCCCGAGGCTGCCGAAGCCCTGCGCCACGATGTCGGACTGCACGTCGCCATCGTAGTTCTTGCAGGCCCACACATAGCCGCCTTCCCACTTCAGCGCGCAGGCCACCATGTCGTCGATCAGGCGGTCCTCGTAGACGAGGCCCGCAGCCTTGAAGCGATCGGCGAATTCGGCGTCGAAGACGCGGCGGAAGATGTCCTTGAACTCGCCATCATAGGCCTTGAGGATCGTGTTCTTGTGGCTGAAATACACGCTGTAGCCGCGCGCCAGGCCGTAGTTCAGGCTGGCGCGGGCGAAGCCCTCGATGCTGGCGCGGGTGTTGTGCATGCCCATCAGCACGCCGCCGCCGGCCGGGAAGTTCGTGACCTCAAGTTCGATCGGCGCGCCGCCATCGGCCGGCGTCCAGGTGAGGGTCGCCTTGCCGGCGCCGGGGATCTTGGTTTCGGCAGCGCGGTAGATGTCGCCATAGGCGTGGCGGCCCACCACGATCGGCTTTGACCAGTGCGGCACCAGGCGCGGGACGTTCCGGCAGATGATGGGTTCGCGGAAGATCGTGCCGTCGAGGATGTTGCGGATCGTGCCGTTCGGGCTGCGCCACATCTTCTTGAGGTTGAACTCCTTCACCCGCGCCTCATCGGGCGTGATGGTCGCGCATTTCACGCCGACGCCATACTTCTTGGTGGCATTGGCGGCATCGACCGTCACCTGGTCGTCGGTCTGGTCGCGGTATTCGACACCGAGATCGTAATATTTCAGGTCGATGTCGAGATAGGGCAGGATCAGGCGGTCCTTGATGAACCCCCAGATGATACGGGTCATCTCATCCCCGTCCATCTCGACGACGGGGGTCTTCACCTTGATCTTTTGCATGCCTTCGTCCTTGCCACCGCCCGGCGGCGGGCGCTGCCATCGCGCCCGTCCGGCAGGTGGCGGACCATGCCAACGCGGCCCCCTCGGGGCAAGCCCGCAGCGCGCGCTATTGCGGTGCCACGTCCCGTGGAAGTAGATGCGTCCTGCAAACCGACAACCGAGCCGATCCGCGCCCCGATGGGATCCATGCCGACCGCCGCCCTGATGACGCTCCTGGCGCTCGGCCTTGCGCTCGGCGTGCTGGGCTGGCGCAACTGGCGGCTGCGCAGCCGGCTTTCGGCGCATGTCGCCGCCGTCATCCGGCTGGAGGCGGCGAACCAGGCGCTGCGCCAGACCGCCGATCGGGCCGAGGCGAAGTCCCGCATGATGGATGGCGTGCTGGCCGCGCTGTCGGACGGAGTCGCCGTTGCCGATACTGAGCTGAGGCTCATCGGCTGGAACCATCGCTTTGCCGGATTCTGCGGCCTGCCGCGCCAGGCGCTGCGCATCGGCATGCCCTGGGCGGAAATCTTGCGCCTGCAGGCCGAGGCCGGCGAGTTCGGCATGGTGGACCCCGATGCCGAGGTGGCGCGCCGCATGGCGCTGCTGCGCAATGGCAGCCTCCTTGGCCGCTGGCAGCGCGAGCGCCCGGATGGCAGCTGGCTGGAACTGCGCCGCTCGGCACTGTCGGGCGGTGGATTCGTGACGCTCTACACCCCCGTCCCGGCGCCACAGCGTGAGGCTGTGAGTGCGGGCCATCCCGAACTGGCCGAGGCCTTCCGGGCCGATTGGCAAGCCCGCGCCCCCCGGCTGATTGCGGCAGCGGCCGATGGCGATGCCGCCGGCGCGCAGGCCGCCGCGCATGCGCTGCGCGGCCTGGCCGCCAATGCCGGCTGGATGGCACTGGCCGAGACGCTCGCCCCGATCGAGGCCGCCGCGCAGGCCGGAGACCTGCCGGAGCTTCGCCTTCTGGCCGCGCAGTTGCCGATCGAGCCACCATGACGGGCCAGGTGCGGGGCGAGCCAGTGGAATGTCCCTTCTGCGGCGAGCCCACCATGCCGAACCGCCTGTCCGATGGCAGCGTGGTATGTTCCTGCGCCGCCGAGCGCAGCCTGCCCGCGGCGCCGCTTGCGCCGGGCGCCGCACGGCCCACTTCTCGGCGGTGATAGGGAGTTTCCGGCGATGATGCTGCGTTGCGCGGCCCGCGCGATGGGCGGGATGGTGTTGCTCTCCGGCGTGGCCGCGGGGCTGGCGCTCACGGCCGGCACGGTGGGGGCGGTGCTGCTCGGCAAGCGGCTCTGGGAAGAACGCAAGGGCTGGCGCGAGGGTGCCGACCATGCCGATGCCCCGCATGCGGAGCCCGGCGAGCCCGCAGCCGAGGCGCCGAGCGCCTGATCAGCCGGCCGCGTCGGGGATCAGCGCCGTCGCCTCGATCTCCAGCCGCGCCTCGGCTTCCACCAGCGCCACCACCTGCACCAGCGCCATGGCGGGGAAGTGCCGGCCCATGACGGCGCGGTAGGCCGGGCCGAGTTCCGCCAGGCTGGCGCGATACTCGGCCATGTCCACCACATACCAGGTGAGGCGGCCGATATGCTCGGGCCCGCCGCCGGCCTCGCGCAGCACGGCCAGGATGTTGGACAGGGCCTGCGCCGCCTGCGGCACGAAGCCTGCCGGGAAGCGGCCTTCGGCATCCCAGCCGATCTGCCCGCCCACCAGCACCACGCGGCCGCGCCCGACCATGCCGTTCGCGTAGCCGCGCGGCGCCGGCCAGCCCGGCGGATGCAACGCGGTGAGGGGGCTCGGGCTCATGCGGCGCAACGCTCCTGGTAGGCGGCCAGCGCCGCGCGCAGATCATCGGGGATCGGCACGGCGCGGCGCGCATCGAGATCGGTGGTGGCGGTGACAAGGTGAAGCCGCACGAGTTCCTGCTCCGCATGGTGCACATGCAGCGTCAACGCATAGGACGCGCCGCCGATGCGCGTGACCAGCGGCGTGATGGCGATGGCCTGGCCCATCAGCCCGGGGCGGAAGAAATCGGCCTCGGCATGGGCGAAGCCGGTGCCGATGCGGCGCGTGGCGTGCAGCGCGTGGAAATCGATGCCCAGCGCCTCGCCGAACCAATCCTCGATCGCCGCATTGGCCAGCGCGAACCAGGCGGCGAAGAAGACGATGCCGGCGGGGTCGCAGTCGCCGAAGCGCAGCCGTTGCCGCGAACGGAAGGCGGCGCGCGGCAGCGCCGCGGCGGGCAGGGGGGCGGGGCGCGTCACCCGCCGGCCTCGGCCTGCCGGCGCAGCGCGAAGCGCTGCAGCTTGCCGGTCTCGGTGCGCGGCAGGGCCGGCACGAACACCACGCTGCGCGGATATTTGTAGGGCGCGATCTCGGCCTTCACATGGTCCTGCAGTGCGCGCAGCAGCGTGGCATCGGGCGTATGGCCGGGGCGCAGCACCACATAGGCGCGCACCACCATCCCGCGCTCGGCATCCGGCGCGCCGACCACGCCGCATTCGGCGACGGCCGGGTGCGTCAGCAGCGCGGCCTCCACCTCCGGCCCCGCGATGTTGTAGCCGGCCGAGACGATCATGTCGTCGTTGCGCGCCTGGTACCAGAAATAGCCGTGCTCATCCTGCACATAGGTGTCGCCGGTGATGTTCCAGCCGCCCTCGACATACTGCGCCTGGCGCAGATCATCGAGGTAGCGGCAGCCCGTGGGGCCCTTCACGGCCAGCCGGCCGGGCGTGCCGCGCGGCGCCTCCTGCCCCGCCGCATCCACCACCCGCGCGACATAGCCCGGCACCGCGATGCCGGTGGAGCCGGCGCGGATCTGGCCCTGCGGCGCCGCGATGAAGATGTGCAGCATTTCGGTGGCGCCGATGCCATCCATCAGTTCGAGGCCCGTCGCCGCCTGCCAGGCCTCGAAGATCGGCTTCGGCAGCGCCTCACCAGCCGAGACGCATTTGCGCAACGAGGTCAGGTCATGCTTCCCGGCGAGGCTGGCCATGACGCGATAGGCGGTGGGCGCGGTGAAGCAGATGCTGGCGCGGTGGCGCGCGATGGCGGCGGGCAGTTCCTCCGGTGGCGCGCGTTCCAGCAGCACGGCGGTGGCGCCGATGCGGAAGGGAAACAGCACCAGCCCGCCGAGCCCGAAGGTGAAGGCCAGCGGCGGCGAGCCGATGAACACATCCTCCGGCGAAGGGCGCAGCACCTGCGCGCTGTAGGCATCGCAGATGGCCAGCAGGTCGCGGTGGAAATGCAGCGTGCCCTTGGGCTCGCCGGTGGAGCCGCTGGTGAAGCCGATGAGGCACACGTCGTCTAGTGCGGTGTCGCAGGCGGCGAAGGGCAGGGTGGCCTCGGCTACCATCGTCTCCAGCATGCCATCGCCCCAGGTCGCGATGTGGGCCAGCGTCGGCGCGTCGGTCTTGCGCAGCTCCTCGATCAGGCGCGCATCGCACAGCGCGTGGGTGATGCGCGCCTTGCGGCATACCTGCCCGAGCTCCTTGGCGCGCAGCAGCGGCATGGTGCCGACGACGACGCCGCCCGCCTTGATCACCGCGAAATAGGCCGCGACCATCCAGGCGTTGTTGGCGCTGCGCAGCAGCACGCGGTTCCCGGGCACCAGATGGAGGCGCCGTACCAGCACATCGGCGAGGCGATCCACGCGCTCGGCCAATTGGTGATAGGTCAGCGTTTCGGCCGGTGTCACCACCGCCGGGTGGTCGGCGCGTGTCGCGAGGTTGGCATCGAGCAGCGCGACCGCGGCGTTGAGCCGCGCCGGGTATTGGAATTCCGGCCGGTCGAGCATCAATTCAGGCCACTGCTCGCGTGGTGGCAGGTTGTCGCGGGTGAAGCTGTCGCGATGTGCACTCGGCTCCATGCGCCTACTCCCGTCGGTCGCGTTCGCTGCGCGCGATGACCACGCGCTGGATTTCGGAAGCCCCTTCATAGACGCGCAGCGCCCGCACCTCGCGATACAGCTCCTCGGCCTTGTGGCCGCGCGTGACGCCCAGCCCGCCATGGATCTGCACGTTGCGGTCGGCGCAGCGCTGCGCCGCTTCGGTGGCGTGCAGCTTCGCCATGCTGGCCTCGCGCGTCAGGCGCGCCTGCCCGGAATCCTTCAGCCAGGCGGCGCGGTAGACGAGCAGGGCAGAGGCCTCGACATCCACGGCGCTGTCGGCGATGGCGGCCTGGGTCATCTGCTGGTCGAAAAGCGGCCCGCCGAACAATTGCCGCGTGGCGGCCTGCGCCACGATCATGTCCAGCGCGCGGCGCGCGAAGCCGAGTGCTGCGGCGCCCACGGTGGCGCGGAACACGTCGAGCGTCGCCATCGCCACCTTGAAGCCATCGCCCGGCGCGCCCAACAGGTCGTCGCGCGTCACGCGCAGCGCGTCGAGGCGCAGCGTGGCCAGCGGGTGCGGCGCCGTCACCTCGATGCGCGCCTCGATCGTCAGGCCGGGTGCGTCGGCCTCCACGAGGAAGGCGGAGAGGCCGCGCGCGCCCGGCGCCTCGCCGGTGCGGGCGAACACGATGTAGTGCCCGGCGATGCCGCCATTGCTGATCCAGGTCTTGCGCCCATCGAGGCGCCAGGCGGCGTTGCCATCGGGCGTGGCCGTGGTGGCCAGCGCCGCCACGTCGCTGCCGGCCTCGGGCTCGCTCAGCGCGAAGGCGGCCAGCGCGGTGCCGGCGCGGCAGCGCGGCAGGATGCGCGCGCGCTGAGCGTCGGTCCCGAACAGCGAGACAGGCCCCGTGCCGAGCCCCTGCATGGCGAAGGCGAAATCCGCGAGGCCGCTGTGCTGCGCCAGGATGTCGCGCGCCAGGCACAGCGCGCGGACATCCAGCCGCCCATCCGCCGGGCAGGGCACGCGCAGCAGCCCGGCCTCGCCCATGGCGCGGGCCAGGGCGATGACGCTGCCATCGGCATCGTGCTCGTCCGACAAGGTTGCGGCGTGCTGCGCGGCGAAGGCCGCCACTTCGCGCGCCCAGTCGCGGTGGCGGGGCTCGAAGAAGGGCCAGTCGAGGAAGCTGGTGTCGGCCATCAGTCGCCCCGGAACACCGGGCGCTGCTTCGCCACGAAGGCGTCGTAGGCGCGGCGGAAATCCTGCGTCGTCATGCACAGCGCCTGCGCCACGGCCTCGGCCTCGATCGCCTGATCGACCGACATGGCCCATTCCATCTGCAACATCCGCTTGGTCATCGCATGCGCGAAGGAGGGCCCCTCGGCGATGCCCTTTGCCAGTTCGGCGGCTGCTCCGGGCAGCGCTTCGGGCGTGTGCAGCGCGTTGAAGAAGCCCCAGGCGACCCCCTCATCCCCGCCGAGCGCGCGGCCGAGATACAGCAACTCGCTCGCCCGGCCCTGGCCGACGATGCGCGGCAGGATGGCGCAGGCACCCATGTCGCAGCCGGCCAGCCCCACGCGGTTGAACAGGAAGGCCACCTTGGCGCGCGGCGTGCCGAGGCGGATATCCGATGCCATGGCGATGATGGCGCCGGCGCCGGCGCAGATGCCATCCACCGCGGCGATGATCGGCTGCGGGCAGGCGCGCATCGCCTTCACCAGTTCGCCGGTCATCGCGGTGAATTGCATCAGCCCCTTGGTGTCGCGATCGAGCAGCGGGCCAATGATCTCGTGCACGTCGCCGCCGGAGCAGAAATTGCCGCCCGCGCCGGTGACCACGAAGGCGCGCACCGCATCGTCATGCGCGGCGGCGCGCAGGATGGCCGCCATCTCGGCGTAGCTTTCGAACGTCAGCGGGTTCTTGCGCTCCGGCCGGTCGATGGTGAGCGTCGCGACGGCACCCTCGATGGTCAGGCGCAGATGCTGCGCGGCATAGGCCGCAAGCGGCCCCTGGATGGCGGTGATCATGCGGGGTCCCCGGGCGAGAGCGCTGCGCGGACCGAGCCCTTCGCCCGGCCCAGCAGGCGGAACAGCGCGGCGCGTTCCGTGGCGTCCAGCCCGCCGAGCAACTCGGCGATCCAGCCCTCATGCGCGGCGGATTGGCGGGCGAATTCGCGCCTGCCCTTCGGCGTCAGGCGCAGCACATGCGCGCGCCGGTCGCCCGGCCGGGCGCGGCGCTCCACCAGGCCCTCGGCCTCCAGCCGCGCGGCCAGGCCGGTGACGTTGCCGTTGCTGACCATCATGCGGCGCGACACCTCGCCGAGCGTGAGGCCGGACGGCGCGCGGTCCAGCGCGGCCAGCAGGTCGAACCGCGGTAGCGTGGTATCGAATTCCTCGCGCAGTCGGGCGCGGACCTCGCCTTCCACCAGCGCCGTGCAGGTCAGCATCCGCAGCCAGAGGCGCAGCTCGTCCTTGTGGCCGGGCGGGGCGTGGGCGAGGGCGGTTTCCGCATCGACAGCGATGGGCGCGACATCGTCGGGGCTCATGTCTCGCCGCCATCCACGGCGATGGCCTGGCCGTTGATGGCGCTGGCGCCGGGCAGGCACAGCGCCAATACCGCATCGGCAACCTCGCGCGGCTGCACCAGGCGGTGCTGTGGGTTGTGCTTCGCCAGTTCCTGGCGCGCCTGTTCCGGGCTGCGTCCGGTGCGCGCGACAATCAGCGCCACGCTCTCGGCCACGATATCGGTATCGGTGAAGCCCGGGCAGACCGCATTCACCGTGACGCCCTGGCGCGCCACTTCCTGCGCCAGCGCGCGCGTCAGGCCAAGCAGCGCGTGCTTCGAGGCAGTGTAGGCGGTGACGTAGGGATAGCCCTTCAGCGCGGCGGTTGAGGCGATGTTCACCACGCGGCCCTGCCCGGCTTCGAGCATGGCCGGCAGCACCGCCCGCGTGGCGGCAACGGCGCCCATCACGTTGACACGCCACAGCAGTTCGAACAGCGCATCGTCCGATTTCAGGAAGGGCGCGCTCTCGGCGAGGCCCGCCGCATTCACCAGTATGGCGAAGCGCGGCAGCGGCGGCAGTACGGTGACATCGGCGACGATGCAATGTGCCGCCTCGCCGGCCTCCACCATGGCGCGCAGCCGGGCCTCGCGCCGCCCGAGCACGGTGACGGTCGCGCCCGCATAGGTGAGGGCCGCGGCGCAGGCGGCACCGATGCCGCTGCCGCCGCCGGTCACCAGCGCGTGCCTGCCATGGAGCGGGGAAAGGTCCATCCGGCCTCCTCAATGTTTCAAACCTAAAGGATCGAAGGCGCCATGTGCAACCTTGCAATTCGGTTGCCCGGCCAATCTTTGAAGCCTAAACTAATCCGGCATGGACCAGGAGGCGCGGCGATGCGCATCGCGGTGATCGGCGGCGGCCCGGCAGGGCTCTATTTTGCCATCCTCATGAAGCGGGATTTCCCGCAATCGCGCATCACCGTGGTGGAGCGCAACCGGCCCGACGACACCTTCGGCTTCGGCGTGGTGTTCAGCGATGCCACGCTCGACACCTTCCAGGCGGCGGATGAACCCAGCTACCGCGCCATTACGGAAAGCTTCGCCTACTGGGACGATATCGCCATCGTCGCGAAGGGCGTGGAGCACCGCATCGGCGGCAACGGCTTCTGCGGCTGTTCGCGCCGCACGCTGCTGCTGCTGCTTACCGAGCGCGCCCGCGCCCTCGGCGTGGAGCTGGAATTCCGGCGCGAGGCGTCGCCCGAGGACTTCCCCGAGGCCGATCTGATCGTCGCCGCGGATGGCATCAACTCGCCGATCCGCGAGCGGCACCGCGCGCATTTCGCGCCCGAGATCGACCTGCGGCCGAATCGCTTCGCCTGGATGGGCAGCACGCGGCCCTTCGACGCGTTCACCTTCTTCTTTAAGGAGCGCGCCGAGGGCATCTTCATCGCGCATTGCTACCAGTATGAGCCGGGCGCCAGCACCTGGGTGCTGGAGACCGATCCCGAGACCTTCGCCCGCGCGGGCCTCGAGACCATGGACGAGGCCGCGAGCGCGCAGTACCTCGAACAGGTCTTCGCCGAGGAATTGCAGGGCCACCGCCTCGTCACCAACCGCAGCACCTGGCGGCGCTTTCCCACCATCACCTGCGGGCGTTGGGTGAAGGACAACATCGTGCTGATCGGCGATGCCAAGGCCAGCGCGCATTTCTCCATCGGCTCCGGCACCAAGCTGGCGATGGAAGATGCCATCGCGCTGCACCGGGCCTTCCGCGCCGGTGGCGACGTGACCGCGTGCCTCAGCCGCTACGAGACCGACCGGCGCACCGATGTGGAGAAGACGCAGCACGCGGCCAATGTCTCGCTGGTGTGGTTCGAACATGTGAAGCGTTTCTGGGGCTTCTCGCCCACGCGCTTCGCCTTCGGCGTGATGACGCGCAGCAAGGCCATCACCTGGGACAACCTGGCGCTGCGCGCGCCGGAGTTCGTAGCCGAGACGCAGCGCGCCGTGGCCGAGGAAGCCGTGGCCGCGGGCCTACCCGCCGATGCGCGCAAGCCGCCCATGTTCCAGCCCTTCCGGCTGCGCGGCATGGCGTTGGCCAACCGCGTCGTGGTCTCGCCCATGTGCATGTATGCGGCCGCGGATGGCGTGCCGGGCGATTTCCACCTGGCGCATTATGGCGCGCGCGCCATGGGCGGTGCCGGGCTGGTCTTCACCGAGATGACCTGCGTCAGCGCCGTGGCGCGCATCACGCCGGGCTGCGCGGGGCTGTGGAACGATGCGCAGCAGGCGGCCTGGACGCGCATCGTCGATCTCGCGCATGCCACCTCCGCGGCGAAGCTCTGCCTGCAGCTCGGCCATGCCGGGCGCAAGGGTGCGACGAAGCTGATGTGGGAGGGCATGGACCAGCCCTTGGCGGAGGGCGCGTGGCCGATCCTCTCGGCCAGCGCCACGCCCTACTACCCGCACAGCCAGGTGCCGCGCGCCATGACGCGGGCCGACATGGACGCCGTGCGCGAGGATTTCGTGGCCGCCACCCGGCGCGGCATCGCCTGCGGCTTCGACATGCTGGAGCTGCATTGCGCGCACGGCTACCTGCTGGCCTCCTTCCTCTCGCCGCTGACCAACCTGCGCCGCGACGAGTACGGCGGCGACGTGGCGAACCGGTTGCGCTTCCCGCTTGAGGTCTTCGCGGCGATGCGCGCCGCCTGGCCGGCGGACCGCCCGATGTCGGTGCGCATCTCCGCCACCGATTGGGCGGAGGGCGGGCTGAGCGACGAGGACTGCCTGGCGATCTCCCGCGCCTTTACTGCCGCCGGCGCCGACCTGATCGACGTCTCTACCGGCCAGACCGTGGCGGATGCCGAGCCGAGCTACGGCCGCATGTTCCAGCTGCCGTGGTCCGACATGATCCGCAACGAGGCCGGCATCGCCACCATGTGCGTCGGCAGTATCACCACCGCCGACCAGGTGAACACCATCATCGCCGCCAACCGCGCCGATCTGGTGGCGCTTGGCCGGCCGCATCTGGCCAACCCTGCCTTCACGCTGCATGCCGCGGCGCAGTATGGCGTGCGCGATGTCGCCGGCCCGCCGCAGTACGGGCCGGGGAAGGATGCGCTGCTGCGCAACGCGGTGCGCGAGCAGGCGGATCTGCGCGAGTTGAAGCTGAAGGCGCGCCCGAAGAGCCACGCGCCGGCGGCCGCCGAGCTGTCGCGCGCGGCAGAGTAGGCGGCCCGGTAGCCCGCGCGGCGCGATGCCGCGTCACAGGTGCAGGTAGTCGTCCTTAACCCGTGGCGTGGCGTCGAGTTCCGCGCTGCTGCCGCTCCACACCGTGCGGCCCTTCTCGATCACGACGTGCCGATCGGCGAGGCGCATCACAGCGGCGAGGTTCTTGTCGATCAGCAGGATCGCATGGCCCTCGGCCTTCAGCTTCGCCAGCACCGCCCAGATCTCGGCGCGGATCAGCGGTGCCAGGCCCTCGGTCGCTTCGTCGAGGATGAGCAGCCGCGGGTTCGTCATCAGCGCACGGCCGATCGCCACCATCTGCTGCTCGCCGCCCGAGAGCTTGGCGCCGGGGTTGCGGCGGCGTTCCTGCAACCGTGGGAAGAAGGCGTAGACCGCATCGAGCGTCCAGCGCGGCGCGCCAGGCCCGCGATGCGCCGCGGTGGCGAGCAAATTCTCCTCCACCGTCAGCGTCGGGAACACCTGCCGGCCTTCCGGCACCAGGCCGAGGCCACGCTGCGCCACGCGATGCGAGGGCAGGCCGCCCACCGCCACGCCATCCAGCGCGATGCCCCCGCCCCAGATGCGCCCACCCACCGAGGGCAGCAGGCCCATGATGGCGCGGATCGTCGTGGTCTTGCCCATGCCGTTGCGGCCGAGCAGCGTCACCACCTCGCCGGCCTCGATGTGCAGGTCCACGCCAAACAGCACCTGGCTGCCGCCATAGCCCGCGGTCAGGCCCTCAAGCTTCAGCATGGCGCGCCCGCCAGCGGCAGGTCGTCCTCGCCGAGATAGGCGCTGCGCACCTCGGGGTTGGCGCGGATCACGTCCGGCGGGCCGGTGGCGATGACGCGGCCATAGACCAGCACCGAGATGCGGTCCGCCATCGCGAACACCGCCTGCATGTCGTGCTCGACCAGCAGGATGGCGTAGCGCGCCTTGAGGCCGCGCAGGATGCCGATGAGGCGCTCGGTCTCCTCCGGGCCGGCGCCGGCGAGGGGTTCGTCGAGCAGCAGCAAGCGCGGCTGCGTCGCCAGCGCGATGGCGAGTTCCAACTGGCGCTTCTCGCCATGGCTCATGGCGCCGGCGGGTACATCAGCGCGCCCCTCGAGCCCGACGGCGGCGAGGGCTTCGCGCGCCGGAGCGTTCAGCCGCGCCTCGCTCGCGGCGGGGCGGAAGAAGCGGAAGGAGGAACCAGCACCCGCCTGCACCGCCAGCGCGGTGTTCTCCAGCGCCGTGAAGGCCGGGATGACGGAGGTGATCTGGAAGGACCGCGCGAGGCCGAGGCGCGCGCGGCGCGGCATGGTGAGGCGTGTGATGTCGCGCCCCGCGAAGATGATCTGCCCGGAATCGACGGGCAGCACGCCGCTGATCTCGTTGATCAGCGTGGTCTTGCCGGCGCCGTTCGGGCCGATCACGGCGTGGATCTCGCCGGGTGCGACATCGAGCGTGACGTCATTCGTCACGGCCAGGCCGCCGAAGCTCTTACGCAGGCCGCGCAGCGCCAGCAGGGCCTCAGCCACGGCGCAGCCCCTTCGCCAGCTGCGCCGGCAGGCCGGACAGCCCGCCCGGCATGAACAGCACGGCCAGGATCAGCAGCACCCCGAAGATGATGCGCCAATGCTCCCACTGGTGGCTCAGCCATTCCTCCAGCAGCACGAAGCCGAGCGCGCCGAGCAGGGCGCCGTGCAGCCCCGCGAGGCCGCCGAGGATCACCATGAACAGCAACTCGCCCGAGCGCTGCCAGGAGATGTAGGCCGGGGCGACGAATTCCGTGGCGTTGGCGAACAGGAAGCCGGCGGCGCCACCGATGGCCCCCGCGATGACATAGGCGGCGAGGCGATAGGGGTAGGGATCGAAGCCCAGCGCCTGCACGCGCAGCGCGTTGCCCTTCGCGGCGCGCAGCACGCGCCCGAAGCGCGAGGCCAGCAGCGCGCGGCACAGCAGCCAGGTGGCGGCCAGCGCGCCGAGGCAGACGTAGTGGAATGAGAGCCTGTCTTCCAGCAGCCGCGTGCCGCCGACCAGCGTGCGCGCATACAGCGTGTAGCCATCGTCGCCGCCATAACCGGCCAGCGACGTAGCAGTGAAGAAGGCCATCTGCCCGAAGGCCAGCGTGATCATGATGAAGTGCACGCCGCTGGTGCGAATGGCGATGGCGCCGGTGGCGAGCGCGAAGGCCGCCGCCGCGGCGATGGCCACCGGCAGCACCACCCAGGCCTCGACGATCCGAGCATCGTCGAGGATCACCACCGCATAGGCGCCGAAGCCCAGCATGGCGGCGTGCCCCATGCTGACCAGCCCCGCGCCGCCCACCAGCAGCGAGAGCGAGACCGCCGCCATGGCGAGGATCATGCTGCGCGCCAGCAGCGTCAGCATGTAGCCCTCGCCGAAGCCCACGAAGGGGGCGATGGCCAGCGCGCCGAGCAGCAGCAGCGCCGGCGCCTCGTTGCGCAGGATGCGGAGCAGCATCAGCCGGCGCGAACCGGGAACAGCCCGGCGGGCCGGAAGGCAAGGATCGCCGCCATGGCGATGTAGACCAGCATGGAGGCCAGCGCCGCGCCCACCTGTCGCGCCTCGGAGGGCGAGAGGAACAGGCGCATAAGGTCCGGCATCAGCGAACGGCCCAGCGTCTCCACCAGCCCGACCAGCAGCGCCGCGAGGAAGGCCCCGCGCACCGAGCCGATGCCGCCGATCACGATGACGACGAAGGCGAGGATCAGCAGGTTGTCGCCCATGCCGGGCTCGATCGAGAGGATCGGCGCCGCCATCACGCCGGCGAAGCCCGCCAGCATGGCGCCGAAGCCGAACACCACCATGAACAGCCGCCGGATATCGACGCCGAGTGCGGCCACCATCGGTGCGTTGGTGGCGCCGGCACGGACCAGCATGCCCACCTTAGTGCGCTCCACCACCCACCACAGCAGGCCCGCCACGGCCAGCCCGCCCAGGATGATGGCGATGCGATAGGTGGGGTACAGCAGCCCCTGCATGATGGGGATGCCGCCGCTCAGCGCCTCGGGCAGCGGCACCTGAAGGGGGGCTGCGCCGAACAGCAGCTTCACGCCCTGGTTCAGCACCAGGATGACGCCGAAGGTGGCCAGCACCTGCTGCAGGTGGTCGCGGTCGTAGAGGTGGCGGAACACCAGGAATTCGAGGGCGAGTCCGATGGCGAGCGCGGCCGGCAGGGCCAGCAGCAGCGCCAGCCAGAAGCTGCCGGTCAGCGCCGCGAAATAGGCCGCGAAGTAGGCGCCGAGCATGTACTGCACGCCGTGCGCGAGATTGATGAAATCCATCACCCCGAACACCAGCGTCAGCCCGGCCGCGATCAGGAACAGCAGGATGCCCAGCTGCAGGCCGTTCAGCAGCTGGATCAGCAGGAGTTGCGTCGTCATGCCGTGCCGATCGGGCGGTGCGGAGGCGGCGCCTGCCTCAGGCAGCCGGCATGCGGCATTCGGCGGCGAAGCCATCCACCGCGTTGCGCATCACGGCGCGCACATGCTCGGTCTGGAAGCGGCCATCGGGGCGGCGGCCGACGCGCGCCAGCCAGAAATCCTGCACCGGGAAGTGGTTGCTGCCGAAGCGGAAATCGCCGCGCACGCTGCGGAAATCCGCCGCGCGGATGGCGGCGCGCAGCGCGGCCTTGTCGGCCAGGTTGCCGCCCACCTTGCGCACCGCGCTGTCCAGCAGCATCGCGCCGTCATAGGCATGCGCCGCGTAGCTGGCCGGGATGTAGTTGAACTGCGCGTCGAAGTCCCGCACGAAGCGAGTATTCTGTTCGGTCGGCATCGTCGGCGTCCAGGTCGTGCCGGTGAACAGGCCGAGTGCGGCCTCGCCCTGCGCGGGCAGCACGGCCTCGTCCACCGTGAAGGCGGACAGCACGGGGATGTTGCCGAGGCCAGCCTGGCGATACTGCCGCACCAGCTGCACGCCGAGGCCGCCCGGCATGAAGGTGTAGATGCCATCGGGCCGCGCCGCGGCGATGCGCGCGAGCTCGGCCGAGAAATCCGTGGTGGTGAGCGGCACGTAGATCTCGTCCATCACCTCGCCGCGGAAGGTGGATTTGAAGCCGGCCATCGCGTCGCGCCCGGCCTGGTAGTTTGGCGTCAGCAGCATGGCGCGGCGGATCACGCGGGTCTGGCCCTGGTGCTCCACGCCCTCATTCGCGGCCACGCCCATCACCGCGTGGTTCTGGTCGTTGTTGTAGGAGGTGGCGAAGAAGAAGGGGCTGCAGCCGCGGCCGGCGATCGGCGAGGGGCCGGCGTTGGTGCTGATCAGGAAGGTCTGCGTCTCGGTCACCGGCCGGATGATGGCGGCGAGGATGTTGGAGAACACGACGCCCACGATGAAATCGCAGCGGTCGCGTTCCAGCGCCGCGCGCACCTTGGTGACGGCGGCGTCGGGGCGAAGCTCGTCGTCGATGACGATCACTTCGGCGGCCCGCCCACCGAGGCGGTTCTCCAGGTGCCGCATGCCGAGCTGGAAGCCGTCGCGCAGATGCGTGCCGAGGGCGGCCTGCGGGCCGGTCAGCACCGCGACCAGGCCGATCTTGATCGGCGCCGCCTGCGCGCGCGCCAGCCCCGGCAAGGCGAGGGCCGTCGCGCCGAGCGCCGAGGCGCCGAGCAACCCGCGCCGGCCGATGCCTTGAGTGGTGATGCTTGTCATGTCGTTCGCCCCCGCGCTGCCTGAGGATCGTCGTCCCCAGATACTTTAACCTTAAAACATCATCCCGGCACAAGCGCCTTCGCAAGGGCCGTGTGGCGGCTGGCCGGGTCGGCCAGCGGCGCGATGACGGTGAAGTGGTCGGCCCCCGGCACGGCCTCGAAGCCGCCAGCCCAGGCAGCGGCCATTTCGCGGCCCTGGCGCAGGAACTCGCTGCTCTCGGCCCCACCCACCACGCAGTGCAGCGGCCGGCCCGGCGCCGGCAGGTGGCGCGGCGAGAGCGCGCGCGCCGTGGCCGCATCCAGCGCCAGCGCCGTGCCCACGCTGGTGGCGCGCAGCGGCTCCAGCTCGAACACGCCGGAGATCGGCAGCGCGGCGGCCACCAGGTCGGCCGGCAGGGCAGGGTCCATCGCGCGCCAGTCCGTGGCCAGCAGCATGGCGGCCAGGTGCCCGCCGGCGGAATGGCCGATGGCCAGCATGCGCCGGCCGCGCATCCGCCACAGCGCCAGCGCCGCCGCGCGCATCTGCGCCACGATGGTGGCCAGCGTGACCTCGGGGCATAGATCGTAGGATGGCACCGCGACGGCGACGCCGAGGCCGTTCAGCCCGCGCGCGCAATGGCTGGAGAAGCTGCGATCCAGCGCCTGCCAGTAGCCGCCGTGGATATAGAGGGCGAGCGGCGCGTCGCCGGGGCCGGGGTGGAACAGGTCGAGCTTCTCGCGCGGCCGCGGGCCGTAGGCGATGTCGAGTTCGGGGCGGGGGCAGGCCTGGCGCCAGGCGGCGGCGTCTCGCTGCCAGGAGGCCAGGTGCTGCGGGTGCTCCGGCACGCGTGCGCGGTTGTTGTATTCGGCTTCGAGGTCCATCGCGGCATTGCACGCTGTGCCGGACGTTGCTGCAAGTGCCACCGGGCGTCTTTCAGCCAGAAGCGCAACGGGCTATCGTTCAACCCGGCAACGATCGTACCGGGGGCAGGCCATGCTGCGGGTCGGATGGCGGCGCAAGGCGATGCTGGCGGGCCTGCTGGCGATGGCCGGCTGTACCAACGCGCCGAGCGTCGGCGGAGTGCTGGCGGGCGCAGCCTCCGGCGTGGTCACGCTGGGGCAGGCCACGGTCTCGGCGGTCGCGACGGTGGGTGGGCTGGCAGCCTCGGGCGCGATGGCCGGCGGCAGCGCCGCGCTCGGCGTGGCGAGCGGCGGTGCGGGCGCGGTGGCCGGCGTGGCGGGGGCGGTGGCCGGCGGTGCATCGGGCGGCGGTGCAGCGGGCAGCGCTGCGCAAGCCGGCGCGGGCGGCACGGCGACCACCCTGGCCGGCGGTGGCAGTGCCTCGGGCGCGGCGCCGCTCGCCTTCGGCTCGGCCGGGGCTGCCGCAGGGCAGGCGGCGCTGGAGGCCATCACCGAGCCGCCGCCGACTGACCCGGCCTTGATCGAGGCCACCGCTCGCCCGGCCATCGACGCCGCGGCGCGTGATGCGGCGCAGGAGGCGGGCGAGATGCTGCAGACCCGGCGCACCGCGCTGGATGCCTGCGCGCTGCGCGTGTTCCGCGCCATGGTGGGCCAGGCTGGCACTGCGGTGGGCGGCCGTTGGGTGATGGTGGTGGCCGAGCATGCCGAGGCAGGGCCTGACAGCGGCGCCTTCGCCGGCATCATCGCGCTGGCCAACCGCCTCACCGCCAGCCTGCGCGAGGCGGCGGCGGAACTGCGCCAGAGCGTGGAGGGGCTGCTGGAGATCACCGAGGAAGTGCCGCTGCGCGACGCCTTCGGCATGATCAGCGACCTGCGCGCGCAGTGCCCGGCCACCGCCATCGCGCGGTTGACCGGCATGGTGATGGCGGAAGAGGAGCGGCGCGGTTGAGGAGTCTCGCGCGGCGCGTGCGGCGCCTGCGGGGTTTCGCAACCGCGGCCGCCTGGGGCATTCTCCTGCGATGAAGGTCTACCTCGCCGGCCCCGACGTGTTCCTGCCCGACGCCGCGGCCATCGCGGCCGCCAAAAAGCGCATCTGCGCCGCGCATGGGCTGGAAGGCGTCTTCCCCACGGACCCGCGCGAGGACGCCGCGGCGGATGCTGCCGACGCACTGTGGTATGCGATCTACCTGCGCAACGAGGCGCATATCCGCGCCTGCGATGCCCTGATCGCGAACCTGACCCCCTTCCGCGGCGCCTCCGCCGATGCTGGCACGGTGTATGAGCTGGGCTTCATGCGCGCCCTCCGCCGGCCGGTGCTGGGCTACAGCAACGCCGTGGCCGACTTTGCGGCGCGCACGCTGCAGGCGCTGGGCGGCGCGGCGCGGCGCAACGCCGAGGGGCGCTGGACAGATGCCGAGGGCCTGGCGCTGGAGGAATTCGGCCTGACCGACAACCTGATGATCGATGGCGGCATTCGCGCCGCCGGCGGCGTGCTGCTGCGCCACGCCGTGCCTGAGGCCGAGCGCTGGAGCAACCTTGAAGCCTTCGAGGCCTGCGTGCGGGCGCTGGCGGCCCAGCCGGCATGAGCGGCGCGCGGCTTCCCCGCCGAGCGGTGCTGGCCGGCGCCGGACTGGCGGCGGCCCCGCTGGCGGCGCAGCCGACGGAACTCGACCTGCTGCTGGTGCTGGCGGTGGATGCCTCCGGCTCGATCGACCCCGACGAATTCGCACTCCAGCGCGAGGGCATCGCCGAGGCGCTGACGCATCCGGCCGTGCTCGCGGCCATCCGCTCGAAGCGTCGGGGCGCGATCGGCGTGGCGATGGTGGAATGGGGCTCGCCGGCCGGCGCCGAGACGGTGGTGGAGTGGCAGCGCATCAGCGATGCCACCAGCGCCGCGGCGGCAGCCGAGGCGATGCGCGACGCGCCGCGCTCGCGCCAATCCTTCAATGCAATCGGCGATGCCGTCCTGCATGCCGCGGCGCTGATCGGCGCGGCGCCCTGGCGTGCCGCGGAGAAGACCATCGACGTCTCCGGCGACGGGCCCGACATGCGCAGCGTGATGCCCGCGCCCGCGGCGCGCGACCGCGTGGTGGCCGAGGGCATCGTGGTGAACGGGCTGGCGATCGAGGCGGCCTCGAACTGGCGGGGCGGCGTGCTGGCCGCGGCCTATGAACGCGATGTCATCGGCGGCCCTGGCGCCTTCGTGCTGCGGGCGGAGGACCGGCGGGATTTCGCCCGGGCGATGCGCGCGAAGCTGATCCGCGAGGTGGCGGGCCATGCGGCGGGCGGCTTCGGCTGATTCGCACCCGGCTGCATAGCCGCGCGGCAAGCGCCGCCCGCGCCGCGGGCACAGCGCGCACGGCCCCGGGCGGGCGTGCGCCGGGCGCCCCTTCCCAGGCGGCGGCAATTCCGCGAAGGTCATCGGCAAGACAGGGAAGACTGGGCCTCCCACGTGGCTGAAACGAACAGTGCTTTTGACGAAATGCACGCCGATGGCCGCGTGCGCCCCGCCTATGCCGGCATCGCTGCCTGGCTTGCGGCGCATGGCCTCCCCGCCCTTGCGGCGAAACGCTCCGAGGCCGAGGCCCTGTTCCGCCGCGTCGGCATCACCTTCGCCGTCTATGGCGAGGGCGGCGACCCCGAGCGGCTGATCCCATTCGACGTCATTCCCCGAATCCTGGTGCGCAGCGAATGGAACCGCCTGGCCAAGGGGCTGACGCAGCGGGTGCGCGCGCTGAACATGTTCATGGCCGATGTCTATGGCCCGCGGGAGATCCTGCGCGCCGGGCGCGTGCCGGAATCGCTGGTGCTGTCGAACGAGGCGTTCCGGGCGGAGATGCAGGGCTTCGTGCCGCCCGGGGGCGTGTATTCCCACATCTCCGGCATCGACCTGGTGCGCACCGGGCCCGACGAGTTCTACGTGCTGGAGGACAATTGCCGCACGCCGTCCGGCGTCTCCTACATGCTGGAGAATCGCGAGGCGATGCTGCGGCTGTTCCCGGGCCTGTGTTCCGACCACCGGCTGCTGCCCGTCGGCCACTACCCCGAGGAACTGCTGGAGACGCTGAAGGATGCCGCGCCGCCCAACTGCAAGCGCGAGCCCTGCGTCGCGATCCTGACGCCCGGCCACTACAACAGCGCGTATTTCGAACACTGCTTCCTGGCCGACGAGATGGGCGTGGAGGTGGTGGAGGGTGCGGACCTGATCGTGCAGGACGATGTGGTGTACATGCGCACCACCGCTGGGCCGAAGCGCGTGGACGTGCTGTATCGCCGCGTCGATGACGAATACCTCGACCCCAAGGTGTTCAAGCCGGACAGCATGCTCGGCGTGCCCGGAATCTTCGCCGCCTATCGCGCCGGCAATGTGACGCTGGCGAATGCGCCAGGCGCGGGCATCGCCGACGACAAGGCCATCTACCCCTTCGTGCCGGAGATGATCCGCTTCTACCTGGGCGAGGAGCCGCTGCTGAACAACGTGCCCACCTGGCTGTGCGAGCGCGAGGACGAACGCAGCCACGTGCTGGCCAACCTCGACAAGCTTGTTGTGAAGCTGGCGCATGGCTCGGGCGGCTACGGCATGCTGATCGGCCCGCACAGCACGGCGGCGGAGCGCGAGGAATTCCGCGCCCGCATCCTGGCGCGGCCTGAGCATTACATCGCGCAGCCCACGCTGGCGCTCTCCACCGTGCCGACACTGGCGGGCGAAGCCATCGCGCCGCGCCACGTCGATCTTCGCCCCTATGTGCTGATGGGCAAGGAGGTGCGGATCGTGCCGGGCGGGCTGACGCGTGTGGCGCTGCGGGAGGGATCGCTGGTGGTCAATTCGTCCCAGGGCGGCGGCACCAAGGACACCTGGGTGGTGGACGATACGGCGATGCCGACCCAGACGCAGCGGCAGGGCTGAGCCGATGCTTTCGCGCACTGCCGACAGCCTGTTCTGGATGGGCCGCTACATCGAGCGCGCCGGCAACCTGGCGCGCGGCATGCAGGTGGCGCTGCGTATGGCCGGGCTTGGCCAGAGCCTCGGCGGCGATGTGGATGAATGGCACAGCCTGCTGGTGGCGGCCGGCGCCGAGCCGGGCTTCCGCGCCACCGAACAGGCCTTCTCCGCCGATGCGGTGGTGCGCTGGCTGGCGCTGGACCAGAAGAACCCCTCCTCCATCGCCACCTGCATCGAGGAAGCGCGCCGCAACGGCCGCGCCGTGCGCACCGCGCTGACGGTGGACATGTGGGAGGCGCTGAACGACACGTGGCGCGAGATGCGCGCGCAGGCCGCGACCGCCACGGATGTGGACCGCCTGCCCGCCTTCCTCGACTGGGTGCGCAGCCGCACGCTGCTGTTCAACGGCGCCGCCGCCGATACGATGCTGCGCACCGATGGCTGGCGCTTCGTGCATCTGGGCGTGATGCTGGAACGCGCCGACAACACGGCGCGGCTGCTGGATGCGAAGCACACCGCGCTGTCGGGGCCGGGGTCCGAGGGCACCTCGGCCTATGCGCAGTGGCAGGCGCTGCTGCGCTCGGTCTCGGCGCTGCGGGCCTATCAGTGGGTGTATCACACGCGCATGCAGCCGAAGCTGGTGGCGGACCTGCTGATCTACCGGCAGGAGATGCCGCGCTCGCTGCTCGCCTGCCATCGCCGGGTGGAGCAGGTGCTCGACAGGATCGCCGAGGCCAATGGCGGCAACCGCGGCGAATGCCACCGCCTGGCCGGCGAGATGCACGCGACGCTGCGCTATGGCCGCATCGAGGACACGCTGGAGCGCGGGCTGCACGCCTTCCTCACCTCGATGATCGAGCGCAACGCTGACCTCGGGCGCGAGATCGCCGCGGCCTATCTGCACGCATGACGTATTGCGTCGGCCTGCTGCTGGATGACGGCCTGGTGTTGCTGTCGGACACGCGCACCAATGCGGGCGTGGACAACATCTCCACCTTCGGCAAGACCTTCTGTGAGGAAAACCCCGGCGAGCGCGTGATGGCGCTGATGACGGCGGGCAACCTCGCGGTGACGCAGGCGGTGTGGAACCGGCTGCAGGAAGGCGTGTGGCTGGGCGGCGAGCAGCTGACGCTCTCGCGCGTGCCCAGCATGTTCCGCGCCGCGCAGCTTGTGGGTGCGGCTGTGCGCGAGGTGTTCGACGCCGATGGCCCTTCGCTGCGTGCGCAGGGCTTCGGCTTCGATGTCTCGATCATGCTGGCGGGGCAGATCGCGGGGCAGGCGCCGCGGCTGTTCCTGGTCTATGCCGCGGGCAACTTCATCGAAGCGACGGCCGACACGCCCTTCCTGCAGATCGGCGAGCACAAATACGGCAAGCCCATCCTGGACCGCGTGCTGACGCCGGCCACACCGCTGGCCGATGGTGTGACGCTGGCGCTGATCAGCATGGACAGCACGCTGCGCTCCAACCTCACCGTGGGCCTGCCGGTGGACCTGACGGTGATCCGACGCGACGCGCTGGCGGTGACGCTGCGGCGGCGGATCGGCGAGGATGACTTGTATTTCTCCTTCCTCCGCCAGCGCTGGTCGGAAAGCCTGCGCGAGGCCTACCAGGCGCTGCCGCGGCCCGACTGGCTGGGCTGAGCAGACCGGCTACTCCAGCACCTCCTCCATCTCCGGTGCGTCGGCGCGACCGTAGAGGTAGAAGCCCTGCGGGCGTGATGGTGTCCAATCCGGGTCGTCCCAGGCGATCATCTTGCCCGGGTTGAGCAGCCCGTGCGGGTCTGCCTCGCGCTTGAAATCCAGCTGCACGCCATCGATGCGCTTCATGCCGCCCTCCTCCAGCGTGAAGGCATGCGGGTTGAAGATGGGCGCGCCGGCATCCTCATGGATGCGGATAATCTCGCGCAGCCGCTCCTCCGTGGTGTAGCGCACCAGCTGCAGGCCGAAGCAGGACACCACGCCGCCGAGGCGCACGAATTCCAGGTGTATCGGCACCTCGTCGCCGAACAGCTTCTCCATCCGCTCGACCAGCGCGAAGTGGTTGGGTGCGGGGAACAGGGTCTGCAGGTAGGTGAGCGATCGATCGACCTTCAGCGCCTGCAGCGTGGTGTGGTTCCAGGTGAATTCATACAGCGGCGTCTCGGCCTCCGCGCTCGGCACGCGGTAGAGCTCCGTGCCGCCGAAGCGCGCGAGCAAAGGTGCCAGGAGGTTGAGGAAGGGCTCCGCCACCATGACCAGCGCCGCGGCCTGGCCGGCGGGCACCAGTTGCATGAAGGGCTTGAAGTAGCGCTGCGCGACACCCGGTGCGACCACCCCGGCCATCTTCTTGGCGATGCCGTCGGAGGCCACCAGCGCCTCGGCAAAGCGCGCGGCGGAGAGCGTATCGGGGAAGCCGGCCAGCACATCCACCCAGTCCCAGGCCGGCGCCAGCGGCATCTCGACCTCGGTGATCACGCCATTGGTGCCATAGGCGTGGTTGGCCTTGTCGATATCGGTGCCGCGCAATTCCAGCACGCGCGGCGTCGCCTCCATGGTGACGACGCGAAGCCCCAGGATGTTGCCGAACTCGCGCAGCTTGCCGTAGGTGCAGGAGCCGATGCCGGCGGACCCGCCGGCGATGAAGCCGCCCAGCGTCGCGGTGCGCTTTGTGGAGGGGTGGAAGCGCAACTCGCCCTGCACCGCGCGACGGGTATGTGCATCGAGGTCGATCAGCTTCACGCCGGCCTGGGCGCGCACGATGCCAGGCTTCGTCCACAGCACGCGGTTCAGCGCCATCAGGTCCAGCACGATACCGCCCTTCAGCGGCATCGCCTGCCCGTAATTGCCGGTGCCGGCGCCGCGCGGCGTCAGCGGCACCTGGTGGCGCACGCAGGCGGCCATCACCGCGATCACCTCGGCCTCGTCGCGCGGGCAGGCGATGGCCTCGGCGGTGACGCCGTTCAACTGGCGCTTCAGCACCGGCGAATACCAGAAGAAGTCGCGCGAGCGCTGGCGCACCAGCGCGGGGTCGGTGATCCACTCGATGGCGGGCAGCGCCGCCATCACGGCCTCGACGCTCATGCGGCCTCCAGGGGCGCGAAATCGCGCATCTTGCCGGGGTTGAGCAGGCCGAGCGGATCAGTGCGCTGCTTGAAGCCCAGCTGGTCGCCCGGCACGCGGCGATAGCCGCTGCCTTCCTCGATGGTCATGACATGCGGGTTGGCGATGCCGATGCCCTCGGCCTCGAAGGCCGCCATGATCTCGGCCAGGCGCTCCGCGCCATTCCAGCGGATGACGGGCAGCGCGGACATGGTGATGCGGCCGCCGAAGCGCACGCATTCGGTGTGCATCCACACCTCCTCGCGGAAGCGCAGCCGTACCGCCTCCACCGCCTTCAGCGTGTCCTCGAAGGGGAAGCGGCATTGCAGGTAGGTGACGCCGCGGTCGCGCTTCAGCACCTGCAGCGTGGTGTGGTTCCAGCAGTATTCGTAGAAGGGCGTCTTCTCCGGGTCGCGCTCGGCGTCCAGGGTTGATTGCTCGGCCAGCAGCGTGCCGTTGTGCTCCCGCGCCAGGTCACGCAGCGCGCGCAGCCCCGAGGGCGCGACCATCACCAGCGCCAGCGCCTGGCCGGCCGGCACGCTGTCGGCGATGGCGCGGAAGAAGGGCGGCAACTGGCTGTCGAAGACGCCGCACATCTTTTTCGGAATGCCGTCGGCGAAGCTCAGCGCGAGGGCAAAGCGCGCGGCATCGGTGAAATCGGCGAAGCCGATGGCGATGTCGCGCCAGGCCTGGGCGGGTGTCAGCGGCAGGCGGATGCGCGTCAGCACGCCGGTGGTGCCGTAGGTGCGGTTGACCGGCGAGGCCTCATCGCCCTCGACATCCAGGATGGCCGGCGGGTCCTGCATCGTCGCAACGCGCGCACCCAGAAGGTTGCCGCGCTCGCGCAGCGTGCCGTGGCTGATGCCGCCCACGCCGGCGCCGCCGCCGGCCACGAAGCCGCCGATGGTGGCGGTGCGCTTGGTGGAAGGCCAGAGCTTCAACTCCCACCCCTGGTCGCGTGCCCAGAGATCGAGGTCGATCATCTTGGCGCCGCATTCCACTTCGGCCACGCCATCGACGATGGCGATGGGCGCTGCCATGGCCGTCATGTCGAGCACCACGCCGCCCTGCAGCGGCACGCATTGGCCGTAATTGCCGGTGCCGCCGCCGCGCACCGTGACGGGTACGCGCGCCGCGCGGCAGGCGGCGAGGATGCGCAGCACCTCGGCCTCGTTCCGCGGGCGCGCATAGAGATCGGCCGATTTGCTGTCGAGCTGCGCTTTCAGGATTGGGCTGTACCAGTAGAAGTCACGGCTTTTCTGCCGCAGCAGGGCGCGGTCGGTAGACAGCTCGATGCCATCGAGCGCGGCCGCCAGCGCGGCGAAATCAGCCATGCGCGTCGGGCTCATTCGCCAGGAAGCCCTCGGCATCGAAGGCGGCCACCTGCGCCCACAGCGCGGCCATCTTCTGCGCCGCGTAATCCAGCAATTCGTTGCCGATGTCGACCGTGGCGAGCGAGGCATCGCCCACCGCGCCGGCGGGGTTGAGATCCTGCGCCTGCCAGGCGAGCGGCGCGCCGGCATCGGGTGCCATGCCCGGTGCGGCATTCGCCACGCCCTGCCAGCGGCTGACGAAGTTCCGGGCGTTCTCCATCTTCACGAGATGCGGCGTCAGGGCGAGCATCACGCTGGTTTCGTCTCGCCCGGCATGGATGCCGTATTTGCCCTCCACCGGGTCGCGCAGCGCCTCCGGCTTGCCCATGCGCGCCCACATGGCGTTCACGGCGAGGATGCCGTGCTCGATGCGAATGCGGCGGCAGGCGATGTCCAGCACGGACACGTTGCCGCCATGGCTGTTGACGATCACCAGGCGCTTCACGCCCGCCCGCGCCACGCTGGCGCCGATATCGGTGACGAGCGCCAGCAGCGTCTCCGGCTTCGTCGTCACCGTGCCGGGGAAGCGCAGGTGCTCCACCGAGCAGCCGACGCATTGCGTGGGCAGCACCAGCACCGGCAGCTCGGGCGGGATCACCGCCAGCGTGCGCGCCACGACGCCCTGGTTGATGGTGGTATCGACCGAGACCGGCAGATGCGGGCCGTGCTGCTCGATGCTGGCCACCGGCAGCACGGCGACGGTGTTGGCCGGCAGGTCCTTGAAGGCCGGCCAGGGAAGGTCTTGCCAGAAGCGGGTGGGCAGGGGCGCCATGGCGGTTGCTTTCGTCAGGCCATCCGCAATTCGGTGGCCGGGGGAAGGAAGGACGGATCGTAGATATCGGAGGCCGGCAGCGGGCGCGAGATGCCGAAGGCTTCGCGCACCGCGTCCACGCTGCGCTGCAGCCGCGCCATGTCCACCTGGCCGAAGCCGTTCTGCCGCACATGCGGCGTGAAGGTGAGCCGCTCCAGCGCCATGCGCAGGCGCTCGGTCTCCAGCGCCACATCGGTCAGCGGCTCGCGGCGGCGCAGGTTGGCGATGGCCGCACCGGGGTCGCGCAGGCAGTCGTACTGCGCGCGCACCAGGCCGCGGATCAGGCCGGTGACGGCCGGGCGGTTGGCGTTCGCCCAGCGCCGCGTGGTGATCAGCGAGGTGGCGAAGAAATCCGCGCCGACATCGCTGAACAGCATCGTCACGATGTCCTGCTCCGGGATGCCGAGGCCGCGCAGCGAGAAGATGCCCGAGGTGATGAAGCCGGTGATGCCGTTGGCGCGGCCCTGCACCAGCATCGGCTCTCGGAGCTGTGGCGTCACCGTCTGCCAGCGCACGCGCGCGGCATCGATGCCGGCGGCCTTGGCATAGGCCGGGAAAAGCTGGCGCCCGGCGTCGCTTTCCGGGGCGGCCAGCGTCTTGTCCATCAGGTCGGCGGGAGTGCGGATGTTCTCGCGCCGCAGCGTCATGATGGCCAGCGCCGTGGCGTCGTAGACGATGAAAGGGGTGAACAGGTCGCTGTCCGGGCGTTCGAGGCGCATGCGGATGGTGGGGTTGATGTCGGCGACGCCGACATCGTAGGCACCGGCCGAGATCTTCACCGGCACGTCGCCGGAGCCGAAGCCGCGGTCCATCGTCACGTTCAGCCCGGCTTCGCGGAAATAGCCGCGATCCAGCGCCAGCAGGAACGCCGCCTGCGGGCCCTGGAAGGCCCAATCCAGGGTGAAGCGCACGTCGAGCAGCGACTGCGCCTGCACGGCGGGCGCGGCAAGGGCGGTGCCCAACAGGGCGAGGGCGTGGCGGCGGCGCATGGTGGGTCTCCGGGCGATCATTCTTGGCAGCGCCCCCTTAGCAAGCGATGCCGGGGCCGGGCAGATGGGGTGTTGCCTCTCCGGCCGGCTTGCCCGCGACCATCTGCCCATTCGCTGCGCAAGCCGCCGCCGAACTGGGCGGGCAGGCGGCTGTCGCGGCGCCGGGGCGGCTTGCGGCGCTGGTCCGCGCTTTGCACCCTGGGCGACAACGCAACGACAAGGGGATTGCCATGCTCGTCACCGCCACGCCGCTGCTGCGCCGCTTCTGGTATCCGGTCATTCCGTTGTCGCATCTCGCGGAGGGGCCGAAGCCGTTCCGCCTGCTCGGCCAGGACCTGGTGCTGTGGCTGGATGGCGAGGGGCAGCCGGCCGCGATGGATGACCGCTGCTGCCATCGTACCGCCAAGCTCTCCAAGGGCTTCTACACCGAAGGGCGGCTCGCCTGCGGCTACCATGGCTGGGAGTTCTCGGCCGATGGGCGGGTGATGCGCGTGCCGCAGCGCCCGGTGGACCGGCAGGGTGCGACCAACATGCGCGTGCCCTCCTACCGTGCTGCCGCGCGCTACGGCTATGTGTGGGTGGCGCTGGAGGAACCGCTTTTCGACATCCCGGATTTCGAGGAGGAGGCGCTGGGTTTCCGCCGCATCGACGAATTCTACGAGATCTGGCGCTGCGCCGGGCTGCGACTGATGGAGAACAGCTTCGACAACGCGCATTTCGCCTTCGTCCACCGCGCCAGCTTCGGCGACCAGGGCCACCCCGAACCCGCCAAGCTGGAGATCGAGGAGCATGCCGATGGCTTCATGATGATCACCGAGGTGCCGGTGCGGAACCCGGAAATCCAGAAGAAGGTGCTGAACATGGAGAGCGACACCACGGTGCGCCACATGCGCGGCCGCTGGTACGCGCCCTTCCTGCGCAAGCTGCGCATCGTCTATCCGAACGGCCTGTCGCATTCCATCGTCACCTGCGCGACGCCGATCGACGACGCCACCTCGATGACGGTGCAGTTCGTGTTTCGCAACGACACCGAGGAGCAGGCCAAGGCGGCCGATGTCATCGCCTTCGACCGGCTGGTGACGAATGAGGATCGCGAGATCCTGGAAAGCACCGATCACGACGTACCGCTCGACCAGACCGGGATCGAGATGAACATGCCGAGCGACCGCCCCGGCGTGCTGATGCGCCGCATGCTGGCGGCGATGATCGCGCAGCAGGCGCGGCAGCCGGCCGAGGCGGCGGAGTAGGAACCGCGCGCCGGACCCTCCCCCGCGCAGGCGGGGGAGGGGGTGGCCGCGCTACAGCCCGGCCTGGGTCACGAACTTCGTGTTGAGATAGGCCTCGATCGCCTCCGACCCGCCCTCGCTGCCATAGCCGCTGTCCTTCACGCCGCCGAAGGGCACTTCCGGCAGGGCGAGGCCCAGGTGGTTGATCGTCATCATCCCGGTCTCGACGCGCGCGGCCACCGCGTTGGCGGTCTTCGCGCTGCGCGTGAAGGCGTAGGCGGCGAGGCCATAGGGCAGGCGGTTGGATTCCTCCACCACCTCGTCGAGGTCCTTGAAGGGCGCGATCATGGCGACGGGGCCGAAGGGCTCCTCATTCATCATGCGGGCCTCCTTCGTCACGCCGGTCAGCACCGTGGGCTCGTAGAAGTAGCCCTTGTTGCCGATGCGCCCACCACCGGTGTGCAGCTCCGCGCCACGGGTGCGGGCATCGGCCACCAGGCCCTCCACCCAGGGGATGCGGCGGTCATGCGCCAGCGGGCCCATCTGGGTGTCGGCGTCCAGGCCGTTGCCCACCTTGAGGCCCTTGGCGATAGCGGTGAAGCGCTCGACGAAGTTCTCGTACAGCGCCTCCTGCACCAGGAAGCGCGTGGGCGAGACGCAGACCTGCCCGGCATTGCGGAACTTGGCGCCGGCCAGCGTTCGCGCGGCGTGCTCCAGGTCGGCGTCGTCGAACACGATGGCGGGGGCGTGGCCGCCCAGCTCCATCGTCACGCGCTTCATATGCGCGCCGGCGAGTGCAGCGAGGTGCTTGCCGATGGGCGTGGAGCCCGTGAAGGTCACCTTGCGGATCACCGGATGCGGGATGAGGTATTCGCTGATCTCGGCCGGCACGCCGAACACCAGGTTCGCAACGCCGGCGGGCAGGCCGGCATCGGCGAAGGCGCGGATCAGCGCGGCCGGGGAGGCGGGGGTTTCCTCGGGCGCCTTGACGATGATCGAGCAGCCCGTGGCCAGCGCCGCCGAGAGCTTGCGCACCACCTGGTTGATCGGGAAGTTCCACGGCGTGAAGGCGGCGACGGGGCCCACCGGCTCCTTCACCACCAGCTGGTAGACGCCCTCGGCCCGGGCGGGCACCACGCGGCCATAGGCGCGGCGCGCTTCCTCGGCGAACCAGTCGATGATGTCGGCGGCGGCCATCACCTCCATCTTCGCCTCGGGCAGTGGCTTGCCCTGTTCCTGCGTCATCAGCTTCGCGATCTCGTCGGCGCGGGCGCGCACCAGATCGGCCGCCTTGCGCATCAGCTTCGAGCGATCGAACGCCGAGACCTTCTTCCAGGCGGCGAAGCCCTTCGCGGCTGCGGCCAGCGCCTCGTCCATATCGTCCGTCGAGGCATGGGCGACTGTGCCGATGACCTCCTCGGTCGCCGGGTTCAGCACGGGTATAGTGCGGCCGGCGCGCGCGGGGCGCCATGTGCCGTCAATGAAAAGCTGGACGTCGCTGTACATGCGCGTTTCCCTTCGTGTCGCGTCCCGGTGTGCTCGGGCGGGGCGGGAAACTGGCACAGGCGCGGGGGCGGGGGAACCGCCCCCCCGCCGCCGCAGCCGGCTCCTCAGCCGGCGTCGAGGCGCGCGAACAGGGTGGCGAAGCGCGCGGTGACGGCCTGTTCCGAGCAATTGCGCGCGATGTAGTCCAGCCCGCCCTGCTGCAGCCGGTTCCAGGCCGCTTCGTCCTGGTAGATCCAGGCGATGGATTCGGCGATGGCCTGCGCGTCGTCCGCCACGGCCACCTCCTCGTCCCGCAGCAGGCCCATGCCCTCGGCGGCCACGCTGCTGGCCACGCAGGGCAGGCCGCGGGCCAGGCTCTCGAACACCTTGCCCTTCACCCCGGCGCCGTAGCGCAGCGGCGCGACCATGACGCGGATGTTCTCGAAATAGGCCGAGAGATCGGGGATGAAGCCGTCCAGCACCACGTCGCTGGCCGCCAGGTCGTGGAAGCTGTCGGGCATGTGCGAGCCGGCGATGCGGAACACCACGCCGGGCAGCAACTGGCGCAGGTGCGGCATCACCTCCAGCACGAAGAACATCACCGCATCAACATTGGGCGGATGGCGGTAGCCGCCGAGGAACACCACGTCGCGCCGATCCGCGAAGGGCGTGGCGGGGATGCGCGTCGGCACCACCCAGGGGATGATGTTCAGGTGGCTTTCGTCCAGCATGCCGGCCAGGTAGTTGCCCTCATGCGCCGAGTGGACGATCACCTGGTCCACCATGCCGAGCGCGGTAAGCTCCCTCACCTTCAGTTCGGCCGCCTTCTGCGCGATCTCGGAGGAGCCGGTGACGGCGGCCTCGCGCTCCAGGCGCAGGTGGTGCAGATCCGCCACCGAGTACAGCAGCTTGGCGCGCGGCATGGCGGCGCGCAGCACGCCGGCGTATTTGAACGCGTTGACGTAGCGATGCAGGTAAACGGCGTCGAATTCGCCGCCGCGCTTGCGCACAACCTCCTCGGCCGACCAGTACCAGGGCGCGTGCAGCACCTCGATGCCGATCTTCTGCAGCGCCGTGGTGATCTCGCCCAGATGCGCCATGTTGTCGGCCGGCACGAAGGTGATCTTCGCGCCAAGCCGCTGCATGGCGCGCATGTGGCTGATGGCGGCGACCGAGCCCGCATCCTCCTGCGGCGTCGGCGTGGTCTCATCGATGAACAGGATGCGGCGGCTGACGCGGCGCTCCTTCTCCAGCTCAGGCTCGCGCCCGTTCAGGCGATGGCTGGCCAGGGTGTCGCGCCAGCGGTCGAAGAACTTGCGGCCATTCACCAGCTGATAGCGCTTGACGCCGGTGCCCTGCACATCGGTGCCCGAGGTGATGCCCTCATAGTGCACCACCACGGAGGCCGGCTGGTAGAACACGCGCTTGCCGGCCTTGCGGACGCGGAAGGCGAGGTCGGTGTCCTCGTAATAGGCGGGGCTGTAATGCGTGTCGAAGCCGCCGAGCTCGTCGAGCAGGGGCTTCGGAATCATGATCGCGGCGCCGGAGACGTAGTCGACCTCGCGCAGGTAGCTGATGCGCGGGTCGTCGGCCTGCGCGCCGCGGCCATAGTTCCAGCCGTCGCCGAGCTTCCAGATGATGCCGCCGGCCTCCTGCACCGAGCCATCGGGGAACACCAGCTTGGAGCCAACGAGCCCGGCTTCGGGAAACTGCTCGAAGGTCTCGACGAGGGTATCGAGCCAGCCCTCGCGCACCTCCGTGTCGTTGTTGAGGAACAGCACGTAGCGGCCGCGCGCGGCGGCGGCGCCGTTGTTGCAGGAGAAGATGAAGCCGCCATTGCGCGGGCTGCGCAGATAGCGAAGCCCACCGCCGGCGATGCTCGCCATGAACATGGTTTCGTCCGGCGAGCAGTCATCCACCACGATCACCTCGAAGGGCACGCGCGGCAGGGCGCCCAGGATCGAGACGAGGCATTGGTAGGTGTAGGCGAACTTGCCGTAGACCGGGATCACCACGCTCACCAGCGGCTCCGGCGCATCGGGGTAGTTGAGGCGGGGGTAGCGGCGCGTGAAATCCTGCACGATCTCGCCGATGCGATCTGAGTAGGAGAAGGCGAGGTCGAGGAACGCTTCCGTGCGGTCCTCGCCGGCCTGCTCGGCGACGGCCAGATAGCGCGGCAGCAGCGTGCCGAGCGTGCCCAGCACCGGGCCCAGCAGGTCGCGCATCGCGGCCGGCGAGGTGGCGCGCTCGGCCGCCGCTTCGACGCGCGGCAACAGCGCCAGATAGTCCTCCCAGGAGATGGGCGGGCGATCGGCCTCGACGATGAGGGGCGAGCCCTGCAGGTCGGTGTCCTGGCCGGCGATGCGCAGGTGCAGGATGTGGCGATGGCCGGTCAGCAGGTGCTGCGGCAGCGGCAGGTTGAAGCCGCAGAGCCGGCCGAGCTTGCCATCGGCCTCGATGTCCGGGCGCCAGATATCGGCCCGCATGCGGAGGATGAGCTGCGCATCGTCCCACAGCTCGACGCTCACCGGCTCATGCGGGCGCAGCGGATCATGCGCCCAGCCCCAGATGCTGCCCTCGCTGGAGCCCTCGATCACGCCACGCGGGGCCAGGCTCGGCGCGGGGTGGTTCGTGGCGGGCGGCGGTGCGACGGGTTCCGGCGCAGCCTCCTCAGGTGGGGGCGGCGACGGCTCGGGAACCTCCATCGCCGTCTCTTCGGCAGCGCGGGCGGCGGCGGCGCGCGCCGCGGCCAGCGGGATGCGCCTGGCGCGGCCGCCCGCCGGCCGGCTCATGCGGCCGGCGCGATGTGCAGGGACCAGAGCGCCAGGCCGAGCCGGCGTTGATCCTCGCTCAGCCCGAGCGATACCGGCGAGCGTGCGCCCGGGATGTGCAGGGTGAGGTTCGCGGTGCGCAGCGTGAACAATTCGCGCGGCAGGGCGATGCTGATGCTCTGGCGGCCGGGCTTGAGCTCGGCGAAGCCGACGCGGAAGTAGTTGAAGAACACCTCGACCGTCTGGTGCTCCACCTGGCCGGCAACGGTGTAGGGCAGGACGTCCAGCTTGCAGACCACGTCGCGCGCCGGCACGGCGATGGCGAAGCGCAGCTCGGCCTCCGGGCCGTTGGACCAGACGAAGCCGGCGGCGTCCGGGCTGGACCAGCCGGCGCCAAGCATGCCGACGCCCGGACCCTCGGGGCCAAAGCCGATTTCCGTGCCGATGCGGTATGTTGCCCCATTGCGTTGTTGCATGGCCGACCTGTTTGCTGCTCTGCGGCACAAACTAGTCACTGACCCGTGATCATGGCAACCTGGAGTAGCGCTGAAATTTCTGTTGCGACCGTCGATAGCTTTTCTGCCTGTCCGTTCCCTTGGATTCGTACCCGGCTGTGGTCTGGAAACCGCCGCGGAACGATGGGATAGGCGGCCGAAGCAGCCTTGCCGCGAAACCGAAGCGCCCTGGAGCAGACGTGCCCGCCATGACGAAAACGCTTCTTCTGCATGTCGGCCCCCACAAGACCGGCAGCACCGCCGTGCAGCGCGCCCTGACCGATTCGCGCCCCGCGCTGCAACGTCAGGGCTGGAGCTATCCGGATATCGGCTACAGCTATCTCGGCCATCACGAATTCGCAGCCGCGCTGCAGCCGCAGCAGCGCGCGGCCCTGGCGCCGCTTGTCGCGGCGATGGCGGCGCTGCCGCAGAACATCGTGCTCTCGAGTGAGAATTTCTCCCGCGTCGGCACCGAGGGCTGGGCCAGGCTGCGAGACCTGCTGGCCGGGCGCTATCGCCTGCGTGCCGTATACATGCTGCGCAACCCGCTGGGCCTGCTGTTCTCCAGCTGGCAGGAGGCGGTGAAGCACGGCTCGGTGGAGCAACTGCCGGACTACCTGCTCAGCCACATCGCGGCGCCCTTCACCTCCTCCGTGCTGAATCCTGACCTCTGCCTGGACCCGTTGGCCGAGGTGTTCGGGCGCGAGGCCATCGAGATCCACAGCTACGAGAAGGCGGTGGCCGGCACGGGCGGGCTGGTCCAGCACTTCTTCGCCGAGGTGCTGGGCGTTGCCCCGCCCGGTGAACTGCGCCGCTACGCCGACATCAACAAATCCTTCGATACGGTCGCTGTCGAGGTGATCAGGCTGTTGTCGCGCGCCGGGCTGCCGGCCGTTCCGCTGATGCTGGAGAATGCCGAGCTGAAGGCGCTGGTGCGCGACCTCGCCGCGAGCAGCAGCGGCTTCCTGCGCAGCATTCCCATCCGGCTCGACGCCTTCGTGCTCGGCACCATGGAGCGGCGGCTGCTGGAGCGCTGGCAGGATCGCCTGCGCTTCGCCTGCGCGGCGCCACAGATCCACGAACAGCGCGCGCGCAGCTTCGAGTTCCTGGACCCCTCGATCTGGCTGATGCGCCGCGACCTCGCGGAACGCTTCGCCCGCTTCATCGCGGAGCGCGCGGCAGCGCCTCAGCCGCCCAGATAGGCGTCGCCGCTGGCGCTGGCCGGGAACAGGTTCAGCGAGGGGTAGCCGAAGCGCGATACCGTCTTGGTGCGCGCGCCCTGCAGCTTCGCGGCGGCGGCGGTGATGTGCGCCAGATAGGCCGCGTGGTAGCTGATGTGGCAGAGGAACAGCTTGTTGTGCAGCACGGCCAGCGGCACGAAGCGCGGACTGTCCGTCATGTAGAGCTTGGCCATGCCCTCCTGCACGCCGGGCCAGTCCTGGTTCGTGTAGTCGTCCACGAAGATGATGCCCTCCGGCACCGTCAGCTGCATGGCCACGCGCACGTCATTGATGGTGTGCTCCACCATGTGGCAGCCATCGACGCTGAACATCGAGAAGCCACCCGAGACGTGACGGATGCGCTGCAACTCCTGCGCCGTCAGGGCCATGCTGTCGGCGCGCAGCATCGTCACCGCGCCCTCCGCCACGCCCGCCTTGGCGATGTTGGCGCGGAACTGCTCCATGTCGCCCTTGCCGGCGCCATCGAGGTTGAACTGCTGCATGTCGAAGACGTCGATGGCGAAGTTGTTCGCCGCCGCGCCCTTGGTCAGCACGAGGCCGAGGAAGAACTTGCCGTGATAGACGCCGATCTCGGCCACTGGCTGCTGCACGCCCAGCGCCGCCTGGTGCTCGGCCAGCGGCGTGATGAGCTGCCACAGCCAGGGCGAGCACCAGCCGCCGATCTGCTGGAAGGGGCCGCGGAGATAGGCCTTCACGGCGTCATGCTGCATCGTCGCACTCCTCAGCTGTTGGGGCCGCGTTCCATCGCATAGGGCTGCCACCGCTTCAGCGCGCCACCGGGCAGCACGGTGGGGTTGACGCAGGACATGGGCCAGCGCCCGGTCAGCACAAGCGCCATCTCCTGCCCCGCACGGCGCTTGCGCGCCGGGTCGAAGCGCGCGGAGGCCGAGGCGTTGTGCGGCGAGAGGATGACATGCGGCATGGCCAGCAAGGGGTTGCCCGGGGCCGGCGGCTCCTGCTCCAGCACGTCGAGGCCGGCGCCGGCGATGCGCCCGCTGGCCAGCGCATCGATCAGCGCGGCCTCGTCCACCGTCGGGCCGCGACCGGTGTTGATGAAGATGGCGCTGGGCTTCATGCGCGCGAAATGCGCGGCGCCGAGCATGCGCCCGGTATCCGGCGTGGCCGGCGCGTGCATCGAGACGAAGTCGGACTGGCTCAGCACCTCGTCGAGGCTGGCGGGCTGCACGCCGAGGGCGGACATGGTCAACTCGTCCACGAAGGGGTCATAGGCCATCAGCCGCAGGCCGAAGGGCCGCGCGCGGGCTGCCACCAGGCGGGCGACGCGGCCGAAGGCGACGAAGCCCAGCGTCATGCCGAACAGCCGCGGAACCTGCAGCAATTGCGGGCGGCCCTCGCCCCAGCGGCCCTCGCGCACCATGCGGTCCTGTTCGATGCAGCGGCGATGCGTCGCCAGCAGCAGCATCATGGCGTGGTCGGCAACTTCCTCGATGAAGGTATCGGGACAATTGGTCACCGGGATGCCGTGCTCGGTGGCTGCCACCACATCCACATAATCCACGCCCACGGTGGCGCAGGCGATGATGCGGCACTTGGTGAGCGCGGCGATCATCGGCCGCGTGAACTTCATCGCCTTGGCATAGACCGCATCGGCGCCGGGTGCCGCGGCGATGAAGGCGGCCTCGGTGGGCTCGCACTCGACGATCTCGGCACCAAGCCGTTCCAGAGCTTCAAGCTCATGCGCATAGCCGCCGCCGGCCGTGGTGAAGGACGCCCCCCTGGGCGTCAGGATCCGTGGTCCGCTCATGCTGCGCCCCCCCCGATTTCAGCGCTGGCGACGTTGCTCTAGGCTCGGCGCATCGGCAAGGGGAGAGGGCGAATGGCACGGCTGGCGGGGAAGATCGCCTGGGTCACCGGGGCGGGGAGCGGCATCGGCGAGGCCGCGGCGCTGGCGCTGGCGGAGGAGGGCGCGACGATTGTGCTCACCGGCCGCCGCGTGGCGCCGCTGGAGGATGTGGCCGCGCGCATGATCGCCGCCGGCGGCAACGCGCATGTGCAGGCCGCCGACATGATGGATGCTGGCGCGGTGCAGGCGGTGGGCGGCTTCATCGCGCAGCAATTCGGCCGGCTCGATATCCTGGTGAACAATGCGGGCCTCAACATCACGCCGCGGCGCTGGGCCGTGCTGACGCCCGAGGGCGTGGACGAGCTGCTGCGCGGCAACCTCAACAGCGCCTTCTATGCGGTGACGGTGGCCTTGCCGCTGATGCGGCCGCAGCGCGACGGCGTGCTGATCCACACCGCCTCCATGGCCGGGCGCGGCATCTCGATGCTGTCGGGCGCGGGCTACACCTCCGCGAAGCACGGCGTGGTGGCGATGAGCCACACGATCAACATGGAGGAGGGGGTGAACGGCATCCGCAGCTGCGCGGTGCTGCCGGGCGAGGTGGCGACGCCAATCCTCGACAAGCGGCCGAACCCGGTGAGCGCGGAGGAGCGCGCCAAGATGGTGCAGTCCGTGGATGTGGGCGACCTGATCCGCTACGTCGCCTGCCTGCCGCGCCACGTGACGATCAACGAGGTGTGGATCACCCCCACCTGGAACCGCAGCCATGTGGCGGCGCTGGCGCAGAAGCTGTGAGGGCTACTCCTTCACCGCGCCGGTGAGGGAGGAGACGTAGTAGTCCACGAAGAAGGAATAGAAGATCGCGACCGGCAGCGAGCCGAGCAGCGCACCGGCCATCAGCGCGCCCCATTGATAGACGTCGCCGGTGACGAGTTCCGTCAGGATGGCGACGGGGACGGTCTTGTTCTCGCTGCTCTGGATGAAGGCCAGCGCGTAGATGAACTCGTTCCAGGACAGCGTGAAGCTGAAGATGCCCGCCGAGATCAACCCAGGGATGGCGAGCGGCAGGGTGATCTGCCGCAGGATCTGCAGCCGCGTCGCGCCGTCGATCAGCGCGCACTCCTCCAGCTCATACGGGATCGACTTGAAGTAGCCGATCAGCAGCCAGGTGCAGAAGGGGATCAGGAAGGTCGGGTAGGTGAGGATCAGCGCGAAAGGCGTGTCGAACAGGCCAAGCTGCACCACCATGGTGGCCAGCGGGATGAACAGGATAGAGGGCGGCACCAGATAGGCCAGGTAGATCGCGAGCCCGACATACTGGCTGCCCTGGAAGCGCAGGCGCTGGATGGCATAGGCGGCCAGCGTGCTGGCCACCAGCGACAGCACGGTGGCGCAGACCGCCACCAGCATCGTCGTCCAGAGCCACCTTGGATAGCTGGTCTTGAACAGCAGCAGGTAGATGTGGTCGAGCGTGGGCGAAGTGATCCAGAACGGGTTGTGCTCGGTGAAGTTGTATAGCTCGGCATTCGGTTTGAAGGCCGTCACCGTCATCCAGTAGAACGGAAACAGCAGGATCAGCACGAAGCAGGCCAGCGGGACATACAGCATCACGACGCGGCGCGAGCGGCTGTCCCATGCCATGGCCTCGGGTGCGGCGGCGGCGGTGTTCTCGGCCTTGGCGGCCACGGCGTCAGTCATTGGACTCTCCCTGCTGCCACTTGCGCCGGGCCAGGCCGAAATAGCTGAACAGCGTGGCGAAGACGAGGAACGGGATCATGGACACGGCGATGGCCGCGCCCTCGCCCAGCTGCCCGCCGGGTATGCCGCGCTGGAAGGCAAGCGTGGCGAGGATATGCGTGGAATTCACCGGCCCGCCGCGGGTGATGGCGTAGACCAGCTGGAAATCGGTGAAGGTGAAGATGATGGAAAAGGTCATCACGATGGCCAGGATCGGCAGCAGCATCGGGAAGGTGATGTAGCGGAAGCGCTGCCAGGGGCTGGCGCCATCCAGCAGCGCGGCCTCGTAGAGGGATGGCGAGATGGTCTGCAGCCCGGCCAGCAGCGAGATGGCGACGAAGGGGATGCCGCGCCAGATATTGGCCGCGATCAGCGAGAAGCGCGCCGGCCAGGCCGTGTTGATGAAATCGAACGGCGTCTCGCGGATGCCGAGCACATTCACCGCGACGTAGGACAGGATGGAGAATTGCGGATCGTAGATCCACCAGAAGGCGATGGCGGACAGCACGGTGGGCACGATCCAGGGCAGCAGGATGATGGCGCGCAGCAGCGACTTCATCGGCAGGTGCTGGTTCAGCAGCAGCGCGAGCCACAGGCCCAGCGCGAATTTCCCGATGGTGGCGACGCCCGTGTAGAACACGCTGTAGAAGACCGCGTTCCAGAAGATGGGATCGGTGAAGAGATACTCGAAATTCTCGAGGCCCACCCAGATGCCGCGGCGGCCGATGGTCGTGTCGGTGAAGGCAAGGAAGATGCCCAGGCCGAGGGGATAGGTCAGGAACGTCATCAACAGCCCCACCGCGGGCAGCAGGCAGATGACGACGAGGAACGGCTTCCAGTCGAACAGCCGCGCTAGCGCGCCGTGCTGCGGGCGCATCTTGGTCCAGACCGGCGCGGCTGTGGTGGCGGACATCGACATCCCCGGAAGGGCGGCCGGCGCCCGCGGGTGCGGGCGCCGGCAGCGTGTTCAGTTCAGCGCGCGCGGAAGAAGCGCGTGGCGCGGCGCTCGGCCTCGCGCGCTGCGGCCTGCGGCGTGGCCTGGCCGGAGGCGACCGAGGCGCACATCTGCACCAACACGTAGTCGGCCGTGGCGGCGACGGAGCCCTCGGTGATCGGGCCCTTGAAGCCGTTGTAGAAGCCGCTGTTCATGGTGTCGCGGAACACGGCCACCTTCGGATCCTGGTTCCAGGTGGCGCTGGCGGCGAAGGCGTTCAGCGGCTGCGACCAGTAGCCGATATTGGCCTGCAGCCACGGGTCGTACTGCGGCGTCTCCATGAGGAAGGCGAGCAGCGCCTTCGCCGCATTCGGGAAGCGGGTGTGGCGGAACACCATGGCGTTGAGCGTAAGGCCCGCATTCGGCGCCGCATCGGCGAGGCCTTTCGGCATCGGCGTCATCTGCGTGTCCTCGGCGATCGGGCGCAGCGCCGGGTCGTTCATCATGGAGAAGTAGAGCGAAACGCCGTTCTGCGTCAGGAAGCACTCATTCGCCGCATAGGCACGGTTGTTGCTGATGTCGCCCCAGGCCAGCGTGCCGGGCACGAAGGTGGGGTACAGCTCGCGCAGGTAGTTCAGCGCGTTGATGGTCTGCGGGCTGTTGATGGCCACCGCGCCCTGCTCGTCCACCAGGAAACCGCCATGCGACCAGACCAGCCAGCTGGCGAAGGCGTTGCCATCGCCCACCGCATTGCCCAGCGCGAAGCCGGCCGGCTTGTTGATGCGGCGCAGCGCCTGGCAGAGGCGCAGGAACCCGGCATGGTCCTCCGGCGGGCGATCGAAGCCGGCTTCGCGCAGCGCCGAGGTGCGCCAGATCGCGGGGCCGCCGGACGCGCCGAAGGGCAGGCCGATCCAGCGCCCCTGCCGCATGCCATAGGCACGGGCCAGCGGCCGCCAGCCGCCATACTTGGTGCCGAGATAGGTGGCGATGTCGGTGAGGTCCGTCACCTTGTCGGCGAACAGATGCGGGCCGGCGTCGAAGCCCACGATGATGTCGGGGCCGGCGCCGGTGTTGGCGGTGACGGCGGTCTGCTGCGTGATGTCTTCCCAGCCCACGAAGTCCACGCGCACCTGCACGCCGGTCTGCTGCGTGAAGCGGGCGCAGTTGGCGTTCCAAACGTCCTGATCCGGCTGCACGAAACGCACCGGCCGCAGCATGCGCAGAGTCGCGCCCTGCTCGATCGGCAGGGTCGGCGGCGTGGCCGGCTGGGTGACGATCTGCGCGCCGGCGCCGCCGGCGGCGAGGGTGGCGCCGCCGAGCGCGAGCGCGGCGCGGCGGGTGATGAGATGGGCCATGGTTTTCGTTTCCTCCTTCTGGGTTTCAGTGCGCCAGGCGGTTGCCATCGGGCCCGAACAGATGGACCAGCGACAGGTCGGGCTTCACATGCAGCGTATCGCCGGGCCGGCCAGTGACGCGTTCGCGGAAGGCCCCGATCAGCGTGCTGTTGCCGATGCGCAGCGATACCTGCGTCTCGGATCCGGTCGGCTCCACCAGCACGATCGTGGCGGGAAGCCCGTCCTCGGCCAGCGAGAGGTGCTCCGGCCGCACGCCATAGGTGGCAACGGTCGCGGGTGCGTGGGCGGGGAGTGGTAGCAGCGCGCCGCCCTCGGTGCGGAAGCCGCCATCCGCGACCTGCCCGTGCAGCAGGTTCATCGCCGGGCTGCCGATGAAGCCGGCGACGAAGAGGTTGGCCGGGCGATCATACAGCGCCAGCGGGGCGCCGGCCTGCTCGATGCGGCCGTGGTTCATCACGACGATCTGATCGGCCATGGTCATGGCCTCGATCTGGTCATGCGTGACGTAGACGGTGGTGGTGGCAAGCCGCTGCTGCAATTCCTTGATCTCGCTGCGCATCTGCACGCGCAGCTTGGCGTCCAGGTTGGACAGCGGCTCGTCGAACAGGAACACCTGCGGGTGGCGCACGATGGCGCGGCCCATCGCCACGCGCTGCCGCTGGCCGCCCGAGAGCTGGCGCGGATAGCGATCGAGCAGCGCATCGAGGCCGAGGATCTTCGCCGCCTTCTGCACCTCCTCCTCCATGATCGCGGCCGGCGCCTTGGCCAGCTTCATGGAGAAGGCCATGTTTTCGCGCACCGTCATGTGCGGGTAGAGCGCGTAGTTCTGGAACACCATGGCGATGTCGCGGTCCTTCGGCGGCAGGGTGTTTACCACCGTGCCACCAATCGCGATTTCGCCCCCCGAGATGTTCTCGAGGCCCGCGATCATGCGCAGCAGCGTGGACTTTCCGCAGCCGGAGGGACCAACGAGGACGACGAATTCGCCATCCGCGATCTCGACATCCACACCGTGCAGGATGCGGGTGCTGCCGAAGACCTTGCGCACCTGCCGCACCGACACCGTCGCCATTCATCGCCCCCCTGCGCGCCTCCGTGCCGGGGCTTCGCCAAGGGGAGGCTACACACGGCGCGGCAAAACGCGCAACCGCGCTGCTGGACGGCACGCGGCGCGCGCGTTAGGGCAGCGCGGCAGCGACGAAGGGCCCCGATGCCGCAGAACCACCGGCTTCTCGCCGCCTTGCTCGGCGCCCTCACCGCGCTCGGGCCGCTCGGCGTGGACATGTACTTGCCGGCCTTCCCCACGATGGGCGAGGCGCTGGGCGCGACGCCCGCCGCCATTCAGCGCACGCTGGCCACCTTCCTGCTCGGCATGGCGGTGGGGCAGTTGGCCTACGGCCCGCTGGCTGATCGGCTGGGGCGGAGGCGGCCGCTTTTCGCGGGCCTCGCCGTGTTCACCCTGGCCTCCATCGGCTGCGCGGTGGCGGCCTCGGCCGAGGCGCTGGCGTGGCTGCGCCTGATGCAGGCGCTGGGCGGCTGCGTCGGCGTGGTGGTGGCGCGCGCGGTGGTGCGCGACCTGTGCGACGAACGCGGCGCGGTGCGCATGATGGCGATGCTGATGCTGGCCATGGGTGCTGCGCCGATCCTGGCGCCGATGCTGGGCGGCTGGCTGCTGGCGGGCTTCGGCTGGCGCGCCATCTTCTGGGTGCTGGCGGCCTATGGCCTTGTGGCGCTGGCACTGGTGGCGCTGTTCCTGCCGGAGAGCCTGCCGCCCGAGCGGCGCCGGCGCGACAGCCCGGCCGAGGTGCTGGTGGTGTATCTGGGCATCCTGCGCGATCGCCGCTTCCTCTCCTGCGCGCTGGCCGGCGCGCTGCCGATGACCGGCCTGTTCGCCTATCTCGTGGGTTCGCCGCATGTGCTGATGGGGCAGCACGGCCTCAGCCCCGTCACCTACGGTATGGCCTTCGGCTCCAATGCCTTGGGGCTCATCGTGATGAGCCAGGTGACGGCGCGGCTGGTGCGGCGCCATGCCCCGGCGGTGCTGCTGCACCGCGCGCTGCTGGCGCAGGCGGCGGCTGGCGTGCTGGCCTTCGTCGCGACGCTGTCGGGCCTGTTGTGGCCGTTGCTGCTGTCCTTCTTCCTCTACCTGTCGGTGATGGGCATGGTGCTGCCCATCGCCGGCGCCATGGCGATGGCGCCGCTTGGCCGCGTGGCGGGCAGCGCCTCGGCCTTGATCGGCACGCTGCAATTCGGCAGCGGCGCGGTGGTGGGCGTGCTGCTCGGCGCGCTCGGCGGCGGCGCGGCGTGGCCTATGGGCGCCCTTCTCGCCTGCGGCGGAGTGGCGGGGCTCGTCGCGCATCGCGCACTGCGGGGCTGATCGGCGCCGACTCCATCAGCGCCTCGGCGGCGGCCACCACCTTTGCCGCATCGGGCTTCAGCGCATCCTCCAGCGGCGGCGAGAAGGGGATGGGCACGCGCGGCTGGCCGAGGCGGCCGGCCGCCTTCACCGCGCGCGGGCCGAGCCGCTCGATGACGCGGGCCAGTACCTCGGCGCCGAAGCCGCTGGTGGTGACGGCCTCATGCACCACCAGCAGGCGCCCGGTGCGCGACACGCTTTCGCACACCGCCTGCTCGTCCCACGGCCACAGCGTGCGCAGGTCCAGCACGTCGCAGGAGACGCCGCGCGCGGCGAGCGTGGCCGCGGCCTCCTGCACCGCCGGCGTGATGGCCGACCAGGTGACGATGGTCAGGTCCTCGCCCTCGCGCAGGGTGCGCGCGACGCCGAAGGGGATCGGCTCGATCTCGTCGGCCACCTCGCCGGTCATCGGGAACAGGTTCTTGGGGTCGAAGAACAGCACCGGGTCGTCGCTGCGGATGGCGGAAACCAGCAGGCCCGCGGCATCGGCCGGGCTGGAGGGCACCGCGACGATGACGCCGGGCAGGTGGGTAAACCAGCTCTCCAGCATCTGCGAATGCTGCGCGGCCGAGTTGCGCCAGATGCCGTGCGGCATGCGCACCACCACGGCGGGCTTGGCCTGGCCGCCGAACATGTAGCGCACCTTGGCGATCTGGTTCACCAGCTCGTCCATCGCGCACATAACGAAGTCGAAGATGCGCATCTCGATGATCGGCCGCGTGCCGACCAGCGCGGCGCCCAGGCCCGCGCCCATGATGACGCTTTCGGATATCGGCGTGGAGACGATGCGCCGCGCACCGAACTCGTCGAGAAAGCCGCGATACTGGCCGAACAGGCCGCCGCGGGCGACATCCTCGCCCAGCACCCAGACGCGCGGATCGCGGCGCATCTCCTGCAATGCGGCGCGGCGCGCGGCTTCCACCAGCGTGATCTCGGCCATGTCAGCCACCCTCCTGCACGGCGCCGACATCCTGCACATCGTCCCAGGCGACAGCGGGATCCGGCCAGGCCGCCGTCAGCGCGGCGCCGCGCGCATGCGACATCTCGGCCTCCGCCTCGCCCGCCAGCGCATCCAGCGTGCGGGTGGAGACGCCCTCGGCCAGCAGGCGCGCGCGCAGCCGGCCGATGGGCTCGGCAGCGCGGGCCGCAGCCACGTCATCGGCGTTGCGCCAGGCGGCGGGATCGGTGCTGGTGTGGCCGGTGATGCGGTAGGTGAGGGCGTGCAGCAGCCGCGGCCCGCCGCCGCCGCGAATCTCGGCCAGCAGGCGGCCGGCCGCGCCATCCACCGCCGCCACGTCATTGCCGTCTACGCTCAAGGCAGGCACGCCAAGCGCCTCTGCGCGCGCGGTGATGCCCGGGCCGGCGGTGACGCTGGCGGTGGCGGTGAAGGCGGCCACGCCGTTGTCCTCGCACACGAACAGCACGGGCAGGCGATACAGCGCGGCCCAGTTGAGGCCCTCGAGGAAGGGGCCGCGATTCACGGCGCCATCGCCGAAGAAGCACGCCACCACCGCGTCGGAGCCCAGCAGCTGCAGGCCCTGCGCGGCGCCGACCGCAATCGGGATGCCACCGGCCACCACGCCATTGGCGCCGAGCATGCCGACGCTGAAATCAGCGATGTGCATGGAACCACCCTTGCCGCGGCAATGCCCGCCGGCGCGGCCGAACAGCTCCTCCATCATGCCAGCCACGCCGGCCCCCTTGGCCAGCGCATGGCCGTGGCCACGATGGTTGGAGGTGATTCGATCGTCGCGCCGCAGATTGACGCAGACGCCCGCGGCAACGCCCTCCTGCCCGATCGAGACATGCAGCGGGCCGGGAATCTCACCGGCGCGATGCGCGGCGAGCGCCGTCTCCTCGAAGGCCCTGATGCGGCACATGGTGCCATAGAGCGCCAGCAGCCGCGCCCGGTTGTCGCCCACACTCGCCATCGGCGCCGCATCCCCCCGTGGCCCCCCCGCCACGAGGGGGACTTGCGGAGGATGCGGCAGCGCGCGAAGGAATCAAGACGGGGAGGGCGAATGATGCAGGCCGGCGCGCCGCTGGTGCTCGACAGCGTGACGGCGCTCGGCGCCGATGCCCATGGCCGCGTGGCCTGCTGCGCCAGCCATGGCGGCGTCTATGCCGCGTGGTATGCGGCGCAACGGGGCGTTTCGGCCCTGCTGCTGCACGATGCCGGCATCGGGCGCGAGCGCGCGGGCGTGGGCGGCCTCGCCTGGCTGGACGCGCTCGGCGTGCCGGCTGCGTGCGTCGGGCACCGCACGGCGCGCATCGGCGACGGCGCGGACATGACGGCGCGCGGCACGCTGAGCGAGGTGAACGCGGCCGGCGCCGCGCTGGGCCTCGCGCCGGGGATGCCCTGCGCCGAGGCACTCGCCCGCCTCGCCGCTGCAGCCCTGCCACCCGCCGCGCTGCCGGCCCCGATGGACGAGGCGCGGCATGAGGTCGTGGCGCATGGCGCGCTGCGCGTCATCGCGCTCGATTCGAACGGCCTCGTCGGCCCGGGGGATGCCGGGCATATCGTCGTCACTGGCTCGCATGGCGGGTTGCTGGGAGGACGGCCGGCCACGGCCGTGAAGGCCGCGGTGCGCGCCGCGCTCTACAATGACGCCGGCTTCGGCATCGATGATGCCGGGGTGTCGCGCCTGCCGGCGCTGGCGGCCCGCGGTATCGCGGGTGGCACGGTGTCCTGCTTCTCGGCGCGGATCGGCGATGGGCTTTCGACGCTGAACGACGGCTGGATCTCGGCTGTCAACGCAATTGCGGCCGCGCGTGGCGGCCGCATCGGACAATCCGCGCGCGAATTCGTCGCCGCGATGGTGGAGCACGCCTGAATGCCCGATGCCCCGAACGCCACCCGCCGCATGAGCGGTGGCCAGGCGATGGCCGAGATGCTGAAGCTGCACGAGACGGGGCCCATGTTCGGCATGGGCGGATTCCAGTTGCTGCCCTTCTACGAGGCCTGCCGCGCGCTTGGCGTGCAGCACTATCTGATCAACGACGAACGCTGCGGTGCCTTCGCGGCCGATGCCTTCGCGCGCGTCACCAACCGGCCCGGCCTGGTGGACGGCACGCTGGGGCCGGGTGCGACGAACCTGGCCACCGGGCTGGCGGAGGCCTTCAACGCCGGCATGCCGATGGTGGCGATCATCGGCGATGCGAACCGCCAGCACGCCTGGAAGAACATGACGCAGGAGGCGCGGCAATTCGACGTTCTGCGCCCCCTGGTGAAGGAGGCGATCCGCGTCGAGGTGATTGGCCGCATACCCGAGCATTTCCGCCGCGCCTTCGCGGTGGCCACCAGCGGCCGCCCCGGCCCGGTGCTGATCGCCGTGCCCGAGGACATCGCGCATGGCGAGCATGAGTTCGACGCGGCGGATTTCTGGATCGATCCGGGCACGCTGCGCGCCCAGGCACGGCGCTTCCGCCCCGATGCGGCCGATCTCGCGCGCGCGGCGGCGCTGCTGGCCAAGGCCGAGCGGCCACTGATCCTGGCCGGTGGCGGCGTTCATATCAGCGAGGCGCAGCAGGCACTGCAGGATTTCGCCGAGGCGCAGGGCATCCCGGTGGCGCACACCATGTCCGGCAAGGGTGCCATCGCCTGCACCCACGCGTTGTCGGCCGGCGTGTTCGGCCGCTATTCGCGCATCGCCAATGACCTGATCGCAATGAGCGACTGCCTGCTCGTGGTGGGCTGCAAGCTGGGTGAGATCGCCACCAAGCGCTTCACCTTGATGCCGTCGGGCGTGCCGCTGATTCATCTGGACATCCTGCCCGAGGAGATCGGCCGCACGACGCGCCAGGCGGTGGCGCTGGTGGGCGATGCGCGGGAAGGGATCGCCGATCTCGCCACGGCGCTTGAGGATGCCGGCCGGCGCCGTGCGGCGCGCGCCGGCTGGTGCGCCGAGGTGCCGGCGCGCATGGCGGCCTGGCGGGAGACGGCGCGCGAGCGACTGGAAAGCGTGGAAAGCCCGATCAATGTGGGCCGCATCCTGCATGAACTGAACGGCATTCTGCGCCCGCAGGACGTGCTGGTGGCCGATGGGGGCTTCGCGGCGCATTGGGGCGCGCTGTTCTTCGACACCAAGCGTGCCGGCCGCGGCTTCGTGGCGGATCGCGGCTTCGCCTCCATCGGCTATGGCGTGCCGGGCGGCATCGGCGCGCAGCTGGGCGTGGGCGCCGGACGGCGGGTTGTGTCGCTCACCGGCGATGGCGGGTTCAACATGTCGATGGGCGATCTGGAAACCGCGCGGCGTGTCGGCGCGCCGATCGTCGCCTGCGTCTTCAACAACGCTGCCAGCGGCTATGTGAAGGCGCTGCAGCATGCCGTGTTCGGCCCGGGCAACTACCAGTCCAGCGACCTGGTGGAGATGGATTACGCGGCGATCGCCAACGCCATGGGCTGCCAGGGCATCCGCGTGACGGACCCCGAGCGCCTGGCTGGCGCGCTGGCCGCGGGCCTCGAGAACACCGACACGCCGACCATTCTTGACATCGTGGTGACGCGCGACCCGGCGCGGATGCTGCCGGCGGCCGACAACCGCACGCTCAAGGTGCAGAAGGGCGACCGGCCGGTGTGATTGCGCGATGAAATGTCAGCCGCGTGGCGGGCCGCCGTAACACTTCCGCCATCGGCATCGAATATCATGCGCTGCCCCAGGAGCGCTTGCCGATGCCCAGCGTGCTCAGCCTTGCCTTCACGCCGCGCTTCATCTGCCTCACGCTTGCAGCGCTGCTCACGGCGCTGTTCGCGTTGGCGCTGCTGCTGGCCCCCACCGCCTGGCCATGGCTGCTGCCAGGCTTGCTGGTTGCGGGCGGCCTTTCAGCGTTGGGTCTGCGGGATCTGTTCCACCCGCGGCACGCCATCCTGCGGAACTTCCCGATTGCGGCGCATCTGCGCTTCATCCTCGAGGAGATCCGGCCCGAAATGCGGCAATACTTCTTCGAGGATGAGAAGCACGGCACGCCGTTCAGCCGTGACAAGCGCGCAGTGGTCTACCAGCGTGCGAAGAAGCAGCTCGACAAGCGGCCCTTCGGCACGCAGTACGATGTCTATGCCGCGGGCTTTGAGTGGCTGCACCATTCCATCGCGGCCAAGCCCGTCTCGCCCACACCGCCCCGCGTGAGGATCGGCGGGCCCGATTGCACGCAGCCCTATGATGCCTCGATCTTCAACATCTCGGCGATGAGCTTCGGCTCGCTTTCGGCCAATGCGATCCGCGCGCTGAACCAGGGGGCCAAGGCCGGTGGCTTTGCGCACGACACGGGCGAGGGCGGCATCAGCCCCTATCACCTTGAGGCCGGTGGCGACCTGATCTGGGAGATCGGCTCCGGCTACTTCTCGGCGCGGCACCCCGATGGACGCTTCGATCCCGAGCGTTTCGCCGAGAATGCGCGCCGGCCGCAGGTGAAGATGGTGGAGCTCAAGCTCAGCCAGGGCGCCAAGCCGGGCCATGGCGGCGTGCTGCCGGCGGCGAAGGTGAGTGCCGAGATCGCGGCGACGCGCGGCGTGCCGATGGGGCAGGATTGCGTCTCGCCCTCCGGGCACACGGCCTTCGCCACGCCGGTCGAGCTGCTGCGCTTCATCGCGGAGATGCGCCGGCTGTCTGGCGGCAAGCCAGCCGGCTTCAAGCTGTGCATCGGCCATCGGTGGGAGTTCCTGGCGCTCTGCAAGGCCATGGTGGAAACCGGCATCACGCCGGATTTCATCGTGGTGGACGGCACCGAGGGCGGCACCGGTGCGGCGCCGCTGGAATTCATGGACCATGTCGGCATGCCGATGCGCGAGGGGGTTTCCTTCGTCCACAACGCCCTGGTCGGCGTGGGGCTTCGCGATCGCGTGCGCATCGGATGCGCCGGCAAGGTGACCAGCGCCTTCGACATCGCGCGCGCCATGGCGCTCGGCGCCGATTGGTGCAACGCCGCGCGCGGCTTCATGTTCGCCGTCGGCTGCATCCAGTCCCTGTCCTGCCACACCGATCGCTGCCCCACCGGAGTCGCGACGCAGGACCCGACGCGGGCTCGCGCCCTGGTGGTGCCCGACAAGGCGACCCGCGTGGCGCAGTTCCATGCGGCCACGCTGCAGGCGTTGGCTGAGCTTGTGGCGGCTGCCGGCCTCGAGCATCCCTCGCAGATCCGTGCGCGCCATTTCTGGCGGCGCGTGTCGGCGCAGGAGGTGCGCAGCTTCGCCAGCCTGTTCCCGGTGCTGCAACCTGACGAATTGCTGCGCGGCACCGAGGACCCGCGGTTCCGCGAGAGCTGGGCCATGGCCGATCCGCGCTCCTTCGCGCCGTTGCCCCTGCCGCGCTGAAACACCCTCGCCGCGGCGCCGGCTTCGGCTATCCTCCGGCGCAGGGGGAAGCACCGATGGGCAGCTTGGCGACGGCGATGAATCTCGGGCGGCTGCTGACGCAGACGGCGCGCCGCCTGCCGGACGCGCCGGCGCTGGTGTGGGGCGCGCAGCGATGGACCTTCGCCGCGCTCGACGCACGGGTGGACCGCCTGGCGGCAGCACTGCGTGGCCTTGGCGTGGCGAAGGGTGATCGCGTGCTGGTGCATGCGCGCAACTCCAACGCGATGTTCGAAAGCCTCTGGGCCTGCTTCAAGATCGGCGCCGTTTGGGTGCCCACCAATGTGCGGCTGACGCCGGCCGAGGTGGCATGGCTCGGCGCCTCCTCCCGCGCGGCTGTGATGCTGCGCGATTCCAGCTTCACCGCGCACGCCGATGCGGTGCGTGCGGCCGGGCCGCATCTGCGCCACGTGGTCGCCATCGGCGACGCCCGCGCCGATGAGCTGGACTACGAGGCGCTGCTCGCCGCCGCCACGCCGCCGCCGGCGGACCATGAGGCGGCCGTCGCGCATGACGATCCCTGCTGGTTCTTCTACACCTCAGGCACCACGGGCCGGCCCAAGGCGGCGGTGCTGACCCATGGGCAGATGGCCTTCGTGGTGACCAACCACCTGGCGGACCTGCTGCCCGGCACGACCGAGCGCGATGCCTCGCTGGTGGTGGCGCCGCTGTCGCATGGCGCGGGTATCCATCAGCTGACGCAGGTGGCGCGCGGCGCCGTCACGGTGCTGCTGCCGGGCGAGCGCTTCGACGCGGCGGAGGCCTGGCGTCTGGTGGAGCAGCATCGCGTGACGAACATGTTCACCGTGCCCACCATCCTGACCGCGCTGGTGCGCGACCAAGCGGTGCGGCAGCACGACCACAGCAGCCTGCGCCACGTGATCTATGCCGGCGCGCCGATGTATCGCGCCGACCAGGAGGAAGCGCTGGCCGTGCTCGGTCCCTGCCTGGTGCAGTATTTCGGGCTCGGCGAGGTGACGGGCAACATCACGGTGCTGCGCGCCGACCAGCACACGCCCGAGAATCTCGGCACCTGCGGCACGCCGCGCACGGGCATGGAGGTGGCGATCCTGGCCGAGGACGGCAAGCGCCTGCCGCCTGGTGTGATCGGCGAGATCTGCGTGCGTGGCCCCGCCGTGTTCGCCGGCTATTTCGAGAACGAGGCGGCGAATGCCAAGGCCTTCGCCGGTGGCTGGTTCCACACCGGCGACCTTGGCGTGCTGGATTCGCGCGGCTTCCTCACCATCACCGGCCGCGCCTCGGACATGTACATCTCAGGCGGCTCCAACGTGTATCCGCGGGAGGCCGAGGAGGCGCTGCTGACGCATGCGGCGGTGGCAGAATGCGCCGTGGTGGGCCTGCCGCATCCGAAATGGGGCGAGGCCGGCGTGGCCTGCGTGGTGCCGCGCGCCGGCATGGCGGTGGACGAGTCCGTGCTGCTGGCGCATCTGCAGGACCGCATCGCGCGCTACAAGCAGCCGCTGCGCGTGGTGCTGTGGGACGCGCTGCCGAAATCGGGTTATGGCAAGGTGCCCAAGGCGATGATCCGCGACCGGCTGGCGGAGCAGGGCATCGCGTTCTAGCCTTCAGGAAACGGGAGCCCGCCGCGATGTCCGCCACGCTGTTCGAGAACGCCCGCCTGCTGGATGGCACCATCAACCAAGCCGGCCATGTGCTGGTGGAGGATGGCATGATCCGCGAGGTTTCGGACCAGCCGATCCGCAGCGCCGCCGCGCGCCGGGTGGATCTGCGCGGGCGCACGCTGATGCCGGGGCTGATCGATGCGCATGTGCATGTGATCGCCACCATGGTGAATCTTGGCCAGAACGCGATGCTACCGGATGCGCTGGTGGCGCATCGCGCGGCGAAGATCATGCACGCGATGCTGATGCGCGGCTTCACCACCATCCGCGACCTCGGCGGTGCCACCCACGGGCTGCGCCTGGCGCGCGACGAGGGGCTGTTCGATGCGCCCCGCATGGTGATCTGCGGCAAGGCGATATCCTCCACGGGCGGGCACAGCGATGCGCGCGGGCGGCTCGATACGCGCGACAATGGCTGGGTCGAGGGGCGGCTCGGCGCGCTGGGCCGCATCGCTGATGGCGTGGCGGCGGTGCGCCGCGCCTGCCGCGAGGAAATCAAGGCCGGGGCGGACTACATCAAGATCATGGCCAATGGCGGCGTCGCCTCGCCGACCGATCCCATCGCCTTCCTCGGCTATTCACGCGAGGAGCTGCGTGCCTTCGTCGAGGAGGCGGAGCTGGCGCAGACCTATGTGGCCGCGCATCTCTACACCGACGAAGCGATCGACCGTGCCGTGGAATGCGGCGTGCTGAGCCTCGAGCACTGCAACCTCATCGAGGAGGCGACCGCGCGCAAGGCGGCGGTGGCCGGCGCCATCGCCTGCCCGACGCTGGTCACCTACCAGGCGTTGCGCGACGAGGGCGAGGCGCTCGGCCTGCCGGCGGCCAGCGTGGCGAAGATCGACACCGTGCGGCTGGCCGGGCTGGCGAGCCTCGAGAAGATGCAGCGGGCCGGGCTGACCATGGCCTTCGGCACCGACCTGCTGGGCGAGATGCACCGCCACCAGTCGGAGGAATTCGTCATCCGCGGCCGCGTGCTGCCGGCTGAGGAGGTGATCCGCAGCACCACCATCCACGCCGCGAAGCTGCTGCGCATGGAAGGGCGGATCGGCTGCCTCGCGGTGGGCGCGCATGCCGACCTGATCGTGGTGGAGGGCGACCCGCTGGCTGACCTCGCGCTGCTGACGGGGCAGGGGCGGCACATGCCGGCCATCATGCTGGGCGGGCGCTTCGTGAAGGATCAGCTCTGATCGCCCGCGTGGCGTGAAACCGTGGCGCGCTCGCCCAGCAGGCCGCGCGGCCGTGCCACGAGGATTGCGGCGATCAGCACGCCGATCAGCACCACCTGCAGCGCCGCGCCGCGCGCCTGCTCGGCCTGGGGCAGCACCTCGCGCAGCAGGCCGCCGCTGACGCTCCAGATCGCCCAGACGATGATCGCACCCAGCACCGCCCCGGCATTGTTGCCGGAGCCGCCGACAATCAGCATCGCCCAGATCTGGAAGGTGAGGATCGGCAGGAAATCCTCGGGCGCGATATAGCCGACGAAATGCGCATAGAGCGCGCCGCCGAGGCCCATCAGCATGCAGCCCAGCACGAAGGCCTGCAGCCGGAAGGCGGCGGCGCGCTTGCCGAGCGAGGCGGCCGCCGGCTCATCCTCGCGGATCGCGCGCAGCACGCGGCCCCAGGGGCTGGCCACCAGCCGCTCCAGCGCCCACCAGGCGGCGGCGAGCACCGCGGCTACCAGGCCGAGATAAGCGAGATTCCACACGAGCCCGCTGCCCAGAACCGTGAAGAACGGCTTCGGGATGGACTGGATGCCGAAGGGCCCGCCGGTCAGCGCCTCGGCGTTCAGCGCGACGAGCTGGATCACCACCGCGATGCCGAAGGTGGTGATGGCGAGGTAGTCCTCGCGCAGGCGCAGGGCGGCCACGCCCACCACCAGCGCCGCGATGCCCGACAGCGCCATGGCGCCGAGCCATCCAACCAGGATCGGCAGGCCGAATCCGCCGAAGCGCCCGGCCTCCGGCGCGCCGGTGAGCAGTGCCGAGGCATAGGCGCCGATCGCCACGAAGCCGGCAACGCCGACGTTGAACAGCCCGCAGAAGCCCCATTGCAGGTTCAGGCCCAGCGCCATCACGGCGAAGATGCCGGCGAAGACCAGGAAGAACGAGGCGTAGGACAGCAGCGACAGCGCATCCATCACGGCTTCTCCCCGAAAAGCCCGGTGGGGCGCAGCAGGAGGATGGCGATCAGCACCAGGAAGGCCGTGGCGGCGCGGTACTCGGCGCCGAAGATCGGCACAGAGAAGCTCTCCGCCATGCCCACGATGAAGCCGCCCAGCACCGCGCCCCAGACGCTGCCGATGCCGCCCAATATGGCCGCGGCGAACAGCGGCAGCAGCAGGTCGAAGCCCAGCATCGGGCGGATCTGCCCGACGAGGCCCGCGAAGACGCCGGCGATGGCGGCGAGTGCGGCGCCGATGATCCAGGTGGCGCGTACGACGGCATCCACATCCACGCCGGCCACCCGCGCCAGCGCCGGGTTCATCGCGGTGGCGCGCATGGCGCGGCCCAGCGTGGTGCGCGTCAGCAGCAGGTGCAGGCCCAGCACCACCACGGCGGTCAGCCCGAGCACAAGCATCTGGTCCGGCGTGATGCGCAGCCCGCCCAGCGTATCGCGCGGCACCAGGCGAAGCGCGATCTGGATTTCGCGCGAATAGTATTCGGGCAGCGTGCCGTAGAAGAACTGCAGCAGGTTGCGCAGCGCCAGCGCCGCACCGAAGCTCGCGATCACCAGCGTGATGGCGTTGCCATGGCGGCGCAGGCGCCGGAACAGCGCCCAATCCACCGCCAGCGCGATGCCGGCGGTGAGTGCCGCCGCGATCACCATCGCCACCAGCAATTCCCAGCCGAAGGAGAAGGGGCCGATCGGCTGCATCACGCCGCCGCCGGTGACGGCCAGCGTGAAGGCCAGCGCCGTGACAGCCAGGTAGGCGCCCCAGGTCATGAACTCGCCCTGGCCGAAATTGGCGAAGCGCAGGATGGAGTAGGTGAGGGTGAGCCCCACCGCGCCGAGCGCGATGACCGAGCCGACGATCAGCCCATCGGCCAGCAATTGCAGCATCCCTAGCCCTCCAGCCCGGCGCCGAGATACAGGCCGGCCATGCGCGGATCCCCCGCCAGATCCGCGGCGCGGCCGACCAGGCGTTCGCGCCCCTCCACCAGCACCGCCGCGCGGTCGGCGATGGCCAGCGCCGCCTTCACGTTCTGCTCGACCAGCATGATGGTGACGCCGCTGTCGCGCACCGCGCGCAGCCTTTCGAACACCACGCCGACCAGCTTGGGCGAGAGGCCGGCCGAGGGTTCATCCAGCATCAGCACCGAGGGCGAGGCGATCAGCGCGCGCGCCACTGCCAGCATCTGCCGTTGCCCGCCGGAAAGCCGCCCGGCGGAGAGCTTGCGTTGGCGATCCAGGTCGGGGAACAGCGCCATCAGATTGTCGATGCTGCCGCGCCGCGGCTTCGGCACGAGTGCTGCGGCCAGCTGCAGGTTCTCGATCACGCTGAGATTGGCGAAGATGTTTTCGGTCTGCGGCACGAAGCCGAGGCCTTCGCGCACCATGCGATGCGCCGGCGTGGCCGTGATGTCGCGGCCCTCCAGCAGCACGCGGCCGGACCAGATGGGCACCAGCCCCGCGGCGGCCTTCACCAGCGTGGATTTACCCGCGCCGTTGGGGCCGAGCAGTGCCACGATCTCGCCCGCGGCAACCTCCAGCGATGCGCCGCGCAGGATGGGCAAGCCGGGCTCGTAGCCGCCCTCGACATCGATGAAAGCGAGGGCGGCCGTCACCCGAGATAGGCCTCGACCACGCGCGGGTCCTGCCGCACCGCCTCCGGCGCGCCCTCCAGCAGCTTGCGGCCCTGCGCCAGCACCATGACCGGGCGGCAGAGCGACATCACCAGCTCCATGTTGTGCTCGATGATAAGGAAGGTGGTGCCGGCGGCGTTGAGCGCCTGGATTTTCTCCATGATCGTCGCCAGCAGCGGCGGCGCCACGCCCGCGCCAGGTTCGTCCAGCAGGATCAGCTTCGGCTCGGCCACCAGCACGCGGGCCAATTCCAGCAGCTTCCGCTGCCCGCCGGAAAGCACGCGCGCCGGCTGCTGTGAAAGCCGCGAGAGGCCGACGAAATCCAGCCAGTGCATGGCGCGCGCCCGCAGCCGACGCTCCTCCTCCGCCACCGCGCCGGGCGAGAGCCAATTGGCCCAGAAGCGCTCGCCACGCTGGCCGGGCGGCGCCAGCATCACATTCTCCAGCACCGTCATGGCGGGGAAGGGGCGGGGAATCTGGAAGGTGCGGCCGAGGCCGCGGGCGAAGACCTGGTCGGGCCGCAGCCCCTCGATGCGCGCGCCATCCAGGGTGAGCGTGCCGCCATCGGGCTTCAGGCTGCCGGCGATGCAGTTGAACAGCGTGGTCTTGCCGGCGCCGTTCGGGCCGATCAGCCCTGTGATGCTGCCGCGCGCAAGGGTGAACGAGACGCCATCCACCACCGGCGGCCCCCCGAACCCCTTCGTCAATCCCTCCGCGACCAGCATTGCGCGGCCATCTCCCGGCTTCGCTGCGCTTCAACAGGCAGGGCGCCATGCGGTCAAGGCCCGCGCTTGCCGGCGGCCGGCGCGCGGCCGATATGGCGGGGATGGAGAGGGTGGGCGCGATGGCGGACGACGAGTTCGAATTGTGGGATCTGCGCGTGGAGGTGGTGGCACCCGAGGGCGCGCGGCTGTGGTGCGGCGCCCAGCCCGGCGACTATTTTGAGGTGGAGGGCGAGATGCTGCGCCTGCCGCCAGGGCAGGGCTTCTCGATGTATTCGCTGGCCGCGCTGCTGCCGCTGCTGCCCGCCAAGCAACGCCCCGCGCACCCGATGGACTGGATGTCCACCGACGCCGAGGTGGCCTGCCCAGACCCCAATTGCCGGAGCCGCTTCCGCATAACGCGCACCGCGCTGCGCCGCTTCCGGCATGGCGACACAACCGCGGTGCCGGCGCCATGAGCGTGCAAAGCTTCGAACTGGCGCCGGGCTACCGCGTCTCGCGCCTGCTGCGCGGGGGGTGGCAGCTGGCCGGCGGACATGGCGCGGTGGAGCGCGAGCGCGCCATCGCTGACATGCGCGCCTTCCTCGATGCCGGCGTCACCACCTTCGACTGCGCCGACATCTATACCGGTGTCGAGGAAATGATCGGCGCCTTCCGCGAAAGCCTGCCCGCGTCTGACCGGGCACGGCTGCAGGTGCACACCAAGTTCGTGCCGGACTGGTCGGACCTGCCGCGGGTCGATTTCGACTATGTCGAGCGCATCATCGCGCGCTCCTGCGCGCGGCTGCGGGTGGAGGCGCTGGACCTGGTGCAGTTCCATTGGTGGAACTACGCGGTGCCCGGCATGGTGGAGGCTGCGCAGCATTTGCGGCGCCTGCAGCAGGCCGGCCGCATCCGCCACATCGGCGGCACGAATTTCGATGCACCGCATACGGCCGCGATGCTGGCGGCAGGCGTGCCGGTGGTGTCCATGCAGACGCAGTATTCGCTGTTGGATCGTCGGCCGGCGGGCGCGCTTTCGGCGCTCTGCGCGCAGCACGGCGTGAAGCTGCTGTGCTACGGCACGGTGGCGGGCGGGTTCCTTTCCGCACGCTGGCTCGGCCAGCCGGCCCCGGCCGAGCCGTTGGCGAATCGCAGCCTGGTGAAATACCGGCTGATCATCGAGGAATTCGGCGGGTGGGATGCGTTCCAGGCCCTGCTGCGCGCGCTGGATGGCATCGCCCGCCGGCATGGCGCCTCGATCACCGCGGTGGCCACGCGCTGGGTGCTGGACCAGCCGCATGTGGCGGGCGCCATCGTCGGCGCGCGCTATGCCGAGCATCTGCCGGACAACCTCCGGGTGTTCGACTTCGCGCTGGATGCGGCCGACCACGCCGTGCTGGCGCCGGTCCTGGCTGCGCATCCTGGCCCGATGGGCGATACCTACGAGCTGGAGCGCGACCGCGATGGCCCGCATGGCAGGATCATGAAGTATGACCTCAACAAGTCCTGAGGCGGCCGCCTGCGCCGCCGAGATCGTCGCGCTGCACGCGGCCTTCGAGGCCTGGCTGGGCGCCGCTGGAAGCGGCGATGCCGGGCGCTTCGAGGCGGCCTTCGATGCCGGCTTCGCCATGGTGATGCCCAGCGGCCGCATGCTGCAGCGCGCCGCCGTGCTGGCCTTCCTGCGCGAGGGCCGCGGCAGCCGCGGCGCGGGCTTCCGCATCGCGATCGAGGATGTGGCCGTGCTGCACGCCACGCCGCCGCTGCTGCTGATGCACTATGTCGAGCGCCAATGGACCGGCGGCCAGGAAACCGCGCGCCGCGCCAGCGCGCTGTTCCGGGTGGAGGCCGCCGGGCCGCGCTGGCTGTTCGTGCAGGAAAGCTGGATCACCCCGCCCGGCTGAGGCCGGTTTACAAGCCCGGGTGCCAGGGGGAGACTGCGGCCAACCAAGGTCCTGGGAGCCGGAGAAGACCCCATGCGTATCGCCCGCCATGCGGCGCTTGCCGCCACGCTGCTCGCCACCGTTGCAGCCACCCCCTGGGCCACGCCCGCGCTCGCGCAGGCGCCTGCCTGCACGCACACCGCGGGCATGGTGGTCTCCCTCACCGGGCCGGCCGGGCGGTTCGGCCAGGCGGCTGCGAAATCCGTGGAGCTCGCCTTCAACGAGCTGAACGCCGCGGCCGGCGCGCAGGGCATCGCGGGCTGCCGCCTGGGCTTCGACCTGCGCGACGCGCAGAGCCAGGGCAGCGTGGCGGTGGACCAGGCGCGGCAGCTGGTGGATTTGCGCCGCACGCCGGCGATCCTCGGCGGCATCATCAGCAGCGTTTCCATCCCCATCGTCACCAGCGTGACGGGCCCGGCCGGCGTGGTGCAGATTTCGCCGGCCTCCTCCTCGCCCACGCTGACGCGCATGGCCATCGAGGGGCAGACGCGCGGCTGGTTCTTCCGCACCATCACATCCGATGCGCTGCAGGGCACCGCGGCGGCGCGCTACGCCATGGACCAGGGGCTGCGGCGGCTGGCCATCATCCATGTGAACAACGATTTCGGCGTGAACATGGTGAACGAATTCCGCCGCGCCTATGTGGCGCTGGGCGGCACCATCGTCTCCACCACGCCCTACAACCAGGGCCAGGCGAGCTACGCGCCGGAGGTGACGCAGGCGCTGCGCGGCGATCCGCCGGCGCTGTATCTCGTCAGCTATCCGGGCGATGGCACCACCATCGCGCGCACCTGGATCCAGCAGGGCGGGCCGGCGACGTTCCTGCTGAATGACGGCATGAACAGCGCCGATTTCATCCGCGATGTCGGGCCGCGCTTCCTGAACAACGCCTTCGGCACCTCCTCGGGCACCGTCTCCACGCCCTCCACCGAGTTCTTCGGCCGCGCCTATCCGGCGATGTCGGGCGGCTTCGGTGCCGGCGCGCCGGCTGCCGACCGCGCCTTCGATGCGGCCGCCATCCTCGGCCTCGCCGTCGCCAAGGCCGGCCGCTTCGAGGCAGGCCCGATCCGCGAGGCCATCCGCGCGGTGACCGCGCCGGGCGGCGAGGTGGTGCATGCCGGGCCGGAGGGCTTCCGCCGTGCGCTGGAGTTGATCCGCGCCGGGCAGCCGGTGCGCTATGTCGGCGTGATCGGCCCCGTGGAGTTCGACGCGAATGGCGACATCACCGGCCCCTTCCGCAAGTGGCGCATCCAGAACGGCGAGATCGTCACCGTTGGGCAGATGACCACCGACGAAGTGCAGGCGGTGCAGCGCCAGCTGCCGCCGCGCTGATGCACCCCGTGCAGCGCCCGCCCCGCGTGCTGCTGGCGCCGGGGCTGGAGGCCAGCCGCATCGTCACCGGCCTGTGGCAGGTGGCCGACCAGGAGCGCGACGGCCGCGTGCTGGACCATGCGGCCGCCGCGGCCGCCATGGCCGAATACGCGGCGGCCGGCTTCGACAGCTTCGACATGGCGGACCATTACGGCGGGGCGGAGCAGATCTTCTCGCGCTTCCGCCTGGCCGACGGGCAGGGCCGCGTCTTCACCAAATGGGTGCCCACGCCGGGGCCCATGACGCGCGAGGTGGTGCGCGCCGGCGTCGGCCGCAGCATCGAACGCCTGGGCTGCGTGCCGGACCTGATGCAGTTCCACTGGTGGTCCTTCCGCCACCCAGCCTGGCTCGACGCGCTGCGCGAAATGGCGGCGATGCGCGCGGATGGTGCGCTCGCGCATATCGGCGTGACGAACTTCGACACCGACCACCTGCGCGTCGCGATCCGCCAGGGCGTGCCGCTTGCCACCAACCAGCTCTCCTTCTCGCTGCTGGATCGCCGCGCCGCGGGCGCGATGTCGGATTTCTGCCTCGGCCACGGCGTGAAGCTGCTGGCCTATGGCACGCTCGGCGGTGGCTTTCTCTCCGAGCGCTGGCTGGGGCGGGAGGCGCCGGCGGAAGGCGACATCACCGACTGGTCGAAGATGAAGTATGGCCGCTTCATCACCGCGATGGGCGGTTGGCCGGCCTTCCAGGGCGTGCTGCGCGCCGCCGATGCCATCGCGCGTCGGCATGGCGTGTCGGTGTCGAATGTCGCCACGCGCTGGGTGCTGGAGCATCCGGCCGTCGGCGCGGTGATCCTCGGTGCAAGGCTGACCGAGGCCGAGCACCGTGCGGACAACCTGCGCCTGTTCGACTTCGCGCTGGATGAGGAGGACCACGACCGGCTGCGCCACGCCTTCGCCGCCGCGGCGCCGATCCCGGGCGATTGCGGCGACGAATACCGCCGGCCGCCCTTCCTGACCGCGTCCGGCGACCTCAGCCATCACCTCGACTCGCTGCCCAAGGCCTTCGCCGCCACGGAGTTCCGCCCCGGCCGGCAGCGCGTGGACAGCGGCAGCCAGTGGGAGGCCGCCTGCGGCTACAGCCGCGCGGTGCGCGTGGGCAACCGCATCCTCGTCAGCGGCACGACGGCCACGCACAGCGACGGCAGCGTGGTGGGCCTCGGCGATGCCGCGGCACAGGCCGTCTACATCCTCGACAAGATCGGCGCCGCCATCGAGGCGCTGGGCGGTGCGATGGAGGATGTGGTGCAGACGCGCATCTGGCTGCGCGATGCGAATGACTGGGAGGCGGTCGGCCGCGTGCATGGCCGCGTCTTCGCCGAGGCGCGGCCCGCCAACACGCTGGTGGAGGTGGCGCGGCTGGTGGGCAACTACCTGGTGGAGATCGAGGCCGAAGCGATCGTCTCATGATCGACCCGGAACAGCGCCTGCTGCACGCGCCGCTGCCCTTCCGCCCGAAGCTCACCTGGCCGGGCGGCGCGCGCATCGCGGTGTGGGTCTGTCCGAACATCGAGCATTACGAGTTCCTCCCGGCGGCGATCCGCCAGCGCGATCCCTGGCCGCGCGTGCCACACCCCGACGTGCTGTCCTACTCGCTGAAGGACTACGGCAACCGCGCCGGCCTGTGGCGCATGATGGAGGTGCTGGACGCGCAGGGCATCCGCGGCACGGTCAGCTTCTCCATGGCCGTGGGCGACATGTTCCCGGAAGTCCTAGACGCGATCCTGCGGCGCGATTGGGACGTGTTCAGCCACGGGTTGTTCAACACGCGCTACCATTGGGGCCTGTCGGAAACCGAGGAGCGCGAGGAGATCGCGGCCAGCGTCGCGGCCTGGCGGCGGCTGAGCGGGCGGCGGCTGCGCGGCTGGTTCTCGCCGGCGGCGTCGAACACGCTCCTGACGCCCGACCTGGTGGCGGAGGCCGGCATCGACTACCTCTGCGACCTCTATCACGACGACCAGCCCACACCGATCCGCGTGCGCGCCGGGCGGCTGATCTCGCTGCCCTACCAGATGGATCTGAACGACGCCGTGATGCTCGGCGCCGGGGCCGGGGAGGGCGAGGATTTCCTGCGCACCGGGATCGACATGTTCGAGACGCTCTACGCCGAGGGTGCCATGCAACCGCGCGTGATGTGCGTCGCGCTGCACCCCTACATCATGGGCCGGCCGCACCGCGTGCGCTACCTCGATGCGCTGCTCGGCCACATGCGCGGGCATGAGGGCGTGTGGTTCGCGACGGGCGCTGAGATGGCCGATTGGTATCTGGCACACCACTACGAAGCGGCGTGCGGCGCGTGATCCCACCGCATGGCTACGATCACGAGTTGCATCCCTTCCGGCCGGCACAGGCGCAACGGGATTTCCGCTGGCCCGGCGACAAGCGCGTTGCGCTCTACCTCCTGCTGCACCTCGAACACACCGAGATCGGCCCGCCCGAGGGCGCGCACCGCGATCCGCGCTTCCGCGGCGCCTTCTTCACCGGCACGCCGGATTGGCACGGCTATTCCTATCGCGCCTATGGCAACCGCATCGGCATCTGGCGGGTGCTGGACATGCTCGATGCGCTGCGGCTGCCCGCCAGCGTGGCGGTGAACCTGATGGCGGCCGAGCGGTACCCCGAGATCGTCGCCGCCTGCAGCGCGCGAGGCTTCGAACCCGTGGCGCATGGCGTCTCCGCCAGCCGCATGGTCACCGCGAACTACAGCGAGGCCGAGGAGGCCGGCGAGATCGCGCAGGTGCGCGATGGCCTGGCGGCGCTGTGGCCCGGCGCCACCGGCTGGCTCGGCCAGGATCACGGGTCCACGCCGGCCACCCCGCGGTTGCTGGCCGAGGCCGGCTTCGCCTATTCGCTCGACTGGGCCAATGACGAGGCGCCCTACATCCATGCCTCCGGCCTGCTCGCCCTGCCGCCGCCCGGCGAGTGGGACGATGTGCAGACGCTGCATCTGCGCCGCGTGCCGGTGACGCGCTGGCCCGGCCTGGTGCGTGATGCGTTGGACCGACTGCTGGCCGAACCGCGCGGCGGCCGCGTGCTGGGCCTCGGCATCCACCCTTGGATGCTCGGCGCACCCCATCGCATCCGCTACCTGCGCGAATCGCTGCAGGATGCTGCTGCGCGGCCTGGCCTCCACATCGCGACGGCGGGCGAGTTGGCCCGCTTCGCGCTTCAGCGCGCGTAGCGCTTCTCCATCGCGTAGTACGCGTTGAAGCCGACGCGGTCGTACAACTCGTCGAAGGGCAGCAGGCGGTCGGGGCCGGGATGGGCACCGGCGGCGATCAGCGCCAGCGCATCCTGCTGCGCGCGCAGCACCACATTCAGCAGCGTGACTCCCAGCAGCAGCACGCGGTAGCCGATGGCCTCGGCCTCGCGGGGCGTCAGGAAGGGGCGGCCCGGCTTCTCCACCTGCGCCAGCATGGTAGGCGTGGCGCCGGTGACGCGGTGCAGCGCCTCCATCTCCTGCGTGCTCTGCGGCGCCTCGAAATAGACGATGTCGGCGCCGAGCGCGCAGAATGCCTCCGCCCGCCACAACGCCTCCTCCAGCCCCACGGCGGCGCGGCTGTCGGTGCGGCCGATCACCAGAAGGTCGCCGCCCACCCGGCGCACCGCATCGCGGGCATCGATCGCGGCGCGCAGGCGCAACAGCGCCTCCTCGCGCGGCGCCACCTCCAGCCCCTGGGCGAAGCCGCAGCGCTTCGGGAACACCTGATCCTCGATCATGACGCAGGCGAAGCCCGCCTGATGGTAGCCCGCGACGGTGCGGCGGACATTCACCGGGTTCCCGAAGCCGGTATCGGCATCGCCGATGATGGGCAGCGTGGTGGCGGCGCAGACCTCGCGCCCCGCATCCAGCATCTCGCGGTAGGAGACGAGGCCGGCATCGGGCAGGCCGAGTCGCGCGGCGCTGACGGCGTAGCCCGAGAGGAAGGCGGCCGGCAGGCCCGCCCGGGCAATCAGCCGCGCGCCCATCGCATCGTGGCAGCCAGGCACCACGGCGATGCCAGGGCGCCCCAGCACGGCGCGCAGCCTTGCGGCGGGGCTTGGCAGCGGGCCTTCGGGTTCGGGGTCGAGCATGGGCGGTGCCTCCTGCTGTGAGGGTGGCACGGGGCCTGATGGGCCGGAACCGGCCCGACGCGGTATTGACGAACGGATAACACGCCTGGGTTGTCGAGGCGTCTGTCATCGAAGCTTCATCTAAATGCAATAGCCGCGTCGCCTGCCGCGCCTATCACCCGCCGAGCCGCGCCCGACGCTTCGGGCGCGCCCGCTTCACAGCCCGGAGACATTCCAGTGAACCGTCGCTCCCTCCTCCTCGGCACGGGCGCCCTGGCGTTCGCGCCTTTCGCAGCGCAGGCGCAGCAAGCCACCATCACGGGTGCCGGCGCCACCTTCCCGCGTCCGGTCTATGAGCGCTGGGGCCAGGCCGCACGCGAAGCCGTGAATATCCAGCTGAACTACCAGTCGATCGGCTCCGGCGGCGGCATCAACCAGATCACCAATCGCACCGTCGATTTCGGCGCCACCGACGCGCCGCTTTCGCCCGCACAGCTGGCCGAGCGCAACCTGCTGCAGTTCCCCACCGTGATGGGCTCGGTCGTGCTCATCGTGAACCTGCCCGGCGTGGCGGACAACGCGCTGCGCCTGACGCCGGAAGTGCTGGCGGACATGTTCCTCGGCCGCATCACGCGCTGGAACGACACGCGCATCACCGAGATGAACCGCGACCTTCGCATCCCGAACCTGCCGATCGGCCCGACCTACCGCGCCGATGCCTCGGGCACCACCTTCGTGTTCACCACCTATCTTTCCCGCGTCTCCGAGGCGTGGAAGGCGGGCCCGGGTGCCGCGACCAGCGTGCAGTGGCCGGTGGGCAACGGGGCGCGCGGCAATGAGGGCGTTTCCAACACGGTGCGCAATACGCCGGGCGCCATCGGCTACACCGAGAACGCCTATGCCACGGTGAACCGCCTGATCACCACGCAGCTGCGCAACCGCGCGGGCGCCTTCATCCGCCCGGAGATGCCGGCCTTCCAGGCCGCCGCCGCGGTTGCCGACTGGTCGGTGCCGGGCTTCGCCGCGGACCTGGTGGACCTGAACGGCCCGACGGTGTGGCCGATCGTCTCGCCCACCTTCATCCTGCTGCCCACCAACCCGGCCGCCGACAAGGTCGAGGGCAGCCGCAACACGATGCGCTTCTTCGATTGGGCCTTCCGCAACGGTGCCGATGCAGCCCGTCGCCTGGAATACATCCCGGTGCCGGATTCGGTGCATGTGGCAGTGCGCGCGGCGTGGCTCGCCCAGATCAAGACGCCCTCGGGTGCGGCGATCTGGTCAGCCTGACGCGGCCCTGCCCCGCATCGGTTGCCGTGCACGCCCGGCGCAGGTCGCGCCGGGTGTCGCGGCCTGGGAGTGAGGATTGATCGCTTGAGCCAGATGGTAATGGGGGCCGCCGCGCCGCCAGCAGGTGCCGCCCGCCGCAGCAGCGGCAGTGTCGGCGACCTGGTGTTCGAATGGCTGTGCCGGGCCGCCGGGATCCTGGTGCTTCTGACGCTCGGCGGGATCATCGTGACCCTGTTCATGGGCGGTCTGCAGGCATTCCAGGCCTTCGGGCTCGATTTCCTTTTCTCGACCGACTGGAACCCGGTGGAGGGGCGCGAATCCTACGGCGCCTTCGTGGCCGTGTTCGGCACCATCGTCACGGCGGTGCTCGCCATCATCTTCGCGGTGCCGGTCGCCTTCGGCATCGCCTTCTACCTGACGGAACTGGCACCGCCCTGGCTGAAGCGCCCGGTGGGCACCGCCATCGAACTGCTGGCCGCGGTGCCTTCCATCATCTACGGCATGTGGGGCCTGTTCGTGCTGGTGCCCTTCGTGCAGATCTACATCCAGCTGGCTTTCGGCGAGACTCTGGGGAACATCCCGCTGGTGGGCTTCCTGTTCGCCTCCAACTCCTTCGCCGGCACCTCGCTGTTCGCGGCCGCGATGGTGCTGGCCATCATGATCCTGCCCTTCATCGCCGCCACCATGCGCGACGTGTTCGAACAGGTGCCGCCCGTCTACAAGGAGAGCGCCTACGGCTTGGGCGCCACGCGGTGGGAGGTGGTGCGCGGCGTGGTGCTGCCCTACACGCGCGTCTCGGTGGTCGGCGGCGTCATGCTGGGCCTGGGTCGCGCGCTGGGCGAGACGATGGCGGTGACCTTCGTCATCGGCAACGCCAACCGGATGGCGACCAGCATTTTCGATCCCTCGACCACCATCGCCTCCATCGTCGCCATGGAGTTCCCGGAGAGCCTGAACGGCAGCCTCAAGCAATCGGCGTTGTTTGCGCTGGGTTTCCTGCTGTTCGTGATCTCCTTCATCGTGCTGGCGGTCAGCCGGTATCTGCTGCGCTCGCGGCTGAAGGGCTGAGACGATGAGTGCGACCACCGCGCAGATCATGGCCAGCCGCGACCCCGCCGCGGCAAGGGCGTTGGGCCGCCGCCGCAGGCGTGTGGACCAGCTTGTGAAGTATGCCTGCATCGGCGCCATGCTGATCGGGCTGTTCTTCCTGGCCTCCATCCTGCTCACCCTCATCCTGCGCGGCGCAGCGGCGCTGGATTGGACGGTGTTCAGCAAGGAGTTCGAGCCGACAACCTACGGCGACCCGGATGCGCCCAGGGGCGGGCTGTTCCACGCCATCCTCGGCAGCCTGATCCAGACCGCGGTCGCGACGGCCATCGGCACGCCAATCGGGCTGCTGGTGGGCACCTACCTCGCCGAATACGCGCGCAACTCGCCGCTGGGCAATGCGGTGCGCTTCGTGTCGGACGTGCTGCTCTCGGCGCCGTCGATCCTCATCGGCCTGTTCATCTACACCCTCGTGGTACTGCCGATGGGCGGCTTCTCGGGCTGGGCGGGGGCGCTGGCGCTGGCCATCATCGTGATACCGGTCGTGGTGCGCACCACCGAGGACATGCTGCAGCTGATCCCCAACACGCTGCGCGAGGCCGTGATCGGCCTCGGTGCGCCGAAATGGAAGATGATCGTGCTGGTGTGCTACAAGGCGGCCTTGTCGGGCATCGTCACCGGCATCCTGCTCGCCGTGGCACGCATCGCCGGCGAGACGGCGCCGCTGCTGCTGACCTCCTTTGGCAACAGCGTGGTGTCGACCGACATGTCGAAGGCCATGGCATCCCTGCCCATCGCCATCTACCAGCAGGCCAATTCGGGCTTTCCCGACCTGATCGAGATTGCCTGGGCGGGTGCGCTGATCGTCACCATGGGCGTTCTCCTCATCAACATCCTGGCGCGCGTGCTGCTGCGCAAGAAGAACTGAGGCCCCCGATGAGCGGATTGGAAACCACCACCCAGGCCGGCGCGCCGGAGCAGAGCTTCGGCGGCATGGCGGCGCGCAGCGACGCCAAGATCAACACCGTCTCGCGGATCTCGGTGCGCAACCTCGACTTCTACTACGGCGCCAACAAGGCGCTGAAGGCCATCAACCTGGAACTGCCGGACCGGCAGGTGACGGGCATGATCGGCCCGTCCGGCTGCGGCAAGTCCACGCTGCTTCGCGTGCTCAACCGGATGTACAGCCTCTATCCCGGCCAGCGGGCGGAGGGCGAGGTGCTGATGGACGGGCGCAACATGATCTCGCCCGAGGTCGACCTGAACGAGTTGCGCGCCAAGATCGGCATGGTGTTCCAGAAGCCCACGCCCTTCCCGATGACGATCTACGACAACATCGCCTTCGGCATCAAACTGCACGAGAAGCTCTCGAAGTCGCAGATGGACGACCGGGTGGAATGGGCGCTGTCGCGCGCCGCCATCTGGGGCGAGGTGAAGGACCGGCTGCAGACCAACGCCATGGGCCTCTCGGGCGGCCAGCAGCAGCGCCTGTGCATCGCGCGTACCATTGCCGTGCGGCCGGAGGTGATCCTGTTCGACGAGCCCACCAGCGCGCTCGACCCGCTCTCGACCCTCAAGATCGAGGAGCTGATCGACGAGCTGAAGCGCGACTTCACCATCTGCATCGTCACGCACAACATGCAGCAGGCCGCGCGCTGCGCCGACCAGGTGGCCTTCTTCTACCTGGGCGAACTGATCGAGGTGGCCCCTGCGGCGCAGATGTTCACCGCGCCGCGCGAGCAGAAGACCCAGGAATACATCACCGGCCGGTTCGGCTGAGGGAGGCTGCGCAGTGGCAAGCGACATGCCGGAGCACATCGTGCGCTCCTACGAGGACCAGCTGAAGCGGGTGCGGGAAATGCTGGCCCGCATGGGCGGCCTCGCCGAGCGGCAGGTGCATGACAGCGTGATGGCGATGGCGCGGCGCGACGCCACGCTGGCGGCGGAAGTTGCCCTGCGCGACGCCGCACTCGACCAGTTGGAGCGCGAGATCGAGGCCTTCTGCGTCAAGATCCTGGCGCTGCGCCAGCCCATGGCGGCCGACCTGCGATTCATCGTCGCCTCCATGAAGGTGGCGCATGACCTGGAGCGCATCGGCGACTACGCGCGCAACGGCGCCAAGCGCAGCATCGTGGTGATGCAGCAGCCCGCACTCGGCAGCATGAACGGCTTCACACGCATGGCGCAGCTGGTGCAGGAGAATTTGAAGGCCGCGATCGACGCCCTGGTGAACAGCGATGCCGAGGCGGCGCAGCGCGTCTGGGCGGCGGATGAACCGGTGGACGATGTCTACAACGGCATCTTCCGCGAGATGCTGACCTTCATGATGGAGGATCCGCGCAACATCACCGCGGCCACGCACCTGTTGTTCATCGCCAAGAACCTGGAGCGCATCGGCGACCACGCCACCAACATCGCCGAGACGGTGCATTACGCGGTGCGCGGCGACCAGCTGCCGGACGAACGGCCGAAATCCGACAGCTCGGCCTATGCCGTGGTGCGGATGCCCGAATAATCCGCGACAACCCGCGACGGAGAGCCGAGCCATGCCGGAGGCCACAGGAAACCTCGCCAAGCCGACGATCCTTATCGTCGAGGACGAGGCGCCGCTGCTGACGCTGCTGCGCTACAACCTCGAGAAGCAAGGCTTCCGCGTCGAGGAGGCGGCCGACGGGCAGGAAGCGCTGCTGCGCGTCGCCGAGACCAAGCCGGACCTGATCCTGCTGGACTGGATGCTGCCCGCGCTGTCCGGTCTCGAAGTGTGCCGCCAGATCCGCCGGCGGCCCAACACGCGCGACCTGCCGATCATCATGGTGACGGCGCGCACCGAGGATCAGGATGCGGTGCGCGCGCTCGATACCGGCGCCGACGACTACATCGCCAAGCCCTTCGTGATGGAGGCGTTGCTGGCGCGCATCCGCGCGCTGCTGCGGCGTTCGGGCGCGGTGCCGGTGAAGGGGCGCATCAGCTATCGCGACCTGGTGATGGACCAGGATGCGCATCGCGTCACGCGTGGCGCGCGCTCGCTGCATCTCGGCCCCACCGAATACCGGCTGCTGGAGTTCTTCCTGCAGCATCCCGGCCGCGTCTTCTCGCGCGAGCAGCTGCTCGATGCCGTCTGGGGCCGCGACATCCATGTCGAGCCGCGGACGGTGGACGTGCATATCCGTCGCCTCCGCAAGGCGGTGAATGGCGAGGGCGAGGTGGACATCATCCGCACCGTGCGCTCGGCCGGCTACGCCCTCGACAGCGACGGCTGAAGCCACCCGCGCTTGCCGGGGCCGGCGGGCCGGCCCAGGCTTGCGTCATGTCGGCCCTGCCACGCTTCCCGCTCGCCCGCCTCCCCACGCCCTATGAGGCCGCGCCAAGGCTGGCCGCGGCACTCGGCCTCGGACGGCTGCAGGTGAAGCGCGAGGACTTGGCCGGCCCGGCGCTCGGCGGCAACAAGATCCGCAAGCTGGAACTCATTCTCGGCGCAGCGCGCGCGGCGGGCGCCGACACGGTGCTGACCACCGCGGCCAGCCAATCGAATTTCTGCCGCGCATTGGCCGGCACCGCGCCGCGCGCGGGCCTCGGCTGCCACCTGCTGCTGCGGCGCGCCGGCGGCACGGCTGTCACGGGCAACCTGCTGCTGATGCGCCTGTTCGGCGCGACGCTGTCCTGGACTGACGCCACCGACCCCTGGGACCCCGCCATCGCGGCGGCGTTGGAGGCCGAGGCCGCGGCGCTGCGCGAGGCCGGGCACCGGCCCTTTGTGGTGCAACTGCCGGGTGCCACGGCGGCGCTGGCGGCCGCCGCCTGGGCGCTGGCCGCCGAGGAACTCGCCGAGGATTTCGATGCCGCCGGTTCCTCGCCCGATGTGCTGGCGCTGGCCTGCGGCTCCGGCCTCACCCTGGCCGGTCTGGCGCTGGGCTTCGCGCGGCTCGGTCTGCCGGTGCGCCTGCTGGGCGTCTCGGTGCAGCAACCCGCTGCACGCCTCGGCGCCTGGGTTGCCGATGTGGTGGGGCGCAGCGCCGCCTTGCTGGGCTGGGAGGCCGATGGCGCCATGGACCGCGTGACCATCACCGAGGACCAGATCGGGCCAGGCTATGCGCAGCCGAGTGCCGCCGGGCTGGCCGCGCTGGCGCTGGCGGCGCGGCATGAGGGGCTGGTGCTGGACCCGGCCTACACGGGCAAGGCGATGGCAGGTCTCGCGGCGGCGGTGGGTGGCCTGCTGCCGCGCGGCGGCCACGCCGCCTTCCTGCATTCGGGCGGCGCGCCGACACTGTTCGCCCAGGGCGCGGCGGTGGCGGCGGCGCTCGATCAATCCTCCTTCAGCCGATAGAGCGCCGTCAGCGACAGCCGCCGCACGGCGTTGCGGGCCAGCGCCTCGATGTCGCGCCGATCGGTGGTGTCGGGGTCCACCGCCAGCCAGGCGGCAGCCAGCCGGCGCCAGAAGATGCCGAGGTCCACCAGCCGGTCGCGGTAGCGTTCCTGTTCGCGGATCAGCCGCGTCGGTGCCTCCAGCGGCAGCGGCTTGCGCATCGCGGCCTCGGCGGCGCTGGCGATGGCAGCGGCGGTGCGGCGCGGCTGCGCGATGCGCGGCAGCAGCGCATCCAGGCCCCGCGTCAGCAGGTCGCCGGCCCAGCGGCGATCGGCGCCGAGCGATTCGCGGGTGCGGCGCACCATACGCTCCATCGCCGCGTAGTCGGGCTGGGTGGCCACGGCAGACAGCACGCGGGCATGCGCGTTGGCGAGTCGCTGCAGGCGGCGAGCCAGCGGCGCGATGGTGGTCATCGGGAAGCCGCCATCGGTGATGCAACGCGCCACCGCGGTCTCGAACATGGCGGGGCCGGGCGGCACGCGGCGCATGGCATCGGCCAGCGCCTGGCCTTCCTCGCCGGCCGTCGCGGCCAGCCGTTCCATCAGGGCGGAACTGGCGGCGAACAGGTGGTGGTCTTCCGGCATCTCCGGGTCGTCATCCAGCAGCGGGCCGGGCAGCGGGTCTCCGGGCGCGATGCGGTCCACGCAGCGCAACGCCGGCGGCACCAGTCGCAGCAGCAGGAAGTCCCGGCTGCCTGGCTCGATGTCGAACAGCCGGTGCGCGCCCTCGATATCCACCACCATGCGCAGATGCGAGAACGGGCGCACCACGCCGATGCCGCCGCCGGAATCGCGTTCGAAGCACAGCCCGGGCTCGCGCAGCCAGGCGGCCGAGAAATCCAGGCGCGGCGGCGGCCAGGGCTCGCCGGGCGGCGCGCCAGGGAAGCGCACGGGGTCGAACCCGCGCGGATCGGGAAGCGGGCTGGCGGCGAGCGGGCTCGCCCCGGTCTGGTCAGGGATCGTGGTCACGCCGCCATGCTGCGCGGAAACAGGTTAACGCACGGTACCGGCGGCACCGCTTTGCGACCGCGACGATTGACGGCGCCCCATCGGCTGGGCAACCAATGTGCAACGCCTGTCCCCGGAGCCGCTCCATGATCCGCCGTCGCGCCGCAGCCTTTGCCGGCCTCGCCTTGTCAGCTTCCGTCCTGGCGGCCTGCGCCTCCAGCGATCCCTTCGGGCGGGACCTCGTGGCCCAGCCCGTGCACGTCCTCTTCTTCGAGGGCGACAGCATCGCGCTCGGCGATGCGGCCATGGCCGTGGTGCAGGATGCCGCGAACATCGCCCGGCGCTACCCCAACCAGCCGGTGCGCGTGCTGGGCTTCGCGGACCCCGAGGGCACGGCGGCGGCCAACCGTGCCTTGTCCAGCGCCCGCGCCCTGGCCGTGGCCGGCGAGATGGAGCGCCTGGGCGTCAGCAGCGCGCGCATCCGCGTGCTGGCGCGCGGCGAGACGGCCTTCGCCGACATCGCCACCGAGAGCCGCCGCGTCGAGATCCGCATCGGCCCGCAATAGCTGACGGCAGCGTCCGGGCATGGCACAGGTGGCCATGCCCGACGACGCCCGATTCCCTGCCTTCGCCTCGCGCAGCGCCCCCGATGGCGGCGCCGAGCCGCCCGAGGTGCTGGCCCGCGTCTTCGGCCATGCCGGCTTCCGCGGACGGCAGGAGGAGGTTGTGCGCCACGTCGCCGCCGGCGGTTCGGGCCTCGTTCTCATGCCCACGGGCGGCGGCAAGTCGCTGTGCTTCCAGGTGCCGGCGCTGTGCCGGCCGGGCGTGGGCGTCGTCGTCTCGCCGCTGATCGCGCTGATGGAAGACCAGGTGGCAGCGCTGCGCCAGCAGGGCGTCGCGGCGGCGGCACTGCATTCCGACCTGCCAGAGGCCGAGGCGCGCGCCGTGCTGCGCGACCTGCACCAGGGCGACCTCAAGATGCTCTACGTCTCGCCCGAGCGGCTGACGCTGGAGGGCATGCTGGCGCGGCTGGACAGCCTGCCGATCGCGCTGTTCGCGGTGGACGAGGCACATTGCGTCAGCCAATGGGGCCATCACTTCCGCCCCGAATACCGCGGCCTCGGCGTGCTGGCCGCGCGCTTCCCCCGCACGCCGCGCCTCGCGCTGACCGCCACGGCCGATCCGCGCACCGCCGAGGACATCCGCCACCAGCTCGGCCTGCAGGATGCGCCGGTGTTCCGCGGCGGCTTCGATCGCCCGAACATCCGCATCGAGGCCGCGCCGCGCGAGCAGGAGCGCGCGCAGATCCGCACGCTCATCAAGGAAGCCGGAGTGAAGGGCGGCGCCGGCATCGTCTATTGCGGCACGCGCAGCCGCACCGAGAGCACCGCCGAATGGCTGCGCGCCGAGGGGCATGATGCGCTGGCCTTCCACGCCGGGATGGATGCCGAGGCGAAGAAGCAGGCGCATCGCCGCTTCTCGCGCGGCGACGATGTGGTGATGTGCGCCACCATCGCCTTCGGCATGGGCATCGACCGCCCCGATGTGCGCTGGGTGGCGCATCTCGACCTGCCGAAATCCGCCGAGAGCTGGTACCAGGAGATCGGTCGTGCCGGGCGCGATGGCCTGCCGGCCCGCGCGTTGCTGCTGTATGGCGCCGGCGACATCGCGCTGGCCCGCCACCGCATCGAGGAGAGCCCCGCCTCGCCCGAGCAGAAACGCATCGAGCGGCAGCGGCTGGAGGCCATGGTGGCGATCGCCGAGGCCGCGACCTGCCGCCGCCAGCTCCTGCTGCGCTGCTTCGGGGAGGAGGAGATCCCCCCCTGCGGCAATTGCGATGTCTGCCTCAGCCCGCCCAGGCTTTTCGATGGAACCGTGGCGGCCCAGAAGTTCCTCTCCGCCGTGCTGCGCACCGGGCGGCGCTTCGGCGTGGGGCATGTGGTGGACGTGCTGCGCGGCAAGATGACCGACAAGGTCGCGCAATTCGCGCATGACCGGCTACCGACCTTCGGCATCGGCAAGGATGTCTCCGAACTCGCCTGGCGGGGCGTCGCGCGGCAGCTGGTGGCGCGCGGAGCGCTGGATGTCGCGGTAGAGAACCACGGCGAGTTGGTGCCCACCGACGCCGCCCGCCCCATCCTAAAGGGCGAGGAGCAGGTGATGCTGCGCGAGGAGGTGCTGCGCGCCGGCACCGCCCCCGCCCGTGGCGCACGCCCCGGCGGCGGGCCGGGCGCGCCGGTGGGCGACCCACTCTTCGAGGCGCTGCGAGACTGGCGCCGGGCTGAGGCGCAGGCGCAATCCGTGCCCGCCTATGTCATCTTCCAGGACCGCACCCTGGCCGAGATCGTGAGCGCGCGGCCGCGCAGCCTCGACCAACTCGGCGCGCTGCCCGGCGTGGGGCGCACCAAGCTCGAGCGCTATGGCACGGCGGTGCTGAAGGTGCTGGCCGAGGCCGGCTGAGAGCGGGAGACAGGCCATGACCGAGAGCTTCGATCTGGTGTTCCGTCGGCGCGTGCCGCTCTCGCCCGAGACACTATTCCGCGCCTGGACCGAGCCCGCCTGGCTCACACGCTGGTTCACGCCAGCCCCCTGGCGGACGCTGGAGGCCGAGGTGGACCTTCGCCCCGGCGGCATCTTCCGCACCGTCATGCGCGGGCCGGCGGGCGAGACGCATGACAACGCCGGCTGCTGGCTGGAGGTCGTGCCCCACCATCGCCTGGTCTGGACGGATGCCTTCCTGCCCGGCTGGCAGCCCGCGCCCCAGCCCTTCGTCACGGCGATCCTGACCTTTGAAGCGGGTGAGGGCGGCACGCTGTACACGGCCATCGCCCGGCACAAGAATGCCGAGGACCAGGCGCGGCACGACACGATGGGCTTCCAGACCGGCTGGGGCGCCGCACTCGACCAGCTTGTCGTGCTGGCCAAGGCTGGCGGGCCCTGAGCGCTACCCCTCGCGCCAGGCGGGGAAGGGGTCCGGCAGCTTCGCCCAGGTCTTCAGGCCCCCGCGCATCTCGGCATCGGTGAGCAGGCAGCGGTCGAGCGCGCGGCGCAGCGCCTTCTCATCCATGCCGATGCCGATGAACACGATCTCCTGCCGCCGGTCGCCGAAGGGCTCCTGCCAGTTGCGCAGCACGCCGGCGCGCCACTCGGGGTCGTTCGGCCAGCGCGAGGCCGGCTGTGCCGCCCACCAGAAGCCCGCCGCCTCATGCCGCCCGATCGCGCCGGCCAATTGCCAGGAGCCCGCCCAGGGCATGCGCGTGGCCAGCCAGAAGAAGCCCTTGGCGCGCACCACGCCAGGCAGATCGCCCTCGATCAGCGCCTTGAAGCGCGCCGGGTGCAGCGGCCGGCGGGCGCGCCAGACGAAATTCGTGATGCCGAATTCCTCGCTCTCGGGCAGGTGCTGGCCCGACAGCGCCTGCGCCCAGCCCGCCGCCTGGCTGGCCTGGCCGAAGTCGAAGCGGCCGGTGCCCAGCACATGCGACAGCGGCACCTGGCCCTGCACGCTGGCGATGATCTCCGCGCGCGGGTTGAAGGTGGCGAGGATGCCGGCGAGCCGCCCGAGATCGGCCGCGCTGACCGTATCGGCCTTGTTCACCACGATGACGTCGGCGAATTCCACCTGCTCGACCAGCAGATCAACCAGCAGGCGCGTGTCTTCCTCGCCGGTGGACTGGCCGAGCGCGCGCAGGCTTTTCGTGCTGGCGTAGTCACGCAGGAAGGCCTGCGCATCCACCACCGTCACCATCGTGTCGAGCCGCGCGACATCGGCCAGCGAGAAGCCTTCCTCCGTGCGGAAATCGAAGGTGGCGGCAACGGGCATCGGCTCGGAGATGCCGGTGCTCTCGATCAGCAGCGCATCGAAGCGGCCCGCGGCGGCCAGCTTCGCCACCTCCTGCATCAGGTCCTCGCGCAGGGTGCAGCAGATGCAGCCATTCGACATCTCGACCAGCTTCTCCTCGGTGCGGGAGAGCGCGCCGGCATTCCCGGATTCCCCCGCGGCGAGTCCGCCGACGAGGGCCGCGTCGATGTTCACCTCCGACATGTCGTTGACGATGACGGCCACCCGCCGCCCTTCGCGGTTGGCCAGCACATGGTTCAGCAGCGTGGTCTTGCCGGCGCCAAGGAAGCCGGAAAGCACGGTGACGGGCAGGCGGGTGTCGGCGCTGGTCACGAGAGGGGGATCCGTCCGGGTTCGTCGAGGCAGACCAGCAGGCGCGGCGGCCCGGCCTCGCTGTTGGGGGGTGAGCGGTGGATGCAGCCCTGGCCGGCATTGCCGGCGAAGCCCTCGCCCTTGAGGATGGCGGGCTGGCCGAGGCCGAGGCGCTGCGGCGCCACGGGCAGGCGCGTCGGGTCCAGCCGCCGCGCCGCCTTGGCGCCGCCCGCAAGCGGCAGGATGTCGGTGCCTTCGCCGGCATAGGTGCACAGCAGCCGCAGCCCCACCGCATCGGCATGCCAACGATGGCAGCCCGGGCCGGCGAAGGCCTCCAGCCGGATGCGCAGCGCCTTGGTGCCGGCCACCGCCACGAACAGTCTTGCGAGGTGCCCGATATCGGCTGCGAGCGTCGCGGGCGCCCCGCAGGGCAGCGCCTGCATCACCTGCCGAAGCGCGGCCTCCGGCACATCCTCGGCGGCGGCCAGGAAGGGCGCATGGGTCAGCAGATGCGCCACGTTGCAGCCGTGCCAGTCGCGGCTCCAGATGGCGCAGTTGGTGCCGGGATCATGGATGGCCGCCAGCGCGGCAAATCCGGGCAGCAGGCTTCCCGGCAGGGGAGGGGCGGCGGCAAGGGCGGGTGTGGAGATCATGATGTTATAACATAACACAAAGCCCCAAAGGCTCAAGCGGTGCCGCGGCCCAGCATGCCCTCGCGCCGAAAGCTGAAGGTGCGGCCATTGCCGACGATCAGGTGGTCATGCACCACGATCTCGAACAGCGCGGCGGCGGCGCGCAACTCGGCGGTGATCTCGATGTCACCACGGCTCGGCGTGGGGTCGCCCGAGGGGTGGTTGTGCACCAGGATCAGCGCCGTGGCGTGCAGCTCCAGCGCGCGCTTCACCACCTCGCGCGCATAGACGGGCGTATGGTTCACAGTGCCGCGCGCCTGCACCTCGTCGGCGATCAGTCGGTTCTTCGGGTCGAGGAACAGCAGGCGGAACTGCTCCACCTTCTCGCGCGACATGGCGGCGGCGAGGTAGGCGTCCAGCCGCTCGGTGTTGTTCAGCAGCGGCTGCTCGCGCAGCTCGGCCTGCATCATGCGCAGCGCCGCTGCCTGCACCAGCTTGATGGCGGCCACGCTGTGCTCGCCCAGGCCGCGCGTATCCAGCAGCTTGTCCTGCGCGGCGGCCAGCACGCCGGCGAAGCTGCCATGGGCGTTGATCAGCGCCTTGGCCAGCGGCTTGGTGTCGCCCTTCGGCATGGCCAGGAACAGCAGCATCTCCAGCAGCTCGTAGTCGGCCAGCGCATCGGGCCCGCGGCTCAGCAGCTTCTCGCGCATGCGGTGGCGATGGCCGTGCGGGCCGGTGGAGGGGAAGGGGGCCTCGGTCGGCAGGGTGGCGGGTGGGTAGGCGGGTCGTGGCGGGAAGGGCGCGGTTGCATCGGGCGCCAGCCCGGCCTGCGCCTCCGCGAAGCCGGGCCGGCGCGGCGCGGTGCGTCGTGTCTCGCCGGCGATGATGTCCCGGACGGGACGCAGCCAACCGACGATCCGGGTGCTGAGCGGGGGCATGCCGCAACCGAGGGTGCCATGCAAAGCGGCATATCTCAACAAAAGGTTGAATATCTTGTTCTGTGGTGCCGCTTGCCGGATCGCTCCGGCGCCGCTGCTATAGGCAAATCGGGCGAGAGGGGCAGCGATGCACGGCAAGGTTCTGGGGCGGCGCATACTGGCGGGTGCGGCGCTCGGCATGTTGGCGGCGCCGGCCGTGGTGGGCGCGCAGCCATTGGCCCGGCCGCGCGGGCCGTTCTGGCCCGGCGGTGCGCGCCTCGCCATCGGCGTGTGCATGATGTTCGAGGCCGATGGCGGGCAGCCCACGGCCTTCCAGCCCGGCCCGCCCGGCACGCCGCAGGCGGCGCAGCGCTTCCCCAACCTGCCCATGGTGCAGCTGCGCAGCTATGGCGCGAAGGAGGGCGTGCCCCGGCTGCTCGACCTGTTCGACCGCGTGGGCTGCCGCGTCTCCTCCTTCATGATCGGCGAGAGCATCCAGCGCCACCCGGATTTGGCGCGGGAGATCGTGGCGCGCGGCCATGAGGCGGGCGGCCGCGCCATTCGCCACGCGCCGCAATTCCACCTGACGAAGGACGCCGAGCGCGCCTTCCTGCGCGAGGGCTTCGAGGCGCTGCGCACCGCCACCGGCCTGTGGCCCAAGGGCTTCAACGCCCAGGGCCTGCAGGGCAGCGTCAACACCAACGACCTGCTGCAGGAACTCGGCCTGATCTATTCGATCGATGACCGCACGCGCGACGAGCCCTGGATCCAGAAGGTGAATGGCGACCGCGACTTCTGCCTGGTGCCCTATATCGGCCATGTGAACGACCTGAACTTCTTCCAGAACCAGCAGCGCAGCCTGGCCGATTACGAGCAGATGCTGCGCCAGGAATTCGAGGTGCTGTACGCCGAGGCCGCGACGCGGCGCCGCATGATGAGCGTGCCGCTGCATGATTTCGTGGCCGGCCGCCCGGCGGTGGTGCCGAGCGTTGAGCGCTTCCTCGCCTGGGCGGCGACGCATCCGGGCGTGTGGTTCGCCCGGCGCGACGAGATCGCCGAATGGGCGCTCGGCCCGGGCCGCGCGCTGACGCCGGTGGATCAGCCCTTCATCCCGGGATGAGCGGCGGCGCCGCCACCAGCTTGCCGTCTTCCACGCGCAGCGCGCGGCCATGGAAGCGCGCCACGGCCGGGCGGTGGGCGATGGAGAGCACCGCCACCCCCGGCAGCGCCGTCTCGACCAGGCCATACAGCGCCGCCTCGGCCGCCGGGTCCAGGCTGGCGGTGGCTTCGTCGAGGAACAGGAAATCAGGCTTCACCAGCAGCGCGCGCGCGAAGGCCAAACGCTGCTGCTCGCCGCCGGAAAGCCGGCGGTCCCAGGCATCCTCCTCATCCAGCCGCGCGACGAGGTGCGGCAGGCCCACCGCCTGCAGCGCGGCCGCGATCTCCGCCTCGGGCACCGCCGCGGCGTCCAGCGGGTAGCAGACGGCGCGGCGCAGCGTGCCGAGCGGGATGTAGGGGCGCTGCGGCAGGAACAGCGCGCGGGCGCCCACGGGCAGGCGCACCTGGCCGGAGCCGAACGGCCAGATCCCGGCCAGCGCGCGGAACAGCGTGGATTTGCCGCTGCCGGAATTGCCGCTGAGCAGCACAGCCTCGCTCCGCTCCAGCCGCAGCGCGGCGCCCTGCAGCAGCACGCGGCCATCAGGCAGCGTCAGCGTCACGTCCTGCATCTCGACGGCCGGTGCGTCGCCCTCGCTGGCGGTGATGCCGCCCGTCGCGGCCTGGGCGGCGGCGATGGCGGCCCTGAAGCCGGTCAGGCGTTCCACCGTCGCGCGCCATTCCGTCAGCCGCGCATAGTTGTCCACGAACCAGGACATCGCACCCTGCACCTGGCCGAAGGCGCTGCTCGTCTGGATCAGCCCGCCCAGCGGGATGCGGCCGGCGAAATAGGCCGGCGCGGCGACCACGATGGGGAAGATGCTGGCCACCTGGCCGAAGCCGGCGGTGAAGAAGGTCAGGCGCTTGGTGGCGGTCATGATGCCCCACCAATTCGTCATCAGCGCGGTGAAGCGCACGTTGAGGCCGCGCTTCTCATCCGCCTCGCCGCCATGCAGCGCGACACCTTCGACATTGTCGCGCAGCCGCACCAGCGCATAGCGGAAATCCGCCTCCACCCGCTGCTGCAGGAAGTTCAGCTTGATCAGCGGACGGCCGATGAGATGCGCGAGCCAGGTGCCGATCACCGAATACAGCAGCGCCACCCACACCATGTAGCCGGGGATCGAGACGCCCAGCACCTCCAGCGGGCCCGAGAGAGACCACAGCACCAGGATGAAGGAGAACAGCGTGACCACGCTGTTCATCAGGCCGAGGCCGAGGCTCAGCGTATCGTCCACGAACAGGCGGATGTCGTCGGCGATGCGCTGGTCCGGGTTGTCGGTGCCGGGGTCGGTCAGCGCGATGCGGTAGTAGGCGCGCTTGGCCAGCCAGTCGTCCAGGTATTCGCGGGTCAGCCAGCGGCGCCAGCGAATCTGCAGCGCCTGGCGCAGATACAGCTGGTAGACGGCGATCAGGATGTAGGCCGCTGCCACAACGGTGAAGCCCGGGAACCAGGTGCCCTCGGCCTCGCCGCCCAGGAACAGCAGCGACCAGAAGGTGGCGGCGTCCTTCTGCTCCAGCGTGTTGTAGAAGGCGCGCTGCCAGTAGGTCAGCACCACCGTCATGCCGACCAGCGAGAGGTTCAGCGCCACCACGGCACCCAGCAGCAGCAGCCCGCGCCCACGCTCGTCGCTCACCCAATAGGGGCGGGCCAGCGCCCAGGCATCGCGGAGGAAGAAGCCGATGCGTCGCATGCGCTGGGGTTCCGCGAGGGAGGGGAGGGGGACGCGAGGGCCGGCTCAGCCGCCGCGCAGCAGCGCCTTGAAATCGGCGCGCCAGGCGGTGACGCGGGTGCGGTTCACGCCGAAATCGGAATAGCCGACGAGGCTGCGCGAATAGAGGAAATACCCACTGCCCCCGGGCAGCGGTATCACCTGGGCCACGATGATGTCCGGGTAGTTCATCAGCCGCGACCGCTCCACCCACTGCATCTGCCGCAGCGCCGGAAACTCGGCCAGCGTCCAGACACGCGCCTTGCCCGCGCCCAGCCGGCGCAACGCCGCCCAGGCGATGGCGGGATCCACCGGCAGCAGGGGCGTCACATCGTGCGGCTGCGCGGTCTGGCCCGCCGGCGCGGCAAGATGTGCGTTGGGCGAGGCGGGCAGCACCAGCTGCGCGAAATCGACCGGCTCGGCCGGCGGCATGCCCCCCGCACCGCGGCCCACCATCATGGCGACCATGTTCATGGCTTCACTGCGCGCAGGCGGATCACGCCGCGCACCTCCTGTTGCACATCCACGGGCTTGCCCTTGCGCAGCACCTCAACCCGGCCTTCGCGCGCCAGCCGCAGCGCGGCGTCGCGCACCTTGCCCATCAGGGCGCGCCAGGCGGCTTCCTCGGGTGCCAGGGCGCGGGCCACCTCGCTCGGGCAGATGCTCTTCTCCGGCCCGCGGGCGGCGGTCTGCTGCAGGATCTGCGCCTGGATGGCGTCGGCGTCGGGCGTCATGGCGCCGCTATAGCGCGCCGCGCCGCTCACGGCACCAGCCAGGTGGCGTCGCACATGCCGGCCGCGTCCCAGGCGAAGCGCGCGCGTTGGTGGCCGGCGCTGTCCAGCCACAGCCATTCAAGCGCCGTGGCATGCAGCAGCACCACGCGGAACTGCGCCCGCCCGGCCTCGGGATCCAGCGGCGCGGCGATGGGTTGGGGGATCGGCGTGCCCGGCCCCGGTTCGATGGCGTAGCACATGCGGCTGAAGCTGCGGCTGCCGGCCCAGGCGGCTTCCGCCACCGCATCGGCGGCGTGGATCGTTGCCTCGCCGGCGATGCGCAGTTGCACCTGCGCGCCCGCATCATACAGGTGCAGCGCCGCGCGCGGCTGCTGCGCCAATTCGGCAACCTTGGCGCTGCGCGCATCGGTGTGGATGCGCAGCGTGCGCGCCGCCGCGTCGAAGCCGCGCAACACCACCGTGCGCAGCGCCGGCGTGCCGTCGAGGCCGATGGTGCCGAGGGTCGGCGTATGGAAGCCGTGCCGCCGGTCCGCCACGCCGCGGGCCAGCAGGCGGAAGGCCTCGGCGAGGGTGGCGTCGAGGTCGTCGGCATGGGCCGGCCGCGGAGCCGCGCGCGGCCGCGGCACAGTCTCCGCGCCGCTCACGTCTTGCGGATCGCGGCGGCGGCGGCGCGGCCGCTTTCCGCGGCGGATTCGGCGCGCTGGCCGAGGCACCAATCGCCCGCCGCGCCGAGGCTGAGCGCGGCATCCCACAGGCAGGGCACGCCCAGCGGCGTCTCGGTCAGGGCGTGGCGCCAGCGATGCGCGGCGGCGTACTGCACCCCCGGCAGGGCCGCGCCGGCCAGCTTGCCGAAGGCATCGAGCAGCAGCGCGGCCACCTGCTCGGCCGGCTGTTCCAGATGCTCGCGCGACCATGCGGCGCTGGCCTGCACCACCCAGCATTCGCGCGCATGGTCGCGGCCCGGCTTGGCGCTGTCGCGTGCCAGCCAGGCGATGGGCCCGCCGGCCAGTTGCAGCCAGTCGGGCAGCGGCGGGCGCGCGGCGAAGGCGGCCATCAGCGTCCAGCACGGCGCCATCACCACGCCATCGAGCAGGCCTGCCAGGCGCGGCGATGTGGGCTGCAGAAGTTCGGCAGCCTGGGGTGCCGGCACGGCGATGATCACGGCGCCGAAGGGGCCTGCCTCGGCCGGCGCATCGGCGGGGCGCGGACGGCCGGGGCGGATGCGCGCGGCCTCCATGTGCTGCACCATCCAGGCGCCAGGCCCGCCGGCGAGGCCGACCACATGGCGGGCGAGGTGGATGTCGAGCCCCTCGGCCAGGGCGCGCGGGATCTGCGACATGCGCGGCGCGCCGACGAAGCGGCCGGCCTGCGGCCACTCCTTTGCATGCACCGCCTCCAGCGTCGCAGCGAAGAATTTTCCGCGCGCGGTGAGATACTGCGCCCCGTGGTCGAAATGCACGGCTTGGCCGTCGATCTCGGCGCGGCGCGTCGCCATGCGCCCGCCGGCGCCGCGCCCCTTGTCGAACAGCGTCACCGCCACGCCATGCGCGGCCAGCGTCTTGGCGCAGGAGAGGCCGGCCAGCCCGGCCCCGATGATGGCGACGTTCGCGATGCTCATGGGGCCTCTATGGCGTGCCGGCGCCGCACCGCAAGATGGCAAGCGCAAAGCCGTGCCGCATCAGACCAGCCCAAGCCGCTGCCCGAGGTCGCGGAACAGCGCCACCTGCGCCGCCACATGCGCGCGCGTCTCGGCGGGGCCGAGGATGCGCGGGACCGAGCCGATGCGCCGCGTCGCCTCGTTCCAGGCGGGGTCGGCGGCCATGCCCGCCAGCGTGGCCGTCCAGGCGGCCACAACCGGGGCGGGCAGTCCGGGCGGGCCGAACAGCGCGTTCCAGCCGGCCATGGCGGCGATCGCCGGCACCCCGGCCTCGGCCGCCGTCGGCACATCCGGCAGGCCGGGCAGCCGCGCCGCGCCGCTGACCGCCAGCACCCGCACCTGCCCGCCAGCGATGGCACCCGCCATGTCGCCGAGGTTGTTGCCGACGAATTGCGCCTGGCCGCCGAGCAGCGCCGTCAGCGCCTCGGCTCCGCCGCGGAAGGGGATGGCCACCGCGGCATCATGCGGCAGGCCGACCGAGACCATCATGTGCCGCATCCCGAGATCGAGGATGGTCTGCGGCCCGCTGGTGGCGAAGTTCAGCCGGCCCGGCGCCTCGCGCAGCGCGGCAATCAGCTCGGCCAGGCTGCGCCAGGGCGCGTCGGCGCGGACGCAGACGACATAGGGGTTCTCGTCCAGCAGGCCGAGCATGGTGAACTCGTCCCAGGCATAGGGCGGCCGCGCCTCCAGCGCCGGCACGATGGCAGCCGAGCCGACGCGGGCCAGCAGCAGCGTGTGCCCATCGGGCCGCGCGCGCTGCACATGCAGCGTGCCCACTGCGCCCGATGCGCCCGGGCGGTTCTCGACGATGATCGGCGGCTCGGCCGGCTTGCCCAGGCGCTGCGCCATGATCCGCGGCGCATGCGCGGCCAGCATCCGCGCGGCGATATCCGCGGCCCCGCCGGCGGCGAAGGGCGCCACCAGCAGGATCGGCCGTTCCGGGTAGGGCGCCTGCGCGCGCGCGCCCCGGGCGGGCAGCGCGAGGCTGGCGGCAAGCATGGCGCGGCGGCCGGGCAACGGCATGGTGCTGGGAATCCCTGTGCGGTCTTCGGTCGCGCCGCGATGCTGCACGGCCCGGGGGGCCGCTGCCAAGCGCCATCAGGCGCCGGCGCGCGCCACCACCGCATCGGCGAAGGCGCGCGCCGCGCCCAGGTAGTTCGCCGGGTCCGTCAGCCGCGCGATGCCCGCGGCATCCAGCACGGCGGTCACGGCAGGCGCCCGCGCCAGGGCGGCATCGAGGGTGATGCCCTCGGCCAGCGCAGCGTTGCAGGCGTGGTGCACCGCCTCATGCGCGGGCCCGCGACCCATCAGCGGTGCGAGGCCCATCATCACCGCCTCCGCCACGATCAGCCCGCCCGAGGCATCGAGGTTGCGGCGCATGCGCGCGGCATCCACCACCAGGCCCTCGGAGATGGGCAGCGCCTGCGCCAGCGCGCCATGGGCGTAGAGCACGATCTGCGGCAGGGCCAGCTGCTCCAGCTGCTGGCCGCCGGCGCCGCGTTCATGCTCATGCGCCATGGCGCCGAGCAGCTGCGGCAGCAGCGCCTGCGCCGCGCGGGCCTGCGCGATCACGTATTCGCAGCCGATCGGGTTGCGCTTCTGCGGCATGGTGGAGCTGCCGCCGCGCCCCGGGGCGGCGGGTTCCGAAACCTCCGCGACCTCGGATTGCGTCAGCAGCATCACATCGGTGGCGAGCTTGGCCAGCGCACCACCCAGCATGGCCAGCCAGCAGCCCGCCTCGGCCATGCCGTCGCGCGCCACATGCCAGGCGATGGCGGGCACCGGCAGGCCGAGCTCCCGCCCCAGCGCCGCCGCCACGGCCGGCCCATCGGCGCCGAGCGAGGCCAGCGTGCCGACGGCGCCGCCGAATTGCAGCCGCAGCACGCGCGGGCGCAGCTGCGCCAGGCGCTCGCGCATGGTGATCAGCGGATCGAGCCACAGCGCCACCTTGTAGCCGAAGGTGATGGGCAGCGCCTGCTGCGCATGGGTGCGCCCGGCCATCACCGTGTCGCGGTGCGTTGTGGCGAGGCGTGCAAGTGCCGCGATCACCCGGTCGAGATCGGCGGCGATCAGCGCCAGCGCGTCGCGCAGCTGCAACACGGTGGCGGTGTCGGTGATGTCCTGGGTGGTGGCACCCCAATGCGTCCAGCGCCCGGCCTCGGGCCCCGCGGCGGCGGAAAGCTGCTTGACCAGCCCCACCACCGGGAAGCCGGTGTTGCGCGTGGCGGCGGCCAGGGCGGGGATGTCCAGCATTTCAACCCGTGCCGCGGCGGTGATGGCGGCAGCGGCCTCCGCCGGGATCAGCCCCAGTCCGGCCTGGGCACGGGCGAGCGCGGCCTCAACCGCCAGCATCCGCGCCAGGAAGGCACGCTCGCCCATGATGGCGCGCATGGCATCGCTGCCATAGACGGCGCCGAAGACCGGGCCATCGGCCGGGGCAACACTCATACGTCGAGGAAGACGGTCTCGCCCTCGCCCTGCAGCACGATGTCGAGGCGCCAGGCGCCGGGGCCGGCGGGCTGCGCGATCAGCGTGGCGCGCCGGGCGGCAGGCTCCACCAGATTCAGCACCGGGTCCGTCGCGTTCAGCGCCTCGCCGGCGAAATAGGCGCGGGTGACCACGTGCTTCATCAGGCCGCGGGCGAAGATGGCGATGGCGATGTGCGGCGCCTGGGTGGCGTTGCCGAGGCCCGGCACCGCGCCGGGCTTCAGCGTGGTGAAGCGGAACTCGCCCGCCGGGTTGCTGGCGCAGCGGCCGAAGCCGTGGAAGCCGGCCTCATAGGCGCCGTCGGGCCCGGCCTGCCAGATTTCCACCAGCGCATCCACCACCGGCGCGCCATCGCCATCGGTGATGCGCCCGGCGAGGGTGATGCGCTCGCCGGCCACGCCGGCATTGGGGCCGTCGGTGCGCAGCAGGTCGGCCCATTCGGGGAAGTCGATCATGTGCCAGTAGGGGCCGGCGGTCTGGCTGGCGGTGGCGGGGATCATCGCGGCGTCTCCCTCAGGCATTCTCGAAGGGCGTGGCGTCCTGCCCGCGCAGCACGATGTCGAAGCGGTAGCCCAGCGCCCATTCCGGCTGGGTGATCTCAAGGTCGAAGGTGGAGACCAGCCGGTTGCGCGCGGCGACGTCGGCGGTGGTGTTGAAGATGGGGTCCAGCGCCAGCAGCGGATCGCCCGGGAAATACATCTGCGTGATCATGCGCTGCGCGAAGCCCGCGCCATGCAGGCCGAAATGGATATGAATGGGCCGCCAGGCATTGTGGTGGTTGCGCCACGGATAGGCGCCAGGCTTGATGCTGAGGAAGCTGTAGCGGCCCTCCGCATCGGTGAAGATGCGCGCCCGGCCCTCGAAATTCGGATCGAGCGGCGCGTCATGCTGGTCGCGGGGATGGTGATAGCGGCCGGAGGCATTGGCCTGCCACACCTCCACCATGGCGTGCGGCACCGGGCGGCCGGCCTCGTCGGTGACACGGCCGGCGACGATGATGCGCTCGCCCAGCGCGCCGCGGCCATTCACCTGCGACATGTCGGCCAGCGGCGCGTAGCGCTCCGGCGTGAAGCGGGGCGCGCTGGTCTCGGTCAGCGTGTGCGGCACGCGGATCAGCGGCTGCTTGGGGTGGCGCTTGTGGGTGCTGCCGTATTCCGGCGCGTCATAGGGGGGCTGCGTCGCCGGGTCGGGGCGACGGTAGGGAATCGGATCGCTCATGCGGGGCCTCAGCCTTCCTTCAGAACAGCCTTGGCGATCTTAATGGCGGAATTCGCCGCCGGCACCCCCGCATAGGCGCCAACCTGCAGCAGCACCTCGGCGATCTCCTGTTCGGTCACGCCGGTGTTGCGGGTGGCGCGCACATGCAGTTCGAATTCCTCGTGCCGGCCGAGTGCGGCCATCATGGCCAGGGTCAGCAGGCTGCGGGTGTGGCGATCGAGCCCCGGGCGGGTCCAGATGCCGCCCCACACATTCTGCGTGATCCAGGCCTGGAAGGCGGCGTCGAAGGCGGTGGTGCCGGCGCTGGCGCGTGCCACATGCGCCTCGCCCAGCACGGCCTTGCGCACCGCGAGTCCGGCCTCGGCGCCGGCGGCGGGGGCGAGCCAGTCGAAATGGCCGAGGATCGCCTCGGTGGCCGGGCCGGCGCGTTCCAGGGTGATGAGGTGGCCGCCCTCGGCCACCTCGATGTAGCGGCTGCCCGGGATGGCGGCCTGGATTTCGCGGGAGGTCTCGGGCGGCGTCGCCACGTCGCGGTCGCCCACCACGATGGTAGTGGGGCAGGTGACCCGGCCGATGATCTCCTCGGCCCGCGCGTCACGCAGTGCCGCGGCCGAGCCTGCATAGCCGACGCGGTCGGTGCGCAGCAGCATCTGGCGCAGCGCCCGCGAATCGGCGCGGGAGGGGTCCACGACCCAGCGCGGCATGACGGTTTCGACCAGCGCCTGGGTGCCCTCGGCCAGCACGGCGTCGATGCGCTCCTGCCAGATATCGGGCGGGGGGAATTCCAGCGCGGTGTCGAGCAGGATGAGGGAGGCCACACGGTCGGGCGCCATGGCGGCCATCTGCAGCGCGATGCGTCCGCCGATCGACATGCCGAGCACGTGAGCGCGGCGGATTCCGAGGCTGTCGAGCACGGCCAAGGCGTCACCGGCATGCTGCGTCATCGAGTACAGACCGGGTGTGACGCTGGTCAAGCCATGGCCGCGCAGATCCATGCGGATAACCCGCCGCGCACGGGCCAGGGCGGCGACCTGGGGGTCGAAGACGTGCAGGGAGGTGCCGATCGAGTGCAGCATTATGATCGGCGAATCGTGGTCGATGGACGAATAGGTTCTTCCCTCGTCCAAGACGTGCACAATAATGTCGTCTAACGGCAGGAACATCCCGTCACCCAGCGATTCTCAATTTTCTGTGTAGCACCGCGCGGACCGCGACGGGAGGGTGCCGTTGCGTCATTCGACTCGCCGCAGCACCATCGCGATCCCCTGGCCCACCCCGATGCACATCGTGACCAGCGCGTGGCGCGCCTGGCGCAGGTGAAGCTCCTCCACCGCGGTCTGCACCAGCCGCGCGCCGCTCATCCCCAACGGATGACCGAGCGCGATGGCGCCGCCATTTGGGTTCACATGCTCGGCATCGTCCCGCAGCCCAAGGTCCCGCGTCACGGCCAGGGCCTGGGCGGCGAAGGCTTCGTTCAGTTCGATCACGTCGATATCGGACAAACTCAGCCCGGCCTTGGCCAGCACCTTGCGGGTGGCGGGCGCCGGGCCGAAGCCCATGATGCGCGGGGCGACGCCGGCGGTGGCCATCGCGACCACGCGGGCGCGCGGCGTCAGGCCGTGCCGGCGCACCGCCGCCTCGCTGGCCACCAGAATGGCGCAGGCGCCGTCATTCACGCCCGAGGCATTGCCGGCGGTCACACTTCCGCCCTCCTTGCGGAACGGCGTGGGCAGCTTGCCGAGCGCTTCCAGCGTGGTGTCGGGGCGGGGGTGTTCGTCCTGCGTCACCACCGTGGGGTCGCCCTTGCGCCGCGCGATGGTCACCGGGACGATCTCGCGCGCGAAGCGGCCGCTGGCCTGGGCGGCCCCAGCACGCTGCTGGCTACGCCAGGCGAAGGCGTCCTGGTCGGCGCGGTTCACCTGGAAATCCTGCGCCACGTTCTCAGCCGTCTCGGGCATCGAATCGACGCCGTGCTTCGCCTTCATCAGCGCATTGACGAAGCGCCAGCCGATGGTGGTGTCGAAGATCTCGGCGGCGCGGCCGAAGGCCTCGGCCTGCTTGCCCATCACGAAGGGCGCGCGCGTCATGCTCTCGACGCCGCCGGCCAGCATCAGGTCGCACTCGCCGGCCTTGATGGCGCGCGCCGCGATGCCCACCGCATCCATGCCCGAGCCGCAGAGGCGGTTCACCGTGCTGCCCGGGATGGTCTCCGGCAGGCCGGCCAGCAGGGCCGCCATGCGGGCGATGTTGCGGTTGTCCTCGCCGGCCTGATTGGCGCAGCCGAAGATCACGTCCTCCACCGCCGCCCAGTCCAGCCCCGCGTGGCGCGCCATCAGCGCGCGGATCGGGATGGCGGCGAGATCATCGGGCCGAACCTCCTTCAGCGCCCCCGCATAGCGGCCGATGGGCGTGCGCACGGCGTCGCAGATGAAGGCCTCGGTCATGGCTGGCAGTCTCCTCGCTTCGGGCGGGTCGTGCCGCCGCGCCGCGCCGGCGTCAACTCAGCAGGCGGACCAGCCATAGCGACAGGCCCGGAAAGGCGACGCAGAGGGCGAGGCGGATCACATCCATCCCCAGGAAGGGCAGCACGCCGCGGTAGGTGCGGCTGATCGGCACGTCCTTCGCCAGGCCCGAGATGACGAAGACATTCAGCCCGATGGGCGGCGCCGTCAGCCCGATGCCCACCACCACCAGCACCAGGATGCCGAACCAGATGGCGGTCTCCTCGGTCGTCAGCCCGAAATCCAGCGCAGTGACCACGGGGAAGAACACCGGCAGCGTCAGCAGGATCATCGCCAGCTCGTCCATCACGGCGCCGAGGATGATGTAGGACACCAGCAGGATCACCAGCACGCCATAGGGCGGGAAGTTCTGCTCACTGATCCACAACGCCAGCAGGTCCGGCGCCTGGGACAGCGCGAGGAAGGTGTTGAACACCTCCGCCCCCAGCAGGATGGCGAAGATCATCGCCGTGGTCTCGGCGGTCGCGAACAGGCTTTCGCGCACATGCCGCGCCTTCAGCGTGCCGCGCAGCACGCCCACCGCCAGCGTCGCGATGCAGCCCACCGCCGCACTTTCCGTGGGCGTGAAGACGCCCCCATAGATGCCGCCCACCACCACCACCGCGATCAGCAGCACGGGAATCACGTTGAGGAAGGCGGCGCGCTTCTCGGCCGCACTCGGCGCGATGCCCGGCGGGCCGAGCTCGGGGCGAAACTTCATCACGATCATGATCGCGACGATGTAGAAGGCCGTGGCCAGCAACCCTGGTATCAGCGCTGCCATGAACAGCTTGGCGATGTTCTGCTCGGTGCTGATGGCATAGACCACCAGGATGACGCTGGGCGGGATCAGGATGCCGAGGGTGCCGCCCACCGCGATGGTGCCGGTGGCGAAGCCCATGTCGTAGCCGAAGCGCCGCAGCTCCGGCAGCGCGGCGCGGCCGAAGGTGGCGGTGGTGGCCACCGAGCTGCCGCACACCGCGCCGAAGCAGGCGCAGGCGCCGATCACGCCCATTGCCATGCCGCCGGGCTTGCGGCCGATCAGCGCATTGGCGGCGGCGAAGAGGTCCCGCGCCAGGCCGCCCCGCTCGGCCAGCGCGCCCATCAGGATGAACAGCGGGATGACCGAGAGCGTGTAGTTGGCGAACAGATGATAGGGCGTGGTCTTCAGGTAGTTGCCCAGCGCCGTCCAATCCAGGATGTGCACATAGCCGCCCATGCCCACCAGCAGCATGGCGAGGCCGACCGGCGCGCGGAGTGCGATCAGCGCCAGCATCACCGCGAAGCCGGTGGCGGCGAGCGCGAATTCGGGCGCCATCAGAAGCGGCCCCGCAGAAGGCGCGGCAGCCACCACAGCGCGGCCAGGGCGGTGGCGCCGAAGCACAGCGCGACGATGCCGATGGCCCACCAATAGGGCAGCGCCAGCAGGCCGATGGTGCGCGTGCCGCTTCGCCAGGTGTCCAGGGTGCCGATCAGCATGCGCTCGGCCAGCCACGCCGTCAGCGCCGCCCAGACCAGCATCCAGAAGGCGTCGATCACGCCGTTGATGCGCCGCGGCACCCAGGTGGTGAAGCTGTCCACAAGGATGTTCGCGCGCATCAGCGTGCCATAGGCCAGGAAGCCGGCCACGCCGATGCCCGCGGCAATGGGCACCATCTCGAAATCGCCACGGATCGGCTGGCTGGTGGTCCAGCGCAGCAGCACCGAGGTGGTGGTGATGCAGGCGGCGACCAGCAGCGCCGCACCACCGAGGAAGGCCAGGGCCTTGGCCAGCATCGGCACGGGCCCGGCGGGCGGGCCCGATGGCTCTGGCATGGCCGGCGCTCCTGCCTGTGGCCGGCCTGCCGCGCCCGCCGTCAGGCGCCGAACCGGGCGATCAGCTGGCGCGCATCGGCCAGCAGCGCCGCGCCGTCGAAGCCGCGCTCGCGCGAGCCGGCGACCCAGGCCTCCACCACCGGGGCGCAGGCTGCCATCCAGCGCTCCTTCTCGGCCATCGACAATTCGACGATGCGGTTGTCGCGCCGCGCAGCGACCTGCGCGCGCACCACGGGGCCTTGCTCGTCCCACACGCGCGCGGCCATTTCGGCGGCGACCATGCCGGAATTGGCATCCAGCACCGCGCGCAGATCGGCCGGCATGGCGGCGTAGCGCGCCTGGTTCATCGCGATGATGAAGGTGGTGGAATAGAAGGTGGGCGAGCCCGGGATCTCGGTGTGGTTGCGCACCAGCTCGGCCAGGCGGATGGAGGGCACCACCTCCCACGGCACCACGGCACCGTCGATCACGCCCTGGGACACCGCCTCGGGCACCTGCGGCACCGGCATGCCGATGGGCGCTGCACCCAGCGCGCGCAGCGCCTCGCCGGCCTGGCGCGTGGGGAAGCGAAGCTTCAGGCCGCGCAGATCCTCAAGCCGCGTCACCGGCTTGTTGGCGTGGATGACGCCGCCATCATGCGCCCAGACGGTGACGGGATGCACCTCGCGGAATTCCTCACGCAGGTGGCGCGTGTAGAATTCCCAGCAGGCGCGGGCGTTCGGGCCGGCCTTCACATTCGCCACGAAGGGCAGCTCGAACACCTCGATGCGCGGGAAGCGGCCGGGGGTGTTGCCGGGCAGCGTCCAGACCATGTCCACCACGCCGTCGCGCGCCTGGTCGAACAGCTGCGGCGGCGCGCCGCCCAGCTGCATCGAGGGGAAGATCTGGATGCGCAGGCGGCCGCCGGATTCCTGCTGGATCTTCTGGCTCCAGGGCATCAGGAAGTGGCGGTGCACGTTGGAGACGGCGGGCAGGAAGTGATGCAGGCGCAGCGTGAGCTCCTGCGCGCTGGCACTGCGCATCAGCGCCGGCATGGCGAGCGCGGTGGCGCCCAGAAGGGCCAGCCTGCGGCGTTCGATCTTCATGGTGTCACCCCCCAAAGGCCTTGCGCGCCGCTGTGGGCGCCTGTTCCGGCAATAGATGGATGCGCTGGCTTGTTCAAGCGTGGCGCAGCGCGGCGGCCTTGGCGGCCACCACCGCGGCGGTGTCGCCCGGCTTGTAGATGGCGCTGCCGATGCCGAAGCCGGCGGCACCCGCCGCCCGCCAGGCGGGGATGCTGGCAGCGTCCATGCCGCCCACCGGCAGCACCGGCATGCCCTTCGGCAGCACCGCCAGAAGGGCACGCAGCACCGCGGGCGAGGCCGCTTCGGCAGGAAACAGCTTGAGGCCATCCGCGCCGGCCGCAATCAGTGAAAAGGCCTCGCCCGGCGTGAAGAAGCCCGGCACCGCCAGCATCCCCAACGCCTTCGCCGCGCGCACCACGGCGGGGTCGGCATGCGGCGTCACCACCAGCCGGCCGCCGGCGGCGGCGATGCGGGCGCAATCCGCGGGATCGATCACGGTGCCGGCGCCGATCAGCGCCGCATCGCCGAAGCGCACGGCGAGGCGGCGGATGCTCTCGATCGGCTCGGGCGAGTTGAGCGGCACCTCGATCACGACGATGCCGGCCTCGAACAGCGCCTCGCCGATCGGCACCACCTCCTCCGGCCGTACGCCGCGCAGGATGGCGACGAGCGGGCAGCGCGCCAGCCAGGGTGTCAGTGCCATCCGAGGCTCCCCGCGATCTGGTGCAGGCCCGCGGCCACGAGATCCGGGTCCTGCGGCCGCACCGTGACGCCCGACAGGTGGAGTGCCTCCGCATACAGCGCGGCGAGGCCGGCGGCGCCGAGCAGCTCGACCTCCGCCGCCGGCGCCTCGGCCAGCGCGGAAGCGACCTCGTGCCCGATCAGCAGGCCGGAGAGGTAGCTGCGCGTCTCCGTCGCGGGCAGCCGGTTCATCAGGTGCAGGGTGCGCGCGCCGAACAGGTGGTGCAGCAGCCCGCCGGCTTCCTGCGCCCGCGCCACGCCGCGCGCGAAGGCGGCGGGCACCTCGGCCCCGGCCTCGCTGGTGCGCGCGAGGATGGTGTGCTGCGAAAGCGCGGCGAAGACCTCGCCCGTCATATGCGTGGTGAAGCCGGTGATACGCCCGGCCTCGATGCGCGCCCATTTGCTGTGCGTGCCGGGCAGGCAGGCCAGCGCCGCGCGCCCGCCCAGCGCCGCGGCCAGGGCCACCAGCTTGGTCTCCTCGCCGCGCATCACATCCGGCACGCCATGCGCATCCTGGGTGACCAGGCCGGGCACCAGCCGCGCCTCGGCGGGGCCGAAGGGCAGCGCCACGGTGGCGGCGGCGATCTCGGCGGCGCCGGCGGGGCAGGGCAGGTAGGGTGCTTCCACCCAGCCCTGGCGGCTGCCCACCATGCCGCAGGCCAGCACCTGCCGCTCGCCCGCCGCCAGCCAGGGGCCGATGGCCTCCTCCAGCGCGGCGGGGAAGCCGCCCTCGGCCACGGTCAGGATGCCGCCCGGGCGCTCCAGCCGCGCCAGCACCGTGCCGTCGCCACCGATGCGATAGGCGCGCAGCGCGGTGGTGCCCCAATCGACGCCGATCATGCGGTGCTTTCCATCCTCGCGCTCAGGCCGCGCTTGCGTGATGCGGCGTACGGGGCCGATGCTCGCCCGCGCCGGACCACACGACAATTCGGGGAGGATGACAATAATGATGAGGCAAGGGCTTCTGGCGGGCGCGGCGCTGCTGGCGCTGGCCGTGCCTGCCGCGGCGCAACTCGTGGTGTCGGGCAATGACGGCAAGGCGGAGCTGGTGAACGGCGTCACCCGCGTGGCGGCGAACCCGGTGCCGGACACGGTGACGGTGCTCGACCTCTCGGTCAGCCCGCCGCGCCGCGTGGCGGAGGTGGCGGCGCCGCATTCGGTGGTGGGCCCGCCCTTCTCGGTGGCGCTGACGCCGGATGAGCGGCTGGTGATCGTCGCCTCCAACCAGCGGATCGACCCCGCCAATGCGGCGCGCACCATCCCTGATAATCGCGTCTCGGTGATCGACCTGCAGGCCAGCCCGCCCGCCGTGGTGCAGACGCTGGAAGCCGGCCGCGGGCCGGCGGGCGTCTCGGTGAACCGCGCCGGCACGCTGGCGCTGGTGGCGAACCGCGAGGAAGGCACGGTGAGCGTCTTCCGCATCCGCAACGCGCGGCTGGAAGCCGTGAGCAAGGTGGAGATCGCCGCCGCCAGTTCCGGCGTTTCGCATGTGGCCTTCACGCCGGATGGGCGGCACGCGCTGGTGACGCGGGATGGCGATTTCTTCCTCACCGTGCTGGCGATCGACGGCGAGACGGTGACGCGCACCGACCGCAGCTTTTCGGCCGGCCTGCGCCCCTATGGCCTGGCGATCGCGCGCGACGGGCGCTGGGCGGCGGTGGCCAATATCGGCCGCGGCAATGGCGACGAGGACACCGTCTCGATCCTCGACCTCTCCGGCGCGCCGGCCACCTGGCGCACGGTGCACACCATCACCGTGGGGCAGACTCCCGAGGGGCTGAAGATCAGCCCCGATGGGCGGATCCTGGCGGTGACGGTGATGAACGGCTCGAACAAGCCGGATGCTTCGGTCTTCCGCGGCCCTGGGCTGGTGCGCACCTATCGCATGGAGGGCCTGCGCGCGGTGCCGGCGGGCGAGGCGCGCATCGGCACCTGGGCGCAGGGCGTGGCCTTCAGCGGCGATGGGCGGACGCTGCTGACGCAGAACATGGTGGAACGGAACATCCAGCTGTTCCGGGTGGCGGAGGACGGCACGCTGGCTGAATCCGGTTCCGCCATCCCGCTGCCGGGCGGCGGGGCGGCGCTGCGCACGGCGGATCGGTAGGCCTGCGTTGCCCTGGCGCGGCGGTGGCGGCATGGTGCGGCGGCCGCGCCTGGGGCATGGTGCCGCCGCCGCGCCCCAGGGGCCTTGGCGGCGATGCGGCGGCACGCAGGAGGACTCGCAAAGATGCATGATCTGGTGATCCGTGGCGGCACCATCGTGGACGGCACCGGCGCGCCGCGCTTCACGGGCGACCTCGCGATCGATGGCGGGCGGATCACGCAGGTGGGCGGCAAGGCCGGGCCGGCACGACGCGACGTCCAGGCCGAGGGAAGGCTGGTGACGCCGGGCTGGGTGGATGTGCACACCCATTACGACGGCCAGGCGACCTGGGACCCGGTGCTGGCGCCCTCCGTCTGGCATGGCGCCACGACGGTGCTGTTCGGCAATTGCGGCGTGGGCTTCGCGCCTGTGCGGGCGCGCGACCGGCAGGCGCTGATCGACCTGATGGAGGGGGTGGAGGACATCCCCGGCATCACGCTCAGCGAAGGCCTGAAGTGGGATTGGGAGAGCTTCCCCGAATACCTCGATGCGCTGGCGCGGCTGCCGCGCACCATCGACGTGGCGGCGCAGGTGGCGCACCACCCGCTGCGCGTCTTCGTGATGGGCGAGCGCGGGCTGAACCGCGAGGCCGCGACGGGCGAGGATATCGAGGCGATGGCGCGGCTGACGGCCGAGGCGCTGCGCGCCGGCGCCTTCGGCTTCACCACCTCGCGCACCGACCAGCACAAGACCCCGACCGGCGATTTGGTGCCTGGCCGCTACGCCGAGGAGGCCGAGCTGCTGGCGATCGGCCGCGCCATGGGCCAGGCGGGCCGCGGCGCCTTCGGCATGCTGAGCGATTTCGAGGACGAGGCCGCGGATTTCCGCTGGATGCGCGAATTGGCCACCACCTCCGGCCGCCCGGTGTGGTTCCTGCTGACCGACCGCGCGTATGACCCGCAGCGCTGGCGCCGGCTGATGGCGGGCGTGCATGCGGCGCGCGCCGATGGGCTGCCGCTTTCGGCGCAGGTGGCGGGGCGGCCGGTGGGGCTGATCCTCGGCCTCACCACCTCGCTCAACCCGTTTGCGCTGCGCGAGGGCTTCGCCGCGCTGGCCGGGCTGCCGCCGGCCGAGCAGCTGGCGCAGCTGCGCCAGCCGGCGATGCGCGCCAAGATCCTGGCCGAGGAAGCCTCGCCGCGGCTGCTGCACATCGTGCCGCCGCTGTCGCGCGCCATCGCCACGCGCTGGGACAAGATGTTCGCGCTCGGCGACCCGCCGGATTACGAGCCGCCACCGGAGCGCAGCATCGCCGCGCTGGCCGCCGTCGCGGGGCAGGACCCGGCGGCCTATTGCTACGATTACCTGACCGGCGGCGATGGCGGGCGGATGCTGTATTTCCCCGTGGTGAACTACGGCGCGGGCGACCTCGGCGTGGTGCGGGAGATGATCACCGATCCGCACACGGTCGTCGGCCTTTCGGATGGCGGCGCGCATTGCGGCGTGATCTGCGATGCCTCGATGTCCACCTTCATGCTGACGCATTGGGCGCGAGACCGCACGCGCGGCGAACGCCTGCCGCTGGAATTCCTGGTGAAGCGCCAGACCAGCGAGGGGGCGGATTTCTTCGGCTTCAAGGATCGCGGCCGGCTGGCGCCGGGGCTGAAGGCGGATGTGAACGTCATCGATTTCGACGCGCTGCGCCTGCATCCCCCGGAGATGATCTACGACCTGCCGGCGGGCGGCCGGCGCCTGGTGCAGCGCGTCGATGGCTATGACATGACGCTGGTCTCCGGCACGCCGATCCTGGAGCGCGGGCAGGACACCGGCGCGCGGCCGGGGCAACTGGTGCGCGCGCAGGCGTAACCTAGGCGGCGCTATACCGCGCGGCCGGCCTCGTGCCCCTCGAACACCGCTTCGAGGGCCGAGCGGGGCGAGGCGCAGTCGCCCACCAGCCGCAGCTCTGGCGCCGCGTTGCGCCCGGCCATCATCGCGCGCAGCTCGGCGGCCAGCGCGTCGCGCGGCGTGGCGTGGGTGGGGGCCACCACGGCGTCGAATTCGGTGCAGCTCCGCAGCGCGCCGGTGGAGAGATCCACCAGCGTGGCGCTGCCCGCGCCGTCCCAGGCCTGCACCGCCTGCAGCGCCAGGATGCGCACGCCGCGTTGCTTCAGGCGGTGCCGCCAGGCGAAGGAGGAGTAGATGTTCACCTGCCAGCCGGGCGTGCCGGTGGGGGCGATCACGCTCACCTGACGGCCGGTCTCGGCGAGCCATTCGATGAAACCGGCAATGGCGAAGCTGCCGAGCGTATCCTGGACCGCGATGCGCGGCGGCAGCGCGTCACCCGCCGCCAGCGCCTGCTCCATGGTCAGGCCGATGCCGCCGCCGGGAAAGCGCGTGGCGGCGGGCTCGGCGCCCAGCGCCAGCACCACGGAATCGGCGCCGGCGGCCAGCACGGCCTGCGCATCGGCGCGATGGCCGAGGCGCAGCTGCACGCCGGCGCGCGCCAGCGCCGCGCTCTGTGCCGCCAGAAGCTGCGCCATCTCGCCGCGCGGGCCGCCGGGCTGCTCGGTCCAGGCCAGCGCGCCGCCGAGGTGCTGCGTCGCCTCCCACAATTCCACTGCATGGCCACGGCGTGCGGCGGTTGCGGCGGCCTCCATGCCGGCGGGGCCGCCGCCCACCACCAGCACGCGGCGTGGCCGGGCAGCGGGCGGCGGCGGCTCGGGCCATTCGGCTTCGCGCCCGGCGCGTGGGTTCGCAAGGCAGGTGATGGCGAGCGATTGCGCCAGGAAGCCGGCGCAGCCCTGGTTGCAGGAGACGCAGGGCCGGCCTTCCGCCTCGCGCCCTTCGGCCGCCAGGCGCACCAGTTCGGGCTCGGCGATGTGGGCGCGCGCCATGCCCACCATGGCGATCTCGCCCGAGGCCAGCATCGGCTCGGCCTCCGCCACCGAGCGGAAGCGGCAGACGGCGAAGACCGGCACCGCGATCCCGGCCTCGCGCAGCCCTTGCGCGATGCCGCGCGGCAGGTGGTGGAAGGCGTCCGGCGCGAAGGCCATATCGGCCATCTGCGTCGAGATCGTGTAGCTGCCGTGATAGGCGCTGTGGCTGACATTGACGAAATCCACCGGCACCGCGGCGCAGAGCTTGGCCACGATGCGCCGCATGTCGGGCAGCGTGAGCCCGCCCTCCAGGAACTCGTCGGCCGAGACGCGCAGCCCCACCGCCACGCCCGCGCCCACCGCGCGCCGCACGCTGCGCAGGCATTCGAGCGCGAGGCGCATGCGGTTCTCCTCGCTGCCGCCCCAGCTATCGCTGCGCTGGTTCACCGCGGGCGAGAGGAATTGCTGCAGCAGGTGGCCATGCGCCATGGTCAGCTCGATGCCGTCGAGGCCGGCTTCCGCGAGGTTGGCCGCCACCTCGCCATGCGCGGCGATCACTGCGGCGATCTCATCCTCGGTCATCGGGTGCGGCGGCGGTGCCGTCATGCTCCAGGGCACCGCGGAGGCCGACCAGGAGGGCGTGCGCGCGAAATTGCCATCGATGTGCCGGCCCAGATGGATCACCTGGCCGAACAGCCGCGCGCCTTCCGCCTGCACCGCGCGCGCGATGCGTGCGAAGCGCGGAATGGCGGCGCGATCATAGCCGTTCACGCCCTGCCGGCGGCCGAGCGAGGAGCGGTGCACGCGGATCGCCTCGAACACGATCATCGCCGCGCCGCCGCGCGCCCGCGCCTGATGGTAGGCCAGGTGCCGGTCGGAGGGCAGGTTGTCTTCGCCGTAATTGGTGGTGTGGGCGGGGACGAAGATGCGGTTGCGCAGCGCCACCGGCCCGATCTGCAGCGGGCTGAAGGCGTTGGGGAAGCGAGCCGCGCCCGCGATGCCTTCAGCCATGCCCACCTCCACGCCGCACGGCCGCCAGGATGGGCCGCGGCTTCAGTCTTGACGCAGGCGAGGGCGAAGGCAACGTTGTCCGGACAAATGCGCGGGAGAGCGGGACATGAGCATCGGTCGCCGAGGTGTTCTGCAGGCGGGGGCGGCCACCATCGCCGCGCCGGCCTATCTTTCGCTGGCCAGCGAGGGCGCGCTGGCGCAGGGCCAGGGGCGCACGCTGCTGCTGGCGGCACCCGGCGCGCCGGAGGGCTTCGATGGCGATGCGCTGCGCCCGGGCACGCAGGAAGTGGTGGTGCAGACCTATGAGGGGCTGACGCGCTATGGCCGCACCACGCGCGGCGACCGCAGCTTCCTCAACGCAGCGGTGATCGAGGGGCATCTCGCGGAACGCTGGCAGGTTTCCTCCGATGGCCTGCGCTACGTCTTCACGCTCCGCGCCGGCGTGCGCAGCCCCTTCGGCAACGAGCTGACGGCGGCGGATGTTGAGTGGTCATGGGCGAAATCCTTCGCGCAGCGCCGCACCGGCGCCTTCATCGCCAGCGTCTCGAACGTGACGGCCGTGAAGGCGCTGTCGCAGCGCGAGGTGGAGTTCACGCTGAGCGCGCCCTCGTCGATCTTCCTCTCGGCGCTGACGCTGTATGTGCCGGGCATCTACGACAGCGTCGAGGTGAAGAAGCACGCCACCGCCGAGGACCCTTGGGCGCTGCGCTGGATGGAGAGCAACACGGCGGGCTTCGGCGCCTATCACCTGCGCAGCCTGCGCGCCGGCGAGCAGGCGGAATTCGTCGCCAACCCGAACTACTTCGGCCCGCGCCCGCATTTCGAGCGCGTGATCTACCGCGCCGTGCCCTCCGGTGCGTCGCGCACCACGCTGCTGCGCAGCGGCCAGGTGCAGTGGATCGATCGGCCGACGGTGCAGCAGGTGCTGGACATGCAGCGCGACCGCCGCGTGAAGATCCAGGACCAGCCCGGCCGCGCCATGGCGAGCGTGCGCATGAACGCGGCCATGCGCCCCTTCGACGATGTGCGGGTGCGCCGCGCGCTGAACTTCGCGGTGGACAAGGAAAGCCTGAAGCAGGGCGTGCTGCTGGGCACCGGCGAGGTGGCGCGCAGCATCATCCCGCCCGTCGTCGGCGGCTATGATCCTTCCTTCTTCGCCTACAACCATGATCCGGCGCGCGCCCGCGCGCTGCTGGCCGAGGCGGGCTACCCGAACGGCTTCGAGGCCGAGCTGCTGTTCTCCAACATCTGGTGGTGGGAGGAGCCGATGGCGGTGCAGCTGGCCGACCAGCTGAAGGCCGTGGGCGTCACCTGCCGGCCGCAGCGCATCACGGGTTCGGATCTGCGCGCGCGCAGCGCCCCGGGGCGCACCGACATGCCCTTCTTCACCTTCGAGGACGGGCCGATCGTGCTGGACCCGGTCTACACGCTGGCGCTGATGGCGCGCTCGGATGGGGTGTCCAACCGCGCGCGCTACGCCAGCCCGGCGCTGGATGCGCTGGTGGATCGCGCGCGCACCAGCCCCGATCCCGCGGTGCAGGCGGAAGCGGTGCGCGATGCGCAGCGCGTGTGGATGGAGGATGCGCCCTGGATCCTCACCGTCTATCCGCAGACTTTCGAGGCGATGGCGCCGAACATCTCGGGCTGGGTGCCGCACCCCGACGAGCACGAGCGCTGGGTGGATCTGCGGGTGGCCTGAGGGCAGGCGCGGACAGGCGGGGGGGCACGCGCCATGTCGGCGGGGCAGATCGGGCGGTTCCTCGCCCGGCGCGCGGCCCTGCTGGCGCCGCTTCTGATCATCGTGGCCTTCCTGTGCTTCATGCTGGTGCGCATGGGCGGGCAGGACCCGGTGGCGATGCTGGCCGGCCCCACCGCCTCGGCGGCCGAGATCGCGATGGTGCGCGCCAGCCTGGCGCTGGACCAGCCGGTGTGGACGCAGTTCCTGGTGTGGCTCGGCAAGGTGGCGCAGGGCGATCTCGGCCGCTCCTGGATCAGCAACCGCCCTGTGCTGAGCGAATTGCTCGACCGCGCGCCAGCCACGCTGGAACTGCTGCTGTATGGCGTGGGCCTGGGCGCGCTGATCGGCATTCCCGTGGGCCTCAAGGCGGCGCAGCGGCCCGATGGCAGCTTTGACCAGATCAGCCGCTTTCTCTCGCTGCTCGGCTTCTCGACGCCCACCTACTGGCTCGGCCTGATGGCGCTGTTCGTGTTCTTCTACCTGCTGTCCTGGGCGCCGCCGGGCATGGGGCGGCTGAGCCTGATGGTCGATCCGCCGATGCGCATCACCGGCAGCCACCTGATCGACGGGCTGCTGACCGGCAATCGCGAGGTGGTGGCCTCGGCCGCGGCGCAGCTGGTGCTGCCGGTGCTGTGCATCGCCATCATCTCGGCCGCGCCGATCGTGAAGCAGACCCGCGCCATCGCGCTGGAGGTGCTGGCCAGCGACTATGTGCGCTATGCCCGTGCGCAGGGGCTGCCGGCGCGCGACATGCGGCGCGTGGTGATCCGCAACAGCATGGTGCCCATCGTCACCTTCGTAGGCACCGAGCTTGCGGGGCTGGTCGGCACCACGGCGCTGATCGAATACGTCTTCGCCTGGGGTGGTGTGGGCCAGTTCGGGCTGAACGCCATCATCCAGGGCGATTTCGCGGTGGTGCAGGGCTATGTGCTGCTGCTGGCGCTGTTCTCGGTGCTGGTGTTCCTGCTGGTGGATCTCATCGTGCTGCTGATCGAGCCGCGCGCCGGCGCGCCGGCATGAGCGGCGCGGTGCTGCCCACCGCCGCCCCCGCGCCGCGCGGCTGGCCGGCGCGCATCGGCGGGCGGCTGGCCGGCCTGTCGCGCCGCTCGCCCACGCTGGCGATCGGCTTCGCCATCATCCTGGCCTTCGCGCTGATGGCGCTCTTCGCGCCCTGGATCGCGCCCGCCGATCCGGTGGCCACCAACTCGGCGCGCGTGCTGCTGCCGCCCGCCGAGGGACGCTGGTTCGGCACCGATGGCAACGGCATGGATGTGCTCAGCCGCGTCATCCACGGTGCGGGCTACGCCTTCGGTATCGCGATCCCGGTGGTCGTCATCGGGCTGCTGATCGGCGTGCCGGTGGGCCTCTACACCGGCTGGCGCGGCGGCTGGGTGGACGAGATCTTGATGCGCGGCTCTGATTCGCTGCGGGTGTTTCCCTCGATCATCCTGGCGCTCGCGGTGGTGGCGGCGGCGGGGCCCTCGCTGCTGAACATCGTGCTAGTGCTGGGCTTGCTCGACAGCCCGATCTTCGCCCGCGTGGTGCGGGCCGAGGTGCTGGCGCTGCGCGGCGGCACGCTGGTGGAATCGGCGGTGGCGGCGGGCAACCCGACGCGGCGCATCCTGTTCGTCCACATCCTGCCCAACGCGCTGCGCGGCGCCGTGGCGCAGACCGCGGTGCGCGCCGCCTGGGCGGTGCGCATCAGCGCCACGCTGGCCTTCCTCGGCGTCGGCATCCAGCCGCCCACGCCGGAGTGGGGCGCGATGATCCGCCAGGGCGCAGAATACATGGTGACCGGCGAATGGTGGGTGGCCGTGTTCCCCGGCTGCGCGCTGATCCTGCTGGTGCTCGGCCTCAACATGCTGGGCGACGGGCTGGCGGATTTCCTCGATCCGAGGCGGCGGGCAGCCACCCGTTGAGCGCACCGCCCCCGCTGCTGGAGGTTCGCGACCTCCATACGCATTTCATCGCGCGTGACCTCGACAACCGCCTGCGCACGGCACGCGCGCTGAACGGCGTGTCGCTGCGGCTGGAACGCGGGCGCATCCTGGGCCTGGTGGGCGAGACGGGGGCGGGCAAGTCGCTCACCGCGCTGTCCATCCTCGGCCTGCTGAAGCCGCCGGCGCGGGTGGTGGCGGGCCAGGCGCTGTTCGAGGGGCGTGATCTGCTGACGCTGCCGGCCGAGGCGTTGAACGCGCTGCGCGGCAGCCGCATCGGCCTCGTGGTGCAATCACCCAAGACCTCGCTCGATCCCCTGGCGCGCGTGGGCGAGCAACTGGTGCGGCTGCATCGCGCGCATCGGCCGGGCGTCTCGCGCGCGGCGGCGCAGGCGCGCGCGGTGGCGATGCTGGAGGCGGTGGGCATCCCCGATCCGCAGCGCCGGCTGCGCGCCTGGCCGCATGAGCTTTCGGGCGGCATGGCACAGCGCGTGCTGATCGCGATGGCGCTCGTGAATGAACCCGCGCTGCTGGTGGCGGATGAGCCGACGACCGGCCTCGATGTTACGGTGCAGGCGCAGATCCTCGACCTGCTGCGCGAACTGGCGTTGGCGCGCGGCATCGGCGCCATGATCATCACGCATGACCTCGGCGTGGTGGCGCATTACTGCGACGAGGCGGCGGTGATGTTCGCCGGCCAGGTGGTGGAGCACGGGCCGGTCGGGCCGATCTTCGCGCGCCCGGCGCACCCCTATACCCGCGCATTGCTGGCCGCCACGCCCGAGCGGCTGCTGCTGCGCGCGCCGCGGCCGCACGGCTCGCCGCCCAACCTGTATGCGCTGCCGCAGGGCTGCCTCTATCGCGACCGCTGCCCTGCGGCGCAGGCGCTGTGCACCACGCCGCCGCCCGATGTTGTGCTGCCGGGCGGGCAGGGGGCGCGCTGCCACTTCGCGCAGGCGGCGGCATGAGCCAGCCGGTGCTGCGCGTGGAGGGCCTCTCGAAGCGCTTCGCCGCGCCCGGCGGCGCGGTGGTGCAGGCGGTGAACGACGTCTCCTTCACGCTGATGCCGGGCGAGACGCTGGGGCTGGTGGGGGAGAGCGGCTCCGGCAAGTCGACGCTCGGGCGCTGCGTGCTGCGGCTGATTGCGCCGACGGCCGGGCGGGTGTTCTTCCGCGGCGAGGATATCGCGCAGGCGCCGGAATCCCGCTGCAGGCCGCTGCGTGCGGCGATGCAGATGGTGTTCCAGGACCCCTGGGGCGCGCTGAACCCGCGCATGACCGCACGCGCGCTGATCGAGGAGCCGCTGCTGCTGCACACCAAGTTGGGCCGTGCCGAGCGGCGCGACGAGGCCGAGCGCGTGGGGCTTCGCGTGCGGTTGCCGGCGGCGATGCTCGATCGCTACCCCAGCGAATTGTCGGGCGGGCAGCAGCAGCGCGTGTGCATCGCGCGCGCCATTGCGACGAAGCCCGCGCTGATCGTGCTGGACGAGCCGACCTCCTCGCTCGATCTCTCGGTGCGCGCCGGCATCCTCGACTTGCTGGCGGAGCTGAAGGAGGAGACCGGCGCGGCGATGCTGTTCATCACGCATGACCTCGGCACGCTGCGCCTGATGGCCGACCGGGTGATGGTGATGTATCTCGGCCGCGTGGTGGAGGAGGCTGCGGGCCAGGCCATCTTCGACCAGCCGGGCCACCCCTACACCCAGGCACTGATGAGCGCGCATCTGCCGGCCGATCCCACAGCGCGGCTGGCGCGCCACGTGCTGCGCGGCGAAATCCCGAGCCCGATCAACCTGCCGCCCGGCTGCGGCTTCGCCAGCCGCTGCCCGGTGGCGCTGCCCGCCTGCCGCGAGGCCGCGCCGCTGCTCGAAGCGCTGCCCGGCGGCGCTGCCGACCACCGCGCCGCATGCCTGCGGCTGGCCGATGGCGGCAACCGGATTCCCGCCTGAACCAGGAGAGAGAGCACCATGCCGATGACACCGGAAGGCGAGGCCGAACTCGCGAAGATCCGCGCCGTGCGCGGCTACACGCTGCCGCTGCATGAGATGCTGGCCGAGTGCAACCCGGAATTCCTGCGCCGCTATGGCGAGCTGGCCAGCCACGTGATTTTCGGCCCGGCGGAAGGCCGTGCGCTGGACCTGAAGACGCGCTTCCTGGTGATGGTCGGCATCACCACCGCGGTGAAGGGTGACCGCGAGGGCATCGAATGGGCGTCGAAGCGCGCCATGCAATACGGCGCCAGCTTCGAGGAGGTGGTGGAGGCCGCCTTCCTCGCCGGGCTGCCCGCCGGCATGCCGGCCTTCGAGGGCTTCTGCCGCGCCATGCAGGAGATGCGCGAGGGCAAGGGGTGGGTGAAGCAGGACGGCGAAGCCTGATGCGCAGCGTGGCGCTGCGCGCCGAGGCCGCGACGGCGGCGAATGTGGCGCCCTTCGGCACGCTGCTTTCGCCCGAGGCGCCGGGGGCGGTGATCCGTAGCCCCTTCTATGGCGAGAGCGTGGCCATCCGGAAGCCGGGCCACTTCGTGGGCGACGACACGCTGGAGATCTCGGTGGCGACGCTGGAGCGCCGCGCGCTGCGCGTCGCGTGGATGGAGCGGCACTTCCTGCACACGCAGACCTTCCTGCCGCTGGGCGGGCGCCCCTTCGTGATGGTGCTGGCCCCGCCCGGCGAGGCCGCGATGCCGGACCTCGCGGCGGCGCGCGCGCTGCTGTTCGATGGCACGGCCGGGCTGATGCTGCACCTGGGCACCTGGCACGAATTCCCCTTTCCGCTGCTCGATGGCAGCAGCGTGTGCATCCTGATCCGGCGCGACACGGCGCGGGACCTGACGCGCATGGAAGGCAACGAGGCGCAGGGGCCGGACCTCGACAAGAAGGACATCGTCGCGCGCGCCGGCGTGGTGTTCGAGGTGACGCTGTAGCCCCGCGCCCCGCCGGACAGCCCGAATGGAGGGCCGGCAGCTTGGTGCTTCGCGCCGGCCGCGCGGCGCGATATGCAGGGGTTCCAGCGCGGAGATGCCCATGACCGCCGAGCGACCGATCCGGAAAGGCCCCGCGGCCTCGCGCATCGCGCTGCTGCACCAGCTTGAGCGCAAGCTGCTGTGGCTCTCGGCCTGGATGGTGCACCACGCCAACCACATCCGCCCGAACCGCGACGGGCTGAAGGTGGGCGGGCACCAGGCCAGCTGCGCCTCCTCGGTCTCGATTCTCGCGGCGCTGTATTTCGAGATCCTGCGCCCGGAGGACCGCGTGGCGGTGAAGCCGCATGCCGGGCCGGTGTTCCACGCCATCAACTACCTGCTCGGCCGGCAGTCGCGCGGTGCGCTGTCGACGTTGCGCGAATTCGGCGGCATCCAGCCCTATCCCAGCCGGGTGAAGGACGGGGCGGAGGTGGATTTCTCCACCGGCAGCGTCGGCCTCGGTGTGGCGCTGACCACCTTCGGCAGCCTGGTGCAGGATTATGTGCGGCTGCATGGCCTCGGCCGGCCGGAGATTCCGCCCGGGCGGCACGTGGCTGTCGTGGGTGATGCCGAGCTCGACGAGGGCAACATCTACGAGGCCCTGCTGGAGGGCTGGAAGCACGATGTGCGCAATGTCTGGTGGGTGATCGACTACAACCGCCAGAGCCTCGACAGCGTGGTGCCGGACCGGCTGTTCGGCCGCATCGAGGGGCTGTTCCGCGACATGGGGTGGAACGTCGTCACGCTGAAATACGGCAAGCGCCTGGAGGCCGCCTTCGCGCGGGAGGAGGGCGATGCGCTGCGGCGCTGGATCGATGATTGCCCGAACAGCCTCTATGCCGCGCTGACCTTCCAGGGCGGCGCTGCCTGGCGCAACGCGTTGCTGGCGGAACTCGGCCGCATGCCCGGCGTGCGCGCCATCATCGACCCGCTGACCGATGACGAGCTGGCGGCGCTGATGACCAACCTCGGCGGCCACGACATCGAGACGCTGAGCGAGGCGTTCCGCCTGCAGGCGGCCTCGGGCGACCAGCCCACCTGCTTCATCGCCTACACCATCAAGGGCATGGGCCTGCCCTTCGCCGGCCACAAGGACAACCACGCCGGGCTGATGACGAAGGAGCAGATGGGCGCCTTCAAGCACGCCATGAACATCCGCGACGGCCACGAATGGGACCCTTTCGAGGGGCTGGAGGCCACGGCGGAGGAGCTTTCGGCTTTCCTGGCCGGCACCGCCTTCGCGCGGCCCATCGCACCCGAGGGAAGGCGGCTTTCGGCGCCGCCCGTGGCCGTGCCCGCGGCGCTGCCGGGCCCGCGCGTGCCGCCGGGCCGCATGCTCTCCACACAGGCGGCCTTCGGCGAGATCCTGGCCGAGATCGGGCGCGGCCATGGCGATGCGGCAGCACTCGCGGCGCGCATCGTGACCACCAGCCCCGACGTCACTGTCAGCACCAATCTCGGCCCCTGGGTGAACCGGCGCGGCATCTTCGACCGGCACCTGAAGAACGACGTGTTCCGCGACGCCAAGCTGGCCAGCGCGCAGCGTTGGGGGATGGGGCCGGAGGGGCAGCACATCGAACTCGGCATCGCCGAGCAGAACCTGTTTCTGCTGTTGGGCGCGCTCGGCCTGGCGCACGACCTGTATGGCGCGCGGCTGTTGCCGATCGGCACGGTGTACGATCCCTTCGTGAATCGCGGCCTCGATGCGCTGATCTACGGCTGCTACCAGGATGCGCGCTTCCTACTGGTGTCCACGCCCTCGGGCATCACGCTGGCGCCGGAAGGCGGGCAGCATCAAAGCATCAACACGCCGCTGATCGGCATGGCGCAGGACCGCCTGGCGAGCTTCGAGCCCGCCTATGCCGACGAACTGGCGGTGCTGATGCGCTGGGCTTTCGAACACATGCAGAAGCCCGATGGCAGCGCGGTGTGGCTGCGGCTGTCCACCCGCGCGCTGGCGCAGCCCGAACGCGCGCTGGATGCCGCGGCGGTGGTGGCGGGCGCGTATTGGGCGGTGCCGCCCGGCCCGGGCGCACCGCTCGCCATCGCCTATCAGGGGGCGGTGGCGCCGGAGGCGCTGGAAGCCTTCGCCGCGGTGCAGGAGGATGTGCCCGAGGCCGGGCTGCTGGCCATCACCTCGCCGGACCGGCTGCATGCCGATTGGGTCGCCAGGCGGGGCGAGAGCCATGTGGCGCGGCTGCTGGCCCCACTTGCGCCCGATGCCGCGCTGGTGACGATCCTGGATGGCCACCCGGCGGCGCAGGCGTGGCTCGGTGCCGTGCGCGGGCAGCGGGTGGAGCCGCTCGGCGTCAGCCGCTTCGGCCAGGCGGGGGATATCCCCGACCTGTATCGGGCATACGGGCTGGATGCGGAGGCGATCCTGGATGCCTGCGCGCGGGCGCTGCTGGCCCGGTGACGGCGCGCCGGGCGCCGGGTAACACTGGGCCGCGCGCGGGCGTGGTGGAACGGTAGACACGCTGGATTTAGGTTCCAGTGGCGCAAGCCATGGGGGTTCGAGTCCCTCCGCCCGCATTTCTCGTGCCCTCAAACGGCGGGCGGCGGCTCCGCCGCCTGGCCTTTCGCGCCTACGCGCTGGCGTGCTGGATCATGCGGGTGCGCTGCGCGCGGGGGCCGCTTTGCGGCCCCTTCGGGCTGGCGCGCGGGGCGGAGCGGCCGTTTCCTGGTCGCGGCCCATTGCCCCCGGGGCCGGCGGGCGCTAACGGGGCGGGCTTCGCGGAATTCGGCGGCCGGACCCTCACCCGGACGCCCCTATTTGATAAAGAAGGTTCACCATGCAGGTCACCGAGCTTCCCGCAGAGGGGCTGAAGAAGGCGTTCACGGTCGTGGTTCCGGCCGCGAGCCTGGCCGCGAAGCGCGACAAGCGCCTGGCCGAACTCGGCGCCGACCTCAAGTTGCCGGGCTTCCGCCCGGGCAAGGTGCCGGCGGCCGTGGTGAAGCAGCGCTATGGCACCGCCGTCTCCGGCGAGGTGCTGGAGCAGTCGGTGGACGAGGCGACGCGGCAGGTGATCTCCGACCGCGGCCTGCGCCCGGCGCTGCAGCCCAAGATCGAGCTGGTGAACTACAGCGAGGGCGCCGACCTCGAATACAAGATCGACCTCGAATTGCTGCCCGAGATCCCGATGCCGGATTTCGCCGGCATCGCGCTGGAGCGCCAGAAGGCGACGCCGGGCGACACGGAGGTTGACGGCTTCCTCGAGACCATGCGCGGCCGCCTGGCCAGTATGGAGGACGTGGCCGAGACGCGCCCCGCCGCCAAGGGCGACGTGCTGGTGTGCGATTTCGAGGGCCGGCTGAAGAACGAGGATGGCAGCGTGGCCGAGCCCTTCCAGGGCGGCACCGCCAGCGACATGCCGATCGAGGTGGCCGGGGAGGGCTTCATCCCGGGCTTCACCGAGCAGCTGGAAGGCATGGCTCCGGGCGAGAAGAAGGACATCGCGGTGAGCTTCCCGGCCGGCTACGGTTCGGCCGAGCTCGCCGGCAAGGACGCGGTCTTCGCCATTGCCGCCAAGGGCCTGAAGAAGAAGGTGCTGCCCGAGCTCGACGACGAATTCGCCAAGCGCCTCGGCATGGCGGATGTGGCGGCGCTGCGCAGCCAGGTGATTGACAACCTGCAGCGCGAATACGATGCGCTGGCGCGGCAGAACGCCAAGCGCCTGCTGCTGGACGCGCTGGCCGAGCGCGCCGCCTTCCAGGTGCCGGACGGCATGGTGGAGGGCGAGTTCGCGCAGATCTGGCAGCGCGTCGAGTCCGACCTGAAGGAGGGCAAGCTCGACGCCGAGGACAAGGACAAGGACGAGGCGACGCTGAAGGCCGAGTACCGCGCCATCGCCGAGCGCCGCATCCGCCTTGGGCTGCTGCTGTCCGAGATCGGCCGCACCAACAACATCCAGGTGACGAATGACGAGCTGACCCAGGCGATGCGCCGCGAGGCCAGCCGCTATCCGGGCCAGGAGAAGCAAGTGCTGGAGTTCTTCCGCAAGAATCCCCAGGCCGTGGACAGCCTGCGCGCCCCGATCTTCGAGGAGAAGGTGGTGGATTTCGTACTGGAACTGGCCAAGGTGACCGAGGTGGCGGTGGCGCCGAAGGACCTGGCGCCGGCCGCCTGAGCCGCCGCGCCTTCCCCCCCTTCCGCCCCGCCCTGGCAGAATGCCGCGGCCGCCCGCAGGGCGGCCGGGGGGGGCTTTGCGCTTTCGCGCGCTTTCCCCACATTAACCCCAACAGGGTAGAGTCGCCTGGGGCCGGATGGGCTTCGGCCGCTCCGCCCCAGGCCGATGCCGGCATCCGGGTGAATTGCGCCCGGAGGTCGGCCAGAAAGGAATGGACATGCGGGACCGCGATCCGGTCGAAGTCTACAACAACTCGCTGGTGCCGATGGTCGTCGAGCAGACGGCACGCGGCGAGCGGGCCTACGACATTTACTCGCGGCTGCTGAAGGAGCGGATCATCTTCCTGACCGGGCCGATCTACGACCAGGTGGCGTCGTTGATCTGCGCGCAGCTGCTGTTCCTTGAAAGCGAGAACCCGAACAAGGACATCGCCTTCTACATCAACAGCCCGGGCGGCGTGGTGACGGCCGGCCTCGCGATGTACGACACGATGCAGTACATCCGCAGCCCGGTCTCGACCGTGTGCATCGGCATGGCGGCCTCGGCCGGCAGCCTGCTGCTGACGGCCGGTGCGAAGGGCAAGCGCTTCGCCCTGCCGAACAGCCAGGTGATGATCCACCAGCCCTCGGGCGGGGCGCAGGGCCAAGCGACGGACATCGAGATCCAGGCGCGCGAGATCCTCAAGACGCGGGCGCGGCTGAACCAGATCTACGTGCACCACACCGGCCAGGCGCTCGACGAGATCGAGCGGAAGATGGAGCGCGACACCTACCTCTCGGCGGAGGAGGCGCGGGCCTTCGGGCTGATCGACGAGGTGGTGGCGCAGCGCCCGCTGCCGCCGGCCGAAGCGGTGAAGAGCTGAACGCGGGCCTCCCGCCGCGGCGCGCGCCGCACGCACGCCGCGGCGCCTTGCCAGGGGCGGGCCGCAGGTTCATGGTCCGTTCCCGCATTTCGCGGCCATCAGGCGGCGCTTCCGCCCCGATGACCGTAAGGCTACACTCTTCATTCAACGACCCCCGCGCCGCATGGGCGGCATGGCCCGGCCGGAGGTTTTCGGAGCGCGCATGAGCAAGTCCGGCGACTCGAAGAACACCCTCTACTGCTCGTTCTGCGGCAAGTCGCAGCACGAGGTCCGGAAGCTGATTGCCGGGCCCACCGTGTTCATCTGCGACGAATGCGTGGAACTGTGCATGGACATCATCCGCGAGGAGCACAAGACGCACCTCGTGAAGTCGCGCGACGGGGTGCCGACACCGCGCGAGATCTGCAAGGTGCTGGACGACTACGTGATCGGGCAGGACCACGCGAAGCGCGTGCTGTCGGTGGCGGTGCACAACCACTACAAGCGCCTGGCGCATGGCGGGAAGTCGGGCGAGGTGGAGATCGCCAAGTCCAACATCCTGCTGGTGGGGCCGACGGGTTCAGGCAAGACGCTGCTGGCGCAGACTTTGGCGCGTATCCTCGACGTGCCCTTCACCATGGCCGACGCCACGACGCTGACCGAGGCCGGCTATGTGGGCGAGGATGTCGAGAACATCATCCTCAAGCTGCTGCAATCGGCCGACTACAATGTGGAGCGCGCGCAGCGCGGCATCGTCTACATCGACGAGGTCGACAAGATCAGCCGCAAGTCGGACAACCCCTCGATCACCCGCGACGTCAGCGGCGAGGGCGTGCAGCAGGCGCTGCTGAAGATCATGGAGGGCACCGTGGCCTCCGTGCCGCCGCAGGGTGGGCGGAAGCACCCCCAGCAGGAGTTCCTGCAGGTGGACACCACGAACATCCTGTTCATCTGCGGCGGCGCCTTCGCCGGCCTCGAGAAGATCATCGGCGCGCGCGGCAAGGGCTCGGGCATCGGCTTTGGCTCGGAAGTGCGCGCACCGGATGAGCGGCGCACCGGCGCCATCCTGCGCGAGGTGGAACCCGAGGATCTGCTGAAATTCGGCCTGATCCCCGAATTCATCGGCCGCCTGCCGGTGGTGGCGACGCTGGAGGACCTCGACGAGAAGGCGCTGATCGAAATCCTCACCAAGCCGAAGAACGCGCTGGTGAAGCAGTATCAGCGCCTGTTCGAGATGGAAGGTGCCAAGCTGACCTTCACCGAGGATGCGATGAAATCGGTGGCGACGCGCGCCATCCAGCGCCGCACTGGCGCGCGCGGCCTGCGCTCGATCATGGAGAGCATCCTGCTCGGCACCATGTTCGACCTGCCTGGCCTCGACGATGTGGAGGAGGTGGTGGTGAACCGGGAGGTGGCCGAGGGCCGCGCCAGCCCGCTGTTCATCTATGGCGAGCGTCAGGCCGAGCAATCCAGCGCCTGACGCGGGCACCCGCGGCCATCGTGGCCCGGGCGGCGGTGAAGCCGATGCGTGGCAACGCCGCCGCTTGCGGCATCCGGCTCGGGGACCCATCTGCGTGACAACCCCGTGGCGACGGGGGCCGTGCCGCTAACCGGGGACGCCCATGATGGGCCCCGCCCCGGGGGCGGCCCCCGCGCCGACTGTCCAAAGTGAGGTCCGACATGGCGGCTACCCCCACCGACACCCCCAAGCCCCTGGGGCGCGGCGACGTCCTTCCCGTCCTGCCCCTGCGTGACATCGTCGTCTTCCCGCACATGATCGTGCCGCTGTTCGTCGGGCGCGAGAAATCCGTGCGCGCGCTGGAAGCGGTGATGCGCGACGACAAGCAGATCCTTCTCGTGGCGCAGAAGAACGCCGCGCAGGACGACCCTGGCATCGATGATCTGTACCAGGTCGGCACCGTCTCCACGGTGCTGCAACTGCTGAAGCTGCCCGACGGCACCGTGAAGGTGCTGGTGGAAGGTGGCAAGCGCGCCTCGATCGCCGCCTACAAGGGCACCGACCCGTATTTCGAGGCCTTCGTCACGCCCTCCGAGGAGGCCGCGCCGGCCGAAGGGCGTGAGCAGGAGGCGCTGGCCCGCACCGTGGTCGCGCAGTTCGAGCAGTACATCAAGCTGAACAAGAAGATCGCGCCCGAGGTGCTGGTCTCGATCAACCAGATCGACGAGCCCTCGAAGCTGGCCGATACGGTGGCCAGCCACCTGAACCTCAAGATCAGCGAGAAGCAGGAACTGCTGGAGACCGCCGGCATCGGCGCGCGGCTCGAGCGCGTCTTCGCCCATATGGAAAGCGAGATCGGCGTCCTGCAGGTGGAAAAGCGCATCCGGAACCGCGTGAAGCGGCAGATGGAGAAGACGCAGCGCGAGTACTACCTGAACGAGCAGCTGAAGGCGATCCAGAAGGAGCTTGGCGAAGGCGAGGAAGGCAAGGACGAGGCCGCCGAGCTGGAGGCCAAGATCAAGGCCACCAAGCTGTCGAAGGAAGCGCGCGAGAAGGCGATGCAGGAGCTGAAGAAGCTCAAGACCATGTCGCCGATGAGCGCCGAGGCGACGGTGGTGCGCAACTACCTCGACTGGATTCTCTCGATCCCCTGGAAGAAGAAGACCAAGATCCGCAACGACATCGTGGCGGCCGAGAAGGTGCTGGACGCCGACCACTACGGCCTTGAGAAGATCAAGGAGCGGATCATCGAATACCTGGCGGTGCAGAGCCGCAGCCCGAAGATCCGCGGCCCCATCCTGTGCCTGGTCGGCCCGCCTGGCGTAGGCAAGACGTCGCTCGGCAAGTCGATCGCGAAGGCGACGGGGCGCAACTTCGTGCGCATGTCGCTGGGTGGCGTGCGCGACGAGGCCGAGGTGCGCGGCCACCGGCGCACCTATATCGGCTCCATGCCCGGCAAGGTGGTGCAGGGGATGAAGAAGGCGAAGTCCTCCAACCCGCTGTTCCTGCTGGACGAGATCGACAAGCTGGGCGCCGATTGGCGGGGCGATCCCTCCTCCGCGCTGCTGGAGGTTCTCGACCCCGAGCAGAACAGCACCTTCAACGACCACTACCTCGAGGTCGACTACGACCTTTCGGACGTGATGTTCGTGACCACGGCGAACAGCCTGCGCATGCCGCAGCCGCTGCTCGATCGCATGGAGATCATCCGCATCCCTGGCTACACCGAGGATGAGAAGGTGGAGATCGCGAAGCGCCACCTGCTGCCGAAGGTGAGCGAGGCGAACGGGCTGAAGACCAGCGAATGGTCGATCAGCGAGGACGCGCTGCGCGACATGGTGCGCTACCACACCCGCGAGGCGGGCGTGCGCAACCTGGAGCGCGAGTTGGCCGGCATCGCCCGGAAGGCGGTGAAGGAGATCGTCTCGAAGAAGTCGAAGAAGGTGACGGTCAACGTCAAGAACCTCGACAAGTTCGCCGGCGTGCGGAAGTTCCGCTACGGCGAGGCTGAGGCGGAGGACATGGTGGGCGTCGTCACCGGCCTGGCCTGGACCGAGGTGGGCGGCGAGATCCTGACCATCGAGAGCGTGGTGGTGCCGGGCAAGGGTGCGACGAAGACCACCGGCAAGCTCGGCGACGTGATGCAGGAGAGCGTCAGCGCGGCGATGAGCTATGTGCGTTCGCGCGCGCCGTCCTTCGGCCTGAAGCCGACGCTGTTCGAGAAGCGCGACATCCACGTGCACGTGCCGGAAGGTGCGACGCCCAAGGATGGGCCTTCGGCCGGCATCGCGATGGCCACCTCGATCGTCTCGGTGCTCACCGGCATCCCCATCCGGCGTGACGTGGCGATGACGGGCGAGATCACGCTGCGTGGCCGCGTGCTGCCGATCGGCGGGCTGAAGGAGAAGCTGCTGGCGGCGCTGCGCGCGGGCGTCACCACGGTGTTCATCCCGAAGGACAACGAGAAGGACCTCGCCGAGATCCCGGACAACGTGAAGAAGGGGCTGACCATCCTGCCCGTCAGCCATGTCGACGAGGTGATTTCCAAGGCGCTGGTGCGCGCGCCGGAGGCGATCACCTGGGAGGAACCGGTGGAGCCCGCGGCGCCGGCCGCCGGCGCCGCTGGCGATGGCGCGGCGGTGCGGCCGCACTGACACGCGGTGCGCCGGCTGAAAAATGAGGGGCGCGATCTGACGGCGGGTCGCGCCCCTTTTTCGTTTCTGCGAGGCGGCGCAAGGGCTTGGCGCGAAGTGGCGGGCGCTGTGCGGCGCAGCGCGTGGCTTTCGCGCCGCAACATCGCCACGGATGGCGGTTTTCCGCCGCGAATCGGGGGAGGCGACGTTGACGGCGCGAAAATGCCCCGCCTAGTGTGCAGGCGAGGCGGGTTGGAGTCGGCCCGTCCGAAGCACCCAGGACAGCAACCCAGAGGGGGGTTAGAATGAACAAGCAGGATCTCGTTGCCGTGGTCGCCGAAGCGGCCGATCTGCCGAAGGCGAAGGCCGGCGATGTGCTCGACGCGGTGTTCGAGGCGATCCAGAAGGCGCTGAAGAAGAAGCAGGAAGTTCGCCTGGTCGGCTTCGGCACCTTCTCCACCTCCAAGCGCAAGGCCGGCAAGGGCCGCAACCCGCGCACGGGCGAGGAGATCAAGATCCCCGCCACCACGACGGTGCGCTTCAAGGCCGGCAAGGGCCTGAAGGATGCCGTGAACTGAACCATCGCCACCGCGATGGCTGCCGAGGGCCGGCCCGCAGGGGCCGGCCCTTTTTCGTTCGGCGTCGGGCTTGGCGGCTGCCGCGGGCCGGCGTAGGGCAGGGCGGGCGGGGCGCTTAGCTCAGCGGTAGAGCGCCTGTCTTACACACAGGTGGTCGGCGGTTCGATCCCGTCAGCGCCCATTCTTGCCGCGCAACGCGCGGCAAGAATCCCCCGGAGGGGGCGGAAAGCGACCGGCGACGCACCGCGTCGCCGCGCGGCGCACAGATGGCGCGGCTGCGACCAAGGCCATCTACACCAGCCCCACGAATCAGGCGTCCCCCGCGCTTGACACCTCCCTGCCGCGCCCGTATCCCGCCCCCACACGCTTGCGGGTGTAGCTCAGTTGGTTAGAGCGCCGGCCTGTCACGCCGGAGGTCGCGGGTTCGAGCCCCGTCACTCGCGCCAAGCGCTGTTTCCCCTCGATAATCTGGCCGCCGCAACGTCCGCCCCAGGCGTTGGACTGCGATGTTCGCCGCGCCCGTCCCGCATGCCGCCTGCCCTATGGCGGAGCGCGTGCGGCGCGGCTAAGGTCCGCCTCGCTGCGCTGCGGCATGGCGGGGCGGGGCCCTCCGGGGCCCCCTCCTGTCGGCGTTTTGCGGCCGGTAACCCGGGGGGGCGCAAACACCCCGGGCCGATGCAAGGTTAGGTGAGCCGAGGACCCATGACCCAGCCGCTGCTGGCCGAATACTTCCCGATCCTGGTCTTCCTCGGGATCGCCGGCGCCATCGCCAGCGCGATGGTGGGCGGCGCTCTGCTCGCCGCGAAGCAGAAGCCGAACCCCGAGAAACTCTCGGCCTATGAATGCGGCTTCGAGCCCTTCGACGACACGCGGCGCCGCTTCGACGTGCGGTTCTACCTGGTGGCCATCCTGTTCATCATCTTCGACCTGGAAGTGGCGTTCCTGTTTCCCTGGGCGATCACGCTGGGCGAGATCGGCTGGTTCGGCTTCCTCTCGATGATGGGCTTCCTCGGCGTGCTGACCGTCGGCTTCGTCTATGAATGGCGCAAGGGCGCGCTGGATTGGGAGTGACCCGCGCATGAGCGGCAACACCGAGACACTCGCCTGGAACCGCGACGCGCTGCCACCCGGCGCAGCGCAGGATTCCGTCGTGAAGGGCATCACCGGCGAGATCGAGGAAAAGGGCTTCGTCGTCGCCAACCTCGACAAGGTGGTGAACTGGGCGCGCACCGGCTCGCTGTGGCCGATGACCTTCGGGCTGGCCTGCTGCGCGGTGCCGATGATCCACGCCTACATGGCGCGCTACGATCTCGATCGCTTCGGCATCATCCCGCGCGGCAGCCCGCGGCAGAGCGACGTGATGATCGTGGCCGGCACGCTGACCAACAAGATGGCGCCGGCGCTGCGCAAGGTCTACGACCAGATGAGCGAGCCGCGCTGGGTGATCAGCATGGGCAGCTGCGCCAATGGCGGCGGCTACTACCACTACAGCTACAGCGTGGTGCGCGGCTGCGACCGCGTGGTGCCGGTGGATGTCTATGTGCCCGGCTGCCCGCCGACGGCCGAGGCGCTGGTCTATGGCATCCTGCAACTGCAGAAGAAGATCCGCCGAACCGGGAGCATCCTGCGTGGCTGAGGAGATGAAGGCCGGGCCCGCCCTGCTGACCGAGCTCGCGGCCACCATCGCTGCCGCGGCCGGCCCGGCGGTGGAGGAGGCGTTCGTGGAGCGCGGGCAGGAGCTGGTGCTGCGCGCAAGGCGTGAGATGCTGCGCCCGCTGATGCTGCTGCTGCGCGACGATCCGCGCTTCGCCTTCGAGCAGCTGGTCGATCTGTGCGGCGTCGATTGGCCGGCGCGCGCCGAGCGCTTCGAGGTGGTCTACAACCTGCTCAGCCTGTCGCGGAACAGCCGACTGCGCGTGATCATCAGCACCGACGAAGCCACGCCGGTGCCAAGCCTTGCCGCGCTCTGGCCCGCCGCCACCTGGTACGAACGCGAATGCTGGGACATGTACGGCATCGCCTTCGAGGGGCTGACCGACATGCGCCGCCTGCTGACCGACTACGGCTTCGAGGGCCATCCGCTGCGCAAGGATTTCCCGCTGACCGGCCATGTCGAGGTGCGCTACGACGAGACGCGCAAGCAGGTGGTGTATGAGCCCGTCGCGCTGACGCAGGATTTCCGCTCATTCGATTTCCTCAGCCCCTGGGAGGGCATGACGACGCTGCCGGGCGACGAGAAGGTACACCAGATCCGCGCCGAGCGCGGCCAGCTGGAGGGACCGCGATGAGCACCGAACTGGTCGCCGGCCTGCCGCTGCCTGCCGATACGCGCAACGAGGCGCAGCGCGTCTTCGACGCCGACACGCACACCATCAATTTCGGCCCGCAGCACCCCGCCGCGCATGGCGTGCTGCGCCTGATCCTCGAGATGAAGGGCGAGGTGGTGGAGCGGGCAGACCCGCATATCGGTCTGCTGCATCGCGGCACCGAGAAGCTGATCGAGTACAAGACCTACTTGCAGGCGATGCCGTACATGGATCGCCTCGACTACGTCTCGCCCATGTGCATGGAGCACAGCTTCGTGCTGGCGACCGAGCGGCTGCTCGGCGTCGAGGACCAGGTGCCCGAACGCGCGCGCTGGATCCGCACGATGTTCGCCGAGCTGACGCGCATCCTGAACCACCTGCTGAACGTCACCACCTATGCGCTCGATGTCGGCGCCATCACGCCCTCGCTGTGGGGTTTCGAGCAGCGCGAGCACCTGCTGGAATTCTACGAGCAGGTCGGCGGCAGCCACTACCATGTGAACTACTTCCGCGCCGGCGGCGTGGCGAAGGATTTGCCGGCCGGCCTCGAGGAGCGAATCGGGCGCTGGTGCACCAGCTTCCCGAAGTTCCTCGACGAGCTCGAAGGGCTGCTGACCGAGAATCGCATCTTCAAGCAGCGCACCGTGGACATCGGCGTGATGACCGCCGAGCAGGCGATGGCCTGGGGCTTCTCCGGCCCCTGCCTGCGCGCTTCCGGCTGCGCGTGGGATCTGCGCAAGGCGCAGCCCTACGAGATGTACGACAGGCTGGATTTCGAGATCCCCGTCGGCGTGCACGGTGATTGCTACGACCGCTACCTGGTGCGCATGCAGGAGATGCGGCAGTCGCTGAAGCTGGTGGAGCAGTGCCTGAACCACATCAGGCCGGGCCCGGTGAAGATCGCGGACAACAAGATCACGCCGCCGTCGCGCGCGCAGATGAAGCGTTCGATGGAGAGCCTCATCCATCACTTCAAGCTCTACACCGAGGGCTATCACGTGCCCGCCGGCGCCACCTACACCGCGACCGAGGCGCCGAAGGGCGAGTTCGGCATCTACATGGTGGCGGATGGCACCAACCGCCCCTATCGCTGCAAGATCCGCGCTCCCGGCTTCGCGCATCTGCAGGCGATGGAGGTGCTCTCGAAGGGGCATATGCTGGCCGATGCGGTGGCCATCATCGGCAGCCTCGACATCGTGTTCGGGGAGATCGACAGGTGAGGCGCGTGGTCGTGGAGCATCGCAGCCGCGAAGCGGCGAGGAGCGGAACGTGAATCACGCGCCCCAGCATGAACAGCCGGCGCATTTCGCCTTCGACGCGGCGAGCGAGGCGCAGATCGAGCGCGTGGTTTCCCGCTATCCGGCGGGCAAGCAGGCCTCGGCGGTGATCCCGTTGCTGTATGTGGCGCAGCGCCAGATGGGGCGCCTCACCGGCAGCGCCTGGGTGCCGAAGGTGGCGATGGATGTGATCGCCGCGCGCCTCGGCATGCCGCCGATCCGCGTCTATGAGGTTGCGACTTTCTATTTCATGTTCAACATGAAGCCGATCGGCCGCCATCACCTGCAGCTGTGCGGCACGACGCCGTGCATGCTGCGTGGCTCAGACGATGTGATGCGCGCCTGCCGCGATTCCGCGCACGTCAAGGTGGGCGAAACCAGCGCGGATGGACTGTTCACGCTGACCGAGGTGGAGTGCCTCGGCGCCTGCGTGAACGCGCCCGTGCTGCAGGTGGATGACGACTACTACGAGGATCTCGATTACGACCGTACGGTCGTGTTGCTGGAGGCGCTGCGGCGCGGCGAGCGGCCCAAGCCGGGCAGCAGCATCGGCCGGCAGACCAGTGCGCCGGAGGGCGGGCCGCTGACGCTGATCGACGTGGCGGGAGAGGGCTGATGGCGCTGCACGACCGCGACCGCATCTTCACCAACCTCTACGGCCTGCAGGATTGGCGCCTGCCCGCCGCGCAGCGCCGCGGCAATTGGGACGGTACGGCAGCCATCCTTGCTCGGGGTCGCGATACGATCATCGAGGAGATGAAGACCTCCGGCCTGCGCGGCCGCGGTGGTGCGGGGTTCCCGACGGGCATGAAGTGGTCCTTCATGCCGAAGCAGGCGAGCGAGCGGCCGCACTACCTGGTGGTGAACGCCGACGAGAGCGAGCCGGGCACCTGCAAGGACCGCGACATCATCCGCCACGATCCGCACACGCTGATCGAGGGTTGCCTGATCGCCGGCTTCGCCATGGGCGCGCATGCCGGCTACATCTACATCCGCGGCGAATACTACAACGAGAGCGTCGTGCTCGAAGCCGCGATCGCCGAGGCCTACGAAGCCGGACTGCTGGGTGCGAATGCCGCCGGCTCGGGCTGGGATTTCGATCTCTATGTGCATCGCGGCGCCGGCGCCTATATCTGCGGCGAGGAAACCGCGCTGATCGAAAGCCTGGAAGGCAAAAAGGGCATGCCGCGCCTCAAGCCGCCCTTCCCGGCGGCGGTGGGGCTCTATGGCTGCCCGACCACGGTCAACAATGTCGAGACCATCGCGGTGGTGCCGACCATCCTGCGCCGCGGACCTTCCTGGTTCGCTGGCTTCGGGCGGCCGAAGAACAGCGGCACCAAGATCTTCTGCATCCAGGGGCATGTGAACAAGCCCTGCAATGTGGAGGAGGAGATGAGCATCCCGCTGCGCGAACTCATCGAACGCCATGCCGGCGGCGTGCGCGGCGGTTGGGACAACCTGATGTGTGTCATCCCCGGTGGCTCCTCCACGCCGCTGCTGCCGAAGCACATCTGCGACGACGTACTGATGGATTTCGACGCGCTGCGCGAGCACAAGTCGGGCCTCGGCACGGCGGGCGTGATCGTGATGGACAAATCCACCGACATCGTGCGCGCCATCGCGCGGCTGTCGAAGTTCTACAAGCATGAGAGCTGCGGCCAGTGCACGCCCTGTCGCGAAGGCATGGGCTGGGTCAGCCGCATGATGGAACGCATGGTGGAAGGCCGCGCGGAGATCGAGGAGATCGACGTGCTGGAGGAAGTGACGCGGCGCATCGAGGGGCACACCATCTGCGCGCTGGCCGATGGCGGCGTGTGGCCGGTGCAGGGCCTGATCCGCCATTACCGGCCGGTGATGGAGGCGCGCATCGCCGAATACAAGCAGCGGCACGCGAAGCCGCTGCCGATGGCGGCGGAGTAGCCCCGATGGCGAAGGTCACGGTTGACGGCATCGAGGTGGATGTGCCGAACGGCGCCACGGTGCTGCAGGCCTGCGAGGCCGCGGGCAAGGAAATCCCGCGCTTCTGCTATCATGAGCGGCTGAGCGTCGCCGGCAATTGCCGCATGTGCCTGGTGGAGGTGGAGAAGGCGCCGAAGCCCGTCGCCTCCTGCGCCTATCCGGTGATGGACGGCATGGTGGTGAAGACCGACAGCCCGGTTGTGCGGAACGCGCGCCGCGGCGTGATGGAATTCCTGCTGATCAACCATCCGCTCGACTGCCCGATCTGCGACCAGGGCGGCGAATGCGACCTGCAGGACCAGGCCATGGCCTATGGCATGGACCATGGCCGCTACCACGAGCAGAAGCGCGCGGTGAAGGACAAGAACATCGGGCCGCTGATCAAGACGATCATGACCCGCTGCATCCACTGCACGCGCTGCGTCCGCTTCGCCGCCGAGGTGGCCGGCGTGCCCGAGATGGGCGCCACCGGGCGCGGCGAGGCCATGGAAGTGGGCACTTATGTCGAACAGGCGCTGACCAGCGAATTGTCCGGCAACCTGATCGACATCTGCCCGGTCGGCGCGCTGACCAGCCGCCCCTACGCCTTCGTCTCGCGGCCTTGGGAACTGCGCAAGACCGACAGCATCGACGTGCAGGACGCCACCGGCACCAACATCCGCATCGACACGCGCGGGCCCGAGGTGCTGCGCATCCTGCCGCGCGTGAATGACGACGTGAACGAGGAGTGGATGGCCGATCGCGGTCGCTTCTCCTTCGACGGGCTGAAGCGCAAGCGGCTCGACCGGCCCTGGCTGCGCGTGGATGGCCGGCTGCGCCCGGCGAGCTGGGCGGAGGCCTTCGCCGCCATCGCCGGGCGCTTGCGTGCCACGCCGGGGCAGCGCATCGGCGCCGTGGCTGGTGATCTGGTTGAGGCCGAAAGCGTCTTTGTGCTGAAGGCACTGATGGCAGGTCTCGGCTCGGCCAACCTCGACTGCCGGCAGGATGGCGCGGCAATCGATGCGTCGCGTACTGATTTCTACCGCTTCAACACGACCATCGCCGGCATCGACGAGGCCGATGCGCTGCTGATCATCGGCGCAAATCCGCGCACCGAGGCGCCGGTGATCAATGCGCGGATCCGCCGGCGCTGGCTCGCGGGGAAATTTTCCATCGTGCGCATCGGGCCTGCGGATGTGGATCTGACCTACCCGCACACGCATCTCGGCACCGGGCCGGACGCGCTGCGCGCGCTGCTGGCCGGCACGCAGGGCTTCGCGGGGCAGCGCCCGATGGTGCTGCTCGGGCGCGGCGCGCTGGCGCGGCCGGATGGCGCGGCGGTGCTGGCCGCGGCGTGGGCGGTGGCGCGAGGCGCCAACGCGCTGCGCGAGGATTGGCACGGCTTCAACATGCTGCATCAGTTCGGCGGGCAGGTGGGCGCGCTGGCCATGGGCTTCGTGCCTGGCGCGGATGGGCAGGATCTGGGCGCGATGCTGTCGGGCGGCGTCGATGCGCTGTGGCTGCTCGGCGCCGATGGCTTCGACCCGGCGGCGATCGCGCCCGGCACCTTTGTGATCTATCAGGGCCACCACGGCGATCGCGCGGCGTCGCGCGCCGACGTCATCCTGCCTGGCGCCGCCTACACCGAGAAGGACGGCACTTACTTCAACACCGAAGGTCGCGCGCAGCGCGGCCGGCAGGCGGTGCATGCGCCGGGCGAGGCGCGCGAGGATTGGCGCATCATCCGCGCCGCCGCCGAGGCGCTGGGCGTGGCGCTGCCCTTCGATGACGCGGCGCAGCTGCGCAATGCGATGGTGGCGACAGTGCCGGAACTCGGCGAACCCTTCGCCCGCCGCGGTTGCGCGGATGCCGCCGGGCCGGCAGGCGACGCCGCGGCGATGTCGGATGCGCCCTTCGCGCTGCCGATCAGACAATACCACCTGGCCGACAGCATCGCCCGCGCCTCCGAGGTGATGGCGCAATGCGCCGCCACCTATGCGCCAGCGCGGCTGGCGGCGGAGTAACGGGCGATGGAAGGCTTCCTCGGCACGCCGATCGGGCACCTGGCACTGACAGTGGCGCAGGCCATGGCGCTGCTGGTGCCGCTGCTGATCGGCGTCGCCTATCTCACCTGGGCCGAGCGCAAGGTGCTGGGCGCGATGCAGATGCGCAAGGGGCCGAACGTGGTCGGCCCCTTCGGCATGCTCCAGCCCTTCGCCGACGCCATCAAGATGCTGATGAAGGAGACGATCATCCCCGCCGGCGCGTCGCGCGCGCTGTTCATCATGGCGCCGATGATCACCTTCATGCTGGCGATGCTGGCCTGGGCGGTGATCCCGGTGAATGACGGCTGGGCGATCGCCGACATCAATGTCGGCATCCTGTATCTGTTCGCCATCAGCTCGCTCGGCGTCTACGGCATCATCATCGCGGGCTGGGCGAGCAATTCGAAATACGCCTTCCTCGGCGCCATGCGCAGCGCGGCGCAGATGGTGAGCTACGAGGTCTCGATGGGCTTCGTCATCGTCACCGTGCTGCTATGCGTCGGTTCGCTGAACCTGACCGAGATCGTGCGGGCGCAGGCGGATATGTGGTTCATCATCCCGCTGTTCCCGATGTTTGTGATCATGTTCATCAGCGCGCTGGCCGAGACCAACCGCGCGCCCTTCGACCTGCCGGAGGGCGAGAGCGAGCTGGTGGCGGGCTTCTTCGTCGAATACAGCTCGATGTCCTTCGCGCTGTTCTTCCTCGGCGAATACGCGAACATGATCCTGATGAGCGCGTTGATCACCATCCTGTTCCTGGGCGGGTGGTATGCGCCCTTCGACATCGCGCCCTTCACCTGGATCCCCGGGCCGCTGTGGTTCATCTTCAAGATCTGCGCCTGCCTGTTCGTCTTCATCTGGGTGCGCGCGACCTTCCCGCGCTACCGCTACGACCAGCTCATGCGACTTGGCTGGAAGGTGTTCCTGCCGTTCAGCCTGCTGTGGCTGGTCATCACCGCCGCGGCGCTGAAGCTGTTCGGCTGGCTGCCGGGAGTGACCTGACCCATGGCGACGCTGGACCGTTTCGCGCGCAGCATGCTGCTGGCCGAGCTCGTCTCTGGCATGGCGCTGACGCTGCGCCAGTTTTTCAGGCCGAAGGCCACGCTGAACTACCCCTTCGAGAAGGCGCCGATCAGTCCGCGCTTCAAGGGCGAGCACGCGCTGCGCCGCTATCCCAACGGCGAGGAGCGCTGCATCGCCTGCAAGCTGTGCGAGGCGATCTGCCCGGCCCAGGCCATCACCATCGAGGCCGAGCCGCGCGAGGATGGCAGCCGCCGCACCACGCGCTACGACATCGACATGACGAAGTGCATCTATTGCGGCATGTGTGAGGAAGCCTGCCCGGTGGATGCGATCGTCGAGGGACCGAACCTGGAATTCGCCACCGAGACGCGCGAGGAACTGATGTACGACAAGGCGCGGCTGCTGGAAAATGGTGATCGCTGGGAGGCCGCGCTGGCCCGCCGTCTCGAACTCGACGCCCCGTATCGCTGATCGCACGCCAGATGATCGCCGCCGCCGCCTTCTACCTGTTCGCCGCCATCCTGATCGCCAGCGCGGTCATGGTGGTGACAAGCCGCAACCCCGTGCACTCCGTGCTGTTCCTGATCCTCGCCTTCTTCAACGCCGCGGCCCTGTTCCTGATCGCGGGGGCCGAATTCCTCGCGATGATCCTGGTCATCGTCTATGTTGGCGCCGTCGCGGTGCTGTTCCTGTTCGTCGTGATGATGCTGGACGTGGATTTCTCGGCGTTGCGCGAGGGCTTCCAGCGCTACGCGCCAGTGGGCGGCATCATCGGCGGCATCCTGTTCCTCGAGCTGCTGTTCATCTTCGGCACCTGGAGCTTCGCCGACGATGCAGCGGGCCTGCGCCTGAACCCGACACCGGAGGGCGTGGACAACACCCGGGCGCTCGGCCGCATCCTTTACACCGACCATGTCTGGCTGTTCCAGACGGCGGGGCTGATCCTGCTGGTCGCGATGATCGGCGCCATCGTGCTGACGCTGCGCGGCCGGCCGACCTCGAAGCGGCAGGATGTGGGCCGCCAGGTGGCGCGCGCCGGCAGCGTCAACCTGCGCCAGGTGAAGACCGGCGCCGGCCTCGGCGAGACCGGCATCGAGCGGCCGCCGGTGGAGGCGCCGCCCGCGCCGAAGCAGGTCGAGCACCAGGGGAGCCACCACTGATGCTGGCCGTCGGCCTCGCGCACTACCTGACGGTGGGCGCCATCCTGTTCATGCTGGGCATCCTCGGCATCTTCCTGAACCGCAAGAACATCATCGTCATCCTGATGTCGGTGGAGCTGATCCTGCTCTCGGTGAACCTGAACCTGGTCGCCTTCTCGGCGCAGCTCGGCGATCTCACGGGCCAGGTCTTCGCCATGCTCATTCTCACCGTCGCGGCGGCCGAGGCGGCGATCGGGCTCGCCATCCTGGTCGTCTATTTCCGCAACCGCGGCACGATCGAGGTGGAAGACGTTTCCACCCTGAAGGGCTGAGCCCATGTATGTCGGCGCGATCTTCTTCCCGCTGCTCGGCGCCTGCATCGCGGGCTTCTTCGGCCGCTGGATCGGCGACAAGGCGGCGCAGTGGGCGACGGTGGGCTGCATGGCGCTGGCCGCCGCCTGCGGCATCTTCGCCTTCGCCGAGGTCGCGCTGGGCCAGGCGCCGGGCGTCGTTCCCATCTTCACCTTCATCGATGTCGGCGGCTTCGAGGTCTCTTGGGCGCTGCGCTACGACACGTTGAGCGTGGTGATGGTGGCGATGGTCACCTTCATCTCGACGCTGATCCACCTGTATTCCGTGGGCTACATGTCGCATGACGCGACGATCCCGCGCTTCTTCGCCTACCTGTCGCTGTTCACCTTCATGATGTTGATGCTGGTGACGGCCGACAACCTCGTGCAGCTGTTCTTCGGCTGGGAGGGCGTGGGCCTCGCGAGCTACCTGCTCATCGGCTACTGGTACGAGAAGGACAGCGCCAACCGCGCGGCGATGAAGGCCTTCATCGTCAACCGCGTCGGCGACGTGTTCTTCATGCTCGGCCTGGCGCTGACCTTCTGGACCTTCCAGTCGGTGGAGTTCGAGGCGATCTTCGCCGGCGTCGAGGCGGCGCGCGACGACACCTTCCTCGGCATGCCGGCGCTGGAGGTGATCGGCGTGCTGCTGTTCCTCGGCGCCTGCGGCAAATCGGCGCAGCTTGGACTGCACACCTGGCTGCCGGACGCGATGGAGGGGCCGACGCCGGTTTCCGCGCTGATCCACGCGGCCACCATGGTGACGGCCGGCGTGTTCCTGATGGCGCGGATGTCGCCGGTGATGGAATACGCGCCGGTGGCGCTGGCCATCGTCACGCTGGTCGGTGCCGCCACGGCGATCTTCGCGGCCACCATCGGCTGCGTGCAGAACGACATCAAGCGCATCATCGCGTATTCGACATGCTCGCAGCTGGGCTACATGTTCTTCGCGGTGGGCGTGGGCGTCTACCAGGCGGCGGTCTTCCACCTGGTCACGCACGCCTTCTTCAAGGCGCTGCTGTTCCTGGGCGCGGGCAGCGTCATCCATGCGATGTCGGACGAGCAGGATATTCGCCGGATGGGCGGCATCTGGAAGAAGATCCCCATCACCTACGCGATGATGTGGATCGGCTCCCTGGCGCTGGCCGGCGTGCCCTATTTCGCGGGCTACTATTCGAAGGACATGGTGCTGGAGGTGGCCTATGCGGCGCATAGCGTCCCGGGCGGCATCGCCTTCGTGCTGGGGCTGCTCGCGGCGTTCCTCACCGCTTTCTACTCCTGGCGCCTCATCATCCTGACCTTCCATGGCACGCCGCGCGCCGACCATCATACGATGGAGCATGTGCACGAGAGCCCCTGGACGATGCTGGTGCCGCTGCTGGTGCTGTCCGTCGGCGCTGTGTTCGCGGGCGCGGTTCTGTATCCGCTGTTCGTCGGCCATGACCAGGCGATGTTCTGGAACGGCGCCATCCACACCGCCGCGCACAACCACGTGCTGGAACACGCGCACCACGTGCCGGCCTGGGTGCCGCTGGCGCCGACGGTCCTGGGGCTGGCGGGCATCGCCCTGGCCTACGCGCTGTACATGTTTGCCCCCGGCATTCCCGGGCAACTGGCCGCGCGCTTCGCCGGGCTGTACCGGTTCCTGCTGAACAAGTGGTATTTCGACGAGCTGTATGACGCGATCTTCGTCCGCCCCGCGCAGCAGCTTGCGCGCTTCCTATGGAAGACCGGCGATGCGCGCTTCATCGACGGCATGCCGAACGGCGCGGCCAGCCTCGCCTTGGATGGCGCGCGCAGCGCGGTGCGGCTGCAGACGGGGCGCGTGGCCAGCTATGCCTTCACCATGATCATCGGGCTTGTCGCCTTCGTCACGCTGCTCCTGGTCGGAATGCGCCCATGAACGCCGCCGGCTTTCCGTTGCTCTCGCTGGTCACCTTCCTGCCGCTGGCGGGTGCCGCCATCATCCTGACCATCCGCGGCGAGGAGGCCGTGGTGGCGCGCAACGCGCGCTGGACGGCGCTGTGGGCCAGCCTGATCACCTTCGCGCTGTCGCTGATCCTCTGGGTGCGCTTCGACACGGCCAGCGCGGGTTTCCAGTTTGTCGAGCAGGCGGAGTGGTTCCCGGATTTCGGCGTGTCCTACCACATGGGCGTGGATGGCATCTCGATGCTGTTCATCCTGCTCTCCACGCTGCTGACGCCACTGTGCATCCTGGCCTCCTGGGAGAGCGTGCGCGATCGCGTGCGCGAATACATGGTGGCGTTCCTGGTGCTGGAATCGATGATGGTCGGCATGTTCGCCGCGCTCGATTTCATCGTCTTCTACGTGTTCTTCGAAGCCGTGCTGATCCCGATGTTCCTGATCATCGGCGTGTGGGGCGGCGCGCGGCGCGTCTACGCCGCCTTCAAGTTCTTCCTCTACACGCTGGCGGGCAGCGTGCTGATGCTGCTGGCCATCCTGGCGATGTGGTTCCACGCCGGCACCACCGACATCCCCACGCTGATGGAAACCGACTTCCCGGCGCAGATGCAGTTCTGGCTGTTCCTCGCCTTCATGGCCTCCTTCGCTGTGAAGGTGCCGATGTGGCCGGTGCACACTTGGCTGCCGGACGCGCATGTGGAGGCGCCGACGGCGGGTTCGGTGATCCTGGCCGGCGTGCTGCTGAAGATGGGCGCCTATGGCTATCTGCGCTTCTCGCTGCCCATGCTGCCGCAGGCCTCGGCGGATTTCGCGCCGCTGATCTTCGCGCTTTCGGTCATCGCGGTGGTCTACACCTCGCTCGTCGCGCTGGCGCAGGAGGACATGAAGAAGCTCATCGCCTATTCCTCCGTGGCGCATATGGGCATCGTGACGCTCGGCATCTTCACCTTCAATGTTCAGGGCATATCCGGCGCGCTGTTCACCATGCTGAGCCATGGCGTGGTCTCGGGTGCGCTGTTCCTGTGCGTGGGCGTGCTGTATGACCGCGTGCACACGCGCGAGATCGCGCGCTATGGCGGTGTGGCGAAGATCATGCCGGCCTATGCGCTGATCTTCATGCTGTTCACCATGGCATCGGTGGCGCTGCCCGGCACGGCGGGCTTTCCGGGCGAGTTGCTGGTGATCGTGGGCGCCTTCAAGGTGAACCCCTGGGTGGCCTTCGGCGCCGCGCTGGGGATGATCCTGGGCGCGGCCTACATGCTGCTGCTTTACCGCCGCGTCGCCTTCGGCCGCATCACGCGCGAGGAGTTGCGCGCGCTGCTGGATCTCAGCCCGCGCGAATACGCGGTGTTCGCGCCGCTGATCCTGCTGACGCTGTGGATGGGCATCTACCCATCATCCTTCCTTGACGTGTTCGAGGCGAGCGTCACGGCGCTGGTCGCCAAGCACGAGGCGGCGCTGGGCGCAGCAAGGCTGGCGGGGCTGTGATGGCAATGAACTGGACCCTCGCGCTGCCCGAGATCGTGCTCGCGGTCTGCGGCCTGCTCATCCTGCTGGGCGGCGTCGTTCCGAAGCGGGAGACCTTCTTCCCCGTCTCCATGGCGGTGATCGGCGCGCTGATCCTGGCCGCGGCCCTCGCGCTGGGCCAGGGCGAGGGCACGGCCTTCATGGGGCAATATGTCTCCGACGGCTTCTCCCGCTTCGCCAAGGTGCTGATTCTGCTCGGCGCCGCACTGGGCCTCGTCTTGGCGCTGGATTTCAATGAGCGCGCCGGCATCGCGCGCTTCGAATACGCGGTGCTGCTGCTGTTCGCCGCCCTCGGCATGATGGTGATGGTCTCGGCCAATGACCTGATGTCGCTGTATCTTGGGCTCGAGTTGCTGTCCCTGTCGCTGTACGTGATCGCCGCCTTCGACCGCGACAATCCGCGCAGCGCCGAGGCCGGGCTGAAGTATTTCGTGCTCGGCGCGCTGGCCTCGGGCCTGCTGCTGTACGGCTCCTCGCTGGTGTACGGCTTCGCGGGCACGACGAATTTCGACCGGCTGGCCGATGGCCTCTCGGGCGGCCCGCCGAATATGGGCCTCGTGGTCGGGCTGGTCTTCGTGCTGGCCGGCCTCGCCTTCAAGGTGTCGGCGGTGCCCTTCCACATGTGGACGCCGGACGTGTACGAAGGCGCGCCGACGCCGGTGACGGCGTTCTTCGCCGCGGCGCCGAAGATCGCCGCCATCATGCTGCTGATGCGCGTGCTGGTGGGCCCCTTCGGCGATCTGGTGGCGCAGTGGCAGCAGGTGATCTGGTTCGTCTCCGCGGCCTCCATGCTGCTGGGCGCCTTCGCCGCGCTGACGCAGCGCAACATCAAGCGGCTGATGGCCTATTCCTCGATCGGCCATGTCGGCTACGCGCTGATGGGCCTCGCCGTCGCTTCGGATGTCGGCATGCGGGGCGTGCTGGTCTACATGGCGATCTACCTGGTGATGAACCTCGGCACCTTCGCGGTGATCGTGGCGATGCGCCGGCAGGGCAGGGCGCTGGAGCAGGTGGATGATCTCGCCGGGCTCGGCCGCAGCGATCCCGCGATGGCGCTTTGGATGGCGGTGTTCATGTTCTCGATGGCGGGCATCCCGCCGCTCGCCGGCTTCTTTGGCAAGCTCTACGTGTTCCTCGCCGCGGTGCAGGGCGGCTTCTGGGTGCTGGCGCTGATCGGCGTCTTCACCAGCGTGGTCGGCAGCTACTACTACCTGCGCATCGTCAAGGTGATGTATTTCGACGCCGGCGCCGGCGCGCTGGATGCGCGGCCGGCCAGCCTCACCGTGGTGATGACCGCGACCGGCCTGTTCACGCTGCTGTTCTTCCTGTTCCCTGCTCAACTGCTTTCGGCCGCGTCCTACGCCGTCGCGTCGCTGGCAGGGTGAGCGCCGGGCCGCCCGCCGGGTGGCGGCTCAGGGTGCATGAGAGCCTGGGCTCCACCTCCGACCTGCTGCTGCGCCTCGCCGCAGGCGGCGAGCCGGGGGGGCTGGCCGTGCTGGCGCATCGGCAGACGGCCGGGCGCGGGCGGGACGGCCGGCCCTGGGAGAGCGTGGCGGGCAACATGCACCTGTCTCTCCTGATCCGGCCGGAGGGGCCGGCGCGGGAGGCGCCGCAATGGGGGCTGTTGGCTGCCGTGGCGCTGCACGACGCGCTGGCGCCGCACCTGCCCGATGCCGCAGCCCTTACGTTGAAATGGCCGAATGACGTTCTGCTGTCGGGCGCCAAGGTGGCTGGGATGCTGTGCGAATGCGCCGCCGATGCGGGCCAGCGCATCGAATGGCTGGTGATCGGGCTCGGCGCCAACCTGGCCTTCGCGCCGGCGGTGCCGGGCCGGCCCACAGCCTGCCTCGCCGATCACGGCAAGCCGCCAGGGCCCGAGGCAATGGCCTGCGCCGTGCTGGCGGCCTTCGAGCATTGGCGCGGCATCCGCGTGGCGGAGGGCTTCGGCCCGATTCGCGCGGCTTGGATGGCGCGGGGCCCGCGCCCCGATGCCGCGCTCTCGATCCGCGGCGGCATCGCCGGGCGCTACCAGGGCCTCGCGGAGGATGGCAGCCTGTTGCTCGCTTCGGGCGGGCGGGTGCATGCCGTGGTGTCCGGGGAACTCCAGGGGGAGGCGGGCTGAAGCGCGATGCTGCTGGTGGTCGATGCGGGCAACACCAATATCGTCTTCGCGGTGCATGACGGCGCGGAATGGCGGGGCCGCTGGCGCATCCGCACCGATGCCGAGCGCACGAGCGACGAATACGCCGTCTGGCTGCTGGCGCTGCTGGCCCATGCCGGGCTGCGCCCCGCCGATATCGACCGCTGCGTGATCGGCACGGTGGTGCCGGCCGCGCTGTACAACCTCCGGCGCCTGTCGCGCGAGTGGTTCGGCTGCGAGCCGTTGATCGCCCGCGCGGCGCTGGATTGGGGCTTCGACATCCGCGTGGATGCCCCGCATGAGGTGGGGGCGGACCGCCTGCTGAACGCGCTGGCGGCGCATCGGCGCTATGCCGGGCCGCTGATCGTGATCGATTTCGGCACCGCCACCACCTTCGACGTGGTGGAGAAGGATGGCGCCTATCTCGGCGGCGTGATCGCGCCGGGCATCAACCTCTCGATCGAGGCGTTGCACCGCGCCGCGGCGCGGCTGCCGCGAATCGGCATCGGGCGGCCCCAGGCGGTGATCGGGCGCAACACCGTGGCGGCCATGCAATCGGGCATCTACTGGGGCTATGTCGGGCTGATCGAGGGCATCGTGGCGCGCATCCGCGCCGAACATGGCGGCACGCTGAAGGTGATCGCCACGGGCGGGCTGGCGCCGTTGTTCGCCGAAGGCACCACCGTGATCGAAACGACCGACCAGGATACGACGTTGGACGGACTTAAGCTGTTGGCGCAACGCAACCCCGCCCCCATCTTCACCGGCAGTTCGCGCTTCGACCCGTGAGCCTACGGCCGAGAACGGCCGGGCCGGTGTTGCGGCGCCTTCGACACGAACGACACCAACGACACGTACAGGTACTGGAAGAACAATGACTGGAGATTTGGCCTTCATTCCGCTCGGCGGAACGGGGGAGATCGGACTCAACCTCAACGTCTATCGCTGTGATGGGCAGCTTCTCGCGGTGGATTGCGGCCTGGGCTTCGGCGGGCCGGAGCATCCGGAGGTGGAAATCCTGGTGCCCGACGCGCAGTGGCTCGCCGAGCGGCGGGACAAACTGGTGGGCCTCGTGATCACCCATGCGCATGAGGATCACGTCGGCGCGGTGGCGCATCTCTGGCCGCAGCTGCGCTGCCCCATCCATGCCAGCCCCTTTGCCGCCGCGGTGTTGCGCCGCAAGCTGGGCGAGGCCGGGCTGCTGCAGCAGGTGGAGCTGATCACACAGCCGCCCGCGACGCGCTGGAAGATCGGCAATTTCGACCTGGAGTTCCTCCGCGTCGCGCACAGCATCCCCGAATCCCAGGCGCTGGTGCTGCGCACGCGCCACGGCACGGTGCTGCACACCGGCGACTGGAAGCTGGACCCGCAACCGTTGCTCGGCCCGCCCACCGACGAGGCCGCCTTCGCGCGGCTTGGCGAGGAGGGTGTGCTCGCCATGGTCTGCGACAGCACCAACGCGCTGGTCGAGGGGCATTCCGGCAGCGAGGCCGAGGTGCGGCGCAACATGACGGCGCTGATCAAGGGGCTGAAGGGCCGCGTCGCCGTCACCTGCTTCGCCACCAACCTGGCGCGCGTGGAATCCATCGCCCATGCCGCCCGCGCGGCAGGGCGGGAGGTGGCGCTGTTCGGCCGCAGCCTGCGCAACGCCGAGGCCGCGGCGCGCGAATGCGGCTACCTCGCCGGCACGCCGGCCTTCCTCAGCGAGGACGAGGCCGAGGACATGCCGGACAACCGCCTGCTGGTGATCTGCACCGGCAGCCAGGGTGAGCCGCGCAGCGCCATGGCGAAGATCGCCGCCGACACCCACCCGCATATCTCGCTGGGCGAGGGCGATACTGTGATCTTCTCCTCGCGCATGATCCCGGGCAACGAGCGCGCGATCCTGCGCGTGCAGGACGAGTTGTCGCGCGCGGGGGTCGAGGTGATGACAGCCGATGACCACATGGTCCACGTCTCCGGCCACCCGGCGCGTGACGAGCTGAAGCGCCTGTACCAGCTGGTTCGGCCGAGATACGCGGTGCCGGTGCATGGCGAGTGGCGGCACATGAACGAGCACGCGAATCTGGCCGAAAGCCTTCAGGCCATCGCGCATGTGATCGAGGATGGCGACGTGCTGCGCCTGGCGCCGGGCAAGCCCGACGTGGTGGAAAGCGTGCCGGTGGGCCGCCTGGCGGTGGATGGCGAGCGCCTGCTGCCGCTGGATGGCGATCTGCTGGCCGCACGCAAGAAGATGCTGTTCAACGGCGTGGTCGTGGCCTCGCTGGCCGTGGATGGCACCGGGCGCGTGCTGGGCAAGCCGCAGATCTCCGCACCCGGGCTGTTCGACGAGGCCGGTTCGGAGACCGGGCAGATCGCCGCGGATGTGGCGCGCGCGGTGGGCGACCTGCCGGGGGCGATGAAGCGCGAGGATGGTGCGTTGCGGGAGGCGGCGCGGGCCGCGGTGCGCAAGGCGGTGGGGCGGCGCCTGCGCAAGCGCCCGACCGTCGAGGTGCACCTGCTGCGGGTGTGAGCGCGCCGCGCCGCGCCGCCGAATCCGCCGAGCGGGTGGAACCGGCCGACCGCGCGGCCTGGCGCGACTGGCTCGCGGCCCATCACGGGCGGCGTGCGCCGGTGTGGCTGGTGCTGGGGAAGGGGTCGGGGGCGGGCCTCACCCTGGACGAGGCCGTGGACGAGGCGCTGTGCTTCGGCTGGATCGACAGCCTGCCGCGCAAGCTGGATGCCGCGCGCTGGATGCTGCTGGTCTCGCCACGCAAGCGCGGCAGCCCCTGGAGCCGGGTGAACAAGGCGCGGGTTGCGCGGTTGATCGCGGCTGAGCTGATGGCACCGCCAGGCGCGGCCCGCATCGCCGGAGCCCGGGCCGATGGATCGTGGGACGTCTACGAGGTCGCGGAATCGCTGGCCGAACCGGGCGACCTGCTGGCGGCGCTGGCGGCGGTGCCGGGCGCGGCCGACGCCTGGGCTGGCTTCGCGCCCTCGGCGCGTAAGGGGATCCTCTGGTGGATCGCCCAGGCCAAGGCGCCGGCCACGCGGGCGCGACGCGTGGCGGAGACAGCGCGGCTGGCGGCAATCGGCCTACGCGCCAATTTCCCCGAGAGTCGGGGCCGGTAAGAAGAGGGGCGGGCATGGATTGGTTCACGGGCATCATCGTCTACCTGCTGGTCTGGTGGACCGCGCTGTTCTGCGTGCTGCCAATCGGCACGCGGCCGGTGGCGGAAGCCGACCCGGAGGCGGGCGGCTGGCGCGGCGCACCGCAGCGGCCGCTGCTGGGGCGCAAACTTCTGGGCACCACAGTTCTCGCCGCCATTCTGTGGCTGGGCGTCTATGCCGTGGTCGAGTCCGATCTGGTGAGCTTCCGGGACGGCTGGTGGGCCTATGGCGGGCCGTCGGTCTCTGGGCCGATGCCGGGCCGTGCACAAAATTAAGGCGGCAAATCCGCCTCCCCGCGGACGCCGCCTTTTTTTGAAGCAACTCAGTTCTCGGAGCCCATTTTTTGGCCCCATGATGCGGCGTTTTTCGTTGTGCCGCGTTGGTCCCTGGCGCCATTCTCGGCCCCAGAGAGAGGTTGATCCTCTCTCTGCCGTGTGACTGGCGTTTCCTCCCTTAACTCGGGCTGCACCCTTGCGGGTGCGGCCCGTTTTTTTTACCCGCAGGACGCTCGGTTGCAAAGCTGTTTCTTAACGCTCGGTGCAGAATCTGACGGCTTCGTGTCCGACATTCCGAAAGTTGCGCACGAATATTGCTGCGCTGCAGCGCGATCCCTTGATCTTGCAGGAAACCTGGCACGGCGGCGCGGCGCTTCCGGGGCGTAAGCGCACCAGATTCACGCCGCCGGCCGATTCCAGCCACGCACGATCTGCTCTAGTTTCGCCGCACACCCCTTCACCGTCAGGAAACCGCGCTTTGCGCCTGTCCCGTGCCTTCCTCCCGACCCTCAAGGAAACCCCGGCGGAGGCGCAGATCGCCTCGCATCGCCTCATGCTGCGCGCCGGGCTGGTGCGGCAGACCGCGGCGGGCATCTACGCCTGGCTGCCGCTCGGCTGGCGCGTGCTGCAGAAGATCGAGCAGATCGTGCGCGAGGAGCAGGACCGCGCCGGCGCGCAGGAAATCCTGATGCCGACGATCCAATCCGCCGAGCTCTGGCGCCAATCCGGCCGCTACGACGCCTACGGGCCCGAGATGCTGCGGCTGAAGGACCGGCACGAGCGCGAGATGCTGTTCGGCCCGACCAATGAGGAGATGGTCACCGACATCTTCCGCGGCTACGCCAAAAGCTACCGCGACCTGCCGCGCAACCTGTACCACATCCAGTGGAAATTCCGCGACGAGGTGCGCCCGCGATTCGGCGTGATGCGCGGGCGCGAGTTCCTGATGAAGGATGCCTATTCCTTCGACCTGACGAAGGAGGGCGCGCAGCACAGCTACCGCCAGATGTTCCTGGCCTATCTGCGCACCTTCGCGCGCATGGGGCTGAAGGCGGTGCCGATGCGCGCCGACACGGGCCCCATCGGCGGTAATCTCAGCCACGAATTCATCATCCTGGCCGAGACCGGCGAAAGCCAGGTCTTCGTCAGCCAGGATTTGCTCGACATGGACGCGCTGGCCGATGCGCCCGACTACGGCGCGGACCTCGCCCCTGCGGTGGAGGCCTGGACGCGCCATTATGCCGCCACCGACGAGATGCATGATGCACAAGCCTGGGAGCAGCTGCCCGAGGCGAAGCGCGTCTCGGCGCGCGGCATCGAGGTGGGGCACATCTTCTATTTCGGCACCAAATACTCCGCCAGCATGGGCCTTGCCGTGCAGGGACCGGACGGCAAGCAGGTGGTGCCGGAGATGGGCAGCTACGGCATTGGCGTGTCGCGCCTGGTGGGTGCGACGATTGAGGCGAACCACGACGAGGCGGGCATCAAATGGCCCGACGCCGTCGCACCCTTCCGCGCGGTGGTGATCAACCTGAAGCAGGGCGACGCCGCCTGCGACGCGCTCTGCGAGCGGATGTATGCCGCGATTCCCGAGGCGCTGTATGACGACCGCACCGAGCGCGCCGGCCCGAAATTCGCCGATGCCGACCTGATGGGCCATCCCTGGCAGGTGGTGGTTGGCCCGCGCGGCGCGGCCGCCGGCCTGGTCGAGCTGAAGCGCCGCGCCACCGGGGAAAAGCACGAGGTGACCCCCGAGGATGCGCTGAACAAAATCCTCGGATGAGCATGTTCAACCCCTTCGAGCGCGCCGTCGCCTTCCGCTATCTGCGCGCGCGCAAGGGCGAACGCTTCGTCTCGGTCATCGCCATCTTCTCGCTGGTCGGCATCGCGCTGGGCGTGGCCACGCTGATCATCGTGATGAGCGTGATGAACGGCTTCCGGCAGGAGCTGCTGGGCCGCATCCTCGGCCTCAACGGCCATCTCGGCGTGCACGGGCTGGAGCGCAACATCAGCGACTACGATGCCATGGCCGGGCGCATCCGCGCCGTGCCGGGCGTGGTCTCGGCCACGCCGATCGTGGAGGGCCAGGTGCTGCTGACCAGCGAGCAGGGCGGTGCCACGGGTGGGCTGGCGCGCGGCGTGAAGCCCGAGGATCTGCGCGCGCGCGGCCTGGTGGCGCGCAGCATCGTGGATGGTTCGCTTGAACAGTTCGAGGGCGACGACGCCATCGTCATCGGCTCGCGCCTCGCGCAGCGCTTCCGCGTGGGCGTGGGCGACAAGGTGACGCTGGTCTCGCCGCAGGGGCGCACCACGGTGTTCGGCACCGTGCCGCGGGTGCGCGCCTATACCGTGGTGGCGGTGTTCCAGATCGGCATGCACGAATACGACAATTCCTTCGTGTTCCTGCCGATGCCTGCCGCGCAGGTGTTCTTCCAGACCGGGGACGCGGCGACGCAGATCGAGGTGTTCGTGGCCGACCCCACGAATGTGCGCGCGGTGACGCGCGGCATCCGAAGCGCGCTGGGCACCACGCCGGTGCGCATCCTCGACTGGCAGGATGCCAATTCCAGCTTCTTCGCGGCGGTGCAGGTGGAGCGGAACGTGATGTTCCTGATCCTGACGCTGATCATCCTGGTGGCCGCCTTCAACATCGTCTCCTCGCTGATCATGCTGGTGAAGGACAAGGGGCGGGACATCGCGGTGCTGCGCACCATGGGCGCCACGCGCGGCGCCATCCTGCGCATCTTCCTGCTGTGCGGCGCCAGCGTGGGCGTGGTGGGCACGCTGGCCGGCTTCCTGATCGGCATCGCCTTCTGCGCCAACATCGAAAGCATCCGCCAGGCGATCCAGGCGCTGAGCGGGACCGAGCTGTTCAGCCCGGAGGTGTATTTCCTGTCGCGCCTGCCTGCCGTGGTGGACCCCAACGAGGTGATGCAGGTGGTGGCCATGGGCCTCGGCCTGTCCCTGCTGGCGACCATCTACCCCAGCTGGCGCGCCGCGAAGACGGACCCGGTGGTGGCGCTGCGCAATGAGTGAGGCGCCGCCCCTGGAGCTGCGCGGCGTGGAGCGCCGCTTTCGCACCGAGGCTGGCGAGCTCGCGGTGCTGCGCGGCGCCGATCTCACCCTCGTGGCCGGCGAGATCGTGGCGCTGGTGGCACCCTCGGGCACCGGCAAATCCACGCTGCTGCACCTCGCCGGGCTGCTCGAGAAGCCCGATGGCGGCGAGGTGTTCTACCAGGGCCAGCCGGCGGGCACGCTGTCGGACGATGCGCGCACCGCCATCCGCCGCCAGGGCATCGGCTTCGTCTACCAGTTCCACCACCTGCTGCCGGAATTCACGGCGGAGGAGAACATCGCCCTGCCGCAGATGGCCGATGGCACGCCGCGCGCCACCGCCACGGCGCGGGCGCGTGAATTGCTGGCGAGCTTCGGGCTGGCGGGGCGCGAGACGCATCGCCCCGGCAAGCTCTCGGGCGGCGAGCAGCAGCGCGTGGCCATCGCGCGCGCGCTGGCCAACCAGCCGCGCGTGCTGCTGGCCGACGAGCCCACCGGCAACCTCGATGTCGCCACCGCCGGGCGCGTCTTCGACGAATTGCTGGAGGCTGTGCGCGGCCGCGGCATGGCCGCGCTGATCGCCACCCACAACCCCGACCTGGCAGCGCGGATGGACCGCGTGGTGACGCTGCGCGAGGGGCGCGTCGTTCCCGCCTAGGCTTCGCGCCGGCGAAAGATCGCCACCCGCTTGGCGAAGGTCACGCTCTCCACCAGCGACGGGGCCTCGGCCAGGAAGGGGTCAGCATCGGGCTCGATGGCGCGCACCGCTAGCACCTGTTCGGCGAAGCGGTAGCAGAAGCTGGCCGCGGTCTCCCCGCCTTCGCCGCGGTATTTCGGCGCCCAACGGCCATAGCTCGTGTGCAGATCCTCCAGGATGTAGAAGCCGCCCGGCTTCACCAGGGGCAGCAGCGCGCGCAGAGTCTCGATCTGGTGCGACCAGATATGCGAGCCATCGTCGATGATGATGTCGAAGACGCCGAGCCTGCGCACCAGCGCCGCCATCGCCGCAGCGTCCGACTGGTCGGCCAGGAACACCTTGATGCGCTCGCCGGCCTGCGCCAGCGCCGCGCTGTCGCGGTCCAGCCCCACGATGCGGCCGCGCGGGAAATAGTCCCGCCACATGCGCAGCGACGCGCCGTTCAGCACGCCAATCTCCAGCAGCCGCACCGGGCGGCGGCGCAGCGGCTGCAGCACGCGGTCGTAGACCGCCAGGTAGCCATGGGTGCGGCTGGATTTGTCGGTGCCGTGCAGCAGGCCGAGCGCATCCAGCGTGGGCGGTGCGGCGGGGGGCTCGGCCTTCGGCGCGTCCATCTGCGTCTCCATCTTGCCGGCGGCACGCCAAGCCGCCACCCTCGCGGCGTGGAGAGGGTGATCCGTTATCGGCTCGGTGGCCGGCTTGGCAACCGCATGTTCGAGGTGATGTTCGCGCATGCGCTGGGCAAGCGCATCCCGGGCAGCGTCATCACCGGCGATCCGCTGCCGGAATGGGAGATCCTGCCGCGCCGCCGCGCCCTGCCGCCGCGCCACCTCAAGCTGGGCGGGCACCGCGTGGACGTGGCGCGCGCCGCCTATCTGATTGAGGCCGGGCTGGCCGATGGCGTGGAGACCACCGCACTCGCCTGCCGCATGGAACTGCTCGACCCGGTGGAGGAGGTGCGCGCGCTGTTCCGCGCCCCGGGCCCGCCCGCCGAGGGCTACGGCGCCGACACGTTGGTGATCAACATCCGCGCGGCCGAGATCCTCGGCCCGCGCCACAAGGATTACCGACCGCTGCCCATCGCCTATTTCGCGCGGCTGATCGCCGAGACCGGGCTGCGCCCGGTGTTCCTCGGCCAGATCGCCGAGGATGCCTATTCAGCGGCGCTGCGCGCGCGCTTCCCGCAGGCCGAATTCGTGCCTTCCCGCGGGCCGATGGAGGATTTCGCGGTGCTGCGCGCCTCGACGCATCTGTGCATCGGCATCAGCACCTTCTCCTGGCTGGCGGCCTGGCTCTCGCACGCCGAGACCATCCACATGGCAGTGGCCGGCATGTTCCACCCGCAGCAGCGCCCGGAGGTGGACCTGATGCCGCTGGCCGATTCGCGCTACCGCTTCCACCTGTTCCCGGTGCATGCCTGGGCCGGCACGCCAGAGGAATTGCAGGCGGTGATCGAGGGCCCGGAAGCTGGCCGGCTGCTTTCGCACGACGAGGCGATGGTGCTGGCCCATCCCATGGCGGTGCTGGGCGGCTGAGGTGCCGCGGCCGTCGCGCGCCAGGCGCTGCGCATGGTAGCCTCGGCGCATGAGCGAGACCGGCTTCATCCACCTGCACGCCCACTCCGCCTATTCGCTGTCGGAAGGCGCGATCAAGGCCGAGAAGCTGCCGGCGCTGGCGGCGCAATGCGGCATGCCGGCGGTGGCGCTGACCGATTCGGCCAATCTGTTCGGTGCGCTGGAATTCGCGCAGGCCGCCGCCGCCAAGGGCGTGCAGCCGATCATGGGCTGCCAGTTGGCGCTGGCGCGCGGCGTGACGGAGGAAGGCGGGCGGGGGCATGACCCGAATCGGCTGCGGCCCGATCCGCTGGTCGCACTCGCCATGGATGCGCAGGGGCTCGACAACCTCCAGCGCCTGTCCTCGGCCGGCTTCCTCGCCGCCGATCCGTCGGGCGAGGCCTGCATCCGGCTGGAGGATCTGGCCGCGCACAGCGCCGGGCTGATCCTGCTGACGGGCGGCACCACGGGCCCGCTCGGCCGGCTGCTGTCGGAGGGACGGCGCGACGCCGCGGCGCGGCTGCTGGACCAGCTGAAGGCCATCTTCGGCGATCGGCTGGTGGTGGAGTTGCAGCGCCACGGCCTGCCGGTGGAGCGCATCGTGGAGCCCGGCCTTCTGGCGCTGGCCGATGCCGCCGGCCTGCCCATCGTTGCCACCAACGACGTCTATTTCGCCGAGGCCTCGATGCATGCGGCGCATGACGCGCTGCTGTGCATCGCCGCCGGCCGCGTGATCGCCGAGCCAGACCGCCGTCGCGTCACCGCCGAGCACTGGTTCAAGCCCGCGGCCGCGATGCGCGCCCTGTTCGCCGACCTGCCGGAGGCCTGCGACAACACGCTGGCCATCGCCCGGCGCTGCGCGGCGCTGGCGGAGTCGCGCAAGCCCGAGCTGCCCATCTGCCCCAAGGTGGGCCCCGGCATGACCGAGGCCGAGACGGTGGCCGACATGGCGCGTCAGGGCCTGGAGGCGCGGATGGCGGCGCAGGGCAGGGCGGAGGCCGAGCGCGCGCCCTATCGCGAGCGCCTGGCCTACGAGCTCGCGGTGATCGAGAAGATGGGCTTCTCGGGTTACTTCCTGATCGTCGCGGACTTCATCCAATGGGCGAAGGCGCAGGGCATCCCGGTGGGGCCGGGGCGCGGCTCGGGCGCGGGCTCCGTCGCCGCCTGGGCGCTGTCGATCACCGACCTGGACCCGATGCGCTGGGGCCTGCTGTTCGAGCGCTTCCTGAACCCCGACCGCGTGTCGATGCCCGATTTCGACATCGATTTCTGCCAGGACCGGCGCGACGAGGTGATCCGCTACGTGGTGCGCGAATACGGCGCGGATCGCGTGGCGCAGATCATCACCTTCGGCAAGCTGCAGGCCAAGGCCGCGGTGCGTGACGTGGGCCGCGTGATGGGCCTGCCCTATGGCCAGGTGGACCGCATCGCCTCGCTGATCCCCTTCAACCCGGCCAAGCCCGTCACGCTGGGCCAGGCCATCGCGGGTGAGCCGAAGCTGCAGGAGATGCAGCGCAGCGACGAACAGGTGAGCCGCCTGCTGGAAGTGGCGCAGGAGCTGGAGGGCCTGTATCGCAACGCCTCCACCCACGCCGCCGGCGTGGTGATCGGCCGCCGGCCGCTGGTGGACATCGTGCCGCTGTACCGTGACCCGCGGAACGACATGCTGGTGACGCAGTACTCGATGAAATTCGTCGAGCAGGCGAGCCTGGTGAAGTTCGACTTCCTCGGCCTCAAGACGCTGACGGTGCTGCAGCGCGCGGTGGCGCTGCTGCAGGGGCAGGGCATCGCCGTGGATCTCGATGCGCTGCCGCTGGATGACACCAGGACCTACGCCATGCTGGCGCGCGGCGATGCCGCCGGGGTGTTCCAGTTCGAAGGGCAGGGCATGCGCGACTGCCTGCGCATGATGCGCCCCGACCGCTTCGAGGATCTGATCGCCGCCGTCTCGTTGTACCGGCCGGGCCCGATGGCGAACATCCCCGCCTATTGTCAGCGCAAGCATGGCGAGCCCTGGGACAGCCCGCACCCCTCGATCCACGCCATCCTGGCCGAGACCTACGGCATCATGGTGTACCAGGAACAGGTGATGCAGATCGCGCAGGTGATGGCGGGCTTCTCGCTCGGCGGCGCGGACCTGCTGCGCCGTGCGATGGGCAAGAAGGACATGAAGGAGATGGAGCGCCAGCGCGCCGCCTTCGTGGAGGGTGCGACGAAGAACGGCGTGGAGGGCGCGAAGGCGGGCGAGGTGTTCGACCTCATGCAGCGCTTCGCGGAATACGGCTTCAACAAGTCCCACGCCGCGGCCTACGCGCTGGTCAGCTACCAGACCGCCTGGCTGAAGGCGAACCACCCGGTGGCGTTCCTCGCGGCGTCGATGACGCTCGACCTCGGCAACACCGACAAGCTGGCCGGCCACATGCAGGAGGCGGCGCGGCTCGGCATTCCGGTGCTGCCGCCGGATGTGAACCGCAGCGCCGCCGAGTTTACCATCGAGGCGCGCGAGGACGGCACGCCCGCCATTCGCTTCGCCCTGGCCGCGGTGAAGCGCGTGGGCCTGGCCGCGATGCAGGAGATGGTGCGCGCGCGCGATGCCGGCGGGCGCTTCGCCTCGCTGTCGGATTTCGCCGGGCGCGTGGACCCGCGGCTGTTGAACAAGATGCAGCTGGAGAACCTCGCCAAGGCCGGCGCCTTCGACACGCTGGAGGCCAACCGCGCGAAGCTCGTGCAGGGTGCCGAGGCGGTGCTGCGCGCTGCGCAGGAAGCCGCCGAGCGGCGGCAGAACCCCACGCGCGACATGTTCGGCGCCGAGGATGCGCCGGTGCCTTTGCGCCTGCCGGAGGCCGGGGACTGGCCGATGCTGGAGAAGCTGGCCTTCGAGGCCGAGGCCGTGGGCTTCCACCTCTCGGCGCATCCGCTGGATACCTACAAGCGCGTGCTGCAGAAGCTGGGCGCCGTCTCCTCGGCGCGGATTGCGGAGCGCGCGCGGGCCGGCACGGGGCGCATCAAGCTGGCCGGCACGGTGGTGGCGGTGAAGTCCGGGCGCACCAAGAGCGGCAACAAGATGGCCTGGGTGCGCCTGTCGGATGCCGAGGGCAGCTTCGAGGTCACCTTCTTCAGCGAGACGCTGGCCCGCGCCGACGGCATGCTGGGCGAGGGCACCGCGCTGCTGGTCACCACCGAGGTGCGCCTCGATGGCGACACGGTGCGCCTGACGGCGCAGGAGGTCGAGCCGTTGGACCGCGTGGCGCAGGACATGGGGCAGAGCCTGAAGCTGTGGTTCGAGAATGCCGGCGCGGTGGAGCCCATCCGCACGCTGCTGGCGCGCGAGGGCCGTGGGCGCGGGCGCGTGATCCTGGTGCCGATGACCGGCCCGGGGCGCGAGGTGGAGATCGCGCTGCCCGGCACCTTCAACGTCTCGCCCCGGCTGATGCAGGCGATGAAGGTGGTGCCGGGCGTGGCCGAGGTGCAGGAATTGTGAGGCGCCGCGCTGCCCGCTACGCTTTGCAGCTCGCGAAGGAACCGCCCCGCTGACCGATCATCGCGCCCTGCTCGACCTGTCGCCCGACCGGCTGGCCGCGACGCTGATCGATGCGGCGCTGGAGCGCCAGCACGCGGTGCGGCTGCGCGAGGGCGCGGCACCGCTGCTGGCCGGGCTCGACCCCGCGCAGCAGATCTTCGGCGAGCACCTGCTGGAGGAGATCGCGCGCCTGGCCGCGTCGCTGGATGCGCTGGCGCAGCAGCAGCAGCAGGCGGCGCTGTCGCGCGCCGAGCGCCTGCGCATCGACCCGCTGCGCCACATCCCCGCCGCACGGCAGGCCGCCGCCGCCGGCGCCGCGCCGGAGGAGTCCGACGGCCCCGTCGCGATCGAGGCCGGGGACCCCGCCTTCGCCGGCCATGGCTGGTTCGGCGCCGAGGCCACCGAGGGCGGATCGCTGCGCTGGTCGGGCATTGCGCGCTGCGCCACGCTGGCGCTACCCGCGCTCGGCGGCGGCGCGCTGACGCTCTCGCTGGCGCTGCGCGCGCCCTTCGGCGTGCCCCTCGACATGGCGGGGCAGGATTGGTTCATCGATGGCGTGCCGCTTGAAATGGTGACCATCTCCAATGACGGCACCATGGGGCTATTCGAGGCACGGGTGACGCTGCCGTCGCTGCCCGCTGGCTCCCGCGTCACGCTGCTGCTGCACGGCCAGCAGCATGAGGACCCGGCCACCGGGCCACGGCGCGATACGCGCCGCCTCGGCCTCGGCCTCGCCTGGGCGCGGATCGAGCGCAGCCACGCCTGAGATGGCCTCTCGCCGCATCCTGGTGACCGGCGACCTGCTGCGGCCGTCGGACGACCGCTTCCGCTCCTCGCAGAACGGCAACACGCAATGGCTGCATCGGCTGCTGCGCCGCCCGATCGCCGCCGCCACGGGGCTGCCGGTGGAGGCGCTGCTGTGGGATGCGGCAGGGCTGGACGTACCCGCCTTCTACGCCGCGGCGGGGGCAACGCCGGACATCGAGGGCTGGGTTGGCCTGTTCGACGCGCCGAGCCTGCCGCACGAGGCCGCGGCGCTGCTGGCCGCCGCCTTCGCCGATGCGGCGGCGGTGGTGGGCTTCGAACTGCCGGATATTCTCAAGCGTCTTTTGGATGCGATGGGCCTCGCCTGGGTGGACCTCAACATCCACCCCTATCGCTTCGGGCCCGACGTCCTGTTCGCCATCGCCACCAACCATGATGGCGTGCTGGAGGCGCTGCGCGCGCACCACGCCGAGGACGCCGTGTTCGAGCCCTGGGCCGACCTCATGGCCGCCACCGCCATCAAGATGCCGCCGGCGCTGCCGGTGGAGGAGGCCGTGCTGGTCGTCGGCCAGACGCAGGTGGACCGCGCGCTGATCCGCGACGGCCGGCTGCTGGACTTGGCGGATTTCGCCGCCCCCCTGCACCAGGCGATCGGCCGCGCCGGGCGCGTGCTGTTCAAGCCGCACCCCTACAACCCGGATGGCTTCGGCCTGCACGAGGTCGGCCTGCCGCTGTCGCGCATCCGCGAGGTGCAGGAGAACGTCTATGTGCTGCTGGCGCAGGATGCGCTGCGGGCGGTAGTGGGCGTCTCCTCCTCGGTGATCGCGGAGGCGCGCTTCTTCGGCAAGCAGGGCGTGTTCCTGGGCACGCCGCCGATGGTGGTCGCGCCCAGCCGTGCGGCGCTGATGCCCGGCATGCATGCCAGCGTGGTCTGCGCCTGGCTGGCGGCGGATTTCTGGCGCGACATCCTGGCGCCCATCATGCCCGTCACGCCGCGGGATGGCGCGCAGCCGGTATTGCCGCCCAACGCGCTGCGCGGATCGCTGCGGCAATACTGGGGGCACGACGAGGTGTTCTTCCAGCTGCCCTGGGACCTGGCGGCGGCACGCGACGCGCGGCGGCGGGACGGGTAGCTCAGCCGGCCTTCAGGATGGCCAGCGCGCGCTCGGCGCATTCGGCGATGGCGGCGGGGCCGTGGTGGCGCTGCACATGGCGGCGCGCGGCGCGTCCCATGCGCTGGCGCAGCGCATCATCGGCCAGCAGCAATTCCACCGCATGCGGCAGCCCGGCCTCGCTGACCAGCAGCCCCGCACCCTCGGGGATGCCGCCATCGATGGTCTGGCGCAGCGCGATCACCGGCACGCCGCAGGCCATCGCCTCCACCGTCGCGCGCGGCAGGCCATCCATGGTGGAGGGGTGCACCATCACGCGGGCGCGGCGCAGCACGCCGAACACCTCGGCATGTGGCAGGCGGCCGAGGAAGCTGGCATTGCCGCGCAGCTTCGCCGGCAGGGCGCGCCGCGTCTCGGCCAGCAGCGCGCCGCCACCCACGAAGGCCACGCGGTGCTGCGGCACGAATTGCAGCAGCGCCGCCTGGTTCTTCCGCTTCTCGGCGAAGGTGCCGACATTGACGATGTCGTATTCCGCCGCCCCCGCCGCCACCGGCACGCCGCTGCCGGCCAGCGCCAGGTCCACGTATTTCGGCAGCGCCAGGGCGCGCCCGGCCTTCAGCTGCGCCGGGAAGCAGCGCGCCAGCTGCTCGCGGTATTCGCCCAGCACCAGCACCGCGCGGTCCAGCAGCGAGTCCGTCACCGCGCCGCCGACCACGAGGCCGAGGCGCGTGCGCTCCGGCAGCGCGGCCTGCAGGTCGCGGTTCACGCCATAGCCCAGGCCCTTGTAGAGCACGACATCCGGCGCGAAGGCCGCAACCTCGGCCCGCAGCGCGGCCGAGATTTGGCGGTGCGGAATCTCCTGCGGATTGTCGGCCGGGCAGAAGGCCACCGGCACGGCCTCGTCCAGATGCGTCTCGTGCTCGATCGCCGGCCCGGCATGGATGCGGAACAGCCGCGCCTCGGCACCCAGGCGGCGCAGCGCCGCGGCGAAGTGCAGGTCGCGCAGCGCGCCGACGACGCTGCGGCTGGCGTGACTCATCACGATGGCAACGCGCATGCGGCGGGCCTGGTTCAGTCCGCAGCGTCGGCCAGCGCGGCGCGGGATGCGGGCGCATAGGCGGCGTCGAGCCCGGCGACGAATTCCTCGCGCCCGATCACGTCGCGCACCGTGGCGCCGAAGCGCGCGCGCTGCGCGGGGTCTGCCGCCTCGATCAGCGCGCGGGCGAGATCGACGGGCGAGCCGCGCTTGAAGTGCAGCCCATCGACGCCGTCCTGCACCTTCTCGGCCATGCCGCCGATGTCGGACACGATCAGCGGCGTGCCGGCGCGGCGTGCCTCCTGGATCACCACCGGCGAATTCTCCCACCAGATCGAGGGCACCACGATCCAGCCCACCGAGCGCATCAGCTCCACCGCGTCCAGCGGGTCGTAGCGCCCGGCGAAGCTGAGTGCCGTGCCCGCTTCCTCGATCGCCTTGTCGAGGGTGGGGAACAGGCGCAACGCATCCTCGCGGTCGGCGCCGAACACTGTCAGCGCCAGGTCGGGGCGTTCGCGCAGCGCCATCGGCAGGGCGCGCAGCAGCACATCGAGGCCCTTGAACGCCGTGGGCTGGCCGAAGAAGCCGAAGCGGGTCGCCAGCCGGTCGGGCGCATCGGGCCGGCGCGGCAGCGCGGCGATGGCATCGCCGAGGTAGTTCTCCAGCACCGTCGCGCGCGGCGTGGTCAGGCCCCATTCCTCGTAGCGGCCGCGGATGAAGGCGCTGGGATACAGCACGTGGTCGAAGCGGCGCAGCACCGACAGCAGCGTGGCCTTGCGGAAGGCGAAGCGCTCCAGCGTTTGGTCCGGGAAGCAGGAGAGGCAGCGCAGCGGCGATTCGCGGCGGCACAATTCGCGCGAGCGCGTCTTCACCATCTGGCCGTGATGCAGGCAGATGGCCAGCATCTCGTGCAGCGTCATCACGAAGGTGGCGTCCGGCCGCGCCTCCATCAGGTCCGCGATCAGATCGACGCCGATGCGCCAGTAATGGTGCAGGTGGTACACGTCGGTGCCGAGGCCGGCGAGGAACTCCACCATCAGGCGGCGCTGATAGGGATCGTCCCAGCCGATGCGGTCCTCCGCCATGCCGGCGAAGGAATAGACGTATTCATCCTCGCCGTGCCGCAGCACCGTCTCGATCGGACGGCTGGCGGCGTAGGTGGTGCCCACCTCGCAGGCGCCGACGAAGACGGCGCGGCGGCCGGCGGCGCGCAGCGTCTCGAACTGGCGATGCGCGGCAAGCTCGCCGCCGCCCTTCGAGAAATCGGGATGCGAATGCACCAGGATGCAGACGCTCGGCCCCTCAGACATGCAACGCGCCCTCCGCGGCCCGGGCCGGGGCCTGGCCGCTGGTCCACAGCCGCGCGAGATGCGCGTTCACGAGGTCCCCGGCATGGCCGTTGCTCCAGATGCGCGGCACCGGGCTGAAGCTGCCCTCGCCGCCCGCACCCTCGCCATGCCGCAGCTTCAGCAGCCGCGCCAGGCTGTCGGCCAGTGTGGTGCCGCAGCCCGCCACCGCGTGCAGCGTCAGCAGCCGCGCCACCTCGGCGGCGCCGAGTGGGCTGGCGAAGGCATCCTGCGGGCGCCCGGCGGTCACGGCCTCGGCGTAGCGGGTGGCGTCGATGGCCAGCACGCCGGCCTGCCCGGCTGCGTCGCGCAGCGCCTGCGCGGCTTCCTGCCCCACGGTCACCTCCACGCGGCCACGGCGGGCGAACACCTGCGCCACCTCGTCGGCGGCCTCGCCCAGCACCAGCACGCTGTCGCAGCGCTGCTCGAACTCATGCGCGGTGACGTGGAACAGCCGCGATGCCGTGCGGTCATCCGCGCCGAGGATCAGCGCCATGCGCGGCGCGCCGGGGCCGGCACCCGGCGGCGCGGCGGCGCCGAGTGCGGCGATGGTGGGGGCGAAGGCGGCCTCGCGCCGCGCAATCACCTGGCGCAGCAGATCGAGCGCCGCGGCGCCCACGCCGAGGCTGGCGGAGGGCGCTGCGCGGCAGGTGGCATCGAGGAATTCGGGCAGCGCGGCGGCGCGCGGCTGGCAGCGGATCCACACCTGTTCGTCGGCGCGAAGATCGCCGCGCACCACCAGCTCGAGCCCCACCAGGCGGTCCAGCCAGGCCACGTCGATGCGGCCGTACAGGGCGAGCGCGGCGGGCAGGCGGGCGGTGTGCAGATCGGCCAGTGGCAGCGCCACCAGCTCGGCCGGCGCGCCGGGTTCCTGCTGCACATGGCCGATCAGCATGGCGGCCAGGCCGGCCTCGCGCGGCATGGCGAGGGCGCCGCGCAACATCACCACCACCTCGCCGGCGGAGGAGGCCAGGGCCTCCACCTCGGCCAGCGGGCCGAAATTCTCGGCGCGGCCCTGCACCGCGGGCAGCTTGACGATCCAGTCGGCGAAGGCGCCGAAGGGCCGGCCCTGATAGGCCAGCAGGGGGGCGAGTGCGGGGTTGCCGGCGCAATCCTGCAGCAGGCCGAAGGTGGCGCGCCAATCGCGCTGCGCGGTGGCCTTGAACAGGTTGCTCTCGATGCTCGGGTCGCGCAGATCGGCGCGCACCAGCGCCTCGCCGGCGGTGAGCGTGAAGGTCAGTTCCCGCGCGTCCTCGGGGGTGTCGAACAGCAGCGAGAAGCCGTTCACCACGGCGCGGCGCGGGTCGGGCGGCACCACGTCGGGCCGCGCATGGAAGGCCACGTGCTCGATCGCGCAGTCGCCCTCGGCACCGGCCGAGATGGCAATGGACGTGGCCTCGTCGCGCGGCGTCATCGCCCAGCCATAGGCGATGGCAAGCCGCGGCGTGATCTGGGTGACGCAGTCGAGGCCAAGCTGCAGCGTGTCATCGACATAGACGAACACGGGGACCTCCGATGCTGGGCGCGCCCGGGGAGGGGGCGGGCCGCCCGCACCCTCTCAAAAGACTAAACCGGCGAGTGTCAACCGCCGGTGAGCGGCGCGCCGCCCCAGGCGACGAAGGCGCCGTTGCGGAAGCCCGCATCCTGCTTGCCATAGCCGAAGGGCGCGCCATCGGGGCTGGTGACGCTGCCGCCCGCAGCCTCCAGCACCGCCTGTCCGGCCGCGGTGTCCCATTCCATGGTCGGGCCGAAGCGCGGATAGACATCCGCCTCGCCCTCCGCGACCAGGCAGAATTTCAGCGAGGAGCCGATCGAGCGGCGGTCCGCCACGGGCAGCCCGGCCAGGAAGGCGCTCGTCTCGGGGTCGAGGTGGCTGCGGCTGGCCACGGCCGTCAGCCCCGCTTCCGGGCGCGGGCGGACGCGAATCGGCGTCCAGGCGGCGCTTTTCGTCGCGGCATCGGCGGGCAGGGCGGCCACCGCGGCCCCAAGCCCCCGCGCGCCGCGCCAGATGCGGCCCAGCGCCGGGGCATAGACCACGCCGGCCACCGGGCGCCCGCCCTCGATCAGCGCGATGTTCACCGTGAACTCGCCGGAGGGGCCGAGGAATTCGCGCGTGCCATCCAGCGGGTCCACCAGGATGAAGGGCGCGCCGGGCGTCGGCAGGCTGCGGGCCTCGGCCTCCTCCGACACCACGGGGATGCCGGGTGCGGCGGCGGGCAGGCCGGCGGCGATCACCGCCTCGGCGGCGAGGTCGGCCTCGGTCAGCGGGCTGCCATCGGCCTTGGCCGAGACATCGTGCGGCCGGGCGCGGATGGCGACGATGCGCCGCCCAGCCTCGGCGGCGATGGGCACCAATCGGTCGAGCAGAAGGGCGAGGTCTTGCATGCGGGGTCCGGGCTCAGGGGGGCGGCGTGGCACATCTTGCGGTGCAAAGGTTGATCGTGGGATGACCGGGGCGCAACCGGGGGATGGTGGCGGCGGGTTGCGCCCCGTGCCGTATCCCGCACCGGTTGTGCCGATCGCCATGCGGGCCGCCCCTCGACCGGTGCCGTGGCGGCCGACCCTAGCTTGGCGGCCCTGAGATATCTGAAGGATTTGCGCCGGATGGACACCCCGATGGACTCGCACCTGGCCCCGGATGCGCGCAGCCTGCTGCGCTTCCTCACCTGCGGGTCGGTCGATGACGGCAAGTCCACGCTGATCGGGCGGCTGCTCTACGACAGCCGCCTCATCATGGAGGACACGCTGGCGACCATCGCCAAGGACAGCCGCAAGCACGGCACGGTGGGCGAGGATATCGACCTGGCACTGCTGGTGGATGGGCTGGAGGCCGAGCGCCAGCAGGGCATCACCATCGATGTCGCCTACCGCTTCTTCGCCACCCCGAAGCGCAGCTTCATCGTCGCCGACACGCCGGGGCACGAGCAATACACCCGCAACATGGCGACCGGCGCGTCGAACTCCGACCTCGCGATCATCCTGGTGGATGCGCGTCGCGGCGTGCTGACGCAGACCAAGCGGCATTCCTACATCTGTTCGCTGCTGGGCATCCGCCACGTGATCCTGGCGGTGAACAAGATCGACCTGGTGGGCTTCGACCAGGCGGTGTTCGACCGCATCGTTGGCGATTGGCTGACCTTCGCCTCAGGCCTCGGCTTCCAGACCATGGTGCCGGTGCCGATCTCGGCGCGCTTCGGCGACAATGTGACGACGCGGTCGGGCAACACGCCCTGGTATCGCGGTCCGACGCTGGTCTCGCAGCTGGAGAGCGTGGACACCGAGAGCGATGCCGAGAACCGGCCCTTCCGCTTCCCGGTGCAATGGGTGAACCGCCCGAACCTGGATTTCCGGGGCTTCTCCGGCACCGTGGCCAGCGGCCGCGTGGCGGTGGGCGATGCCATCGTGGTGGCGGCATCCGGCCGCAGCAGCCATGTGGCGCGCATCCTCGGCCCCGATGGCGATGTCAGCGTGGCGATGGCCGGCGAGGCCGTGACCATCGCGCTGGCCGACGAGGTGGATGTGGCGCGCGGCGACATCCTGGTGCCGCTGACCGACCGGCCCGAGGTGGCCGACCAGTTTGCCGCGCATGTGCTGTGGATGGACGAGGAGGCGCTGCTGCCCGGCCGGCAGTATCTGATGCGCATCGGCAACCTCTGGACGCCGGTCTCGGTCACAGCGATCAAGCACCGCATCGATGTGAACACGCTGGAGCAGCAGGCGGCGAAGCGGCTGGAGCTGAACGAGATCGCCTTCTGCAATCTCTCGGCGACGCAGCGCGTGCCGCTCGACCCCTATGGCGAGAACCGCCTGACCGGCGCCTTCGTGCTGGTGGACCGCTTCAGCAACCGCACCGCCGGCGCCGGCATGGTGGCCTTCCCGCTGCGCCGCGCCACCAACATCCACCAGGAGGAATTCCTGGTGGACAAGCAGGCCCGCGCCGGGCTGGACCACCAGAAGCCGCTGGTGCTGTGGTTCACCGGGCTTTCGGGCTCCGGCAAATCCACCATCGCGAAGCTGGTGGAACAGCGTCTGTTCCGCGAGGGCCGGCACACCTACACGCTGGATGGCGACAATCTGCGCCACGGGCTGAACCGCGACCTGGGCTTCACCGACCAGGACCGGGTGGAGAACATCCGCCGCGTCGGCGAGGTGGCGAAACTGTTCGTCGATGCCGGGCTGATCGTGCTGTGCTCCTTCATCTCGCCCTTCCGCGCCGAGCGGCGGATGGTGCGCGAGATGGTGGGCCCGGGCGAGTTCCTGGAAGTGTTCGTCGATACCCCGATCGAGGAATGCGCGCGGCGCGACCCCAAGGGCCTCTACGCCAAGGCGATGCGCGGCACGATCCAGAACTTCACCGGCGTCAGCAGCCCCTACGAGGCCCCGGAATCGCCGGAACTGCGCGTGACGACGGTGGGCCGCACGCCCGATGAGGCCGCCGAGGTGGTGCTGGCGCATATCCGCTCGCTGCTGGGCTGAAGGCGCGGCGCGCGTCCCACGGGGGGGCGGCGCGCCACGCCGCCTGCAGCGGCACGTCTCGAGTGAGGCGGTTCTGTTGCAGTGGTATGTTTTTTGAGGCATGGTCCCGCTATGGGCGGCCGCATGACACTCGGCTACCTTAACGAGACGGGAAGCTTTCATCTCGAAAGCCGGGCCACGCTGCGGGAGGCGACACCAGGGATGATGATGGACCTGCTCTTTGCGGGCCGCATCGACGAGTATCTGCGCGAGGCCGCGCTTGGCCCGAATGCGCTATGCCTTTTCGTGCACATCCCCAAGACCGCCGGCACCTCGCTGCGCACCGAACTGGCCGGCGTGCTGCAGCCCGACGCCAACATCGTGGTGGACTACACCGACACCAGCCGCAGCTTCCATGACCGCATGGACGATGCGGTGGAGATGTTCCTCGCCGATGCCCGGGTTTCGCGCCCGCGCTTCGCCTCGGGCCATATCCTGGCGCGGCATGTGAACCGCATCCGCGGCGCCTGCCCAGGCACCCGCCTCGTCACCTTCCTGCGTGATCCCGTGGCGCGCGTGATCTCGGATTACCGTTACCAGCGCTCGCCCCGCCACCCGGTGCATGCGGACTTCATCGCCCGGGTGCCAAGCCTCGAGGCCTATCTCGGCATCCGCGCCGAACGTAACAAGATGGTCCAGCACCTGGTGCCGGCCGACATCCTGCTGCAGGCCGACCCCGAGGAATGCACCGACTACGTGATGCGCAACTACGCCTTCGTCGGCGTGCAGGAGATGTACCCGATCTCCTTCCGCACCCTCACGACGCTGATCGGCGCGCCAAGCTGGCCCAAGGTTCGCGAGAACGTGAACAGCGAGAACGAGGCCGAGCGCCAGGTGCCGGCCGAGACGGCGCTGCAGATCCGCGCGGCCAATGCGCTCGACCAGGCGCTGTATGACCGGGTGCTGCAGGGCTGGCAGGCGGTGCGCGAGAAGCTGGCGCAACAACTGGCCGCGGCGTAGCAGGGCGCCACGCCACCGCTTGCCGCAACGCATCGCCGCGCGACAGGCGGTTGCGCCCGCCACGCCGCCCCGCCAGACTCGCGCCAGGCAGCGACACAGGGCCGCATCGGCCAAGGCCTGCCCCGGGGAGTCTCGATGAGCTGCGACCTGCTGTTCTCCGGCCGCTTCGATGCCTGGCTCGCCGCGGCGCCCAAGCCGCCGCTGTGGCTGTTCGTGCATGTGCCCAAGACCGCCGGCAGCTCGCTCTCGGCCGATCTCGCGCCGCAGATCGGGCCCTATCGCAGCATCCACATCGACCATTCCGACCGCGAGCGCACCGGGCCCGAGCGCTTCGACATCGCCGTGGAGGGCTTCCTGGCGGGCCTCGCGCATGAGCGCGTGGGCTTCGTCTCGGGCCATATCCTGCAGCGCCATGTGGCGCGCATCCAGGCGGCGGTGCCCGGCACGGCGCTGTTCACCATGCTGCGGGAGCCGACGGCGCGGCTGGTTTCAGACTATCTCTACCAGCGTTCCTCGATGCATCCGCTGGCCGCCGAGGTGCGCGCCCGCGTGCCCGATTTCGACGCCTTCCTGGAGCTGCGCGGCCCGCGCAACCGCGCCGCGCGCCACCTGGTGCCGCTGCCGCTGGTCAAGGCCGGCGATGCCGAGCGCGCCATCGCGCATGTGCGGCGCAACTTCGCCTTCGTCGGCGTGCAGGAACGCTATGCGCTGTCCTTCCGTGCGCTGACCGCGATGTTCGGCCAGTCGCGCCTGCCCGGCGAGCGCAAGCGCGTGAACGAGGAAGCGCAGGAGGAACGCGCGGCCATCCTCGCGCGCCTGGAACAGCCGGCGATGCAGGCCCGCATCCGCGCCGAGAACGCCGTGGATTTCGCGCTCTGGCAGCACTTTGCCGGCGCCTGGGACGCGGTTGCCGCGCCGCTGGCCGCGCATCTGGATGGCCTGGGCCGCACCGCCGCGGCTTGACCGCAGTGCAACATCGCCGCGCTTGCCCGCGCCTGCCGGCTGCGGTTGATTGATCGCCGGCATTCAGCGGGAAACAGGGCATGTTGCGGGGCGCGATTGAAGGCGTGACGCGGAACCGGGTGTATGGCTGGATCTGGTCGCCCGATGCCCCGATGCAGGGGCGGCGGGTGCTGGCCTTCCTGGACGAGGCCTGCATCGGCGCCGGCACCGTCGAGGAGTTCCGGCCCGACCTGAAGGAGGCCGGGCTCGGCGATGGCATCGCCGGCTTCAACTTCGACCTCACCTATCCGGACCCGGCCGATGCGCCGCGCGTCACGGTGCGCCTCGATGGCAGCGATGCGCTGCTGGTGCAGCGGCGCAGCCGCGTGGTGGCGGCGGGTGCCGCCGGCGGCGCGGCGCGGCCGCCGGAGAAGCGGGCCGCTGCCAGCATGGCTTCGCTGCAATGGATGCGCGCCCGCGGCTGGATCAGCCAGTCGGATTTCGATTTCCTGCGCTTCTTCCGCCAACTTGGCGTCTATGACCGCACGCTGGTGGTGCAGACTGATCGGCCGGACCGTCCCGATGTCGCGTTGCAGGACCCCTTCGAGACGGCGCGCCACCTGCTGCTGCTGCTGCGCATGGAGGAGGCTGAGGTGAAGCGCGAGGCCGTGGCCACCGCGCGCGACTATCGCGCCACCACCGAGCAGATCGAACTGGCCAGCGGGCCCGGCGTGGCGGTGGCGCTGTGGTCGGCGCAGCGGGCGCGGTTGCCGATCATCGAGGGCTCCCACACGCGCGAGGATCTGGTGGCGCCGGATGCCGAGCCGCCGCCCGCGGTGGAATACACGCTGGGGCCGGACCGGCTGCTGTTCCTGGATGCGCGCTGCGCCCTCGGCCCCGGCGCCAGCCTGCCGCCAGGCGGCGTGCAGCTGTTCTGGTGCGCGGGGTAGCTAGAACAATTTCCGATCGAATGATTTCATCCGATCGAAATTTTTTCTTTAAAAACAGTGAGTTGTAGAGCACGAGATCCGTCCGTCAGGACGGATGGTGGTCTACCCGCCCTGCTGCGTCCGCGGCTGCGAACCGGCGCGCGCGGCCGCCACCGCCTCGGCCAGGCGGCGCGCGCGGGCCGCCCAGTCATCCTGCTCGGTGCGGGAGAGGCCGGCCTCGCCGCCGGCGCGGGGCGCTAGCCCTGGCAGAACCTCGAGCACGGCGGCGATCAGCGAGCGGTCATAGGGCGTGCCGAGCAGGGCCAGGGCCTCGGCCGCGCGGTCCGTCTGCAGGCGCCAGAAGGGGCCATAGGCATCGGCCAGGCTGCCGGGCCAGACATCGAACATCTGCGGCCAGCCGCGCATCGAGCGGAATTCCAGGCCGACCACGCCCTGCCGTTCGAACAGCTTGAAGCGCACCTGCCGCCACAGCCCGGCCGTGGCGACAAGGTTGGTCAGCGTGACTTCCAGATGGCGATAGCTGCCATCGTCGTTCACCAGGTGCTGGTGCAGCTTCAGCGACAGGAAGCCGGTGGCGATGCGCGCCGCGGCGGCCTCCTCCAGCCGCGGCGCCGGGGGCAGGGCCAAGGGCGGCGCGGAGGGCGGCGCGCCTTCGGCCAGCGGCGGCTGCGGCGGCGCCATGCGGAAGCCGGCGGCCGGGCCGAAGGAAGGAAGGGCTGCGCTGAAGCGCGGCGCCGGTGGCGTGCCGGGCAGGGGAACCGCCAGGGGCCGTGGCCGGGACGGCGCCGGGGCTGGCGCGGCCGATGGCCTGGCCTCCCCGGCGGCGCCTGCCATCAGCGCGAGATCGACGACTTCCACCGCCAGCGGCGCCTCCCCCGTGTGGCGCAGCAGCAGGGCGAGGCGCGCCATGCCATCGGGGGCCGGCGGCAGCGGCAGGAACAGCCGCAGCCGGCCCTCGGCATCGGGCCGCGCCGGCGCGCTGCGCCGCAGGGCGGCGGCCGGTGGCGTGCCGAGCGCGAGCGTTGCCTCCAGCGCCGCCGCCGCGCCGCTGCGCACGAAGATCTCCAGCCGCGCGAGGTCCGCCGCCCCCTGCGGCACCGGCGGCAGCGTAAGCGTGGCGGCGGCGCCGGGCGCCAGTTCGACCAGCAGGCGCGGGGCCTCGGCGCCGGCCGCCACAAACGCCGCCGCGGCGCCTTCCAGCGTGGCGCCGGCCAGGGCCGCTTCGGGCACGCTCAGCGCCACGCCCGGGGTGAAGGCGTGGCCCATGGCAGCCCATTCGGCGTGCAGCGGCAGCACATGGCGGCCCGGCGCGGCGACATGCAGGCGCAGCGCCAGCGTCGCCCCGGCACTGCCGGCGGAAAGCCGCAGCGCCCCTGCCTCGCCCTCCAGCGCCACGTCCAGCACCGCCTCGGCCGCGCCCGGCGGCGCGGGTTCCGGCAGGTCGAGCCAGAGCCAGCCGGGGGTGAGCGCCGCCGCCGGCACGGCCCAGGCCGCCAGCACGCGGCCAGCGGCGCTGAGACGCAGGCGCAGCGCGGCACCCGGCGCCGCGCCCTCCACAAGCAATTCGATGGCTGAGATGCCCTCCGCCGCCCGGCCGAGCGGCAGGTGCAGGCGCTGCGGGCTTGCCAGCGCCGTGCCGTCGGGCGGCACCGCCAGCACCTGCGCGGGCAGCGGCGGCGGCTGTCCGCCAAGGGCGCGCAGCGCCGCCACGCGCCCGGCCTCGGCTTGCCGCGCGATCGCGTTCGCCGTGCCGAGCCGCGCCACCAGCAGCGGCAGCAGGGCGGGCAGGGGGTCCTCGCCGATCAGGCGCGGCAGATCCTCGCCAAGCCCGGCGGCGAGGCGCGCGGCGGCCTCGGCATCGGGCGCGGCCACGGCCAGCAGCGTGGCACCCGCGGGCAAAGCGGGCATGGGGCCGTCGCGTTCCAGCAGGTGCAGCCCGGCGGCGCGCAGCACAGCGGCGGCCGGATGGCCGGGCGAGACCAGCAGCAGCAGCGGCGGGGCTTCGCCGGCGGCGGCGCTCGGGCCGCTCACGCGGCGTGCTCCATCGGCTGGCGCAGCGCGGCGGCGCGCAGCAGGCCGAGCGCGGCGCGGGTGGTGGCCGGCCAATCCTGCCGCGTAGCCAGCGCCGCCGCGGCGGCAACGCGGCGCGCGGTGGTGGCGGGATCGGCCAGCAGCGCCGCGACGGCACCGGCCAACGCTGCGGGCTCGGCCTCGGCCACCGGCCAGGCCAGCGCGGCGGCCGCGGCGCCGTGCACTTCCAGCGCCGCCGCGGTGGCGACGATGGGGCAGTGGTTCGCGGCGGCTTCCAGGAACACCAGCGGCGCGCCCTCCAGCCGCGAGGGCATCACCAGCGCGTCGGCGGCCACATACCAGGGCGCCGGATCGGCCACCTGGCCCAGCAGGCGCAGCAGTCGGCGCGGGTCGGCGGCGGCCTCGGCGGAGAGTTCGGCCAGCAGCGGGCCCTCGCCGCAGCAGGCGAGGGTGCCCGGCAGGCGGCGGCTGATCTCGGGCAGCAGATCCGCGCCCTTGGCCTTCTCCAGCCGGCCGACGAACAGCACCAGCGGCGCATCGGGCCGCAGGCCGAGCGTCTGGCGCAGCGCCGCGCGGGTCAGTGCGCGGTCCAGCCGAGCGGGTGGCGGGGCGGGGTTGGCCAGCACCGCCGCCACGCCCTGCGGCAGGCCGAAGCACTGCTCCGCACGCCGTGCGGTGGCCGGGGAGACCGCCGCAAAGGCCGTGCCCTCCAGCCCCAGCCGCGCGCGCAGCACCGGGATGCCGGGCGGGGTGGCCTCCGGCGCCAGGTGGAACAGCACCAGCCGCGGCAGCCGCGCCGCCGCGAGCCCAGCCATCAGGCCAAGCCCGGCATTCGGCCAGGGCAGGGCAAGCAAGGCCAAATCCGGCGCGGCCTCGGCCAGCAGGGGCGCCAGCGCAGCTTCCTGTGCCGCGGCGGAGGCTTTGGGTGTGGCTTCCTCCCAGCCGATGGCGGCGGGGCGGAAGGCCGGTGCGGGCAGGCCGGCCGGGGCGGCGGCGGCGAGTTCGGGCAGCAGCGCGGGCTCGGCCGCCAGCGTCACCGCCAGCCCCGCCGCGCCAAGTCGCGCCGCCAGCGCCACCGTGTGCCGCTCCGCACCGCCCATCCGGCGGGAGGGCAGCAGCACCAGCAGTCGGCGCAGCGCGACGCGCCGCATCACCGCCCGTGATGCTCCCGGAACCAGGCGACGAAGCCGGCCAGGCCATCGGCCAGCCGCGTGCGCGGCGCGAAGCCGGTCAGCGCGGCCAGGTCCTCCACCGCGGCGAAGGTGGCGGGCGCGTCGCCGGGCTGGCGCGGGCGGTGGATGATGCGCGCGCTGCGGCCGCAGGCGGCTTCCAGAAGCTCCACGAACTCCATCAGCGCCACCGGCGCGTGGTTGCCGATGTTGAACACGCGGAAGGGGGCGGAGGAGCGCGCCGGGTCCGGCCGCCGCGCATCGAAGGCGGGGTCGGCGGCGGCGGGCAGCGGCAGCAGCCGCAGGATGGCCTGCACCACGTCGTCCACATGCGTGAAGTCGCGCGACATGGCGGTGGCGTCGTACAGCTCGATCGGCGTGCCGGCCAGGATGTCCCGGGTGAACTTCCAATAGGCCATGTCAGGCCGGCCCCAGGGCCCATAGACGGTGAAGAAGCGCAGCCCGGTGAGCGGCGTGCGGTAGAGATGGGCGTAGGTGTGGGCCATCAGCTCATTCGCGCGCTTGGTGGCGGCATAGAGCGACAGCGGATGATCTGCGCCGGCGTGCTCGGAGAAGGGCAGCGTGGCGTTCAGCCCATACACCGAGGAGGATGAGGCATAGACAAGGTGTCGCGGCGGCGTGGCGCGGCAGGCTTCGAGGATCGAGAGGAAGCCATCCATGTTGGATTTCAGATAGGCGCGCGGATTGCTGAGCGACCAGCGCACCCCGGCCTGCGCCGCCAGATGCAGCACGTAGTCCGGCTTCATGCGCGCCACGAGCGCCACCACGGCGTCATGCTGCGCGAGGTCGATCTCCACGAAGTCGAAGCCATTGCGCGGGGCCAGCCTTGCGAGGCGCGCGCGCTTCAGCGCCGGATCGTAATACGGGTTCAGGTCGTCGAGGCCGGTGACGATCGCCCCGGCATCCAGCAGCGCCGTGGCGCAATGGAAGCCAATGAAGCCCGCCGCGCCGGTGACCAGGATGCGCGCCCCGGCCAGCGGCCCCGCCGCCGTCTCAGCCATGCGGGGCGGCCTGCGGGCCCGCCGCGGGGCGGCTGCTACCCAGGACGGCCGCAGGGCGGCCGATACTGGTATACTGGAAGCCGATCTCGGCCATCTCGTTGGCGCGGTAGATGTTGCGCAGATCCACCACCACCTTGCCGCGCATCACCTGGTAGAGCCGCTTCATGTCGAGCGCGCGATAGGCATCCCATTCGGTGGCGATCACCAGCGCATCGGCCTGCTCGGCCGCCGCATAGGGGCTTTCGGCCAGCGTCAGCCAGGGCATGTGGCCCAGCGCCTGGTGGCCGGCCGCGGGATCATGCGCCACCACCTCGGCGCCGCCTTCGCGCAGTGCGGGCAGCAGCACCAGCGAGGGTGCGTCGCGCATGTCGTCCGTGTTGGGCTTGAAGGCGAGGCCGAGCACCGCGATGCGCTTGCCGTGCAGGTCACCGCCGAGCGCGGCCGCGACGCGCGGCGCGAGGCTGGCCTTGCGCGCCTCGTTCACCTCCACCGTCGCCTCCACCAGCCGCAGCGGCGCGCCGGCCTGCTGCGCCGTCTGCATCAGCGCGAGCGTATCCTTGGGGAAGCAGGAGCCGCCGAAGCCCGGGCCGGCATGCAGGAACTTCGAGCCGATGCGGTTGTCGAGGCCGATGCCGCGCGCGACCTCCTGCACATCCGCACCCACCTTGTCGCAGAGGTCCGCGATCTCGTTGATGAAGGTGATCTTGGTGGCGAGGAAGGCGTTGGCCGCATATTTGATCAGCTCGCTGGTGCGGCGGGAGGTGAACAGCAGCGGCGCGCGGTTGAGGTTCAGCGGGCGGTAGATGCGCTCCATCACCGCGCGGGCGCGGGCATCCTCGGTGCCCACCACCACGCGGTCCGGCCGCTTGAAATCCTCGATCGCGGCGCCCTCGCGCAGGAATTCGGGGTTTGAGACGACGGCGAAATCGGCCTCCGGCCGGGCCTCGCGGATCAGCTTCTCCACCTCGTCGCCGGTGCCGACGGGCACGGTGGATTTGGTGACGACGACGGTGAAGCCCTCGATCACGCCGGCGATGTCGCGCGCCGCGCCGAAGACGTAGGAGAGGTCGGCGAAGCCGTCGCCGCGGCGCGATGGCGTGCCGACGGCGATGAAGATGACATCCGCGCCCTTCGCACCCTCCACGAGGCTGGTGGTGAAGGACAGCCGCCCGGCCTTCACATTCGTCTCGACCAGCGCGTCGAGGCCGGGCTCGTAGATCGGAATCTCGCCCTCACGCAGCGCCGTGATCTTGCGTGCGTCGGTGTCGAGGCAGACGACCTCGTGGCCGAAATCGGCGAAGCAGGCCCCGGAAACGAGCCCGACATAGCCCGTGCCCACCATCAGGATGCGCATGTGCAGAAACTCTCCGCGGCCTTGTCCGCGGCCGGCGTCTTACAGCAAGGCCCCACCAGCGCCAATGCGGCGCGCCCATGCGAGGCGCCAATGTGGCGCGCGGCGTTCAGGCCGCTTCGGGCACGCCCCGGGCCAGGCCGGCCAGCAGGCGCATGGCCGGGGCCAGCGCGGCAGGGCCGAAATGCCGGCGGCCGAAGGCGTGCGCAGCCTCGGCCATGGCGGCGCGATGCCCCGCATCCAGCACCAGGCGGGCCAGGGCGGCGATGAAGGCGGCGCGGTCCTCGGCCAGCGCATAGGCGCTGCCCGCACCGCCGGCGATGCCGAACAGCGCCTCCGCGCTCAGCACGCTGGGCAGGCCGCGGGCGAGGTATTCCACCGTCTTGATCTTCAGCCCGCCGCCGTAGAACACCGGGTTCACCGCGATATCCAGCGTATCGAGGAAGCCGCCGGCATCGGTCACCTCGCCCAGCAGCTCCACGCCTGCGCGGCCCTGCGGCATCGACTCGCACACCCCGCCCGCCACATGCAGCGTGGCGCCGAGCGGCGCGATGGCGGGCCACACCTGGTCCAGCATCCAGCGCAGCCCGTCGCGATTCATCGGGCTGTCGCCGCCGATGAAGCCGATGCGTGGCGGCGCGCCGGGCTGGCTGCCGCGGGCGCGGGGCCAGGCGGGCTCGGCATGCGGGGCCAGGATGACGCGGCCGGGCAGCAGCGCCTCCAGCCAGCGCGCCTCCTCGCCCTGGATCGCCAGCACCTGGTGGAAGCCAGCGAGAATCTTCAGCTCCTCGGAGGTGCCGATCTGGATGAAGTGCACCTCGCCGAAGCGGGCGAAGTTGCGCGCGCGCAGCGACATGATGTCGTGCGTGTCCAACACCAGCAGCGGCGCCGCGCCCGCCGGCAGCGCGAGGTACGGCGCGGCCTGCGCGGGGGCGAGGCGCAGCCAGGACAGGCGCAGATACTCGATCAGCAGCAGCCGCACCGGCTGGCGCGCCAGCTGCGCCGCCAGGGCCGCGAACAGGGCGCCATCGAAGCGCGCGCGCTCGAAAGGGGTGAGGCCCCAAGGCATTTCGGCCGGCGGCAGCGCCTCGGGCCGCAGCAGCGTCACGCCTGCCGGCAGGGCGGCCTGGGCGGCGGCGACCTCCTCGTCCGGAATGTCGCCGGCGAAGAACACCGAAAGTGCCATCTCGCCGCGCGCCGCGGCCAGCACCGCGGCGATACGCTGGTGGTTGCCCAGCGTGCCGCGCCACCAGGGCACATCCGTCACCAGCAGCGCCGTGGGCGGATCGATCACCGCGGCCACTGAAGGCGGGCTTGCCAGCATCGCGCAGGCGTTGCGCGTGGCGGCGGCGTAGCCGGCGTAGAGCGCGGCCGAGGCCTGCGCGATGCGCGCCCGATAGGCGGGCTCGCGCAGCGCGCGGCGGATCTGCGCCGCGAGGGCCGGGGCGTCGGGCGCGGTGTGGAAGGGCTCGGTGGCGGGCAGGCCGGCGAAGGCATCCGCCGTGCCCAGCACCGGCCGGCCGCGCGCCAGCGCCTCCACTGTCTTGATCTTCAGCCCCGTGCCGCCCTCATGCGGGTTGATGACGAGATCGACCGCCGCATAGAGCGCGTCGGCATCGGCCACCTGGCCCAGCAGGCGCAGCCCCGCGCCGGGCGCGAGCCCCAGCGCCGCCGCACCGCCCCCGGCCAGCACCAGCTCGCCCCCCGCAGCGGCGATCTCGTCCGGCGGCAGGGCCTCCAGCAAGCGGCGCAGGGCGCTGGTGTTCAGCGGGTTGGCGCTGCCGATCCAGCCCAGGGCGAGCCAGCCATCGGCCTCCCGCGGCGGCAGGGGCGGGCGGGGGTCGGCGGGCAGGTGCCCGAGCGTGCGCACCGGCCGGCGCGTCAGAAGCTCGAAATCCCGGCGCTCGGCATCCTGGATGGCCAGCACGAGGTCGGCACGGTCCAGCCCGCTCGCCTCCTCCGCCGGCGTGGTGGCGAAGAAGCGGTTCTCGAGGCCGAGCGCGGCGAGCTTCTCCGCCCGGCCGCCGAACACATCATGGGTGTCCAGCAGCTTCAGCGTGCCGGCGGGGAAGAATTCCAGCGCGCGGGAGAGGAACACATACTCCACCAGCACCATGTCGAAGCCGGGCGCGCGGGCGGCGAGCGCGGCGAAGGCGGCCTCGGCCTCGGGCAGGATCCAGTCGTCGAGGCCGTGCAGGACGCCCAGGCTGCGCGCCTCCTGCGCCCGGTCATGCGGCACCTCGATCACCTCGTCCCAGGCGGCGCGCATGGCCTTCAGCGCGGCGGGAGAGGGGTTCTCGCGCAGCAGCAGGCACAGATGCACGGCATGGCCGGCGGCCTTGAGGCCTTGCAGCACCGCATGGATGCGGGCGCGGTTGCCGGCATCCTGCGGGTGGGTGGGGGTGGGCGAGACGACCAGGACGCGCATGCAACCGGCAGGATAGCGCGGGGCGGCCTTGCGGCAATGGCGGCGCTGGGGCATACCCCGCCCGCCGGTTCGGGGCAGTGCCCCGGCCCGGCAAATTCGCACGCGGTGCACCCTTCCTGCCCTCCCGGCCCGCTAGGCCGCGGGCGAGGGGTCCGGTCCCTGTCCCACGGTCTTGGGCGGGGGCGGCGCCGCGGAGGCAAACCGGACCACTGGAAGCTGGAAGGAATTTCGCCGATGGCGATGCCCGACGTCACCCTGCGCGGCCTGCTCGAGGCCGGCGTGCATTTCGGCCACCACACGCGCCGCTGGAACCCGAAGATGGCGCCGTACATCTTCGGCGTGCGCAACCAGGTGCACATCCTGGACCTGCAGCAGACGGTGCCGTTGATGGACCGCGCGCTGCGCGCCGTGCGCGACGTGGTGGCCGGCGGCGGCCGCGTGCTGCTGGTGGGCACCAAGAAGGCGGCGGCGGACTACGTCGCGGAAAGTGCTGCGCGTTGCGGCCAGTACTACGTCAACCATCGCTGGCTGGGCGGCATGCTGACCAACTGGAAGACCATCCAGGGCAGCATCAAGCGCCTGAAGCAGATGGAGGAGCAGCTGGCCGGCGGCATCCAGGGCCTCACCAAGAAAGAGGTCCTGATGCTGACGCGCGACAAGGAGAAGCTTGACCGCGCGCTGGGCGGCATCAAGGACATGGGCGGCCTGCCGGACATCATCTTCGTCATCGACACGGTGAAGGAGAAGCTGGCCATCGAGGAAGCCAACAAGCTGGGCATCCCCGTGGTGGCCGTGGTGGACAGCAACGCCGACCCCTCGGGCATCGCCTTCCCCATCCCCGGCAATGACGACGCGATCCGCGCCATCCACCTGTATTGCGACATGGTGGCGGGCGCGGTGCTGGATGGCATCTCGGCCGAGCTTTCGGGCAGCGGCGCCGATATCGGCGCCCAGGCCGAACTGCCGGCCGAGGCGCTGCCGGTTGTCGAGATGCCGGAGGCCGCGGTGCCCGAGGCGCCGGCCGCCGAAGCCGCCGCGCCCGGCGCGGCCTGACCATAACAACGGGCCGCCTGGCGGCCCGCCGCCGGCCTGGCGCCGCGCCCGCAGGGGCGGCGCCGGCTGCGCGGCCTGCCAGGCAGCCAGCCACCCCGCCCATCCACTGAGGGCGAAACGAATTTCGGGAGCGACCGCAATGGCCGAGATCACCGCAGGCATGGTGCGCGATCTGCGCGAGAAGACCGGCGCCGGCATGATGGACTGCAAGAAGGCGCTGGTGGAGGCCGCTGGCGACATGGAAGCGGCCATCGACTGGCTGCGCAAGAAGGGGCTTTCGGCCGCTGCCAAGAAGTCCGGCCGCGTCGCCGCCGAGGGGCTGGTGGGCGTGGCCTCCGGCCCGCAGGTTGCCGCGCTGGTCGAGGTGAACGCCGAGACCGACTTCGTCGCCCGCAACGAGACCTTCCAGAACTTCGTGGCCGAGGTCGCGGGCCTGGCGCTTTCCGTCGGCGCCGATGTCGAGGCGCTGAAGGCCGCAACCTTCCCCGGCACGCAGCACTCCACGCAGGAGGAGCTGACGCGCCTGATCGCCACGATCGGCGAGAACATGACCATCCGCCGCGCCGCGGTGCTGCGCGTGGAGAACGGCACGGTCGCCACCTACATGCACAACGCGGTGAAGCCGGGCCTGGGCAAGATCGGCGTGCTGGCGGCGCTGGAAGCTTCTTCCGAGCTGGAGGCGCTGGAGCAGCTGGGCCGGCAGATCGGCATGCATGTGGCGGCGGCGCGGCCCGAGGCGCTGGACATCTCGGTGGTCGATCCCTCGGCGCTGGAGCGCGAGCGCGCGGTGCTGCGCGAGCAGGCCGCGGGTTCGGGCAAGAAGCCGGAGATCATCGAGAAGATGATCGAGGGCCGCATCCGCAAATACTACGAGGAAGTGGTGCTGCTGGAGCAGGTGTGGGTGCATGACGGCGAGAGCCGGGTGAAGGAAGTGGTGGCCAAGGCCGGCGGCAAGCTGACCGGCTTCGCCCGCTTCCAGCTGGGCGAGGGCATCGAGAAGGCCACCACCGATTTCGCGGCCGAAGTGGCCGCGGTGGCCAAGACCTGAGGGCGCGGCGGCGGCCTGCCTTGCCGCCGCCACACCCCGGCGCCTATCCTCTCGCAACCGCCAGACGCCCGGACGCGCGCCCCCGATGAGCAGACCTCCCATCTACAAGCGCGTCCTGCTCAAGGTCTCGGGCGAGGCCCTGATGGGCCAGCGCGACTACGGCCTCGATATCGGCACGCTGCGCGGCATCGCCGAGGATGTCGGCGCCGTGGTGCGCCTCGGCGTCGAGGTCTGCCTGGTGATCGGCGGCGGCAACATCTTCCGCGGCGTTGCCGGCGCCTCGGCCGGGATGGACCGCACCCAGGCCGATGGCATGGGCATGCTGGCCACGGTGATGAACGCGCTGGCCATGCAGAACGTGCTGGAGAAGCTCGGCGTGCAGACGCGCGTGCAGAGCGCCATCCCGATGGCCAGCCTGTGCGAGCCCTTCATCCGCCGCCGCGCCATGCGGCACATGGAGAAGGGGCGGGTGGTGATCTTCGCCGCCGGCACCGGCAACCCCTTCTTCACCACCGATACCGCGGCCGCGCTGCGCGCCGCCGAGATGGGGTGCGACGCGCTGCTGAAGGGCACGCAGGTGGATGGCGTATACGCCGCCGACCCGCGCAAGAACCCCAATGCCGAGCGCTACGAGACGCTCACCTATCTTGAGATGCTGTCCCGTGACCTGGCCGTGATGGACGCCGCGGCGATCAGCCTGGCGCGGGAGAACAAGCTGCCGATCGTGGTGTTCAACATCCACGAGCCGGGTGCCTTCACCGCCGTCATGCAGGGCGACGGGAAGTTCACCACGGTTGTCGATCCGTAAGGAGAAGCCCAGGAATGGCTGCCGATTTCCCCGCTTTCAAGCGAGACCTGCAGCGCCGCATGGATGGCGCGATGGAGACCCTGAAGAAGGAATTCGCCGGCCTGCGCACCGGCCGCGCCAGCCCCGCTTTGCTCGAGCCGATTCGCGTCGAGGCCTATGGCACGGTGCAGCCCTTGGCGCAGGTGGCCAACATCTCGGTCGGCGGGCCGGGCATGCTGAGCGTGCAGGTCTGGGACAAGTCGGTCACCAAGGCGGTCGAGATCGCCATCCGCGACTCGGGCCTTGGCCTCAACCCGCAGGCCGAGGGGCAGGTGATCCGCGTGCCGCTGCCGCCGCTGACCACCGAGCGGCGCAACGAACTGGCCAAGACGGCGGCGAAATACGCCGAGGCGACCCGCGTGGCGATGCGCGGCGTGCGCCGCGACGGCATGGAGACGGTGAAGTCCTGGGAGAAGGACAAGAAGGCAGAGGCCAGCCAGGATGACGTGAAGCGCTGGACCGAGGAGGTCCAGAAAATGACCGACCAGCACATCAAGGCAGTGGACGCCGCGCTCGCGGAGAAAGAGAAAGACATCAAGACCACCTCTTAGTTGTCGCCACGGGTCGCAATTCGCCGCAGGCTGGAAAAGCGCGGCGCCGGGCGGGCCGCCAGCCGAGTCGAACAGGAGCAGTCAGGGCAACGATGAGTGCGGCGGCGAAGCCGCTGACCGGGGAGGGCGACGCCGCCCTGCCCGTTCACGTCGGCATCATCATGGATGGCAACGGCCGCTGGGCCGCGGCCCGTGGCCTGCCACGCGCGCTAGGCCACAAGGCGGGTGCGGAGGCAGCCCGCCGCGCCATCGAGGCGGCTGTGGCGGCCGGCGTCGATTGGCTGACGCTGTTCGCCTTCTCGTCGGAGAATTGGCGCCGCCCGGCCGATGAGGTGCGCGAACTCACCACGCTGATGCGCCTCTACCTGAAATCCGAGGTCGGCACGCTGGTGAAGGAAGGCGTGCGGCTGCGCGTGATCGGCGAGCGCGAGCGCTTCGGCCCCGACACGGTGCGCGCCATCGCGGCGGCCGAGGCGGCCACGGCGCACGGCACCCGGCTGAACCTGAATGTCGCGCTGTCCTACGGCGCGCGCGCCGAAATCCTGGCCGCGGTGCGCGAGGCGGCGCGGCGCGTTGCCGCCGGCACGCTGGAGCCCGAGCAGATCGACGAAGCCTGCTTCGGCCGCATGCTGGCCACCGCCGGCATGCCGGACCCCGACCTGATCATCCGCACCAGCGGCGAGCAGCGCCTGTCCAACTTCCTGCTGTGGCAGGCGGCCTATGCCGAATTCGTGTTCCAGGACGTGCTGTGGCCGGATTACTCGACGCAGCATTTCGAAGCAGCCATCGGCGAGTATTCGCGGCGCGAGCGCCGCTTCGGCGCGCGGGCGGCCTGACGGGGTGGCGGGCACGATGATGGCGTCGGGCGACGCCAAGCGCTGGACGGATCTGCGCAAGCGTGCGCTGTCGGCGGCGGTGCTGCTGCCTGCCGCGGTGGCCTGCATCTGGCTCGGCGCCGGCGCCTTCACGGCCATGATCGCGCTGGCCGTGGCGATCCTGGCCTGGGAATGGGTGCATCTGTGCGGCCGGCGCACCCGGACGCTGCCGGGGCTGGCGGTGCCGCTGGTGGTGCTGTTGGCGGGCGCCTTCGCGGTGCTGGACCATGTGCGCGTGGCGCTGGCCGTGCTGGTGGCGGGCTTCATCGCCACTTGGTTCTCGGCTGCCTCCATGCACGACCGCCCGACGCAGCCGGCGGCGCGGCTGGCGCTCGGCGTGCTGTATATCGGCCTGGCGGGCCTGGCGCTGATCGAACTGCGCCACGATACCGATGCCGGGCGCGCCAATGTGCTGTTCCTGTTCCTGGTGGTCTGGGCCTCCGATATCGGCGCCTATGCGGCGGGGCGGATGTTCGGCGGGCCGAAGCTCGCGCCCGCGATATCGCCGAACAAGACCTGGTCGGGAGCGGCGGGCGGGCTGCTGGCGGCGGTGCTGGCGGGGCTTGGCTGCGCGCTGGCCTTCACGCCCGGCGCCGCGCTGCCGGCGGTGGTCGCGGTGGCGTTGCTGCTGGGCGTTGCCAGCCAGGCGGGCGACCTGCTGGAAAGCGGCATCAAGCGGCATTTCCGCGTGAAGGACACCTCCTCGCTGATTCCCGGCCATGGCGGGCTGCTCGACCGGCTGGATGGGGTGCTGGCGGCGGCGCCGGTGGCAGCGCTTCTGTCCTTCCTGCTGGGCTATGGCCGGCCGCTCTGGGCCTGGGGCTGAGGGCAGGCATGGCGCGTTCTGTCACGGTCCTGGGGGCCACGGGCTCGGTCGGCCGCTCGACCCTGGCCCTGATCGAAGCCGCACCCCCCGGCGCCTTCGCGGTGGAGGCGCTGGTCGCGAATCGCGACGTGGCGACGCTGGCGGCTCAGGCGCAGCTCTTCGCGCCACGCTTCGTGGCGGTGGCGGACCCCTCCTGCTGGGGCGCGCTGAAGGCGGCGCTGGGCGGCAGCGGCATCACCCTGGCGGCCGGGCCGGAAGCCGTGGAGGAAGCCGCTTCGCGCCGCGCCGACTGGACCATGGCCGCCATCGTCGGCGCGGCGGGGCTGCGCTCCACCCTCGCGGCGCTGGCCCGCGGCGGCACGCTGGCGCTGGCGAACAAGGAAAGCCTGGTCTGCGCGGCCGAACTGGTGCTGGCCGTGGCGGCGGCCGGCGGCGCCACGCTGCTGCCCGTCGATTCCGAGCACAACGCCATCTTCCAGGCGCTGCAGGGCGCCGACCCGAAGGGCGTGGAGCGTATCGTATTGACCGCCTCGGGCGGCCCGTTCCGGACCTGGGAGCCGGAGCGCATGGCGCGCGCCACGCCGGAGGAGGCGGTGCGCCACCCGGTGTGGTCGATGGGTGCCAAGATCAGCGTCGATTCCGCCACCATGATGAACAAGGGGCTTGAGCTGATCGAGGCGGCGCGCCTGTTCCCGGTGCCACATGATCGGATCGACGTCCTGGTGCACCCGCAATCCGCGGTGCACGGCCTGGTGCAATACGTGGATGGCTCGATCCTGGCGCAACTCGGCACGCCCGACATGCGCACGCCCATTGCCCATGCGCTGGCCTGGCCCGAGCGGATTGCGGTGGCGACGCCGCGGCTCGACCTCGCGGCGCTGGCGCGGCTGGAGTTCTTCGCCCCCGATCCCGAACGCTTCCCGGCGCTGCGCCTGGCACGGGAGGCCTTGCAGGCGGGGGGTGGCGCGCCAACCATATTGAATGCGGCGAATGAGGTTGCGGTGGCCCGCTTCCTTGAACGCAGGCTCGGCTTCCTCGACATCGCGGCGGTGGTCGAGGCGACGCTCGTCGGCCTGGTGGCGCCGCGCGCCGAGGGGCTGGAGGCGATCCTGGCGCTCGATGCCGCGGCGCGCGAGGCGGCGCGGCTGCAGGCCGACCGGCGCGCGCTGGTGAATTGATGCCGGGCCACGAGACTGTGCGGCAAACTGGAGGCGTACGTGGATTTCCTGCCTGAACCGTTCCGCACCATCATCGCCTTCGTGCTCGTGCTCGGCGTGCTCGTGTTCTTCCACGAGCTCGGCCACTACCTCGCCGCGCGCTGGCGCGGCGTGCATGTCGAGCGCTTCTCGGTGGGCTTCGGCCGCGCCATCGCCAGCTGGAGCGACCGGCGCGGCACCGAATGGCGCATCGGCTGGCTGCCGCTGGGTGGCTATGTGAAGCTGCACGGCCAGGAATCGCCCGAGGACGCAACGCCCGAGGCGCGCGCGCGCTGGCGCGTGGGCGAGACCTTCCACGAGAAGCCGGTGCGCGACCGCGCCATCGTCGTGGCCGCCGGGCCGCTGGCCAATTTCGTGCTGGCCGCAGTGCTGTTCGCCGCGCTCTACGCCACCGTCGGCCGCCCGGCGAGCACCACCGCGATCGGCGCCGTGGTGGAGGGTTCGGCGGCGGCGCAGGCCGGCCTACGCGTCGGCGACCGCATCCTGGCGCTGGATGGCCAGGCGGTAACCCGCTTCGAGGAGGTGCAGCGCCACATCCAGCCGCGCGGCGGCCAGACCGTGCAGATGCGCGTGCTGCGCGACGAGCGCGAGATGGTGATCCCCGCCGTACCGGAAGCGCGCGTTTCGGGCGAACGCAGCACCGGCGTGCTCGGCATCGGCGCGGCACCCGCGGGCTTCGAGCGGATGGACCCGTTCTCGGCGCTTTGGGCCGGCACGGCGCAGACCTGGGACATCACCGTGCAGACCCTGGGCGCGGTGTGGCAGATGATTGCGGGTGGGCGCGGTGCGGAGGATCTCGGCGGGCCGCTGCGCATCGCGCAGATGTCAGGCCAGGTGGCCGAGATGGGCGCGGCAAGCCTGCTGTCCTTCATGGCGGTGCTGTCCGTCAACCTGGCGCTGATCAACCTGTTCCCGATTCCCGTGCTGGATGGCGGGCACCTGATGTTCTACGCCGCCGAGGCAATCCGCGGCCGGCCGCTGCCGCCGCGCGCGCAGGAGCTTGGCTTCCGCGCCGGCTTCGCGCTGCTGATCACGCTGTTCCTGTTCGCCACATGGAACGACCTGTCGCAGCTGGGCGTGGTGCGCTGGGCGAGCGCATTGTTCGGCTAGCGCCGCATCGAAGGCTGGCCTGCCACGCCTTGGCCATCTTGGCACGCTACCGCCCAGGGGTGGCGGGGCAGGGCCTGCTCGGCTAGTCTCCGCCGCCTTTCCACTCCCCCCTCGGGATCGAACTGGGATCGAAGCCTTGGCAGCCCATCGGCTCCTGTTGTTCACGCTCTGCTGCGTTGTGCCCGCAACCCTGGTCCTGCCTGCGGACGCGCAGCAGCGCGGCCAGCGCGCGCCTGCGGCCGTGGCAGCCAGCGGCGTGGTGCGCGGCATCGACGTGGAGGGCAACCAGCGCATCGAGGCGGATACCATCCGCTCCTACATGCTCCTGCAGCCGGGCGACCCCTTCGATGCCGACCGGCTGGATCGTTCGCTGCGCACATTGTTCGCCACCGGCCTGTTCCGCGACGTCTCGGTCAGCCGCAACGGCGATCGCATCCGCGTGCAGGTCGAGGAGAACCCGATCGTCAATCGCGTGGCGTTCGAGGGCAACAGCAAGGCCTCCGACGACAATCTGCGGCCCGAACTCACGCTGCGGCCGCGGGCGGTGTTCACCACCCAGGCGGCGCAGGCCGACCGCCAGCGCATCCTCGATATCTACGCGAGGCGCGGGCGCTTCGCCGCGCGCGTCGAGCCCAAGGTCATCCAGCTCGACCAGAACCGCGTCGACGTCGTGTTCGAGATCACCGAGGGCGACGCCGCGCTGGTCAGCCGCGTCGGTTTCGTGGGCAACACCGCCTTCTCGGACCGCACGCTGCGCGACGTGGTGGCGACGCGCGAGCAGGCCTGGTACCGCCTGCTCGCGAGCTCCGACATCTACGACCCCGAGCGCCTGACCTTCGACCGTGAATTGCTGCGCCGCTACTATCTGCGCTCCGGCTACGCCGACATCCAGGTGACGAACGCGACCGCGGAATTGGCGCCCGACCGCAGCGGCTTCTTCATCACCTACACGCTGAACGAGGGCACCCGCTATCGCGTCGGCCGCGTCGACATCACCAGCACGCTGCGCGGTGCGGATCCTGAGCGCCTGCGGCGCGAATTGCTGCTCTCCGACGGCGACTGGTACGATGGCGACGCGGTGGAGCGCACGGTCGAGGCGCTGACCGAGGCCATCGGCAGCAGCGGCGTGCCCTTCGCCGAGGTACGCCCCCGCGTGGTGCGCGACCGCGACAATGCCCGCGTGGACATCACCTTCGAGATCTCGGAGGGCACCCGCGCCTTCGTCGAGCGCATCGACATCAGCGGCAACACCCGCACCGAGGATCGCGTGATCCGCCGGGAATTCCGCCTCGCCGAGGGCGATGCGTTCAACGCCGCGCAGGTGCGGCGTTCGCGCCAGCGGCTGCGCGACCTCGGCTACTTCACCAATGTCGAGATCACGCCCACGCCCGGCTCCTCGCCGGATCGCGTGGTGTTGCAGACCCAGGTGGGTGAACGGCCGACGGGCGAGATCTCGCTGGGCGGCGGCTTCTCGACCGATGCCGGCTTCCTGGTCGATTTCGGCATCCGCGAGCGCAACCTGCTGGGCACCGGCATCGATTCGCGGCTGCAGGCGCTGATCGCGGAGCGCCGCCAGCAATTCGACTTCTCGGTGACCGACCCGTCCTTCCTGGACCGCAACCTCGCCGCCGGCGTGGACCTGTTCTACATCACGCGCGACCTGCAGGAGATCGCCAGCTACTCCGAGAAGCGCGCCGGCTTCGTGCTGCGCGCCGGCTACGAGATCAACGAACGCCTGCGGCAGAGCTGGGCTTACAGCCTGGTGCAACGTGACATCTTCGACGTGCAGCCCGGCGCCAGCAGCTTCATCGTCGAGCAGCAGGGCCTGACGCTGCTGTCGCAGGTCGGCACCACCATCGCCTATGACCGCCGCGACAGCCGCATCGATCCGCGCAGCGGCTACATCGTGCGACTCGGCGGTGATTTCGCGGGCCTCGGCGGTGACGTGGCGTTCATCCGGTTACGCGGAGACATCGCCGGCTACATCCCGTTGGAGCGCTACCTCGGCCACCAGGACTACGTCATCGCGCTGTCAGCCGGTTTCGGCCAGCTGACGCCCTGGGGCGACCGCGACGAACGCATCATCGACCGCTTCTTCCTCGGCGGCGACAATCTGCGCGGCTTCGCGCTGGCCGGCGCCGGCCCGCGCGACCTGTCGAGCAACGACCCGACGGGCGGGCGCCTGCTGTGGACGCAGACCACGGAGTTTCGCTTCCCGCTGCCGGTGCCGCAGGAATTCGGCCTGATCGGGCGCGCCTTCGTCGATGTCGGCTCACTGACCGAGACGCCGGTGACGGGGCCCACCATCGTCGATGGCGGCGGGGCGCGCGTCGGCGCCGGTGTCGGCCTGTCCTGGCGCACGCCGGTCGGGCTGATCAACATCGACGTCGCCCAGGCCGTGGTGAAACAATCCTACGACCAGACTCAGGTGGTCCGATTCGGGTTCGGCACGCGTTTCTGACCCCTTTCGGTCCAGCTCTTTTCGGGATTTTCGGATGATGCGCCTGCGCCACCTCCTGCCAGCCCTGATGCTCTGCGCCGCGCCCGCTTTGGCGCAGCAGCAGAATCCGGAATGGTTCGTGCCGGGCCAGCAGCGGCCCCAGGGGGGCGCGCCGGGTGGCGCGCAGGCGCAGCCGCAGCAGCGCCCGCCCCAGGGCCAGCCGCAGCGCCCGGCGGGGCAGCAGGCCGGGCAGCGCCCGCCGGCGCCGATCATCGCCATCGTCGACATCCCCGAGGTGCAGCGCCTCTCAGCCGCCTTCAACCAGGTGCGCGAAGAGATCGAGCGCCGCCGCGCCAAGCTGAATGAGGACCTGCAGCGCGAGCAGACGCGCTGGCGCGAGGAGCAGCAGGCGCTGGCCGCCGCGCGTGCCACCATGCCGGCCGAAACCTTGCGGCTGCGCGAGCGTGACCTGCAGGACCGCATCACCGACGCGCAGCGCATCTTCCGCGATCGCTCGCGCGCCATCGACCAGGCGGCGCAGATCGGCTTGCAGCAGATCGAGCAGGCGCTGGGCGCGGTGATCCGCCAGGTGGCGTCCAGCCGCGGCGTGAACATGGTGCTGCCGCGCCCGCTGGTGATCTTCAACGAGGCCGGCTTCGATATCACCGACGAGGTCTCGGCCCAGATGAACCGCGTGCTGCGCACGGTGAACATGCCGCCCGAGGGCGCGCCGCCAGTGGATGCGCCGGCCGCCACCCGCCCCGGCGCGCCAGCCGCCGCGCCCGCCGCCGCACCGGCGCCGGCCGCCGCCGCGCCGGCGCAACCGCCGCGCCGGAACTGAGCTTGTGGCAGCCGATCCGCGCTTCTTCCCCGCGGCGGCGCCGCTGAGCCTGGCGGAAGCGGCCGAGATCGCCGGCGCCACGCTGCGTGGCGACCCCGCGCAACGCATCCAGGGCGTCGGCCCACTGCACGAGGCCGGCCCGCGGGAACTTTCGTTCCTCGACAACCGGCGCTACGCGAAGCTGCTGGCCACCACCCGCGCCGGCGCCGTGGTGCTGGCGCCCGAGATGGCGGCGAGCCTGCCCGAGGGCCTTGCCGCCCTGGTTACGCCGCAGCCCTATCTCGGCTTCGCGCGCATCGCCGCCCGGCTGCACCCCGCGCCCGCGCCCAGCGGCACCATTCACCCCACCGCCGTCATCGCTCCCGATGCGAAGCTGGGTGCCGGGGTTGAGGTGGGGCCGCAGGCGGTGATCGGCGCCGGTGCCGAGATCGGCGATGGCTGCATCATCGGCCCGCTGGCCGTGGTGGGCGCGGGCGTGGTGCTGGGCGAGGGCTGCCGCATCGGCCCCCATGCCAGCATCAGCCACTGCATCGCCGGGCGCGGCGTGGTGCTGTATCCCGGCGCGCGGGTGGGGCAGGAGGGCTTCGGCTTCGCCGTCACGCCCGAGGGCGGCTTCTTCACCATGCCGCAGCTGGGCCGGGTGCTGCTGGGCGATTTCGTCGAGATCGGCGCCAATGCCTGCGTCGATCGCGGCAGCCAATCCGACACCGTGCTGGGCGTGGGCACGCGCCTCGACAACATGGTGCAGGTTGCCCACAACGTCCGCACCGGGCGGTCCTGCGTGCTGGTGGCGCAGGTCGGCATCTCGGGCTCGGCCACGCTGGGCAACGGCGTGCAGATGGGCGGGCAGGCGGGCCTCACCGGCCACCTCACCGTGGGCGATGGCGCGCAGATCAGCGCCCAGGCCGGGGTGATGGGTGATGTCGCACCCGGCGAGCGCATGGCCGGAAGCCCGGCATGGCCGGCGCGCGAGACGCTGCGCGCCTTTGCCGCGCTCAGGCGGATGGGGCAGAAGCCGGGCGGCGCCTGAGCGACGCGCCTGGTGGTTCCACGCCGCCCCGGTCTGGACTAGGACGGGGCAAGGGGAGAGACGAAAGAGACGATGATGGACTCGACCGTGCCGGACGTACCGCAGGGAACGCTGGAAGCCTTCGACATCGCCCGCATCATGCAGGCGATCCCGCACCGCTACCCCTTCCTGCTTGTGGATCGTGTGGTGGAGATGGTGCCGAACGTCTCGGCCGTGGGCATCAAGAACGTCACCATCAACGAGAACTTCTTCCAGGGGCATTTCCCGCAGCATCCGGTGATGCCGGGCGTGCTGATCATCGAATGCATGGCTCAGACTGCCGCCGTGCTGGTGGTGGAGACGCTGGGCCCCTCGGCGCAGGGCAAGCTGGTGTATTTCATGAGCGTCGAGGGTGCGAAGTTCCGAAAGCCCGTGGTGCCCGGCGACCAGATGCGCGTGCATGTCGTGAAGCAGCGCAGCCGCGGCAACATCTGGAAATTCACCGCCGAGGCCAAGGTGGACGGCAAGGTGGTGGCCGAGGCGACCTACGCCGCCATGATCCTCGACAAGTGAACGGAACCCGCCCGTTGGACGCAGCCCCCCTCGCGCGCCACGGCAGCGCCCGCATCCACCCCAGCGCCATCGTGGAGCCGGGTGCGACGATCGGCGAGGGCTGCCGCATCGGCCCGGGCTGCGTGGTGGGCGCGCAGGCCGTGCTGGGCGCCGATGTCGAACTCGTCGCGCATGTGGTGCTGGATGGGCGGGTGACGCTGGGCGCAGGCGTGAAGGTGTTCCCCTTCGCCACCATCGGCCTGCCGCCGCAGGACCTGAAGTACAAGGGCGAGCCCACTTCCGTGGAGATCGGCGCCCGCACCCAGGTGCGCGAGCACGCCACCATCCACCGCGGCAGCGTGGGCGGCGCCGGCATCACGCGCATCGGCGCCGACGGCCTCGTGATGTGCGTGGTGCATGTCGGCCATGATTGCCGCATCGGCGACGGCGTGATCCTGGTGAACAACGTGATGCTGGCCGGGCATGTCGAGATCGGCGATTTCGCGGTGATCCAGGGCGGCGCGGCGGTGCAGCAATTCGTGCGCATCGGCCGGATGGCCATGGTGGCCGGCATGTCGGGGGTCGAGCGCAACGTGCTGCCCTATGCGCGGGTGAAGGGCTATCGCGCCAAGGTGCATGGCCTGAACACCATCGCCATGCGCCGTCGTCTTGGCCTGTCGAAGGAACGCGTGATGCAGGCCGCGCGCGCGGTGCACGACCTCTATCGCGGCCACCGGCCCGAGGAGAATATCGAAGCCGTCGCGGCGGCCCATCCGGATGACGCGCTGATCGCCGAGATCCTGGATTTCGCCCGCAACCGCGGCCGCCACGGCCTGTGCCCCTTCGGCCGCGCGGCCGAGGAGGAGGACGGGGACGCGCAGTGAGCCTGCCGGCCACGCCGCTCGGGCTGGTGGCCGGCGGCGGGTTGATGCCGCAGCGCGTGGCCGATGCCGCGCTGAAGACCGGCCGCCCGATCGTCATCATCCTGGTCGAGGGCTACGCGAAGCCGGCCGACTATGCGCGCTTCGGTCGCGTCGAGGTGGTGCCGCTCGGCCAGATCGGCCGCATGCTGAACCTGCTGCGCCAGGGCCGCGTGCGCGACCTGGTGCTGGCCGGGCGCGTCACGCGGCCCTCGCTGCTGGGCTTCCGCATGGATGCCGAGGGCGCGCGGCTGGCCGCGAAGCTCGGCCGTCGCGCTTTGTTCGGCGGTGATGACGGGCTGCTTTCCGCCGTACTGGGGCTGCTGCGCGAGTTGGGCTTCAATCCGCTGGGCGCGCAGCAGGTGGTGGCGGATCTGTTGGTAGAGGCCGGGCTGCTGACGCAGACCGCACCCGACGAGCTGGCGCGGGCCGACATCGCGCGCGGCATCGCCGCCACGCAGGCGCTGGGCCTGGCCGATATCGGCCAGGGCTGCGTGGTGCAGCAGGGCCTGGTGCTGGGCGTCGAGGCCATCGAGGGCACGGATGCCATGTTGGCGCGCTGCGGCGATCTGCGGCGCGAGGGGCCGGGTGGGGTGCTGGTGAAGCTGGTGAAGCCGCGCCAGGATCTCCGCGTGGACCTACCGGCGATCGGGCCCGACACGGTTCGCGCCGCCGCCGCCGCCGGGCTGCGCGGCATCGCCATCGAGGCGCGGCACCATCACGCCGGGACCATCGTGCTGGACCGCGCCGGCACCATATCTGCGGCGGAGGCGGCGGGGCTGTTCCTGCTGGCGCTCCGCCCCGACGAATTCCTCGCCAAGGAGATACCGGCATGAGCGAAGCCCGGATGCTGCACACCATGATCCGCGTCGGCGACCTCGAGCGCAGCGTGGCCTTCTATACCGGCCCCATGGGCATGAAGGAGCTGCGCCGGCGCGACGTGCCGGATGGCAAATACACGCTGGTCTTCGTGGGCTATGCCGAGGAAAGCACCGGCGCGGCGGTGATCGAGCTGACCTACAACTACGGCACTGCCAGCTACGACATGGGCAACGCCTTTGGCCACCTCGCCGTCGGCGTGCCCGACATCTACGCCACCTGCGACAAGCTGCGCGCCGCGGGGGCAAAGATCACGCGCGAGCCGGGGCCGGTGAAGTTCGGCACCACCGTGATCGCCTTCGTGGAAGACCCGGATGGCTACAAGATCGAGCTGATCGAGCGGAAATAGCCCTGGCGCGCATGCCCTTCTTCGCGCCGCTCGAGGATGCGCTGGCCGGCGCTGGCGACCTCGCGCGCGCCGTGGCGGGGCGCGAACGGGTGCGCCTCGCCGTCACCGGGCTGTCGCGCGCCGGCAAGACGGTGTTCCTGACCTCGCTGGTGGCGAATCTGCTGGCGGCGGGGCAGGGGGCACGCACCCTGCCGGCGCTGGAAGCCGCCGCCGGCGGGCGGCTGCGCGGGGCAAGGCTGGTGCCGCCGGGGATCGAGCGCGTGCCGCGCTTCGACGCCACCGGCTACCTCGCCACGCTGGCCGCCGACCCGCCGCGCTGGCCCGCCCGCACCGATGACCTCGCGACCCTGGAGATCGTGCTCGAGATCGACAGCGCCGGCTGGCTGGCCCAGGCGCGCGACGCCCTGGCCGGGCCGCGCCGCGTCACGCTGGAATTGCTGGACTATCCCGGCGAGTGGCTGCTGGACCTACCGATGCTGGAGCAGGATTTCCCCGCCTGGTCGCGCGCCACGCTGGCGCGGCTGCGCACCGGCCGGCGGGCGGCCTATGCGGCCGAGTTCCTCGCCTTCGTCGATTCGCTGCCCCCGGCCGCGCCGGCCGAGGAGGGCATCGCGCGGCACGGCTTCGCCCTGTATCGCGCGGCGCTGCTGCGGCTGCGCGACGAAGCGGGCTTCCGCTTCCTGCAACCGGGCCGCGCACTGAACCCCGGCCCGCGCGGTGAGGCGCCGCTGCTGTGGTTCTTCCCGCTGCCGCAGCCCGAATCGGGGCCGCTGGCAGCGCTGCTGGCGCGCCGCCACGCCGCCTACCTGGCCGACCAGCGCGACGCCTTCTTCGACCCCTTCTTCCGCCGTTTCCACCGGCAAGTCGTGCTGGCCGACGCGCTCGGCGCGCTGCATGGCGGCGCGGAAGCCTTCGACGACACCGCCGAAGCACTTGGCGCCATCGCCGGCGCACTGCGGCAGGGCGGCGGCTGGCTCGACCTGCTGACGGGGCAGGGCGTGCGCCGCGTGGCCTTCGCCGCCACCAAGGCCGACCACGTGCCCGCGCGCATGCGCGACGCGCTGGTGGGGCTGGTGGGCGATCTCGTGGGGCGTGCCCCGGCGGCGCCGGGTGGGGCGGCGACCTCGGTGCACGCCATCGCGGCGTTGCGCTGCACGGTGGACGATGTGGCGACGCTGGAAGGCCGGGCGGTGGCCGCGGTGCGCGGCGTGCTGCTGGAGGGCGGGCAATCGGCCAAGGTCTATCCGGGCGAGGTGCCGCTGCGCCGGCCCGATGCCAGCTTCTGGGACGCGCCGCTGTTCCAGATGCCGGTGTTCCAACCGCCGCTGCTGGAGGGTGACGGCGCGCGCGGCGTTCCCCATCTGGGCATGGATACGCTGATGGCCGAGGTGATCGGAGACCTGCTGTGAGCGAGCTTGGCGCGCCGCGAACCCCGCCGCTGGGGCCGCGCATCATCACCGAGGAGGCCGCTTCGTCGGCGCCGCGGCTGGATTTCGACTGGTCGCGCCAGGTGGCACCCATCGCGCCGCCGCGCGATGCCGCGGGCTGGTCCACGCCGACGCTGGCGGCGGGCGGCGTGGCGGTGCTGCTGCTGGGGCTCTCGGCGCTCGACGTAGCGAATTTCGTGGCGGACCAATTCGCGCGCAGCACCTGGCTGGGCGGCGCGACGCTGGCGGTGGCGCTGGCCGGCTACGGCATGATCGGCTGGGCGGGCTTGCGCGAATGGCGCGGCCTGCTGGGGCTGCAGGCGGTGGACCGGGCCCGCGCGGCCTTCGCGCGCGGCGACCTGCCGGCGGCGCGCGGCGCTACCATCGCCTGGGCCGAGCGCCTGGCCCTGGCGGCCACCACGCTGCCGGCGCTGCGCACCGCGCCCGACCTGCCGGCGCTGGCGGCGCTGCTGGAATCGGGCCCGCTGGCGGCGCTGGATGGCGCGGTGGCCGCGGCCGGGCGGAACGCCGCGGCACAGGCCTTCGCCGCCACGGCGCTGGTGCCCTCGGCCGCGCTGGACGGGCTGTTCTTCGCCTGGCGCGGCCTGCGGCTGGTGCGGCAGGTGGCGGTGATCCATGGGCTGCGCCCCGGCGTGGCGGGCACCTTCGCGCTGCTGCGCCGCACCCTGTTCGAGGCAGGCGCCGTCGCCGCCACCGATGTGGCGATCGACGCCGCGACTCGCGCGCTGATCACCAACCCGCTGCTGGAGAAGGTGGCCGGCGAGGCTGCGACAGGCGCCGTGGCGGCGCGCCGCATGCTGCTATTGGCGCGCGCCGCCGCGCGCGCCTGCCGCATCGTGCCGCCGCGCTGATCAGGCGGCGCGCTGGCGCCTGGTGACGCCGAGCAGGCCGAGCAGCGCCACGCCGAAGAGGCCGGCGGCCATCGGTTCCGGCACCGCGACCACGGACGTCACCGTCTGCACGCCGACGATGGGGCCGTTGTCGAACGGAACGAAGCCATTGGTGCCGACGGCACGGCCCACCTGCATCGATCCCACCGAGATGTCGAAGCTCGGCGCAGGAAACCCGAAGCCCGGCACGACCTGCGAGGTGTTGGTGATTCGGATGCTGCCGTTGATGGCGCCATTCACGATGCTCGTGAAGGAGGAGGCTGTCGTGGCCTGGAACGTGTAAGGACTGCCCGCGGTGACGAAGCTGAAAACGGTGAACGGCGTGGAGAAGGCGAACTCATAGCCGCCGAGTTGCGTGGTGCCGTCGAACAACTCCACGCGCATCGTGGGCGCGCCAAAGCCCCCCGCCTGCACCGCGTTCACGATACCATACAACACGTCGGGCACGCGGTCCGGGCTGTTGGGTGGCAGGATGCTGGCTGCCGGGTGGGTCGGTGCCGCCGGGAAGCTGAAGGCGGCGGTCAGCGTCGCCCCGGGGGCGACGATCGCCGCCTCGGGCGCGGCGAGGGGCGCGGCGCAAGCCAGCAGGAGGGCGGCGAGGGGCGCGCGAATCTGGAGCATGGGATACGACCTCCGAGCGTTCGATGCGGTGATGCTGCATCGCGTCGAGGCGGAGAAACAAGCGAAAATTCTACTGCAGGTTATTCCCTGGCGCGTCGCGCGCGGCCGGCTCAGCCCCGGTGGTTGTCCGTGCCCAGAACGCGCGCGGCCAGCACCCAGAGGCGCTCTGCCTCGGCGCGGTTTGCGGGCGCGGCTTGTGCCGGTGCGGTGGGCGCGGTCGCCATGCCGGGGGGATCTACACGCATTACGGGAAAACCCGGGTGGCTTGGCAGTGCGGCGGGGCGGCTCCGGAACAGCCCGGCATGGCCCCACATCGCCACCACGAGGACCGGCACACAACCGGCCAGCGCCGTCTCCAGCGGCAGAAAACCAAGGTGGAACGAGACGGCGACGCAGCTGCCGAGGGCAGCCAGGACGGCGGACCAATAGAGGCGGGGGGACATGATGGCGGGCTGGCCTTCGGTGCGAGACAATCCAATAGTATCGAATAGAGGCAATTTTTAGACGAAACCCCGCCGGGATGCAAGCCGATTCACGCGCGCCGCGCGCGCCTTCTCGCGCCCGCAAATCAACGGCAGGATAGGCCGGAAGACCAACGTCCGGGATGTTTCCTTTCATGACGCCTGCCAGCACCCTTCCAGAGATTCTGGCGCGCGGCGCCGAAACCGCCCCGGCGCTGCGGGCCCCGGGCCGCCCGAACCTCAGTCACGGCGCGCTGCGCGCGCTTGCCGCGCACACGCAGGGCTGGCTCAACGCCCATGGCATCGGCCGTGGCGACCGCGTGGCCATCGTGCTGCCGAACGGGCCGGAGATGGCCTCGGCCTTCCTCTGCATCGCCGCCGGCGCCTCCACCGCGCCGCTCAACCCCGCCTATCGCGGCGAGGAATTCGCCTTCTACCTCGAGGATCTGCGCGCCAAGGCGCTGGTGGTGCAGCAGGGCGTCGAGACGCCGGCCCGCGCTGCCGCGCAGCAGCTGGGCATCCCGCTGCTGGAACTGGTGCCGGGCGAGGCCGCGGGCGCCTTCACCCTCCAGGGCGGCACGCCCGGCGCCGCCGCGCGGCCCGGCGCATCGCAGGCCGATGACGAGGCCCTGGTGCTGCACACCTCCGGCACCACGGCGCGGCCCAAGATCGTGCCGCTGAGCCAGCGCAACGTCGCCGCCTCGGCGGCGCATATCGGCGCGACGCTGGAGCTTTCGGCGGCGGACACCTGCCTCAACATCATGCCGCTGTTCCACATCCACGGGCTGATCGCGGCCGTGCTGTCCTCCATCGCGGCCGGCGGGGCGGTGGTGTGCACGCCGGGCTTCGATGGCATGCGCTTCTTCCGCCTGCTCGAGGAGGAGGCGCCCAGCTGGTACACCGCCGTGCCGACCATGCATCAGGTCATCCTGGCGCGCGCCGAGCGCAACGCCGAGGTGATCGCGCGCGCCAGGCTGCGCTTCATCCGCTCCTCCTCCGCCTCGCTTCCCGGGCCGGTGATGGAGGCGATGGAGAAGGCCTTCGGCTGCCCGCTGGTCGAGAGCTATGGCATGACCGAGGCCGCGCATCAGATGGCCTCCAACCCGCTGCGCGGCGTGCGCAAGCCGGGCGCGGTGGGCCTGCCCGCAGGGCCGGAGGTGCGCATCATGGCCGATGACGGCACGCTGTTGCCGCAGGGCGAGATCGGCGAGGTGGTGATCCGCGGCCCGAACGTGACCGCCGGCTACGAGGCGAACCCCGAGGCCAACGCCAAGGCCTTCACCCAGGGCTGGTTCCGCACCGGCGACCAGGGGATGCTCGACGCGGACGGCTACCTGGTGCTGACGGGCCGGCTGAAGGAACTCATCAAGCGCGGCGGCGAGCAGGTGAGCCCGCTTGAAGTGGATGGCGTGCTGAGCGCGCATCCCGGCGTGGCGCAGGCGCTGACCTTCTCCATCCCCCACAAGATGCTGGGCGAGGAGGTGGGTGCCGCCATCGTGCTGCGCGAGGGCGTTTCGCTGACCGAGCGCGAATTGCGCGACTTCGCGGCGCTGCACCTCGCCGACTTCAAGGTGCCGCGCAAGATCGTCTTCCTGCCCGAGATCCCGAAGGGCGCCACCGGCAAGCTGATGCGCATTGGTCTCGCCGAGAAGCTCGGCATCGTGGCGTGATACCAAATCCCGCGGATCGTGACCGATCCGCCCTCAGTCGCCGGCGCGCCAGCCTTCGCTTCGCTACGGCCTTGCGGCAGCGCCGCAAGCCGCGCGCTTGGCTACGCCGCACTTGCGGCGGGCGCCATTCGGCGCCTCGGCCGGGTTCCCCGGCCGCAGGTTCCGATCAATGGGATCTGGCGTGACGTGAGGCGGGCGACGCCGCGCGGCGTGGCCCGGCGCGCCCTCAGCCGAGGGGATAGCGCAGGATCGCCGCGATGGGGTGGCCGCCCGGGATGTCGGCGCGTCGCACTGCCATCACCCGGCCGCCGGCCTGGATGATCCGCCGGGCGATCTCGTCCACCACGCCATAATTCGTGGCGTCGTCGGTGGCGGCCAGGGTGATGGCGCCGGTCGCCTCATCCAGCAGGCCGGGCACCACCACGTCGATATCGACCAGCGCCGAATCGATGGCGCCGCGCACCGCGGCGCGCGCAGCCTCGGCGATGTCCGTCACGCCGCGGCCCTGCTGGCGGCGCTGCGCGAAGCTCTCGGCCCAGGCCGCGACCTGCCCGGCGTAGAGGCCATCCAACACGCCGCGGGCGCGTTCCGCCAGCGCGGCGTCGCCCAGCGTCTCGGGGCTGTCCACGATACCGGTGGCGGCCAGGTGCGGGTACGAATTCACCGAGCGGTAGATCGCTGCCAGGTTCTCGCTCGCGGCCAGGATCAGCGGCGTCTCGCTGCCCTGAAGCAGGCCGCGAAGCGCCTGGTCCACCTGCCGCGCATATTGGCGCAGCCGCACCTTCTCGCCCTCCGAGCCGACGATGCGGCTGCTGTGCGAACGGTCCTTGATGCTGGCCTTGCCGATGGCGCTGGCGGCATCGCGCGGCAGGCCCTCGACCTTCACCTCCACCACGGGCAGGTCGGGCGAGACTTCCAGCAGACGCACGCTGCCCGCGGCCAGTGCGAGCACATGCGCAGCCTGCGGGAAGGTGATGGCGCGCAGCAGCGGCTTGATGTGGAAGCGGTCGGAGATCTCGACCATGGGCTTCAGCGTGTTCGGCAGGCGGAAGCTGCGCAGCCGATCGGGCGTGACCAGCAGCGCCAGGCTGCGCGCCTGCAGGCGCCAGAAGGCGTCATCCTCCAGCAGGTCCTCGATCTGCTCGATCACCGCGGCGGCCCGCCGGCGATCCGCCCCGGCGGCGGCCAGCTGCTCATGCGCCTCGCGCGTCATGTTGCGCAGCGCGATGCGGCTGGCCTCGATCTCCTGCGTCAGGGGCGTGGTGGGCAGGTAGATGGTGACGCTGATCGGGTCGCGGCCATCGAGCAGGTCGCGCATTTCGTCGCGGGTCGGGATATCGACATGCAGCATCGTGGCGTTCCTTCAACGGATTGCCCTCGCCCTAGCCGAGGCGTCCGCCAGCCGCAATGCGCGCGCCGGTCTTCCGGGACGCCGGGAGCATCGCTAGAACGAGCGGCCAAGCACGGGGGAACGGCGATGAAGCTCTGCATCTTCGGCGCGGGTGCCATCGGCGGCCTGATGGCCGCGAAAGTGGCGGCCGCCGGCGCCGCCGAGGTCACCATCATCGCGCGCGGGCCGCATCTGGCGGCGATGCAGGCCAACGGGCTGAAGCTGATCAGCGAGGGGGCCGAGACCATCGTGCGGCCGCGCTGCGTCGCCACCGCCGAGGAAGCGGGCGTGCAGGATGCCGTGATTGTGACCCTGAAGGCGCATTCTCTGCCCTCTGCCGCGGTGCAGATGCAGCCGCTGCTGGGGCCGGAGACCGCCATCGTCTCGGCCGTGAACGGCATCCCCTGGTGGTATTTCCACAAATTCGGCGGCGCCTTCGATGGCCGCCGGGTGGAAAGCGTGGATCCCGGCGGCGAGGTCTCGCGCCTGCTGCCGCCGGAGCGCGCTGTCGGCTGCATCGTCTATCCCGCCGCCGAGGTCTCGGCCCCTGGCGTGATCGAGCACGGCTATGGTGACCGCTTCACGCTCGGCGAACCTTCGGGCGAGCGCACGCCGCGCATCGAGGCTATCAGCAAGGTGCTGATGGCGGGCGGCTTCAAGGCGCCGATCCGCCCCAAGATCCGCGACGAGATCTGGGTGAAGCTTTGGGGCAACCTCGCCTTCAACCCGATCAGCGCGCTCACCTGGAACACGCTGGACCAGATCACCGGCGACGCCGGCCAGCGCGGCGTGGCGCGCGACATGATGCTGGAGGCGCAGGCCATCGCCGAGGCGCTGGGCGTGCGCTTCGCGATCGACGTGGACAAGCGCATCGCCGGTGCGGCCGAGGTGGGCGCGCACCGCACCTCCATGCTGCAGGATCTGGAGCGCGGCCGCCCGATGGAGATCGAGGCGCTGCTCGGCGTGATCGTCGAATTCGCCGAGCTGACCGGCCTGCCCGCGCCCACCTGCCGCACCGTGCTGGCGCTGGTGCGCGCCCGGGCGCGCGCGGCTGGGCTTTAGCCAGCCGCGGCCAGGATGCGCGCCGTGGCCTCGCTGCGCCCCAGAGCCACCAGCACGGCGTCGATCGGCGGGCTCTGCGTGCTGCCGGTGAGGGCCACGCGCAGCGGCTGCGCCACGGCGCCGAGCTTGACACCCTTCACCTCGGCGTAGTCGCGCAGCCATTGCTCCAGGTCGCGCCGCTCCCACGGCGCGGTGCCGAGGAACTCGGCCAAATCGGCCAGGCGCGCCTTGGCCTCGGGCGTCAGCAGCGCCGCGGCCTTGGCATCCAGCTTCGGCGCGCCGTCGGTCACCGCGAACACCGCGGCGCCGGCCAGCTCGTCGAGCGTCTTCGCGCGCTCCTTCAGGTCCGGCATCAGCAGGCGCACGCGCGCCGCCGCCTCGGTGCCGAAGAACACGCCCTGGTGGCCGAAGCGCGTCAGCACCTCGCGCGTCAGCCGCTCGTCATCGGCGGCGCGCAGATAGACGCCGTTGAGATGCGTCAGCTTGGCGTAGTCCATGCGCGAGGCCGCGCGGCCCACATCCTTCAGGTCGAAGATCGCGATGGCGCGCTCGCGCGGGATGATCTCCTCGTCGCCATGCCCCCAGCCCAGCCGCAGCAGGTAGTTGCAGACGGCCTCCGGCAGAAAGCCCTGCTCGCGGAATTCCAGCGCGCCGACGGCGCCGTGCCGCTTCGACAGCTTGGCGCCATCGGCGCCGTGGATCAGCGGGATGTGCGCGAAATGCGGCCGCCGCCAGCCCATCGCGTCATACACCATGCATTGGCGGAAGGTGTTGGTCAGGTGGTCGTCGCCGCGGATCACATGGGTGATGGCCATGTCGTGGTCGTCCACCACCACAGCATGCAGGTAGGTGGGCGTGCCGTCGCTGCGCAGGATGATCATGTCGTCCAGCTCGGTGTTGGCGACGCGCACCTCGCCCTGCACCAGATCCTGCACCACCGTCTCGCCGCCGCGCGGCGCCTTGATACGAATGGCGGGCGCGATGCTTGGCGCGTCCTTGGCGTCGAGCGCCATCCAGCGGCTGCCATCGTATTTGAACGGGCGCTTCTCGGCCTCCGCGGCGCTGCGCATCGCCGCAAGCTCCTCAGGCGTGTCGTAGGCGAGGTAGGCCGCACCTTTGGCCAGCAGGGCGCGCGCCACCTCGGCGTGGCGGGCTTCCTGCGCGCTTTGCATCAGCGGCGTCTCATCGGGCGAAAGGCCCAGCCATTCCAGGCTCTCGATGATCTGGCGCACCGCCTCGGGCGTGCTGCGCTGCTTGTCGGTGTCCTCGATGCGCAGCAGGTACTGGCCGCCATGGCGGCGGGCGAAGAGGAAGTTGAACAGCGCGGTGCGCGCGCCGCCGATGTGCAGGTATCCGGTGGGCGAGGGGGCGAAGCGGGTGCGGACGGACATGCTGGAGGGGCTCTTCCCACGGGTCGTGTGACGGGTGGCGTTGGTAGCGCGGATCAGGGCGCGCCCCAACCACGGGGACGGGCGCGAAATCGGCCATTGCGGGACGGCGCGGCAGGTACCACCCTGGGTTGAGATGTCCTTCGCAGCGCTTCCCGCCGAACGGCCCGGCCTGCTCGCGCGCCTGGGGCTGCGGGTGGGGGCGGTGCTGGCGCAGCAGCATGGCCGCTTCGCGCCCTGGCTGGCGGTGGCGCTCGGCGCCGGCATCCTGGCCTATTTCGCCCGCGGGACCGAGCCCGAGCCCGGCATCCTGGCGCTGGTGCCGCCGCTGGTGGCGCTGGCGCTGTGGGTGGCGGTGCGGCACCACAGCGCGGGCTGGGCGCTCGGCCTCGTCGCGGCCGGGCTGCTCGCCTTCGGTGCGGCCGCCTGGCATGCGGCGCGGCTGCCCCCGCCACTGCTGCTGCCGCCCAGCGCCGTCAGTCTCTCCGGCCTGGTGGCCGAGGTGCAGCCGCTGCCCGAGGGAAGGCGCGTGACGCTGGTGGCGCCGCGGCTGAACGGCGGCGAGGCGCTGCCGCGCACGCTGCGCGTGCGGCTGCGCGCCGAGGATCCCGCCCGACCCGCGCCGGGCGACGTTCTCACGGTGCGCGCCCTGCTGCGCGAGCCTGGCGCCCCGGCCGCGCCCGGCGCCTGGGATTTCCAGCGCGCGGCCTTTTTCAGCGGTCTCGGCGGCTCCGGCTTCGCGCTGGGGCCGGCGGAGGTGATGCCGGGGCAGGGCGCGGCGCCGCCGCTGGCGGGGCTGCGCGCGCGGCTGGATGCGCTGGTGGCCGAGGCCGTGCCGGGGCCGGCCGGTGCCGTCGCCGCGGCGCTGCTGACCGGCACGCAGACCGCCATCCCGCCGGCCGAGATGGTGGCGATGCGCGACAGCGGGCTGGCACATCTTCTGTCGGTCTCCGGCCTGCACATGACGATCGTGATGGGCGTGGTCTTCGCGACCCTGCGCATCCTGCTGGCGGCGGTGCCCTGGGTGGCGCTGCGGCTGCCCGGCAAGCCGGCGGCGGCGCTGGGCGCGCTGGCGGCGGGCGCCTTCTACATGCTGCTGACCGGATCGCAGGTGCCGATGCAGCGCTGCCTCGGCATGGCGGCGCTGGTGACGCTGGCGCTGCTGGCCGGGCGGCGGGCGCTTTCGCTGCGCGCCATCGCCATCGCCGCTTCGGGGGTGATGCTGCTGGCGCCGGCCGAGCTGCTGGGCCCCTCCTTCCAGATGTCCTTCGCCGCGGTGCTGGCGCTGATCGCGGGCTACGAGGTCCTGCGCGGGCGGCTGGCGGGGCTTTCGCATGCGGCGCGGCCCGGCCTGCGCCGGGCGGCGCTGGTGCTGGGCGGCGTGGTGCTGACCTCCGTGCTGGCGGGCGCGGCGACGGCGCCCTTCGGGCTGCACCATTTCGGGCGGGCGCAGCTGTACGGCATCGCCGCCAATGCAGTGGCGGTGCCGCTGACATCCTTCCTGGTGATGCCGGCCGGGCTGGCGGCGATGCTGGCCATGCCGTTGGGTCTGGAGGCCTGGCCGCTGGCGGTGATGGGCTGGGGGGTTGAGGGCATCCTGGCGGTGGCCCGGCTGGTGGCCGCCTGGCCTGGCGCGGCCCCGAGCCTGGTGCCGCTGCCGGGCTGGGGGCTGGCGCTGGCCAGCCTCGGCTTCTGCTGGCTGTGCCTGTGGCGCGGCGGGCTGCGGCTGCTCGGCATCCCGCTGATCCTGGCCGGACTCTCGGCCGGCACCGTGACCAAGCCGCCGGACCTGCTGGTTTCGGCCGATGCGCGGCTGGTGGCGCTGCGCACCGACCAGGGCGTGTTCCTGCACCGCCTTCCGGGCGCGTCCAACTTCACGCGCGATGCCTGGGCGCGGCAATTCGGCCTGGCGGCGCTGCTGCCGCTGCCGGAGGTGGGCGAGGTGGCGGGGGGCGCGATCGCCTGCACGCCAACCGCCTGCCGCTTCCGCCCGCACGCGCAGGGGCCGGAGGCCGTGCTGCTGCGCAGCGCGCCGCCCTCGCGCGCCACCGCCGGCCGTCGCGGCCCGCCGCCGGATGGCGCGGCGCTGGCCGAGGCCTGCGGCCGCGCCGGGCTGCTGGTGGCCAGCGAGCCCATCCGCCCGCGCTGCGTCCATGGCCAGCAGATCGATCGCTTCACGGTGTGGCGGGACGGCGCGCAGGCAGCCTGGCTGGGGCCCGATGCGGTGCGCGTGGTCTCCGACCGCGACCATCGCGGCGCGCGCCCCTGGGTGCCGCCGCCACCCCTGCCAGGCCGGGCCGAGGCGCTGCCCCTGGCGCCGCGCGATGCGGGGGTGGGCGAGGGCGCGGCGCCGTAACCATTCCTTAGGGGATTGCCGTGCAGGGTGGGTGGGCCGTTGCAGAAGGAAGCACACCGATGCCCTCGCCCGCTTCGCTCGCCCCGCTGATGGCCGACATGGCCTGGCTCGGCGCCGGGCTGCTGCTCGGCGTGGCGCTGCTCGCCGCCTGGCAGCGCTTCGGGGCCTGGCGCGAGGCGCGCGCCGCGGAGTGGGACCCCTACTGAGGGGCCCCGCCTGCGGGTTCAGTATTTCCGCAGCAGGCCGATCAGCCGGCCCTGCACCCGCACCCGATCCGGGCCGAAGATGCGGGTTTCATGCGTGCGGTTCGCGGGCTCCAGCGCCACCGAATTGCCGCGCCGGCGCAGCCGCTTCAGCGTCACCTCGTTGTCATCCACCAGCGCCACGACGATCGAGCCATTCTCGGCCGTGTCGCCGCGGCGGATGATCACCGTGTCGCCATCGAGGATGCCGGCGTCGATCATCGAATCGCCCGCCACCTCCAGCGCATAATGCTCGCCCCCGCCGAGCAGCGCGGCCGGCACCTCCACGCTGCTGCCGGAATCGCGCAGCGCCTCGATCGGCAGGCCGGCGGCGATGCGGCCATACAGCGGCAGGTGCACCGCCGCGGCCTCGTTCGCAGGCTTCGGCACGCCAGGCAGGTTGGGCGCGAAATTGCCCCGGATGACGTTGGGCTGGAACGCCGCTCCGGCCGCCGTCGGCGAGGGCACCGCGATGGGTGGCGCCATGGTGGGCTCGGCGCGGCGGGGCGCCACATTCTCCGGCAGGCGAATCACCTCCAGCGCGCGGGCGCGATGCGCGCGGCGCTTCAGGAAGCCGCGTTCCTCCAGCGCCGTGATCAGGCGGTGGATCCCCGATTTGGACTTCAGCTGCAGTGCCTCCTTCATCTCCTCGAAGGAGGGCGAGAAGCCCGTCGCGCGCAGGTGGCGATCGATGAAGGTCAGCAGTTCGAGTTGTTTTCGCGTGAGCATGGCGATCTCCGGCGCGGGCGGCCTGCTTCACGGGCGCCCCTGCGCCCCCGAACAAACAAGCAACCCACGCCGGTGTTCTATGAAGGTTCTTCGCGTCGCGTCAAATCTTTTCCACAGCCTGTGCAGAAATCCGCGACGCGCTGCTCAAATGCCGAACTGGCCGAGCACGATGGCCGGCACATCCGCCCCCGCGGGCAAAGCAGGCGCGTGCGGCGGGCGCAGGATCAGCGCCTCGGCCCGCGCCAGGGTCGCCAGCATCGAACTGTCTTGCACCGGAAAGGGTGTGGCCACCGGCCGGCCGTCGGAATCGGTGGCGAGCGTCGCGCGCAGGTGGTCGAATCGCTTGTCGTTGGCGGCCAGCGCCGCGCCGGCGCGCAGGATGATGCTGGCCGGCCCCGCCGCCGGCAGCCCCTGCATCACAGCCAGCGCGGGCACCAGGAACTGCACGCCGCAGATCAGCGCCGAGACCGGGTTGCCCGGCAGCCCCAGCACCGGCGTGCGGCCCAGCCGCCCCCAGATCAGCGGCTTGCCCGGCCGCATGGCGATCTTCCAGAAATCCAGCGCGAAGCCTTCCGGCCCGAGCGCCTTCTGCACCAGATCGTGCTCGCCCACGCTGGCGCCGCCGGTGGTGACCAGCATGTCGCAGGCATGCGCGGCGGCGGCCGCGGCGGCGATGGCGTCGCGGTCGTCGGGCGCGATGGGCAGCACCATCGCCTCGCCCCCCGCGGCGCGGACCAGTGCGGCCAGCGCATGCGCGTTGCTGCTGACGATGCCGCCGCGCGGAATCGGATCGCCCGGCAGGGCGATCTCGTCGCCCGTGGCCAGGATGCCGATTCGCGGGCGCCGATGCACCGTCAGCCAGGCGTGGTTGGCGGCCGCCGCGAGGCCGATGTCACGCGCGGTGAGGCGCCGGCCGGCGGGTAGCAGCGCCTCGCCCTCGGCGAAATCGAGGCCACGGCGGCGAATCCAGCGGCCCGCGGCCACGGCCTCCTGCACCACCACCTGCCCGGCCGCTTCCGCGGCATCCTCCTGCAGCAGGATGCCATCGGCGCCGGGCGGCACGAATCCGCCGGTGAAGATCCGCACCGCCTGGCCGGGTGCGACGCGCCCCGGGAAGGGGTGGCCCGCCGGCGCCGCGCCGATCACGGCGAGCCTTGCGCCGGCCAGCGCATCCGCGGCCCGCACGGCATAGCCATCCATGGCCGAGACATCGGCCGGCGGTTGCGTCAGCCGCGCCGCCAGCGGGCGCGCCAGCACGCGGCCCCAGCCTTCGGAGAGCGGCACGGTCTCGCCCGGGGTGGCCACCAGGGTGCCCAGGATGCGGCCGCGCGCCTCCTCCAGCGAGAGCATCACGCAGCCTCGAAATCGCCGGACTTGCCGCCCGATTTCTGCACCAGGCGCACCGCCTCGATGCGCATGCCGCGGTCGGCGGCCTTCACCATGTCGTAGATGGTCAGCGCTGCGACGCTGACGGCAGTCAGCGCCTCCATCTCCACGCCGGTCTGGCCGGTGAGTTTTGCCATCGCCTCGATCTCGATGGCGTCGGGCGGCGCGAAGGTGAAATCCACCGCGACCTTGGACAGCGCGAGCGGGTGGCACAGCGGAATGAGCTCCGCCGTGCGCTTGGCCGCCATGATGCCGGCGATGCGCGCCACGCCGAGCACGTCGCCCTTGCCCACCTGGCCGGCCTGGATCAGCGCGAGCGTGGCCGGCGCCATCACGATGCGCCCGCGCGCGATGGCGGTGCGGCTGGTGGCCGCCTTGGCCGAGACGTCCACCATGGCGGCCCGGCCGGCCTCGTCGAAATGCGTCAGCCGGGGGGCCGCGTCAGACGGCACGGATCAGCGCCCGCGCCGCTTCCGCCACGTCGGGCTGGCGCAGCAGGCTTTCGCCCACCAGCAGGCAGCGCGCGCCGGCGGCGGCCATGCGGCGCACATCCTCGGCGGTGCGGATGCCGCTCTCGCCCACGGGGATGCGATCGGCCGGGATCAGCGGCACCAGTTCCTCGGAGGTCGCGAGGTCGGTCACCAGGGTCTTGAGGTTTCGGTTGTTGACGCCGATCAGCCGCGTCTCGAGGCCCAGCGCGCGGTCCAGCTCGCGCCGGTCATGCACCTCGGCCAGCACGCTCATGTCGAGGGAGCGGGCGATATCCTCCAGCTCCTGCGCCTGTTCGTCCGACAGCGCGGCCATGATCAGCAGGATGCAATCGGCCCCGGCGGCGCGGGCCTCGAAGACCTGCCAGGGATGCACCATGAAGTCCTTGCGCAGCACCGGCAGTGTGCAGGCGGCGCGTGCCTCGACCATGTGCGACAGCTCGCCCTGGAACCAGGGGCCGTCGGTCAGCACCGAGAGGCAGGCGGCGCCGCCCTCCTGGTAGGCACGGGCCAGGGCGGCGGGCTCGAAGGGGTCGCGGATCAGCCCGCCGGAGGGCGAGGCGCGCTTGATCTCGGCCACCAGGCCGACCCGGCCCTCGGCCACGGCATCGCACAGCGCGCGGGTGAAGTCGCGCGGCGCGTCGGCATCCTGCGCCCGGCGCTCCATCTCGGCGAGCGGGGTGGCCGCGGAGCGTTCGCGCACCTCCTCGTATTTGTCGGCAAGGATGCGGGCGAGGGTGTCCGACATCAGGGCAATGGGCGCGTTCATCGGGGGGACTCGGCTTCGGGGGCAGCAGGGGGAGAGGTAATGGGGGGAGCAGGCGGGTTGGTGGCGCGGCGGAGCTTTTCGAGCGTGGCGCGGGCGGCGCCGCTATCGATGGCGGCGGCGGCGAGGCCTGCCGCGGCGCGGATGTCGTCAGCCCGGCCCGCCACCACAAGGGCGGCGGCCGCATTCAGCACCACGCAATCGCGATAGGGCCCGGGCGCGCCGTCGAGCAGCGCCAGCAGGGCCGCGGCGTTCTCCGCAGGGTCGCCACCACGCAGCGCCTCGGTGGGCGCGCGGGGCAGGCCGGCATCCTCCGGCGTCACCTGGAATTCGCGCAGCGCGCCGCCCTTCAGCTCGATCACCTGCGAGGGGCCGGCCAGCGTCAGCTCATCGAGGCCCATGCCATGCACCAGCCAGGCGCGCTCGGTGCCGAGGCGCGCCAGGGTCTCGGCCATGGGGCGCAGCCATTCGGGCGCGAAGGCGCCGGTCATCTGCCGCCGCACGCGCGCCGGATTGGCCAGCGGGCCCAGCAGGTTGAAGATGGTGCGGGTGCCGAGCTCCATGCGCGGCCCCGCGGCATGGCGCAGCGCGGCGTGGTGGCGCGGGGCCATCATGAACACCATGCCCGCCTCGGCCAGCACGCCGGGCAGCGCCTCCAGCGGCGTCTCCATCACCGGGATGCCAAGGGCCGAGAGCGCATCGGCGGCGCCGGAGCGCGAGGACAGCGCGCGGTTACCGTGCTTGGCCACCTTCACCCCCGCGCCGGCCGCCACAAAGGCGGCGGCGGTGGAGATGTTCAGCGTGCCCGCGGCGTCGCCGCCCGTGCCGACGATGTCCATGGCATCGGCCGGCGCCTCTACCGCCGTCATGCGCGCGCGCATGGCGCGCACGGCGCCGGTCATCTCGGCCACCGTCTCGCCGCGCACGCGCATGGCCATCAGCAGGCCGGCGATCTGCGCGGGCGTGGCCTCGCCGGCCATGATCATGCCGAAGGCGGCCTCGGCCTCGCTTTCGGCCAGCCGCTCGCCCTGCGCCAAGCGGGCCAGGATCTGCTTCATGAGTCGCGGCTGCTCACGCGGTCGCGAAGGCGTTGCGACGGGCCGCCAGCGCGCGGAAATTGCGCAGCAGGTCGTGCCCATGCTCGCTGGCGATGCTCTCGGGGTGGAACTGCACGCCCCAGATCGGCAGGTCGCGATGCGCCATGCCCATCACCAGGCCGTCGCTGGTGCGCGCGGTGGGGATCAGGGCCGGCGGCAGACCCTCCACCACCAGCGAATGGTAGCGCGTGGCACGGAAGGGCGAGGGGATGCCGGCGAAGATGTCGGTGCCGTCATGGGTGATGTCCCAGACCTTGCCATGCACCGGCTCCGGCGCGCGCACCACGCGCGCGCCGAAGGCCTGGCCGATGGCCTGGTGGCCCAGGCAGACGCCGAGCAGCGGCAGCCGCGCCTCGGCCGCGGCGGCGATCAGGGGCAGGCAGATGCCGGCCTCGTTCGGCGTGCAGGGCCCGGGCGAGAGGACAATGGCCTCCGGCTGCAGGGCCATGGCGGCCTGCACGCTGAGGGAATCATTGCGCCGAACCTCGACCACCGCCCCAAGATCGCCGAGGAAGTGATAGAGATTGAACGTAAAACTATCGTAGTTGTCGATCAGGAGGATCATGATCCGCCGATCCTTGTCCCGGGACCGTTTGGAATCAAGCATGGGGCCCCCTTCCGGACCCGCCCGATGACGCCGAGCCGCATCACCACCCTCCGTACCCTGCGCGTGCCCGAACGCCCGAACATCCTGTGGGTGGAGGTTGAGACCGCCGAGGGGCTGCGCGGCCTCGGCGAAGCGTTTCGCGGCGCCGCGGCGGTGGAGGGGCAGATCCACGAGCAGGTGGCGCCCTTCCTGCTGGGCCGCGATGCGCGGCAGATCGAGCCGATCCATCGGCACCTCAGCACGCCCTATGTCGGCTTCGGCGCCTCGGGGGCCGAGCTGCGCGCCGCCTCGGCGGTGGATATCGCGCTGTGGGATCTGCAGGGCCAGCGCCTCGGCGTGCCCGTGGCCGAGGCGCTGGGTGGTGCCTGCCGCGACAGCATCCGCGCCTACAACACCTGCGCGGGCTACGACTACAACAGCGGTGGCGGGCGGCGGCAGTTGGCCGGGGGCGAGAACGCGATGGGCCCCTATGACGACCAGATCGCCTTCACCGAGCGCCCGGACGAACTGGCCCATTCGCTGCTGGAGGAAGGCTTCACGGCGATGAAGATCTGGCCCTTCGATCCCTTCGCCGCCTCCGCCGGCGGGCAGATGATCACGCTGGAGCAGCTGAACCGCGGCATGGCGCCCTTCGAGCGCATCCGCGCCGCGGTGGGCGACCGCATGGAGGTGATGGCGGAGCTGCACAGCCTTTGGTCGCTGCCCGCCGCCAGCCGCATCTGCCAGGCGCTGGTGCCGATCCGCCCGGCTTGGGTGGAGGACCCGCTGGGCAAGATGGACGATGCGCTGTCGCTGGCCGAACTGCGCCGCGCCGTGCCCTGGGTGCCGCTCTGCGCGAGCGAGACGCTGGGCGGCAAGGTGGCGTTCCGCGACCTGCTGGTGGCGGGCGCGACCGACATCGTGATGGTCGATCTCACCTGGTGCGGCGGGCTGACCGAGGCGCGCAAGATCGCCGCGCTGGCCGAGGCCTGGGCGCGGCCCGTGGCGCCGCATGACTGCACCGGGCCAGTCACGCTGGTGGCCAGCCTGCACTTCGCGCTGCACGCCGCCACGGCGATCTTCCAGGAGGTGGTGCGCGCCACGCTCGCCACCTGGTATCGCGACCTGGTGACGGTGCTGCCCCGCGTCGAGCGCGGCTTCTGTCACGCCATGGCTGGCCCCGGCCTGGGTACCGCGCTGCTGCCCGATGTGCGGGCGCGCGCGGTCGTGCGGGAAAGCCGGGCGTAGCGTGGCGGCTTGCGCTGACAATGGCGTGAGAAGGTGGCGCAGCGTCGGTTTTGTTGTTGGTTGCGCGCATCGGTGTGCGCTTTTCTCGCGGGAGTGATTTGAAGCGCGCCGCTTCAGCGTGCCGGGGATAGCATGGAATGGCCATTCCGGCGCTGCTTGGGACTTCAGAGGCAGTAGGTGGCCGACCAGGCCTTGCGAGGCTGCCGGATGGCTTCTTCGCAGTGGCTGCCACGGCGCTGTTTGCGCTGCTGGCCAGCAAGGGCGCCGCGCTGCTGCCCGCATTCGCCGGCGATGACATCAGCCGGTTCCAGGAACCGTCCAGCTTGCGCTTCTTTATCGCCCAGGGCCGCTTCGTCGAGGGCCTGGTCGCGACGACGCTGCAGGCTGCGGGCGTGGAAGCCACCGCGGCCTGGTGGCCGATGCTGGTGGTGCTGTTTCCGGTGGCCGCGGCGGCCATTGCGTTGAGCGTGTGCCGCGCCGGCGGGGCGGCTGCGCCGCTGCCCTGGCTTTGCCTGGCCGCGGCGCTGGCCGGCGCCTTTCCGCTGTGGACGGAGCTGCTGTATTTCCGCACCGCCGTGCCGGTTCATCTGGTCGGCATGCTGGCCGTGCTGGGCTTCCTGCTGGTGCCGCTGAGCGGGCTCGGCCGCGTGTCGCAGGTTGGACTCGCGGCGATTGCGGTGGTCGCGGCGCTGGGTGCCTACCAGCCGCTGATCGGCATCTTCGCGGCCATCGTCATCGCCGCATGGGCCGAACCCGGCAAGCCGGGCGCGCGCCCCTGGTCGCGCCCGCTGCCGCTTGGCTTCGTGGCCGGCGTGCTGGGCTATGCGGTGCTGTCCCTTCTGCTGGTCAAGCTGTTCGGCGGCGCGCTCAGCAACATCGAGGCGCGCGGCGGGCTGATCGCGCAGGATGAGGTTCTGGCGCGGGCCTGGGTCGGCCTGCTCAGCCTGCTGCTGCCCTTCGGTGCCGCCGAACCGACCATGGGGCGGCCTCTATTCGTAGCGCTCGTGGTCTTCATGGTCCTCGTGGCACTGCCCGCGCTGGTCGCGGCGCCGCGGCGCACGATGGTGGCACTCGCCGTGCTGTTGGTGGCGTCGGCCGCTGCGTTGGCGCCGCTGCTGCCGCTCAAGACCCTATGGATGACGCCACGCACGATGCTGGCCGGCGGTTTCGCGCTGGCGATCGCGCTGGCGTTGCTGGGCGGGGCCGTGCCGCGGCTGCTGCGATGGCCTGCCGTGCCGGTGGGCGCCGTGCTGGCCCTGCTGCTGCCCGGCGTCAGCACGCAATCGCTGCTCGACCAGGTGCGCGCCAACCGCTGGGATTTCGCGCGTGCCCAGGCGATCGCGCATGACGTGTTGCGGGCCAATGGCGGCGTGGTGCCGCAGCGCGTTGTGCTGGTGGGGCGCATCTGGATCCATGGCGTAAGGCTGCGCAGCTGGGGCATGGACCGCAACATCCCGATGCTGGCGATCGCCTGGGCGGTGCAGGGCGGCTTCCGCGAGGCGACCGGCATGGCGTGGGTGGTGGAATTGGAGCCGGCGGCGCCGGAGGTCTGCGCCGGGCGGCCGCTCTGGCCGGGGCCCGAGGCGATCGTCTTTGGCCCGGCGGCCGTCCATGTCTGCCTGCACGCGGCGGGGTAGGCGGCGGGTTCAGGCCGCGACGGTGCCGGCCAGGGCCGCTGCGGCGTGGGCCGGCGGGGTCGAGTCTAGATGAACATGCGTCCAGCTGACGCCGTCTGAACGCCGATTGCGTTACCGCCGCTGCGCGGCGAAGCGCACCGCTTCCTCGGCGGCGCGGAACAGCGCGCGGGCTTTCTGCTGCGTCTCGACGAACTCGGCCTCGGGGTCGCTGTCGGCCACCACGCCGGCGCCAGCCTGCACATGCATCACGCCGTCCTTCACCAGGGCGGTGCGCAGCGCGATGCAGATGTCCATGTCACCATCGGCGCCGAAATAGCCCACGCCGCCGGCATAGACGCCGCGGCGCGAGGGCTCCAGCTCCTCGATGATCTGCATGGCGCGCACCTTGGGCGCGCCGGAGAGCGTGCCGGCCGGGAAGCCCGCCGCCAGGGCGTCCAGCGCCTCCAGCCCCGGGCGCAGGCGGCCGACCACCTCGCTCATGATGTGCATCACCTGGCTGTAGCGCTCGACCTGGAATTTCTGCGTCACGCGCACGCTGCCGATCTCGGCGACGCGGCCCACATCGTTGCGGCCGAGGTCGATCAGCATCAGGTGCTCGGCCAACTCCTTCGGGTCGGCCAGCAATTCGCGCTCCAGCCGCTGGTCCTCCTCCGGCGTGGCGCCGCGCGGGCGCGTGCCGGCCAGCGGGCGCAGCTTCACCTCGCCATGCTTCACGCTGACCAGGATCTCCGGCGAGGCGCCGACCAACGAGAACCCGCCGGCATCGAAGAAGAACAGGTAGGGCGCGGGGTTGAGGCGCCGCAGCGCGCGGTACAGCGCGAAGGGCGGCAGGCCGAAGGGCGCGCTGAAGCGCTGCGAGGGCACCACCTGGAAGGCATCGCCGGCGGCGATGTAGTCCTTCGCGCGCAGCACCGCGGCCTTGAAGGCCTCGGGGGTGAAGTTGGAGGAGGGCGCGGGCTGCGCCGGCAGCGCGGCCGGTGGCGCCGGGCGGGGCAGGGGGCGGTCCAGCGCCGCCTCGGCTTCGTCGAGCCGCGCCTGCGCCAGGTCCCACGCCGCCTGCGCGTCCTGTTCCGCCTCGGGCCACACCGCGGTCACCAGCGTCAGCGTGTCGCGCACATGGTCGAACACCGCGACCATGGTCGGCCGGATCATCACCGCATCGGGAATGCCGAGCACGTCGGGGTTGGTGTCGGGCAGGCGCTCGATGTGGCGCACCATGTCGTAGCCGAGGCAGCCGAACAGCCCGGCGGCGATGGAGGGCAGGCCCGGGGGCATCGGCATGCGGCACTCGGCCACCAGCGCGCGCAGGCTTTCCATCGGCGGGCGCGGGTCGGGGGCGAAGGCATGCGGCGCCGACAGCGCGTGGCGGTTGATCTCCGCGGTGTTGCCGCGGCAGCGCCACACCAGGTCGGGCTCCATGCCGATGGCGGAGAAGCGGCCGCGCGCGGCGCCGCCCTCGACGCTTTCCAGCAGGAAGGCGTTGGCGCGGCCTTGCGCCAGGCGCAGGAAGGCGCCGACCGGCGTATCGAGGTCGGCCACGCGCTCGCGGAACAGCAGCTGGCCGCGCCCGGCGGCGAGGGCCTCGGCGAAGACCGCGAAGCCGGACGTCGCCGTCACGGAACGACCTGCTGCATCAGGGTGGGGCTGAGGCGCGGCGCGGCGCGGGTGCGCAGCGCGGCGGCGAATTGCGCTTCCAGATCCTCGGCCGCCTGCAGCTGCGCGGCGCGGCGCGCATTGGCGAAGGCCGTCGGGTCCGCCGCGGGGTCGCTGGCGACGATTTCCAGCAGCTGCGCCACGGCGAAGCCCGAGCGCGTGGGCACCATGGTGGCCTGTCCCACCGGGATGCCGAAGATCGCCGGCAGCATCTCGGCCGGCATGGTCAGGCCGGGCGTGCCCTGTTCCGGCTGGCGGCCGAAGGGGCCAAGGCGCTCGCTCGGCACGCCCTGCGCGGCGGCGGCGGCTTCCAGCGTCTGCCCGGCGCGCACGGAGCCCAGCAGCGCCGCGGCGCGTTCCTCCTGCGCGCGGCGCCGCGCATCGGTGAGGAAGGCCTGGCGCACGTCATCCTCGACGCTCGCGAAGGGCTTCAGCGCCGGGGGCACCACGGCGCGCAGCTCGATCGCCACGAAGCCGTCGCCCAGGCGCAGCTCCTGCAGCCTTGGCGCACGGCCCACCTCCGCGGCGAAGATCATCCGCAGCGCCTCGGCGCGGCCGGAGTCGGGCACCGGGAGCACCAGTGGCAGGCCCTCGGCGTCGCGGCCCTGGGCATCGACGCGGAAGCTGCTCAGCGCCATGCCGTAGCGGCGCGAGGCCTCCTCCAGCGTGGCGCCGCCAGCGATGGCGTCCTCCACCTTGTTGGCGTTGTCGAAGGCGAGGTCGGCGGCGCGTTCCAGCGCGAGTTCCTGCCGCAGGCGATCGGCCACCGCCTCGAACTCCACCGCCTCGCCCGGCGTGACGGCGGCGACGCGGAACACATGCCAGCCGAAGGGCGATTGCACCGGCTGCGTGACGCCGCCCTCGGGCACCAGGAAGGCGGCGTTGGCCAGCGCGTCCAGCGGCATGTCGGTGCGCGCCAGCGCGCCGAGCGCCAGCGCGGCGCCGCCGGCGGCCTGGGCCGCGGCCTCGATGGCGGCGAAATCGGCATTCTCGCGCCACGCCTCGGCCAGGGTACGCGCGGCGGTCTCGCTGGGCAGCAGGGCCTGCTGCAGGTCGCGCCGCTCGGGGGTCTCGAACTGGGCGCGGCGGGTCTCGAAGGCGGCGCGCAGCTCGTCGTCGGGGATCTGCACCTGCTCGGCCAGCGTCTCGGCCGAGAGCACGGCGATGCTGCCCTCGCGCAGCTCCGGCGTGGAGAAGGCGACAGGGTTGTTTGCGTAGTAGCGCTCCAGCGCCGCGGCGGTGGGGGGCGGCGGCTCCGGCGCCTCCAGCAGCGGGAATTCGGCCAGCCGCGCCACGCGGCGCTCCTGCTCGTAGCGCACCAGCGCGCCCGCCATCAGCGCCGAGGCCGGGGCGCCCGAGCGCACCGCGCCCACCAGCTGGATGCGCTGCAGGTCGTCGCGCACCAGGCCCAGGAACTGCGCCTCGGTCATGTCGTTCTGGCGCAGGAACTGGTCGAGGATCGGGCGGCTGAAGCGGCCGCCGACCTGGAAGGTGGGGATGGCCATCACGTAGTCGCGGATCTGCGCCTCCGGCGTAGCGAGGCCGAGGCGCATTGCCTCGGCGCGCTGCGCCCGCTCGCCGATCAGCCCCTCGACGGCCTGGTTGGCGATGGCGCGGCGGATGGCTTCGTCCGGCTCGAAGGCGGGGCCGAGCTGCCGCTGGATGCGGCCGAGCTCCCGCCGCGCGGCCATCTGCGCCTCCGGCACCTCAATATTGCCGCCCTCCATGCGCACCACGGCGGATTCCCGCCAGATGTTGCGCACCACATCCTCGATCCCCCAGATCGCGAAGGAGATGATGAGCAGCACGAACAGGATCTTTGCGATCCAGCTTTGCGCGAGTTGGCGGAACCAGGTGATCATGGTTGCTCGGGTAGCCGAGAAACCGGGCGGTTGCCAGTGGGGGCCGGGGCCGGTAGGCCTCGCGCAACCTGAACGGAGTGGATGGCATGACGCCCGGTGTGCGCCCGCTGATCGCCGGCAATTGGAAGATGCATGGCACGCTGGCCGAGGCGCTGGCCCTGGCCGGGGCGGTGCAGGCCGGCGCCGCCGGGCTGGCGGCCGAGCTGCTGGTCTGCCCGCCCTTCCTGCATGTGGCGGCGGTGGCCGGGCGGATGGCGGGCGGGCCGGTAGCCGTGGGCGGGCAGGATTGCCACGCCGCCGCCAAGGGGGCGCACACCGGCAACGTCTCGGCGCCCATGCTGCGCGATGCCGGGGCCAGCCACGTCATCCTCGGCCATTCCGAGCGCCGCGCCGACCATGGCGAGACCGATGCGCAGGTGCGCGCCAAGGCCGTGGCGGCCATGGCGGCCGGGCTGGTGCCCTTGGTTTGTGTCGGCGAGACCGAGGCCGAGCGCCTGGCCGGACAGGCCGAGGCGGTAGTGGGGCGCCAACTGGCGGGCTCGCTGCCTGATGGCTTCGCCGGCGTGGTTGCTTATGAGCCGGTCTGGGCGATCGGCACCGGGCGCGTGCCCACCGAGGCCGATATTGCCGCCATCCACGCCGCCATCCGCGCCGCGCTTGTGGCGCGCTTCGCTGGTGGCGGGGCCATGCGGATCCTCTATGGCGGCTCGATGAAGCCCGGGAACGCCGCCGCGATCCTGGCCTTGCCGAATGTCGATGGCGGCCTTGTGGGCGGGGCCAGCCTCGTCGCGGATGATTTCCTGGCCATCGCGCGGGCTGCCGGGTAGCAACGGGGCCCCGAAGCCGCTAGATAACCGGCGCCATGACAACCGTCCTTCTCGTCCTGTTCCTGCTGGTCACGCTCGCGCTGATCGGCGTCATCCTCGTGCAGCGCAGCGAGGGGGGTGGGCTTGGCATCGGCTCCTCGCAGGGCATGGGCTCCTTTATGTCGGGCCGCGGCACGGCCAACCTGCTGACGCGCACCACTGCCATCCTCGGCACCGCCTTCATGGTGCTGGCGCTAGCCCTGGCGATGCTGGGCAAGGGCCAGGCGCCGCGCGGCTCGATCCTGGACAGCGCGCCGGCCGGCACCGCCGCACCGGGGCTGCCCGCCCTGCCGGCCCTGCCGGCCGCGCCCTCGGTTCCCACCAATTAATCCTGGCTGCCGCCCGCAGGGGCGGCCCTCCAGCACAGTCGTTTTCCACACCGGACGGGTTTGCGCCGCCGCGCGGCCACGCTATGAGGGGCGCCCATGACGCGGTTCGTATTTGTCACCGGCGGCGTGGTTTCCTCGCTCGGCAAGGGTATCGCCGCGGCGTCGCTGGGCGCGCTGCTGCAGGCGCGCGGCTACAAGGTGCGGCTGCGCAAGCTCGATCCCTACCTGAACGTCGATCCGGGCACGATGAGCCCGTATCAGCATGGCGAGGTCTACGTCACCGATGACGGGGCGGAGACCGACCTCGACCTCGGCCATTACGAGCGCTTCACCGGCGTGGCCGCCACCAAGGCCGACAACTGGACCACCGGGCGCATCTATTCCGACGTGATCGCCGCCGAGCGCCGGGGCGACTACCTCGGCGGCACGGTGCAGGTGATTCCGCACATCACCGACAAGATCAAGGACGTTATCCAGGCCGAGACCGACGGCTACGATTTCGTGCTGGTCGAAGTCGGCGGCACGGTGGGCGACATCGAGTCGCTGCCCTTCCTGGAAGCCATCCGCCAGCTGGCGAATGAACTCGGCCCCACGCGCAGCCTGTTCGTGCACCTGACCTTGGTGCCCTACATCCCCTCGGCGGGCGAGCTGAAGACCAAGCCGACGCAGCACAGCGTGAAGGAGCTGCTCTCGGTTGGCATCCAGCCGCAGATCCTGCTGTGCCGCTGCGACCGGCCGATCCCGGAGAATGAGCGCCGCAAGATCGCGCTGTTCTGCAACGTGCGGCCGGAATCCGTCATCCCGGCCTATGACGCCGACAGCATCTACAGCGTGCCGATCAGCTACCACCAGGAGGGGCTGGACCGCGAAGTGCTGCGGCACTTCAACCTCTCGGTCTATGGCGAGCCCGACATGCGGCGGTGGGAGCGCATCGTGAAGGCGGTGCGCGCGCCGGAGGGCGAGGTGACCATCGCCGTGGTGGGCAAGTACACCAACCTGCTCGACAGCTACAAAAGCCTGGCCGAGGCGCTCGCCCATGGCGGCATCGCGCACAATGTCCGCGTGAAGCTGGACTGGGTGGACAGCCAGATCTTCGAGGCTGGCGACGACGAGGCGGTGAAGCGCCTCGAGGGGGTGCACGGCATCCTCGTGCCCGGCGGCTTCGGCGAGCGCGGCACCGGCGGCAAGATCGAGGCGGTGCGCTTCGCGCGCGAGCGCCGCATCCCCTTCTTCGGCATCTGCTTCGGCATGCAGATGGCGGTGATCGAGGCGGCGCGGAACCTGGTGGGCCTGAAGGGCGCCTCCTCCACCGAATTCGGCCCCTGCGCCGAGCCCGTGGTCGGGCTGCTGACGGAATGGCAGCGCGGCAACGAGGTGGAGAAGCGCAGCCACGCCAGCGACCTCGGCGGCACCATGCGGCTTGGCGCCTACCCCGCAGCTCTGGCCGAGGGGTCTTTGGTGCGCGAGGTCTATGACGGGGCCGGCGAAATCCGCGAGCGCCACCGCCACCGCTTCGAGGTCAACGTCACCTACCGTGAGCGGCTGGAGAAGGTGGGGCTGCGCTTCTGCGGCATGTCGCCCGATGGGACGCTGCCCGAGATCGTCGAGGTGCCGGACCATCCGTGGTTCATCGGCGTGCAGTTCCACCCGGAGCTGAAATCCAAGCCCTTCGACCCGCACCCGCTGTTCCGCGGCTTCATCGGGGCAGCGGTGCGGCAGGCGCGGTTGGTGTAAGGGGGGGGCGGCGATGGACGAGAAGGCAAGGCTGCAGCGCTTCGGCATCGGTGCGGGCATCACGCTGGTGGCCACCGTGGTGGCGGCCGTGCTGTTCGGCTCGCTCGCCGTGCCGGTGGCGCTGGCGGTGGGCCTCGGCATCACGCTGCTGATGGGCGGCGGCAAGGCCAAGCGGTAGGCGCCGCCGCGCGTCAGATCGATCTGGCCGGCACTCCGCCGCGCGGCGCCGCAACCGGCCGCGCCCGCGCACCGACCGCCGCGACCAGGGCAGCGACCAGCGGGTCGGCGGCGCGCCAATCCATCACGGCCGCCGCGGCGCGGTGCGCTTCCGCCAGCAACGCGGCCCGCGGGCGCGGATCCGCTTCCGCGAGCATGCGCTTGAAGAATGCCTGAGCCAGATGGCCGCGCTCCGGCCTGCACTGCAACAGGAAGCCGAGCCAATGCTGCGTGGTCGGCACCGGCCGCAAAGTGACCCCGGGACAGCCGGCGAGGTGGTTGGCCTGCCGGATATCGCCGGCGTGCTCCGACGAAAACATCAGGGTGATCTTGAGGTTCTGCGCCTCATGCTGCGCTGCGGCGGCGACCCAGGGGCGGGTGTCGCCGAACAGCCCAAGCGCGCCTCGCAGGCGATGATCGCCCTCCGCGGCGCGCAGCAGGGCGGCATGCCTTGCCGAGCGAACACCCGCGAGGGGTGGCGAGAGGCAGACCACCGGGCTCAGCACCAGCACGTCGATGCGCGTGCGCGGCAACAGCGCGGCGAGACAGGCGCCGAACAGAAGTGCCGGAAACCCGCCGAGGCTGAAGCCCAGCACCTGCAGACGCTCGACATTCTGCCATGCCGTGACGGCCAGGAGATCCCGCGCGACGCGCTCCGGCGGGGAGGCGAAGGCGGTCATGTCGTTGGCACCGAGAATGGCGAGGGGGCGTCCGGACGCAGCCGGCCAGTCGAACCACGCTTGGCTTTCCGCCACTCTCGTCGGCGTGAAGAGAAGAAGTGGCGTGCCCGTGCCGGCGCGGTGGCGCATCGGGTAGGGACCGACAAGGTGGTGTTGGATTGCGCGCGAGCGCAGCGGCGGGCTCGGAGATAAGGACTGAGCGCCACTCACAGGCCGGGAAAGATGCGCGGGATGCTGGCGATGGCCAGGCTCGCCTGAACTGCGTTGTAGAAGATGCCGCCGACATGCAGCCGGCGAAGCCGTTCCGGGGCGGCCGCGTCGCCCGTGTCTCGGCCCGTGATTGCGGCGTCCAGCCGGCCCAGGAACCAGCGCCTTGCGCCAAGCGCGACGCCGCCCACCAGGGCGAGGCCGGCTGCGATGCCCGGCCGGCCGGCCGCCAGGAAGGCCAGGACTCCGAGCGCGCCGCAGGCTGCGAGGGCGAGGAAATAGGTGTCGAACAGCCCCCGCAGCAGCCATGTGACCACCGGGTCGCTCATCGTGCGCAGGAAGAAGGTCAGCGATGCGAGGAAGAAATACATCATCGGAAACAACAGGATGATGATGGTGGCCAGGGAAAGGCTGTCGGCGGTCATGGCCCGGGCCTCGCGGCGGCTTCGTTGAGGGCGACTGCCGCGACTTGATCGCAAGGGTCGGGCCGAGGCAAGGGGCGCCCGTGCGGTGCGCGCGGACGCCGAAGCGCGGCGCGTCAACCTTTCGCAAAGGTGGCGAGGATTAGATGGCGCCCATGCGTACGCTCACCGGCCAAGGCGGCATCCCCAGCTACATCTTCGAAACCGGCGACCTGGTGCGCCTGACGCGCAACGAGGGTGGGCCGATGGTCACCGCCTTCGCCGGGGATTGGGGGCGTGTGCTGCGCGTGCATCCCTGCGGCGCGCTGGACGTGAAATTCGCCGGCTACAGCCGCGCCAAGGACGCGCACATGACGCGCGGCGTGGCGATTCCGGCTGGGCGGGTGGAACCCTGCGACAACCAGGGCATGCCCCTGGCCCGCGGCTTCTCGGCGGTGTGGGACACGCGCAAGCCCCGCTGAAGGGCCGGCGCGGCCTTGCCGGGCGGCCCGCGCAAGGCTATGCGCCGCGCCACGACCCCTCCCGGAGCATCGCCGCATGGCCGCCATCGCCGACATCATTGCCCGCGAGGTTCTCGACAGCCGCGGCAACCCCACGGTGGAAGCCGAGGTGGTGCTGGATAGCGGCGCCATCGGCCGCGCCATCGTGCCCTCCGGCGCCTCGACCGGCGCGCATGAGGCGGTGGAACTGCGCGATGGCGACAAGTCGCGCTATGGCGGCAAGGGCGTGCAGCGCGCCTGCGGCAACATCGAGGGCGAGATCTTCGACGCGATCGGCGGCATGGACGCGGCGCAGCAGGTGAAGATCGACGAGACGATGATCGAACTGGACGGCACGCCGAACAAGGCGCGGCTTGGCGCGAACGCCATCCTGGCCGTCAGCCTGGCCACCGCCAAGGCCGCGGCGGCGGACCTCGACATGCCCCTGTACCGCTATGTCGGCGGCGTCTTCGCGCGCACCCTGCCGGTGCCGATGATGAACATCATCAATGGCGGCCAGCACGCCGACAACCCGATCGACATCCAGGAATTCATGATCATGCCGGTGGCCGCCGGCACGGTCGCGGATGCGGTGCGCATCGGCTCCGAGGTGTTCATGGCGCTGAAGCGCGCGCTGCACGATGCCGGGCATTCCACCAATGTCGGCGACGAAGGCGGCTTCGCGCCCAATATCGGCAGCGCCGAGGAAGCGCTCGGCTTCATCGCCAAGGCCTGCGAGGCGGCCGGCCACCGGGTGGGCGAGGATGTGGTCTTCGCGCTGGACTGCGCTGCCACCGAATTCTTCAAGGATGGCCGCTACGTGATGGAGGGCGAGGGCAAGACCTTCGATTCGGCCGGGATGGTCGATTACCTCGACGCGCTGGTGAAGAAATACCCGATCGTCTCCATCGAGGACGGCATGTCGGAGGATGACTGGGCCGGTTGGAAGCTGCTGACCGAACGTCTCGGCGCGCGGATCAACCTGGTGGGCGACGACCTGTTCGTGACCAACACCGAGCGGCTGCGGCGCGGGATCGAGACCGGTACCGCCAACGCCATCCTTGTGAAGGTCAACCAGATCGGCACGCTGACCGAGACGCTGGAGGCGGTCGAGACCGCGCATCGCGCCGGCTACAAGGCGGTGATGAGCCATCGCAGCGGCGAGACCGAGGATTCGACCATTGCCGACCTCGCCGTGGCGACGAATTGCGGACAGATCAAAACGGGCTCGCTCTCTCGCTCGGACCGCATGGCGAAGTACAATCAGCTGATCCGCATCGAGCAGGATCTGGGCCCGGCGGCGCGCTATGGCGGGCGGCTGGCGCTGCGCCGCTGAACAATTCGCCGCGCTTCGCGCGTTTCTGCTGGACAGCCGCGCAAGTGTCTGATTCTGTGCGCGGCGGTGGGGGCAGGGGTCTCGGTGCGTGAGTGATGCATTCGGCATGCCGGAACGGCGCGGCGGCATCGGCGGCCTGCTCGCCCGCGCGCTGCGCGCCATCGCGCTGCCGGTGCTGTTCATGGCGGCCTCCGGCTATTTCATCTGGCATGCCGTGCATGGCGAGCGCGGGCTGATCGCGCGCGACCAGCGCGCGGCGCAGATCGCCGAGGCGCGGGCCGACCTGGAGCGTGCGCGCCAGGACCAGGAGGCGCTGGAGCGCCGCGTGCAGGCGCTGCGCGGCGACCGGCTGGACCGCGACCAGCTGGACGAGCGGGCTCGGCAATTGCTGAACATGGTGGGCCGCGACGAGATCGTGGTGCCCTACGGCCCGAACCGCCGCCTGTTCTGATGCGTCCCGGCCCGCGCGCCGGAATCTTCCCGCCTTTCGAACCGGTTGCCTCGTCAGGGCGCGCGCGCGTCGGCGTGCCCGGCTCGCTGGCCCGGTGCGGCAACCGGAAATGACGCTTAACCATCTTTTGGTTAATTCGTCTTTCGCATTGCACAATCAAGGGCTTCCGGGTCGTCCTGCGCTTGCACGCGCGAGGGGCGCGGCGTAGATGCGGGGAAACAGGTGTCGAGGAAGGAGTGCCGGCATGGCCGCAACCGCCGCCCGCAAGCCACGGGGCAAGGGTTCCAAGGAGCCCGCGAACGACCCCGGCGGCAGCAAGGATGTGCTGCTCCGCGCCTATCGCGACATGCTGCTGATCCGCCGCTTCGAGGAGAAGGCCGGGCAGCTTTATGGCATGGGCCTGATCGGCGGCTTCTGCCACCTCTACATCGGCCAGGAAGCCGTGGTGGTGGGCATGCAGCTCTGCCTCAAGCCGGGCGACCAGGTGATCACCTCCTACCGCGACCACGGCCACATGCTCGCCACCGGCATGGAGGCGCGCGGCGTGATGGCCGAGCTCACCGGCCGCATCGGCGGCTATTCCAAGGGCAAGGGCGGGAGCATGCACATGTTCTCGCGCGAGAAGGGCTTCTATGGCGGCCACGGCATCGTGGGCGCGCAGGTCTCGCTCGGCGCCGGGCTGGCCTTCGCCAACTGGTATCGCGGCGATGGCGCGGTGGCGCTGGCCTATTTCGGCGAGGGCGCGTCCAACCAGGGCCAGGTGTTCGAAAGCCTGAACCTCGCCGCGCTGTTCAAGCTGCCCTGCGTCTTCATCATCGAGAACAACCGCTACGGCATGGGCACCAGCGTGGAACGCGCCTCGGCCAGCCGCGACCTGTCGCAGAACGGCGCCCCCTGGGGCATTCCGGGCGAGCAGGTGGACGGCATGGACGTCCTGGCGGTGAAGGCGGCCGGCGAACGCGCAGTGGGGCATTGCCGCGCCGGGCTTGGCCCGTATCTGCTGGAGATGAAGACCTATCGCTATCGCGGCCATTCGATGAGCGACCCGGCGAAATACCGCACCCGCGAGGAGGTGCAGAAGATGCGCGAGCAGCATGACTGCATCGAGAATGTGCGCGGCATGCTGCTCAGCGGCGGCGTGCCCGAGGCGGCGCTGAAGACCATCGACGACGAGGTGAAGACCATCGTCGCCGATGCCGCGGAGTTCGCGCAGGCCTCGCCCGAGCCGCCGGAGAGCGAGCTGTGGACCGACATTATGGTGGAGGCGCGCTGAGATGGGTGTCGCGATCCTGATGCCGGCGCTCTCGCCGACCATGACCGAGGGCAAGCTGGCCCGCTGGCTGAAGAAGGAAGGCGAGGCGATCAAGTCCGGCGACGTCATCGCCGAGATCGAGACCGACAAGGCGACCATGGAGGTCGAGGCCGTGGATGAGGGCGTGCTGACGAAGATCCTGGTGCCCGAGGGAACCGAGGGCGTCAGCGTGAATTCGCCGATCGCCGAGCTGGATGGCGGGGCAGGCGCCGCTGCAGCCAGCGCCCCGATGGCGCCCGCGCCGGCGCCGGAGAACGAGGCCGCCATCGCTGCCAAGGGCGCCGCGCAGCGCCCCGAAGCGCGCGTGCATGCCGAGCCGGCGCAGGAGCGTGAGAAGGATTGGGGCGCGGTGCAGCCCATCACCGTGCGCGAGGCGCTGCGCGACGCGATGGCCGCCGAGATGCGCCTCGACAAGGATGTGTTCCTGATGGGCGAGGAAGTCGCCCAGTACCAGGGTGCCTACAAGATCAGCCAGGGGCTGCTGGACGAATTCGGCCCGAAGCGCGTCATCGACACGCCGATCACCGAGCACGGCTTCACCGGCATGGCGGTGGGTGCGGCGATGACGGGACTGAAGCCGATCGTCGAGTTCATGACCTTCAACTTCTCGATGCAGGCCATCGACCAGATCATCAACAGCGCCGCCAAGACGCTCTACATGTCGGGTGGGCAGTTGGGCTGCCAGATCGTCTTCCGCGGCCCCAACGGCGCGGCCTCGCGCGTCGCGGCACAGCACAGCCAGTGCTACGCCAGCTGGTACGCGCATTGCCCGGGGCTGAAGGTGCTGGCGCCGTGGTCGGCCGCCGATGCGAAGGGCCTTCTGCGCGCCGCGATCCGCGACCCGAACCCGGTGATCTTCCTCGAGAACGAGATCATGTACGGGCAGACCTTCGATTGCCCGACGGCGGATGATTTCATCCTGCCGATCGGCCGCGCGAAGGTGGAGCGCGCGGGCACGGACGTCACAATCATCGCCTTCTCGATCATGGTCGGCATGGCGATGCAGGCAGCTGAGGCGCTGGCCGCGCAGGGCATCAGCGCGGAGGTGATCAACCTGCGTTCGCTGCGCCCGCTTGACATCGAGACCATCGCGCGCAGCGTGAAGAAGACCAACCGGGTGGTGACGCTGGAGGAGGGCTGGCCCTTCGCCGGCATCGGCGCCGAGGTGGCGATGCAGATCATGGAGAACTGCTTCGACGACCTCGATGCGCCGCCGGTGCGCGTCACGGGCCTCGACCTGCCGATGCCCTATGCCGCGAACCTCGAGAAGCTTGCGCTGCCGCGCCTGGAACAGGTGGTGGAAGCGGTCAAGCGCGTCACCTACCGTTAGGGAATCCGAGCCATGGCGACGAACATCCTGATGCCCGCCCTGAGCCCGACCATGACGGAGGGCACGCTGGCGCGCTGGCTGAAGAAGGAAGGCGAGGCGGTGAAGGCCGGCGACATCATCGCCGAGATCGAGACCGACAAGGCCACGATGGAAGTCGAAGCCGTGGATGAGGGCATTCTCGGCAAGATCATGGTCAATGGCGGCACGGCGGGCGTGAAGGTGAACGATGTGATCGCCGTTCTGGTGCAGCCGGGCGAGGATGCGAACGCGAAGCCCGCGCCCAAGGCGGCACCCGCCGCGGCGCCGGCCGCCGCCGCGCCCGCTGCGGCGCCGGCCCCGATGGCCGCCGCGCCTGCCGCCGCCGCGGCAGGCGAGCGCGTGATGGCCTCGCCGCTCGCGCGGCGCATGGCGGCGCAGGCGGGTGTGGATCTCGCGAAGCTGGCCGGCAGCGGGCCGAATGGGCGCATCGTGAAGGCTGATATCGAGGCGGCGCTGAGCCGTCCGGCCGCGCCCAAGGCGGCCTCCGTGGCGCCGGTGCCGATGGAGGCGCCCGCGCCCGTACCCGCGCCGAGGCCCGCGCCAGCGCCGGTGGCCGTCGCCGCGCCGCACACCGCGGTGCCGCACAGCACGATGCGCAAGGTGATCGCGCGCCGGCTGTCGGAATCGAAGCAGAATGTGCCGCATTTCTACGCCTCGATGGATATCGAGCTCGACGCGATGCTCAAGCTGCGCGGTCAGCTCAACGCGGCCTCACCGAAGGATGGGCCGGGTGCCTTCAAGCTTTCGGTCAACGACCTGATCATCAAGGCAGCCGCCGTCACGCTGCGGCGCATTCCGAAGGTCAACGCGACCTGGACCGACGAGGCAGCGATCCTCTACGACGATGTCGACATCTCGGTCGCCGTCAGCATTCCCGATGGCCTCATTACGCCGATCATCCGCAAGGCCGACCAGAAGGGCCTGGCCGCGATCAGCACCGAGATGAAGGACCTCGCGGCGCGGGCGAAGTCCGGCAAGCTGAAGCCCGACGAATTCCAGGGCGGCGGCTTCTCGATCTCCAACATGGGGATGTATGGCGTGCGCGACTTCGCGGCCATCATCAACCCGCCCCAGGCCGGCATCCTGGCGGTGAGTGCCGGGGAGCAGCGGCCGGTGGTGAAGGACGGGGCGCTGGCCATCGCGACGGTGATGACCTGCACGCTGTCCGTCGATCACCGCATCGTCGATGGTGCGCTGGCGGCGGAGTGGATCGCGGCATTCAAGGGCATCGTCGAGAACCCGCTGAGCCTGATGCTATGAACTTCCGCTGGCGGCCGACGACGCAGGCCGACGTGCCGGAAGTTCTGCGCCTCGTCCGGGCGCTGGCGGAGTATGAGCGCATCCCGGATCACTTCGTGGCGACGGAGGCGCAGTACGAGACGGCCTTCTTCGGCGCCTCGCCGGTGGCCGAGGCCATGCTGTGCGAGGCCGATGGCCGGGCGGTCGGCGTCTGCATCGTGACGCGCATCTTCTCGAGCTTCGCCGGGCGCGTCGGGCTCTGGATCGAGGACATCTTCGTGGAGCCCGCCTACCGCCGGATGGGTATGGCGAAGGCGGCCTTCAGCACGGTGGCGCAGCGCGCCGTCGAGGAAGGCTGCCCCTGGGTCGAGTGGAACGTGCTGGACTGGAATGAGCCGGCGGTCGCGGCCTACCGCAGCATGGGTGCTGTCGCCCGCGATGGCTGGACGGATATGCGTGTGACCGGCGACGCTCTGCGGCGCCTTGCGGCAGGAGCCTGAGCATGGCCGAGACATTCGACCTGGTGGTGGTGGGCGGCGGGCCCGGCGGCTATGTGGCGGCCATCCGCGCCAGCCAGCTCGGCATGAAGACGGCGCTGGTGGAGCGCGAGAATCTCGGCGGCATCTGCCTCAACTGGGGCTGCATTCCCACCAAGGCGCTGCTGCGCGCGAGCGAGATCAACCACCTGCTGCATACGCTCGATGCCTATGGCTTCGCCGCCGACAACATCCGCTTCGATTTCGCCAAGGTCATCAAGCGCAGCCGCCAGGTGGCTGGCCAATTGTCCGGCGGCGTGAAGCACCTGATGAAGAAGAACAAGGTTTCCGTCTTTGACGGCCACGGCAAGCTGGCCGGGGCGGGCAATGTCAGCGTCACGAAGGATGGCAAGGCGGTTGCCGATATCGCGGCCAAGCACATCATCCTGGCCACCGGTGCCCGCGCCCGCGTGCTGCCGGGGATGGAGCCGGATGGCAAGCTGATCTGGTCGTACCGCGAGGCGATGACGCCAGCCGCCCTGCCGAAGAAGCTGATCGTCATGGGCAGCGGTGCCATCGGTTCCGAATTCGCCAGCTTCTACCTCAACATGGGCGCCGAGGTGACGCTGATCGAGGTGATGGACCGCATCCTGCCGGTGGAGGACGCCGAGATCTCGGCCTTCGTCCACAAGGCCTTCGCCAAGCAGGGCATGAAGATCCTCACCGGCGCCCGGGTGCAGGGGCTGCGCAAGGCTGCGGACAGCGTCACCGCCATCGTCGAGGCCGGGGGCAAGGTGCAGGAGATCACCGCCGATCGGCTGATCTCCGCCGTCGGCATCGTCGGCAATGTCGAGGAGCTCGGCCTGGAGGGCACCGCCATCAAGGTGGAGCGCACCCATGTGCTGACTGACGCGATGGGCCGCACCGGCGAGGCCGGCATCTACGCCATCGGCGACCTCACCGGCCCGCCCTGGCTGGCCCACAAGGCGAGCCATGAGGCGGTGGTCTGTGTGGAGGCCATCGCCGGGCTGCACCCGCATGCGATGGATGTGCTGAACATCCCGGGCTGCACCTATTGCCGCCCGCAGGTGGCCTCGGTGGGGCTGACGGAGGCGCGCGCCAAGGAGCTCGGCCACGCCGTGCGCGTGGGCCGCTTCCCCTTCATCGGCAACGGCAAGGCCATCGCCATGGGCGAGCCCGAGGGCCTGGTGAAGACGGTGTTCGATGCCAAGACCGGCGAACTGCTGGGCGCCCACATGGTGGGGCCGGAGGTGACGGAGATGATCCAGGGCTATGGCATCGCCCGGACCCTGGAATCGACCGAGGTGGACCTGATGCACACGGTCTTCCCGCACCCCACCGTCAGCGAGGCGATGCATGAGTCGGTGCTTGATGCCTATGGCAGGGTGATCCACATCTAGGTTCAGGCCGGCGGACAGGCAGGCCGCCTTGGAAAGCAGCATGACCACGCGCGTCGAGATCGACCACCGCCTGAGCCAGGAGCCGCGGATGGGTGCCGAACGGCACCCGGAAAAGGCGCGCCGGCCGGACAACCCCATCCAGCGCAAGCCCGCCTGGATCCGCGTGAAGGCGCCGACGGACCCGGTGTATCACGAGACCCGCGCCCTGATGCGGGAGAAGAACCTCGTCACCGTCTGCGAGGAAGCGGCCTGCCCGAACATCGGCGAATGCTGGTCGCAGCGCCACGCCACCATGATGATCATGGGCGACACCTGCACGCGCGCGTGCTCCTTCTGCAACGTCGCCACCGGCCTGCCCAAGGCGCTGGATGCGGACGAGCCGCGGCGCGTGGGCGATGCGGTGGCGGCGCTCGGCCTGCGTCACGTGGTGATCACCAGCGTGGATCGCGACGACCTGCCCGATGGCGGCGCGCGGCACTTCGCCGAAACCATCGCCGCCATCCGCGCCGCGGCGCCCGGCACCACCATCGAGATCCTCACCCCCGATTTTCTGCGCAAGGATGGCGCGCTGGAGATCGTGGTGGCGGCGCGGCCGGATGTGTTCAACCACAACCTGGAAACCGTGCCCGCGCTGTATCCCTCCATCCGCCCCGGCGCGCGCTACTACCACTCGCTGCGGCTGCTCGACCGCGTGAAGCAGCTGGACCCCGGCATCTTCACCAAGTCGGGCCTGATGGTCGGGCTGGGCGAGCAGCGCATCGAGGTACTGCAGGTGATGGACGATCTGCGCAGCGCTGAAGTGGATTTCCTCACCATCGGGCAGTACCTCCAGCCCAGCGTGAAGCACGCCGCGATCGACCGCTTCGTGCCGCCGGAGGAGTTCGAGGACTACGCGAAGGCCGCGCGCGGCAAGGGCTTCCTGCTGGTCTCCGCCACGCCGCTGACGCGCAGCTCCTACCACGCGGACCGTGATTTCGCGGCGCTGCGCGATGCCCGCAACGCGAAGCTGAAGGCAGCCTGAGCGCGCCATGCCGACCCATGCCGAGAAGCGCGTGCTGCCCTTCACCGAGGAACAGCTGTTCGACATGGTGGCGGATGTGCGCCGCTATCCGGAGTTCCTGCCCTGGTGCGTCGGCGCGCGCATCATCAGCCGCACGGAGCAGGAGCTGGTGGCGGACCTCACTATCGGCTTCAAGATGTTTCGCGAGACCTTCCGCAGCCAGGTGCTGCTGACGCGCCCACAGCATGTGCATGTGCGCTACCTGACGGGCCCGTTCCGCTACCTGAACAACCACTGGCGCTTCCGCCCCGTGCCCGGCGGGACGGAGGTGGATTTCTTCGTCGATTTCGAATTCAAGTCGCGCCTGCTGCAGGCCGTGATCGGCACCGTGTTCAACGAAGCCGTCCGGCTGATGGTGCGCGCCTTCGAGCGCCGCGCCGCCATCCTCTACCGCCGCAGCGCCCCGCCCGCCGCGGCGCCCGCCACGCCGGCGCCGAGCGCGTAAGCCGGCACCGGTCTAGCGCGCCGGTGCCCCGCCGCAGCGGTTCCACAGCCGGCCGCCATCGGCCAACGCCATCGCCACCACGATCTCATCGGGCCTTGGCGCATCGGCGACCATCACGGTGATCGCATCGAAATGCGCGAAGCTCCAGGCATCGTCCTTGTGGCCGAGCGGGATGTCGATGGGCGTGCCGGCCGCCGCCACCTTCACGACGCTGGAAATCACGGCCGCACCACCGCCGATCGCGGCCCGCATCGGCTTGCCGAGGCGCGGATGCACGCAGGCGCCGCCATGCTCCACCTCGCCGGCGACGCCGACGATGGCGCCCTTGCCATAGGATACCGCTGGCCCGCCCAGCAGCGCGGCGAGCTCCGGCATCAGACGCTCGCCCAGCGTCGCGCCCGCCTCCCACAGCGCCGTCAACTCTGCCACGCCACGCTGGCCGGCGAAGGGATTCTGGATCACGGCGAGTGCCACGGCACGCGCCACCGGCCGTTCGGCGGGTGTGCCCAGCTCTGCGAACAGCGTCTCGCGCCAGGTGGCGATCTTGCGAATGTGCAGCATGGCTCTGCCCTGGAATGCCCGGGGCCGATCCTGCGCCGGCCGGCGGCCTGGCGGAAGGCGGAATGGGCGGTTTGGGCTGGCGCCCGGCGACTCCAACGCGGCAAGCTTCTGGGATGACCTACATCCTCTATGGCGATCCCGGGTCGGGATCGGCACCGGTCGAGATGGCACTGGCCGAGATCGGGGCGCCGGTCGAACTCCGCGCCGTGCCGCTTGAGGGCGACCACCAGCTCACCACCGCGTATCGCGCGATCAACCCGATGGGGCGGCTGCCGACGCTGGTGCTGCCGGACGGCACGGTGCTGACCGAGAGCCTGGCCATCCTGGTGACGCTTGCGGATCGGCATCCGGCGGCCGCGCTGTTGCCGCCGCCCGGAAGCATCGGAAGGGCGGTGGCGCTGCGTTGGATGACGCTCGCCGCGACGGAATTCTATCCGCATGTGACGCGCTACGATTACCCCGGGCGCTTCGGCGTGGCGGTGGAGCAGGCCGACGCCCTGCGCAGCCACGCGCAGACCATGGCGCGCGAGGTGATGGCGGTGATCGAGGCGCATGCCGGCCTCTCCGGGGACCCCGCCGCGCCCTTCCTGCTCGGCGCGACCTTCACGGTGGCGGATCTCTACATCGCCGTCCTGTCGCGCTGGCTCGGCGGGCGGGTCTGGGCACCGCGCAACCTGCCCTGGATCGAGGTGATGGCGCAGGCCGTGGCGGCGCGCCCGGCCATCGCCCCGCTATGGCGCGCCCACCGCCTTGTCATGGAATGACGTCTTTCGCTTGATCCGCGTCATGTCGTTGCGCCAAGCTTTGACAGGGACAACGCAAAAGGGCGAGGCATCGTCGCCCCGGGGAGAGCGCGGATGAGCGGGTTTCTGACCGAGGACGACCTCGCGGCCTTGCAACCGGCGGATGAGGTGATGTTCCCCTCGCCGATCCCGACCCAGGCCGTCGCCTCCGACGAATTCATGCCGACGCCGCAGAACGAGCGCCAAAGGCGCGTCGAGGCGCGCATCAAGGACATGGCGGATGAGCTCGGCCCCAAGCAGGGCATGAACCGCCGCCGCTTCCTGCAGAGCGCCGCCGGCATGGCCGCGGCCTTCCTCGCGATGAACGAGGAATACGGCCCGCTCTACGGCGTGTCGAAGGCCGAGGCGCAGACGCCGGGCGTGGCCGACGCGCGCGCCGCCGCGCTGCGCGACCAGTTCATCATGGATGTGCACACGCATTTCCTGCGGCCCGACACGCGGCTGATGACCTTCGTGGAGGCGCGCCGCAACGTCGGCCGCGCGGGCTGGAACCCGCAATTGGTGGGCGTCGAGCAGACCATCGAGATGCTGATGGAAGCCAACTGGTTCAAGGAGATGTTCCTCGACAGCGACACCAAGGTGGCGCTTGTCAGCGGCTCGCCCTCCGAGGATCCGCGCGACTGGTTCCTGACCAACGACATGAAGTTCGATGCGCGCAAGCGCGTGAACGATGCCGCGGGCAGCCGTCGCGCCATGTCGCACGCCATCTTCACCCCCGGCCAGCCGGGTTGGATGGACGAGGTGGAGCGCTGCATCGAGCAGCTGAACCCCGACAGCTGGAAGGGCTACACGGTTGGCGACAACACCAACAAGCACCTGGCGCAGCACCCCTGGCGCATGGATGACGAACGCCTGCTGTACCCCTTCTACGAACGCATCCAGCGCGCGGGGAAGAACATCGTCTGCGTGCACAAGGGCCTCTATCCGCAGCAGGTGACGGACCGCTTCCCGCACCTCGTGCCCTATGCCGGCGTGGATGATGTGGGGAAGGCGGCGAAGGATTGGCCGGGCATCCACTTCGTCATCTACCACTCCGCCTATCGCTGGACCGGCGGTGGCGGGGCGGGCATCGGCGTGGAGCAGTTCCGCCGCACCGGGCGCGTGGACTGGACGACGGACCTGGCCGAGATTCCGGCGAAGTTCGGCGTCAACAACGTCTATGGCGACCTCGGCCAGATCTTCGCGCAGACCACGGTGATCGAGCCCGGCCTGTGTGCCGCGCTGATGGGCACGCTGATCCGCGGCCTCGGCGCTGACCATGTGGTGTGGGGCACGGATGCGGTCTGGACCGGCTCGCCGCAATGGCAGATCGAGGCGCTGCGCCGCCTCGAAATCCCGGAGGATATGCAGCGCCAGCACGGCTTCGCTCCACTCGGCCCAGCCGATGGCCCGGTGAAGACCGCCATCTTCGGCGGAAACTCCGAGAAGATGTACGGCTATGACCGCCGCCGTGCCGGCCTCGAGAATGATGGCGTGGCGCGCGCAAAGGCCGAATACGCGGCGCGCGGCGAGGGGCGCAGCAACCTCGCCTATGGCTATGTGGTGCGCGACCCCGGCGGCGAGACAATCGTGTGATGGCTTGACGCGCGCGGCCATGCGCGGCGAGGTGCGGGCCCGATACCGCACCCCGCCGGAGCTTTCGCATGGTCGCCGTCACCGCCCCCCGCTTCGCAGGCTACACGCCATCCGCGCCGGACCCGTCGCTGCCGCCGGTGCGCGTGAACCTCTATTCCGACACGCAGACGCGCCCCACGCCGGCGATGAAGGACGCCATGATGCGCGCCGAGGTCGGCGACGAGCAGAATGGCGACGACCCTTCGGTGAATGCGCTGTGCGAGCGCATGGCCGCCCTGATGGGCAAGGAGGCGGCGGTGTTCATGCCGTCGGGCACCATGTGCAACGTCGCCGCCACGCTGACACATTGCCGCCCGGGCGATGAGATCATCGCGCATGAGACGGCGCATATCCTGACCAGCGAGGGCGGCGCGCATGGCGCGCTGGGCGGCTTCCAGATCCTGCCGCTGCGCGGCGCGCGGGGCATGTATTCGCCGGACGAGCTGCGCGCCCACATCCGCGGCCGGTCGCGCCACACGCCCTCGCAGCGGCTGGTGGAGGTGGAGCAGACGGCGAATATCGGCGGCGGCGCGGTGTGGCCGAAGGCGACGCTGGATGAGATCGCGGGCATCGCGCATGAGCACGGCATGGCGACGCATATGGATGGCGCGCGCCTGATGAATGCCTGCGTCGCCGCCGGCATTCCCGCCGCCGAGATGACCGCGGGCTGGGACAGCGTGTGGCTCGACTTCACCAAGGGCCTCGGCGCGCCGCTCGGCGCGGTGCTGTGCGGCAGCGCCGAATTCATCGATGCCGCCTGGCGCTGGAAGCAGCGCCTGGGTGGCGCGATGCGTCAGGGCGGCATCTGCGCCGCCGCCTGCAGCTACGCGCTGGAGCACCATGTGGCGCGCCTCGCGGAAGACCATGCGAATGCCAAGGCGCTGGCGCGGGGCCTGGCGCAGATCCAGGGCATGGTGGTGGAAGCGCCCGACACCAACCTGGTGTTCTTCGACCCGAGCGGCACCGGCATCGCCACGGCCGAGCTCGTGCGCCGCGCGCGCATGGAGGGCATCCAGCTCTCGATGCTGGGCGGGCGCATCCGCGCCTGCACGCATCTCGACGTGACGGCGCCGATGATCGAGGAGGCGCTGGCGGTGCTGCGGCAGGCCGTGGCGCGGGGCTGAGGTCGGGCGCTCAGCCGGGCTCGGCTTCGCCGGCCAAGTGCTCGGCCGCCAGCACGCCGAAGGTGAGTGCCGGGCCCAGCGTGATGCCGGGCCCGGGATAGGTGCCGCCCATCACGCTCGCCATGTCGTTGCCCACCGCGTGCAGGCCCGCAATCGGCGTGCCGTCTGCGCGCAGCACGCGCGCGGCGGTGTCCACGCGCAGCCCGGCGAAGCTGCCGATATCGCCCGCGCGCAGCCGCACCGCGTGGAACGGCGCCTGCAGCAGCGGCGCGATGCAGGGGTTCGGCGCGTGCGCGGCGTCGCCGATGTAGCGCTGATAGGCATCGGCCCCCTTGCCGAAGGCCGGGTCCTCGCCGCGCGCGGCGGTGGCGTTCCAGGCGTGCAGCGTGGCCTCGAAGGTCGCTGCATCGATGCCGAGCCGCTGTGCCAGCGCGCCGGGCGTGGCGGCGCGCACCAGGTAGCCCGCGCGCAGCAACGCGCCATGGCGTGCCGGGAAGGGGCGGGCGGCGCCGATGCCGTAGCGCCGCACGGCCCGCGCATCGGCGATCAGGAAGGCTTCGCCGCCCGGCCTGTCGCGCAGCAGCGGGCCGAGATCGTGGTAGGACAGCGCCTCGTTGGCGAAGCGCCGCCCGTCGCGGTCCACGATGATGAAGCCGGGCTTGCTGCGGTCGAAGAAGTGCGGATAGGGGCCCGTGCCGCCATCGGCCTGCGGCACATCCGACACCGGCACCCAGGCGAGCGGCGAGGCCATGTCCGGCCGCAGCCCGCCGCCCGCGGCCGCGGCGGCGCGCAGCCCATCCCCGGCGTTGCCCGCCGGCGCCAGCGAGGGGCCGATGCCGGCGAGGCCGAGCGCGGCGCGAACCCCGGCATCATGCGCGATGCCGCCGGTGGCCAGCACGACGCCGCGCGCGGTGCGCACGGCCTGCGGCGCGCCATCCACCTCCAGCACCGCGCCCGCCACGCGCCCATCCTCGATCCGCAGGTTGCGCAGCGCCACGCCGGTGTGCGGGCGCACGCCGTGGCGCAGCAGCGCGTGCAGCAGCGCGCCGGCCAGCGCATTGCCGTTGGTCAGCCGCGTCGCGCGGCCATGCCGCAGCCGATCCACCGCGTAGCGCGCCAGCAGCCGGCCGGCCTGCCACGCAGCGCGGGGCGAGCGCGTGGCCTGGCTCAGCGGCGCGATATCCTCGGCACTCACCATCATGCCGCCCAGCAATGTCATGGTGGGCAGCGGTGGCCGCAGCAGCGCGAGGTCGTCGCCCAGCGCCCGGCCATCGAAGGGGGCGGGCCGCACCGCGCGGCCGCCGGCCGACCAGCCGGGCAGCGCCGGGTGATAGTCGGGATAGGCCGGCGCCACCAGGCGCAGGCCGGCCGCGGCGATCAGCCTGTCCAGCGCGCGCGGCGCCTCCGCCAGGAAATGCCGCGCCATCGTCTCGTCCAGCCGGTTGCCGGCCTCGGCGCGCAGATAGGCCAGCGCGGTGCCGGCCGGGTCGGCCTCCCGCGCGCCAGCCCACAGGCTGTTGCCGGGCGCCCAGATCACGCCGCCCGACAGCGCCGTGGAACCGCCGACGACCTCCGCCTTCTCGACCAGGCACACATCCAGCCCGGCCACGCTTGCCACCAGCGCGGCGGCCATGCCGGCCGCACCGGTGCCCACCACCAGCACGTCGCAGTGCTCCGGCAGGCCGCGCCGCATCGCGCGCGGGCCGCTCAGCGCAGGATTTCGCTCCAGACGTCGTAGGCGGCGGGGCGCATGAACACGGCTTCCACCTTGCGGCCGGAGAAGCGCCAGACGCCGCCCTGGTTCACGTATTCGTCGGTGTAGTTGCCCATGAAGAAGGGGCCGTCGAAGGGGATGCGCGTGCGCGGCTTCTCATCCGCCGCGTCGAAGCGATAGCTGGTGACGTAGGTGGTGCCGGTGGCGCGGGTCTCGTCCACCACCTCGATCAGGATGTTGGAAACGCAGTGGCGCGTGGTGCGGGTCTTCGGCCGCTGCACCATGTAGTCGCGAATCGCCTCGCGCCCCGCCAGCGGCCAGCCATCGAGGTCGAGCACCGCATCCTCGGTGAAAAGATCCACCAATTCCTCGAACCGCCGGAAATCGATGAAGACGCTGTAGGCGGTGGGCAGGCGGGCGCATTCGGCCTCGATCGCGCGACGCTGGGCCAGGTCCATGGCGGGGCTCCCTCGAATTGACAAAACGCTATATCTTATAGGATCGTCTCGTCAATCAGCCCCTCTCGCGCGGAACCGCAACACCGCATGGACCAGGCGCCAAGCCACATCGCCCCCGCCCATCGCCTGCCGGTGTTCGGCAGCGCGGCCGGCGGCGTGGAGCATGCGCTGCGCGATGCCATCCTCTCCGGCCGCCTCGCCGCCGGCGCGCAAATCAAGCAGCAGCCGCTGGCCGAGGCCCTGGGCGTCAGCCACATCCCGGTGCGCGAGGCGCTGAAGACGCTGGAGAGCGAGGGCTTCGTCGTGCTCGCGGCGCGGCGCGGCTACTTCGTGGCGCCGGTCTCGATCGCCGATGCGCAGGAGATCTGGCGCCTGCGCCGCACGCTGGAGCCGATGGCCATCGCCGCCTCCATCCCCGCTTCCGGCGCGCCGCACCTCGCCGCGGCCGAGGCGGCGCTGCAGGCGCTGGCGCGCACCGACGACCACCTGGAATGGATGCGCTGCAACTGGCGCTTCCACGCTGCGCTCTACGAGGCCGGTGGCCAGCCGCGGCTGCTGGATTTCATCCGGGCGCTCTGGGCCAATGTGGTGCGCTACTGCGCCATGCTGGCGGTGAAGGAGACGCCCTATCTGCGCCAGGGCGCCCATGCCGGGCTGCTCGCCGCGTATCGCGCCCGCGATGCCGGGGCGGCCACGGCGCTGGTGCTGGCCCATATGAACGAGGTGGAGCACCGCCTGCTGCGGGTGCTGCGCCAGCCATGAGGGCAGGGGGGGTGCATGGTGGGCGGGCCGATTCAGACCTCCGGGCCTGGCGGCCCTTTGATCATCGGGCCGCCTCAGCGCGTGCTGCGCCCGCCATCCACCGGCAGTGCCACGCCGGTGACGAAGCTGGCATCGTGGCTGGCCAGGAAGGCCACCGCGGCGGCCACCTCCTCGGGCTTGCCGTAGCGGCCCATCGGATGCCGCGCGATGGAGGCCGCGCGCAGGCGTGCCGCATCCGGATGGCCGGCCAGGAAGCCATCGGCCATCGGCCCCTCGATGGTGCCCGGGCAGACGGCGTTGCAGCGGATGCCCTCGGCCGCGTGGTCCAGCGCCAGCGCGTAGGTCAGCGCCACCACGCCGCCCTTGCTGGCCGCATAAGCCGCCATGCCGGCATTGCCGCGCAGCCCCACCACCGAGGCGATGTTGACGATGCTGCGCCCGCGTCCCTCGCGCAGCAGAGGCAGCATGGCGCGGCAGCCCAGGAAGGCGCCCGTCAGGTTCACATCGAGCAGCGCCTGCCAAGCCGCCGCGGTGGTCTGTTCCGCCGTGCCGGTGGCCAGCACGCCGGCGCAATTCACAAGCGCATCGAGTCCGCCATGCCGCGCCGCCAGCGTCTGCGCCAGTGCCTGCCAGGCGCCCTCCTGCGTCACATCCAGCGCGTGATCGGCAAGGCCCGGCGTGGCGCTGCGATCGCAGCCGATCACGGTCGCGCCCTCGGCCCGCAGGCGCGTGGCGATCGCCTGGCCTATGGTGCCGGCGGCGCCGGTCAGCAGCACGATGCGGCCTTCGAATCGCGTCATGCGCCCTGCCTCCACCACGCTGCGCTTCTGCCATGCGCAGCGGCCCGCACCCAAGCCCTGCCCGACCTCGATGGTCACAACCCGTGGGAGACGAGACGATGCTGCGAATGACACGCCGTGGGATGGGTGGCCTTGCCGCCGCATCGCTGCTGCCAGGCCTGGCCGCGGCGCAGGCGCCCTGGCCCAACCGGCCGCCGCGCTGGATCGTGCCCTATGCGGCGGGCGGGGGCTCCGACTTCCTGGCGCGCACCCTGGCGGCGGCCATCAGCGGGCCGCTCGGCCAATCCATCACGGTCGAGAATCGTGGTGGCGGCGCCACCATCCCGGCCAGCGAGATGACGGCGCGCGCCGCGCCCGATGGCTACACCATGCTGTCGGCCGACCTCACGGCGCTGGTCATCACGCCCGCCATGGCGCGGCGCCTGCCCTATGACCCGATCCGGGATTTCCGGCCGGTCGCGCCCATCGCGCGCTTCCCCTACGTCATCCTGGTGCATCCGGACCTGCCGGTCCGCAACGCGCAGGAATTGGTGGCACTCGCCCGGGCGCGGCCCAACACGCTGAATTTCGGCCATGCCGGCATCGGCACCCCGAACCACCTGGGCACCGAGCGGCTGATCCGCGCCACCGGCATCCAGGTGACGCAGGTCTCCTATCGCGGTGGCGCGCCTGCGGCGGTGGATCTGGTGGCGGGCGTGGTGCAGGCGATGGTCAGCGACTATGCCTCCGCCGCCACGCACATCGCCTCGGGCCGCGTGCGCGCCGTCGCGATCCCGGCACCGCAGCGCCTGGCGCTGCTGCCCGACGTGCCGACCTTCGCCGAGCAGGGCATCACCGGCGCCGATGTGTATTCCTGGCAGGGCGTGGTGGTGCCGACAGGCACGCCCGATGCCATTGTCGTGCGCCTGCAGGCCGAGCTGGAACGAGCGCTGCGCAACGAGGAGGTGGCCACAAGGCTGCGCGGCGTGAGCCTGGAGCCCTTCCCCGGCAGCAGCGCCGAATTCGCCGCGCTCATCGCCAGCGAGACGGCCATCTGGGCGCCGTTGATCCGCGAACTCGGCATCACGCTCGACAGCTGAGCAACAGGCCGGCGGGGCGCGCGGCGCCCCGCCGAGGCGGCCTCAGCCGCCGCCCGGGATCTGCACCTGCTGGTCGTTCTGGCCGCGGGTGGCCCAGCCGGTGGTGCGCTTCTCGATGGTCACGGCCGCCACATACATCAGCACGCCCATCACCGCCGTCACCATCAGCCCGGCGAACACCAGCGGCACGTCGAAGCGCGAGGAGGCCAGGATCATCAGGTGGCCGATGCCTTTGTTGGCCGCCACCGTCTCGGCGATGATCGAACCCACGAAGGCCACCGTGATGGCGATCTTCAGCGAGGCGAAGAAGTAGGGCATCGCCCGCGGCAGTCCGACCTTGCGGATGATGTCGGTGTGCCGGGCGCCGAGCGCACGCAGCACGTCGCGCAGCTCGGGCTCCACCGTCGCGATGCCGGTGGCCACGTTCACCACGATGGGGAAGAAGCTGATCAGGAAGGCGGTGATCACCGCCGGCACCGTGCCGATGCCGAACCAGATCACCAGGATCGGCACGACGGCGACCTTGGGGATGGAGTTGAAGCCGATCAGCAGCGGATACAGCCCGTGATACAGCATGGTCGAACTGCCGATGGCGATGCCCAGCAGCAGGCCGAACACGATGGCGAAGCCGAAGCCGATCAGCGTGGTCATCAGCGTCTGCCAGGAATTGTCCAGCAGCGGCTTCCACCACTTGATCATGCTCGCCGCGATGTCGGTCGGCGCGGGCAGCACGAATTGCTGCACGTCGAAGGCCTGCACCGCCACTTCCCACACCAGGAACATGCCGGCGATGACCATGTAGGGCAGCCAGGTCTGCAGCCTGCGGCGACGGCGCGCGGCGGCGACGAGCGATTCGAGGCGGCGCAGCGCCTCGGGCGACATCGTCGGGTCGTTGGTCACGGCATCACGCGGCATCGACGACCTCCTCGCCCTTGCGGGCCGCACTGATGTGCTCGCGCAGGTCATGCACGAGATCGACGAATTCCGGCTTGTAGGTGGTGTCGAGGTTGCGCGGGCGCGGCAGGTCCACCGCGCGCTCGGCGATGATGCGGCCGGGGCGGGAGGACATCACCAGCACGCGGTCCGACAGGAAGGCGGCCTCGCGCAGGTCGTGCGTCACGAGGATCACGGTGGGCTTGCGCGCCATCCACACGCCCTGCAGCACCGCCCACAGATCCTCGCGGGTGAAGATGTCGAGCGCGGCGAAGGGCTCGTCCAGCATCAGCAGCGCGGGGTCGTGGATCAGCGCGCGGCACAGGCTGGCGCGCTGCTGCATGCCGCCCGAGAGCTGCCAGGGGAATTTCTGCTCGAAGCCGCCGAGTCCGACCAGGGCCAGCAGGTCCCGCGCCTTGGCTTCGTACATCGCGCGCTGGCTGCGCAGCTGCCGGCGGTGCGGCTCCACCACCTCCAGCGGCAGCATCACGTTGTCGAGGATGTTGCGCCAGGGCAGCAGCGTGGGGTTCTGGAAGGCCATGCCGGCGATGGAAAGCGGCCCATCCACCTCGGTTCCGGCCACCACCACATTGCCGGCGGTCGCGGGCCACAGCCCGGTCACCAGCCGCATCAGCGTGGATTTTCCGCAGCCCGAGGGCCCCACCACGGCGATGAACTCGCCCTTGGCGACCGAGAGCGTGGTGCCCTGCAGCGCCAGGGTGCCCTCCACGCCGCCGTAGCGCATGGCGACGCCGCTGATCTCGACGAACGGACGCTCCATCGCTTCCCAGGCTCCCGTCTGCACCCGCCGCCCGTTCGGCGGATGCGCCCTGTGTGTGCGATACCCGGCCCTCCCGGCGCAAGGCTCAGCGGGGGGCGGAACGGCGAAGCCGGGCAGCGGCAGGGCGAATTCTGCCAGTTCTTTCGGCAATCTGCCTGTCTGGTGCGCAATGATGCGCTTCAGCGCGCCGAAAGCACCGCGGCGCAGGCCTGCGGCAGGCGCGGCGGCGGGGCCGGGCGCGCCGGTGGCGGCGGCGGGCGGCGGGCCTCGGGCGTCAGCCACCAATCGAGCGAGGCATCGCAGCCATCGCCCGGCGGCGGCGGGCCGATCTCGCGGCACTCCGGGCTGTCGGCGGGGCAGCGCAGGCGGATGTGCATGTGGCTGTCATGCCCGCGCCAGGGCCGCACGCGCCGCAGCCAGGCCTCGCCGCGATGCTGCGCGCAGAGCTGCCGCTTGATGGCGTGGTTGACCAGCAGCCGGTCTACGCCCGGCGCCTCGGCGGCCAGGCGGATCAGCGCCGCGTGGCGCGGCGTCCAGCGCGCCGGATCCACGCCCGATTCGTCCGGCAGAACCAGCGAGGGGATGCTGAGTTCCTCCCGCGCGCTTGCCGGCACGCGCGGCTTCGGGCGCAAATCCAGCCAGATGTCCACATCGATGCCGGTCTGGTGGCTGGCATGGCCCCAGGGCATGGGCCCGCCGCGCGGCTGCGCGATGTCGCCGATCCACAAATCCGGAAAGCCCTGCGCGCGCGCGGTGCCGGCGAAGTGCTCGACGAAGGCGATCGTGCCCGGATGCCCCCAATGGCGGTTGCGCGAAACCCGCACCGCCTGCCAGCCCGGCCCCTCCGGCGGCAGCGCGACCGCGCCCGCGAGGCAGCCGAGCGCGGTGCCGCCGATGGCCGCCGCCGGGCCGGGGCTCGGCCTCGCCTGCGCGGCCCAGTCGGCGGCACGCGCCAGCGGCGGCTCGGCCGCGGCGGCGGGCAGGGGCATCAGCAACAGCAGGAAAAGCCAGCGCCACATCCGCCGCTGATAGGCCGCGGCCGCCGAGGGCTCAAGGTTTTGCCTCGCAGGCGCCACACTGTGATGCTTCTATCGCGCTCTGTGCGGAGGAATGTTGCCTTGGGTCGTTTTCTGGTCACCGGCGGGGCCGGGTATGTCGGCAGCCACACCGTGCTCGCCCTGCTGGACCGCGGCGAGGAAGTTGTCGTCCTGGACGACCTCTCGAAGGGGCATCGCGAGGCGCTTCCTGCCCGCGCCAGGCTGGTGGCCGGCCGCTGCGACGACCGTGCGAAGCTGGCCGAGGCCTTCGCGCTGGGTCCCTTCGACGCCGTGCTGCACTTCGCCGCGCTGTCCCTGGTGGGCGAGAGCATGCGCGAGCCGCTGCGGTACATGGCGGAGAACCTCGCCACCACCATGGCGGTCGCCGATGCCGCGGTGAAATCCGGCTGCCGCAAGTTCGTGATGTCCTCCACCGCCGCGCTGTTCGGCTTCCCCGAGCGCATCCCGATCGACGAGCAGCAGCGCCTCGGCCCCGTCTCGCCCTATGGCGAAAGCAAGCTGATGTGCGAGCGCGCGCTGGACTGGGCCGAGCGCATCCACGGCCTGCGCTTCGCCTCGCTGCGCTACTTCAACGCCGCCGGCGCCGATCCGCTGGGCCGCGCCGGCGAGGACCACGATCCCGAGACGCATCTGGTGCCACTCGCCATCGATGCCGCACTCGGCCTGCGCGGGCCGCTCACGGTGTTCGGCACCGACTACCCGACGCCGGACGGCACCGGCATCCGCGACTACGTGCATGTGACCGACCTGGCGGAGGCGCACCTGCGCGTGCTGCCGCTGCTGGAGCATCGCTCGGTGCGCTACAACCTCGGCAACGGCACGGGCTATTCGGTGCGCGAGGTGATCGAGACGGTGGGCCGGGTGGCCGGGCGGCCGGTGCCGCATGTGCTGGGCCCGCGGCGCGAGGGCGACCCGGCGGTGCTGGTGGCCTCCTCCGAGAAGCTGCGCGTGGAGACCGCCTGGACGCCGCGCTTCCCGGGGCTGGAGGACATCGTCCGCACCGCCTGGGCGTGGCGAGCGGCGCACCCCAGGGGTTATGGCGGGCGCGCCGCCGCCGCCTGAGGCAGCGGCGCCGCCGCGGCGTCAGCCGTTGAAGCGAAAGGCGCCGGCCACGTGGTCGGTGTCGGCGGGCGTGGCATCGGGCTTGGCGGCTGCGGCCGGGGTGGCTTGCGCGGCATTCTGCGCCATCGCCTCCTTCGCCTTGGCCTCGATCTGCCGGGTCACCTCGGTCAGCACGCGCGCCAGGTTCGGCAGTTGCAGCACCGGCACCACCAGCAGCGCCGATGGCACGGGCTTCGCGTCCTTCTGCCCTTCCTTCTGGCCGGTGGCCGCGCCGAGCGTGATGCGCGCGACGCCGCTGGCCACATGCACATCGATGACGCCGTCGCCGAAGACGGTGGGGATGCCGGTCATGGTTCGTCCTGTTGCTATTGTTCGCGGAAGGAACGGTGGAAACTGTCCAGCAGCGGCTGGATGAGGTAGCGGCCGAAGCTGCGGCTGCCGGTCTGGATCATGGCTTCCACCGCCATGCCGGCGCGCAGGTTCACGCCCTCCAGGCCGCGCAGCTGGTCCTCGTCGATCTCGATGTTGACGCGGTAATAGGCAAGCCCGCGCCGGTCATCCTGCGTGATGTCGGACGCCACGAAGGTGACGTGCCCGTGCAGGTAGGGCACCAGGCGCTGCTTGAAGGCGGGCAGGCGCACCTCCGCCTGCAGGCCCACCTGCACCACGTCGATGTCGTTGGGCTGCACATTCACCTCGGCCACCAGCCGGTCGCGCTCGGGCACGATGTCCAGCACCGGGTCGCCGGGGCGCACCACCGCACCCACGGTGAAGACGCGCAGGTTCAGCACCGCGCCGGCCTCAGGTGCGGTGATCTCCATGCGGGTGGAGATGTTCTCCGCGGCGCGCAGCCTTTCCTCGGCCTCGCCCAGCCGCACGCGCACTTCGCGCAGCTCGGTGGACACCTCCTGGATGCGCGTGTTGGTCAGCCGCTCGATCTCGCGTTCCGTCTCGGCGATCTGCGCGCGGGAGCGTTCCATCTGGTTGGTGATGTCGGTGATGTTGCCCTCGGTGGAGGCCACCTGCCGCTGCAGCGCCAGCAGCTGCGGCAGGCGCGCCAGGCCCTGGCGCAGCAGCGTGGCGGTGTTCTCCTCCTCGGCGCGCAGCAGCGTCAGCATGCGGCGCTGCGCGCCGATCTGCCCGGTGGCGGAGCGGATGGTGGCCTGGTGCTGCTCGATGCGCGCGCGCAGCACCATCAGCTGGCTCTCCAGCGTCATGCGCCGCGCCTCGAACAGCGTGCGCTGGCCCGTCACCACCTCCTGCGCGCGCGGGTGGGTTGCCACCAGCAGGTCGCGCGGGAAGGCGATGTCAGGCGTGCCAGCCAGCTCGGCCACCAGCCGCGCATCCTGCGCCAGCAGCGCGAAGCGCTGGCTGCGCAGCGTTTCGGTCTGCTGCTCGGCCTGCGGCTGGTCGAGCCGGATCAGCGGCTGGCCCTGACGCACCAAGTCGCCGTCGCGCACCAGGATCTCGCGCACGATGCCGCCCTCGAAATGCTGCACGGTGCGGCGCGTGCCCTCCACCTTCAGGATGCCGGGCGCGATCGCCGCCTCGGTGAGCGGCGCGACCGAGGCCCACAGGCCGAGGCCGAAGACGAACAGGCCCACGATGGCGTAGCCCGCCAGCATCGGAACGCGTGTGCGCGGCTTGGGCGCATCCAGGATCAGCTGTTCCTGCTCGGGCTGCCACAGCGCCGGAGGGCCGCCCGCGGGCTTGGGCGTGATGGCGCCGATGGGGAAGGTTGCGTCGCTCATCGCGCACCTCCCTCGGCGCGGGGGGCCGCCGGCACCACCTCGGTGGGCCTGCCGCCCTGGCCCTGCACCAGGCGCTTCAGCACCTCGGCACGGGGGCCGAAGGCCTCCACCGCGCCGTCGCGCAGCAGCAGCACCTTGTCCACGCCCTGCACCAGGGTGGGCCGGTGCGACACCAGGATCACCGTGGTGCCGCGCGCCTTCAGCTGCTCCAGCCCGCGGATCAGCGCCTGCTCGGCGTCGCCATCAAGGTTGCTGTTGGGCTCGTCCAGCACCACGAAATGCGGGTTGCCGAACATCGCCCGCGCCAGGCCGATCAGCTGCCGCTGGCCTCCCGAAAGATGCTGCCCGCCATCGCCGATCTCGGTGTCGTAGCCCTGCGGCAGGCGCAGGATCATCTCGTGGCAGCCGGCGAGGCGCGCGGCCTCGAACACCTGCTCGGGGTCGGCATCGCGCATGCGGCCGATGTTGAGCATCACGGTGCCGTCGAACAGTTCCACATCCTGGGGCAGGTAGCCGACATACTTGCCGAAATCCTCGCGCTGCCAGGTGAACACGTCGGCGCCGTCCAGGCGCACCGTGCCGGCCGAGGGCTGCAGCGTGCCGATCAGCAGGCGGATCAGCGTGGTCTTGCCCGCCGCCGAGGGGCCGATCACGGCGAGGCTTTCGCCGGCGGCCAGGTTGAAGCTGATGCCCTTGATGATGGCCACGGGCTGGCCCGGGAAGCCGAAGGTCACGCGCTCGGCGGCCACCCGGCCGGTGGGCTCGGGCAGGGCCATGCCGGGCGGGCGGATGCGCGGCAGCGCCATGAAGCCGAGCAGGCGGCGGTGGGATTGCCGCGCCTGCACCAGCTGCTTCCAGCCGCCGATCATCTGCTCCACCGGCGCCAGGGCGCGGCCCATGATGATGGAGGCGGCGATCGAGGCGCCGGCGGTCAGCTGCTGCTCCAGCACCAGCCACGCGCCGATGCCCAGCACCGCCACCTGGATGGTCAGGCGGAAGAAGCGGGTGAGGGAGAGCAGCATCGCCGCGCGGTCCGCCGCGCGTTCCTGCGGCGGCATGGAGGAGGCGAGGCCTTCGCGCCAGCGCTGCAGCACGGCCGGCGCCATGCCCATGCTGTCGATCACCTCGGCGTTGCGCACGATGCTCTCGGCGCGGCGCTGGCTGGCCATGCCGGCGGTGGTGGCCTGACGGACCAGCGCGCCGGTGGCCCATTCATTGGCGAGCGTGAGGGCGAACAGGATCAGCGCGCCGCCGAAGGCGATCCAGCCCAGCACCGGGTGCAGCGCGAAGATCACCGCGAGGTAGATCGGCACCCAGGGCACGTCGAACACGGTGAGCGAGGCCGGCGAGCCCAGCCAGTTGCGGCACAGCGACAGGTCGCGCAGCGCCTCCATGCGGTAGGGCCGGCCGCGCAGCTGGCTTTCGATGGCGCGCAGGAAGGCCTCGGGCGCGGCCTTGCCCTCCACCCAGGAGGCGATGCGCTGCATCACCTGACCGCGCAGCCCGTCCAGCACCGCCATCACCAGCAGCGCGAACATGGCGATCAGCGTGAGGTAGTAGAGGGTGTCGAGGCTGCGCGTGGACAGCACGCGGTCGAACACCTGCATCATGTAGAGCGAGACGGTGAGTTGCAGCAGATTCACCACGCCGCTGAAGATGGCCACCCCCACCAGCTGCTGCCGGCAACTGGCGATGGCCTTCGAGAGCACGGTCTCGGGCGCCTTTTCCGGCATGCCGGGCATCAGGGCCATGGGGCGGAGCATGGCCTTCAGCGCCCCATGACGGGGGCGCAGGGCATCGGCATCCTGCCGCTGCGGGTCAGTGCCGGAGGCACGGCCCGTGTCTCACTGTCCGACATGGTGGTCCCATTTTTGAGCTTGAGCGCGCCTTGCCTGGTTGCGCCCGGCAGCGTCCTAGCACGCCCGGCCAGCCCGACAAACTTTTGCTGTCGCATCAAGCCGCAACACTCTTGCCAAACCGTTTCAGCCGCAGCGACACAGGTGAAACAGGGCGTTCACCGCGCCGCCGCCCCGCCGCGATCGCCGCCATCAGCCCAGGCCTCCTCCGGGAAATCCGGCGCCGGGATGGCCAGGTAGGCGATGCGCTTCGCCTCCATCCGCCCGCGCGTCACCGTATCCAGCACCAGCCCGCAGGCCAGCGACAGGAAGGCCAGCAGCACCAGGCCGGTGGAGAGCACCGCCGTGGGCAGCCGTGGCACCAGCCCGGTGGCCAGGAAGGTCTGCACCACCGGCACCGCCAGCCCCACGCCGATGCCGAGCAGCACGGCCGAGAGCACCGCGAAGAAGGGCAGCGGCCGCTCGCGGCGCACCAGCAGCGCGATGGCGTTCAGGATGCGCCAGCCATCGCGCCAGGTGTTGAGCTTCGAGACGCTGCCCGGCGGGCGTTCGCGATAGGCGGTGGGCAACTCGCCCACCGGCATGTGCAGCTCGAGCGCGTGCACGGTGAATTCGGTCTCGGTCTCGAAGCCCTGCGCCAAGGCGGGGAAGGATTTGACGAAGCGGCGCGAGAAGACGCGATAGCCCGACAGCATGTCGGAGATGCGGTTGCCGAAGATCTGCCGCACCACGCCGGTCAGCATCCGGTTGCCGAAGCGGTGGCCGGGGCGATAGGCGGCGGTGGCCTCGGTCACGCGCACGCCGGTCACCATGTCCAGCCGGTCCTGCAGCAGCAGCCGCACCATCTGCGGCGCCACGCCGGCATCGTAGGTGTCGTCGCCATCGACCAGCACGTACACATCGGCCTCGATGTCGGCGAACATGCGGCGCACCACATGGCCCTTGCCCTGCAGCGTCTCGCTGCGCACTACGGCGCCGGCCTGTCGCGCCACGTCCATGGTGCCGTCGCGGCTGTTGTTGTCGTAGACGTGGATCGTCGCGCCGGGCAGCGCGGCGCCGAACGCGGCGATGACGCGCGGAATCGCCACTTCCTCGTTATAGCAGGGGATCAGCACGGCGATGCGCGGCGCGCTCATGGCACGGCCCCCTGGGAATCGCGGAACACGTAACGGCGCGAGAGCACGAAGTTGCCTACCATGCCGGCCAGCGCCCCGGCGGCCACGCCGATCACCGGGTGCGCCTGCACCAGCGGCATCGTCGCCACCATCGCCGCATAGGTGCCGTAGTTGCAGGCGAAGCCCACCAGGTTCACCAGCACGAAGATCGCCCATTGCCGCGCCTTGGGGCCGCTGCCCTGGCCGCGGAAGGTCCAGGCGCGGTTCAGCGCCCAGGTGGTGCTCGCCGCCGCCAGGTAGGACACCGCCCGCCCGCCATAGAGGCCAAGGCCGAGCGCGAGCCCGGCATAGAGCACCGCCGTGTCCACCACGAAGCCGATGGTGCCGACCACGCCGAACCGCATGAACTGCCAGAAGGTGCCGGCCAGGGCGGGGCCGAGCAGCCGTTCGACGAGGCGCGTGACGCGGGGTTGCATGGAGGCTCCGGCAGGGTGGCGTGCTCTAACCATGGGATGGTGACGGAAAAGCGGCAGGGGGGCTGGCCAACGGGGACGGGCCAGGGGGGCTGGCCAGGGGGCTGGATGGACGCTGGCCGCGCGCGCTGCAAGGCTTGACGCGAAGCGGGCGCGGAAGGTGGCGGCGGATGCGGATCGGTGTCGTGGGCCTCGGGCAGATGGGGCTCGGCATGGCGGGGCGCGCGGTGGCCGCCGGCGCCGTGGTGGCGGGCACCGATCTCGATCCCGCGCGCGTCGCGGCGGCGGCGGCGCTCGGCGTGATGGCCGCGCCCGGCCCGGCCGCGGTGGCGGCGCAACTGGTGGTGCTCTCGCTGCCCAATGATGCGGCGGTGGCGGCGGTGCTGCAGGCGCTGCTGCCCGCCATGGCGCCGGGCAGCGTCGTGGCCGATACCTCCACGCTCGATCCGCTGGCGGCGCGCGGCTTTGCGCAACTCTGCGCGGCACGCGGCGTGGCCTATCTCGATGCGCCGGTCTCCGGCGGGCCGGCGGGTGCCGCGGCCGGCACGCTCACCATGATGGTCGGCGGCGCGGCGGCGGCGCTGGAGGCCGCGCGGCCGGGCCTCGCGCTGCTGGCCGCGCGCATCCTGCATGTCGGCGAGGCCGGGGCCGGGCAGGTGGCGAAGCTGGTGAACAACCTGCTGGTGGCCACGCACCTGGCCGTGGCCGGCGAGGCGCTCAGCCTCGGCCAGCGCGCCGGCGTGGCGCCCGAGGCGCTGTTGGCGGTGGTCAACGCGGCCTCCGGGCGCTCGGCGGCGACGGAGGTGAATTTTCCGCGATGGGTGCTCTCCGGTGCCTTCGATTCCGGCTTCACCACCGGGTTGATGCGCAAGGATGTGCGGCTTGCGCTCGGCCTCGCTGAGGCGGTGGGCGCGAAGCTGGATGCCACCGCCCGCGCCGCCGCGCTGTGGGCCGACAGCGCGGTGCCCGATGCGGCGGATTTCAACCGCGTGCCGGCCGCCATCCTCGAAGGCGCGGGCCGATGAGCGCGGCAGCCTTCGCCGCGCGCAGCGTGGCCGAGGCCGGCATCGCGGCACTGCTCGGCGGGCGCGTCGGCAGCGTGATCGACGGCGCGGTGGTGGCCGGGCAGGGGGCGCCGATCGCGCTCGATGACCCCGCCACGGGCAAGCCGCTGCTCACCTTCGCCGATGCTGGCGCCGCGCTGGCCGGGCCTGCCGCGGCCGGCGCGGCAACGGCGCAGCGCGCCTGGGCGGCGCTGCCCGCCGCCGAGCGGGGGCGGCGCATGTGGGCGCTGGGTGCCGCCATCCGCGCCGAGGCCGAGGCGCTGGCCCTGCTGGAATGCGCCAACACCGGCAAGCCGCTGCGCGATTGCCGCGGCGAGGTGCTGCGCGTGGCCGAAATGGCGGAATACTGGGCCGGCTGGTGCGACAAGATCGAGGGCCGCACCATTCCCGTGCCCTCCGGGCATTTCGTCTATGTGCGGCGCGAGCCGCTGGGCGTGGTGCTGGCCATCACGCCCTGGAACGCGCCGCTGTTCACCTGCGGCTGGAACGTGTTGCCGGCCATCGCGGCGGGCAATGCGGTGGTGCTGAAGCCCTCGGAATACACCCCGCTCACCTCGGCCGCCTTCGCGCTGCTGGCGGTGCGCGCCGGGTTGCCGCCGGGCCTGGTGCAGGTGGTGGCCGGCGCCGGCGCCACCAGCGGCCAGGCGCTGCTGGCCGCGCCCGAGGTGGCGATGGTGACCTTCGTGGGCGGCGCGGCCAGCGGCGCGCGCATCGCGCAGGCCTGCGCGGCGCGGATGATCCCCTGCGTGATGGAACTCGGCGGCAAATCCGCCAACATCGTCTTCGCCGATGCCGACCTGCCGCGCGCGGTGCAGGGCGCGCAGCTGGCGATCTTCGCCGGCAGCGGGCAGAGCTGCGTCGCGGGCTCGCGCCTGCTCGTGCAGCGTTCCATCCACGATCGCTTCGTGGAGCAACTGGCGGCGGCCTCGGCGCACATCAGGCTGGGCGATCCCCTCGATGCCGCGACCGAGGCTGGGCCGGTGTGCAATGCGCGGCAATTCGCCCATGTGCAGGCGCTGCTGGCGGCCGGCGCGGCCGAGGGTGCCACGGTGCTGGCCGCGCCGCGCGATGCGGCGCTGCCCGGGCCGGGCTTCTGGGTGCCGCCCACCATCCTCGCCGGCGTCGCCAACACCGCCCGCGTGGCCCAGGAGGAGATCTTCGGCCCCGTCGTCGCCGCCATCCCCTTCGAGGACGAGGCCGAGGCCGTGGCGCTGGCCAACGCCACGCCCTTCGGCCTGGCCGGCGCGGTCTGGACGCGCGACCTGGGGCGCGCGCACCGGGTGGCGGCGGCGGTGCGCGCCGGCACCTTCTGGGTGAATGGCTACCGCAGCATCCATGTCAGCGCGCCCTTCGGCGGCTTCGCCGCCAGCGGCCATGGCCGTTCCTCCGGCATCGAGGCCTTGGCCGCCTACACCCAGTCCAAGGCGGTGTGGGTGGAGACGGCGGAGGCGCCGGGCGCGGGCTTCGGCCACAAGCCGCCGGCCCAGCCCTGAAAACCGGGCGGCGGGCGTGGCCCTTGAGCGCCATGGCCCGCCTCCGCTAGCCTCCCGAAACCATTCCTGGAGATTGCCCCGATGCTTCGTCGCGACCTGCTGGCCGGTGGCGCGCTTGCCGCCACCTCCGCCGCCCTGCCGCGCTTCGCCATCGCGCAGCCCGCCGCGGCGCGCACGCTGAAATACGTGCCGCATGCGAACCTGCCGAACATCGACCCCTTCACCAACACCGCCTTCGTGGCGCGCGACCACGCCTTCCTGGTCTATGACCAGCTCTATGGCATGGACGACCAGTTCCGCATCCAGCCGCAGATGGCCCAGGGCCATGTGGTGGAGAATGACGGCCTGCTGTGGCGTTTCACGCTGCGAGAGGGGCTGAAATTCCACGACGGCACGCCGGTGCGCGGGCGCGACTGCATCGCCTCCATCCGCCGCTGGGGCCGCCGCGACGCCTTCGGGCAGGAGCTGATGGCGCGTGTGGCCGACATGACGGAGGAGAGCGACCGTGTGTTTGCCATCCGCCTCAGCCGGCCCTTCCCGAAGATGATCGAGGCCTTCTCGAAGGTCACCACCAGCTGCCTGTTCATCATGCCCGAGCGGCTGGGCAACGTGGATCCCTTCACCAACATCACCGAGGCGGTGGGCAGCGGCCCCTATCGCTTCATCGCCAATGAATGGGTGCCGGGCTCGCGCCTCGCCTATGCGCGCAACGCCGACTACGTGCCGCTGCCCAGTGGTACACCCTCGATGACGGCGGGGCCGAAGGTGGCGCATTTCGACCGCGTCGAATGGCACATCATGTCGGACCAGGCGACGGCGGCGGCGGCGCTGCAATCCGGCGAGATCGACTGGTGGGAGCAGCCCACGGCGGATCTGTTCCCGCTGTTCCTGCGCGGTGCCAATGCGCGCAATATCCAGGTGGACATCATCAACGGCTCGGGCCTCATCGGTATCTTCCGCCCGAACCACCTGACCGCGCCCTTCAACAACCCCGCGGTGCGCCGCGCCGTGCTGACGGCGATCAACCAGATCGACTTCATGACGGCCGTCATCGGCACCGCCGGCGTCGATGGCCGGCCCGATCTGCGGCGCGAGGGCATCGGCTATTTCGCGCCCGAATCGCCCTCGGCCTCCAATGTCGGCCTCGACCGGCTGCGGAAAAGCATCGAGGCCGCGCGCAGCGAATTGCAGGCGGCGGGCGCAATGGGTTCGCGCCTCGTGCTGCTCAACGCGACCGACCTTTCCTCGATCAACGCGGCCACGCTGGTGGGTGCGGATCTGTTCCGCCGCATGGGCTTCAACGTCGATCTCGTCAGCACCGACTGGGGCACGCTGGTGGCGCGCCGCGCCAGCCGCAACCCGCTGGAGCAGGGCGGGTGGTCGGGCTTCTTCACCTTCTGGTCCGGCGTCGATCACTGGAACCCGGCGAGCCACGCCTCGATCCGCGGCCATGGCGAAAACGCCTGGCCGGGCTGGCCCACGATCCCGGCCATCGAGGCGCAGCGCAACGCCTGGTTCGATGCACCCAACGATGCCGCAGCCCTGGCAGCGACGACCGAGATGCAGCGCATCGCCTTCCAGGAAGTGCCCTATGTGCCGACCGGCATGTACTACCAGCCCACGGCCTATCGCCGGAACCTCACCGGCATGCTGAAGGGCCAGCCGCCGCTGTTCTGGAACATCCGCCGCGCCTGACACGGCGACCGCGCCGGGCCTTGCAAGGCCCGGCGCTTTGCGGTTGATGCGCGGCCGTGCGCGGCGCGGTTTGGCGCGCCGGATGTCGGGGAGTGATGGGCATGTTGCGACGCCAGTTGATGGCCGGCGCCGGGGCGGCGGCGGGTGCCGCGGCATTCGGCGGCCCGGCGCTCGGCCAGGGCACGGCCGCTGCGGCGCGCGTGCTGAAGTTCATCCCGCAGGCCGATCTCGCGGTGCTCGACCCCATCCTGACCACCGCCTATGTCACGCGCCACCACGGCTACATGGTGTGGGACACGCTCTACGGCTTCGATGCGGACTACAAGCCGCAGCCGCAGATGGTGGAAGGCCACACCGTCGAGGATGACGGCAAGCGCGTGACGATGAAGCTGCGCGACGGGCTGCGCTGGCACGATGGCGAAACGGTGCGCGCGCGCGATTGCGTGGCCTCCATCCGCCGCTGGGCGGCGCGCGACGCGCTGGGCCAGGTGCTGATGGGCGTGACGGAGGAGCTTTCGGCGCCCGACGACAAGACCATCCTGTTCCGCCTCAGCCGGCCCTTCCCGCTGCTGTTCGAGGCGCTCGGCAAGCCCTCCACCCCCGTTGCCTTCATGATGCCGGAGCGCCTGGCGAGCCAGGACCCCGCCCAGCCGCTGCGCGGCGACCTGATCGGCAGCGGCCCCTTCCGCTTCGTGGCGAATGAGCGCGTGCCCGGCGCGCGCGTGGTCTACACGCGCTTCGAGGGCTACACGCCGCGCCCCGAGGGCACGCCGAGCTGGACCGCCGGGCCGAAGCGCGTGAATTTCGACCGCGTCGAATGGCACGTGACGCCGGACGCCGCCACAGCCTCCGCCGCGCTGCAGAATGGCGAGATGGATTGGTGGGAACAGCCGACCGGTGACCTGCAACCGGTGCTGCGCCGCAACCGCAACGTCGTGCTGGAGATCCCGGACCCCACCGGGCTCATGGCGATCTGCCGCTTCAACCACCTGCACGCGCCCTTCAACAACCCGGCCATCCGCCGCGCGCTGCTCGGCGCGGTGAACCAGGCCGACTACATGACGGCGGTGATCGGCACGGATCGCAGCCTGTGGCGCGACGAGGTCGGCTTCTTCCCGCCCGGCACGCCGCTGGCCTCCGATGTCGGCATCGGCGCGCTGACCAGCCCGCGCGACATGGACAAGGTGAAGCGCGAGCTTGCGGCCGCCGGCTACAATGGCGAGCGCATCGTGGTGATGGCGGCGTCGGACTTTCCCAGCCTCAACGCCCTCGCGCAGGTCGGCAACGACATGCTCCGCCGCGCGGGCATGAATGTGGATTTCGTCTCCACCGACTGGGGCACCGTCGTGCAGCGCCGTGCCTCGCGCGAGCCCGGCGATCGCGGCGGCTGGAACGTGTTCTTCACATTCTGGGCCGGCATCGACATGTTCAACCCTGGCGTGCACCAGAGCCTGCGCGGGCACGGCGCGCAGGCCTGGTTCGGCTGGCCCTCCATTCCGCGCCTCGAGGCGCTGCGCCAGGCCTGGTTCGATGCGCCGGACCTCGCGGCGCAGCAGGTGGTGGCGCGGCAGATCCAGGAGGCCGCGTTCCAGGAGGTGCCCTACCTCCCGCTCGGCCAGTATTTCCAGGCGACGGCCTATCGCCGCGGCCTGACCGGCGTGCTGAAGGGCCTGCCGCTGTTCTGGAACGTGCAGCGCGCCTGAGGCGGCGCGGCCGGCGCTTGCGGTGCCGCCCGCACCCTGTTCTGATCCCGCGCGGGATGGCGGGAACAGGAGAATGGGGATGCTTCGCAGGACTCTGCTGAAGGCAGGTACGGCGGCCGGCGCGGCCGGCGCGCTGCCGGGCTTCGCCATCGCACAGCCGGCTCAGAGCCGCACCATGAAGATGGTGCCGCAGGCCAACCTCACCAGCCTCGACCCGATCTGGACGACGGCCAACATCACCCGCAACCACGGGCACATGATCTACGACACGCTCTACGGCATGGACGCGCAGTTCGTGCCGCAGCCGCAGATGGCGGCGGGGCATGTGCTGGATGATGGCGGCCGCACCGTCACCATCCGCCTGCGCGATGGCCTGAGGTTCCACGATGGCGAGGCGGTGCGCGCGCAGGATGTGGTGCCCAGCATCACGCGCTGGATGCGCCGCAACCCCTTCGGCCAGAAGCTCGCCAGCGTGACCGACGCAGTGGAGGTGGTGGACGACCGCACGCTGCGCTTCCGCCTGAAGCGGCCCTTCCCGATGCTGTTCGCGGCGCTGGCGCAGGTCTCCAACAGCCCCGCCTTCATCATGCCCGCGCGCATCGCCGCGACGGACGCCTTCACGCAGATCCGCGAGGCGATCGGCAGCGGCCCCTTCCGCTTCAAGGCGGATGAGTTCAACTCCGGCAGCCTCGTGGTCTACACGCGCAACGCCGACTACGTGTCGGTGCAGGCGGGCACGCCGAGCCTGACGGCGGGCCCGAAGATCGCGCATTTCGATCGCGTGGAGTGGCACATCATCACCGATGCGGCCACCGCCGCCGCGGCGATCCAGACCGGCGAGATCGACTGGTACGAGCAGCCGCCGCCGGAGATTCAGCAGCTGCTGCGCCGGAACCGCAACGTGAAGATCGAGGCGATCGATCCGCTGCCGCTCTGCGGCATCCTGCGCTTCAACCACCTCCATCCGCCCTTCAACAACAAGGAACTCCGCAAGGCGATCCTGCCCGCCATCAGCCAGCAGGATTTCATGCAGGCGATCGTCGGCACCGATCCGGCCACCTACAACGCGCAATGCGGCGTCTTCACGCCCGGCACGCCGCTGGCGAACGACGCCGCGATGGCCCCACTGAGCGGCCCGCGCAGCATCGAGCGCGCGCGTGAGTTGATGCGCGCCGCCGGCTACACCAACCAGCCGATGCGCCTCATCGGGCCCACCGACATCCTCGCCCCTGCGGCGATGACGCAGGTTGGCGCGGATCTTTCGCGCCGCCTCGGCTTCAATGCCGACATCGTGCTGACCGATTGGGGCACCACCGTGCAGCGCCGCACCTCGCGTGAGCCGGTGGAGCGCGGCGGCTGGAGTATGTTGTTCACCTCCTTCTCCTCCTTCGATTTCGCCAATCCGGCCGCTCATTTCCCGCTGCGCGGCAACGGCGCCGAGGCCTGGTTCGGCTGGCCCAGCGCGCCGCGCCTCGAGGAACTGCGGGACGCATGGTTCGACGCACCGGACCTTGCGGCCGAGCAGCGCCTGGCGCGCGAGATGCAGGCCGAGGCGATGGAGGAACTGCCCTATGTGCCGGTCGGCGCCTACCTCTCGATGACGGCGCTGCGCACCAACCTCACCGGCCGCGTGCCGGGCCTCGCGCTATATTGGGGTATCCGCCGCGGCTGACGCCGCTTACCGGCAAGGAGTAGCGACGATGATCGGCAGGCGCGGCATTCTGGCGGCAGGGGCGGGCGCGGTGATGGCGCCCAATGTGGTGGGCGCGCAGGGTGGCGCGGCGCGCACGCTGCGCGTCATCCCGCAGGCGAATCTCACCTCGCTCGATCCGGTGTGGACCACCGCCGTGGTCACGCGCAACAACGCCTTCATGATCTACGACCAGATCTGCGCGCAGAACGCGGCGGGCGAGATCCGGCCGCAGATGGCCGAGGGCTGGAGCGTGGCGCCCGACAACCTGGCCTGGACCTTCACCCTTCGCCCCGGCCTTTTCTTCCACGATGGCGAGCGGGTGCTGGCCAAGGATGCCGTGGCCTCGATCAAGCGCTGGGCGCGACGCGACCCCTTCATGCAGGTGCTCTGGCCCAGCGTGGCCGAGGTGGAGGCGCTGGACGACCTTCGCTTCCGCTTCCGCCTGCATCGCCCTGTGCCGCTGCTGACCATGGCGCTCGGCCAGACACAGTTTCCCTGCTTCGTGATGCCCGAGCGCATCGCGAACATTGATGCCTTCACGCAGATTCGCGAGGCGATCGGCAGTGGCCCCTTCCGCTTCGTGCCCGCCGAGTGGAACCCCGGCCAGCGCGCCGTCTGGGCGAAGAACGAGCGCTACGTGCCGCGCCAGGAGACCGTGGATGGCCTCGCCGGCGGCCGCGCGCCGAACATCGACCGCATCGAATGGACCATCATCACCGACCCCGCGACCAGCGCGAATGCGATGACGCAGGGCGAGCAGGATTACTGGGAATACCCCCTTCACGACCTGCTGCCGCTGCTGCGCCGCTCGCGCGAGATGGTGGTGCAGCAGCGCCTGCTGGATGGCACCTACGGAATCGCGCGATTCAACACGCTGCAGCCGCCCTTCAACAACCCCGCCATCCGCCGCGCCGTGGCCATGGCCGTGGACCAGCGCGACTATCTGCGCGCCGTCGCGGGCAACGAGCCCTCCGGCTGGGGCGTTTGCGAGGGTGTGTTCACCTGCGACACGCCGCTGGCGAACGAGGCGGGCAGCGACATCCTCAAGACTCGCAGCATCGAGCGCGCGCGCGCCGCGCTGCGCGCCGCCGGCTACAATGGCGAGAAGGTGGTGCTGATCGCGCCAGGCGACTATCCGCAGATCAACGCGCTCAGCCTTGTGACCGCCGATATCCTGACGCGCATGGGCATGAACCTCGAGGTGATCTCCACCGACTGGGGCACGCTGGTGCAGCGCCGCGCCAGCAAGGAACCCGTGGAGCGTGGTGGGTGGAGCATCATCCACACCACCTCCTCCGGCCAGTCGCTGGCGCTGCCGGTGTTCCACCTGTTCCTGCGCACCAACGGCGCCAATGCCTGGTTCGGCTGGCCGGACGACCCCGAGATCGAGCGGCTGCGCGCCGCCTGGGTGGAGACCGGCGACGCCGCCGAAAGCCGCCGCATCGCGGAGGCGCTGAACCGCCGCGCGATGGAGTTCATGCACTACGTGCCGCTCGGCTACTACTGGCAGCCCAGCGCCTGGCGCCGCAACGTCACGGGGGTGTTCCGCGCGCCGGCGACGGTGTTCTGGAATATCGGCAAGGGCTGACGCGCCGGGCGGGCGGTTGGCACGGCGCATGCTGAACAACGTGCAGCAGCGCGCCGGCGCAGCCCGCAGGGTGCGGGGGTGCTGGCGCGCCGCACAGGGATAAGGCAGGCTGCCCAGAACCGGGGCGTCTGGAGAGAAGGAATTAGCATGATGGACCGCAGGTCATTCCTGAAGACCGGCGCCGCGGCGGGTGCCGTGGCCGCAGGCGGCGGCTTTGCCGCACCGGCACTGTCGCAGGGTGCGGCCGCGCGCACGCTGCGCTTCGTGCCGCAGGCGAACCTCGCCAATTTCGACCCCATCTGGGGCACGCAATACGTGGTGCGCAACGCCGCGGTGATGGTGTGGGACACGCTCTACGGCTTCGACGACAAGCTGGTGCCGCAGCGCCAGATGGTGGAGGGCGAGACCACCTCCTCCGACGGCAAGACCTGGACCTTCCGCCTGCGCAGCGGCCTGCGCTTCCACGACAACGAGCCGGTGCGCGCGCGCGATGTCGTGGCCTCGATCAACCGCTGGATGCCGCGCGACCCGATGGGCCAGCTGCTGCGCGCCCTGAACGAGGAACTGGTGGCGGTCGATGACCTCACCTTCCGCTGGGTGCTGAAGGCGCCCTTCCCGAAGATGACCATGGCGCTTGGCAAGAACGCCACGCCGATGTGCTTCATCATGCCCGAGCGCATCGCCACGCGCTTCGACAGCTTCACCCAGATCAACGAGTATGTGGGCTCCGGCCCCATGCGCATCGTGCTGAACGAATGGGTGCCGGGTGCGCGGGCGGTGTTCCAGCGCTTCGATGGCTATGTGCCGCGGAACGAGCCCGCAAGCTGGCTGGCCGGCGGCAAGCGCATGCTGGTGGACCGCGTCGAATGGGTGATCATGCCCGACCCCGCCACCGCCTCCGCCGCGCTGCAGAACGGCGAGATCGACTGGTGGGAGAACCCGATCACCGACCTCGTGCCGGTGCTCCGCCGCAACCGCAACATCGCCGTCGATATCGCCGATCCGCTCGGCAACATCGGCAGCTTCCGCATGAACCACCTGCATGCGCCCTTCAACGACGTGCGGGTGCGCCGCGCGGTGATGATGGCACTCAGCCAGGAAGACTACATGACGGCGCTGGTCGGCAACGACCGCAACCTGTGGCGTCCGCTGCCCGGCTTCTTCACCCCCGACACGCCCCTCTACACCGAGGAGGGCGGCGACATCCTGAAGGGCCCGCGCAACATCGACGCCGCCCGCGCGCTGCTGCGCGAGGCCGGCTACACCAACGCGCCGGTCACCTGCCTGGTCGCGCAGGATCAGCCCATCACCAAGGCGATGGGCGACGTCACGGCCGACCTGCTGCGCCGCCTCGGCATGAATGTGGACTTCGTTGCCACCGATTGGGGCACGGTCGGCCAGCGCCGCGCCATGAAGAACCCTCCCGGCCAGGGCGGCTGGAGCATGTTCCACACCTGGCACGCCGGCGCCGACGCCATCAACCCGGTGGTCTACAACGCGGTGCGCGCTAATGGCGACGGCGCCTGGTTCGGCTGGCCGAACATCCCGGCGCTCGAGGCCGAGGTGCCGAACTGGCTGGCCGCCAGCACGTTGGAGGAGGAGCGCGCGGCGATCGGCCGCCTGAACCGCGCGGGCATGGAGAACGTGGTCTATGCGCCCACGGGCTTCTTCCTGAACTACCAGGCTTGGCGTCGCAACGTCTCCGGCATCGTCAAGGGGCCGATTCCCTTCCCCTGGGGCGTCTCCAAGACCTGACGCGCAGCTTCTGATGCAAAGGTACTGAGCCCGGATGTTCGCCTACATCGTTCGTCGTGTGCTGGCCACCATCCCCGTCATGGCGGTGGTGGCGCTGTTCGTCTTCTCGCTGCTCTACATCGCGCCCGGCGACCCGGCGGCGGTGATCGCGGGCGATCAGGCAACGCCGGCCGATGTGGAGCGCATCCGGGCCAGCCTGGGGCTGGACCGTCCCTATCTGGTGCGCTTCGGCGCCTGGGTGTGGGACATCCTGCAGGGGGATCTCGGCGTCTCGATCTTCACCAACCTGCCGGTCAGCACCATGATCGGGCAGCGTATCGAACCCACGCTGTCGCTGATGATCGTCACACTGCTGCTGGCCGTCTCCATCGCGGTGCCGATGGGCGTGATGGCGGCGTGGAAGCAGGGCACCGGCATCGACCGCGCGGTGATGGGCTTCGCCGTGCTGGGCTTCTCGGTGCCGGTCTTCGTGGTGGGCTACGTGCTGGCCTACATCTTCGCCCTCGAGCTCGATTGGCTGCCGGTGCAGGGCTACACGCCCTTCCGCCGCGGCTTCTGGCCCTGGCTCGAGAACCTGATCCTGCCGGCGGTGGCGCTGGGCAGCGTCTACATCGCGCTGATCGCGCGCATCACCCGCGCGACGATGCTGGAAGTGCTGCAGCAGGACTACATCCGCACCGCGCGCGCCAAGGGCGTGGGGCAGCGTTCCATCCTGTTCCTGCACGCGCTGAAGAATGCCGCCGTGCCGATCGTCACCGTCATCGGCATCGGCATCGCGCTGCTGATCGGCGGCGCGGTGGTGACGGAAAGCGTCTTCGCCATCCCGGGCCTGGGGCGCCTGACGGTGGACGCCATCCTGCGGCGCGACTACCCGGTGATCCAGGGCGTCGTGCTGCTGTTCAGCTTCGTCTACGTGCTGGTCAATCTCGTGATCGACCTGCTCTACACCCTGTTCGACCCGAGGATCCGGTATTGAGCACCGCCATTCTCCCCACAGGCGCGCCGCAGGCGGTGAACGCCGCGCCCACCATGGGCGACATCATGCCGCCGGTGATGGCCCGGAAGGGTCTGGTCGGCTTCCTGCGCCGCAACCCGACCATCGCCATCGGCGGCTCCCTGATGCTGCTGATGGTGTTCATCGCCGTCTTCGCGCCCTTCCTGTGGACGCGCGACCCCACGGCGCTGGCCCCGGCGCTGCGCACGCGCGAACCCTCGGCGCAATTCTGGTTCGGCAGCGACATGCTGGGCCGCGACATCTATTCGCGCGTGCTGTACGGGGCGCGCGTGTCGCTGCTGGTGGGCTTCTCGGTGGCCATCTGCGCCTCGGCCATCGGCCTGGCCATCGGCCTGGTCTCGGGCTTCATCCGCGTGGCCGACAGCATCATCATGCGCATCATGGATGGCATGATGTCGATCCCACCGATCCTGCTGGCCATCGCGCTGATGGCGCTGACGCGCGGCTCGGTGCAGAACGTGATCCTCGCCATCACGGTGGCGGAAATCCCGCGCGTGTCGCGCCTGGTGCGCGGCGTGGTGCTCAGCCTGCGCGAGCAGCCCTATGTCGATGCGGCCGTGGCCTCGGGCACGCGCACGCCGATGATTATCCTGCGCCACATCCTGCCGAACACGCTGGCGCCGCTGATGGTGCAGGCCACCTACATCTGCGCCAGCGCGATGATCACGGAGGCCATCCTGAGCTTCATCGGCGCCGGCACGCCGCCCATCATCCCCTCCTGGGGCAACATCATGGCCGAGGGCCGCGCGCTGTGGCAGGTGAAGCCCTACATCGTGTTCTTCCCGGCCATCTTCCTGTCCATCACCGTGCTTGCGGTGAACCTGCTGGGCGACGGCCTGCGCGACGCGCTCGACCCGCGCATGGCGAAGAGGCTCTGAACCGATGGCGCTGCTCGAAGTCGAGAACCTGCAGACGCATTTCCGCACGCCCGATGGCGTGAATCGCGCCGTCGATGGCGTGTCCTTCCACGTCAATGCCGGCGAGACGCTGGCCATCGTGGGTGAATCGGGCTGCGGCAAATCCGTCACCGCCATGTCGATCCTGCGGCTGATTCCGGAGCCGCCCGGCAAGATCGCCGGCGCCGTGCGCTTCAATGGCCGCAACCTGCTGGAGGCCACGGACCGCGAGATGCGCGCGATCCGCGGCAACGAGATCAGCATGATCTTCCAGGAGCCGATGACCAGCCTGAACCCGGTGCTGAATGTCGGCCGGCAGATCGGCGAGACGCTTCGCCTGCACCAGGGCCTGTCGAAGCAGGAGGCCGAGGAACGCGCCATCGACATGCTGAACCTGGTCGGCATCCCTGAGGCGCGGCGCCGCGTGCGCGAATATCCGCACCAGCTCTCCGGCGGCATGCGCCAGCGCGTGATGATCGCCATCGCCCTGGCCTGCAACCCGAAGCTGCTGATCGCGGACGAGCCCACCACCGCGCTGGACGTCACCATCCAGGCGCAGATCCTCGACCTGATGCGCGACCTGAAGCATCGCGTCGGCGCGGCCATCGTGCTGATCACGCATGACCTCGGTGTGGTGGCCGAGGTGGCCGAGCGCGTGGTGGTGATGTACGCCGGCAAGAAGGTGGAGGAAGCGCCCGTCAACGCGCTGTTCCGCAACCCGCGCCACCCCTACACCCAGGGGCTGCTCGGCTCGGTGCCCAAGCTCGGCTCCTCGCTGGTGGGGGAGGAGACGCGGCTGGCCGAAATTCCGGGCCTGGTGCCCAGCCTGAAGCGCAAGATCGATGGCTGCGTCTTCGCCAGCCGCTGCCCGCACACCACCGACCTTTGCCGCAGCGTCGCGCCGGCGTTGGAGCTGAAGGCCGAGGGCCACATGGCCGCCTGTCACTACGCGCTGCGTGAAGGGGCGCTGGCGGCATGAGCACCCCGATCCTCGAGGTCAACGACCTCAAGAAGCATTTCCCCGTGCGCGGCGGCTTCTTCGGCGGCGTCACAGGGCAGGTCTATGCCGTCGACGGCGTGTCCTTCTCCATCGCGCGCGGCGAGACGCTGGCGCTGGTGGGCGAGAGCGGCTGCGGCAAATCCACCGTCGGCAAGGCACTGCTGCGGCTGTTTCCGCTGACCGCCGGGCAGGTGATCCTGGATGGCACGCGCATCGACGACATGCCCTCGGGCACGCTGCGGCCGCTGCGCCGGCGCATGCAGGTGGTGTTCCAGGATCCCTTCTCCTCGCTCAACCCCCGCATGCGGGTGCGCGACATCCTGGCCGAGCCGATCCGCAATTTCGGCCTGGCGAAGGATTCCGCGGACCTCGAGGCACGCGTCGCCGGGCTGATGGACAAGGTGCGCCTGCCGCGCGATGCGGTGAACCGCTGGCCGCACGAGTTCAGCGGCGGCCAGCGCCAGCGCATCGGCATCGCCCGCGCTTTGGCCGGCGAGCCGGACCTCATCATCTGCGACGAGGCGGTCAGCGCGCTCGACGTCTCGGTGAAGGCGCAGATCGTCAACCTGCTGCAGGATCTGCAGGCAGAACTCGGCCTCGCGCTTCTGTTCATCAGCCATGACCTCGCGATCGTCGAGCACATGACGCATCGCGTGGCGGTGATGTATCTCGGCAAGATCGTGGAGGTGGCGCCCAAGCGCAGCCTGTTCGCCGCGCCGAAGCACCCCTACACCGAGGCACTGCTCTCGGCCGTGCCGCAGCCCATGCCGGGCGCGCAGCGCGAGCGCATCATCCTCAAGGGCGACGTGCCGAGCCCGATCAACCCGCCCAAAGGCTGCCGCTTCCACACACGCTGCCCCTACGCCTTCGACCGCTGCCGCACGGAGGAACCCGCTCTGCGCCCGGTGGCGGATGCGCTGGGCGAGGGGCACATCGCCGCCTGCCACCTGCACGACCGGCCGGCGGAGCAGAACCCGCTATCCGGCGCCAAGGGCGCGGCGCTGCTCGCGGTGGGCTGAGGCGCTAGCCGGGGGGGAGGGCGGTCATGGCCGATTGGAAGCCTCAGGGCCTGTTCCCCCCCTCGACGGGCCTCAATTGGTGCCCAGTGCCCGCGCCCGGCAGCCTGTCGCAAGGCCCGTTCATGACGCCCATTGGCACGCCGGCGCCTGGCGGCATCGGCGCCTACATCACCCCCGGCCGCCCCGCCTGGCTGGTGGAGAAGCCGGCGGCAATGAAGGTGATCCGCACCTCGGAGGCCGAGCTCAAGACCCTCGCCGGCGCCTTCAAGCCGAACCCGGAGGTGTTGAAGATCCTCGCCGGCGACACCTCCGGCCTGCTGTGGTTCCACAGCATCAACCGCTCCGGCCTGCGGCTGTGCCATTTCCTGTCGCAGGTGGCGCATGAGAGCAGCGGCTTCTCCCGCCTCGCCGAGGGCCTCACCTACACCACCGCGGCGCGCATCCTCGAGGTGTTCGGCACGAACCACTCCGCCAAGGTGACGGCGGAGGAAGCCGAGGCGCTGGTGAAGGACGCCAAGGGCCTGGCCGAGCGCGTCTACGGCAACGGCAACCCCATCAAGGCCAAGGAACTCGGCAACGACCAGGCGGGTGATGGCTTCCTGTATCGCGGCCGCGGGCTGATCCAGATCACCGGCAAGGCGATGTACCGGCAGATCGGTGACCACCCGGATGTGGCGCTGGACCTGGTGGGCCAGCCGCAACTGGCCGAACAGCCGATGGTGGCGCTCAAGACGGCCGTGGCCTTCTGGAAGATTCGCAAGCTGGACGAGCTGGCCGATGCGGATGATGTCACGAAGCTGACCAAGCGCATCAATGGCGGCACCAACGGCCTCGGCGAGCGCAAGGAACTTCTCGAAACCGCCAAGCACATGTGGCTGGAGCGCGCGCCGACGTAATCCGGGCGGTTCGCGCGCTCCGCGCGCAGGGGGCGCTTGACGCCCGCCGGGCGCAGGGCGAGGCTTGCCGCCAGAGGGACGCCCCCCAATTCGGGGGCGCTCGAACATGGCTCGGGGAGAGGCGACATGCCGCAGGTGACACTGACGGTGAACGGAACCAAGCATACGGCGGAGGTCGAGACGCGGACCCTGCTGGTGGAGTTGCTGCGCGAGCAGCTGCGCCTCACCGGCACGCATGTCGGCTGCGACACCAGCCAGTGCGGCGCCTGCGTGGTGCATATGGGCGGCGACAGCGTGAAGGCCTGCACCATCCTCGCCGTGCAGTGCGACGGTGCGAGCATCACCACCATCGAGGGCCTCGCCGCCGCCGACGGCACCCTGCACCCGATGCAGGAGGCCTTCCGCGAATACCACGCCCTGCAGTGCGGCTTCTGCACGCCCGGCATGGTGATGAGCGCGATCGACCTGGTGAACAAGCACCCGGGCGGCCTCACCGAGAAGGAAATCCGCGAGGGGCTCGAGGGCAATCTCTGCCGCTGCACGGGCTACCACAACATCGTCAAGGCCATCGCCGCGGCCGCCGATGTGATGCAGGGCCGCCGCAGCGAACTGGCCCGCGCCGCCGAATAGCGCCTACGCGGTTGGGCGCTCCGCGCGCGCGCCCCGCAGAGGGCGCCGCGCGGCGGGCCAGCCTGTTGCACGTCAACGGGGAGGAAGAACGATGAATGTTGTGCAGCCCTTCGAGGGCATCGGCGCCAGCGTGCGCCGCAAGGAGGATTTCCGGTTTCTCCAGGGTCGCGGCCAATACACCGACGACATCAACCGGCCCGGCCAGGTGCATGCGCACATGCTGCGCAGCCCGCACGCCCATGCGACGATCAACGGTATCGACATCAGCGCCGCCAAGGCCATGCCGGGCGTGAAGGCGGTGTTCGTCGGCGCCGACATGGCGGCGGATGCCATCGGCGGCATTCCCTGCGGCTGGCAGATCCACAACAAGGATGGCTCGCCGATGGCCGAGCCGATGCACCCTGCGCTGGCACTCGGCAAGGTGCGCCATGTGGGTGACCCGGTGGCGGTGGTGATTGCCGAGACCCGCGCCCAGGCGCGCGACGCCGCCGAGGCGATCGTGGTGGACTACACGCCGCTGTCCGCCGTGGCCGGCACCGAGGCGGCCATCGTCCCCGGCGCGCCGCAGCTGCACGAGGCCGCGCCGGGCAACATCTGCTACGACTGGCACATCGGCGACCGCGCGGTGATGGAAGCGGCCTTCGCCAAGGCGGCGCGCGTGGTGAAGTTCGAGACCACGAACAACCGCCTGGTGCCGAACGCGATGGAACCCCGCGCAGCGATCGGCGAGTTCGACCCCTTCTCGGGCGACTACACGCTGTTCACCACCAGCCAGAACCCGCATGTCATCCGGCTGCTGATGGGCGCCTTCGTGCTGCACATCCCGGAGAGCAAGCTGCGCGTCGTCGCCCCCGATGTCGGCGGCGGCTTCGGCAGCAAGATCTACCACTACGCCGAGGAGGCGATCGTCACCTGGGCGGCAGCCAAGGTGAAGCGGCCCATCAAATGGACCTGCGAGCGCACCGAGAGCTTCATGTCGGATGCGCATGGCCGCGACCACGTGACCACGGCGGAGCTGGCCCTCGACAGCGCGGGCAAGATCCTCGGCCTGAAGGTGCACACGCTGGCCAACATGGGCGCCTATCTCTCCACCTTCGCGCCCTGCGTGCCGACCTACCTCTACGCCACGCTGCTGGCGGGCTGCTACACCACGCCGGTGATCTATGCCGAGGTGAAGGCGGTGTTCACCAACACCGTGCCGGTGGATGCCTATCGCGGCGCCGGCCGGCCGGAGGCCACCTACCTGCTGGAACGCCTGATGGACGTGGCGGCGAAGGAGGCCGGGATCGACCGCGTGGAATTCCGTCGCCGTAACTTCATCCCGGTGGACGCCTTCCCGTACCAGACTCCCGTGGCGCTGCAGTATGACAGCGGCGACTACTTCTCCACCCTCGACCAGGCGCTGAAATCGGCCGATTGGGCCGGCTTCCCCGCCCGCCGCGCGGCCGCCAAGGCGCGCGGCAAGCTGCGCGGCATCGGCATCTCCACCTATCTCGAGGCCTGCGGCATCGCGCCCTCGGCCGTGGTGGGCAGCCTCGGCGCACGCGCGGGCCTGTATGAGGTCGGCACCATCCGCGTGCATCCCACGGGCAGCGTCACCGTGCTGACCGGCACGCACAGCCACGGCCAGGGGCATGAGACCACGCTGGCGCAGCTGGTCGCCGACAAGCTTGGCGTGCCGCTGGCCAATGTGGACATCGTGCATGGCGACACCGCCAAGGTGCCCTTCGGCATGGGCACCTATGGCAGCCGCAGCCTCGCCGTGGGCGGTTCCGCCATGGACAAGGCGATGGACAAGATCGTCGCCAAGGGCAAGCGCATCGCGGCGCATCTGATGGAAGCCAGCGTCGACGACGTGGAGTTCGACCGCGGCACCTTCCGCGTGGCCGGCACCGACAAGACCAAGTCGCTGACCGACATCAGCCTCGCGGCTTACGTGCCGCACAACTACCCGATCGAGGAGATCGAGCCCGGGCTGGAGGAGACCGCCTTCTACGATCCGAAGAACTTCACCTACCCCGGCGGCTGCCACATCTGCGAGGTGGAGATCGACCCCGATACCGGCCATGTCGCCGTGGTGAACTTCACCGCCGTGGACGATGTGGGGCGCGTGATCAACCCGATGATCGTCGAGGGCCAAGTCCAGGGCGGCGTGGCGCAGGGCATCGGCCAGGCGCTGCTGGAGGCGGCCATCTACGACAGCCAGGGGCAGCTGATCTCCGGCTCGATGATGGACTACACCATGCCGCGCGCGGACGACCTGCCGAATGTCGGCGTCGCCACGCACACCACGCTGTGCACGCACAACCCGCTCGGCGTGAAGGGCTGCGGCGAGGTGGGCGCCATCGGCTCGCCGCCGGCCGTGATGAATGCGGTGGTGGACGCGCTGTCCGATTTCGGCGTCCGCCATGTCGAGATGCCGGCGACGCCGGCGAAGATCTGGAAGATCATCAACGGCCACCGCCTGGCGGCCGAATAGGAGACACCTCCATGTACGAATTCGACTATCACAAGCCTTCCTCCGTCGCCGATGCGGTGAAGCTGCTGGCGAACGACCCCGATGCGAAGCCGATCTCGGGCGGCATGACGCTGCTGCCCGCGCTGAAGCTGCGCCTCAACCGCCCGAGCAAGCTGGTGGACCTCTCCGGCATCGCCGAACTGCGCGGCGTGAAGCGCGAGGGCAACACGCTGGTGATCGGCGCGCTGACCAAGCACTACGAGGTCGCCACCTCGCCGGAGGTCAAGGCGGCCATCCCGGCGCTGGCGGCGATGGCGCACACCATCGGCGACACGCAGGTGCGCAACCGCGGCACCATGGGCGGCTCGGTCGCGAACAACGACCCCTCGGCCGACTACCCGGCGGCGCTGCTCGCACTCGGCGCCACCATCAAGACCGATCGTCGCACGGTGGCGGCAGATGCGTTCTTCAACGGCATGTTCACCACGGCGTTGGAGCAGGGCGAGATCGTCACCGCCATCCACATCCCGGTGCCCGAGAAGGCCGGCTACGCCAAGATGAAGAACCCGGCCAGCCGCTATTCCATGGCCGGCGTCTTCGTGGCGAAGGGCCCGGCCGGCGTGCGCGTGGCGGTGAACGGTGCCGGCGCCAATGGCGTGTTCCGCGAGACGGCGATGGAGAAGGCGCTGGCCGCCAGCTGGTCGCCCGATGCGGTGGCCGGCATCAAGGTGGATGCCGAGGACATGAACGGCGACATCCACGGCAGCAAGGAATACCGCGCGCACCTGGTCACCGTGATGGCCAAGCGCGCCGTCGTGGACGCCGGCTGAAGCCGGGGCGGGGGGGCTGCGGCCCTCCCGCCGCCCGACTTTGGGCTGGGTGATTTCCCCCACCCAAGCCCCAGCGAACACCCACCCTGGGCGGGAAAATTTTCCAACTAAATCAAATATTTAAGCTAAGTCCACGCGTGCCTCAAAGCTGGCACGGCGTGTGCAGTGATGGTCTCGTCCGGCCAAAGGGGCCGGGTTCGAGGAGACCAATGCCATGCGCACATCCCTGTTCGCGGCCCTGCTTCTGACCGGCGCCGCCACGCTGCTGCCGCTCGCCCCCGCCGGCGCCGCCAGCGGCTTCGCCATGCCCGGCCTGGACACCCTTCTGACGCAGCAGGCCGAAGTGATCCCGGCCCGCGAGGCGGCCGAGGGCCCGCGCCGCGAGGATCGCCGGCGTGACCGCCGGCAGGACCGCCGCCAGGGCGCCGCGCTGGGGGAGGCCGGCGATGTGGTGCTGCTGCTGGCCCGCGAGGCGTCCGAGGGCCCGCGTCGCGAGGACCGCCGCCGTGACCGCCGGCAGGACCGTCGCCAGGGCGCGGCACTCGAGGAAGCCGGTGACAGCCCCTTCCTGCTGGTGCGCGAAGGCGGCTCGCGCGGGCGTGGCCGCGGCCGGCCGTAAGCGACACCGGGCGATGGCATCCAGGCTGCGGCGCACCGGCTTCGGCTGCGTCTGGCGTCGCGGCCGGTGCCTCGCCCTGCTGCTGATCCTCGCCGCGGCGGCCGGGCCCGCCGCGGCGCAGCTGCGCCTCTCGATCGCGCCCGAATACGCCACCTCGCGCCAGCCTGGCGAGGCGCGGACCGTCGTCACCACCCTGCCGCTCGATGTCGCCGCGCAGACGGGGCGCGTATCGGCCAAGCTCTACGTCCCCTGGCTTTCGGTCGGCGGCGGCACCCAGTTCCTGCCCGGCATCGGCGAGGTCGGCGGGGCGCGCGCAGCCGGGCTCGGCGACCTGCGCCTCACCGGCGCCTACACGCTGCTGCAGGGCAGTGTCGCGCCCTTCGATCCGTATATCGACATTGCGCTGCGCACGCGCTTCCCCACGGCCGCCTCGCCGGCCCTCGGCACCGGGCAGATGGAGCATGTGTTGCGCCTCGATACCGGCGCGCGCCTGTCCGACAGCCTGGCGCTCGACGCCTCGGTGGGCCGGCGCTTCGTGCTCGCGCCCCCGAAGGGCGGCGCCGGTGCCGACTACTGGACGGTCGATGTCGCGCTCGGCTGGGAGGCGGTGGAGGGCACCACCCTCGGACTTTCGTTCGAGACGCAGGACCGCACGCCGGATTCGACGCGGCCGGTGCTGGAACTCGGCGCCTTCATCGATCGCGAGATCGCCCCCGGCATCACCCTCGGCGTGTTCGGCGCCCGCGGGTTGACGCGCGACAGCGCCGAATGGACCGTGGGGCTGAGCCTCGTCTACCGGGGGGCACGTTGATGGGGCATGGCCAGCCGATGCGCAGCGGCGCCAGCATGACCGACCGATCCGCGATCGCCCTGGCGGGCCCGCCCGGCGGCTTCGACCTGCTGCGCTGGTTCGCGGTGCTCAGCCTGGTCTGCGTCGTCGTCTCGGGCAGCGGCGCGGCCTTCTTCCTCAGCCGCTTCCTCACCGGCCACATGCTGCAGCGCGACGCCGAGGTCAGCGCCGAGTTCCTCGACAGCATCGTGCAGGCCGAGCGCACCTGGTCCTACTTCTCGGATCCCGCCTCCGCAGCCTCGCGCGAGCCGCTGGAAAGCTTCTTCAACCACGTCTCGAAGCTGCCGGGCGTGGTGCGCGCCAACGTCTTCGCCACCGACGGCACGGTGCTGTGGTCCAGCAACCCGGCCATGACCGGCCGCCGCTTCGCCGACAACCATAAGCTGGAGGCCGCGCTGCGTGGCCAGATCGTGGTCGAATCGGGCACCGTGTCGAAGGAGGAGCACTTCGCGCTGTCGAACGAGGTCGGCGCGCGCCGCTTCGTCGAGGCCTATCTCCCGGTGTTCGACGAGGCCCGCCGCCGCGTGGTCGGCGTGGTGGAGATCTACCGCCTGCCGGATGCGCTGTTCCGCGCCATCGACGAGGGCGTGCGGCTGATCTGGATCTCCGCCGGGCTCGCCACGCTGCTGCTGTATGCGGCGCTGCTCGGCATCGTCGTGCGGGCGCGCTGCGTCATGGCGCTGCAGCAGCAGCGGCTGCTGGAATCGGAGACGCTGGCGGCGATCGGCGCCGTGGCGTCGGCGGTCGCGCACGGCATCCGCAACCCGCTCGCCTCCATCCGCTCCTCCGCCGAACTGGCCGCGCTGGAGGAGCCCGAGGGCGCGCGACGCTGCCTGTCCGACATCCAGCGCGAGACCGACCGGCTGGAACGCTGGGTGCGCGACCTGCTGATGCAGGCGAAGGGCGAGCCGGTGGCGCCGGGCGCCGTGGATGTGAACCTGCTGCTGGCCGAAAGCGCCCGCAGCTTCGCCGCCGCGGCCGCCCGCCAGGGCGTCGACGTCGTGGTGCAGGCCCAGCCGGTGCCGCCCGCGCGCGCCGAGGCCGGGGCGCTCGGCCAGGCGATCGACAATTTGGTCGCCAACGCCATCGAGGCGATGCCCGAGGGCGGCGGGCTGCGGCTTTCAACGGCGCTGCTGCCGGGCGGGCGGCAGGTGCAGATCACGGTGGCCGATACCGGCGGCGGGCTGCCCGCCGCGCTGCGCGCCAGAAGTGCCCGCTTCTACTCCTCGAAGGCGCGGGGCACCGGCCTCGGGTTGGTGCTGACTCGGCGCATCCTGGCGCGGCAGGGCGGCACGCTGACGCTGGACAGCGTGGCGGGCCAGGGCACCACGGCGATGATCCGCCTGCCCGTCACCACCGAAGCCGGTGCGCGCGCATGAGCCACGGCGTGCTGCTGGTGGAGGATGAGGCGACCCTGGCGCGCAACATCCAGCGTTTCCTGGAACGCGAGGAATACGAGGTGCGGGTCGCGGGCACGCTGCGCGAGGGCATGCGCGAATTCGAATCCTTCGGCCCCGACGTGGTGCTGCTCGACCTCGCTTTGCCCGATGGCAACGGGCTCGACCTGCTATCGCAGATCCGCGCGCGGGACCGCCAGGTGAAGGTCATCATCCTCACCGGCCATGGCAGCGTGCAGACGGCGGTCGATGCGATGAAGGCCGGCGCGTGGGACTACCTGGGCAAGCCGCTGGCGCTGGGCGAGCTGAAGCTGCTGCTGGACAAGGCGCTCGGCCAGGGGCGGCTGGAGGAGACGCTGTCCTATTATCGCGGCCGCGAGGCGCGCGAGGGCGGGCTGTCCGCCATGCTCGGCACCTCGCCCGCCATCGCCGGGCTGAAGGCCAGCATCCTGCGGCTGATCGAGGCCGAGCGCGCGATGGCCGAGGGCGACCCGGCACCGCCGGTGCTGATCCGCGGCGAAACCGGCGCGGGGAAGGAGCTGGTGGCGCGCGCGCTGCACTTCGACGGCCGCCGGGCGAGCGGGCCCTTCATCGAGATCAACTGCTCGGCGCTGCCGGCGCAGCTCGTGGAGGGTGAGCTGTTCGGCCATGAGCGCGGCGCCTTCACCGATGCGCGGGAGCGTCGGATCGGCCTGGTGGAGGCCGCGCATGGCGGCACGCTGTTCCTCGACGAGATCGGCGATCTGGAGCCGTCGGTGCAGGTGAAGCTGCTGAAGGTGCTGGAGGATCGCAGCGTGCGCCGCCTGGGCGCGGTGCGCGAGCGGCGCGTGGATGTGCGCTTCGTGGCCGCCACGCACCGCCCGCTTGAGGAGCTGGTGCGGGAGGGCCGCTTCCGCGCCGACCTGTATTACCGCCTCTCGGTCGTGTCGCTGACGGTGCCGCCGCTGCGCGAGCGCGACGGCGATGCGGAACTGCTGGCCGCGCAATTCCTCGCGGCGCATGGGCGGCGCTACGGCAAGCCGGGGCTGCGGCTGGATGCCGGGGCCGCCGCCGCCATCCGCCGCCACCCCTGGCCGGGCAATGTGCGGGAACTGCGCAACGCGATGGAGCAGGCGACGCTCTCGGCCGGGCCGGATGGCGTGATCGGCATCGCAAACCTCGCCTTGGCGCCGCAGCTGCAGGCCGCCCCCGCCGCGCCCGGGCAGGCCACGACGCTGCCGCAGATCGAGCGCGAGACGCTGCTGCAGGCGTTGGCGAATTGCGATGGCAACGTCTCCGGCGCCGCGCGGCTGCTGGGCGTCAGCCGCGACACGATGCGCTATCGCATGGCCAAGCACGGACTGGACGCCGGAGCCGCGCAGGGCGGCGCGTGACGGATGCTCCGCAGCGCCGGCGCCGTCACGCCCGTTCGTAAATCAGCCGCGCCCGCACCGTGCCGGGCAGTGCGCGCAGCTCGCCCAGGATGGCCTCGGCTTCGGCCCGCGCCTCGACGCTCTCCACCACCACGTAACCGAGCTCGCTCTCGGTCTGGTAGTACTGCGCCGCTATGTTCAGGCTGCGCCGGCCGAAGCTCTCGTTGATGCGCGAGAGGATGCCTGGCGCATCGCGATGCAGATGCGTCCAGCGCGCGCCGGTGGGGCGTGCGGGCAGCTGCACCTGCGGCAGGTTGACGCTGCCCAGCGTGGCGCCGGTATCGCTGTAGTCCACCAGCTTGCGCGCCACCTCCTGGCCGATGCGGTCCTGCGCCTCGGCGGTGCTGCCGCCGATATGCGGCGTCAGGATCACGTTGGGCAGGCCCTGCAGCGGGCTGACGAAGGCCTCGCCGTTGCGCTTGGGTTCCTCCGGGAACACGTCCACCGCGGCGCCCAGGATGCGCTTCTCGCGCAGCGCCGCGGCGAGGGCGGGCACATCCACCACGGTGCCGCGCGCATTGTTGATGAACACCGCGCTCGGCTTCATCTGCGCCAGCTCCGTCGCGCCGATCAGGTTCTTCGTCTCCGCCGTCTCCGGCACGTGGATCGTCACCACATCCGACTGCGCCAGCAGCTGCGCAAGGCTGCCCGCCGGCATGGCGTTGCCGTGCGGCAGCTTGGTGGTGTGGTCGTGATACAGCACGCGCATGCCGAAGGCCTCGGCCAGCACCGAAAGCTGGCTGCCGATGTTGCCATAGCCGATGATGCCCAGCGTCTTGCCGCGCATCTCCCACGAATTGGCGGCCGACTTGTCCCAGCCGCCGGCATGCGCGGCCACCGATTTGTCGACGATGCCGCGCATCAGCATCACCGCCTCGGCCAAGGTGAGCTCTGCCACGCTGCGGGTGTTGCTGAAGGGCGCGTTGAACACCGCCACGCCGCGCCGCGCCGCCGCCGCCAGATCCACCTGATTGGTGCCGATGCAGAAGCAGCCGATGGCGATCAGCCGGTCCGCCGCCTCCAGCACCTCGGCCGTCACCTCGGTGCGGCTGCGGATGCCCAGGATGTGCACCCCCTTCACCGCCTCGACCAGCGCCTGGCCTTCCAGCGCCTTCTTCTCGCGCTGGATGGTGGCGTAGCCGGAGCCTGCGAACAGCTCCACGGCGCTGTCGGCAATGCCTTCCAGCAGCAGGATTCGGATGCGGTCCTTGGGCAGCGAGATGCGGTCGATCATGGGGCGCCGTGATGCGGGAAAAACTGCGCCTTCCTGCCCGCGAAGCGCCGCTGCGGCAAGGCCGGCATCGGTTACGGGTCGGTCACGCGCCGTGGCTGGCTTCACTGCCGGCCGCTCCGCCGGATACAAGGGGCAGCCAGGGAAGGACCGGACGATGGCCGTTGATCACGTGGTGTTCGATGTCGGCAATGTGCTTATCGAATGGGACCCGCAGCACCTCTATCGCAAGCTGATCCCCGACGCCGCGGCGCGGGCGCGCTTCCTGGCCGAGATCTGCACGCCGGAGTGGAACATCGAGCAGGATCGCGGCCGCCTTTGGGCCGATGCGGTGGCCGAGCGCACCGCGCTGTTCCCCGACCACGCGCGCCTGATCCGCGCCTTCGACGAGCGCTGGCCGGAGATGGTGCCCGGCGAGGTGCCGGGCAGCGTGGCGCTGCTGGAGGCGCTGCGCGGCGCCGGCGTGCCGCTGTATGCGATCACCAATTTCTCGGCCGAGAAATTCGTGCTGGCGCAGTCCCGCTTCCCCTTCCTGACGCAGTTCCGCGACGTGGTGGTCTCGGCCGAGGAGCGCCTGCTGAAGCCCGACCCTGCCATCTACCGCGTGCTGCTGGAGCGCAACGGCCTGCAGGCCTCACGCTGCCTGTTCATCGACGACAGCGAGAAGAACGTGCGCGGCGCCGAGGCGGTGGGCATGCGCGCGCATCATTTCCGCGACGCCGCCGGCCTTGCGGCCGATTTGCGCGGCCTCGGCCTGCTGGCCTGAGCTACCGGTTCGCCAGCTCCGCCAGCGTCGCCGCCAGCACGCGCGCGCCGGCGGCCAGCTGGGCCGGGCTGCTGTATTCGCTGGGGTGATGCGAGACGCCGGCGCGGCTCGGCACGAAGATCATCCCCGTGGGGCAGAGCGACACCATGAACTGCGCGTCGTGGAAGGCGCCCGAGGTCATGCGCAGCGTGCCCAGGCCCTGCGCCTTCGCCGCCGCCTCCACCACGCCGGGCACCAGCGGCGCGAACAGACTGGGCGGGGCGTGGAAGCGCTCGGTCACCGTGGCGCGGCACTGCCGCAGCGCGCTCTGCACCACGCCGGCAATGGCGTCGCCGCGCACCGCCAGCACCGCCTTGTCGGGGTGGCGGCAATCCACGGTGAAGCGCACGCGCTCGGCCACCGAATTCGAGGTGTTGGGCGCCACCTCGATCCGCCCCACGGTGAAGCGCAGCACATCGGCCGGGTCGTGCATCAGCGCGTTCAGCGCCGTGATGGCGCGCAGCATGTCCTGCACCGAATCCTGGCGCAGCGACAGCGGCGTGGTGCCCGCGTGGTCCGACTTGCCCAGGATTTCCACCTGGAACCAGCGGCTGCCCTGGATGCCCTCCACCACCCCGATGTCTAGGTCGCGCGACTCCAGCAGCGGGCCCTGCTCGATATGCGCCTCGACATAGGCGAAGGGCGCCGTGCCATCCACTACGCCCAGGCCACGGCGCGGGATGTCGGCCTCCAGCGCCAGCTGCTTGGCGAGCTCGGCGCCGAAGCTCAGCCCCTCGCTGTCCGTCACGCTGTCCCAGGTGTCAGCGCGGCGGTAGCCGGCATAGGCCATGCTGCCCATGCAGCCCGGCGCGAAGCGGCCGCCCTCCTCATTCGTCCAGGCCACCAGCTCGATCGGCCGCTTCGTCGCCACCCCGGCCTCGCGCAGCGCCTGGATGGCCTCCAGCCCGCCGATGACGCCCCAGATGCCATCGAACCGCCCGCCATTGGGTTGGCTGTCCATGTGGCTGCCGGTCAGCACCGGCGCCAGGCCGGCCTCGCTGCCCTCATGCCGCAGGAACAAATTGCCGAGCTCGTCGATCGAGGGCGCGAGGCCGATGGCGGTGCCCCAGCCGATCAGCAGCCGCCGCGCCGCGCGATCCAGCGGCGTCAGGCAGGCACGGTTCACGCCCTGGCCCGGGATGGCGCCGAATTCGGCCATCTCCATCAGCCGCTCCCATTGCCGCGCCTCGCTCACCGCCGCCACCGCGTTGGGTGCCACCTTGCCGTCCATCACCCGGGCCCTCTGCACATATCGCGGGCTTCTTGCGGGTTGCACGGCAGCGAATCAACCCGCCTTGGCCTTCCAACGGCCGCAGCGCAGGCTAGATTGCGCGCGCCAGCCCCCGGGAGAAGCCAGATGCCCACGCGCCGCCTGCTGCTTGCCACGCCCGCCTTGCTGCTGCCGGCCGCCGCGCAGGCGCAGGGCAGCTGGCCGGAGCGCCCGGTGCGCATCCTGGTGCCCTTCGCGCCGGGCGGGAACACCGATGCGCTGGCCCGGCTCTCGGCCGAGATCCTGCAGGAGGCCAACCCCGGCGGCAGCTTCGTGGTGGAGAACCGCACCGGCGCCGGCGGGCTGCTCGCCGCCGAGGCGCTGGTGCGCGCGGTGCCCGATGGCACGACGCTGATGATGATGGCCGTCGCCGTGCTGGCCGTCGCACCCGCCGCCATGGCGCAGCGCCCGCGCTTCGACCCGGTGGCGGATGTGACGCCCATCGTGAACCTCGGCACCAACCCCTTCGTGCTGATGACGCATCGCAGCGTCGAGGCCACCGACCTGGCGGGCGTGATCGCCTGGATGCGCGCCCGCAACGGCCGCTTCGCCTATGCCAGCGGCGGCGTCGGCAGCTTCCAGCACCTCACCATGGCGCTGTTCCTGCAGCGCATCGGCGTGCAGGCCGAGCACGTGCCGTATCGCGGCGGCGCGCCGGCGCTGGCCGATGTTATCGCCGGCAATGCGCCGATGATGTTCGCCAACCTCAGCGAGGCCATCCCGCATGCGCAGAGCACCGCGGTGCGCCTGCACGGCGTCTCGGGGCTGGAGCGCCACTCGACGCTGCCCGAGGTGCCCGCCATTGCCGAGGTGCTGCCCGGCTTCGAGACCATCACCTGGAACGGGCTGATGGGCCCGAAGGGCATGCCGCCGGAGCTTGTGGCGCGCATCCACGCCCAGGTGGCTGCGGCGCTGCAGCGCCCGGCGGTGCTGGCGCGGATGCGCCAGATCGGCGCCGACCCGCTGGGCGAGGGCCCGGCCCCCTTCGCGGCGCGCCTTCGTGCCGATGTCGAGCGCTGGGGCGAGGTCGTCCGCAGCGCCGGGGTGCGCTTCGAATAGGGGCTACGGCACCCGCACGCTGAGGCCGAAGCGGCGCGCCGCCTCGGCCGGGCCGGCATTGGCCAGCGCCTGCATCGCATCGAAGGCGATCGGCGCGGGCGGGCTCAGCGTCAGCTCGATCGCACGCGGGTTGCGGATGAAGTCGGCGATCGCCGTGCGCATGGGGCCGAAGGGGTCGGCGGCATCGCCGGGTTGCGGCGTGGCGGCGCGGCCGCGGCCGGGCGGCGGTGCCGCGCCCTGCAGCGGCATCGAGAGCGCCATCTGCGCCCATTGCTCGCGCAGCCGCGCCTCCGGCATGCGCTGCGCCCGTGCCTGCTGCGCCACCACGCGGCCGAGCAGCCCATCCTCCTCCCAGCGCAGAGTGAGCCCCACCAGCCGCCCGGCGGCCAGGCGCGCCAGGTAGTCGGCGGGCTCCAAGCGCTGTCCGGCCTGGCTGCCCGGCAGCCCCTCGGCCCGCGCCGTCAGCCGCAGCGTGCCCGCCTGCTCCCACTGGATGGCGAGCGGGTCGATGGTCAGCGGCCCGCCCTCGCGCCGTGCCATGCCGCGGCTTTCAATGCGGCCGCGGATGCTGCGATAGCCGAGCTCCTCCAGCCAGGCGGCGCTGCCGCGCGGCGGCGTCACGCTCAGCCCCTCCAGCACCCCGCCGCCGGTCAGCACGCCCGCGGCATCCATCGCGGTGTCGCTGGTGAGGCGCCCCACGGCCAGAAGCGGCTGGCCCGCGGTTTCCAGCGTGAAGCCCTCGAACAGCAGCGCCTGCGGCACGCCGGGCATCGGGTCGGGCACCTGCACGCCCTCCAGCACCGCGGCCAGGGTGCCGGCCGCGTCCAGCCCGGTCAGCGATGCGCGGCCGAGCCGCGCCGTGCCGGCGCCCAGCGCGCCGAAGCTGGCGGCCAGCTGCAGGCCTTCCAGCGAGAAGCTGACAGCGCGGCCGGGCACGAAGTCGCGCAGCGCGACGCGGCCCAGCGTCAGCTCCACCTTGCTGTCGGGCTCGCGCAGCGCGAGGCCCTCCACCGCGAGTTCGGAAATCCGCACGCTGCCCGGCTCCAGCGCCGCGCCGGGCAGGGGCATCACCAGCCCACCCACGGCGAGGCGGCCCAGGCTGAACCGCGCCGCATCGGGCCCTGTGCCGTCATACTGCACGCCCTCGATGCGCGCGCTGCCCAGCACGCCGGGCGCATAGCCCTCGATCGCCAGGCGGCCGATGCGCATGCTGCCCTCGCGCTGCCGCGTGCCCTGCAGGCCGTCGAGTTCCAGCAGCCCGATCTCGGCCTTCTCGATCTCGAAGCCCTGGCCCAGGGGCGGCAGCGTCAGCCCGCCGATCACCAGGCGGCCGAGCGTGGTCTGCCCGTCCTTGCCCTCCTCCAGTCGCAGCGCGCGCAATTCGGCGCGGCCGATGCGGGTTTCGGTCACCGCCGAGAGCACCGCCTCCTCGATACTCAGGCGGCGCGTCGGATCGGCCAGCAGGATGCCGCCCAGCGTGGCGCGCCCCGTCACCGGGTCGATCTGCCGGCGCGCGAAGGTGATCTGCGTGTCGGGCCCCAGCGCGCCGCGCAGCCGCTCGATCGCGGCATCCAGGCGGCGCTCGGCCTCGGCCTGGGCCAGCGCGCCGGCACCGGCCAGGGTCACGGCGCCGAGCACGGCGAAGCCTGCGAAACGGGTGCGCATCCTGGGCTCCTTCATGGTCAGCCCAAGCCTATGCGGGATGCACGGCCAGCGTCCAATGACGCCTCAGGCAATCGCCGCCGCGGCGCGCACCCCCTCGATCATGCTGGTCTTGAGCAGATGCGCCCGCGCCCTGGCCGGGTCGGCCGCCGTCGCCCGCAACTCGGCGAAGCGGGCGGCGCGGGCCACCGGGTCCTTTTCCTCCAGGTTCTTCTTGTTGGCGATGGTCATCGCCTGCAGGAAGGCCTCGGCCACATGCCGGCGCTGGCGGTCGTAGCGGTCCAGCAGGTCGTCAGCGCCGCCATCCAGCACGGCGGCGATGCGCTCGGCCGCCAGGAAGGCGTCATGGATGCCGAAATTCATGCCCATGCCGCCGAGGGGGTTGTTCACATGCGCGGCATCGCCGGCCAGCAGCACGCGGCCCTTGCGGAAGGTGCCGGCGACGCGCTGATGCACGGCATAGAGGTTGGTGTGCACCACCGGGAAGGCGCCCTCCTGCGGGATCAGCGCGCGCACCCGCGTGCCGGCGCTGGCGAAATCCAGCAGTGCGGCTTCCTCGGCGTCGGGATCGGTCGGGAAGACGATGCGCCACAAGCCGCCCGGCCCATGCGGCGGCGCCTTGCCCGGCACCTTGAACAGCGCGCACCAGGTCTGCGGATCGCTGACATAGGAGGAGATGGCATAGCCCTTCGCCGCCATGTCCTCGGTGGTGGTCACCACCAGGAAGCGCTCGCGATAGGTGAAGCCCTCGAAGGGAATGGCCTGGGATTTCCGCACCACGGAGCGCCCGCCATCGGCGCCCAGCACATAGGCCGCGCGATGCGCCGCGCCATCCTCGGTGGTAACGCTGACGCCATCGGCATCCTGCGCCACGTCGCTCACCGCGACACCCCATTGCACCGTGGCGTTCGGGAAGGCCTCAAGCCGCTTCAGCAGGATGCGGCACAGCTTGTGCTGCTCGCATTGCAGCCGGAAGGGGAAGGGCGTGACGTCGGCCAGGATGCCGAGGTCGAACTCCGCCACCACACCCTCCGCGCGCCCGCGGAACTGCCAGACTGGTGCCACTATGCCTTCCGCCAACAGATCCGCTGTGACGCCAGACTCGGAAAAGAGCTCCATCGTCGGCGGGTGGATCGTGGCGGCGCGCGGATCCTCGAAGGGCTCCGCATGGCGTTCCAGCACGCGCACCGCGATGCCGGCGCGCGCCAGCAGCAGCGCCGCCGTCAGCCCCGAGGGGCCGGCGCCGGCGATGATGACCTGCGGCGACATCAATGTTCTTCCAGGATGCGGCCATGCCCCTCGATGCGGTCGGTGATGCCGCTGCGGCGCAGCGCATCCCAGCTCAGCACCGTGTTGATCGCCAGCACCGGCTTGTCGAGCCAGCGCTCGGCCTCCGCCGCCACGGCGCTGCTGGCCAAATTGGTGCCGACGGCGACCAGCGCATCCACATCCACCCCGTTCAGCGCCACCAGGCTTTCGCGGATGGTGGCCGGCTGCACCTGCGCGATCTCGCGCGGGGAGGGGCATTTCAGGCCGAGCAGGCGCACCACCTCGAAGCCCGATTCGGCGAACCAGGCCTGCACCATGGCATCGCCGCGCGGCTGGTGCGGCGTCAGCACCGCAATCCGCTTCGCGCCGAAGCGCTGCAGCGCGGCGGCGGTGGCGAAGCTGCCCATCGAGACGCCGACGCCGGATTTCGCCTCCAGCTCGGCCGTCAGGGCGCGCGAGGCTTCGAGCCCGCCCCAGAACGCCTCCAGCGCCACGCCCATCACCAGGTGTTCCGGCGCGCAGGTCATCACCTGCTCGATCGCCGCACCCAGGCCGTCGCGCATGGCCTGCACATGCTCCAGGAAGGCCTGCTCGCTGGTCAGCGGTCGTTCCTTGATGGAGACGCGCGCGAGATGGAAGGTGACGCCGCGCGGCCGCAGCGCGTCCACCTCCGGCTGCACGATGGTGTTGGTGGACGGCACGACGAAGCCGATCCGCTTCCGCCAGCCAAGGGCGTCGGCCATGAGGAACCTCTGCACGGTGATGCGCCAGGATATCGGCGCGGCCGCCGCGGCGGAAGCCCGGCCCCGCGCGGTTGGTGGCGCCGCCGCGCGCTGCTAAACCAAGCGCACCATGCCGCCCGACGCCGCCGACAACCCGCTTTATCGCCGCTTCCTGGAAGGCCGCCCCGGCGCGGCCCCGATGCACAAGTGGCACCATTACTTCGATGTCTACCACGGCGCGCTCGCGCCTTTCATCGGCCGCGCGCCGACGCTGCTGGAGATCGGCGTGCAGCGCGGCGGCTCGCTGGCCATGTGGCGCGACTATCTCGGCGCCGATGCCCGCATCTTCGGCATGGATGTGGACCCCGCGGCGGCGGAGCGGGCACCCGAGGGCACGCGCGTCTTCACCGGCGACCAGGCCGACGCCGACGTGCTGCGCGGCGTGCTGGCCGAGATCGGCCGGCCCGACATCGTGATCGACGATGGCGGCCACACCGCGCGCCAGCAGATCACCACCTTCGAGGTGCTCTATCCCGCCATGCGCCTGCCCGGCGTGTTCATCGTGGAGGACACCCACACCGCCTTCTGGGGCGGGCGCTTCGCCGATGACCCGGCCGGGCGCAGCATCTACGACATCGCCTTCGCCGTGGCCCGCCAACTGCAGGAATGGACCGCCCGGCAGCGGGATTTCGCCCGGCTCGGCCAGCCGCCGCAGGCCCGCGCGCCGGGCGAGCCGGTCTCGCTGCATTGCCGCACCACGGAGAGCGTGGCCTTCCACGACAGCATGATTGTGTTCCGCCGGGCGGCGCGCGAAGAACCCTGGCACCAGGTCTGCCCCCCCGGCTGACCCTTGCCCGGCCGCCGGCTTGGCGCGATTGTTGCACTGCAAGAAGCGGCCCCCAGGCGGGGCGCAGCGAACCGGGGACCCGATGGAACTCAGCTACCTCGCCGAATGGGCCAACCTGCTCATCCGTTGGCTGCACGTGATCACCGGCATCGCCTGGATCGGCACCAGCTTCTACTTCATCGGCCTGGACAACCAGCTGGATCCGCCGCGCGACGGCAACCCGCGCGTTTCCGGCGAGCAATGGTCGATCCATGGCGGCGGCTTCTACCACAAGCAGAAATACGCGCTCGCCCCGGAACGCCTGCCGGAGAAGCTGCACTGGTTCAAATGGGAGGCGTACTGGACCTGGCTGTCCGGCTTCGCGCTGTTCGTGCTGATCTACTGGGGCCAGGCCAGCACCTACCTGATCGACCCCGCGGTGATGGACCTCTCCCCTGGCGTCGCCATCGCCATCTCGGCGGTGATGCTGGTGGCCGGCTGGGTGGTGTACGATCTCGCCTGCCGCTCGAAGCTGGGCGAGGACGAGAACCGCCTGCTGGCCGTGGCGGTGGCGCTGCTGGCCGTCTCGGCCTTCATCGCCTGCCACATCTTCTCCGGCCGCGGAGCCTTCCTGCAGGTGGGTGCGATGACCGGCACGATCATGGTGGCCAATGTCGCCATGGTGATCATCCCCGGCCAGCGGAAGATGGTGGCCGCCATGCAGGCCGGCCAGGCGCCGGACCCGAAATACGGCCGCTGGGGCAAGCAGCGCAGCGTGCACAACACCTACCTCACGCTGCCCGTGCTGTTCCTGATGCTCAGCCCGCACTACCCGATGACCTGGAGCCACGACTGGAACTGGGTGGTGCTGCTGGCCATCACCCTGGCCGGCGCGCTGGTGCGGCAGTTCTTCGTCGCACGGCAATTCGGCCGCAACCCGCTGTGGCTGCCCGCGGCGGCCACCGCGGTTGTGGTGGGGCTGATGGTGGTGCTGGCGCCCGCGCGCGGGCCGCAACTGGCCGGCGCCGATGCGCCGACCTTCGCCGAGGTGCAGGCCATCGCCGCCGCGCGCTGCGCCTCCTGCCACGCCGCGCGGCCCACCGACGAGGCGTTCAGCGCGGCGCCCAAGGGCGTGATGCTGGAAACCCCGCAACAGCTGCGCCGCTGGGCGCAATCCATGCGCCAGCAGGTGGCGACCGAGGCGATGCCGCCGGGCAACCTCACCGAGATCACGGCCGAGGAACGGCAGAAGTTGCTGGCCTGGGTGGCCGGCGGGGCGCGCCTCGAATGAAGCCCTCGGCGCTGACCACCCATGTGCTGGACACCGCCTCCGGCCGCCCGGCGCAGGGCATCCTTGTGGAACTGTTCCGCATCGGCGCTGGCGCCGCGGTGAAGGTGACGGAGGCGCTAACCAATGCCGATGGCCGCACCGACGCGCCGTTGCTGACCGCCGCGGATTTCGTGCCCGGCCAATACGAGCTGCGCTTCCACATCGGTGCCTATTTCGGCGCCGCCGGCTTCCTCGACGTGGTGCCCATCGCGGTGCGGCTGGAAGCCGGGCAGGGGCACTACCACGTGCCGCTGCTCTGCTCGCCCTGGTCCTACGCCACCTATCGCGGCTCCTGATCCGCTTGCCGCGCCCATCCCGCGCGGCTTGCCGCGACGCCGCGTGCCGGGCAGGGTGCGGGCCGCGGGGCAGGGGGAAACGGCGCGGATGAGCATCAGGATCGCGGTGATCGGCGCCGGCACCATGGGCCACGCGCTAGCGCTGGTCTTCGCGCTGGGCGGGCATGAGGTGCGGCTCACCGATTCCAGCATGGCCACGCTCGAGAAGGCCGGCGGGCTGATGGAGGCCGCACTCGCCACGCTGGTGGCCAGCGGCGAGGCGCCGGCGACGCGCGATGCCGAATGGCTGCATCAGGCGGTGACGCGCCTGCCCACGCTGGTCGAGACCGTCGAGGATGCCGACCTCGTCGTCGAGGCCATCATCGAGCAGCCGGAGGCCAAGCGCACCCTGTTCGAGGCGCTGGACCGCGCCGCACCGGCCGGCGCGATCATCGCCAGCAACACCTCCTACCTCGATCCCTTTCCGCTGATCCCCGCGGCGCGGCAGGCACGCGCGCTGGTCATGCATTGGTACACGCCGCCCTACCTGGTGGACCTTGTGGACATCGTGGGCGGGCCGCACTGCGACCCCGCGGTGGTGGCATTCGCGCGCGACCTCTGCCTCGCCATGGGCAAGATGCCCGTGGTGATGCGCAAATTCATCCCCGGCTACGTCGCCAACCGCGTGCAATCGGCCATCGCGCTGGAGGTGCAGAAGCTGCTGGACGAGGGCATCGCCTCGCCCGAGGAGATCGACACCGCGATCATCGAGGGCATCGCGCTGCGCCTGCCCATCCTCGGCGTGCTGGCCAAGGCGGATTTCACCGGCTTGGCCTTCACCCAGGCCAGCCTCAGCAACCGCATGTATGAACCGCCCCCCGTGCGCGGCCGCTGCGATGCGCTGGACAGCGCCGTGGCCGCCGGGCGCACCGGCGTGATGGCCGGCGCGGGCTTCTACGACTGGGGCAAGGCCGATCCCGCCACGCTGTTCGAGGCGCGGGACCGCCGCCTGCTGGCGCTGAAGCGCGCGCTGCGGCAGATCGGCACCATGGCGGGTGCGGGCCGCGCGCGGGAGGACATGGCATGATCACCTACGATCTGCGCGGCAAGGCCGCGCTCGTCACCGGCGGCGCGTCCGGCATCGGGCTGGCCACGGCCAGCCTGCTGGCGCGCAGCGGCTGCTCGGTGGCGGTGAATTTCCTCGCCGGCGATGCCCGCGGCGCCGAGGCCGTGGCCGCGCTGCAGGCGCTGAGCCGCGATGGGGCGCACAACAGCGCCGGCGCGCGCATCATCGCCGCCCCCGGCAGCGTGGCCGATGCCGCCGACGCCGCGCGCATGGTGGAGCGCGCCGTGGCCGATCTCGGCCGGCTCGACTACCTGGTGAACAACGCCGGCACGCCGGGCACCAGCACCGCCATCGCGCCGCATGAATTCGACCGGCTGACGGAGGATCTTTGGCAGGCGGTGATGGAGGTGAACCTGCTGGGCGTGTTCCGCTGCGCCAAGGCGGCCGGGCCGGCACTGCGCGCGGCGCAGGGCGCCATGGTGAACATCGCCTCCATCGCCGGCATCAACAGCGCGGGCTCCTCGATGGCCTATGGCGCGACCAAGGCGGGGGTCATCAGCCTCACCAAGAACCTCGCGCGCGGCCTCGCACCCGAGGTGCGCGTGAACGCGGTGGCGCCCGGCGCCGTGGACAGCACCTGGATGATCGAGTGGACGGCCGAGCAGCGCCGCGATTCCATCGACAACGCGCTGCTCAAGCGCCGCTGCACGCCCGAGGATCTGGCCGAGGTCATCGTCTTCCTGCTGGCCGGCGCGGCGATGGTCACGGGCCAGACCGTGGTTGTGGATGGCGGCCTCACCACGTGAACCGTCAGGCCGCCACCGCCGCCCGCGCCATCCCTTCGCCCTGCGTCAAGCTGTGCGAACTGGACGCCGCTCAGATCTGCCGCGGCTGCGGCCGCGCGCTGCAGGAGATCGCCGCCTGGCCGCGCGCCACGGCGGCACAGCGCCTGGATATCCTGCAGGCCGCCGCCGCGCGGCGTGGGGGGCTGCAACAGGCGGCCGAGTAGCGGCGCGCGCCGCTCAATACACCGCCGCCACCACCTCGATCTCCAGCAGGAAATCCGCGATCGGCAGGGCGCTGACCACGCAGGTGGTGCGCGCCGGCAGCGCATCGGCGGGAAAGGCCTCGGCATAGAGGCGGTTCATCTCCGCCACGTCGGCCTCGCGCGTCAGCAGCACATTCGCCTTGAGGATGCTGCGCATGTTGCTGCCGCCCTGTTCCAGCACACGCTTCAGATGCCCGACGACGATGGCGAATTGCGCCGCGAAATCCCCCTTCGGCACGCCATCCGGCCCCATCGGCCCGATGCCGGAGACATACAGCGTGGCGCCATGGCGCACCGCCAGCGCGAAGGGCGGGTATTTGCGGCCCCCCTCTGGCGGCATGAAGCGCGTGATCTCGGGCATGGCGTCTCTCCCTGGCTTGTCGCCGCAGGGAAGCCCGGGCCAGCATGGCGCGCAACCATCCCTCGGGGCGAAAGCCATGCACGAAGTCGACACCGCCCGCTTCCTGGCCGATCTGAACGATCTGCGGCGCATCGGCGCCTTCCGCACCGGCGTGCACCGCCCCACCTATTCGCCCGAGGACATGGAAAGCCGCCGCTGGCTGATGGCGCGCATGGCCGAATGCGGCCTCGAGCCCAGCATCGACGGCATCGGCAACGTGCTCGGCCGCCACCGCGGCCCCGGCCCGCATCTGCTGGTGGGCAGCCATATCGAGACGCAGAACGAGGCCGGCTGGCTGGATGGCGCGCTCGGCGTCGTCGCCGGGCTGGCGCTCGCGCGCGCCGGCCTGCCCGTGGATGTCGTGGCCTTCGCGGATGAGGAGGGCCATTATGGCGGCTTCATCGGCAGCCGCAGCGCCATCGGCGAATTGCCGGAGGAGGAGATCGACCGCCTCGCCAACCGCTACCACGGCAAGCCCCTGCGCCAGGCGCTGCGCGAGGCGGGGCTGGAGGGGCTGCCCCGCCCCACGCTGGAACCCGGCCGCCACAAGGGCTTCCTCGAGATGCACATCGAGCAGGGCACGCAGCTGGAAGGTGCGGGGCTGCAGGTGGGCGTGGTCACCGGCATCGTCGCCATCTGGCAGTGGCGCATCGTCATCGAGGGCATGCAGGACCATGCCGGCGGCACCACCATGGCTGAGCGCCGCGACGCCGGCCTGAGCGCGGTGCGGCTGCTGGCGATGCTGGACGAACGCATGCCCATGGCCTGCGGCCCGCGCAGCACCTGGACCTGCGGGCGCATCGCGCTCGATCCCGGCGCATCCTCCATCATCCCAGGCCGCGCCGACATCCTGTTCCAGTTCCGCGACGTGGAGGAGGCCGTGCTGGCCCGCATGGAGGCCTGCCTGCGCGCCTGCGTGCAGGAGAGCAACCGGCGCGAGCGCTGCACCGCGACGCTGGAGGCGATGAGCCTCTCCAAGCCCGCGCTGTGCGACCCCGGCCTGCAGCAGGCGCTGGCCGACGCCGCCCAGGCGCTCGCACCCGGCAAGTGGCGGCACATGCCCAGCGGCGCGGGGCATGACGCGCAATACCTGGCCAAGCGCATGCCCTCCGCCATGCTGTTCACGCCCTCGATCGGCGGCATCAGCCACCACTGGGCCGAGGACACCAAGCCGGAGGACCTCGCGCTGGGCGTGCAGGTGCTGGCGGGCGGCGCGGCGCGCTACCTGGCGGCGTAGCGCGCCACCCCCTGGCCCCCGGCGCGGCTCTGCGCCAAGCTGCCGGACGGGGCTTCGCGAAGGACGCGCCGATGAACAACCGCGTGATCGAGGGCGTGCAGGCCTGGCAGGGTGAACTCGCCGCCATCCGCCAGGATATCCACGCGCATCCCGAACTGGGCATGGAGGAGGTGCGCACCGCCGGCCTCGTCGCGCAGCAACTGCGCGACTGGGGCGTGGAGGTGAGCGAGGGCGTGGGCAGGCTCGGCGTGGTCGGCACCATTCGCGGCACGCGGCCGGGCCAGCGCGTCATCGGCCTGCGCGCCGACATGGACGCACTGCAGATTCCCGAGGCCACGGGCCTGCCCTATGCCTCGCGCAACCCCGGCCTGATGCACGCCTGCGGGCATGACGGGCACACCACCATGCTGCTGGGCGCGGCGCGCTGGCTCAGCCAGCACCGCGATTTCGCCGGCACCGTCCACCTCATCTTCCAGCCCGCCGAGGAAGGCCGCGGCGGCGCGAGCGCCATGCTGGCCGATGGGCTGTTCGATCGCTTCCCCTGCGATGCGGTCTATGGCCTGCACAACAAGCCCACCATCCCCGCCGGCACCTTCGCCATCCGCCCCGGCCCGGCGCTGGCGGCGGCCGATCGCTTCGCCGTCACCTTCCACGGCACCGGCGGGCATGGCGGCTCCACGCCGCACCTCGCCACCGACGTCACCGTGGTGCAGGCGCATTTCGTGCTGGCGCTGCAGACCATCATCGGCCGCAACGTGCCGGCGGTGGAGACCGCGGTGCTCAGCGTCGGCTCCATCGCAGGCGGCTCGCCCATCTCCTCGAACGTGATGCCGGCCGAGATCACCATCACCGGCACCGCGCGCAGCTACACCCCCGCGGTGCGGGACCTGCTGGAACGCCGCATCGGCGAGTTGGCGCATTCCCTGGCCGCCGCCTATGGCTGCACCGCCACCGCCGAGTATCACCGCGGGGTGCCCGCGCTGGTGAACCATGCCGAGCAGACCGATGTGGCCTATGCCGCCGCCGCCGCGCTGGTCGGCGCGCCGGCCGTCAACCCCAGCCACGCGCCGGTGACGGGTGGCGAGGATTTCGCGCTGATGCTGCAGGCCCGCCCCGGCGCCTTCATGTTCATCGGCGGCGGCAGCGGGCCGGATGGCACCTCGGCCAACCTGCACACGCCGCATTTCGACTTCAACGACGCCATCATCCCCCTCGGCGTTGCCTATTGGGTAAGCCTGGTGGACCAGGAACTGGGCGGCCAGCGCGGCTGAGCCCACTGCGTGCGGCCGCGGCCGCAACAAAAAGCGGATGCGCGGCCGGCGCGGCCTGCTGTAGCCTGCCGGACGGAACAGGGATCGGCGCTGCCATCCGGGCATTCAGCAACACCGGAAGCACGCCGCACAGAGACATGGGAGTGTAGGACATGACGGAAGACGATCTGCGCCAACTGATCGGCCGCGTTCAGCGCGGCTCGCTGTCGCGGCGCGGCTTCGTGAAGCGCGTGGCGGCGGTGGGCCTGACGGCGCCGATGGCAACGCAGCTTCTTGCCATTGCAGGTGCCGCGCCCGCGGCGGCGCAGAGCGTGCCGGCCTATCGGCCCACGCGGCGCGGCGGCGGCGGGCAGCTCAAGATCCTCTATTGGCAGGCCTCGACGCTGCTGAACCCCCATTTCGCCGCGGGTACCACCAACCAGGATTCCAGCCGAGTTTTCTATGAGTCGCTTGCCGGTTGGGCGGCGGATGGCACGCTGCATCCGATCCTCGCCGCCGAAATCCCGAGCTTGGAGAATGGTGGCCTGGCGCAGGATGGCCGCTCGGTCACATGGAAGCTGAAGCGCGGCGTGAAGTGGCATGACGGCCAGGATTTCTCGGCCGATGACGTGGTGTTCAACTGGGAGTACGCGCGCAACCCCGCCGTCGCTGCGGTCACCTCCGGCAGCTACACCGACGTGAACGTCGTGAAGGTGGACGACTACACGGTGCGCGTCGAGTTCCCGCGCCCGACGCCCTTCTGGGCCGATGCCTTCGTCGGGCCGACCGGCCAGTTGATCCCGCGGCACCTGTTCAGGGACTTCATGGGCGCCAATTCCCGCGACGCACCGACCAATATCCGCCCGGTCGGAACCGGCGCCTACAGGCTGGTCAGCTTCGCGCCCGGCGACGTGGTGCGCGGCGAGTTGAACCCGAACTACCACATGAACAACCGCCCCTTCTTCGACACGCTCGAGATCAAAGGCGGCGGCGATGCCGTCTCGGCCGCGCGCGCCGTTCTGCAGACCGGTGATTTCGACTACGCCTGGAACCTGCAGGTCGAGGATGAGATCCTCAAGCGCCTGGAGGCCGCCGGCAGGGGCAGGGTCGACATCATCGATGGGGCTGATGTCGAGTTCGTGCAGCTCAGTGTCACCGACCCGAACCGCGAGGTGGAGGGCGAGCGGTCCCACATCAGCACCCAGCATCCGGCCTTCCGCGATCCGGCGGTGCGCCAGGCCATGGCGATGCTGCTCGACAGGAACGCGATCAGCCAATTCATCTATGGCCGCGGTGGCCCGGCGACGGGCAACTATCTCAACAACCCGCCACGCTTCCGTTCGACGAACACGCGCTGGGAGTTCAACATCGCGAGGGCGAACGAGATCCTGGACGGCGCCGGCTGGGTGCGCGGGCGCGACGGCATTCGCGTGAAGGATGGCGTGCGGCTTCGCTTCATCTACCAGACCTCGGTCAACACGCCGCGCCAGCGCACCCAGGCCATCTACAAGCAGGCCGCGCAGCGTGCGGGCATCGACCTCGAGCTGAAATCGGTCGTCGCCTCGGTGTTCTTCTCCTCCGATGTCGCGAACCCGGACACCTACACGAAGTTCTGGGCCGACATGCAGATGTACACCACGACGATGCCGCAGGCCGACCCCGAGCGGTTCATGAACCAGTATGTCTCGTGGGAGGTTTCGACCCGGGCGAATTCCTGGCAGGGGCGCAACATCGTTCGCTGGCGCAACGACGAATACGACGCCACCTTCCGCGCGGCGCAGGGCGAGCTTGACCCGGTGAAGCGCGCGGCAATGTTCATCAAGCTGAACGATCTGATCGTCAACTCGAACCACATCGTCCCGGTGGTCGGCCGTCCACGCGTGCGCGCAAGCCTGAACAACCTGAACACCGTTCTGACCGGGTGGGACAGCGACATGTGGCTCCTCGGCGACTGGTTCCGCCAGACCTGATCCGGGCCCCGCTGCCAGCGTGAGCCAGTATCTCGTCCGTCGCCTGATCATCGCGATCCCGAGCCTGCTCGGGATCAGCGTTATCCTGTTCACCATCCTCGCACTCGCCCCGGGCGACCCGTTCGAGGAGCTGGCGACCAACCCGGCCATCCCGCCCGAGGTGCGCGCCAATCTGCGCGCCTCGCTCGGCCTCGATGACCCGATCCATCAGCGCTACCTCTCCTGGCTGCTGGCCATGCTGCAGGGTAATTGGGGCTATTCCTTCGTTAGCCGCATTCCGGTTGCGGATCTCATCCTGCAACGCCTGCCCACCACGTTGCTGGTGATCGGGCTGTCCCAGGTGCTGGCGCTGGCCATCGCGCTGCCGGTGGGCGTTTTCGCCGCAATGCGCCCCTATTCGATCTTCGACCAGATCGCCAATACGCTGGCCTTCATCGGCTTCTCGCTGCCCACCTTCTTCACCGGGCTGCTGTTCATCCTGTTCTTCTCGATCTACCTCGACTGGCTGCCCTTCGTGTATCGCACCGACCTGCAATCCACGGGATGGAAATGGTGGGGCGACCAGATCAGGCAATCCATCATGCCGATCGCGGTTCTGGGCCTGTTCCAGGGCGCCGCCTGGACGCGCTTCGTCCGCTCCGCGGTGTTGGACGTCATCCGGCTGGACCATGTGACGACGGCGCGCGCCAAGGGTATCCCCGAAGGGCGCGTCACCATCCGCCATGTGGTGCGCAACGCCATGATCCCGGTGGTCACGCTTGTGGCGCTGCAGATGCCGATCGTGTTCAGCGGCGCCATCGTCACCGAACAGATCTTCCGGGTGCCAGGCATCGGCTCCCTGCTGATCAGCGCGATCCTGGCCAACGACACGCCGGTGATCATGGCGGTGACCTTCGTCACCGCCGTGCTCGTCATCGCCTTCAACCTGCTCGCGGATATCCTTTATGGCTGGCTCGATCCCCGCATCAGCTACCGCTAGCCCGGCGGTCCCCGCCCGCCCACGCATCGGCCCGTGGCAGGAGGCCTGGCGACGCTTCCGCAAGCACCGGCTTGCGGTGGTCAGCGCGGTCATCCTGTTCACGCTGGTCTTCGCCGTGCTGGCGGGCCCGTTCATCTGGCGTGTGCCGATCGACGAAATCGACTTCACCCAGCGCCTGCAGGGCCCCAGCTGGGAGCATCCGCTCGGCACCGATGATCTCGGGCAGGATCTGCTGGCGCGCATCCTCTATGGCGGGCGCATTTCGCTCGCGGTCGGCTTCGCGGCGATGCTGGTGGCGATCTCTGTCGGCGTGCTGATCGGCGCTATCGCCGGCATGGCGGGCGGGCGCGTGGATGCGGCGCTGATGTGGCTGACCGACCTGTTCCTGGCCCTGCCGGAACTGCCGCTGCTTCTGCTGATCATCTATCTGTTCCGCGATTCCCTCACCGGCATCGTCGGGCAGGAGATGGGCGTCTTCATCCTGATCGTCGCGGTGATCGGCGGCTTCCGCTGGATGCCCGTGGCGCGCCTGGTGCGCGCGCAGTTCTTCTCGCTGCGCGAGAAGGAATTCGTGGAGGCCGCGCGCGCGCTGGGTGCGTCGCGCCTGCGCCTCGTGCTGCGCCACATCCTGCCCAACGCGCTGGGGCCCGTGATCGTCGCCGCCACCATCGATGTCGCCGCCGCGATCATCGCCGAGAGCACGCTCTCATTCCTCGGCCTCGGCTTCCCGCCCGACATCCCCACATGGGGCCGCCTGCTGTTCGATGCCAAGGACAACCTCGATTTCGCGCCGCATTGGGCGTTGTTCCCCGGCCTCGCCATCTTCCTCACCGTGCTGAGCATTAACTTCGTGGGCGATGGCCTGCGCGACGCGCTGGACCCGCGGCGTGTGCAGTAGGGGGCACATGCCGTGAGCGAACGCCTGCTCGACATCACCAACCTCAAGGTCCACTTCAAGACCGATGACGGCATGGTGCGCGCGGTGGATGGCGTGGATCTCGCGCTCGATCGCGGCGAGACGCTGTGCGTGGTGGGGGAATCCGGCTGCGGCAAGACCGTCACCGCCAAGACCATCCTGAAGCTGATCGACATGCCGCCCGGGCGCATCGTCGATGGCCGTATCCTGTGGCAGGGGCGCGACATCGTCCCCCTTGGCCCCGAGCAGATGCGCGGCATCCGCGCCAAGGAAATCGGCTTCATCTTCCAGGAGCCGATGACCTCGCTGAACCCGGTCTACACGGTGGGCGAGCAGATCGCGGAATCGGTGCGCCAGCATGAGGGCCTTTCGCGCCGCGCCGCGAAGGATCGCGCAACCGAGATGCTGCGCCTGGTCAACATCCCCAACCCGGGTCGGCGCGTGGACGACTACCCGCACCAATTCTCCGGCGGCATGCGCCAGCGCGTGATGATCGCCATGGCGCTGGCCTGCAACCCGCAGATGGTGATCGCGGATGAGCCCACCACCGCGCTCGACGTCACGATCCAGGCGCAGATCCTCGACCTGCTGGAGGAGATGAAAGCGCGCCTCGGCATGGCCGTGCTGCTCATCACCCACGCCATGGGCGTGGTGGCCGAAGTGGCGCAGCGCGTGGTGGTGATGTACGCGGGCAAGGTGGTGGAGGAAGCGACGGTGGGCGCGCTGTTCGCCAACCCGCGCCACCCCTACACCCAGGGCCTCATCCGCTCGATCCCAAGGCTTGACCTTGCGGCGACGCAGCACCGCCGGCTGGAGGCCATTCCCGGCACGGTGCCGAGCCTGCTGAACCCGCCGCCCGGTTGCCGCTTTGCCGCGCGCTGCCGCTACGCCACCGAGGCCTGCACGGCCAGCGAGCCGCCGCTGCGGCAGGTGGCACCCGGCCACAAGGTGGCCTGCATCCGCCCGGAGGCGTTGCTGCCATGACCCAGCCCCTGTTGCGCGTTGACAACCTCGTGAAGCGCTTCCCCGTGAAGGGCGGCATCCTGCGCCGCACGGTGGACCAGGTGCATGCCGTCAGCGGCGTCAGCTTCGACTTGGCGGCGGGCGAGACGCTCGGCCTCGTGGGCGAATCCGGCTGCGGCAAGTCCACCACCGGCCGGCTGATCCTGCGGCTGGTCGAGCCCACCTCCGGCCAGGTGTGGTTCGAGGGTAAGGACATCACGGCGCTCGACGCCCAGCAGATGGTCGCACTGCGGCGCGACATGCAGATCATCTTCCAGGATCCCTACGCCTCGCTGAACCCTCGCATGACGGTGGGTGCCATCATCGGCGAGGCGCTGATCATCCACGGCCTGGCGAAGACACCGCGCGCGCGCGAGGACCGCGTGGTGGAACTGCTGGAGACGGTCGGCCTCAACGCCGATCACATGCGCCGCTTCCCGCATGAATTCTCCGGCGGCCAGCGCCAGCGCATCGGCATCGCCCGCGCGCTCGCCGTCTCGCCCAAGCTCGTGGTGTGCGACGAGCCGGTCAGCGCGCTCGACGTCTCGATCCAGGCGCAGGTGGTGAACCTGCTGGAGGATCTGCAGGAGAAGTTCGGCCTCACCTTCCTGTTCATCGCGCATGATCTGTCGGTGGTGGAGCACATCAGCGACCGCGTGGCGGTGATGTATCTCGGCCGCATCGTAGAGATCGCCCCGGCGCGCGATCTCTACGCCACGCCGCTGCACCCCTACACCGAGGCGCTGCTCTCGGCCGTGCCCATCCCCGATCCCACGGTGAAGCGCAGCCGCATCCGCCTGCAGGGCGACGTGCCGAGCCCGCTGAACCCGCCGCCGGGCTGCCACTTCCACACACGCTGCCCGATCGCCAAGGCCGACCCTTGCCAAACAGCGGTCCCGCCGCTGCGCCAATCCGCCGAGGGCCACTGGGTGGCCTGTCACCTGCGCGGCTAAGGCAGCCCTCTCAATCCAGCAGCGTCTGGACGAGGCGCAGCAGCGAGCCGCCGGGCTGGCGCAGCGCCTCCAGCACGCGGAAATGGTCCGCCCCCGGCACCGCCACCAGCGGCCCCGGCGCATGCGCGGCGCTGCGCAGCGCATGGAAATCGCGGCTCTGGCGAACCAGTTCCGGCAACTCCATGCTGCCATAGGCGATGGCGAGCGGCTTGTGCACCACCGGCCGGCGCTGCGGCGAGAGGTTCGCCACCTCGTCCTCGCTCAGCTTCAGCGCCACATTCAGGTAGGTGTCGCGGATCGGCGCCAGTTCGAAGATGCCGCTGATGGCGAGGCCCGCGCTCACCGCCGGGTGCTCCAGCGCCAGCGCCGTGAGGTGCCCGCCGGCCGACCAGCCCGAGGCCACCAGCGGCCCGGCGATGCCATGAGCCGCGCCGTGCGACGAGAGCCAGTCGAGGCCCGCATGCACCTGCCAGGCGATGCGCGTCAGCGAGGCCTCGGGTGCGAGCGTGTAGCCGATGCAGGCGAAGCTCCAGCCCATCGCCAGCGCGCCTTCGCCGAAGTGGCAGAAATCCTCGCGCCGGCCGCGCTGCCAGTAGCCGCCATGGATGAACACCAGGCAGGGCGCCGCCGGATCGCGCCCCGGGAACAGGTCCCACTGCTCGCGTGCGCCGGGGCCGTAGGGCAGGTCGAGCTGCCCGGCATGGGCGGCGCGGAAGGCGGCCGCGGCGGCCTCGCGCTCGGCAATCAGCGTGGGGCTGTCCGCCACCGCGGCGCCGTTGTTGTAGGCGGTGTCGCGCTCGGCCTGGCTGGCGCCGGCCCAGAAGGGGGGCAGCGCGCTCATGGTGCCAGCACCCGGATCGGCGCGTCGGCAAGGAAGGCCTCGATGGCCTCCACCGCGCCGGCGAAATACGCCGCGTAGTTCTGCCGCGACACATAGCCCAGATGCGGCGTCAGCATGGTGTTCGGGCAGGCCAGCAGCGGATGGTGAGCCGGCAGCGGTTCCTCGTCGAACACGTCGAGGCCGGCGCCGCCGATGCGCCTTTCCATCAGCGCCGCCACCAGCGCCGCCTGGTCGATCAGCGGGCCGCGGCTCGTGTTGATGAGCAGCGCGGAGGGCTTCATGCGCGCGATATCCGCCGCGCCCACGATGCCGCGCGAGCGGTCCGACAGCACCATGTGCAGCGAGATCACGTCGGCCTCAGCGAACAGCACGTCCTTCTCCACGCGCCGCACGCCCACCGCGGCGGCGGCTTCGGCCGTGAGGTTCCGGCTCCAGGCGATCACCTCCATGCCGAAGGCCTGCCCCACCTTCGCCACCCGCGTGCCGAGCTTGCCAAGCCCCACGACGCCCAGCGTCAGGCCGCCGGCCGCCACGCCCACGCTGGTCTGCCACTGCCCGGCGCGCAGGCTGGCCTGCTGCGCCGGCAGGTCGCGCAGCAGCGACAGGATCAGGCCCCAGGTGATGTCCACCGTCGGCGCGCCGATGCTCGGCGTGCCGCATACCGTGATGCCCTGCGCCATGGCGGCGGCCACATCCATGCTGCGGTTCTTCTCGCCCGTCGTCATCAGCAGCCGCAGCCGCGGCAGGCGGCGCAGCAGTGCGGCGGGGAAGGGGGTGCGCTCGCGCATCGCGAGGATGGCATCGAAGGGGGCCAGGCGCGCCACCAGCGCGTCCTCGTCGGCCAGCGTGTCGGTGAAGGCCTCGATGCGCAGCGCGGGCGGCAGGCGGCCCCAGGGCCCCATGCCCAGCGCCACGCCCTGGTAGTCGTCGAGGATCGCCAGCCGCGTCAATTCCGCCATGACATCTCGTCCCGTCCCGCCGCCTGAACCGCCAATGCGGCGCGCGCCCGCCGCCGTCAAGGCACCAGCAGCGCGGTGGCGGCGGTGCGCAGCACCTCGGGCAGCGGCGTGGGCCGGCGCTGCGTCGCGCGGTCCACATAGACGTGCACGAAGTGCCCCTCCGCGCTCACCTGCGCCTCCTCCGCGCGGAAGATGCCGATGCCGTAGCGGATGGAGGTGTTGCCCACGCGCTCCACGCGCAGCCCGGCGGTGATGGCATCGGGGAAGGCGATGGGCGCGTGGAAGCGGCACTGCGTCTCGACGACGACGCCGATCACCGCGCTGTCCACCAGGTTGATGGCGCCGCTGCCGAGCAGGAAGCGCGCGACAACCGTGTCGAAGTAGGAATAGTAGGTCACGTTGTTCACATGGCCGTAGATGTCGTTGTCCATCCAGCGCGTCGGGATGGGCAGGAAGAAGCGGTAATCGGCGCGGCCGGGCAGCGTCTTGCTCATGCGGGTGGCGCCGTTCCCATCGGGCGGTTCGTGACGCGGGCATGGGACACCATCCGCGGCGTGGCCGTAAGGGGGCGGCGCGCGCCGGGGGCCTCGATTCGCACCTCTCGCCGCGCGCGAGATTCACCCGCCAAGCGCCTCTAATGTGTAACCCCGCAGCAAGGAGGCTTCGCCCTTGCCGGCCCGGCGGCTATATGCAGCATGTGCGGCCCCCGCCGCGCGCCGCCCCGCCCTTTGGCCCGAACCCGAGAAAAACACCGTCGCGATGTCCGCCGCGTCCAGGCCCCCCGCATCCCGCCTCGAGCCCTTCCGGCTGCGCGGTGCAAACTTCAATCTGCTGGTGCTGCGCCTGCTCGACCATCGGGCGGAGGCGGTGGTGCCCGCATTGGGCGACCAGTTCCGCCGTGCGCCGGGTTTCCTGCGCTTCGCCCCGGTGGTCATCGGGCTGGACGATATCGCGGCACGGCCGCACGAGGTGGATTTCGCGGCGCTGATCGCGGGGCTGCGCGGCATCGAGATCGTCCCCGTCGGCACCACCGGCGGCACGCCGGAGATGAAGGTTGCCGCGCAGGGTGCGGGCCTGCCGCCGCTGCGCGCCGTGGGCGGCAAGGAAGCCGACGTGCCGCTGGCCGAGCCCTCCGCTGCGCCGCCGCCCGTCGCCGCCGCGCCGCCGCCCCCGCCGCCCGCGCCGGAGCCCATGCCCGAGGGCATCGCGCGCCCCGCCATGGTGGTGGACCAGCCGGTGCGCGCCGGCACGCGCATCTGGGCCCAGGGCACCGACCTCATCATCGTCGGCACCGTCAATCGCGGCGCCGAGGTGATCGCCGATGGCAACATCCACGTCTATGGCCGGCTGCTGGGCCGCGCCATCGCCGGCGGGCAGAGCCATGCGGAGGCGCGCGTCTTCGCGCAGCATTTCGACCCCGAGCTCGTCTCCATCGCCGGCTATTACGCGGTGAAGGAAGGGCTCGGCGAAGCGCCGATCGGCAAGCCGGTAATGGCACGCCTCGTCGGCGAGCATATGCGCTTCGATCCGCTGGGCTGACGCGCGGCGCGCGCAGCCTGCGGCACAGGATAGAACAAGGGGGTCATCCATGGCGGAAGTGATCGTCGTCACGTCAGGCAAGGGAGGGGTGGGGAAGACGACATCCTCCGCCGCCTTCGCCACCGGGCTTGCGCAGGCGGGCAAGAAGACCGTCGTCATCGATTTCGACGTGGGCCTGCGCAACCTCGACCTGATCATGGGCGTAGAGCGGCGTGTGGTGTTCGACATCGTCAACGTCATCAGCGGCGAGGCGCGGCTGAACCAGGCGCTGATCCGCGACAAGCGCGTGGAATCCCTGCAGATCCTCCCCGCCAGCCAGACGCGCGACAAGGACGCGCTGACCAAGGAAGGCGTGGGCAAGATCATCGAGGAGCTGTCGAAGGAGAACGACTACATCGTCTGCGACAGCCCCGCCGGCATCGAGAAGGGCGCGCTGATGGCGCTCTACTTCGCCGACCAGGCCATCGTGGTGACGAACCCCGAGGTCTCCTCCGTGCGCGACAGCGACCGCATCCTGGGCGTGCTGCAATCCAAGTCGAAGCGCGCCGAGGAAAAGCGCGAGCCGGTGAAGGAACACCTGCTGGTCACGCGCTACGACCCCGCGCGCGTCGAGCGCGGCGAGATGCTGAAGCTCGAGGACATCCGCGAGATCCTCGCCATCCCGCTGCTCGGCGTGATCCCGGAGAGCGAGAGCGTGCTGAAGGCGTCCAACACCGGCAACCCGGTGATCATGGATGCCGAGAGCGCCGCCGGCCAGGCCTACAAGGATGCAGTGCAGCGCTTCCTCGGCAGCAAGGTGGAGCATCGCTTCCTGGAGCCCGAGAAGAAGGGCTTCCTGAAGCGTCTGTTCGGCGGGAGGGCCGCGTGATGGGTTGGCTCGACATCTTCCGCAGCCGCAAGCCGGAGCCCGCGACGGCGAGCCAGGCGAAGGAACGGCTGCAGATCGTGCTGGCGCATGAGCGCATCGGCCGCACGCGCGAGGATTTCCTGCCGAAGCTGCAGCAGGAGATCGTGGCACTCGTGGCGCGCTACGTCGCGATCGACCCGAACCGCGTCAACGTCTCGCTCGACCGCGGCGGCGACATGTCGACGCTGGCCATCGAGATCGACCTGCCCGCCCCCAAGGCCGGCGGCGCGCAGGTGATCGGCGCCAACTGATCCACCGTGGCCGGGCGCCGCCCGGCCCGCATTGCAAATCCGGCCGGGATGCGCAAATTGGGGGATAGTTTGTCCCCCAAACCATGCCAGGAGCCGCGAGACGCATGCGCACCCAGGTCGGAATCATCGGTGCAGGCCCCTCCGGCCTGCTGCTGTCGCACCTGTTGCACCTGGCCGGCATCGACAGCGTGGTGCTGGAAGCCCGCCCCCGCGCCTATGTCGAGGAACGCGTGCGCGCCGGCCTGCTGGAGCAGGGCAGCGTTGATACGCTGACCGAGGCCGGCGTGGCCGAGCGCCTGCACCGCCAGGGCCTGGCCCATCACGGCATCGAACTGCGCTTCGATGGCGTCGGCCACCGCATCCCGATCACCGACCTCACCGGCAAGGTGGTCACCATCTACGGCCAGCAGGAGGTGGTGAAGGACCTCATCGCCGCGCGCCTCGCCGCCGGCACGCACCGCGGCAACCCGCCCATCCTGTTCGAGGTCGAGGACGCAGCGGTGCATGACGTCACCTCCGACAGCCCGCGCATCACCTTCCGCCATGGTGGCGTGGACCAAGTGCTGGAATGCGATTTCATCGGCGGCTGCGATGGCTTCCACGGCATCTGCCGCGGCGCCATCCCGGCCGACATCCTCAAGGTGTTCGACCGCATCTACCCCTTCGCCTGGCTCGGCATCCTGAGCCATTCCCGCCCGGTGTCGGAGGAACTGATCTACGCCAGGCACGAGGAGGGCTTCGCACTCGCCACCATGCGCAGCGACACGGTGAGCCGCCTGTACCTGCAATGCGCGCCGGACGAGAACCTCGACGAATGGCCCGATGCGCGCATCTGGGAGGCGCTGCACCAGCGCCTGGGCTGCGGCGCGGAGCTGCAGGAGGGCCCGATTTTCCAGAAGGGCGTCACCGCCATGCGCAGCTACGTGGTGGAGCCGATGCGCCATGGCCGGCTGTTCCTGGCCGGCGACGCCGCGCATATCGTGCCGCCCACCGGTGCGAAGGGCATGAACCTCGCCATCGCCGACATCCGCGTGCTGGCGCGCGGGCTGGAGCAGTTCTACGCCCGCGGCGCGACCGACCTGCTGGACCGCTACTCCGAGATCTGCCTGCGCCGCATCTGGAAGGGCCAGCGCTTCTCCTGGTGGATGACCTCCATGCTGCACCGCTTCGATGGCGATGACCTCTTCGAGCACCGCGTGCAGGTGGCCGAGCTCGACTACGTCAGCACCTCGAAGGCGGCGATGACGACGCTGGCCGAGAACTACGTCGGCCTGCCCTACGAGGTGTGATCATCCGCAATTGTGGAACCCGCCGCCCGGCAGCGGCGCGAGTTCCAGGATGCCCAGCAGCGCAAAATCCGCCCCGCGCGGCGCGATGACCAGTGCCGCGCCCTCCGGGAAGGCGCGGCCCGCGACGGCGTCGCCGATCACCATGATCGCCGGCGTGCGGTGCCCCACCAGCACCCGGTTCACCGCTGGCGGCACGGCCTCGCTGAACAGGCGCCGATGCTCCGCCACCACCCAGGCCAGCCGCGCACCGGCATAGTCATCGGCCAGCAGGCTGTCCGTGACGCGCATGTTGGCCGCGCCGAAGGCGTGCTCCGCCGTGTCGCGCGCGCGATACACCGGGCCGGCCAGCACCGGCAGCGCGATGGGCACGCCGGCCGCCGCCAAACGCTCACCGATCAGGCGCGATTGCGCGCGCCCGGCGGGCGAGATGTTGCGCTGCCCGGCGCGGTCACCCACGCGGTAGGTGATGTCGCAATTCTCTCCGCGCGTGTCGGCGTGGCGAAAGAACAGCACCAACCCGCCGGCGCGCAGCCGTGCGAGCAGCGCCTGCCCCTCGGGCGTATCGGCAGCAACGGGCGCGAGGCGCTGCGCCGCGGCGGGGCTGGCGGCGAACAGCGCGAGGAAGGCGCGGCGGTCAGCCCGCAAGGATCGCCTCGACGATCTCCTGCACCTCCAGCGCCTCGCGCAGCGTGGCGAGGTCCACGCGCTCGCCGCGCGTGAGTGCCGCCAGCTTGTCGAGCTGCGCGGCCAGCACCAGCGGGCGCATCGCCGGGTTCGGCAGCGCGTCCGGCGCGGTGTGCCAGGTTCGATCGGGCGCCTGCTTCTCCGCGATCGACCAGTCGCGCAGCCGGACCGCCCCGTCCTCGCAGGCCAGGCGCCACTCGTTCAGCTCGTCGCGCGGCGTGGTGCCGACGGCGCCGGTCAGGGTCACCGCAACGCCGCCGGCCGTGAGGCGCGCGCGCACCGCCGTCTCGGCGCCATCGCCCGGCGGGAAGCTGGCCGCGCGCTCCTCCAGCACCAGCGGGCCGAGCTGCCGGCGCGTCAGGAACAGGAAATGCGAGAGCACCTCGCGCGTGAAGCCGCCCTCCGCGCGCTTCGCCAGCCACGCCGCGGCCCCCTGCTGCCAGGCGCGCGGCCAGGCGGTGAATTCGGCGTTGATGTGCAGCGCCTGCGGCGCGCCCAGCGTCGCGCGCCACGCCGCGAGCTGTGCCACGGCGGGGGAGGAGGCCATGGGGAAGTTCACCGCCGCGCGCGCGCCCATCGCCTCGGCGCCGGCCACGAACAGCCGCGCCGCCGGCAAATCCTCGGCCAGCGGCTTTTCCAGGAACACCGCCTTGTTCGCGGCGAAGCCGGCGCGCGCATACAGCAGGTGCGAGGAGGGCGGTGTCGCCACATACAGCGCATCGCAGGCCGCGATCACGCCATCCGGGCTGGTCATCATCCGCAGCCCCGGCGCCGCGGCCTCCAGCCGCTCGGCGGCCTCGGGCGCGGGGTCCCACACCCCGGCCACGCGGATCACATCGGAGTCATGCGCCAGGGCGGCGCGCAGCAGCCTCTCGCCCATGATGCCGAAGCCGACCACGCCGAGTGCCACTGTCATCGTCTGTCCCGCTCAATGTTGCTGCGGTTCTACGCCCGGTGCGCGTCGCGTCCACCCCGCCAGAGGAACACCAGCGCCGAGACCGCGGCCAGCAACCCGCAGGCGGTGAGGAAGGGCGCCACCCAGCTGCCCGTGGCGCCGACCGCGAAGGCGAAGGCGGTGGGCGCCGAAAGGTAGCCCAGGAAGCACAGCAGGATGGCGCCGGAACTCGCCTCGGCCACGCGGTCGGCCGGCACCACGCGCGCCACCTCGGCGAGGAAGATCCCGTTCCAGCTGGCCGCGGTGAAGCCGGATGCCGCCGCCAGCAGCAGCGCCAGCGGCCAGGGCGCGTCGGGCCCGGCCAGCACCCACAGCGCCGAAAGCCCGGCCGCCACGAGCCCATGCACGGCCAGGCTGCGCGTCGCATCGCCCAGCCGGTCCGCCACCCAGCCCAGCAGCAGCCGCCCCGCCACGCCGGCCAGCTGCATCACGGCGTAGATCGTGCCCGCGGCGGTCAGGCCCATGCCCTTCACCTCCACCAGCCAGGTCACGGTAAAGCTGAACAGGCTGCCCTGCAGCGCCGCGAAGGCGAAGGCCTGCAGGCACAGCGGCGGCAGCACCGGCGAAAGCCGCAGCGCCATCATCGGCACGCCCAGGCGCCGCCAGGTGAAGCTCTCGGCCAGCGGGCGCGTCGGGTCGCGGTCGGCATCCAGGGCAGGGCGCAGGCGCTGCATCACCAGCGTCGCCACCACCGCCACGCCGATGCCGGTCAGCAGCGCGGCCTGCCAGCCGAACACCGCCGCCACCGGCGCGGCCACCAGCCCTGCCAGCGCGCCGCCCGCCGGCGCCCCGGCCTGCTTCACCGAGAAGATCAGCACGCGGTGCCGCGGCGGCGCCGTGGCCTGCAGGATGCGGCTGCCCGCCGGCCCGGTGGGGCCATAGCCCACGCCCATCAGGATGGCCGCCAGCGGCAGCAGCGCCGCCATGCCAAGGGCGGCCAGCAGCAGCGCCGCGGCCGAGAGCAGCGCGCCCGCCTGCAGCATCCGCGCCGGCCCGAAGCGCGCCACCAGCGGCGTGCCGAACAGAAGAAAAAGGATGGCACCGAGCGTGTTGAGCGAGGAGAAATTGCCGATCGCCTCGGGCGGCAGGCCGAGATCGGCGGTCATCATCGGCGCCACCACCGGCACCGCCTGGCCCAGGAAGGTGCCCACCGTCTGCATCAGCAGCGTGGCGGCGAGCGGAGCCACGAAGGGCGCGAAGGCGGGTGCGGGCACGCGCGCAGCCTGCGGCCACGCGGCCGCGCGCACAAGCCAGAGCCTAGGTTTAGGGCAAGAAATGCGTTCGGATGAGTCCATCCGAACGCATATTGCTCTACCTGCGGAAGCGCAGATCCAGCCCCTGCCGCGCCCAGCGCGCCTCGATGCCGTCCATGTCGGTGTTGCCGGAGGGGCGCGCCTTGCTCGGCTGGTCGCGCAGCCCCGGCGCGCGGTCGCGCAGCCAGATGCCATGCAGGCGGCGCAACTCGGCCAGTGGATGCGGATGGTCATCGACGCGCAGCGAGATGTCGGGGAAGTCCTCGGTTGTCACCAGCACCAGCGCGGCGGATTGCCGCCCACGCCGGTCGCCGCCCGCCGCCTCGCCGGCATCGAGCCCGGCCAGCAGGCGCTCGGCCAGCGGCAATTCACCGTGCGCGGCATAGGCGGCGTAGGTGTCCGACAGCACGGCGGGGCCGGCCAGCATGTTGCCGGCGAAGGAGACATGCGCCGAGGAGACATCGCCGCACCACTCCACGCAGTGCCGCCCCGTGAAGGCGGCGCTCCGCCCATGCCGGTCCACGGCATGGATCTGGCGCAGCCCGCTGCCCTCGTCGCCCACCAGCGCGCCCTCGATGGCCGCGGCTGGCGAAAGGCCACGCGCCAGGCCGTCCAGCACCGCGGGGCCGAGGTAGCGGTTGGTCATGGACTGGGTCGAGACGGCGCCCACCCCCGCGCGCACGAAGGGGCAGGAGGCACCGACCGCGAAGGCACAGGTCGTGACCGCGACGGCAAAGGCACCGCTCGCCGGATCATGCGCGACGATGGACCAGGTCATGGCGGGTTTGGACTCCGGTAACGCCGCACACTACACAATCTTGCGCTGTTGCGCGCCAGGGTGTTGCGGTTCATTTTCGATCAAACGCTACTTTTCGGGAGGATTCCAACCATGCGCCATTCGCCATCCGGCCGCCGCGAAGCCGGGCTGACGCGCCGCCACGCCCTGCTCGCCCTGGCCGCGCCCGCGCTGCTGCCCGCCGGCGCCCGCGCGCAATCCCCCTGGCCGGACCGGCCCATCCGCCTCATCGTGCCCTTCGGTGCAGGTGGGGCCATCGACACACTCTCCCGCACCGTCGCCGCGCGCTTTCCGGAGGTGACGGGCGGGCAGACCCTGGTTGTGGAGAACCGCCCCGGCGCCGGCGGCGCCATCGCCGGGCTCAGCGTGGCGCGCGAGCGGCCGGACGGGCTGACGCTGATGATGGCCGATATAGGCGCCAACGCCATCGGCAAGGAGCTCAACCCGAACCTCGCCTATGATCCCGCCACCGCCTTCACCCCCATCATCCACCTGGTCAGCCTGCCGGCCGTGCTGATGGCGCATCCCTCGGTTGCCGCGAACAGCATCCAGGAGGTGATCGACCAGGCGCGCGCCGCGCCGGACCGCTTCACCTATTCCTCGGCTGGCAACGGCAATGGCAGCCATTTGTTCATGGCGCTGTTCCTGAAGGAGGCCGGCATCCGCATGGTGCACGTGCCCTATCGCAGCGGTGCCGAGATGGTGACGGCGCTGATCCGCAACGACGCGCAGTTCGGCTTCCCCACCGTTTCCTCCGGCATTGGCCAGATCCGCCAGGGCAACGCCAAGGCGCTGGGCATCGGCACCAGCGCGGGCACGCCGCTGCTGCCCAACACGCCCGCGGTCTCCACCGTGCTGCCCGGCTTCGAGGTCGCGGTGTGGCACGGCATCGTTGCACCCGCGGGCATGGACCCTGCGCTGGCCCTGCGCATCAACGAGGTGTTCGGCCGCATCGCCGCCATGCCGGAGGTGCGCGCGCGCATCTTCGAGACCCAGGCCGGCACCGTGGTGGGCGGCAGCCCGGCCGATTTCGCCGGGCACATCCAGCGCGAGATCGCACGCTGGACGCCGATCATCCGCGAGGGCGGCATCCGCAGCGAGTGATAACAGCGGCGGTGGCGCGCCGGACCTATCCCTTGCGCGCCAGCAGGCAGAAGGCCAGCGCGTAGTCCGGCCCGGCGCGCCGGCCCAGGATGCGCGCGGCCTCGACGAATTCGGGGTCCTCCTCCAGCGGGCCGAGCGCGCCCACTGCGCCGGGCAGCGCCCAGCCGGGCGAGAGGAACAGCCCGTCGCTGCGCACCACGCTCAGCCCGGCGGCGCGCAGCATGCCGGTGAGTTCCAGCACCGAGAAGGCACGGCCCGGCGTGGGCAGCGCCAGCCGGCGCAGCGCGCGCAGCGGCAGGCTGTCGCGGTTCGGCGCCGTCACCATCAGCCGCCCGCCGCGCCCCAGCACCCGCGCCGCCTCGGCCAGCGCCGCCGGCGCATCGACCAGCGCATCGAGCGTGTCGAGCATCACCACCGTGTCGAAGCTGGCATCGGGAAAGCCGAGCTTCGCCGCATCCATGCGCGCGAAGGTGAAATGCGGCAGCGCCGCGTGGCGGGTGCGCGCGCGGGCCAGGGCGGCGGCATCGGTATCGATCCCCGTCACCTGCGCCGCCTGCGCGAAGGCCTGGCCCAGCCGCCCGCCGCCGCAGCCGATATCCAGCACTGCCTCGCCGGCCGCCGTGCCGAGATACTCGGCCACCATCCGGTCCAACTCCTCCTGGAAGGCGCGCTCGCGCGCCAGGCCGGGCACGCCGCCCGGCGCCAACCAGGGGCGAGGTGGGACGTCGCGCGCCTCGATGGCCGGGCGCGCAGGCGCCGCCGCGCCGCGCGGCAGTGCGGCCGCCGGGCCGTTGCCCGGCAGGCGGATGGACGTCACGCCGCCCGCCGGCAGCGCCAGCGAGGCCGGGCCCGGCGCCTCCGGCGGCAGCGCCTCGGCATTGGCGTGGAAGGCGCGGACATGGTCGGTGTCCGACAGGTCGATCAGGTCGGCGGCCGGCGCCGTCGCCCACACCACGAAGACCTCATTGGCGAAGACCGGCACGGAAGCGGCCGGCAATGCGGCGAGGAAGCCGCGCGGCACCGCCTGCAGGTCGCCCTTGTGCACCACCACCCAGTCGTAGTTGCGCGGATCCGCGCCGCGCGCCGCCACGAAGCGCTGCGCGCGGGGGATCACCCAGCGGAACGGGTCGGGTGCCAGCAGCCGGTCGGGTGCGCCCAGCCGGCCGCGCAGGAATTCGGCCGTGGTGGCCCAGGCCTTGTCGTCATGGGGGAAGGACATGGCGGCAATCTCGCCCCCGCGGCCCGCGCGATCAAGCGGGGCAGCCCAGCTGGTCGGCCAGGTCGAGGAAATCCGCCGCCACCACATCCCAGGGCCCCTCTGGCGCCAGGTCGGCCTGCTGGCCCGGGCCATGCTCGGCGGGGCGCGGGACGAAGGCGGTGCGCAGGCCCGCGGCGCGCGCCGCCGCCAGGTCGCCATTATGCGCGGCCACCATCATGCAGGCGCCGGGCGGCAGGCCGAGGATATCGGCGGTGCGCCGATAGGCCTCGGGCTGCGGCTTGTAGGCCTGCGCCACCTCCGCGCCGAGGATCGCATCCCAGGGCAGGCCGGCGCGCTTGGCCATGTTCAGCAGCAGCGCGACATTGCCGTTGGACAGCGGAGCCACGATGAAGCGCGCCTTCAGGCGCATCAGCCCCGCCACGCTGTCCGGCCAGGGGTCCAGCCGGTGCCAGGCGCGGTTCAATTGATCGAGATCGGCCTCCGCCACGCCGGCGGGGTCGATGCCATGCGCGGCCAGCACGGCCTCCAGGTTTTCCCGGTGCAGCGCATCGAGCCGCGCAAAGGGGCGCGTGCCGCTTCGCACCGCCTCCATCGCCGGCTGGTAGCGCGCCCGCCAGGCATCGGCGAATTCGGCCGGCGCCACGGTGCAGCCATGCGCCACCAGGAAGGGCGCGGCATCGCGGGCGATGCCGCTGCGCCAATCCACCACGGTGCCGAAGACGTCGAACAGCAGGGCGCGGGGCTGGTCCATCGGGCCTCCTCAGCCGGGCAGGGCGGGCGCGGCGGCGGGCCCGGGCGGGCTTCAGCCGTGAACCGGCCACGCCATCGCGTCAACCTTCGCGCCGCTGCGGCGTTGGCGGTTGGCGCCGGACAGTCCATGTTGCGGCCGAAGCGATCCGCCCGCGGTGCACACCGCCGCGAACGGACCATGGAGAGCCCGATGGAGCCTGACCCCCGCGCCGCGGAACGGCCCGAACGACAGCCGCTGCACCACACCCCGCCCGCGCATTGGCAGCCGCGGCCGGACCCCTTTGCCCATACCGACCGCCCGCATCGCGGCATCGCCCACCCCGAGGAAGCGGCCGACCGCCGCAATGGCGGCCTCGCAGCCGTCGCCGCCGGGCTGATCCTGCTGGTCGGCGCCGTGCTGGTGACACTGATCTTCACCGACCTGTTCCGCTGAGCTTCCCACCGCAAGGTTTGCAAGCCCAGGTCCGGTTGGCTATCTCCAAGCCCATGGACATCGCCCGACGCCCCCTGCTTGCCGCCGCCCTCGGTCTGGTCGCGGCGCCGGCCGCCGCGCAGCAGGCCCAGCCCATCTCCATGCCGCTGGTGCCGCCGGCCGATCTCGGCCCCGCCGCCCTGGTGCGCCTGCTCGAGCGCCTGCGCCGGCTGGACGAGGATGGGCTGGACCCCGCGCAGTACGGCATCCCGCCCGTCGAGACCGCCTCGACCGACCCCGCCCTCTACCGCGCCGCGCTGCACCGCGCCGGCCAGTTGGCATTGACGGATCTGCTGCTCGGCCGGGTGCGGGACCTGCCCGGCCGCGTCGATCTGCGCCGCGATGCCGCCGCGGTCGGCGCCGAGCGCTGGATGGCGGAGTTCTCCACCGCTTCCGACCCCGCCTCGGTACTCGATCGCGCGGCACTGCTGCCCCCCGATGCCGCCGCGCTGAAGGCTGCGCTGGCGCGCCAGAAGGCGCTGCTGCGCACGGCGCGCGTCGCCCCGATTCCCGGCGAATCGACGATCGAGCCCGGCAGCGTCGATGCCGTGCGCATCCCCGCGCTGCGCGCCCGCCTGGCCGCCGAGGACGCCATCCTTGCCGCGGCACCGGATGGTGGCGCGCGCTATGACCCCCCGCTGGAGGCCGCGGTCCGCCGCTGGCAGCAATCCAACGGGCTGGAGGTGGATGGCCGCGTCGGGCGCATCTCGCTCGGCCTGCTGAACCGCCCGCTCTCCGCGCGGGCCGATCAGCTGCGCGTCGCACTCGACATGCGTCGCGCCCGAGCCGCCGAAGGCAGCGACCGGCGCATCGAGGTCAACGTGCCCGATTTCCGCCTGAGCGTGACCGAGGAGGGGCGCGAGCTGCTGGCCATGGCGGTGATCGTGGGCCGGCCGGACCGCGCCACGCCGATGCTGCGCGTGCGCATGACCGCCATCCAGTTCAACCCGCCCTGGGGCGTGCCGGAGCGCAATGCGCGCGAGGATCTGCTGCCCCGCTTCCGCCGCGACCCGCAGGGCATGATGGAGCGCGGCTTCCGCGTCTTCAGCTTCGTCGGCGGCGAGCGCGTGGAGATCGACCCCCGCACCATCGACTGGTCGACGGTCAACCGCGACCGCTTCCCCTATTTCATCCGCCAGGATGCGGGCGACAGCAACGCGCTGGGCCGCATCAAGTTCATCATGCCGAATGGCGACGACATCTTCATGCATGACACGCCGGACCGGCACCTGTTCCGCCGGCCCGATCGCGCCTTCTCATCCGGCTGCATCCGCCTGGAACGGCCGAACGAGCTGATGGCCCTGCTGCTGGAGGGCATGGCGGGCTGGGACGTGGCGCGCGCGCAGCGCGCCATCGACGCGCGCACCACCAGCGCCGTGATGCTGCGCCGTGCCCTGCCGGTGCGGCTGCACTACACCACCGTGATGGTCGAGGGCGGTGCGGTGCGCATCCGGCCCGACATCTACAGCCTCGACGCCGCCTACGCCCGTGCCATGGCCGCGCCTGCCCGCCAGCAGGTGGCGGCGCTGCGGGGCAACGCCTGATGGCGCGCCTGTTCGGGCATGAAGGCGCATGCCCCTGCTGCACCCAGGAGGGCGAGGCGGTGCTGCCGCGCCGCGGCTTTTTCGCCGCCGCGGTGGGCCTCGCCGGCCTTGCACTCGCCGCACCGGCGTTGGCCCAGGGCAGCGGCGCCCCGCGGCGCCTGCGCGTGCGCCGCCAGGTGACGGAGGACAGCTTCGAAGGCGTCTATTGGCGCGACGGGCGCTATGACCGCGAGGCGCTGCGCCGGCTCGATTTCGTGTTCCGCGACCTCTCGGCCGCCGAGACCACGCCCATGGACCCCCGCCTGTTCGACGTGATGGCGGAGGTGGCGCGCCAGCTCGGCAGCGACGAGCCCTTCCAGGTGATCAGCGGCTACCGCGCGCCGGAGACCAACGCGGCGCGCGCGCAGCAAAGCCGCCGCGTCTCCCGCGCCTCGCTGCACATGTCCGGCATGGCGGCGGATTGCCGGCTGCCGGGGCGGGAAGGGATGGGTCTGGCACGCATCGCGGCCGATCTGCAGCTGGGCGGTGTGGGCCTCTATCGCCGCGACGGCTTCGTCCACCTCGATTGCGGCCCCGTCCGCCGCTGGTAGCGCGCCGGCGGGCTTGCACGGACCTCCCCGATACCTGAGTCGCTGCGGCGCCCTGCAGTGCGTGCTCGCGCTGCGGGAAGATCGGCTCTGCTTCTAAGCCGCGGGTTGCGTTGGTTCGTCGGTGACCCAGGCTTGGTTGCAGGCGCCAGGCCGCACCTTGTCTCGACAACTGCGAATCGCTTCTTCGAAAGAAAATGTCACTAATTAGGCATTGAGCGGTTCTGATTGATCTTTTCGACCTCCCGGAATGATGAAATTCTTCGTTGCGGGCGACCGCTTCGGTCGTCGGTTCGGCAGGAGGCCGGGTCATGGCAACGCTGTTCGGCGGCAGCGGGACAATCGGTGGACTGCCCACCGGCGACAGCGGCGATGAAGCCGCGCCAAGCCCCCTCACCACCACAGACCCAGCGAAGCTGCTCGCCCCCGAAGCCGAGGCCCCGCAGCCGGCCGCGCCCATCCGCGCCGCCACGGCCCTGCCCACCGATCCGCTGCTGGCCCAGCAATGGCACCTCGGCAACACCGGCGGCCTGCTCGACCTGCGCGTGCAGGGCGTGTGGAACCCGGCCTCGGGCGCCGCCTATACCGGGGCGGGCACCCGCATCGTCGTGATCGACGACGGCTTCGACTACAACCACGCCGACCTCGCCGCGCCCTACGACGATGGGCTCGACTTCGACTTTGACGAAGTGGACCTCGACCCGTTCGGCGCCGCCGACGACAGCCACGGCACCGCCGTCGCCGGCATCATCGGCGCTGACGACAACGGCACGGGCGTGGTGGGCGTGGCCTTCGATTCCAGCCTCGTCGGCTATCGCACGCATGGCTTCATCACCGATTTCTGGCTGCAGAACATCCGCGACGCCATCCATCACGCCGCGGTCTCGGCCATGGGCGACGTGGCGAACATCAGCCAGAGCATCGCCAACGACGAGAACAGCGAATTCGGGGCCGGCTACAACGCGGTCCGCTTCGACGAGATCGAGACCTCGATCGGGGACGCTGTAAGCCTCGGCCGTGGCGGCCTCGGCATGACCATCGTGAAGTCCGCCGGCAATTCCCGCGCCGACGATTACGACGTCAACGCCGATGACTGGAGCAACGACACCCGCCAGGTGGTGGTCGCGGCGGTGGACCAGAACGGCTTCGTCTCCAGCTATTCGAGCTACGGCGCGGCCCTGCTGGTCTCGGCCTTCGGCACGCCCGGCCAGGTGCTGACCACCGACCGCACCGGCGCGGCCGGCTACAACGGCACCGACTTCACCTACGGCTTCAACGGCACCTCCGCCGCCGCGCCGATGATCAGCGGCGTCGTCTCGTTGCTCTACGACGCCAATCCGGGCCTCGGCTGGCGCGACGTGCAGAGCATCCTCGCACTCACCGCGCGCCAGGTCGGCAGCGAGGTGGGCGCCGGCACCGCAGGCTCCGAACGCTATGCCTGGCAGTTCAACGCCGCCGGCACCTGGAACGGCGGCGGGCTGCATTTCAGCAACGACTACGGCTATGGCTTGGTGGACGCGCTGGCCGCGGTGCGGCTCGCCGAGACCTGGCTGGATACGACCGCTGCCCAGACCAACGGCAACCAGTTCACCAACACCATGGACATGTTGAACGCGGTCGTGGTGATCCCGGACGGGAACGCGACCGGCTTCTACTTCAGCGGCACCGCCGGCTTCGACGACGAGGTGGAGCGCGTCACCGTCACCCTGACCTTCTCGACAACCTGGCTCGCCGACCTCGAACTCTACGTGATCTCACCGGATGGCACCGTCAGCGAACTGATCAACGACGTCGCCGGCAGCGAGGACTTTTCCGGCACCTGGACCTTCGAGACCCAGGCCTTCCGTGGCGAGCGCGCGGCGGGCACCTGGACCGTGCGGATCGTGGACGATGCGGGCGGCGACATCCTGACGGTCAGCGATATCGTGCTGCGCACCTTCGGCCGCTTCAGCTCGGATGACCGCTATGTCTTCACCAACGAATTCTCCGACTACGCCGGCATCTACGGCCACGCGACCACGATCACCGACAGCAATGGTGGGATCGATGCGATCAACGCCTCGGCGGTCACGCTGGCCTCGCAGATCAACCTGGCGCCGGGCGCCCTGAGCAACATCGACGGCGTCACCATCGCCATCGGCGCGACGACCCAGATCGAGCATGCCTACGGCGGCGACGGCAACGACTGGCTGCGCGGCAATGCCGTCGGCAACCGGCTGCTCGGCGGCCGCGGCAACGACAGCCTCGACGGCGGGGACGGCACCGACTCGCTCTATGGCGGCGCCGGCGACGACACGCTCAGCCAGAATTTCGGCGGCCCCGACGAGGTGATGGATGGCGGCGCCGACACCGACACCGGCGACTGGTCCTACAGCCTGTTCAATGCGTGGACGATCGACCTGGCGGCCGGCACCGCGAAGATCGGCGCCACCACCTACGCGCAGCTGACCTCGATCGAGAATGCCGTTGGCGGCCAGGCCGGCGACACTATCATCGGCACCTCGGGGGCGAACCGCCTCGATGGCCAGAACGGCGCCGACAGCATCGATGGCGGGTCGGGCGACGACAGCCTCTATGGCGGCGCCGGCAACGACACGCTGAGCCAGAACACCGGCTCGGGCACCGAGATCATGGACGGCGGGGCCGACAGCGACACCGGCGACTGGTCCTACAACAATTTCGGCTTCGCCTGGACGATCGACCTCGCCGCCGGCACGGCGGTGTCCACCGGCATCACCTACGCGACCCTCGTCTCGATCGAGAACGTGATCGGCACCCAGAACGCCGACACGATCGTCGGCACCTCCGGCGCGAACCGCCTCGATGGCCAGAACGGCGCCGACTTCCTCGATGGCGGGTCGGGCGACGACAGCCTCTATGGCGGCGCCGGCAACGACACGCTGAGCCAGAACACCGGCTCGGGCACCGAGATCATGGACGGCGGGGCCGACAGCGACACCGGCGACTGGTCCTACAACAATTTCGGCTTCGCCTGGACGATCGACCTCGCCGCCGGCACGGCGGTGTCCACCGGCATCACCTACGCGACCCTCGTCTCGATCGAGAACGTGATCGGCACCCAGAACGCCGACACGATCGTCGGCACCTCCGGCGCGAACCGCCTCGACGGGCAGAACGGGGCCGACTTCCTCGATGGCGGGGACGGCACGGATTCGCTCTATGGCGGCGCCGGCGACGACACGCTCAGCCAGAATTTCGGCGGCCCCGACGAGGTGATGGATGGCGGCGCCGACACCGACACCGGCGACTGGTCCTACAGCCTGTTCAATGCGTGGACGATCGACCTGGCGGCCGGCACCGCGAAGATCGGCGCCACCACCTACGCGCAGCTCATTTCGATCGAGAACGCCATCGGCGGCCAGGCGGGCGACACCATCATCGGCACCTCTGGCGCGAACCGACTCGACGGGCAGAACGGCGCCGACTTCCTCGATGGCGGGAGCGGCACGGACTCGCTCTATGGCGGGGCGGGCAACGACACGCTGAGCCAGAACACCGGCTCGGGCACCGAGATCATGGACGGCGGGGCCGACACCGACACTGGCGACTGGTCCTACAACAATTTCGGTTCCCCCTGGACGATCGACCTCGTCGCCGGCACGGCGGTGGCCAACGGCATCACCTACGCGGCCCTCGTCTCGATCGAGAACGTGATCGGCACCCAGAACGCCGACACCATCATCGGCAACTCCGGCGCGAACCGCCTCGACGGGCAGGCCGGGGCCGACTTCCTCGATGGCGGGAACGGCACGGACTCGCTCTATGGCGGCGCCGGCAACGACACGCTGAGCCAGAATTTCGGCGGCCCCGACGAGGTGATGGATGGCGGCGCCGACACCGACACCGGCGACTGGTCCTACAGCGTGTTCGGTGTGTGGACGATCGACCTGGCGGCCGGCACTGCGAAGCTCGGCGCCACCACCTTCGCGCAGCTGACTTCGATCGAGAATGCCATCGGCGGCCAGGCCGGCGACACCATCATCGGCACCTCCGGCGAGAACCGCCTCGATGGGCAGAACGGCGCCGACGTCCTCGATGGCGGGAACGGTACGGACTCGCTCTATGGCGGCGCCGGCGACGACACGCTCAGCCAGAATTTCGGCGGCCCCGACGAGGTGATGGATGGCGGCGCCGACACCGACACCGGCGACTGGTCCTACAACCTGTTCAATGCGTGGACGATCGACCTGACGGCCGGCACCGCGAAGATCGGCGCCACCACCTACGCGCAGCTCATTTCGATCGAGAACGCCATCGGCGGCCAGGCCGGCGACACCATCATCGGAACCTCGGGGGCGAACCGCCTCGACGGCCAGAACGGGGCCGACACGCTGGATGGCGGTGGCGGCAACGACACGCTTTCGGGCGGCGCGGGCGCCGACAGCATGGCGGGTGGTGCCGGCGACGACCTGTACAACGTGGCCGATGCCGGCGATGTCGTGACCGAGGCCGGCGGAAGCGGCGCGGATACCGTGGCGGCGTCGGTGAACTGGACGCTCGGCCTGGGCCTGGAGGTGCTGCAACTGCAGGGCAGCGCTACCACCGGTACGGGCAACAACCTGGCCAACACGCTGCTGGGCAACGCGCTGAACAACACGCTGTCAGGCGGCAACGGCAATGACACGCTGCGCGGCGAGGCCGGCGACGACAGCCTCAATGGCGGCGGCAACGCCGACAGCATGGCGGGTGGTGCGGGCAACGACACCTACATCGTGGACGACCTCGGCGACGTCGTGACCGAGATGCTCAGCGGCGGTGACGATGGCGGCCTTGACCAGGTGCGCAGCACCGTCAGCTTCACGCTCGGCGCCTTCATCGAGACGCTGACGCTGCTGGGCACCGGCGCCATCAACGGCACCGGCAACACGCTCGCCAACAGCATCACCGGCAACGGCCTGGCCAACACGCTGAGCGGCGCGGAGGGCGCGGATACGCTCGATGGCGGGCTCGGCCCGGACACGCTGCTGGGCGGCGGCGGCAATGACGTGCTGATCGTCAACGAGGTTGGCGACGTCGTGACCGAGAACCCCAATGCGGGCATCGACCTCGTGCTGTCCGCGGTGGCCTTCACGCTCGGCTTGAACATCGAGAACCTGACGCTGACCGGCAACGGCGCGGTGGCGGGCACCGGCAACAATTTGGCCAACGTCATCAATGGCAACCAGGGTGCCAACACGCTGTCGGGCGGCAACAGCGACGACACGCTGGTGGGCGGCGGCGGCAGCGATGCGCTGACCGGTGGCGCCGGTGCCGACAGCCTGGTGGGCGGCATCGGCAACGAGCGCTACACGGTGGACAGCACCGGCGACGTGATCCTCGAACTGCTCAACGAGGGCAACGACAGCGTGGTGTCCTCGGTGAGCTGGACGCTGGGTGACAATCTCGAATCGCTGCAGCTCACCGGCACGGCCGGGCTCACGGGCATCGGCAACGACCTGGTGAACCGCATCACCGGCAACAGTGGCGGCAACCTGCTGCAGGGCATGGGCGGCAACGACGTGCTGTTCGGGCTGGATGGCGCCGACACGCTGCAGGGCGGGGCGGGCGCCGACCAGCTGACGGGCGGCACGGGGGCGGACAGCTTCTTCTTCGCCGCGCTGGCGGATGGCGTGGACCGGATCGTGGATTTCGTCAGCGGCACGGATTTCATCGTGGCGACGACGGCCTTCGGCGGCGGGCTGGCGGCCGGCGCGCTGGATCCCGCGCGCTTCGTCTCGCACGCCTCGGCCAGCGCCACCTCGGCGTTCGGCGTGGGGCAGTTCGTGTATCACTCGGGGCTGGGGGCGCTGTACTACGACGCCGATGGCGGCGGCGGCGCGGCGGCTGAGCGCTTCGCCACGCTCAGCGGCGCGCCCGGCTTGGCCGTGACGGATATCCTGATCGCCTGACGCGCGCTCAGCCGGTGCGGAAGGCGCGCACCGCCAGCGCGGCGCCGCCGCCAACGGCCCGGCGGTTGTCCAGCGCGACTGCAAGATTCTCCGCCCCCCGATGACTGAACGAAAGCGGCGTTTGGCGCATATCGCCTGATCGGCAGCGTCATGTTGCAACTTCTGGTTGGTTGATCCCCCCAATAGAAGAAATCATGTTACTGCCCGGAGTTAAGTCCGGGAGGTTGCCATGGGCGTGTCCATATCTCTGGGAGCCGGCGCGGATTCATTCGTCGGAACCGGCTTCGACGACACCGTGTTCGGCAATGCCGGGGCAGACACGCTCAGGGGTGCCAGCGGCAATGATTCGCTGGTGGGCGGTAGCGACAACGATCTTCTCGAGGGCGACGACGACAACGACACGCTGATCGGACAGGCGGGGGGCGACACGCTCCGCGGCGGCAATGGCAACGACTACCTGGTCATCGACGGTGACGTTGGCGAAGTGCTCGATGGCGGTGCCGGCGACGATACCATCGGCTTCGCGCAGTATGCCCATGAACGCATCGCCAACCTGGTCGGCATCGAGGCGGTGCGGACCAATGGCTACTATCTGCAGGGCACGGCGAACGCCAACCTGCTGGATCTGCGCGGCCTCTCCGTGTCCGACGGGACGGGCCTTTATGTCGAAGGCCTCGGCGGCGCCGACACGCTGATCGGCACGGTCGAGAATGACGACCTGCGCGGTGGCGACGACAACGATGTGCTCGAAGGCGATGTGGGCAACGACAATCTGTACGGCGGCGCACAGGCTGACCTGCTCGACGGCGGCATCGGCGGCGATACGCTGCGCGGCGATGCCGGCGGCGACACGCTCCGTGGTGGCGAGGGCATCGATTATCTGATCACCGACGGCGATGCCGGCGAAGTGTTCGATGGCGGCATTGGCGAGGACTTCCTCTACCTCGTGCAATACGCGCACGAACGCATCGCAGGTCTGGTCAGCGTCGAGGCGGTGCAGACCAACGGCTACTACGTGCAGGGCACCGCGAACGGCAACCTGTTCGACTTCCGCGGCCTGACCGTCTCCGACGCCTTGGGCCTGAGGATCGATGGCCTCGGCGGTGCCGACACGCTCATCGGCACCGTCGAGAACGACAGCCTGAATGGCGGCGACGGCAACGATCGCCTGGAAGGCGATGTCGGCGACGACAGCATGGACGGCGGCGCGGACGAAGACTTCCTGGCTGGCGCGACTGGCAATGATCGGTTGGATGGCGGCAGCGGCAACGACCTGCTGGAGGGCGGCGTCGGCAACGACACGCTGCGCGGCCAGGGCGGCGCCGATACGGCGCGCGGCGGCGATGACAACGACTACCTGGTCACCGACGGCGATATCGGCGATGTGCTGGATGGCGGCGCCGGGGACGATACGCTTGGCCTTGAAGCATACACGTATGAGCGGATCGGTGGCCTCGTCAGCATCGAGGCGCTGCGGCTGAACGGCTACTACATCCAGGGCACGACGAGCGGCAATCTGCTCGATGTCCGCGGCCTCTCGGTGACGGATGCCGTCGGCGTCAACATTGATGGCCTTGGTGGCGCCGACACGATCATCGGCACGATCGAGGCGGACGACCTCGATGGTGGCACCGGCGATGATCGCCTCGAGGGCGACATCGGGGACGACAGCCTGCTGGGCGGCAGCGACAACGACCGTCTCGAAGGCGGCTCGGGCGCCGACACGCTGCGTGGCGACGCCGGTGCCGACACTTTGCTCGGCGGCGCCGACAACGACCACCTGATCACCGACGGCGAAATCGGCGAGGTGCTCGATGGTGGCGGCGGCGAGGATTTTCTCTACCTCGTCCAATACACGCATGAACGCATCGCCAACCTGGTCGGCATCGAAGCGGTTCGGACCGCCGGCTACTTTGTGCAGGGCACGTTGAACGGCAACCTGTTCGACTTCACCGGGCTGTTCGTGTCCGACGCCACTGGCCTCAGGATCGACGGTCTTGGTGGCGCCGACACGCTGATCGGCACCATCGAGGACGATAGCCTCAATGGCGGCACCGAGAATGATCGCCTCGAAGGCGCGCTTGGCAACGATACCCTGGCGGGCGGCAGCGGGGACGACCTTCTGGATGCCGGTGCCGGCAACGACACGCTGCGCGGCGAGGCGGGCGCCGATACGCTGCTGGGCGGCGCCGGCAACGACATCATGTTCGTGGATGGCGAGATCGGCGACGTCCTCAATGGCGGGGCCGACCAGGACACCATGGTCCTCATTCAATATCTGCACGAACGCATCGCCAGCGTTGGCGTCGAGATATTGCAGTCCGGCGGCTACTTCGTGCAGGGGAGCGCGAACGGCAATCTGTTCGACTTCCGCGGCATGGTCGTGTCGGACGCAACCGGCCTCAGGATCGACGGCCTGGCCGGCGCCGATACGCTGATCGGCACGGTGGAGAACGACACCCTCAATGGCGGCACGGAGGCCGACTTCCTCGATGGCGATGCAGGCGCCGACACGCTGACGGGCGGCGATGGCGCTGACACGCTGGTCGGCGGCGCCGGCGACAATCGCCTCGATGGCGGAACCGGCGACGATCTTGCGGTGCAGGACCGCACCGGTGAAGTCGTTGGTGCCGTGGTGGGGCTGGCGGGCGAGAGCACGCAGGTCAATGCCTGGATCAGCATCGAGCAGCTTCACTACACCGGCGGTTCGGGCGCCGACATGGTGACCGGCGGCGGCCTCGCCGATACGCTGTCGGGCGGCGGTGGCAACGACACGCTGGAAGGCGGTGCCGGCAACGACGTGCTGACGGGTGGCGCCGACGCAGACAGCATGGCGGGCGGGATCGGCGATGATCTCTACATCGTCGCCGACGCCACCGACGTGGCGACCGAGAATGGCGGCGGCGGCGCCGACACCGTGGCGGCGTCTGTGAACTGGACGCTGGGGCTGGATTTCGAGGTGCTGCAACTGACCGGCAGCGCCACCACCGGCATCGGCAACAACCTGGCGAACAGGCTGCTGGGCAATGGGCTGAACAACACGCTGTCAGGCGGCAGCGGCAATGACACGCTGCGCGGCGAGGCCGGCGACGACAGCCTCAATGGCGGCGGCAACGCCGACAGCATGGCGGGTGGTGCGGGCAACGACACCTACATCGTGGACGACCTCGGCGACGTCGTGACCGAGATGCTCAGCGGCGGTGACGATGGCGGCCTTGACCAGGTGCGCAGCACCGTCAGCTTCACGCTCGGCGCCTTCATCGAGACGCTGACGCTGCTGGGCACCGGCGCCATCAACGGCACCGGCAACACGCTCGCCAACAGCATCACCGGCAACGGCCTGGCCAACACGCTGAGCGGCGCGGAGGGCGCGGATACGCTCGATGGCGGGCTCGGCCCGGACACGCTGCTGGGCGGCGGCGGCAATGACGTGCTGATCGTCAACGAGGTTGGCGACGTCGTGACCGAGAACCCCAATGCGGGCATCGACCTCGTGCTGTCCGCGGTGGCCTTCACGCTCGGCTTGAACATCGAGAACCTGACGCTGACCGGCAACGGCGCGGTGGCGGGCACCGGCAACAATTTGGCCAACGTCATCAATGGCAACCAGGGTGCCAACACGCTGTCGGGCGGCAACAGCGACGACACGCTGGTGGGCGGCGGCGGCAGCGATGCGCTGACCGGTGGCGCCGGTGCCGACAGCCTGGTGGGCGGCATCGGCAACGAGCGCTACACGGTGGACAGCACCGGCGACGTGATCCTCGAACTGCTCAACGAGGGCAACGACAGCGTGGTGTCCTCGGTGAGCTGGACGCTGGGTGACAATCTCGAATCGCTGCAGCTCACCGGCACGGCCGGGCTCACGGGCATCGGCAACGACCTGGTGAACCGCATCACCGGCAACAGTGGCGGCAACCTGCTGCAGGGCATGGGCGGCAACGACGTGCTGTTCGGGCTGGATGGCGCCGACACGCTGCAGGGCGGGGCGGGCGCCGACCAGCTGACGGGCGGCACGGGGGCGGACAGCTTCTTCTTCGCCGCGCTGGCGGATGGCGTGGACCGGATCGTGGATTTCGTCAGCGGCACGGATTTCATCGTGGCGACGACGGCCTTCGGCGGCGGGCTGGCGGCCGGCGCGCTGGATCCCGCGCGCTTCGTCTCGCACGCCTCGGCCAGCGCCACCTCGGCGTTCGGCGTGGGGCAGTTCGTGTATCACTCGGGGCTGGGGGCGCTGTACTACGACGCCGATGGCGGCGGCGGCGCGGCGGCTGAGCGCTTCGCCACGCTCAGCGGCGCGCCGGCTCTGGCGGAGACGGATTTCGTGATCGCCTGACGCGCTCAGCCGGTGCGGAAGGCGCGCACCGCCAGCGCGGCGCCGGCCGCGGCCAGCATGGCGCCGGCGAGGCCCGTCCAGGCCAGGCCGGCGGTGGCGATGATCAGGCCGCCATAGGCCGCGCCGATGCCCTGGCCGGCGAAGGTCATCGCACCGTTCAGCGCCAGCGCCACGGCGCGGTCCTCCGGCGCCAGGCCCATCAGCCGCGCCTGCACCAGCGGCGCCAGCGCGAACAGCGCCATGGAACTGCCGAACACCGCGCCCGCCAGCGGCACCGCATGCCAGCCCGCCGGTGGCAGCGCGAGCAGGGCCGAGTAGCCCGCGAGGGCCACGGCCAGCAGCAGGAACAGCGCCACCGGCGCGGCCACGCCGCGGCTGTTCGCCACGCGCGCGCCCAGCGCGATGCCCACCAGGCTGCCCACGCCGATGAACACCTGCACCGCCCCGATGCCCGAGCCCTCGATGCCGGTGGTGGCGGTGACGATGGGGCCGAGATAGGCGGCGATGCAGAACAGCCCGCTGAAGGACAGCACCGAGGTGCCGAGCACCGCCAGGATGCGCGGCCGGAACGCGATGCGCAGCGCCAGCGCGCCGCCACGATCCGTGCTGGGCAGCCGCGGCAGGCCGAGCCGCACGTCCAGCGCCGCGGCGCCGGCCAGCAGCCCGGCAAAGACGAAGGTGGCGCGCCAGCCCAGCACGCCGCCCAGCGCCGTGCCCAGCGGGATGCCGAGCGCGAAGGCCAGGGTGAGGCCGGAGAGCACGATGGCCAACGCCCGGCCGCGCTGCTCGGGCCGCACCAGCATGGCGGCGGCCACGCCGGGCAGCACCAGCGTCACCGCCATGCCGGTGGCCACGCGCAGCGCCAGCGCGCTGTTGAAGTCGGGCACCATCGCCGTGGCGAGGTTCAGCACCGCCACCAGCGACAGGCCGAGCGTCAGCAGGAAGCGCCGTTCCATCCGCGCAGTCAGCGCCGCCAGCAGCGGGGCGGTGAGCGCGAAGGTCAGCGCATAGGCCGCCGCCAGCTGCCCTGCTGTGGCCAGCGACACGCCGAGATCCTCGGCGAGGCGCGCCAGCAGGCCGGTGAAGGCGTAGGCGCCGGTGGCGGCGGCGAATTGCGCGCCGGTCAGCAGCCAGAGTCGGCGGTCCATGCGGGCTTCCCTGCGGGCGCAGGGGCGCCTCGCAGGGGGGATATGGAACGATCGGTGGGTTGTCAGCGCGCGCGCGGCGCGGCCCAGGGGTCGGCCAGGCGCAGCCCGGCGGCGCGCAGCGCGGTGCCGATGGCGATGGCGGCGGCGGTGGCGGCATAGGCCTGCAGCGGCGGCAGGCAGCGCAGCAGGCAGGCCAGCGCCTCGCGCCGGGGGCCGTTCTGCGCGCAGGCCAGGGCCAGCAGCAGCGCCGGTTCCTCGCCCACCAGCCGGGGGCAGAGCGGGCAGCCCAGCGTCAGCGGGCGCTGCGCCAGGGCCTGCAGCAGCGCGGCCAGCGGCGCAGCGGCGGCCGCGGCGTCCTCGGTGGCCAGCACCTGGTGCAGCGCGGCCTCGCGCGGGCGGCCCTGGTGCAGGGCCGCGGCCCAGGCGCGGGCGGCGTCGATCAGCAGGCGCTCGGCCGGGGGCAGTGCATCGGCCTCGGCATTCGTCCAGGGCCAGCGGGGGAGGCCGGTGGTGGCCATGCGGAATCGCTCCTGCGGGTTGGAGGAGCTTCATAATGCAATTGCGAAGCGTTCGCAAATACACCGGCGCCTCACCGGAAGTCGCGCGAGGGCGGCATGGCCGTGGCACCCCGCCGCGCGGCGCGGATCGCGGGGTCCCGCGCATCGTGCAAATTCGGCCGCTCCACCTCGTCGGCGCGGGCCAGGCTGCGCTTCCAGGGGGCGTCGCCGCCATCGCGCGCATGCAGCCCATCCAGCATGGCGGACCAATCATGCAGCCGCTTCACCACCAGGTGCAGGATCGGCACGGTGGGGGTCTCGGTGCGCTCCACCCGCCCCTCCGCCATGACCAGCCGGGCGCCCACCACCGCGGCGCGGTCGCGCAGCACGATATCCGGATACAGCACCAGGTTGGCGGTGCCGAACTCGTCCTCCACGGTGAAGAACACCACGCCCTTGGCGCTGCCCGGGCGCTGGCGTACCAGCACCAGGCCGGGCAGGCGGATCCAGCGCCCCTGCCGCGCGGCGTCGAGCGCGCGGGAATCCACGCCGCCGCGCGCGGCCAATTCGTCGCGCAGCAGCGCCAGCGGGTGGCGGCGCAGCGACAGGCCGGTGGCGGCGTAGTCCAGCACCGTCTCCTCGCCCGTGGTCTCGCGCGGCAGCAGCGGCAGCTGCGCGTCGCGCGCGCTGGCCAGCGGCAGCGGCGCCTCCACCCCCGCGGCCTCCCACAGCGCGCCGCGGCGGCCGAGGGCGAGGCTGCGGAAGGCGTCGGCGCGGGCCAGCGCGCCCATCGCGCCGCGGTCGAGCCCGGCGCGCCGCGCGAGCTCCGGCAGGCTGGCGAAGGGGGCCTCGGCGCGCGCGGCCATGATGGCGCGGCCGGCCTGTTCCTGCAGCCCGGCCACCTGCCGCAGGCCGAGGCGCAGCGCCGGGCCGCACCGGCCCCAGCCCGCGCCGTCATCTGCCGCCGCCGCGCGCGGCGCTACAGGGAATGCCGCGCCACGCGGCGGGGCAGGGGATGCCGCGCCCTCCAGCGTGCAATCCCAATCCGAGCACGTCACATCCACCGGCCGCACCGCCACGCCATGCGCGCGCGCATCGCGCACGATCTGCGCCGGCGCGTAAAAGCCCATGGGCTGGCTGTTCAGCAGTGCCGCCGCGAAGGCCGCCGGGTGATGCCGCTTGATCCAGGCCGAGACATAGACCAGCCCGGCGAAGCTGGCGGCGTGGCTTTCGGGGAAGCCATAGGTGCCGAAGCCCTCGATCTGCTTGAAGCAGCGCTCTGCGAAATCCTGGTCGTAGCCGCGGCCCACCATGCCGCCGCAGAAATCCTGCTTGAACCGCCAGATCTCGCCGGTGTTCTTGAAGGTCGCCATGGCGCGGCGCAGCTGGTCGGCGCGCGATGGCGAGAAGCCGGCGGCGACGATGGCGATCTGCATCGCCTGCTCCTGGAACAGCGGCACGCCGAGCGTCTTCTCCAGCACCGCGCGCAGCTCCTCGGAGGGGTAGTGCACCGGCTCCTCGCCGTTCCGCCGGCGCAGATAGGGGTGCACCATGTCGCCCTGGATGGGGCCGGGCCGCACGATCGCCACCTGCACCACCAGATCGTAGAAGCGGGCGGGGCGCAGCCGCGGCAGCATGTTCATCTGCGCCCGGCTTTCCACCTGGAACACGCCCACGGAATCGGCGCGGCTGAGCATGGCGTAGGTGGCCGGGTCGTCCTGCGGCACGCTGGCCAGCGCGAGGCGCGGCCCGCCCGCGCCCGCGATCAGGTCGAAGCCGCGGCGGATGCAGGTGAGCATGCCCAGCCCCAGCACATCCACCTTGAGGATGCGCAGCGCCTCGATGTCGTCCTTGTCCCATTCGATGGTGGTGCGGCCCTCCATCGCCGCCTTCACCACCACCGTATGCTCGGTGAGCGGGCCGCGGGTGATGACGAAGCCGCCGACATGGGTGGCGAGGTGGCGCGGGAAATCCTGGATCTCCTCGGCGATCTCCATGGCCATGTGCAGGCGCGCATCGGCCTCCGGCGCCATGCCCTGGCCGGCCGCGATCTCAGCCAGCGACTGCCCGCCCGCGCCCCACACTGCCTTGGCGAGCTTCGCCGTCACATCCTCCGCCAGGCCGAACACCTTGCCCACTTCGCGGATCGCGCTGCGCTCGCGATAGCGGATCAGCGTGGCGGTGATGGCCGCGCGTTCGCGCCCGTAGCGGTCGTAGATGTGCTGGATCACCTCCTCGCGCCGCTCATGCTCGAAATCGACGTCGATGTCGGGTGGTTCGTCGCGTGCGGCGGAGATGAAGCGCTCGAACAGCAGGTCGTGCTTGTCGGGTGCGACGGCGGTGATGCCGAGCGCGTAGCACACCGCCGAGTTGGCGGCCGAGCCGCGGCCCTGGCAGAGGATGCCGCGCGACTGCGCGAAACGGACAATCTCGTGCACCGTCAGGAAGTAGGCCGCGTAGTCCAGCTGCGCGATCAGCGCGAGTTCATGCCCGATCTGCCGCGCCACCCTGGGCGGCACGCCGGCCGGCCAGCGTTCCAGGCACGCTGCGGCGACGCGCGTGGCCAGCGTTTCCTGCGCGGTGCGGCCGGGGTCGAGGATCTCCTCGGGGTATTCGTAGGACAGGTCGCGCAGGCTGAAGCCGCAGGCCCGCACCACGCGCGCCGTGGCGGCGATGGCCTCGGCATGGCGGGGCAGGCGGCGGGCCACCTCCTCCGGCGCCAGCAACTCGGCCTCGGCATTCGGCTCGGCGGCGAAGCCCAGCGCCTCCACCGTCACGCCGAGGCGGATGGCGGTCAGCACATCGGCCACGCGCCGGCGCTCGGCCGCGTGGTAGCGCACGCCGCCGGCGGCGATCAGCGGCTGGCCGAGGGATGCCAGCGCATCGAGCCGCGCCTGGTCGTCGCCGCGGCAGCGGTGATCCACCGCGCAGAACAGCGGCAGGGCGAGCTTGCGGGACAGCGCCTGCGCATCGGCCCGCAGGTGGCGCGCGAAATCGGCATCGGGGGCGGCGGGCGCGAGGCGCGCCAGCACGCTGCCCTCGGCGCCGGCGATCAGCATGTCCCTGGTAAGCTTCGTATTCCCCTTCTCGCCGGCCATGCGGGCCTCCGACAGCATGCGGGTGAGGCGGCCCCAGGCGGTGCGGTCGGTGGGCCAGGCGAGGAATTCGGACAAATCCCCGAGGCACAGCCGGATGCCGGGGACGAAGCGGATGCCCGCCTGCTCGGCCGCCACCATGCCGCGCACCAGCCCCGCCACGCTGTTGCGGTCCGCGATGCCGATGGCGGGCATGCCGAGCGCGCGCGCCGCCGCCACGATCTCCCGCGGGTGGGAGGCGCCTTCGAGGAAGGTGAAGTTCGACAGCGCGCCCAGTTCGGAGAAGAGGGTCATTTTGTGGTGCCCTCAGGCGTCGTGCCGAAGGCACGCCTTCGGCGTGACGAGCGGGCATCAGAGGTAGCCATGCAGGTACCACCGCGCCGCCGCGCCGAACCCCACGCGGCACACCCACAGCCGTGCGCCCGAGGCCAGCTCCACCCGGTAATAGTCGCGCGCCTCGCGGCCAGGCGGGTCGCGCCACCATTCGGGGGAAAGCCGCTCCGGCCCCTCCGCCGCGCGCACGCGGTGGCTGTCGCGGCCGATGCGCAGCAGCGAGGGCGGCGCATCCGGCAGCAGCGCCACCGCACCCAGCGGCACCGGCCGGCGCAGCAGCCGCACCGGGCGCGGCGCGCGCGGCCAGCCCGGCGGCGCCACCACCGCCTCATGCGCGGAAACCCGCGCCACCTCACGCTCCGGCCAATGCCCCGGGCGCGGCGCCAGGCGCGAGACCTGCACACGCTGGCCGAGCCGGTCGAACAGCCGGGCCAGCTCCTCGCGCCGCGCTTCGGCCCCGGCGGCCGAGCCGGCGAAACCCGCCTGCACCCCGCCCAGGGGCTCGGCCACCTCCACCGCCAGGGCCATGCGCTCGAAGCCGAAGCCGGGGGCCAGCTGGCCCAGCCTCTCGCGGAACAGGCGCTCGAGATGCGCGGGATCGCGGCTGGCGAGGCCGACACCCACCGCCACCTCCTGCATCCCGCCATCCACCCGATGCGCCCGCAGCACCACCCGCCGCGCGCCGCGCCCGGCCTCCGCCAGCCGCGCGCACAAGCCCCGCAACAGCCGCGCCACCGTACGATCGATGCCCGCGCGGGTGCTCAAGGGCTCCAGGAATTCCAGGAACACCTCCAGCTCCACCGGCGGGCGCAAGGGGCTGAGCGGCGGCACGCGGTGGCCCAGCGCCTCATCCAGCGCCCGGCCCGGGCCGCCGCCGAAGCGCCGCAACAACGCCGCGCGGGGCTGCCGCGCCACCTCCTCCACCCGCCGCAAGCCCAGCTGGCGCAAGGCGGCCAACACCTCGGCGCCCACCGGCAACACCCCGATATCCAAGGGGCCGACCGCCGCTTCCTCGGCACCCTCGGGCAACACCAGCCCCGCCCGGCCGGCCCGCGCCAAGGCCAGGGCCACGCCCGGCGCCGAGGCCAGGACCGCCACGACCGGCCCTGCCAACCGCCCGAGCCCATCCGCCACCCGCGCCAGCAAGGCAGCCTCGCCGCCGAACAGATGCGCCACGCCGGTGACATCCAACACCAGCGCATCCGCCCCCACCACCGCCACCAAAGGCGTGAACCGCATCGCCCAGCCGCCCCAACGCACCGCCTCCGGCACCGCGAGGATGAGGGCGAGATGGCGGCGGGCGTCGCGACCCAGGGGGCTCTGCCCCCCGGCCCCCCGCCGGGGAGCCTGAGGCTCCCCGGACCCCACCATCGTTTTCAACGCCGGAAGCGGAGGGGGCCGAAGTGCCCCCTCCGCTTCCGGCGTTAAACTGATCGAGGTCCAGGAGGCTGAGCCTCCTGGTTGGGGGTCCAGGGGGGCAACGCCCCCCTGAGGGACGTGACGCACCCCGTCCTCCTCCGCCCACAATCCTGGCTGTGTCAGCGGTGGTGTGCGGCAGCAGCGGCGGTGGGTCATGCGTGGCGGCGGGTGGGGGTGGGGGTGGCGGTGGTTTCGGTGTCCAGGCGGTCGAGGGTGGTGCGCCAGGTGGTGGTCCAGGATTGGGGTTGTCCGCCGCGGCAGCGCAGCAATTCGAGGTGCCAGCGGGGGTCGCCGAGTTGGTGTGTGGTGCCGCCGAGGCTGGGCAGGGTGGTGATGCGCCAGCGGGTGAGGGCGGCGGAGGGGCCGGGGTTGGGGGTATCGGGGCGCAGCAGCAGGCCGATGGCGCCGCCGGCCTCGGCGGCGAGTTGCAGGCGGCGGGCGGCGGTGAGGTCGATTTCGGACAAACCCAGCAGGGCGCCGTGCACGGCGGGGCAGCGCAGGGCTTCTTCCATGGCCCAGAGGCCGTCGCCGGCCTTGGGGGCGCGGACCAGGACCAGGTGTTCGGGGGCGAGGCCGTAGCGGGCCAGGCCGGGGGGCCAGGCGTCGGGATCGGCGCCGATCCACAGGGCCGTGCCGGCGCTGCGGCCGAGGATGAGGGCGGCGAAGCCGGCGGCGGCGCCGGGTTCGGCGGCGAGCAGTTCGTGCAGCCCGGCGCGGGCCAGGCCGCCGCCGGGCAGGGCGGTGTCGATGTCGGGCGAGAGGGGGATGTGGCCGGCGCGGCTACGGGCGAGGGCGTTGGCGGCGCCGGCGCGTTCGAGTCGGCCGATGCGGGCGCGCAGTGCGGCGAGCAGGGCCGGTCGGTCCATGGGCAGGGGCTCGGGCGGCAGGGGGTAGGGGGTGGGGGTCTGGTCCATGGCTTGTTCTTGTTATGTTCTAGAGCAAGCCCCGGCCGGGTCAAGCATTTTGGCGCGGCGTGGGATGTGGGGGTGGTGGTTTTTCGTATTTTCAGAAGCTTGGACGGCGGTGCTGAGATACGCCCTGATGCGACCTGTCGCGCAATGTGCCGCCCGTAAGCCCTCTGTTCACTTTTCGGGGCCGACAACCTACCTGCCGGCCCGAGGGGAGATGCCATGCGCGCCGTATCGCTTCTGTGCCTGCTGCTGTTCGCCGCCTGCGCCCGATTGCCGGCCGAGGAGGCCCGGCACACCCCGGCCGCGCAGGTGGCCGCCACCGGCTTCGCCGCCCTGTCGCATCACGGCCTGCCGCTGGGCTCGGCCGTCGCGGTGGCGCCGGACCGGCTGCTGACCAACGCCCATGCCGTGCCGGCCGGCGCCGAGCGGCTGCGCTTCACCCGCGGCGATGGTGCCGGCGGGGGCGAGGCGGTGGTGCTGGCGCGCAGCGCGGCGATGGATCTGGCGGTGCTGGGCATCGCGCCCGGCGTGATGCAGCCGGTCAGCCTCGCCCCGGCGGCGCCGGCGGTGGGCCAGCCGCTCTGGGCCATGGGGGCGCCGGCGGCGGGGGCGGCGGTGGTGGCCGGCGTGGCCGAGCATCCGGCGATCGAGCTGGCCGGCCATGGCCCGGGCTTCACGGCCCGGCTCGGCGCGCTGATGGGCTATTCCGGCGGCCCGGTGGTGGATGCGGCGGGGCGCGTGCACGGCATGGTCACCGCCCTGCCGCGGCCCGGCGCGGCGCCGATCCTGGCGGCGCTGACCGGCTTCGACGTGGACGGGTTGGCGCGCGGCGCGGCGGGGCGGGAGGTGTTCGTGCTCTCCCTTGCCGCCGCGCAGGCGGAGGCGGCGCGCATCGCGCCGTGACGCGCGCCTTACCGGCGCGTGTCGAAATCCCAGGGCGCGCGGGCGGCTTCCTGCAGCGCCTCGGCCCGGGTCAGGCCGATATCCTGCAGCATGCGGTCGTCCATCTGCGCAAGCTGCCGGCGCGTGCCGATGCTGCGCAGCGCCAGCGCCAGCCAGGTGAGCCAGCCCTCGGCGCGCTCGGCCTGGACGCGGCCGCGCAGCGTGGCGCGCTGCGGGGTGCTGCGCCGCAGGGCATCGGGGGAGAGGCTGAAACCGGACATCGCGCGAGGCTCCTTCTGCTGCCGTGTCGCGACGCAGCATCCTCCTGCGGGAAGCATCAGTAAAACGAGTTATGTTGACGCAGGGCATCAGCATTGCTGATACTCCGCCCATGCTTCCCCTGCCGCCCGGCCTCGACCCCGACCTGCTGCGCGCCCTGGTGCTGATCGCCGAGGGTGGCTCCTTCACCCGCGCCGCCGAACGCGTGGGCCGCACGCAATCCGCCGTCTCCATGCAGATCCGCCGGCTGGAGGAGACGCTGGGCCAGCCGCTGCTGACGCGCACGCCCAAGGGCGTGCAGACCACGCCGCAGGGGGCCTGGCTGGTGGAGCGCGCCCGCGCGCTGCTGGCGCTGAACGACCAGATCGTCGCCAATTTCCGCGCCCCGCCCATGGTGGGCATCGTGCGGCTCGGCACGCCCGACGATTACGCGCTGAACTGGCTGCCTGAAATCCTGGCGCGCTTCGCCGAGGCGCATCCGGCGGTGGAGCTCGACGTCACCTGTCTGAACTCCGACGCGCTGGCCGAGCGTTTCCGCGCCGGCCGGCTGGACATGACGCTGATGACCGAGGGGCATGAGGCGCCGGGCGCCACGGCGCAGCGCATCTGGCGCGGCCCGCTGCGCTGGGTGGGCAGCCCGCGCCACGGGCTGCACCGGCGCGACCCGCTGCCCTTGGCGCTTTCGCTGCCGAATTGCGGCTGCCCCTGGCGCGATGCCGCTCTCTCGGCGCTGGCGGCGGCCGGCCGCGCGGCGCGCGTCACCTACAATTCCGCGACGCAGACCGGCTGCTTCACCGTGGCGCTGGCGGGCCTGGCGCTCACCGTCAGCACGCCCACCACCCTGCCGCAGGGCCTGGCCTGGCTGGGCGAGGCCGAGGGCCTGCCGGCGCTGCCCGAAATGGGCATCCTGCTGCTGCGCCATGAGGCAGCCATCGGCGTGCCCGCCGCCGATGCCCTGGCGCGGCACATCGCCGAGGGCTTCGGCCGCGCCAGCGAGGCGCCGCTGCCCCGCGCGGCCTGAGGCGCTTTACGCCGCCGCCCCGCCCGGGCAGGCTTGCCTCGGGTGGAAACGAACGGGGCAGGGCATGGGCGCGGATCAGCCGTTCAAGGGGCGCGTTGCGCGCAGGCGCGAGGACTCCGCCCCCGATTGGCCGGACCGGCCCCGCGCGCCGGCGGGCGCGCCCAACATCGTCGTCGTGCTGATGGACGACATGGGGTGGTCCGACCCCGGCTGCTTCGGCGGCGAGATCGAGACCCCGCACATGGATGCGCTGGCCGCGGAAGGCCTGCGCTTCGCGCACTACACCACGCACCCCATCTGCTCGCCGGCGCGCGCCGCGCTGCTGACCGGCATGAACGCGCATGCCGCGGCCACCGGCTGGCTGTCCAACAACGATGCCGGTTATCCGGGCTATCGCGGCGAAATCCCGCGCGATTGCGCGACGCTGGCCGAGGCCTTGCGTGCCGGCGGCTACGCCACCTTCGCGCTGGGCAAGTGGCACAACACGCCGACGCAGGAGTGCACGCCCGCGGGCGACACGCGCTCCTGGCCGGTGCAGCGCGGCTTCGAGCGCTTCCACGGCTTCATGGAGGGCGAGGCGCATTTCTTCTTCCCCGCCAATTTGATGGCGGACAACCAGCTGCTGCCGATCGACGCCTATCCGGCCGACTACTACGCGACCGATGACTGGACCTCGCGCGGCATCCAGTTCGTGCAGGAGCTGCGCGCGAGCTCGTCCACCAAGCCGTTCTTCCTTTACCTCGCGAACAACGCGCCGCACGCGCCGCTGCAGGCCAAGCCCGCGGACCTCGCGAAGTATCGCGGCCGCTACGAGGCCGGGTGGACGGCGCTGCGCCGCGCGCGGCATGCGCGGCAGATCGCCCTCGGGCTGATCCCGCCCGACACCATCCTGCCGGAGTCCGACCCGCGCGTGCCCGATTGGGACGCGACGGAGCCGGAGGACCGCGCGATGCTGACGAAGCACATGGAATGCTACGCGGCGATGATCGACTGCGTGGACCAGAATATCGGCCGGCTGCTGGCCTTCCTGGAGCGCATCGGCGAGCGCGAGAACACCATCATCCTCGTCACCTCCGACAATGGCGGCACCGATGCGGGCGGGCCTGTCGGCATGTTCAACAACAACCGCCGCTACATGGGCCTCGCCCCCGCGCCGAAGCCGGAGGAGCGCGCGAAGGCCGAGGCGCTTGGCGGGCCCGAAAGCGCCTCGCTGTATCCGACCGGCTGGGGCGAGGTGTCGAACACGCCCTTTCCTTCCTTCAAGACCTACACCGGGGCGGGCGGGCGGCGTGTGTCGTGCATCCTGTCCTGGCCGCGGCGCATCGCCGATGGCGGGGCCATCAGGCGGCAATTCCTGCATGTGACGGATGTGGCGCCGACGCTGCTGGAACTGGCCGGCGTGCCCGCGCTTGCCGAGGTGAACGGGCAGCCCGCGCGGCCGATGCACGGGGCGAGCTTCGCGCGCCTGCTGGCCGACCCGGCCGCGCCCGCGCCGCGCGACGAGCAGTACTACGAATGCTGGTCGAACCGCGCCTTCTACCGCGGTGGCTGGCTGGCGCGCTCGCTGCAGAAGCGCGGCGATGCGATCGACTGGAACAACTGGACGCTGCACGACCTGACGCGCGATTTCTCGGAGAGCACGGATCTGGCGGCGGCGAACCCCGCGAAGCTGGCCGAGCTGGTGGAGGCCTTCGACCAGGCGGCCTGGGCCAACCAGGTCTATCCGCTCGACAATCGCGACCGGCTGGACAAATTCGCCGACCTGCCGCCCTGGGCGCTGGCCGAGGCCGACATGCCGCGCCGCTTCCTGCCTGGCGCGCAGACGGTGCACCGCTTCGACCTGTTCCCGCTGATCGCGGACCGCGATTTCAGCATCGCCGCCCGGCTGCACCACCCGTCCGGCGCCGAGGGCGTGATCTGGGCCATCGGCGACCCCACCGGCGGTATGTTGCTGTATGTGCAGCAGGGGATGCTGCGCTTCCACTACAACGGCTTCGGCGACCGCACGGACCTGCCGCCGGTGCCGATGCCCGAGGGGGCGTGCACCATCACGCTCGACTATGCGGCGCTCGGCGCGCGGCAGGGGCGGGGGCGGCTGCTGATCGACGCGCAGCCGGTGGTGCCCTGGACGGGGCTGTCGCCCACCATGGTGTTCTACGGCGTGTTCGAGGGTCTCGATGTGGGCCTCGACCGCCGCGGGCCGGTGCTGCGCGCGCTGCATGAACGCCACGGCGCCTTCGCCTATGGCGGGCGCATCGAGGATGTGACGATCACGCCTGGAACAAAGGCGCCGAAATGACCGATCGGGAGGACACGCCCATGATGCTCCGCCGCCGAACCCTTGTTGCCCTCGCGCCCGGCCTCGCGCTTGCCGGGCTGGCCAGCCCGGCGCTGGCGCAGGGCAGCGCCTGGCCCTCGCGCAGCGTGCGCCTGGTGGTGCCGACCGCCGCCGGCGGCGCGCTGGATGTGGTGGCGCGGCTGGTGGCGCAGCGCCTGACGGAGAAGCTGGGGCAGAGCTTCGTCATCGAGAACCGCGGCGGCGCGGCCGGCGTGGTGGGGATGGATGCGGTGGCGAAGGCCGCGCCTGATGGCGCGACCTTCCTGTTCGCCGCGGCACCCATCGCGCTGAACACCGCGCTCGGCATCCGCCTGCCCTACGATGTGGAGCGGGATTTCCTGGCCGTGTCGCTGGTGGCGTCCATCCCGGCGCTGATCGCGGTGCATCCAGGCCGCCCCGAACGCAGTATCGCCGAGATCATCGCCGCCGGGCAAAGCGCGGGCGGCTTCACCATGGCGGTGCCGAATGTGGGCGCCATCACGCATCTGATGGCCGAGGTGTTGCGCGCGCGTAGCGGCCCGAACCTGACCGTGGTGGCCTATCGCGGCGCGGGCCAGGCGATCCAGGACGCGCTGTCGGGCCAGGTGAACGGCTTCTTCGACGCGCTGGTGCCGACCGGGGCGCATGTGCAGGCCGGCCGGCTGCGCGGGGTGGCCGTGGGCTCGCGCCAGCGCTCGGCGCTGCTGCCGGATGTGCCGACGGTGGTGGAGCAGGGCTTTCCTGACCTCATCGGCTCGGGCTTCTATGGGCTGTTGGCGCCGGCGCGCACCGACCCCGCGATCGTCGCGCGGCTGCAGGCCGCGGTGGTGGAGGCGTTGGGGGAGGGGACGGAGTTGCGCCGCACCCTGGTGGCCCAGGGCTATGACGTGCACGCTAGCACGCCGGCCGAATACAGCGCCTTCATCCAGGCCGAGATCGCGCGCTGGACGCCGGTGGTGCGCGCCGCCGGCATCCGGGTGGAATAGCCCGGGGGCCTTGCGGCCGGGCGGACGAAAGGGCACTTCGCGCGCCAGTCCAGGACAAGGAACACAGCGCATGCAACGCCGCCTTCTGCTCGGCCTCACCGCGGCCGGGCTTGCCGCGCCCCTGACCCTGCGGGCGCAGGGCGGCTGGCCGGACCGGCCGGTGCGTATCATCGTGCCCTGGGCGCCGGGTGGCTCGACCGACACCATCGCGCGGCTGTTCCAGCAGCGGCTGGGCGCGGTGCTGGGCCAGCCCATCGTCATCGAGAACCGCGGCGGGGCCTCGGGCGCGATCGGCGCGGCGGAGGCGGCGCGCGCCGCACCCGATGGCTACACCTGGATGTTCCAATACGACAACGAGGCGGCGAACCAGACGCTGATGCGCCTCACCTACCGCACGCTGGATGCCTTCGTGCCGGTGACGCTGGCGGCCACCGGCCCGCTGGCCATGGTGGCGCACCATTCGACGCCGTTCCGCAACTTCCAGGACGTGGTGGCGGCCGCGCGGCGGGAGCCCGACCGGTGGAACTACGCGACCTCGGGCGCGGGGGGGCTGGCGCATATCTCCACCACGCTGCTGCAGCAGCAGAACAATTTCCGGCTGACGCATGTGCCCTATCGCGGCGGCGGGCCGGCCGTGACGGCGGCGGTGGCGAACGAGGTGCCGCTGTTCATGACCAATGTGGTGATCGTCTCGCAGCACATCCGCGCCGGCACGCTGCGGCCGCTGGGTGTCACGACGCGCGGCGAAAGCCGGCACGTGCCGGGGACGCCGAGCTTCGCGCAGCAGGGCTTCGGCGATTTCGAGGCGCCGACCTGGTGGGCGCTGTTCGGCCGCACCGGCACGCCGCAGCCGATGCTGGACCGGATGCACGCCGCGATCACCCAGGTGCTGCGCGAGCCCGAGGTGAAGACGCGGATCGAGGAGCAGGGCTGCGACATCGTGGGCTCCTCGCCGGAGGAGGCGCGGCGCTTCGTGGCGGCCGAGATCGAGCGCTGGGGCGCAGTGATCCGGCAGAACGACATCCGCGCCGATAGCTGAACCGGGCGGCCTGGCGATCTTTTCCACAGGTTTTTCGCCGCGCCGGCCCGGTTGCCCCGGGGCCGGCGGAGGCGGGGCGCGGACCCAGGGCGTTGAATTCATGGAAAGAATGCGGGGCTGTCATGGGTTTGTCGCAGCCCGGTGCGGGGGGTTTGACAGCCCCCGCTGCCACGACTAGAAGCGCACCACCGGCGGCGACGCGGCCACTTGAACCGAAGCGAGCTACTCGCTAAGTTCTACGGCCCGCACAGGTGGCGGTATCGGGAAGCAGCGCACCGAAGCCCTGAAAGGGGATCGGTGATGTTCGTCCCACTGTTCATTCAATCTGTATATCTGTTTGAGGGGATAGGAAGGTTATTCTTCTTACTGTTGCTGCCTTGATTGGTGGTGGTGGGAAGGGTGGCCGGATGGAGAGTTATGGATTGAGTGGGGCTGGGGTA